>Ga0272442_10000018_pt1 | contig 257749 bp, 259 predicted proteins | sample SSMForm2O_FD_200262 | JGI IMG/M metagenome (GOLD analysis project Ga0272442, IMG submission 200262) | Marine sediment archaeal communities from Little Sippewissett salt marsh, Falmouth, MA, United States - SSM-Form-2O | ecosystem: Environmental > Aquatic > Marine > Wetlands > Sediment ...
GAACCCAATAACTATATATATAACCAGACCTTACATTAGGTAACTAATGCTTGATCAGGTTGAGGTTGCAAGAATCCTGGATATCCTCGGAAATCGTAACCGGAGGAGAATCATCGAACTCCTTCGCCAGAAGCCCTGTTTTGTTACCGAGATCTCCGACAGGCTCGTGCTCTCCCCGAAAGCGGTGATAGAACACCTCCAGATGATGGAGAGGGAAGAGATCCTCTCGTTCCGGCTCGACGAGCGGAGGCGGAAGTACTACTACCTTGCCCATGACATCAACATTATGGTCACCCTCGACAAACACCCAAATGAAAATATAATCGGTACCGGTACCGACAAACTCCTACGGCTCAAAAAGTCGCTTCACTCCCTCCAGAAACTGCTTGATGCGAGGGACGAGATGGTCCGGAACCTGAAAAATCTCGACAACGATATCGAAAACCGGATCAAGGAGATAATCAGCAGGGGTAAAGAGATTCTGGATGATGATGCAAGCATCGACATCTCGATCGCTCTGGCCCACTGTCCGCTCACCATCGACGAAATCCACGAGCTGACGGGCCTTCCGCACGAAAAGGTAGCTGAGTGCCTAAGGAGACTGAAAGAACAGCAAATCGTAAATAACGAAGGAAAAATATTCAGATTAAGTGGTAATCATGCCTGATACCCCCTACGACGACTTCCTGAAGAACATTGCACAGATGGTGGAGGACCTCATAAAGAACATGCCCGACCAGGACGAGACAGGGTTCATCGGCTGCACCATCATAACAGGAAACCAGTCAGATACACCCCATGTCATACGGATCGATACCAGCCGGTTTCAGGATCTGGAATACGAGATGATCGAGAGCAAGGACCAGGTCTTCATCACTGCCGAAATCCCCCAAAGTATTACGTCCGCTGTATACGCCGATATTCAAACAGATAAAATTGCTATAATTGCAGGTGAGAGGAGAACGGAGATCGATCCCCCGTGCCGGATCAATATTCTCCAGAGCTTCTACCAGGTCAACAACGGCATCATCGATATCGTATTAAAAAAGGCCCGCAAGGAAGCGATTCCCCGTTAGTCCCCCGGGGATCTTTCAAAGGGCCTCTTCTTCCCCTCTCATACCGCATCCCGTGCAAGCGGACAGGTCATGCAGTGGCTTCCTCCGCGTCCCCTGGAGAGTTCGGATCCTTCAATCTCGAGGACCTCGATCCCCGCCCTCCGTAGATTCCTGTTTGTTGATCTATTCCTGTTATATGCAACCACTTTCCCGGGACTGATCGCAAGGAGGTTATTACCGTCGTCCCACTGTTCACGTGCGGCTTCATACTCGTCTCCCCCGGTGGGGATCACCCCGAGCCGATCGATTCCGAGGACCCCGGCCACTGTCGAAAGAAAGTCTTTCTCCCGGCTCACCGCAAAGCCGGTATCATCCTCCCCGGGCACGATGCTGTATGTCCTTATATCTTCCACGACAGGGGGATAGACTGTCGCCATGTCCACATCAATCATGGAAAAGACCGTATCGAGGTGCATATGCGCCCTGTTTTCCGTCATCTGCGCAACGATGATCCTTTCTGCCGCACCACCGGAGAAGAGTTCCCTCGCAACAATCTCGATCATTCGTGAGCTGGTGCGCTCACTCATCGCCATGATAACAGTCCCGTTCGCGAGCGGCATGATGTCGCCGCCCTCCATGGACGCCCGTTCGGACTCAACCAGTTCGAACCTCCCGTCGACGTCGCGTCTGGGATACCATACAAAAGATCGGGCGTCGGAAAAGAGGGGGGAGAACCGGTACACCGCAGCAAGGTTGATCGCCTCCATCCGCCGGGGAGGCCAGAACATCGGGTTGATTGTGAACCCCCCAAAGATCCAGGACGACGAATCGCGGGTATACAGGGTATTCGGGAGAGGAGGAAGTATGAAGCTGTCAGGCCCGGATGCCGCAAGTGTCAGTGAATGCTTCGACATACGATCACCCTCAAGGCAACCGCTCTCCGCCTTTGTCAGGCCCCCGATAAGGTGGCGTGCAAGAATAGCGGGATCCATGTCCTGCAGACACTCCTGCAGCTGGGGAACCGCAGACACGCCCACAGTCATCGTATTTATCACTCTTTCCACAACGGTCCGGCGTGCCTCGCCTGATGACAGGGCTTCTTCCAGGAGTTCTTCAAGGTAATAGACACGGACTCCCTCGTCCCTGAGCATCCCGACAAACGCGTCATGCTCCTGGACAGCCCTCTCGACCCACAGGAGATCGTCAAAGAGAAATTTTTCATGGTTCGACGGCGTGAGGCGGCATAGGCTCAGTCCAGGGCGGTGAACCATGACCTTCCTGAGCCTTCCAACCTCTGAATATACCCCGAACCTGCTCATCGTGTATCACTCCCAAAAGATCCTTCGGGTACTATATGTGTCCCGGCACTACCGGAAATTATCATCCCTATCTCTGACAGGGCACCAATTGCAGCAGGATTACCGGTCTCCCCGACGAACCGGCATGCGGCCTCGACCTTGGGTCCCATGGAGCCCGCAGGAAATTCGTGGCGCGAGATCTCCCCGGGTTCAGCCCGGGAGATGAGACGGGCACGGGGTGTTCCCCAGTCCAGGTAGACTCCCTTCACATCGGTCGCCATCACATAGAGATCTGCCGAGAGTTCCCTGGCGAGAAATGCACCTGCAAGGTCCTTGTCAATGACAGCCTCCACGCCCGTCAGGATTTGTCCACCTCCCCCGGAAAAGATGGTGGGAATGCCACCTCCGCCCGCACATATCACAATGACTCCCTTTTCGATAAGCCACCGGATGGGGTTGATCTCGAATATCCTTCTTGGTACTGGCGAAGGCACGACTCTCCTCCATTTATCGCCGTCTCTCTTGAACTTCCATCCCTTATCCGCTGAAATACCGGTCGCCTCTTCTTCGTTGTATACCGGACCAACAAATTTGGTTGGATTTGAAAACGCAGGATCATCAGGGTCCACTTCGACCATCGTGAGAATCGTTGCCAGTGGAAGATCGGGAGGAAGGAGATTTCCCAGTTCCTGTTCGACCAGGTACCCGATCATTCCCTCTGTCTGGGCTCCCAGCACATCAAGAGGGTAAGCCTCGACTTCCTTGTAGCAGGCCGCCTGGAGAGCCAGAAGCCCGACCTGCGGACCGTTGCCATGTGACAGGACGAGCTGGTGCTCCAGCGCAACCGGGGCGAGAGCCCGGGCGGCATCCCGCACGTTCTCTCTCTGCACCTCGGCAGTCATGGGTTCTCCCCGCCTCAGGAGGGCATTTCCACCCAGTGCAACCACCACCCTCATGGAGGGATCACCAATTCCTGTCCGGTTCCGGCACATTCCATGGAGATCATCCCCGGTATCTCCCAGGTGGACGGGCAGGACCCGTGTCTCTCATTGTTCATCCTCACAACAGGAATTTGCGCACAGGTGCTTTTAACTCCTACCCTTCACCGCCGGGCACTTGCCATATAAAAAACCAGGGATCCATGATACGATCAGGCCGTGGTTACTATTCCCGGGAGAAGACCGGATAGTCCGATATAATCAGGATAAAAATGGATCAGGAGGATATGGCCTCTTTCATCCGGGTTATCATATCATCAAGATTGACCTTCATGACCATGATCTGCGCCTCGTGGTTCCTGTCGGGCACGCCTTCAATCCTCTCCAGCGTCGTTTTGGCAAGTTCAGCATAATTCATCGCAAGTCTGTAGTCGTTTGCTCCCTCTGCCTGGGCGGCTTCCGCGATATTTCCTCCCGCGGTCCTTATGGAGGCAAGATAGCCGAGATAGTCGTTTCGCAGGTATTCATTCTCCTTGCTTGCGAAATTCTCGATCTTTAAGAGAGTGGTATGGTACTGCTCTGCAGAGTTCTTCAAATCAAGCGCTGCAAGTCGTAATTTGGACGGAGAATAAGTGATACCGGTATTCTGTGTCGCCGGGTAAAAATTCTCGTTAACCGAACCGAGCTTCGACTCGATATCAGACGCGGAATTTGTGTACATCGTGATGAATTCCATATCATCCGGTTCCTGGCTCGCTGTCATCGGCGCTGTCGCTTCCATGGGGGATGTTTCGGGAGGAGCGGCAGGTGTTGTACAGCCGCAGGCTGCAAGGGTGACTGCAACCAGCAGGACCAGTCCGAGGCTACATCTTAAACGCATAATAACAGATTCGGACGATAGTATATAAAGGCAAACGGGATTAAGCGAGAGTGGTGATAGCGTCGCCGACTTTCCATGGAACATGTAACGGGACGGTCTCGGTATGGATAAACGGGATATCCCATGTGAGCCCAAAGACCCCGGCTGATGCGGTACCCCTCACCTGCAGGGTGATCTCTCCCCTGGCAATAGAGCTCGCAAGTGATGCAAGCAACTCGTAGTTGTTCACGACCACGGGAATCGTCACTTCGTTATGCCCTGGCGCTATCTCTATCCCGGTTTTTTCCCCATGGGAGAGATAGAACCAGTCATCATTGCGTTTTGAATAGAGATCGAAGGAGAGTGATTCAAGGGTGATGCCTACCGGGTTTTGATTCTCGACGGAAAATGTTACTTCAACTTCGAGATTGGACAGCGTGATTGAAGAGAGCGAGACGGCCGTTACAGAGACTTGCGGTCTGACTAGTAGAGAACTGCACCCGGTTGAGAGTACTCCTGCCAGAACGAGAATACACAACACCCCAAAAAACTGGCCGGCCATAAACACTCACCCTGCCCGCGAATGCTCCCGGATCACGATCGTACAGGATGAAGAGAAAGACATATCCAAAAAAATTGAGTGTTTAATCCGCAACCTGGCCTGTCCCGCGCTCTCCTGCCTGGGCACGGATAGCGATGGCGGTCACAATCGCCGCTATTCCTCCAATCACACCGATAATACCAAGGATGAAAGGCATGAATACAACGGCGATAAACGGGTTTGCGATCAGGACGAGACCTAAAATTAGACCTATGATCCCAAGAGCGGCGGCTCCCGCACCTGCACCTTTGAATGCGGCAAAGAGGCTTACCGCCCCCATAATAATGCCCCAAACACCGATAAAAATGACCAGTAGCGACGGGATCAGGACCGTGGAGAACAGGGGGTGCGCGAGTATGAGAATTCCTGCAATTATACCAAGAATTCCAAGCACTATCTTGACAGCGAAATGCGACCTGTCAACTGCAAGGCCGACAAGGGCGAATAATCCACTCACGAACCAATAGGCCCCCAGGAATGTGACCGCGATCATGAGGGTGAAATAGGGCCACGAAAGAAACATTATCCCGAGTATCAGGGTGACTATCCCCTGGAGCAGGACCAGCCACCAGGGGAAGAAGCTGGGTCCGAATAATATGGGCGATTCTGCCATTATCGTATCTTCCGACATGATTACCACAATTAATACGAAAAAGGCGCAGTCTCAGGATTTAAACATTCTCCCTTATACTGCCCGAAACGCTCCGGTTTTTTTCTGTTTTTTAGGATTGGATACTCTCGTTGGATCATCTGCACCGGCCCGGATACCGACAGATTCTTAAACATCATAGACTCCGGCTGGATAAGTGAATCATTACGTCTGCTTCCTCGACGGTCATCCAAATTGTTTTTAATGATTTTGGGGTATATACTGGATAATTTCATCTCTCAGGTGGGAACACTTTGGTCGACATGCTGCTCGGTATCGGAAACAGCCTCAATGGGGATGACGGCGTGGGTGGCTACATCGCACGGAACCTCGATACAGTGGAATGGATCTCCCTGGACTGCGGGACTGTCCCCGAGAACTTTACCGGCCCCGTGAGGAGGAACACACCCGATCTCCTGGTGCTGGTGGATGCCGCGGACATGCACCTCCCACCCGGCGAATACAGGATAATTCCTCACGATCTCATCGAGGAGGTGGGGATAGGCACGCACGCCCTTCCATTAACCCATCTCATCAACTTTCTTGCTCCTGTTGCCGGAGAGATACTCTTCGTGGGTGTCCAGCCGGAATCACTCGGGATGGGCAGTTCGCTCTCTCCAAAGATCGAAAAATCGGCAAAAGAGATCATCGGTATCCTGAAGGATAAGAGACTGGAATCGATCCCGGTGCTGGAGATCGGGACAGGAGAGTAATATGGAGAAAAATTCCTTTTCCCCCGTGATCAACTCCTCGTCTGACTGAATAAACAGTATCCGAAGGATCCCAAAATCAGTTATTGGGCATATGCTCCGCCTGCATGACCACCAAGAATGTAGATAATTTAAAAATTAAAAGGAGAAAACCAAAAAAAATTATTCCACTATCAGGTTCTCTTCATACCGGTCCTCTGTTGCGAGGAGGTACTCGTCCGTCATGCTGAGTCCGCCTTTCGGACAGATATCTGTGCACTGTGAACAGAAGATGCACTGATCAACCCATATCCGGATCCGTTTTGTCTCGGGAAGCAGCTCGATTGCATGGGAGGGACACACCTTGACGCAGAGGCCGCACCCGATGCACCCATCCTTCTGGTACTCGATCTTTCCCCTGAATTTCGGCGGCGTCTCCAGAGGCGGTGTCAGTTGCGCCTTTCCGGCAGCGACGGACTTTAAAAATTCCGTCACCGAAGGCGGAAGATATTTTGCTGGAAACAGGTTCGTTGCCGGCTTGCGCAGGAGCTGCCGCAAAAGTTCGGGGACCATGGGCAGTGAACTCATACCAGCACCCCCGCTGCAGGGAGCGCAGCATCAGCCATCAGCAGTATCAGGCCGATAAGCCCAATAAGCCCGATATATACCCAGTACACCGATACAACCCTGTTTATCTGGAATCGTGCCATGGCAACCCGTACGAGCGAGACCGAGAAGAACATGACAACGATCACTTTTGCAAGGAAGAAGAGCAGGTCCGCGACAAGCGCAACTCCCACCGGGAGCGCCACAAGAGAGGAGATGTTCCAGGGAATGAAGAGGGCCACCGCGATGGCCGCCATCACAAGCGTCTTTACTCCCTGCGACAGGTAGAACATGGCGAGGTTGCGACCAGAATACTCGACGAGCAGCCCTCCTGCAAGCTCCGTCTCCGCCTCCTGGGTATCGAATGGAATTCTTGAGAGCTCGGCGGGAGTCACCGTCGCCATGACCAGCAGGAGAAGGAGCCCCCCGATGATCCCGAGCGGTCCTGCCACCGACCAGATTGGATTTGCTGCAATACTGCCGAGAGTGAAGGGGTCCTGTATGCCGGCGGCTGCAAGTCTCCAGGCCACCGCCACCACGACGACTGCAAGGGGGAACTCGTAGGCGATCATGGTCACCATCTCCCTCTGGGCACCGACCGAGGCATAGGGAGACCCGGAGGCAAAACCCCCGGCCACCATGCAGAGCGCCGGTATGGTGAGGAGGTACATCACCAGTATAAGATCGCCGAATGCTCCAAGAGGGGGGTAAATGCTTCCTATCGGCAGGTAGAGAAGGATGACGATGCTGGATGCCAGCGCCACAACGGGCGCCAGGTTGAACATCCATGCGATGGCGTTTGCGGGGATGACGTTCTCCTTTATCAGGAGCTTTCTGACATCGATGAACGGCTGCCTGATAGGGGGGCCGACCCGGGCCTGCATGTGTGCGGCCAGCTTCCGGTCAATCCCGAGAAGAAAGAGCCCGACTACGATTCCATATATCGTAATGATGACTGCCGAGAGCACGATAAATGCAAACTCCCATGAACCGATCATGCCTGCAACCTCCTTGTCGCATCAACCGATAGACGGTGCAGCTCTTCCTTGGTCAGGATCTGTCTCTTTCCGCTCCGGACCACCGCCACCCTGTCGGTGCAGGAGAGGCACGGATCGATGGACGCAACGATTATCGGAATATCGGCGATCTGCTCTCCCCGAAGCATGGGTATCCATGACATCAGGTTGCTGTACGAGGACGCCTTGACCTTCCAGCTGTGCGGAGCCTCCTTTGCCTCCATCCTCACATAATGGAAACATTCGCCGCGTGGCGCCTCGACCCTGCCGATGGCCTCGCCGCTTGCTTTCTTGCAGATGGCGAGCAGTTTTGCTATCTTTGGTTCAGCCGTTATCTCTCCTGCAGGCATTTCGTCAAGGCACTGTCGGATAATGCCGCACGACTGGCCCACCTCGAGGAGCCTGACCACTATACGGTCATATACATCTCCCCGCGTCTCACCGGCATACTGGTCGGGAAGGATCGTCCGGACTTCGATGTCGCCATATGCTGCATAGGGATAGTCCTGCCGGAGGTCGACGTTCACACCCGAGGCCCGTGCGGTTGGCCCGACAGTGCACAGTTCCAGTGCGTCATTATATGTCAGGACGCCAACGTCGCGGCAACGCAGCCGTATTGACTTGTCCTCCAGGAACAGGGCAAGCAGCTTGGAGATCACCCCCTCGTATGCGTTGAGGCAGTCCTCGATGACCTGGTGCTGCTCCGGAACTATGTCCCTCCTGACACCTCCTACCTGCACGATACCGTAATTGACCCGGTTTCCGGTCAGGTTCTCGATAACATCCATCGACTGTTCCCTGACCCTCCAGGTGAGATGGAGCAGCGAATCGAATCCCAGCTCGTGGGCGGCCACGCCGGCCCAGAGAAGGTGTGACTGGATGCGTTCGAATTCTGCGATGATAGCCCTGATATAGTCCGCCCTCTCGGGGACCTCGATCTCTGCGATCTGCTCGACCGCACGGGAAAAGGCGAATGTATGGCTCACACCGCATATCCCGCATATCCGGTCGGTCAGATGCACGATCTGCACGGGATTGCGCCTCATCCCCATCCACTCAATTCCCCTGTGTGCCTGGCCGGGGGCGAAGTCCACCTCCCGGATCATCTCGCCCTCCATCTCGAAGGTGAACATGACGGGCTCCTTGAGGGCCGGGTGAGTAGGACCTATGGGGATGATGTAGGGCGCTTTCTTGCCCGTTCCTTCGCTCATTGTGATCCCTCCTTCTCTTCTTCGCTGCCGGGCTCAGCCACTTTATCCTCCTCTCCCTCCAGTTCGCAGGCCTCCTTTTCCTCGGCAGGCGGAGCCGGCCGGTCGGTTGGTCTTTTGGAAGCCCAGAGCTTGTTTACCATGGATTCGGGCACTCCTGTCTCGTCCTTGCGCCAGGGGTACACCCCCTCGGGGAAGTCATCGGGCAGGAACAGTCTCCTGCTGTCGGGAATACCAGTGACCTTGATCCCGAAAAATTCCTGTTTCTCACGTTCGGAAAAGACCGCTCCGGGTATGAGATCCGATATGGTCGGGATGGTCAGGTCGCCCTTTGGGAGTTGAACGGCGAACGTGACGGTATATTCACCGCCCGGGGTCCCGTAATAGATGGTGAAATGGTACAAGAGCCGTATCGTCTCGCCAAGGTCGCTCCCTGCGATAACCGCAAGATGCGGGTAGTGGATATCCATGAGGGCCTGGATGGCTGGCTTGAGGACATCCCGGTTCATATCAATCCAGATGTTGTAATTGGGAGTCTTCCTGATCCCTTCGTGTCCCTCCTGTATCCTCTTCTCCAGGATATCCGCCCCTAATCGGGCAGAGAACCGCTCGACAACCTCTTCCGGTGTGAGTCGTTCGTTACTCATGTACCACCTCCCTCTATTCTCTCCAGTTTCTCCAGTGCTTTGACCACCCCGTGAATAATCGCCTCCGGCCGGGGAGGACATCCGGGAACATATACATCAACGGGTATCACTTCGTCAATGGGTCCCTCCAGGTTGTACGAATCGTAAAATACTCCACCCGAGATGCCGCACGTCCCGACGCACATCACGACTTTGGGTTCGGGCATCTGTGCATAGACCCGGAGTAGCCGGTCTTTCATCTTTTTTACAACCGGGCCGGTGACCACAAGCACGTCGGCATGCCGGGGTGTCCCTACCAGCTTGATCCCGAATCGTTCCGGATCATAGCGGGGCGTGATTGTTGCGACTATCTCGATCTCGCACCCGTTGCAGGATCCGGAATTGAAATGAAACGCCCATAACGAGCGGTTGAAGGATTTTGTCAGTTTCATGCGGTCACCACCACCAGTACCATAATAATCGCGGTCACGCCCAGATACCAGAGCAGGTAGTCATTTAACCTGCCCGTATGAAGCGGAACGAGGCGGCTGTAATAGCCCTTCAGCGCTTCGGTATATCCCCAGTACAGGTTGCCGCCCCGTATATGTACGCTGGACTTCTCGGGCTCGGGGTTCCCTGAAATGAATGGAGACGTCTGTGCCGTTCCTTTCTTGTAGCCGCTCTCGCCTCTGCTCCAGATCAGGTAGATGATGATTACCACCACCACGATCGCTATAAGCCAGACCAGCGGGTTCCAGTAGCCGCTGCCCGTATACAGGTTGACAAGCAGATCCATCTCACACACCTCCCAGGACTGCGGAGACATATGCTCCCTGGTTGACAAGTGCATGCGCCGCAGGCTCGATAAGGTGATCCACGACCACTCCGGGGAACAGGCCGAACAGTATCACGACAGCCGCAAGTATTCCCATGCCGATCAGCATCGGTGCAGGAGCTTCCCTGACGTCCTCGTACTCGGGCAGTTTCGGCCCCATGAATATCGAATGGAAGACCTTGACGAAGGATGCGAGTGTCAGGATACTCACCACCATGGCGATGATGGACAGAATGGGATTGAATACGAATACCGACTCGTAAATCATCAGTTTCGAAGCAAAACCGTTAAAGGGTGGGATCCCGGCAATGGCCAGGGCTCCGATCACAAAGAAGATCATCGTGTATTTCATGCTATGCCCGAGCCCTCCCATCTTATTCAGGTTCCTGGTCCCGATACGATAGAATATGGCTCCAGCGGTCAGGAAGAGGAGCCCCTTGTACATCGCATGATTGATGATATGGAATATCCCTCCCTCCATGGCAACATATCCGAATGCATCCATGAGCGGCTGGTTGCCAAGCACCGCCAGGCCAACGCCGACGCCGAGCAGCATGTAGCCGGTCTGCGAGATGGCATGGTAGGCCATCAGCCGCTTCACGTCTTTCTGGGGAATCGCCATTGTGACACCGACCACCATCGAGAGCACACCCAGTATGATGATTATCCATCCCACGGTGGCGGCGTTCAGAGTCACGTTATACAGGGTAAAGGCAACCCTGAAGATGCCGTACAGGCTTGCCTGGCTTGCCACGACCAGCATGGCCGTGATAGAGGACGGCGCCATCGAATATGCATCCGGGGTCCAGAAGTGCATGGGAACCGCCCCGCACTTCATCCCGAGCGCAGCGATCATCAGGACGAGCGCCACCTGGTCGAGCAGGGTGTACTGCATCCTGGACGCGATGACGGCGATATTGAGGGCATCGTATTCGCCATAGAAGATGCCTATCGCAACCAGGATAACCATGGCACCTATCGTGGAGAGGACGAAGTACTTGACCGCCGCCTCCACGGCGATCCCGCGGTCGATCCGGTACGCGATGAGACCTGCCGAAGATATTGATAGGATTTCTAAAAATACGAAGAAATTGAAGAGGTCTCCCGTAGACACCATACCCATCACGCCTGCGATCATCAACAGGTACAGCGTGTAATAGCTCTCGAGCCCGGAATGTCTCCTGTCGCTCGCAATCGAATAGAGTACCACCGCAAGACCCGTGACTGCCCCTATTATCTGCATCAGGGCACTCATTGCGTCCACGGTAAAGACGATCCGAACTGGTATTCCCCCCGAATCGGGCGGAACCGACATGCCCGTGGCAGATGCACCGAAGGTGTAGACCACGGTTCCCCCTGAAAAGACCTCTCCGGCCAGGAGAAGTGCCATCGCCGTCGTGAGAACCATCGCTCCCACCACCCATATATCCCGGACCGCAGGCGATATCCTCCCGATGAAGGGGCAGGCAAATGCCGCGATAAGCGGGATCATGATGAGAATGGCGGGTGAGTTTGCAATGATGACATCCGTGATCATTCCTTCAACCTCCGTATTTTATCGGTATCGACAGTCCCGTAATACTTCCAGATAAGAACCGCAAAAGAGAGGAGCAGCGCACTCGTTGCGACCCCGATAACGATGGACGTGAGTGTCAGCGCCTGGGGAGTCGCCATGACCATCTCGGTGGACGGGGCGTCGGTAAAGATTGGCGCAACCGAACCGTCACGATAGCCGAGAGTGATCAGGAAGAGGTTTACTGCCGCCTCGAATATGTTGATTCCAAGGAAGATCTTGATGAGGTTTCTCTTGAGGGCCACTATCGAAAGCCCGATGACTGCCAGGGCAACGATGACCAGGTAGGGTATGCTTAGGTTTATAAGCATTTTCAGGCCTCCTTCTTGCTCAATCCCGAGAGCATGGAGAGGATTATGACGGTCAGTCCTCCCCAGACCTCGATTCCCACCGCGATATTCATGATCGGAATAAGCCCGGCGGTGTTCAATTCCCCGTGATTCGGACCAAAAGGCACGGGGAGTCCGAAGATCAGGCCACTGTTGGCCAGGAAATTGTAGAAGAAGGGCAGACCCAGGGTTATGGCGATTGCTGCCGCCCCGATAAAGAGGAGAAGCCCTATAGATTCCTGGGCTTTGTAGATCACTTTTTGGAGCATGCCCGTGATGGCTTCATATGAATTGGCAACGATTACCAGCACAACACCCGTGGCGATAACCGCACCTCCCTGGAACCCCCCACCGGGTGTGAGGTGGCCGTGCATCACGATATACAGCCCGAAGATCAGCACGAACGGGTAGAGTATATCTGCAGATGTCTGCACTATCTTACTCATCTTCATACTCTTCACCCTCCATAAGCCTGCGGAAGAGCAGTCCCACTCCGACAACAGCGGTGAACAGGACCACCGACTCTCCGAGCGTATCGAAGCCACGGTAATCAAAGACCACGGCTGTGACAATATTGTTCGCTGCAGTCTGTTCCTGGCCGTACTCAATGAAATAGTCGTCCATGTCCGAAGTCATCGGCGAGCCGAAAGAGAGCGAGAGCGGAATGGACAACAGTGATGCTCCCAGGATCACGAATATCGCCGCGATGAGATATTGCCTCATTGGCTCTCCCCCTCCTCATATCTCGTGGTTGACCTTATAGCGATGATGAAGATGGCCGTGGTAAGGCCGGCTCCGATGGCGGCCTGGGAGATGGCCACGTCGGGGGCCTGGAGAATGTAGAATTCCAGTGCAACCAGGAAACTGAAAAATCCTGCGGCCAGCGTAGCCGCAAGCAGATCGCGGAAGAAGAATACCATGAGTGCCGATCCCACCAGCCCCAGAAGCACAAGCATTTGGACTATCGCCTCGATCACGGGCCCACCTCCTCCAGCCGGTCGACAACCGCAGGAGCCGGTTTCAACCCGCTCCGGTGCACGGCTCTCGCAAGGGCATGAGATCCGACCGCGTTGGTAAAGGCGAGGGCGAAGGCCGCGACAAGCGTGTGGATGGCAAGTCCAGGGAATGTCATAGCACTTCCTTCCAGAAAGACTGCGATCCCGTACACTATGACTGCAAGTGCAGTGAACATTGTCCCGAACGTGGTCATCTTTGTGGTGGCGTGCATCCTTGTATACACATCGGGAAACCGTAAAAGCCCGATAATGCCGAGGGCATTGAATGCGGTCCCGATACTAAGGAAGACGTATATGAGCGCCTCTGCAATCATTTCAGAGTTCACCTCCGAGGTATTTGGCGACAAACAGGGTGCTGACGAAAGAGAGGAGTGCAAAGACGATGGCCACGTCGATGTAGATTACCTCCTTGAAATAGACACCGAGCAGTATCAGGATGGCCACGACGAGGGTATTGACGGTGTCAACCGATATGGCCCTGTCTCCTGCGGTGGGCCCGAGAAAGAGCCGTACCAGCGCCAGTAAAATGAGAACCGTGAGAACGAGAATAAACGGCATCCATAGAATGTTCATTCGGCAATCCTCCTTATCCAGGCAGGCAGGTCTGCCAGTGAAAAGAGCTCGGAGTCCCTGAATGTCTCTTTCTTCTCTTCGCCCGGATACAGGTTGATCTTGTGAACATACAGGTCATGCGTGGCTTCGTCGATATCCACGGTGATGGTGCCGGGTGTAAGTGTGATGGAGTTTGCCAGCATGAATATGCCAAGATCTGTCTTCAGGTCCGATGAGACCCTTATTATCCCGGGCCTGATCTTCCCGGTAATCACCCGGTAGGCGACATCGAGATTGGCCTTGGTCACTTCGAGGAAGAACGGGCCGAGGATATAGAGACACATAAGAAGCCACCTGGCCGGGTTGGCCATCCTGTAATTACGCGACCTGCACAGGAATGTCCGGGTTATCCCTGCCGTCAACAGGGAGAGGGCCAATCCTGCAACGATCTCCGAGACCGACCACAGGCCGATATCGCCGGTCCCGGCGGTCAGCGCTAGCCATACTGCCAGAGCAAAAATGGCCGTCAGGAGAAAGGGGAGCATCACATCCCCCCTGTCCTGGAATTTTTTTCTGATATGCTTCGTTTTCTCATGATTATCACAAGAATCTGGGATTTTTCGGTGAAACCGGGCAATATGTTCATCTGAATTGCCCTGGTCAGGTAATTTTGCAGGTAAGTATTTGTACCGCACGTGATAAACACTGCTGTTTTTAAAAAAGCAAAAAACAATCTGAAAGTCCCTATTTCACATATAACACTTTAAGAACCGTTTGGAAGGCAAACCGCCCATATTGGAGGGAATAGTATTCAAAGACACCGGTGTCATCAAAACCCCGGCACTCTCCTTAACAACTGCGTGCGGTCATCCTGGCCATACCATACAATCGGCGGGCCAAAATCGGGCTTTGAAAGGCAATAACCGCCATTTTTTATTCCCGGGTCGCCAATTTACTACAGATGCGCCCGTCTTACCTGGGAAAGATACTGCTTCACTGGTGCGATACCTGCCATACACCGGTCCTCTCCCCGCAATGTGGCTGCGGGTCGAAGACACGGCCCGTTCCGGTCACTCCCCCGGGTGATGCGAGGCCTGCGTTCCAGGCAGATATCGACCTCGTAAACAGGATATTCCATGATCATTTCGGCTCCCCGCTCATCCCACCTGGTCACCTTGTCCTCCTCAACAAAGTGCCCGACACCGACCGGATGGAGGAGATTGTTATGGGCGGTGCGGTCGTGGGTTCCATACGCTACCTTACCGAACTGGAACGCTGGGAACCGATACCAAGACCCGAGGCCGGGGCATACATGAAGCCCTCCACGAGGTTTGTCATGGTTGACCCGGGTGCGGAAGAGTCGATACGCGAAAAGGGAGCAAGTGTGCTTGCCCCCGGGTTATCGTTTATCGATCCGGCTGTCAAGAAGGGAGACGAGATATTCATCCTCTCTTCCCGGGGCGAATGTATCGGCGTCGGCAGGGCAAAAGTCGATGCAGAGACGGCAGGTGCAATGGATAGGGGTGCTATCGTCCGCACAAGGAAGAACGTCCGCTCCGAGTGCAGGCCGGGGAGGGCCGTCTGGGAGGATGCGATCCGTTCGAACGAGGAACCAATCAGAAGAGCCGAAGAGGGTTCCATCCGTTTCACAAGGAACGTCAGCCAAAAGCACCAGCTTCCAGTGACCGTCTCGTATTCGGGGGGAAAAGACAGCCTGGCAACGCTGCTCGTCGTAATGAAAGCACTTGGAAAGGTGCCGCTCCTCTTCGCCGATACCGGATTCGAGTTGCCGGAGACATACCGGAACGTGGACGAAGTCGCCGACATCTTCGGACTTGAACTTGTTCAGGCGGATGGAAATCAAAAATTCTGGGAAGAGTTCGAAAAACGTGGTCCACCGGCGGTGAATTCACGGTGGTGCTGCCGGGTGGCAAAACTCGGGCCGGTCGGGGAGGCCATTGGAGAGAGGTGGGGAGAGTGCCTCTCATTCATCGGTCAAAGAAGATACGAATCGCTCAGGCGCAAAAACAGCCCCAGAGTATGGAGAAACAGCCATATCCCAAACCAGCTCTCTGCTGCACCGATCCAGAACTGGACCGCCCTCCATGTATGGCTTTATATCTTCAGCCAGAAAGCGCCCTACAACTGCCTCTATGAGATGGGGCTCGACAGGATCGGGTGTTTTATGTGTCCTTCCAGCGATATCGCCATCCTCCGGTTTATCCAGGAGCGGTATCCCGGGCTCTGGGAGAGCTGGAGAGTGAAACTCGCGGAATGGCAGAAAAGATTCGATCTCCCTGACGAATGGCTTCATGGTGAGAGATGGCGGATGAAGGAGGCATGTGTCGATGAAGAAGATAGTTATTGTTGATTACGGGCTCGGAAATTTGAGAAGCGTGTTTCGGGGGATCGAGAGGTGCGGTGGAGTCCCGGTTATCAGTTCCGAGATCGAGGCACTGCGGTCGGCAGAAGCGGTTATCCTCCCGGGTGTGGGAGCGTTCCGCGACGGGATGGAACAACTCGGAACGCTAAAAGAGGCTCTTTTGGATGCCGCACGCTCCGTACCGGTGCTCGGCATATGCCTCGGGATGCAGATGATGCTCGAGTGGAGTGAAGAGCACGGTCTGCACAGGGGACTTTCACTTATCCCTGGAACAGTCCGCCGTTTCCCGAGGGATACAGGGTTTAAGGTCCCGCACATGGGCTGGAACACCCTCGAACTCGTCCATCCCGACAATCCGCTCCTGGAAGGTTTATCAGGCGGCGAGTACGTCTATTTTGTCCATTCATATTATGCAGAAACCCTCTCCCCATACAGCCTGACGACAACCGATTACATCTCGCGGTTCTCATCTGCTATATGCAGGGACAACGCCTACGGCGTACAGTTCCATCCTGAAAAGAGCGGTGCGATCGGCTTAAAGATACTTGATAATTTCATCGGGCTCATTTGAGCCGGATTTGTTTCGTTTATTCCTTTTCCGACAGCAGATTACTATCCGCCCGAACGGCAACACAAGGATATTATCGCTGGGTCGCCGAATAGATAAATATGCGAAGTCTGGTTTTTTTCCTCATCATGGCCGCAGGGCTGGTGGCCGGTGTTTCGGGATATATCCTCACGATCGATGCGCCTGAGAAGGTCCAGGCCGGGGTCCCTCTCCTTGTCACGGGCAGCACGACCTTTCCTGCAGGGACAGAATTCGATATTATACTGTACAGGCTCGTTCAGCCGGTCCCGGAGAAAATTGACCAGAGAATAGTCATTGTCGATGAGACAAAGACATTCTCTGAATCATTCGGTACGCTGGGGCTCGAATCGGGGCAGTATAAAGTTGAGGTCTCATTCCCTTCCGACAGGGGGACCAGCCTTGGATCAGGATCCACAACCCTGAAAATTTTCACTATAATAGATCGGTCTGATGAGATCTTTCTCACCGTGCCGACCGAGCAATTCGTCGGCGAAGCGCTCGTGGTCAAAGGCTATATCCCTGATATCGGTGTTGCGACCATCAACATGAAGATCACCGGGCCAAGCGGGTTTTCCGCGCCTGCCCTGAATATCCGGACCACCACGATGCCCGGACGGACGGACGGACAGTTCTTGAGGACTGTAAATGTGACCGAACCAGGGAATTATTATGTCACATTCTCGGATGCCAGCGGATATATGGCAACCATAAAATTCACCGTCGTCAGGCCTCCCACTCTCACACAGACCACCTCCACACCCACTGAAGTTGCAACCGAAGAGCTGCCCGCAACTGCTGTGCCATTCCCTCTCGCCGGATTGGCCGGTGGGCTCCTTGCTGCGGCAGGACTTGCACAATTGAGAAAGAGATAGGAATACCCGGGTGATCGGGATCTCCCTGGCGGCAGGGATGAATCACTGCTCACTACTTCTTCCGCCAGAGATAGACTTCGTATATCACCAGCAGGGCGATAACAAGACAACCACCGAGGAAGAAAGCTAGTATGGCATCATGCGCTCCTGCAACCGCTGATCCGTCAAAGGATGGAGCAGGCTCGCTCATGATGCCCACATCCTTCTGTAACCGTGTGGCCTCTGATGCCGCAGACTCCCCCGCACCACCATTCGCGATCCCTATCAGGAGTGGCTGGAGGATATAGAGCCCGATACTTGCAAAGACCACCACCGCAAAGAGTGAGGCATAACGGAGTAAAATATCCCGGATATTCTTTACGGCAGGGGCGACGATGAGCAGCTGATCTTTGAGTGCATAGACCTTGATCTCTCTTCCTTTCACGCTGTATCGCTTCTCTGCAACCTCGATGAGTCCGGCATCGAGCAGATTTTCGATATGATATTTCGCTGTGCCCATAGGAATGTTCATAACGCCGCAGAGGTCGCTTGCGGTCCTTGGCCCGTCCCTTAGGATATGGAGGATATCGTTCGCCGTCTGGCTGGCGATGGCCTTTCCGATCTTCTGCGCTTTCTCATCACCCGGCTGTAGAACAATCACTTCGTCAGTCATTGAGGGCCGCCGTTATCTGCTCCTTACCGATCTTTAGGGCCAGGTCGACCTGCTGTGTATCGGGTCCGCCACCCTGGGCCATGGTCCTGGATCCCCCTCCTTTTCCTCCGAGGAGTATGCAGATCTTGCCGATTATCTCGCCCGCGTTCACCTTCTCATTCCCTGACATCAGTACAACATTCACCCTGTCAGAGACGCCTGTAAAGAGTGCAACACCCCCCTTGTCCGAGAATCGGCTGGCAATCGAAGCAAGATCCTTCGGGGGGAGATCTATCCGCCTGACTATCACCGGATAGCCGGCGACCATGTCGGGTGTGAGGCTTTCGATCTCGAGATCCACGATCTTCTGGCTCAGACGTTCAATCTCCTTCTTCTGGTCCTTCCACTCGTTGAAAAACCTGGTGACACTCGATGGGAGGTTCTCCTGCTGGACCGACAGGATATCGGTAGACTGGGAGACTATCTTCTCCAGTTTATGCACGTATTCGACTGCGGCCATACCGGCGGCAAACTCGAGGCGCTCTATACCGTCCTGAATGTGTTCGACACGTATGATCTTGATGAGCCCGATATCCCCCGTACTTCGGCAATGGGTACCGGCACAGGCTTCGACATCGCCTGCAACCTGTACGATGCGGATATCGCGACCCGGCGGGACCCCTCCCTGGTACAGTACGAACCCATGCGTCTGTTCAGCCTTTGTACGGTCTTCGATCCGAACATCAACAGGCTGATCGGCCATGACCATCCTGTTTGCGGCAATCTCGATCCTGCGTAACTCGTCGGGCGTGATATGCTTGTAATGCCTGATATCCAGCCTGGAGGAGTCCTCCCCTTTCTGGGCACCGGCCTGGTGAACATGCGCCCCAAGCACTTCCTTTGCGGCATGGAGCAGGAGGTGCGTGGCTGTATGGTGACGCATCAATGACCAGCGTCTCTCCTCGTCGACCATCCCCTTGACCCTGTCTCCGCGCCGGAGCACCCCGCCTGTGATATGATGAAGGATGACATCCCCAATCTTCTGGACGTCGTCCACCCTGACCATGCTCTCTGTACCCATCAGCATACCGATATCTGCCGGCTGACCTCCTCCCTCGGGGTAGAAGAGTGTCTGGTCCATCACCACATAATCGTCAAACGAATCGATGACCACGGCATCGAATTCCATGTCACATGGCTGTTCGTAAAAGAGCTTTCTTGTTGCGGGCAGGGCGGCGATACGATCCAGGTACCGGTCAAAGGGGTCCGGGGCCTCTTCGCCCCCGGACTCTGAGTGCATATCGGCGATGAGCGAGTAGAAATTGTCGGGCAGTTCCACAACCGCTCCCTCGGCACCTGCCACCTCCTTTATGATCTCAGGGGGTATTCCATGGGAGTCATACAGGGTTATAATCTCTTTGAGGGGGACCCTCTCGCGTTTTTTCTTGTAATTCTTAGCGATCTTTTCGACGGTCCTAGTCCCCCTCGCGAGCGTGGCTTTGTACTTCTCCACTTCACGTTCCACTATCTCGCGGACGATCAGCATATCCTGCTCGAAGTTCCCGGTTCCCACGATCTTCATCTGTTGTTCAATTAAATCGGAGAGAGGCTCAGTTATGCCGAGTTCGTTCATCATGCGGAGCGTGCGGCGCAGCACAAGCCTTGCCAGGTAACCTTCACGGACATTTGAAGGGATGATGCAGTCCCCGAGCATATATGCAAGGCAGCGTGTGTGATCGACGATTGCATAGACCTTCTCGATCGGGGTTATCATCCGGTCGAGCTTCTCCAGGGGGACATCGATGGCAGTTGCAACCTTCTTACGGAGCTGGTAGAGATTGGTCCCGGATATATCCATTACTCCGGCAAATTTGGCATTCAGGGACAGTATCTTAGTGTATTCAGGGTCGTCGAGCAGATGTTCGAGACCTGCCGACTCCATCACCCCGCTGACCATCTCGGGGAATACCGCGTCATATATTGTCGGCGAGCCCCGTGATGCCCATACAAACCGCTCGAGACCGTATCCGGTGTCGACGATCCAGTTATCCATCGGATAGTACGTCACCCCGTCGAGATCGACTCCCGGTTTGCCGGTCTTCTTCCTTCCAAGGTTCATGAATACGAGCGTGGCAACCTCGAGACCCCCGATGAGAACCTCAAGGCTCGGGCCGGCGTTTCCTCCCCCGATCCAGGGATGCTCCTTGTAGGTTACGGCATCGAGGCTGCCTCCGATCGAGGCTATGAACTGGTCGCAGAGTTCGACTGTCCTGTCTTTCCAGTAGACCTCTTCGATCTCGGAGTTGAAGGCATGATGTGCCATCATCTCGAACAGGGTAAGGTGTCTTCCGGATCGCCCGACCGAATCGAGATCATTGAGCCGTATGCAGGGCTGGGATATCGTGAGCGGGTTTGCCGGCGGGGGGACGACGCCTCCGGTCACCCATGGCTGGAAGTCTGCGATGGATGCAATGGTGAGATAGATATCATCCCTCCACCGGGCGGCCACGGGGTATCTCTCTATCCTGGCATGTCCGTTGCGCTCGAAAAAAGAGAGGAACGCTTCCCGCATCTCGTCGACCGAATGCTGGCGAAAGACCGGATTCCCGATGAAATTATATGTTTCACACGGGGCGTCGCCGCACACTTCAAGTTCAGGATTCCGCGTCCAGAATGCGGCCCCGCACTTCTTGCATATCTTCCGGGACAGCCCCTGTGCGGAAAAATAATTGAGCTGGTATTCTTCTTCGAGCATGAAAAACCACGTGATACCATGTAATTTGGATTTATCACGATAAAATACTGTATGTCAGGGTCCGGATTCTCCCCCCCATATCTCCTGGTACCAGAGATCGTACGATTCGTATCTCCCTGTGAGGGCGGCGATCTGCACGGCAAGGATGTGCCAGCACCTGCCGCCCCGGAATATGAAGTCATTGCACGTGCAGAAGTCTTCATCAACAATATACTCGTCAGATCTCCCCACGACAACATAGAAATCGAGGTACTTCTTTACGCGGCCCTCCCCGATTGCGGACAGGGCTTTTCCCCCCCTGTCGCCAAAGAGCCGGATCGCTTCCTCCACAAGACGCGGAGTCAGGCTGCCTGCCGACCTCAATTCAGAGAAAAACTCCTCTACGTCCATATCTGCAACAGGGGACGGTCATCGATATACTGCCAGCCGTACCGTTCGGCGAGCACCCTCATGGCAGGAGCCTCAAGCGCATAGTGGGTCGCTTCGATCAGGATGAGGGGAGACTGCCTCATCACCGAGTGCTTCAGTTCAGAAGAGAGAAATGCCTGGCAGGAGTTCCCCGCTGCCTCTTCGATGAATTCCGGATAGAACCCGCTCCCGCCGACGACCGCAAGACGGAAGGGCGGTGAGATCTCTCCCCAGACACGGAGGGGGCATGATAACCTTCGGGAGATTTCCTGCAGGGAGAGGCTGCAGTCCCCTGCTATCCCGAGACTCATGGTTGTGCGGCCGGTCAGCCCGAGCATGTCCGCCAGTGTGTCGTTCACTCCGGCCGGCGCCCTGTCGAAGTTGGTATGCATCACATAGATGTTGAGTCCGGAAGTCATCGCTTCACCAAGGATTGAAGCGATCGGACCGCGTATTGCGGTGACCGGATTCCAGATAGGCGTGTGATGCACGACAAGCATATCGGCACCCGACCGTGCCGATTCCCTTACGACGTGCGGTGTTGCATCGAGTGCACAGCATACGTTTTCGATCTGCGATTTTCCCTCGATTATCAGGCCGATCTTCCCTTCGTCAAATTCATCGGCCAGCTCAGGGGGGGCGAGCCGTTCCATCTCCCGGATGAATTCCCCTATCTCCATGGTTATAAATGGTATCTGCCGCTGTTAAAACCATTTATTATTCACAGTAATATCCATTACCTATAAATATTCTCAAAAAAACATTATGAATATGCACAAATCCATCGAGGAGATCAACCAGAAGATCCGTGATGGAAGCGTGAGGGTCATAACAGCAGAGGAGATGCCTCTAATCGTTGAGGAACTGGGCGAGGAGGGCGCATTGAAGGAGGTGGATGTCGTCACGACCGGAACCTTCGGGGCAATGTGTTCTTCGGGAGCATTCCTCAATTTCGGACATGCCGACCCGCCCATCCGGATGGAACGCGTCTGGCTCAATGACGTCGAGGCATATGGTGGAATTGCAGCAGTTGACGCATATATAGGCGCGACCCAGCAGTCCACCACGCGAGAGGATGAATATGGCGGAGCCCATGTCATAGAGGATTTCATCTCGGGCAAATCTGTTGAGATGCGCGCGATATCCCGGGGAACGGACTGTTACCCGAGGAGGACCATCACCACCGAACTGCTGCTTGAAAACCTTAACGAAGCCATCATGTGCAATCCAAGGAACGGATACCAGCGATATAATGCCGCTTCCAACAGCACTGACCGCACACTCCATACATACATGGGGATGCTCCTCCCGAACTACGGCAATATCACCTACTCGGGAGCGGGGCTGCTAAACCCGATCAGCAACGACCCCCAGTTTCGCATGATCGGGAGCGGGGTCCCCATCTTTCTTGGAGGAGCTCCCGGAATGATAATCGGCCAGGGTACACAACACTCGCCTGCATCGGGATTCGGGACCCTGATGGTGACCGGCGACATGAAAGGAATGTCGAGAGAGTACATCAGGGCTGCCACAATGACGGGCTACGGAGTCACGCTCTACGTGGGACTCGGAGTTCCGATACCGGTTACAGATCTCGATACGGTCCGAATGACCGCGGTGAGGGACGAAGATATCGAGGTCGACATCATCGATTACGGAGTGCCCCAACGTTCGCGACCGTCCCTTCGGAGAGTGAACTATGCCGAGCTCAAGAGCGGGTACGTCGATATCGGCGGTGAAGAGATTCGTACTTCCTCGCTATCCAGTTTCAGGAGAGCCCGCCAGGTGGCACGGGAACTGAAAGCCTGGATCGAGACGGGAAAGATGGAGATGGCCCTCCCCACAAGGTCGATCGATGCCGCCAAGGCCGCCCAGCCGATGCGTGAGACCGTGAAGGGGCCGAGAGTACTCGACATCATGGACACGAGGGTGATATCCATCGAGGAGACCGAGGAGATACCGACCGCCGCCAGGAAACTCCTCAAGGGCGAGACGAACCATCTCCCGGTGCTGAACGAAGCAGGCAGACTGGTCGGCATCGTGACCACCTACGATATCTCGAAGGCTGTGGTAAACCCCTCAAAGGGATCACGCGTGATGGATATCATGAAGAGGAAAGTCATCACCACTGTTCCGGACGAGGCCGTGGATATCGCTGTACAGAAACTTGAACGGCACAATATCAGCGCCCTGCCTGTCGTGGATACTGAACGCCGGGTGATCGGGATGCTGACTGCCATGAATCTCGGGAAACTCTTCGGGAGGTGGCTGAAATGAAACTTATCGTCACCTTCTCACGCAAGGTCGGAAAAAAACCGATAATCGCCCAGGTGGTCAGGGATACAGGTGTGCTGATAAATGTGGAACGGGCGATGATCGATTCCTCGGAGGGAGAGGCGCTGATCGATATTCCTGACGAATCCTGCAATCTCGTGAAGGAGAAGCTTGCAGACCTCGGTGCATCGGTCAGAGTCCTTGAGGATGTGATCGCCTTAAACGAGAGCGAGTGTGTTGACTGCGGGGCCTGCATCACGGTCTGCCCGCAGGAAGTATTCTGGTTCGACGACAATTGGAAACTTCAGATGGACGAGTCAAAGTGCGTTCTCTGCGGCCGCTGCATCGAGATCTGTCCTCACCGGGCACTCTCGCAGAAGAGCAAGACTTGAAGGCAGATCTTGTTCCCAACCCTTACAGGAATAACGCGAACTGCCCAAAAAATCCTCAATTTTTTCGGATATCCTAAAAACCCTATCTCTCTTTCTTCGCAAACGAAGCGACCCGATCGAGCCATCGGTGCCTGGCAAGGTTATATTCGCACCATAAAGCGCCGTTTCGGATTAGGGTTATCCCTGGCGCCGCATACATCTCTCTGCCAGAAGAAGGAATCGTGATCTCTTCGCATAACCTCTCGGCCTCCCCTGCACGCATGTTGAAGGCGAGGGTGATATGCAGGCGGCGGAGTTCCGGGTGCCTGTCTATCCGGGTTGATCGTTGTGCAATTGCTTTCAGACGACTCGAAAGCAGGGCATAGAATTCCTTCATATTATGGTCAGGGCGGATCTCGAGGGCCAGGGCATCACCTTTCCTCCCCCTGAGAACGATCAATCCCCTGACTTCGAAGCAGAGAGAACTGCGATCCTTTGCATGCATCCCGATGCAATCCACAATATCATCAGGGCTGCAACCCTGGCGCAGGGTAATGGGCCCGTAGAGCGTGACATGGGGCGATCTTTGCTCATACCTGTCAGGAAGGAGAGCAGGAGGAATATTTCCGGCAGGGAACCCGGCCTCATCCTCCAGCATGATCATCACCATGTACCGGTTCTCCGGATGGCGCCCGGCCTTTCTTTGCATCCTCTGCCGTCCTATCAGATATCTTCCCATCCACCTGAGGGCTCAATCCGGAAGGATAAATAGCTGATGAAACGCCTTTCAGGCGGTATCATGGAATATAAACGGTTATTGCCTCAAAACGCCTAAAAACACCTGGAAGCTGGAGAGAATTACCCTTCCCGCGACTGTCGGGATGGTGGAGAAGATGGTGATACGGAGACGATTTACGCTCAGGGAGACGATTGCCACCATAATTGCAGACAGCGAGCCGCATGTAGAGGCTGCGAGAAAGGGTATCATGGAGGCGAGGCGGGAGGTCGAACAATATATCGCACATGACCCCTTCTTTTCCGTCACTCTCGAACCCTGTGATGTCGATACAGATCGCCTGACAGTCAGGCGGATGGCTCAGGCCGCCTCGATTGCAGGGGTTGGACCCATGGCTGCCGTCGCAGGTGCCATCGCCTGGGCAGGTGTGGAAGAGATGATCAGGTCAGGGGCAACCTTCGGCCTCGTCGACAACGGGGGTGACATCGCATGCATCACCGACAGGGAGATCCGGATAGGCATCTATGCAGGCATGTCGGAGATGAGCGGCCGGTTCGCATTCGTAATTCCGCCAACCGATGAGATCACCGGGATATGCACATCCTCCGCCACCGTAGGACATTCCTTTTCATCCGGCATTGCAGATTCCGTGACCGTCTTTTCAAAAAACCCGGCGATCGCCGATGCATGGGCTACATCCATCTGCAACCAGATCACCGCGGAGGAACCCGGACTGCTGGAAAGACTCGATCTCAGGGGGATCGGTGGTGTCTTCGTGATAATCGGAGCGAAATCACTCTCCTATGGAGATTTACCGAAACTGGTTAAGGCTGACGTTGATGAAGACCTCATCACCGGCGGAATCCTGTGATGTTTCGATTTTCACAGGTTCTCGTCTACGAACCGGATCGCTCTTTGGTATGCGTCTTTTTGCCTGTAATGGACGAGGACTTCTTCCCGGTCAGTGACCGATATCACCGGCCGGCGGTCCTCTATCCGGAATAGTATCCTGAAAAAATCGATCTCATCGACGAGAACGCCCTCGACCAGCGCCGATGCCGGCTGGAGCAGCAGCCGTTCTTTTTCAAGTTCACCGGGCACCACGTTGAAAAAATAATAAAAAACCTGGTAGGCATTCAAAAGATCGGAGACGAGGAGTTCATCACGGATCTCTGCATCCAGCCTGTCAAGCGCCCGTGCAAGAACGGCTTCGTCCTCCTCGCATTCCTCAAAGAGACGCTCGGCGATCTCGCCCAACACTTCATAGGGAATTTCATCATTTCCCTTCTCCATGTATAAATCTGGGTCTTTTCAGATCGATATAACCATTGGCCCGGGGTGAGTGGCAAAACTATATTCACAACGCGGCGGAATTTGTTAGGGTGAAAGAGGAAGATCTGGACTGGAAGCTGTACCACATCCTGGCAGTCGATCCAGCGAAAGGCGAGGAGGAGCTCGCAGCAATTACCTGCGTATCCCCGGATGATATTAGATCTTCCCTGGAAAGATTGATTGCAACAGATCTTTTAGAGAGAGAGAAAGAGGGTTACAAGGTCCTCTCTATACAGGAGATACTCCTGCGATGCCAGGCAAAATATGACAGATCGTGCCCGTTTGTCATTGATGACGGCATACTGAAGATGAAGTCGCTGCCGGATACCAGAGATGAATGATATCGTTGTGCTCAGGATCGGCCACAGGCCCGAACGCGATCAGCGTGTGACGACGCACGTCGGCCTGACTTCTCGTGCCCTGGGCGCAAGGGGCATGTTCCTGTCAGGCATGGACAGCGGTGTGGTCAGGAGTATCCGCGACGTTGTCGAACGGTGGGGGGGCGACTTTTTCATCAGGGACGGTGTGAGCTGGAAACAGTGCATCAGAGAGTGGAAAGACCGGGGTGGAACCGTTGTACATCTCACAATGTATGGTGAATCTCTCGCTGATCACGAGAACGATCTCAGGCAGATAGAAAAGATCATGGTCGTGGTCGGAGCGGAAAAGGTGCCGGGCGAGATCTACGGCCTGGCCGATTACAATATCTCGGTTACGTCACAGCCGCACTCTGAAATTTCCAGTCTGGCGGTCTTTCTCGACAGGATATTCCAGGGAGACGAGCTGAAACTGGAGTTTCCGGGAGGTCGCATGAGGATAATCCCAAGCAGGGATAAGAAGACCACGGAAGAGCTATGAGAATGCGGGTGCTTGTTGTGGGATTTTCCACCCGCCACGTCGCCAGATCGGCATCGAATGCCGGGCATGAAGTCTATGCGATCGATCACTTCTGTGACCAGGACCTCTCCTGGTATACACGGGACTCGATACGGTTCGAGGAACTCGCCGATATCGTACCCGCGGTTGAGGAGATGTGCCGCCGGCATACGATCGATCTCGCCGTTGTCACCTCGGGCGCCGAGTCGCTGGGCACAGACGTGCCGGTCTGCGGTACATCCGCTGAGACAGCATCGAAATTTCTTGACAAACTTGAGATCCAGAATTTTTTTGAGGAACTGGAGATACCGACCCCTCGCATCGTTCAGGAAGGGACCTACCCCGCAATGGTAAAGCCGCGAACGGGAGCAGGCGGATGGCGGAACAGGGTGGTCTTCAGCCCCGAGGAACTGGAACTCTGGGAAGATACCTTCGAACACCCACCCTGCATCATCCAGGAACTTGTCGAGGGTGTGCCTTCATCAGTATGCTGCCTGGCTGATGGTTCGAGGGCAAAGGCGGTGGCAGTAAACGAACAGATCCTTCGGGGCGGCGACGATGCGTGCGCTTTCGGCTTCTCAGGATCGATCACCCCCTACGTTACTCCGCATTCGGAGATGATGATTCGCTATGCCGAGAAGATCGCCGCAGCCAGCGGGTGCAGGGGTACGGTGGGTATAGATTTCATGGCTGGAGACGAGGTCCGCGCCATCGAGATAAATCCGCGTTTCCAGGCCACGCTCGATACGGTGGAGATTTCGACGGGATGGAACCTCTTCTCACGGCATGTGGATGCCTGCAGGGGAAGGCTTCCCGACGATAGGCCTGCCATGGTGCAGTATGCGGTCCGCTCCATACTGTTTGCAGAGAAGGAGACCGTGATCGAGAAGGATTTGAAATGCCTCCACCCTGCTGTTGCAGACATTCCATGGCCCGGGACCGCCTTTGAGGAGGGCCATGCCCTGATCAGTGTGTACGGGTGGGGGCAGAGCAGGGGCGAGGCACTTGCAATGCTGGATAAGCATAATAGACTGGTCCGACAATATATGGGGTGAGGATGCAATGGACGATGTTCTGACAAATCCAGCAATTCGGGCGTACCTGTTTCGGCTTATCGGGGAAGACGGCATATCCCTCCTTGAAAAATTTCCGAAGGAGGGGGAGTACAGTGACGAGGAGCTTGCTGCACAGACCGGTATCAATCTCAACTCGGTCAGGCATACCCTCTATACACTATACGAAAAGAGGCTTGCCGAATACCGGAGGATAAAGAATAACGAGACGGGATGGCTCACCTACTTATGGCACCTGCGCATGGAGGAGATATATGATGTCATATCAGAGGAGATGGAGAGGGTTCTCGAAAAACTCGAAGCGAGGGAGCGGTTCGAGGAAGAGAACGATTTCTATATATGCAAGACATGCGGGATACTCTCCACCTTCAACCAGGCCCTGGATGATAATTTCCAGTGTCTCTCCTGCGGCCAGCCATTGGAGCATTTTGACAATGAACTTCTTTTATGGGCCCTGAAAAAACGTATCAAGGCGATGAAAGAGACGCTCGGTCATGCATGATTCGCATGATTCCTCATACGAGGCCCTCCTTTTTTCCGCCGGATGCAGTCCGGCCGTGATTGCACATTGCAAGGCCGTTGCGCGCCTGGCAGATGTATATGCCAGACGATCAGGTATTGCAGATCCCTCTCTTGTACATGAAGGTGCCATGCTCCACGACATCGGGAGGGGGAAGACCCATTCGATACGGCATGCACAGGAAGGTGCCTGCATATGCAGGAATCTCGGACTTCCAGATTCGGTGGCCCGGCTGGTAGAACGCCACATCGGGGCAGGGATGACGGCCGATGAGTGCAGTCTCGCCGGTCTTCTTCCCATCAACTGCATTCCCAAATCGATCGAGGAGAAGATCGTTGCCAATGCCGACAACCTCGTCAGGGGGCGATCGAGGATATCGATTTATAGCCGGCTCGGTCGGTCAATTCACCTCTCGAGACGGGTGCGAAGACGAATGTACCGCTTGTGGATTGAGATGGAACAGTACCCCTGATTACCGCAATCAGAGGATGAGCTGTTTTACCTGGGGCATCTTCCGTATTCCATCGATGACTGCCGGCGGGAACTCCTCGCCGGTGATAATAACGAGCCTCGGTTCGACCGAGAGGTGTGGATCTGTGACAAATATCTGTCTTATATTCATGTCGTTTTCAACGATCACCTTCACCGCGGCACCGACTATCCCCTTCTCCATGGCGTTCCTGGGGATAATGGTCATGACCGAGAGACCGAGCGAATCCGCAACCCTGCTCAGATCGGGAGTGGCCCGCATGTTCATGAAGATCTCGCGGTGGACCGGGAGATCGAGTATGTGCCGGGCGGTGGCGTCAACAACCCGCCTGTCGGTTCCGATGGCGTTCGCAATATGCGTCGCAGGGATCTCGATGTCATTACATACGATCCGCCCCTGGCTGTTTATCCCGAACCCGTTCTCGAGAAGGAATTTCACCACACGGCTCTGCGAAGGAGAATCAGAGAACTCGCGGATGATATCAGACCACATGAGATGGTATTTGTCAGGACAATAGATATAACATACATCTTGCTCTCCGGACAAGCCGCCTCGCAGTTCAGCAGGGGTCTTATTCCGGACGCAGATGGATACATTATTTTATCTAAACAACCTCAGTATTATGGCACGTGCGAGGGTTGCCGAGACAGGTCAAAGGCGCAGGCTTGAGGGGCCTGTCACGCAGGTGTTCGTGGGTTCAAATCCCTCCCCTCGCATCATTCAGCAAAATTCCGATTTTTCTATCCCTTTTGATGAATTCAAAACATCGAGGCTGCCTTCCAGATGACCAGCTTGAACAATCTTTCAGGTATCGTTATGGTCAACAGAATTTAGGTCATACTGGTGATCGCCTCCCCCTGGACGAAGAGTGAAAAAAGATCTATTCAGTATTCTTTCGAAAAAAATCTACCAGACCAGGCCTAAACCAGGGGATCGGGGCAGTTGTCTCCCGAATACGGGAGTTTTGCCCCCATGACAACCAACTGTCCGGATTCTGATCGAATCTTATCCAGGATCAGATCTTTCCCAATTTGCGTCATGGCAAAGACCGGGATCGAGGATCCGGCCTGGAGAAGTGCCTTCTTCCCCGCGACTTCCCTCACTGCCGAGGAGGCGCAGGCGGTGATAAGATCGGCGGATGTTGCCAGCAATTCTACCCCCTCCCGGGAGATTCCGGTCGTATGTACGGCGATGATGAAGGCCCCGCTCTCCAGCTCCCGTATGGCAATGGCGTCTTCTGCCGTGGAGACGGTGACTCCGATTGCAGAATATCCAAGTTTCTGTGCCTTCAACACTCCTGCCGGCTGGTCGATCGAAGCGCCGGAATGGTCGAGTACATCGCCTCCGTTCTCCTCGATACGGCTTATCACCTCAGGGATGGGGCTCGTATACGCAAGGCCGGACATACGCCCGCCGACACCCTGAACGAGTGAAGGGTTTGTGGTAATGATGGTCCCTGCACCGTCAGCGACGATGACGGCGCAATCGAGTTTATGGTCGAGGAGCCCGTAGCGCATAATCTCGGATGCCCCGAACCCGACGAATTCCGTGTCCATTACGACCTTGCGTTTGCCGGTACACATACCGAACGAACTGATACGGTGCTCGATATTCTCTTTCACCGCCGACGGGGTGATTGGATCCACAGGACGTGCAAACCGACGGGCCAGTGGACAGTGGCGGATCAGGGGTGGGCCCACCTCGACTACTTCTCCGTCCCTGATCACAACCCGGCATCTGCCGATGGCTTCAATGACATGTTCGTCACCGGTTGGGTTGTCGTTCTGCATGCCCGCTCCGTGATATTAAAAATAAAAAAAGGTATCGCCCCGTTTACCTTCTCCAGGCGGAGAATGCGACCATCGCGAAGAGCAGGGATCCAATCGCTGCAACAGGAGTCAGTGGTGCCTTTGTAGTGGTGGGGACAGCCGTTGTAGGGGTTGTGGTAATTGCTGTTGTAGGGGGCACAGTCGTCGGAGGCGTGGTGGGAGTTGCAGTTGTCTCCACCTGCCTGTACACATAGATCTCCACGTTGTCGAGGTAGCCCTCGACATTGTTGTTCATGATATAGTCACCCTTCGTGGTTATGGCGAGGCGTGAGAGGAAGTGGAGATCCTGGCCTATAGTGATATAATAGCCCCAGATGACCTCTCCTGTCTCTTTATCGCTGATCCTTATATCGGCATTCTGGAGATCCTTGTTGTATTTCAGGATCACATGATAGGGCCTGTCCTCTTCAAACTCCTTGGTCGTGCAATCGGTCTGTGATCCGCAATAGGAGCTGTAAAGACTGCTCACCTCGTGCATGTGATTATTCTGGTCAATCACCCGTAAAGACATCAGTTTTCCGTATTTCCCATCCTCGAATACAGAAAGCGCATTGGTACCCCTCGTGATATCCATCTCGGAGCTCGTCACTCCGAACCTGAATGCACCGTTCTTCTTTGTGGCCTTCAGGACAACATCAAACTCAAGGGTGAAGGATTCACCGTCATACTGGATTGGGACATAACTGTTGCCGTTTGTCCCGCCTTCGGTGTTGAAATAATACATCTGCAGGTCGCCATCCCAGTAATAATGGGACGGGCTGTTTGTGATCCAACCCGGGTTGGTGGAGAAATCGGTCTTGTATATCATCTCTTTTTCCGTGATTACATCGGCATATACCGCATGAATCGATAGAACGAGACATATCAGGCCTGCCATTATCAAAAGATACCTTTCTCTTTTCATACTCTTCTCAACCTCGCGATTTTATAAGAGGGGGTGTATTGATCGGGATGAAACCGGTATTTTTACGCTTCCATTCCCTGCTTCGGTCACCTTTCGGGAAATCGATGGGTTTCCGGGCAGAATACAGGTCTATTTACAGTATAATAGCCGTTGAATACCTATAACCATTTCGAAGAGACACGATCTTGTCTGGCGTCATTCTCATTTGCGGATCGCTTGATTTTTTATCCCATAGAAAGTTATATCGCTCTTATTGTATCATCAAGAAGTATCAGAATTCTGTTCCCTTTTTTAAAAGAAGGAACTTTGGGGGTACGAAGGTGGACGGCCAGATTTACTACAACCGGGGGGTCTCTTATCATAAAATGGGACAATATGATGATGCGATTGCAGATTATACCAGAGCAATCGAACTTTCTCCCGGTGATGGTGAGGCATATAACAACAGGGGTGTGGCATATTCCGCCACAAAAGCATATGAAAACGCAATAGAAGACTATTCTGCTGCAATTCAGATAAACCCGGGTTTTGCAGAGGCATACTATAACCGGGGGGTTGCCTGTTCCCTTCTCGGCAGGAACGAAGAGGCGATCAAGGATTTTGCCTCTGCGATAGAAGCCGACCCCGACTTTGCCGAGGCATACTATAACCGCGGAGTTGAATATGCCGTCGTCGGAGAAGACGAGAAGGCGATAGCAGACTTTTCCAGGGCTATAGAGATAAACCCCGGTTATTCGGCCGCATACAATAACAGGGGTGCAATGTATGCCAGGAAACAGATGCATGAAGCGGCCATTTCCGATTACACACGGGCATTTGAGTTAGCCCCGGATTTTATTGAGGCATTGTATAACCGGGGAATTGAATTCTCAAGGCTCGGCCTCTTCGACGATTCAATTGCCGATTATTCCCGGGCTATCGAATTATCACCAGGCAACCCCGACCTGCATTACAATCGCGGGATCGTCTATGGCAAGGGCGGAAAGACCGAAGAGGCGATCGCTGACTACCGGAAATGCCTGGAGATCAACCCGAACTATGCTGAAGCCCATAATAACCTGGGTGTTGAGTATCTGAAAGCCGGGCTTCTTGACATGGCCATTGAGGCATATGGGAAGGCAATCGAATCCAATCCGGACTTTACCGAGGCATACAACAACAGGGGCGTACTTTATAACCGCATGGGCAGGTACGATGAGGCGATCGAGGATTTTACCAGGGCACTGGAGATCTTCGAATCCACCGGTGGAGAGGGGATAACCACCGATACAGGGATAAAATCCGCGATCTCCCTGGAATTTTCTGCCGCACCTGTTGCAGAGACGGAAGGGGACGTGACAGAACCCGGTACTATTCCCCAGGCTTTCGAAACAGAAGATACCGAATCCCCGATACGGGAAGGTCTCGAAGAGATCTCAGTTGAGATCCAGAAGCATCCCGGTGATCCTGAGCTCTATAACAGGAGAGGGCTCGATTATTCGAGGGAAGGATTCTCTGATAAGGCAATCGAGGATTTTTCCCGTTCCATAGAACTCGATCCCGGGTTTTTAGAGGCATATTACAACCGGGGTAACGAATACGAACGACTCGGCAAGGTGGAGGAGGCGATGGCCGACTTTACCACCGCCCTCAAGATAAATCCAAGATACGCAGAGGCATATTTCAACCGGGGCAGGGAGTGCCAGAAATCCGGTTCCCATGAGCGGGCAATTTCTGAATATACAAAGGCACTCGAGATCAACCCGACATATGCCGATGCCTTTATGTACCGTGGGCGGGAGTTTTCCACCATCGGGCTCTCCGATATGGCTATCAGGGACTTTTCACATGTCATCGATATCGATGATGCCAGGATCGAAGCCTATTACCTGAGAGGGCTGGAAAATGCAAAGACTGGCCATTCACAGGATGCAATAGCCGATTTTACCCGGACAATCCAGATGGACCCGGATTGCGCAGGAGCCTATTCCCACAGGGGCATGGAATATTCACGCACGGGGAGGGCCGAAGAAGCCGTTGACGATTTTTCAAAGGCAATCGATCTCGACCAGGACTGCATAGATGCCTATCTGCACAGGGGCTATGAATATTCCAGGAAAAAGAACGATGAAGATGCCATAGCCGATTTCTCCAGGGCCATCGAGATCAACCCCGTCTCTGCAGAGGCATATTTCCACAGGGGTCTTGTCTTTGTTCGGCAGGGCAAATACAGGGAATCAATCGCGGATTTTTCCAGGGCTCTTGAGATAAAACCAAAATATCCCGAAGTTTATCTGCAACGTGGGGGTCTTTATTCGATGATCGGAAAACCGGAACGGGCGATCGAAGACTTTTCCAATGTACTGAGACTCAATTCAAGATCCATCGAAGCCTACCGCGGAAGGGCACGGGAATACAGCCGCAAGGGGAGAGTCGAGGATGCCATCAATGATTATACGCAGCTTATACGCCTCAATCCTGATGATGACCTGGCCTACAACAGCAGGGGAATCGAGTATGAAAAGCTTGAGCGCCTCGACGAAGCTATCGATGATTTCAGCAGGGCCATCGGGATAAATCCTACAAATGAAAAGGCCATGAATAACCGTGGAAATGCGTACTCACGGAGGGGCGATTACAACGAGGCTATTGCAGATTTTTCAAGGGCAATTGAGATAAATCCGGATAACGCATTCGCCTTTTACAACAGGGGAATTGAATACGGAAAAGCAGGCAGGACAACAGAATCCATATCTGATTTCGAACGGGCGATCGAGTTGAATCCCAATCTTGCAGAGGCCTATTACAACATTGGAAATATTTACTACAACAACGGCGACTGCGAGGAGGCTATTGAACAGTTTGACAGGGCAATCGGCATACGCCATGCATATCCTCGGGCATACATCAACAAGGCCCTTGCCTGCGAGAAACTCGGTCGCAAAGGAGATGCATGCGACGCATACAGGGACTTTATCCAGTGCTCGAAAGGGGAGTCGCCGCAACTGGTGGAATATGTTACCCAGAGGCTAAAAGAGATTGGAGAGGAAGATTAGCGGGCTATTTCACAGAATAGCTCTCGGCGCCTCCACGACATGACATGGACTGGGTCTTTGCTGAGAGATAGAGCCGTCCAAGCGAGTCCTCCCTCAGGTTGTAGATGGTGACCGTCTCTCCTGCGCCGGGAACCACCTTCGATCCGCCAAGGAAGAGTGTCATACGACTGTCACCCGGGGGAATGACAATCACAAAGGTGGATTTGAGTCCCCTGTACGCGGGGACGTTTATCCCTGATACTATACCGGTACGGACCAGTTCACCGTTCACGAACATCCTGACGTCATCAAATGCAAAGGACTGTATCCCGTTTGCATTCACGTCCAGCTCGGCCGTATCGACACTCCCGGGGAAGAGCTGGACAAGATCTCCGTCACCGAAGGTATAGGTAGTTCCCCCGATCTTTACCGAGCCGGAATCTCCGGCGACCGTGAACTGGAGGTAGCAGTCCAGGAGCAGGTATCCCTTCTGGCTTCCCGTGAGATAGACATCGACGACCTGTGGAGAGGTCACCTTCACGTAGTTTGTCAGCACCTTGCTGTTGGTGCCGAACTGGTTGGAGACGGTGAGCGTGACAGTGTAGGTCCCTGGCGAGTAGTAGGTATGGATCGGGTTCTGGTCGGTGGAGTAGGTCTCGTCCCCGAAGCTCCACTCCCATGAGTCGGGTGAACCTGAAGAGAGGTCCGAGAACTGTACCTCCAGGGGAGCCGTCCCCTCCCTGGGAATGGCCTGGAGGTTTGCAGCCGGCACCGTGCCGGACGATATGAATGCCTCCGAGGATCTTCTCCCCGAACCGTATGCGTTGGTTACCGTGAGCGTCACCGTGTACGTCCCCGGGTTCTGGTAGGTATGTGTCGGGTTCTGCAGGGTGGACGATTCGCCGTCTCCGAAGTTCCAGAGCCAGGAATCGATTCCACCCGTCGACCGATCTGTGAACTGCACGGTCAGCGGGAACTGGCCTGCCTGGGGATCGGCGGTGAAGTCCGCTGCCGGGGGCATCGGTCCGGCAGGAACGCTTGCCGTCGGGGCGACTCCTGCCCCGGTTGTGACCGGAACTCCCGTGGTTGTAACCGGCGGTGCGGTCGTCGCAGCGGTCGTGATGGTTGTCACCGGGATCGGCGTTGTGCCGGGTGTGACGAGGCTTGATGAATAGACCAGCTCCTCCTGTGAACCGCTGGAATAGATGACCGAGACGATCTCTGGTTCACCGGGGCCGGCAAACTGGATACGCATCGTCTTTCCGGCAGTCCAGGGCCATTCCTGGGAATGCAGGAATGATATATCCTCCGCGGGGACCTGCTGGCCGTTCACCATGACTATCGTTCTTGCTTCGTGGAGGGGATCTCCTCCGTCATGATAGATATAGACCACGTTTCCTGATCGCTCAATATTTGCAGAAAATTGTGGGACAACGTCGGGCTGCGGGGGGAATACCAGCAGAACCACTATCACAGCCACAACGATGATCGCCACAGACACGATTATTGCCAGGACGATATTCCTGGATATTGCAGATTCCAAATCCATCTCTTTCCACCTGCGTACCTATACCCACAGATACTTACGCGAATTTTTTTAATCCCGATTGGCAATTATCTCTGGTTATTCTCACATCTCATTAAGAATATATGAATCTATTGTCTTATTTTACCTCACCAGGGCAGAGATGCCCCTGTTTTTCGATTTCACGGAGAGGTATTCAATAATGTACCGATCCGGCAGCACCCCTGCAGGTCACCTGGTAAGGGGACGCTGTGTCGAGGACGAGCAGGCCGGAATCATCCGGCATCAGGTTAATGAGAGTTATGGGGTCCAGGATTTCCTCCATGATCTCTGTCTCCCCGGGGGTCTTGATCCACACGTCTCCAGGGGAGGGCGGGATCTCAAGGACGAGGGTAGTGAGGAGATCTTCGAATGAGGTGATGTATATCTCCCGGAGAGCCCCGCTTCCCGCCAGTTCTCCATTCAGCCAGAGTTCAACGTTATCAAAAGTGAAATCGCTTATCTGGCCGTTTAAGATCGATATGCTTCCCTTTCCATCCCCTTTCACGACCAGCCGGACTTCGTCACCCGGTTCAGGACGGATTAACTGCCCGCCAATCTTGATCCGTGAGCCGGGATCGGTGATACTGAACCGGGCAAAGCCGCCAGGACGGATGAACCCTTCCGCCCCAGCCGATATCGCGACGTCCTGCTGCCGGGCGGATGTGACGTTGATGCAGTCCTGCACGATCCGTGTATTGGCCCCAAGGGCGTTTTCTACGTTTAAGGAGACGGTGAATGCTCCGGTCTCTGTGTATGTATGCTGCGGGTTCTGTTCGCTTGATAGTGCTCCGTCACCAAAATTCCAGGTCCATGATTCCGGGACTCCTGTGGACTGGTCGGAGAACTGCACGGTCAATGGAAGCGGACCCTGCCGCGGAGAGGCGGTAAAGATAGCCTCAGGGATGCCCAGCGTGGATATCGGGATTGGAGTGGGAGCGGGTATTGTGGTGGGAGGAGTCGTTATGGTGGTGGAGTATGCAGGGAGAATGTCAGCTTCCCTGGCTTTCCCGGGGATAGTCGCAGAAAAAATCTCATTCCGGGAAGTACCCCCCACATACAGTATGGTGAGGATCCGGGGGCGGTCGAGTGGACTATAGGGGATGATGAGCGTTTCTCCGATGGAGAACGGCCACGCTTCATTGTCCTGGAGATAGACGGACTCACGCGAAATCCCGGACCCGTCCAGCGTGATCTCCAGGTCGTCCCGGGCGAGGGGTTCGCCTCCGACGTGGAAGACCCGTACAGAGGAGGGTCCGGCCTCTGCCGTGAGGTTTACAACGGGTTCATCCCTGTCACCCATTATGAAGGGCACGGTGTATGCGATGGCGGCGACGGCGAGGACTGCCAGGATAACGGTTGCGAGGGTCTTGGTGTCGGCCAGGAGGGGGGACATACCTTTATAAAATACTATTTAACAGCAGTACCAGTTAAATCTCTTGCGCCAGGAGAATCGAAATTTTATCACGGTCAGGAAAAATGATTGGTTGTTTTCCCGGTACAGGGTAACATTTTTCAGAATGGATAGTCATCGGGACTGCTGAAGAACTCCTCGAAATTCCTGAATGTCACATCCGTCCCGCCGCTCGTGACGAAGAATCCATCCCGTGTTAGAACAACTCCGGTAAAAAATCCACCATTAAATGTTACTCTTCCATTGGGAGCGAAAAAAACCCCTGTTACCCCGCTGCTTCCCAACCCGGTCAAGGTGATATCCCCACTTCGTGCGATAATGATTACATTCTCTGCCGTGGAGCTTGATGATGTTGACAAGTAACTGTCAGCAAATACCTTCAGGTTGCTCGCCAATGGTCCCCCCGAAACGTATCCTCTTGCAGCATACCAGTCATCAGGTCTAACTGGTGGGAGTCCCTCGTCCGGCATATCAAATCCGGGTACCGATGCCTGGCGAATGCATTTTGCAAGGATTTCCTGGCTCATCGAAGAGGGGTGTGAGAACGTGCCCGTATAGTAAATGCGGGCATCATCCGCCAGCCATGGAGTCCAGTCCAGGGTAAGGTCCCCATCAACATACACAGTATCATGTATCCGGGCGTCTTTTAAATCAAAGTTGCCAGCGACATACACGTCGCCGTAAATATCTCTGCTGCCCCTCCACAGCCTCATGTTCCCGTTCACATAGATGGATCCCGGGTTACTGGAAGATCCGAGACTGGCACTGCCTCCATTTAGGTTCACGTTGCCATCGAGATATATGGTTGTAGCAGCAATTGAGGCCCCTCCATTGATATCTGATGTGTCCAGCCCTCCATTGATTATCACTGTAGCCCCGGGACCGTTAATGGTGCTTCCGTCAAACCGTAAATTGTTGCCATAGATAAAGACATTTTCATCTATTATGAAGTCTGCATTCGATGAGGCTGTCACCGTGACATATCCGGATCTTATCTTGGTTGCACTTCCTCCAGCATTGGTCACCGTCAATTTTACGGTGTAGGTTCCAGATGAGGCGTAAGTATGCTCGGGATTCTGGCTTGTATAATCTGTTGTTCCGTCATTATCCACGTCCCAAGCCCACTGTGTCGGGTTTCCGGTTGACAGGTCGGTAAACTGGACGGTGAGCGGAGCATCACCAGAGGTAGGATCTGCCTCGAAATCTGCCTGTGGAAGTTCAATATTACCAAAATTCACGTTGGTTTCGTAGCATTTTTCAGGCTGACCGGGTGATCCAGGTGGTTCCAGTTGGACAATCAGGTAGCCCTGTGAAGGCGTAGTCGGTTGCCAACCGGTTTGCTGCACTTCCTCAATCTTGAATTTCGTTGAAGGTTGGTATGTTAAGCCTGTGAAGATGTAATATCCGTCCGAGTTAGTCGTTGTTGATCCTTTCTCTTCCAAATTGTTACAATTCCCTGTCCTACATTCATAGGCTTCAATTTCCCACCCGGAAAGTCCGGGTTCCCCATCATCCCACGTTCCGTCGCCGTCAAGATCGTTCCATTTATACCCGGAGATTGTTCCGCAATCGGGTGTCGGCGTAGGTGTCGGGGATGTTGTAGCAGTCGTCGTAACAGTGGTTGTGACCGTTGTAGTGGCCGTAGTCGTCGCAGTCGTTGTCGGGGCAGTCGTATATGTTGTGAACGGCACGGTCGGCGGAGTCTCCACAAAAGTCGAAGTCAGGAGCAGCGACTGCGAAGAACCTCCTGAATAGACGAGAGTGACACTTTGCGGAGGTGGATAGTCATCCCTGATCCGAAGGGTCTTTCCGACCGACCAGTCGCCCGATGTCCAGGATGTAGCCTCAACCGTGCCGTCTTCTCGAAGGAGCGTGATATCCTCAGGTGGAACCGGATCGGCTCTCCCATCGATACGTATTATCGTCTCCATCGGGGCTAACGGATCCCCGCCGTCATGAAGCAGAAAGATATGGCTTGAGTTATTGCCGGCGATAGCGTTTACCTGCGGGATCTCCTGGGGGGGTGGCTGGGATAGGAAGAGGACTGCAACGATCATCACTCCAAGGATTACCAGCGACACCAGGAGAATCGCCCCGATTATTTCAGACACCCCCTTCTCGTCTAACATGCACCTCTTCCTCCCAATCCTTTTGTTTCCTTACACTTTTCTTACCGCTTGAAAGTAATTAAGTCTTGGTTAGATGATATTCGAACATCAGGGGAAGTTTTTCTGGAAGAGCTGGACACCTTCCGGCACTCGATCCCCCTGGTATACCAGTTGCACACTCCGGATCTCCCCGGAAGATGAATAATCCAGCTCGGTTCCGGTCACAAAAGCTGTTGTTGACGGTGAAGGCTGGAACTGGCCGGTCCGGTCAACCGAATTTACCAGTATCCGGTATTCGCCTGCAGGGAGTGTGTCTCCGCCGGAATGGATAACGGTGAGATTGTTTTCAGAAGGAGAGAGAAATGCGTTGACATCGACCGCAGGGATATCAGGTGGAGCGGGCTGTGAAAGGATGACCACCGCTACGATGCCGAGTGTCATGGTGACGATTGCAACCAGCACAAGACTTCCCACGATCTCTGACACGGCTGAGCAGTGTTTCATAGGACTGATCAGATGGCCACTGACTGGAGTGATGCCGACATGTTCACACGGGTGTAATCCAGGAGCACGTCATAGCCGGAGGGATTGGCACCTGTAATCCGGAACGTGCTGGTAGTAGATCCATCGGTATGCGGGTTTATCGAGCTCCATCCCTCGGGGACACCGTTTTGCAACCCGATCGTCTTTGCCTGACGAAATACGCCGTCCCAGGCCAGGGCTGACTGTTCCGAATCAGCATTAACGGTGATAACCAATGTCTCAGCATTCGGGATTCCCCTGGCGAACTGGATGCCGGATTCCGTCTCTCCATTGATAACATAGGTAATAAACGATGTTACTTCGGCAGATCCGGTTCCCCCGAGAGACTGCGTGGGGGAGGTTATCACGATATCTGTGACCTGGACCGTCACCCACCCGGGATGATCGCTGGTGAGCGTGATCAGCGGCAACACCTTCACTACCGACCCATCGTCGGGCTGCTCAAGGAAGACGGCGCCGTTCTGGTAGTAGTAGTTCTGCTGGATCCAGTAGTAATTATTCGAGAGATATTCGAGGGTGCCCATGGTGTGATCCGGTATTATATGACTGGGGATGGAGCTGTAGCCAACAGGGACTGGATAGTTTGTGATTATTGTATCGGTTATCAATTCTCCTGGCACGTCATTTCCATTCCGGAGTAATTTAAAGGAGTAATCGACGTCGTCTCCAAGTCCGTAGGCCGGATCCAGCAGATCAACAAGATAATAGACGTTATCCTGGATATTTCGCTTTATCACCCAGTTGGTGAGCGTCTCGTTCCCGTTTTTTATTACAGTGATTGTGAGGGCGGGTTCTGAAGAAAGGGAGGAATCGACATCTTCTGACCATGGAACGAGAACATCCCTGATATAATATTCGACATCGTCAAATCTGTTTCCGCCCGAACTGGTATATGTAAGCGTTGGAAGAGGCCCGACAGGGCCTGTTTGTGCTGATATTACTATCGATGTGACATTAAGGAGAACCTCCCAGTCTCCGTTATCAGGGGTTAGTTGGATACCTTCTCCGGCGCCCGTATCTGTTGATTTGAACTGGACATACAGGTGCCTGGGAGGACTCTCTATCGGGTTGTAGCCAGGAGAATAATTTCCGGGATAATCCTCGACAATTGCGCCAAGAATTTCATACGAGATACTGTCTGCCCTCCCGTTCATAACCATTGTCCCGCTCGATCCATAGGGCTGGAATATCGGGAGGTTCAAGAATGTCCCTTCGGTCTTTCCCCCGAGCGTCCCGAGAGAGACAGTCCGGCTCAGGGTGACATCGACACGTTCGTTTATCCAGAGGCTGTCAATTCCGATCTTATAGTCGGTAAACTCGCCCCTGATGTATTCCATATGCTCGATTTCGGCTTCCCGTCCCTGTGCCGGAACGACGTAGACGACATAGAGTGAAGCAGCGGCGGTAATTATGGCGAGAATTAAAATAAATCCGATTACCTCTGATAGTGCCGTCTCCTGCCATTCTGATGCCATGATAGATAATCCAGTATTTGGTAAATCATTATATAAAAGTATCAACCAGGCCATGTTGCACGGGCTTCGCGAACTTAATGCTACTGGACATTTCCGGACCAGTCGTACTTGTTCCAGGACAGAAACAGGATATGAGGGTGGAGGAAATTTTTCCTTTATTCGGACCGGTCCTCGATCCCTTTTTTCAGCCGCCGTATCCGTATTCCGGGGGACTCGTACCTGATAAACAGGGAGAGAAACGGAGCGAATCCCTCGCTCCAGCACTCATCATCCCTGTGCACGTCCCAGTAATCCTCTTCCATAATCCGTTTTACATGCTTGCCCAGGCCCACATCGAGCACCTGGTGTGATCTCAAGAGATCTTCGGCACGGGTAAATGGCCGCTGTATCTCAACAATGTACTTCCCGTCCTCGATGTAGGGTCCTGCGAAGAGTTCGAGGTGCCTGAGATCCTCGTACTTGGAGATGAATTTCTCTGCATTGGCCGCGTTCCATACGGGAGGCCCGATATGCCTCCTGATTGCCGGGAGATCCTCGACAAAGAGCTCAAAGATGAGGATGCACCTGTCAGGATGCATGGCACAGTCTGCCCTGTTCACCAGAAAATCGTTCCGTTCAAGCAGTGACCTGATCGCCGCCGTGCTCCGCCGAAGCTGCGGTACGACGATATCCTCTATATACGGGGGAGTATCGAAGGATATCACATAGATATGAGTCCCCCTGGCTATCAACTCCCTGTCAATCTCCTCGCGTGACAGGATCCTCGGATCAGGGGGTTGGAAAAATTCCGCCGACGGCAGTTTGAGATATCCCCTGGCAAGTTCCACGAACTCGAACATCCGGGATAGAGAGACCGATGCCGAGACATTGCGGCCCGGGTCCACGGGATCGACGACGATAAGCGGCTCGGAAAAATCCTTCGTCCGGTGATCCTCGATATCGATGAGGGTTCCGGGGCGCCATGACGATGCGGCCTCAAGGAGCGGGCGGAATCCACCATGATGGAGTACCAGGAGCTCGCAGAGGTACCCCGAGAACCCCTCGGTCATCTGGTCTGAGCCGTACACACCACCCGCCTTGCAAAACTGCTTGAGGAGAAGAACGTCATCCAGATAAGCCTGGATCTTGTCCCGTATATACCTCGTGTGAAACGGTGTGCGATCGACGGCACTCTGGATCTTACTGGCATCAGCCACCTTGTAACAGGGCACGAGATCGACGTCAAGTCCTTCGATATTTGCATTGATGTACGGGTGCTCCGCGTATTTCTCGATAAGTGTGTTCGTGAATGCAGCGGCGGTCTCCCTCGCAAGGGAGATGCCCTCTTCTTCGAGCTTTTCTCGTGAGAGGGAGGGATCGAAGAGTAAAAAAACATCGAGATCCTTGTCACCCCTGACCCACGTGTTCCTGGCGACGGAGCCCACCACCATGCCCTCTGCAGCACCGATGCTCTCCGCCATCTCGATTATCCGGCGTGCGACGTCGTTGATATGGGCTTTCTCCTCCCCGGACGGTCGCAGTGAGAGGAGTGTCTCCTCTTCCAGCGTCACCAGTTCACCGCCATCATATCTTCATATATGGCCCCGGAAGGTGTAAGTGTGCTCTTTTTCAGGGTGAACCCGTCTACCAGGAAATTCCCATACTCGGCCGATTCCATTGGCCGGATACTGTCGAGGAGAGATGGATCGAACTTCTTCACCCGGGCAAGGGTGGCATGGGGCCGGAACCTTCTCGATTCTTTCTGTATACCGAGGGGCAGAAGCGCTTCCTCTATCTGCTCATTCAGGTCCGCACACTTCCCCCCGTCGATGATAGTACACCAGACGACCCTGGGCCGGCGGCGGTTGTCGGCAGCGATCCCGGACACGCTGACTTCGAATGGACTGCCCGATATGCCTGCCAGGCGTTCTTTTATCGCAACGACAGCATCCTCCTCCACTTCACCGATGAATTTCAATGTTATATGGATATTCTCCGGCCTGACGACAGAAAGCCTCGCCCTGCTCTTTCGAAGCTCCTGCTGTGAGCTCCTTAAAACCTCGCGTACCTCCTGAGGGAGGTCAATCGCAACGAAAAGACGAACCATTCAACCTCACATTCTTTTCTTCCCTGCTTATTATCCGGGTGGAACCCATAACATGTACACCTGCCCTATACAATATGGTTAAAACAAGCCTTTCATATACAATAAACGACCCGATCAACAAATATTTTTTTACAAAAAACCATTATTGGATTGCACAACATTGGGGGAAAAAATGGCAGATAATAAAGAAGCAATTATATATACACTTGAATTTTGTCCAAAATGCGAATTATTAAAAGAATATTTCAAAGGCAACGGGATCTCTTTTTCCGAGCGTGATATGTCCAGCGCTGAATCGCTCACCGATTTGAGAGTATCAGGTGTTTTTGTAAACGAGGCCCCGGTTCTCAGGATGGACACCCGGTTCCTTACCCACAAAGAGTTGTTCGAGAACGACTCTCTGCGAGAAGAGGTGGTAAAAGAACTGCTTGAGGGTTCCTGATGGCGGAGCGGGGCTCACAACAGACTACGCTCGAAGGGGTGTTCATCTCCCCGATGCCCCAGGTCAGGACCACCGACGGGCATATCCTGGAATGGGACAGGCAGAGGATCATCCAGCAGATAGTTGACGAGACAAGACTCGTCGAGACCTTTTACGGGTATGAAAGCGCAAGCGAGGACTGCGCACAGGAGATCGCACGGCTCGTGGAGAAGAGGATCCGCTCCCTGGGACTTGAAAGCCTCTCCGGGCCCCTGATCCGTGAGATCGTGAATATTACCCTCCTTGAGAAGGGTATGGTCCAGTACCGCAATGTATGCACGAGGGTGGGGACCCCCGTCTTCGATGCGCACGAAATCGACGTTGGAAGGGGTTTTGAGGCCAAGGACAATGCAAATCTCCAGGAGAATGCCGAGACGTCACACAAGAAGAAGGCCGACAAGATCAGCAAGGAGCAGTACCTCCTCCAGCTCCCCCCGCACCTCGCCGATCACCACCTGTACGGCGACATCCACATCCACGACCTTGAATACTTTGGGACACGGCCGTTTTGCCAGGACTGGGACCTCCGCTACTTTTTTTACTACGGCCTGATGCCCGACGGGAACGGCACGAAGGCATCGGTTGCAGGACCGGCGATGAGGCCCGAGGTTGCGGTCCTCCACGCGGTCAAGGCTCTCGGGAGCGCCCAGACAAATTTCGCCGGCGGGCAGGGGTACTATAATTTTCTCACATTCCTGGCTCCTTACTTCATAGACATTCCATATGAAGAGATCAAGCAGCTGATGCAGATGTTCGTCTACGAGATGACCCAGATGATGGTCGCACGGGGCGGACAACTGGTCTTTTCATCGGTCCAGCTCAGCCCGGGCGTGCCATCCCTCTGGAAGGACAAACCATGCGTCTATAAAGGGCGCGTATGGGATGGATCTTCCGGACCGACGAAGACCTACGGCGAACTGGAACGCGAGGTGAGACTGCTTTTCAAGGCGCTGATGGAAGTCATGCTGGAGGGGGATTACTGGGGCAAGCCGTTCAGCTTCCCAAAACCCGAGATCAGCATCGAACCGGACTTCATGCAGGAACTCGATGAATTCAATCGCGAGAACCCGGACCTGCCCACGTACCAGGATCTCTATCTCCTCTCATTCGAACTGGCGTCCAAGTTCGGAACACCGTACTATGACAACCAGATACCTCCCTACCGGGGTGCTGGCGAGGGGATCTCATGTTACCAGTGCTGTGCATACCAGTTCTCGGCGGTAGCGGAAGACGATGCGGAATTCGATGAAAAAATGCTATTTTCCGAAGGGAAGCATTTTTCCATGGGATCGTGGCAGGTGGTATCCCTGAACTGCCCGAGAGCCGCATACGAGGCAGATGGAGATGATGCGCGGCTCTTTGCCGGACTCAGGGCACTCATGGACGTCTGCGTGGAGGTCTTCAAGATCAAGAGGCGCTGGATGGAGCTCATCCGTGCCCATGGAAGGATGCCCTTTGCGATGCAGCGGCCGAAAGACCCCGTGACCGGTGAACGTGGTACGGAGGCGGTCGATCTGGGCGGCCTGGTCTACACCATTGGCGTGGTCGGAGTAAACGAGATGATACAGCACCATGTCGGGAGCCAGTTGCACGAATCCCGGGAAGCATTCACGATGGCGGTCAGGGCCATGACAGAGATGGAGATCTATGCAAAGGAGCTCTCGGAACGGCATAACATGACCATCGCGCTCGCCAGGACCCCGGCAGAGACCACCGGACAGCGGTTCTCTGTCTCCGACCTCCTGAACAAGAACTACCGGGACCATGCGGTGAAGGTCATTAAAGGGGATATCGATACAGGACTGGATCGGCTCGGAACAACCCGCGACCTTCCGATATACTATACAAACGGCACACACGTAGCGCCGGGGGCAAATATTCCCCTCTCAAAGAGGATGGAGATAGAGCACGTATTCTTCCCCATCGTGGACGGCGGGAATATATTCCACATCTGGCTTGGCGAGTCGAGGCCGGACCCGCGGGGCCTGATGGATATGGCCATGAAACTCTGTCGTGAGACCCAGATCGGGTATTTCGCCTTTACCCGCGATCTGACCGTGGCACTCCGGCAGTTCCGGGAATACGAGCCCGACAAGAAACGGATCTCGGAATGGGTGAGCAGTGAGGCCGGCATACAGGCCTGATATACCCATTTTCCGGCAAGCTTTATTTAATATGGACGCATATCGCCCATAAAAGATTGGAGCCCTGTATTTTTGGGAGGACTTATCAGAATGCGCAGGATATCTGTTGTAGAGACTGAAGAAAACGGGGTCGTGGTCCTCACCATTCATTTTAAGTCCCCTGATCAGTTATTTGATCGGGAGGACCCTTCTGATCTTCCGGATAAGGAACTCACCGAGAGGGCGGAAGACGCAATCAGCGGCTATATGGATGAATTTCCTCTAAGAAGGCCGATTCGCCTGGTAATCGAACTACCCACGAATGCTTTTACTGAAAAGGCGACGACCCTGATTCCCGAAGCGGTAAGACGCCATTTTTCCAACAGAAGCGTGGATCTGGATCACGATCTCCTCATTTCCAGGCGGGAGGGGATGTACAGCGCTCTCTTAATGATAACAAACATCATTATTGCTGTTGTCTTCGTCTGCATGGAATTCGGGAACCTGGGAACCATACCAGGTCTCCTCCTGGGAGGACTGATCACAATCCTCAACTGGGTGACGATCTGGGATACCTATGAACACTTTGTCTATGATTATCGTTACCTGGCCAGGAAAAAACGGATATTCGAAAAGATCATCCGGATGCCGATCGAGGTCAGGGAGTACGGGGTATAAACCAAATTTCTACATTTGTCTCCGAACTGAAGGCCGAATGCGACTTTTCTTATAGTAAAGGGGCCGGATATCCTTTCTGTGCTGCCGGAACAATTCGCCCGGGCAAAGGGAATTCGATCTAATTTGCACGCTCAACCGGTGTGCCCTTCTCCCGGAGCCGGCTCCGAGATATCGATCACCTCATCGGCAAAGGAAGTAAGCTGGGAGACAAGCACCGGGTCAAGCCCTTTCTCGACTGCCAGGAATATTCCGGATATATTGAGTATTCTCAATTTGCTGACGACGAAATGGAAAAATTTGGAGAGATCAATAGTATTGATATAGATGAGCATGGCATTGACCGAATCAAGAAAAATGATCGGTTTCTCCGCACCTTTACGCTTCAGGATCTCGCTCACCGCGATGCTCAGGGAGGTCAGGTCGCCTGGCTTATTCACATAGATGCAATTTTCAAGCGACTTCTCTTCCTGCCCGATGGCATATCTGGTGATGGCATCGATGAACCAGAGTTTATCGGTATCTATTCCGTTCTTCCGGTAGAGTTCGACAAGGTAGGCGGAGGGGTTGTTGACAGCGATGATGATGATGTCGTGACCATTATGCTGGATCGCTCTGATGAGCTGCATTGTACTATTCTTGAAATTCTGGGCTTCCGAGAGAGCGAGAATGATCCGCTTCTCTCCTTCCCCGAGATCGAATTCCTTCATCGTGGCCTCATCTCTTCAGGAATTCCTTTATTGAGTCGGGAAGTTCTCTTCTCTTTTCAGATATGGCGGCATCCAGATCCTGAAGGGTTGCAAGAATCTCTTCCAGGTGTTTTTCCTGGACAGCAAGTTCCAGCGTGATGTGTTCTTTGGGGGTCTCATCACTCGATATCTGGTTTTTGATATCGAAAAGATTCTGTTTCACGAGCTGGAGCGGATTTTTTATCCTCAATGCAACCTCTCGTATATAGGCGATGAGTGCATTTTCCGCATCTTTTACCGCACTGATACTGACAAAGTTCTCCACCAGGTAATCCTCTCCATTGATGATCATAGGGGTCACGGTCTTTAATATGGGTATTTTATTTCCCTCCCTGTCGAGGAGATCCCTTTCTGCGTGTTCCAATTTCTGGCCGAGATCGTCGATGGGACAGCTGCCCTTTTCGGTGGTACAGATAAATTTATGGCAGACATGCCCGATCATCTCATTACGGGAATATCCGGTCAGCCTCAGTGCCATCGGGTTTGCATCGATAATCCGGTGCGTCTTCCTGTCCACGAGGATTATACCTGCCTCGACATTCTCCCAGATCTTCCGGAATTTCGTCTCGGATCGTTTAATTTCCGCTCTCTCCGTATGGATAATCAACGAGAGATACGAACTGAAGATTGCAATGCCGATAAATACGACGACGCGGGAGACTGCTGCGATAACTTGGGTCAGATCCGGCTGGGAGAGGAGATAAACGGCTGCAAGGTAAAATCCGCTCAGGCAGACGGCATAGAAAACCCCTTTCTTCTGATACCAGTACGCGGCAAGGATAATCGGAATATAGAAAAAATGGGTAAAAACGATGGTTATGCCATTGAGAAGACAGAAAGTGGTGAGCACGACGGCTGCCAGAGTCAAAACCAGAAGAATTCCCGATTTCATCATCGGTCCCGGGCTCTTCTGAAGTGTATTTCCGTCCATATTCTGATATGGCGCCTGGATAACTTAAATAATCGCGTCCCGCGGCCAGATAAAGCAGCCCAAAAAATGAAAAATAACGGAAAGCCGGTCTAGAGAATAAAAATGAGATATCCTATAAGTATAATGTACGAGACCGGATAGAACCACAGCATGATGCGATCTATCCGTTTTGCGAGATGCACACCTTTCTCGGTGGCGAGCCACTTCAGATAGAGGTTATATGCGACCGTGAATCCGCTGATGATGAATGTCAGCACGATTATTATGTCGAGGAATGTTGTGTAGCCCAGGTGGGGGAGATCACTCGTGACCGTGAAACTGAACAGGACCAGGAGAAGCAGGTTCGCGGAGGCGATGTCGGCTCTCCTGCCGTAGTCTGCCAGAAGGAACGGAATGTAGGTCAGGATTATGATGATCGAGATAGGGATGAAGATACGGAAGATGTAATATGTCAGGTTCCGGATCGCATTGAAGTGGAACGAGTACCGTGAACTCCTGTCAAGGATCTCGACCGTGCTGATATTCGTATCCGATTCGTCTATCACCCATTCCTCCTCCCCGAGCTGCTCCCCGACCGCCGTCTTCTCCTCCCACAATGAATATACCACGTAGGACTCGGGATACAGGGAGTCGACCCTGATATAGAAGTCCTGCTGGTCGAACGGATACCGGCGGAAATCGAAATCGGGGGCCTGGAGCCGTGACCAGAACCGTTCGTAGTAGGTGACCGTCCCGTCCGGATTCACGAGGACGAGCTCGTTCTGGGTCCATCTCCGTTCCTGCTGGTTGGTGATGGTGAACTCGGGAAAATGGGGGCCCTCGGCATCGGTAAAATCCGCCACGCTCCGATAGAGCTTGTAGCTGCAGTTGCAGGAATCGGGGCTGAAGGCCAGGTCACGGTCGTTCCAGGTCATCCAGATGGTTGCGACCACTGCGAAGTTCTCCTCCTTCTGGTTGACGTCGGTGATCTGATCGAGCTGCATCCCGATATACACCGTCAACGCCTTTTCAACGATGGGTTCGCCCCGCGGATCGGCTGTCCCGGACAGGACGGCGGGTTCGTTGAGACCGACGAGAAGGCGGAACGGCAGCTCGGAACCCGTATCACCGGTGCGGGACCGGTCCACGTGGAGCGTGTAACCGCTCCCGGCTTCGGGAAACGTATACGAGAGGGTGCTCACCGTGCTGCCCGGCGACGGCACCCCGATGGCCACCGGTTTTTCCCCGTAATCCCTGAGGAACAGGTATGCGGGAACCCCTCCGTCGGCCGTATCCAGGCAGGCATACAGGACATCCCCCTGCAGGACAGGGTTTACCCAGTACAGGACCGATTCTTTCCCGGCAGGCACGGTTCCGTAGAACTCCTGCACGGAAGTCCCCCCGCCGGAGACGGAACGGTTGAGGTAGGCGATCTTCTCGCCGGTCGCAACCGCGGAGCCGGAGAGAACTTCGGGAGAGTCGATCCCAACAAGAAGCCGGTATGCTCCCGAGGTCTCCGTGGCAGGGCTCCCGAGCACGAAGAGCTGGTAGTCTCCAGTCTGCCTGACCGTGTACGAAAGTGCGGACGAGTATCCCGCCCCGGAATCATCGTCCCATGCATAAAAGAGACGCCCTGCAGCACCGGGGATGGCGAGAAGCGGGTCGCGGCCGGCTGCAGTCTCGCGGTCCAGCACGGCGACGTACTCGGCTTTCAGCCTCCCGGGATGGAGGTCGGTTCCCGAGAGTGCGACGAAGGGGTCGAGGTTCCCGGAGAGGGCTTCGACATAGGCATAGACCCTATCGCCATATTCGAGGTCAGGCAGCGTGTAGACATCGATATCCCACGGTCCGAGGCTGCCGTACAGCTCTTCCACGCGTTCTTCCGGATTCTCATCGGCTGCAACATGCCCAAAAAGGAGGAGAAGGATAAGTACGCAGGAGACGATCAGTGCAAACCTCCTGGACGGATCTGGACTACACGTATCCTGCATCTGAAGGATACTATTTCTTACGGGCATTTAGAGTTTGCCTGAGAGGGGGATGAGGGGGGGAAGCATAGAAAGAAGTCTCCGCCAGTGCAGATAATATCCAGCAATTGTTAATCGACAATCAGAAAGCGCAAGCATTATTCATGGAATTTTTAACCCAACTAAAAAAGCAGACCGCTTAATATAACGACATTTTTATTTTCTATTACAATTATCTATTTTTGATTAATATGGCCAAAGGATTTTGTTCTGTTTGTAAAAAACGGTTCGGGGGATTATTTGATCCCCCTGGTTACAAATGTCCATCGTGTAAAAAACTCTATTGTCGTACGTGTAGTCCAGAGCGTGGTTTGTTAGTAAAATATCCTCATTGTCCTAATTGTGGTGTCAAATTACGTCGATAAATAACGATTTTGAAATACCAAGTTTAAAAGAGTATATAGTCTTATTTATACAATTCCTTGTAGCAGGAAGAACAAATCGGCTTTTGATAAGAAATCTTTTGTTTTTTCTGTCCACAATAATGACAGAATTTCTCGGGAAAGTCTTCTTTTTTATATTTCGCCCATTTGGCGTAACACTTATCACAAAGAGGTTTTTCGAGATCGTATTTCTCGAGGGGTTCGCCGCAACGAATACAATATGCTTCCTCGCCTAAAACTGAATCAAGCACTTTCGTAACTAATCCCTTTTTCGGGGCTTCTTTGGGTTTTCGAATCGTTTTTTGTGGAGGTGCCTGATAGGACTTTTGCTGTGGTGCTGCCTTTGCCGACTGGAATTTAATATTGGGATTCTCTCTACTTGCACCGTTAATTTCCCCAATCTCCTTTAGAGCATCGGTATATAGATCCCGATCAACGGATTTAAAAAAATTTATTCCCATTTCCCAGTTGTGCGTCTGTGAATGTTCGTGCAGGTTCATAGTGGTGATTAAACCCTGATTTTCGTTAAGAAAGCATTTTGCATGGAGATTATCACATAATTTTATTTTTGCATGCGTTAAGCCGTCGAGAAATGCTTTGGTATCTGAAGGGATTTCAGCATCTGATCGAGAAATAATCGTCAATTGGATATTCTTTTTATCAGTATTTTGCAGATAATTCTGTGTCTGTTGTGAAATTTTCATATAAGGAGCAATTAGGTACAGCTCTGAATCTGCGTTTTTTATTATCTCGATAATTGCTGCCTGAACTCCGGCTCCATCAAGGAATTTAGCCATTTTAATAATAATTCTTTAAGAAAAAAGATATATTAATAATATTGGTTGAATCTGGGCTTAATATGCAGAGTCCAACGAGTTTTAGTTGTCATTCGAGATTTTCATTTAGTAATTTTCTGATTTTTGATTTTTAGAAGAGTGAAGAGCTGACCCAATCAATCCTCAAAAGAAGCATGCGCCGACCGGGACTCGAACCCGGGTTTAGGCGTTGGCAACGCCTAGTGATGACCACTACACTATCGGCGCAATTTTGCTTTAAAGAATACGTAGTGAGTTGATATAAGGATATCGAATTCCACATGTAAAAGACGGCAACGGGCGGTATCTACCCGTCGAAACGGCGCAAAAGTGAGGTCGTCCGGGTACGGGGGTCTTCAGGCACGCATTATCCATCGCGTCTGGATCGCGTGGTTGGGGCAGAACTCCCTGCACTTGAAACAGCCGATACAGACGTTGGCATGGACGGCATACGCCTTGCCACCGTCCATCTCAAAGACTCCCATTGAGCACTCGTCGATGCACGTTCTGCAGCCGATGCAGAGCGATTGGTCCACGTATACTTCGATGAAAAGCGAGATAGGTGTACTCTGCACGGCTCGATGCCCCCCCTGTACTGATAACAGGACTATTGAGTTATATTACTATTTTCCAGTCAGATGGAGCCCAAAAATTAGTGCGGAAGTTTCGGATCTTTTGTCCCATCATACCGGCATGGTGGGCTCCCCGCCCGCGAAGAGCCGTGCGATCTGCTCCACCTTCTCCTCGGTCGTGATCACCAGCACCTCGTCGCCTGCCTGCAGGACCGGGTTCTCACCCCTGAAGTGAAACGTACCTCCCCTGTATAGCCCGATATACTCGGTCTTGCCCGGCGGTTCGAGGTCGGCGAGGTGTTTTTTCCCCTGTTTCTCGCCCACGATAACGCTCATGAACCGGACATCCCCCCTCACAAGGGTCGAGAGCTCGATCGTATCCACGCCCCGCAAATTGTTGGATATGATCAGGGATGTGGTCTGCGAGGGGTTGACGACATGCCGGAAGCCGAGTTTCTTTGCAACACTGAGGAACTGGAGATCGTCGGTGCGGATGATGATATCAGGCACTTCAAACGTCCGGGCGATGAGCCCGATGATGATATTGTCCTGGTCGTGGCTCGTGGCCGCCACAACAGCATCGGCCTTCCTGATCTCGGCCTTCTCCAGGGCATCGGGATGGGTGCCCTCCATCTGGATGACCGTGCAGTCCAGTGTCTCGGCGACATGCCTGGCCCGTTCTTCGTCTTTTTCGATTATGATCAACTCATGCCTGTCCCTGATCAGTATCTGCGCAAGATTCAACCCGAGCGGCCCGGCCCCAACGATGATGATCCTCATTCCAGTATCCTCCCCGGTCCGGCTTCCCGGCACCCTGCATTGAGATTGGGGGCATATGAATTAATCATTACCCCTGGCTGTTTCTCTCTTCACGGTTTTTTCTATTGTTTTTTGCGTGTCCGTGGGGCTTTATCCATGTCCGGGGGAAGAAGATGAGGGCGAGCGGGATGATCTCGATCCTCCCGAGGAGCATGTCGACGATGAGCACGAGTTTCAGCTGGAGGGGCAGTACAGGGCTGGTGATTCCTGCGGAGAGCCCGACAGTCCCGAGAGCGCTCGATGTCTCAAAGAGCGAGTCGACCATCGTATATCCATGTATCATAAAGGAAAAAGCCGAGATTATGAGAACCATCAGGTACAAAAGAAGGAATGTCACGAGGTTCTGGATCTGTTCTGGCTCTATCACCCTGCCGTCCACATGCAGGGGGGTGACGACCTCACGGGGTAGGAAGAACCTGATGAATACCATGTACACGATGGAGAAGAGTACCATGACCCTGAGGATCTTGATCCCGCCGGCAGTCGAACCCATCCCCCCTCCGATCCACATCAGGAAACACATGACCGCCTTCGCACTGTCAGGATAGGCTCCGATGTCGGTCGTGGAAAACCCGGCCGTCGTCATGGCGGAGAAGGCCTGGAAAAGAGCCTCGGGAAATATCTCTGCGAGCGACCCCGTCCCTGCAAGGGTGAAGGCGAGGAGCCCGGATCCCCCCAGCGCAATCAGCACGAGCCAGCGGAACTGGGGGCTTTTCAACAGCATGAGCGGATTTTTGGCCATGCGAACATAGACCTCGAAGTTTACCGCTCCAAGGATACACCCGATGGTGATGACTGCAGGGATGAATAACCCCGTGAAATCGGCGATCGAATCGCCTCTCGTGGAAAAACCCCCTGTCGAGACGGTCGTGAAGGCATGGCAGATCGCATCGAACGGACTCATACCGCCTGCAAGGAGCAATGCGAACGCAACGATGGTGATCAGAAGGTACACCTCGAAGAGGACGACTGCAGTGGCAATCACTGTCGGGCGTACCTTCCGATCGCCGAAGGCGGATCCGAACAGCCTCGAGATGCTGATGCCGGGCATTCCAAGAAGCGAAAGAACGATGATGAGGATGCCGATACCCCCGATCCACTGCAGCCAGGAACGCGCAAATAAAAAGACCTGCCCCACATCGGAAGGCGCTACCGAGAGGCCGGTGGTGGTAACTCCCGATACCGCCTCAAAAAACGCGTCAGGAAAACTCATACCCGTGGCGAAGAAGAAAGGAATCGAACTGATAAGGGCGGCCACAGGGAAGACGAGGGCAGATATGACCATCGCCTCCTTCCACTGGATCTCACCATCGGGGAGGAACCTGTCAAGGGAGTACCCTATCCCGAGTATGGCTACCCCCAAAACCCCGTATACAGATGCGATGAAGAATTCGGAATGAAAAATGGCAAAGGTGAAAGGGACAAACAGAACTGCTCCCATCCCGATCAACAGGAGCCCCAGGTATTTGAGCACTAGCCTGAAGTTCACCGGAGAAACAAGCTCATACATTCCTGCACCGGGTTTTTCTGCGGCGGTGTATTAAAATCCTTTCATTCCTCCGGATGTGTGAAAAAACTTCATTCCAACACTTTAATTAAAATCGCCAGCCAGATCTATAGCTCGATGATCCCTCTGATGGTAGAAATGGGCGACAGGACCGTCATTATCTTTGGAGGGGGCAGAGTGGGCCTGCGAAAAGCGGCTTTTTTCTACAAAAATGCCACTGTGAAGGTTATCAGTCGTTCATTCATACCGGAATTTTCCGGGATGGGGGTAGAATGCATCGAGAGGGATATTGCATCAATGGAAGATCGTGAACTGTTATCCCTCCTGGATGAAGCCTTCCTGGCAGTTGCTGCTACATCAGAAGAGGAGCAGAACAACCGGATCGGGAGGGCCTGCAGGGCGGCCGGCGTCCTCTTCAACAATGCAAGGGGGAACCCGGGAGACGTGATCATACCATCTGTGATCAGGGGGGAGAATTATACATTTGCAATCAGCACGGGTGGATCAAGTCCTGCAGTATCGCGCTTCGTCCGGGAATTTTTCGAGAGATCGTGTCCCGACCTCGATGCCATGATCGGTCTGCAGGTCAGGCTTCGATCGTTTCTCAAGTCGGCGCAGCCTGATATAGAGAGACGAAATGAACTTATCAGGGATGTTCTTTATGATAAGGAGATATGGAAAGCCCTGGAGAAGGGCGAGGAGGAGGCATGGAGGATAACGGAAGCGAGATACCTGTGACAGATGACGTGCTCTTCGTCCCGCTGGCAATAGCCGGGCTCTCCCACCATGATGCGACAGTCGATCTCCTTGAGAAATTCCGGTTTCCCGACGAAGAATCGTTCCTGGAGAAGGCGCGTGACCATTTCCATGGTATAATGCTGATCCAGACATGCAACCGGGTAGAGGTGCTGGTGCATGGAGATGCCGAATCCCTTCGTGATTTTCTTGAAGAGGGGGGAAGATACGGATTTACGCTCTATTCCGGAACCGGTGCACTGCGCCATCTCCTGAAAGTGGCATCCGGCATGGACTCCATGATAGTCGGTGAAGACCAGATCCTCGGCCAGCTCAAGAAGGCGATGAGTACAGCCCAGCAGGTCAATACATCCAGCCCGCTCCTGGAACACTGTATCAACAAGGCCGTGCATGTCGGAGTGGAGGTCCGCAGTCGCACCCAGATAAACAGGGGTGCCGTCTCCATCGGATCGGCGGCGGTCATGCTGGCCGAGGAACAACTGGGGACACTCAACGGCAAACATATCCTGGTGATCGGTTCGGGGGAGATGGGGATGCTTGTTGCCCAGGCGCTGGCCGCCAAGGAACTGACCGCGATGTATGTCGCCAACAGGACATATGAGCGGGCGGTGATACTCGCCGGGAAAATAGGTGGAAAGGCCGTGAAACTCGATGAGATGAACAGGTATCTCCTCCTGTCCGACGTGGTCATCTCATGCACCTCGGCGCCCCATCCCATCATCAAGTGCGATGAACTGCGCGAAGTGATGAAGGGGCGGTGCTGGCCGCTCGATGGTCATCCCCGGCCCCTCATCCTCATCGACATCGCCCAGCCAAGGGACGTGGAAGAGGGCACAGACGAGATCGACGGTGTTCATCTCTTCACCATAGACAGCCTGAGACGGATAAACGAGCTGACGATGGACGGCAGGAGACTTGAAGCGGAGAAGGCAGCCGAGTACATCGAGGAGGAGCTCGCTCATTTCATACGGCTCCTCAACGGAAAGGCAGCCGACGCGGCACTTGCCATACTCCACAGGTGGGCCGAGTCCATCCGCATACGGGAGAGAGACAGGGCCCTTGGGCGCCTCGGTACGGGTGATTCTCGTATGTGCGAGATTGTCGACGACCTGACACGGGTCATCGTGAATAAGCTGCTCTCTGATGTCAGCGTATCCATCAGGATGTCCGCCGAGACAGGGGACCTTGACCACGCTGAATCAATTGTTGCCGCAATAACAAGAGGTGAGAGACTATGTTTCCGCAACGAAGAATGAGAAGGCTTCGGGGGAGGCTTCTGCAGCCCCTCCTCCAGGAGCACCATATTAAAAAGACCGACCTTATTGCACCCGTATTCATCGATGCAACTACTTCTGTTCCAGTACAGGTAGCTTCGATGCCCGGTCAGTACCGTTACCCCCCTGCCGATGCCGCCGGGGTGGCTTCAGATCTCTATGCAAAAGGCATACGGGCACTGCTCCTCTTTGGCATTCCGCCGGAGAAAGACAGCCGGGCCACCGAAGCATTCAGGGAGGATGGAGTGATCCAGACTGCAATACGCGATATCAAGTCTTCCGTTCCCGGAATGGTGGTGATCACCGACGTCTGTGCCTGTGAATATACCGACCACGGCCATTGTGGCATTGTCGGGGAGACCTGCAACGGTCCCGATCTCCTGAATGATCCCTCCCTGGAACTCATGGAAAAGATAGCTGTGAGCCATGCCGGAAGCGGGTGTGATATCGTGGCGCCCTCGTGTATGCTTGACGGGATGGTGGCATCCATACGACGTGCCCTCGACGATGCCGGTTATGCCGACGTGGCGATCATGTCCTACTCCACGAAGTTTTCGAGCTCGCTGTACGGACCATTCAGGGATGCAGCCGAATCGGGGTTCACTTTCGGCGACCGCTCCACCTACCAGATAAACCCGGCCAACGGGAGGGAGGCGGTCCTCGAGTCCTATTTAGACCGGGAAGAAGGCGCCGATATCCTGATGGTAAAACCCGCCGGTTTATATCTCGATCTCGTGGCTGCGGTATCGGAGTTCGGTCTTCCGGTAGCCGCTTTCCAGGTAAGTGGTGAATATGCGATGATCAAGGCGGCAGCGCAGAACGGGTGGATAAAAGAGAGAGAGGCGGTAATGGAGAGTATGAACTGCATGAAACGGGCGGGAGCGGTTCTCGTCATAACCTATTTTGCGGCGGACATAGCGGGGTGGATCGATGAAGAGCAGTGAACTATTCGAAAGAGCAAAAAAGGTGATGCCCGGGGGCGTCAGCAGCCCTGTCCGGGCGATCAAGCCGTACCCCTTCTATACCGGTGAAGCGCAGGGAAGCCGCATCACAACCGTGGACGGGGAGGTGCTCATGGACTGCTGTATGGCCTATGGGCCATTGCTTCTCGGGCATGCACATCCCCTGATCGGGGACGCAATACGTGAACAGATAGAACGCGGGTGGCTTTACGGCACGCCTGTTCCCGCCGAACCCGAATTTACGGAACTTGTCACCGGCGACCACCCGGGGATCGAGATGCTCAGGTTCGTATCAAGCGGCTCCGAAGCCACGATGGCTGCCATCCGGCTGGCCCGCGGATTTTCGGGCAAGAAGGACATCATCAAGATTGAAGGCGGATTTCATGGAGCCCACGACGGTGTGCTCGTAAAAGCCGGATCAGGGGCGACAACAACGGGTGTTCCTGACTCTGCGGGTGTGCTCGCCGATCTGGTATCCCATACCAGGCAGGTGCCGTACAACGACCTCGAATCCCTGGAATCGCTTTTATCTTCAAACGACGACGTCGCGGCGTTTATACTGGAACCCGTGATGGGCAATGTCGGACCAATTCTCCCTGGAAAAGAGTACCTTGCAGGGGTGAGGGAGATCACGAAAGCCCATGATGTGCTGCTCATATTCGACGAGGTGATCACGGGTTACCGGCTTGGGATCGGTGGCGCACAGGCGAAGTACGGCGTAACACCGGATATCACCACACTCGGAAAGATCATCGGAGGCGGCCTCCCCATCGGAGCATTCGGCGGGAGAAGAGAGATTATGGAGATGGTGTCCCCCCAGGGCCCGGTATACCAGGCCGGCACATTCAGTGGAAACCCGCTGTCCCTTGCAGCGGGACTGGCGACTATCAGGTGGCTTCATGAACACCGCACCATATATGACCAGCTTGAAGCGTCGGCAAAGACGATCGAGGAAGCCGTCGCCGGCAAGGGTACAGGATCATTTGTCAGGATTGGATCGATGTTCAAGTACTTCTTCAGGGACCGGCCACCAGTCGATTATGTCCAGGCTAAAGAATGCGACACAGCTGCATTCGGACGATTCTGGAAAGCCATGTACCAATCGGGAATTTTCCTGCCACCATCACAGTTCGAGACAGACTTCCTCTCCACTGCTCACAGTGAATTGGATGTTGAGCAGATCGGGGAAGCCTACCGGAAATGTCTCTTGTAATCGGGACCAGGGGGAGCCGCCTGGCCCTTGCCCAGGCAGAGAAGGTATGCACCCTTCTTGCTGCAGAGGATATCAGGACGGAGCTGGTAATAATCAGCACGCAGGGAGATACAGCGACCGGTGTCCCGCTTCATGAAATAGGGGGCCAGGGTGTCTTTGTCAGGGCTCTCGACGATGCGATACTATCAGGTGAGATTGACGCCGCCGTGCACAGCATGAAGGACATTCCCGCAGAGAGACCACGGGGCCTCGTTACCAGCGCGATCCTCGAACGTGACTCGCCGGCCGATTTCCTGGCTCACACGATACCCTCGGACCAGATACGGATCGTGGGAACATCCAGCACGAGGAGGAGGGCGCAACTGCTCCGGTCGAACCACGATCTCGATGTCAGGCAGCTCCGGGGCAATGTCGACACGAGGCTTCGGAAACTGAAATCGGGAGATTATGATGCGATTGTGCTTGCCGAAGCAGGAATGCAGCGGATGAATCTTTCACTCGAGGGTGAGAGACTTGACCCGGAAGTGTATGTCCCGTCCCCGAATCAGGGCACAATTGCGGTGGTGAGCAGCATAAAATGCGAGGTGGCCGATTCGGTTCGACTGCTGGACCATCCACCGACCCGGGCCGACGTCGAGGCCGAGAGGACCGTCATGGAGGCTGTCGGCGGAGGCTGTTTCACCCCGCAGGGAATTTATTGCAGGAAGGGACACCTGATTGCAGAGATCCTCTCATTGGACGGATCGCGGTCGGTCAGGGTAGAGGATGAGATAGATACCCAACAAAAAGCAGAGAACTGTGGAGCACGGCTCCGTTCCGAAGGGAGGGAGCTGATACGTGAAGCATATGAAAAACTGGGGCTCTAACAAATGACAGGAAAGATATATCTTGTAGGATCAGGGCCGGGCGGCCTGGGACTCCTCACCTGCAGGGCAAGGGAGGTGCTCGATTCGGCTGATGTTGTCCTCTTTGACCAGCTTCCCGGCGAAGAGATACTGGCGACGCTGCCGGGGAACGCCGAGAAGATCGACTGCGGAAAATACGGGAGTATGCACCTTCGGGAACAGGAGGAGATAGAAGCCCTGATGATCGCCAGGGCACGGGAGGGAAAGAAAGTGGTCAGGTTGAAAGGCGGCGATCCGTTTGTCTTTGGAAGGGGTGGAGAAGAACTCGATGTCATCAGGGAATCCGGGATCGAAGTCGAGCTCGTCCCTGGAATAACCAGTGCCGTAGCAGTCCCGGGAGCGGTCGGCATTCCACTCACTCACCGCTCCTATGCCTCGCAGGTCACCATACTCACAGGGCATGAAGATCCGACCAAGCCCGAATCGGCCCTGGACTGGAGCCTTCTTGCAAGGGCGAGGGGCACGATCGTCATCCTGATGGGGGTAAAAAACCTCCCGCTCATCGCGAAGTCACTCGTAGATCATGGCAAGGATCCACGTACCCCCGTGGCCATCATCGAACGCGGACTCAGGAAAGACCAGCGGGTAACAAAAGGCCCTCTCGGCACGATCGGGGAGATTGCAGCCGAACGAAAGGTCGCTCCGCCGGCAGTCATCGTGATCGGGGAGGTCGTCCACATGTACCGTGAAGGCGAACCCGGCCTCATCCCGCTATGAACAGACCGGTAGGTCTTACCCCTCTTCCGGCGTGATCCTTCGCCGGACGAGCGCAGGAACGGCGAGATAAAAAAATTTTGGGTGATTCGCCATGTTAGGAGACCAGGCCCGGCGGATACCTCATCTTTCAGGGGATGCCCGCCGGCTTCTAAACAAAAAGTTTTAACCCGTCCCCGAGTCGGTCCACTCCACCTGTTACGGCCGTTGCGGCTTTAACCTCAACACTTCATCCGGTTCCATACCAGAGTCGGTTCACTCCACCTGTTACGGCCGTTACGGCCGTCACTTCCGGGGACCGGTTTCATCCGGAGACACCTGTACCTGTCATACCCATCTTTCGATCGAGCCAGTCGAACTTGCCGGCAAAAGACTGGGCAAAGGCCCCGAGCTGGCAGTGCGAGCCTGCACCATACTCGTCAGAAAATACCATGAGTTTCTTATCGCAGGTGAGGTGATCGAAGAGCGCCTGTGCCTGCAACATACCAGGGTCGAAGTGATCGGCCGAACCGGCACTGACCAGCGTGGGGCACCGTATAGCTTCGGCCTTTCCGTCAAGCGAGAACTCCATCCATTTCGCCCAGAACTCTGCAGGAGAACGGGCATCGAAGACAAACATCCCGTGCTCATTCAGCCAGCGGGTGGCGGTATCATCCGTCATAGCAGCGTATAGGGCATCATTGAACTCCGACGGGTCGGTCTGCAGCCATTCCTGCAGCTCCTCTTCGGTCAGGTTTGCTCCAGCTCCATCGAACTGCTGCATACTTCCTAAGAGATTCATTCCTACGTCATATGTGCCTGCATCCGCGATCAGCGCCGTGATCCGGGGCTCGTATGCAGCACCCCTCGGGGCGAGATACCCTCCCAGTGAGATGCCCCAGAGTGCGATATAGTTCCTGTCAACATCGGGTCGGGCTGCGGCATAGTCCACGACAGGGGTTATTACATTCTCCCAGTCGGGCCTAAACGGGATATGCTGGACCCTGATCACTTCGCCCTGTCCCGGCCCCTCGAAGGTCAGGACATTATATCCTCGTTTTATCCCCTCCATCGCATACGGGTGGAGTTCCTCCTGGCAGCCGTCAAAGCCGGTCTGGACGATGAGCAGCGGCCGGGAATTTCCGGAAGTGTCGACTTTGTAGAGATAGCCGGGCAACGTTGTGTTCTCGTACGGGATCGCGACGATTTCGTACGGGACGCAGTCGAGCACGAGTGCATCGCGGAATGCATCCCGGCTCTCTCCCCATGTCGTCAGGATCCTGGGATCGGTAGGATCTCCATGCAAAAAGAATTCAGCTGTTCGATAGTAGGTTGCGGCCCGGTAATACGATTCCATTGCAGTCACCCGGTGCCCTTCGGCAAGGCTTGCGTCACCCGCCGACCTGAAATGATCGGCGGTCTTTTTCCACTCGGCATACCAGCTCTCAAAGTCGCCTTCCCGTATACGCGATGCGGTCGCAAGGCACTCGCCGATGTCGGCCTCGCCCGAATACGAAGCACCAAGAGTCCGCTCGAGCTCGAATGCAAACTCCTGGTCCGAGAACACGAGTGCCGGGCAGTTACGCCCCTGGATCGGTCCGGGACTTTGGGCAGCTGAGGGTGGCTGCTGATCTTCGGGATCAATACAGCCTGCAAAAATTATGAAAGCGCCGGTTATGATGAGAAGAAAAAGTGGCACAATAAATCTTTTGGTATTCACGCTATATCGTCGGAAGGTGTCACACCAGGCATGATAAGGATTGTGAATTCACCTTTACAGTTCAAGATACTCGTTTCTATGCGTGGAAAGAGAGAATCGAGGATGTTGTCCCAATTCAGTTCAGCCATTTCATTGGCCGCTGTCCCCAAAACAGATAGCGTTGTTCCCGGGATCATTCTCGCACTCCAAAGAGGCACCATTATGTGGCAAAGTGACGCATCCAACCTCGGATGGCGGGACTTTCGCGGCAATTCAGGGTGCGGTTACAGGATTTGGGGAATGCAAAGGTATTCTACCGGGACGAAAAATCCAATTACAGTTCGGGAAAAAGAGGAAATTCAAGATCAGGGACTATTCTTTTTCTTTTTTGCCACGAACACGACAAGGAGGATGACGACCACTACGATGATGCCTCCGAGGATCATCAGCATGTTCGCATCGATCCCGATCCCTGCATCTCCCTGTGCAGAGACGACTGCCCATGTCCCCATCCTGTCTGACTGGGCAACAAGGGTATCGCCATCCCTCGTGGTGGGAAGAACGTTCCAGGTACTTCCTCCGGCATCAAACCGTGCGATTTTTAGGGATCCAACATCATCCTGTGCAGCACGGAGATCATCCTCCGAGTACTTCACCCGGACAGTCGCCGGGTTTGCGAGGAGCCCTGAAAGGCCTTCCACGACAAAGGTGCTTGAACCGATCGTCATATCTCCCGTCGCAGAGGGGACCTGGTCAAGAACCACCGGCTTCAAGGTGACGTCAACACTACTCAGCACCGATCCGGCAGGAAACGTCACAGAGTACCTGCCATCGGGAGAGACGAGCACGCCCTCCGCCTGCGGTGTGAGGGTTATGGTCGTTTGCGTCGGGGGAGGTGTGAAGGGGATTGCGACCTCGAAGTTCACCGATTTTTGGTCAAGAATCGTCCCGTCCTCTTTCGTGATTGTTGACTGCACGGTATAGGTGCCGATGGGGAGCGGCGAATCAACCGGTACTTTGAACTGGACAACACTTCCCGGTACGATTGCATAGGGGACAGGGCCCACAGACGCCGTTGAAATGACTCCCTGTGCGTCGGAGACCACGACAGTGTCAGTGAGGCGGTAGTAGTGATGGTTGCCTGTATTCGAAAAACCGGTCGTGACAGTAAATGGTTGACCGGTCGCAATTTTTCCCGTCGTGACACCGGTGACGGTTCCCGCTTCCACGGGTTCGGTGCCGCCGACTGTAATCATCACCGGAACCGCGACAGCGGTGACGAACCCTATCTGCCCCTGCTCACGGAGCTGGCTGCGAAGATAGATGATCGCGTACCTTCCCCCAGAGCCCACATCCTGCGGGAGAGCGATCGTTGCCCTGATCTCCTGGGAGGTCCCGGGTTCGACACGGACCTGGGTCCTGTCGAGTGAAATGTATCTTCGTGCGGAATACGGGCCCGTATCCTCCTCCGGGCTGAGAGGTTGATAGGCGCCATCAGGACCGTTGGTAAATCCCATGACTTCGGCATGCACGTCAAACGGATCATCGTCTTGTTCAGCCTTGATGAGGATACCATGCGTTGCAACGCTTCCCGGCGGCAGGGTCTCCATATACTTTGATCCGGTCACGCTGAGCGAAGATACCGGGGAGATACATAGCAGACCCACGAGGAGGGATACGATGAAAAAAAAACGGAACGCAGGGGAATGTAATCCCCGGGCGGGAAGTGTGGACACCTTCATACAGTTTCCATTACAGGTTGTTTGCAATAAATGTGACGACAATCCGGTACGTCTCACCTGTTTGAAGCCTTTCATCGGAAAGGCGCAGGTACTGGTTTACACGTAAAGGAATAGTGAATCCACCAGGGGGAGTGCTGGAACCATCGCGGAGCAACTGTTCGTCTCCCGTGAGTGATACAAAAGTCGATATATCCGTGGCTAACTGTATGGGAGTCTGCAGCCATACGGGATCATCCGCATATCTCATCTCTGCGATGATCCATTCGGTCATATTGCCCACGCTCGCTGCAGGTTTGGCATCGTTGAGATCGTCCTTGATATAGACCGCCCAGTCGGTATTTGACCTGACCGTCATGTTGAGACTGGTATCATCAATATTGTCCCCAATATTGGAAAGGGTCCAGTTGTCGATCTCTCCACCGATAATGATATCAATGGCAGTGAGAGGATTACAGGAGATGACTGCAACATCCGAGTCTGTGAAGGCGAACACGGGCGATACAAGCCCACAACCGCAAATGATGAGGAAGATCATCAATGCAGGATACTTATTGTACATACTCAAAACCACCTTAATTGGGCCATAGTGCTACACTACAGCAATAACAGCACTTCCGCAATATTAATATAAAAAGTATTCTGTGCGGAATTTAAGGAATAGTAATATCAAAAAACGAATAAATGCCTTCTATTAAACTGATACTCAAATCTTTCTGTATTTCCTCCTGTAATAATACACACCGAAGGCAACAAGAGCGATCAAGACCAGTCCAACAAGAACACAGAGAATGGGATATGCCTGCAAGTGGTCAGCCTGCTGAACAGGTGTCGCTGCAGGTGTTATAGTGATCCCTTCCAGGTAAAGGGGAATTGCAGGTTCGCTCAGAATTGGAGTATTCGCACCAGGGGTAACGAAAAGGGCAATCATGCAGCGTGGACCAAAATGATCGATAGTAGCGGTAATCGTCATGGTATTCGGATAAATCTCTGTATATACCCGGTACCATTCGGTCGACTGCGTCTCCCTGTTGAAATGACCTGCCATGACGAAGATGTCTGAAAGATCGCCATGCGATACCCCCAATCCCTGGTCCTCTCTCAATGACTGCGACATCTTAACCAATTCCGACCACTCTCTCTGGGAGACAGGTCCGAAAGTCAATTTTAGTGGGGGACTGAAGGTCGTTTGCTCCGGCCCGCATGCGACACCAGTGCCGGAAAATTGAATGGAGGCATCCGGGGGTGTACTCGTGTATATCTCTTCGCGTTCCCCTTCGGTGAGATCCCTGATCCAGATTCGCTCCGCCGGGCTCCCGTAAACTCTCGCCACAGTTCCCTGGGCAACAAACAATTGCGCATGCATGTCTGGTGAGAGGAGAATGATCGACTGGAGCATTTCGCCGGTGCCCGGGTTGATTAATAGTGACGCTTCACCGCCATGAATCACTTCGGGAGTGCCGTAACCCCCGGGCGGGGTTTGCAGCGAGGTCGGGGTTGGTGAGGGCTGGAGTGTTGGGGTTGGTGAGGGCGAGGTGAATATTGGGAAGAAAAACCACCCACTACCGCCGCCACCACCTCCCCCTCCGCCGGTAGGCGGGAGGGCGAGGGTCTGGAACATCATGTCCTGCGTCAACGCTGAAGCGCCATCGATGCCAGTCGATTTGATGCGATAATGGTACACTGTGCCTGGGGTGAGGCCCGAAAGGCTGATATCGTGGCGCATCGCCAGATCCACATTTCCGGAAGAAAATGCATACTCTTCCGCAAGGGAGTGGCTCACCACGTCATAGAATATCCATGAATCCGTGGGATCATTCGTGGTCCACCATATCTGGGCACCGGTTGTCGTTATCTTATCGACCGTGATCTCTCCGATCAGGAGATCCGGATTAGCCCTGACGACGACCGATGCGACATTTCCCGACGATGCGGGCATGACGAGCAGGGAAAACAGTACGCATACTGCCAGGAATAAACCCAACCTGTTGCGATACGGCCGGCTATCCTGACAATACAGGCTATTCATGTGCTTCTTCCCGATTGTATGGCTGTCTCCCCGCATCTCCTGCTCCTACAGCGACGTCCCCACGAATGTCACGATGATCCGGTACAGTGACGGGGGTGTGAGCCTCTGATCATGATAATCGACATCCTGGCCCACCACGATCGGAGAGCTGATACCTTCCTCGGGGGTGGCGAGACCAGACAGGAAAGTCTGCGGCTCACCGGTAAGATCGAGGAAAGACGGTGCAAGGTTATCTCTCACCCTGACAGGACCTGATAAGACCTTCCCGGGGGATGGATAGGTTACTCCCGTGTACTCGGCCATATACCCTGCAGTTCCGGCCGGTTTCTCCTGGTTCAGGGCATCGTAGACCGATACTGTCCAGGGGTGGGAAGATCGTACCCATAACGAGAGGTTCGTGGAGTCAGTATTATTCCCAATCGAGAGTGTCCAGTCACTGATCGTTCCATTCACGCTGATCCGGATCTGTGGCTGATAGGAACCGAACGTGAGCAGGTCGTCATCTGCTGATCTCTTGGAGACCATGATCCACGCGGCCGACCTTGCGGTCTTTGAAAGCCTGATCTCGTCGATGATTCCCGTAAAATATTTCCCAATGACCATCACGCCGGGAGTGCCCGTATCGGCAGTATAGGCGGTTTGTGCGGCGACATTGCCGTCAGTATGCAGGGTAATGGTTGCCTTGTTGTATGCTTGATCAACCTTGTGCCATGTATCATGAGAGACGGTCGAGCTCCCGAGATACCTGTCATTTACATACCCCATCAGGTTATTGTCGGAATAGAGGCCCCGGAAAAAGAGTCCAAAGGACCCGGGGGATTCGGCGATGCTTCCCATATCCACCCTGGCATTATCAATCCGGAAAAATGCGGTTGAACCTGCACTTGTACCCTGGGCATTGCTGAGACGGAACCGAAGAGTCTGAATGCCCACCTGTGAACTGAGATCGATGAGTTGATCAACAGATGCCGTCTGGACAAGCGGCACATTCAATGTCCAGAACGGGGTATCCTCCAGCCTGATACTGGCGATGACCTGGCCCGGAGTGATTCCTGATGCAGATGCCTGCCAATCGAACCATATTCGTGAGAACCGGGACAGGTCCACAACCTGGCTCACCTCGCCATAGCGCTGAACCGGCTGTTGCCTGTTATAATTAATTCCATACGAGTACGTCCCCTCGGTTTTCCATGCAGTCGTGAGGGCTCCAGTATACTGGATTGGTGTTTTCGTAATGAAGGTCCAGGGATTTGTCGTCTCAAAGCCGGGTTCTGCGATCGGGCTCAATCCCCCGGCATAGTTTATCCAGCTCTCGAGGGTCAGCTGGTCGATCGCCTGACCGGTCCCGGAGGGGATGATGATAGTCACGTTGGACCAGTCGCCGGGATAAGAGATTGCCGGCCCGATCTTTCCGTCACCGGGGCTCCCTCCGTACATCGTTCCGGTGAGTCCGCTTGATGTCGAATCCGGAACCTCGCTGCCTGATGCAGACATATGCCAGACTCCGGCAAAATTGTCATTCCACACATTCCTCGCTGCGGTATCCCCGGTATACCCTACATAGTCAATATTGTCTGCATGGGCAGGGTCATAGTAGAGATATAAGAGAGTTTCTGCGGCTGCAGATATTTCAGGTACTCTCACCCAGAGCCACGCTTCCTGGGCCACAGCATCCCAGCTCTCGATCTCGACAGAGCACTGGGTCACACCGTCAGATGTTGTCACGGCTATCTTCTGCGCATTATTTCCAAGCTTCGAGAAGATATCTGTCATATCTTCACCGGTTTTTCCGGATGAGCCAGAGAGGTACATCAAGACAGGAAAGTCAGAGAGAGCTTCAGGGATATCGGTCGAGGCGATGGTGATCGGGACCTGCGGGCCGTTCCACCCGGGAAGAGGATCTCCATGTGCTGTGCCAATGAGCAAAATACATCCAAAAAGGATCAGAACAGCGTGCAACCGCCTCATGTAATTGGGGATTTTGGTGGAATAGTATAAATACATTAATCATTCGGACAAAGAATTGATGTAATCATCTTTTTTAAAAAATAACAAATGGACCCGGATTTGTCCCCTGAACGCTCGATTATGTTTTTCACACAAGTATCGAGTCACCGGTTCGATCTGCCGGGAATACGGTTTTTCGTAAGGTGCTCCTCATCGTTCACTTTCGTTCTGCCGGATCATCTGTTTTGCCTCGTTATACAAAACCTCCATGTGGTGAAGCTGCCTCGGCGACAGACGCTTTAGAGAATCATGGGCATTGTTTCGGAGTTGGATGATAAAAGACAGAGCCGGCCCCGGTACAGGAACAGGTCCGGTGGGTTGCGATTAGAAAATTGATGATATCTTTCCCTGTGCATTTCGGAGGATTCACTTAAATTGATCTCCGTTCTGAAAATTTAATTCGGAATGGGTTTCTTACCACCTCGCTTCTTCGGTCGATGGCAAGTGCGCAAGTCCCAGGATCTCATACTTGCCTGGTTCCTTTCGGTTTCTGGCTGTCGGCGTTCCCGTGGTCTATCAATAAATCCGTGAACGTGTTCGTCGCGGCTGTACCTCATGAACCAGGTCTTTCCATCTATGCCGTGGCTACCTCTCCTTACCGGAAAAGAATGAAAAAATGTGGATTCATCCCCGGGAAGTTACCCGCGGAGATAGTACCCGATAACAATCAGGATAAGCCCTGCATAAAACATCGTTGCAAAAGGCCAGGCGAATCCGGGATTGATACTGGAAATACCCTTCAGATCCTGCGCCAGGAGCAGGACGAACCCTGCCAGGAAACAGATCAGGCTCAGCTGCTTTTTCGTGCTCTTATCCATGGAAAAACTCACCATTTTACTGTCCATTATTCTGTTTGCAGAGGTTACATATATTTTATGGGTTAAAACGGCAGGCACGACGGCTTTTTTAAATAACCTACTCCAGGACTCCCACTACAAGGCAAAACATTCCCGATTCAGGGGACGGGGGATTTGCAGGGGTTCCCCTCACGATCCTCTCGTCCGGATATCCCAGGTTCTCGCAGAGGACAATCTCGATCCCTTCTCTCTCATGGCGAAGCACTGCTCCCATCTCTCTGATATCGAAACCCGGATCTGCAACCAGGAACACAACCTTCCCCCGTGAGATCTCCTGCACCGTCTCATTGATAGCTGCTCCATGGTCTCTTCCATGTGCTGTCACCACCGATAAACGCTGGACGGGAACGTGAATCCTGGCCGCGGCAACCTGGAGTGACGAGATCCCCGGGATTATCTCCCCTCCCAGGTACCCGAGCCCTGCAAGCATGGGATCACCTGTCGAGAGCACCACGGCATGGTCGGGAAGATCCCGGAGAGAGCCGTAATCCACAATCTCGTGGACCTCGGCTCCTTCACCGATATGTACCGATGCCAGCTCGATTGCCCTCCGGGAGCCGTAAATGAGCGCTGCACCGGAGATTGCCATTACTGCCTCAACGGTGAGCATTCCCGGGCCGCACCCCACTCCGACGACCTTCATCCCGAATCACCAAGAATTTTTCCTTCCCTGTCTACCAGGACAACCCTGATTCCCGGGTAATCCTTCCGTGCGAGGTTGAATGCATGTTCCATCTTCTCCGAAAAGACCGGGTCTTGCGAAAGCTCTTCGACGGTATCATACCCGGTCCCTGACAGTATCCCTGGATCAAGAAACCTGAGTATCAGGGCAGGCAGACCGCAGAGTATCGTCTCGCCATTCCGATGCGAAAGAACCTCTTTGATCTTTCCTCCGATCAGGATCACCTCGTGGTCTGGAAAGAGCAGCCTTGACCATCGGAGACCGAGGCGTCCTGTCGTCAGCACCACCTTTCCGGGAAGAGAGGCCCGTTCCCGGACCGAATCACAGAGATGATCGTCCCATGGTTCGACGAGGCCGGTGGTCCCGAGGACGGAGATTCCTCCATGAATACCGATTCGCGGATTGAGGGTTTGTTTAGCCGCCTCTCCGCCGCCGGGCACGGATATGTGGATAGATGCTCCGGTAAGACCGGTCATCTGCATGGCGTCTTCTGCTGACCGGAGAATACATTCCAAAGCCGTAGAACTGACAGCGGGAGTTCCCCGCCTGAACCGGGGTGTATCCCTGGAGAATCTCCCGATACCTTCCCCAGGCTCGATCACCAGGCCTTCATCCGCTCGTGAAGCAACTGCGATGAATTCGAGCCCGGCTGTCACATCATCAGGATAATCGCCTGCATATTTCCTTGCGGTCGCCCTCCCACCGGCTGCGTGGAGAGAGATTGTGACGGCGATACCGCAGGGCGTGGTGATATCAACAGCAGTTACCGGTGACCGGAGGGATAGGACCGCAGCCTTGCAGGCTGCAGCGGCCGTGGTACCTGTCGTATAGCCCCTCCTTCTCACGTTGCCTGACGAGGTCAGAACGGCAAGACCTGAACGTACCAGTCCGAGTTCCTCTGGCTTGTCGCACTTCCTGATCCACTCAGGGGGATATGTAAACCCCGAGACCGGATCAATTACTTCCTGGCTCACTTTTCTGCAGTTCCGAGTATATGGTGATTATCTCATTTAAGGCCGCCACAGCGACCGGCGTCCCGCCCCGTGTCCCTTCAACAGATATGGACGGGATATCGAGGGCAGCGAGTTCCTCCTTGGACTCGGCGGCATTCACAAAACCAACCGCCGAACCGATGACAAGTGCAGGTGTCCTTCCCTCCCTGATCATCCCGCAGACTGCAAGCAGGGCTGACGGTGCATTGCCGATAACTACAATGGACCCGTCTATCCTGTCGGCGAGTGCGATCATTCCTGCGCTTGTCCTGGTGATCTCCCGTGCTTCCGCGATATCTGAACCATGGTCGAGGGCACACAGCACCGGGCTCTGATGGCCTGTCTTCTGGATGCCCACCTGCACCATCCTGATATCGACAATAACCGGAGCCTGCCTGCCCAGCGCTGCGAGCCCCGAATTCACCGGGTCCTTCCGGAAACGGAGGAGTTTGGCCATTGTGAAGTCGCCTACCGCGATGGAACATCGCTGTCTTATACGATCCTCGTATCCCTCGTCTCCAAGAACATTCCTCGCAAGCGATCTGCTCCGGGACGATATCTCGTATGCCTCCCCGGTCGTTGCTCCGAGGTCAATATACGTATTTCCTGTGATATCCCCTCGGGGTGATGATTCCTTTGACATTATCTCCTCTCCTCCATATCCTGCTCTCTTCCCCGCCAATTATGACCGCAGAATGCATATCAATCCAATCCTCCAGGTCATCTGCCTTCGAGAGCGTCGTGACCCTGATCTCCTCTCCCTCCCGGTAAGCATTCTTCACGACTCCTATCGGGGTGTCCGGGTTGCGGAATTCTGCTGCAATCTCCATGGCCATGGCGAAATTATGGGGTCTGCCCCTGCTTCGTGGGTTATAGAGCACAACAGGTATCCCTGTCGAAAAAACCCCTTTGAGCCTCTTTTCAATCACCTCGAGGGGGGTGAGCAGGTCTGACAGGCTGATAACCGCGAAGTCCCCTGACAACGGCGAGCCAAGGAGCGATGCCGATGCACTGGCCGCCGTCACGCCGGGTATTATCTCGATCTTGATATCGGCTTCGCTCCTGTCCACAACCTCGAGCACGATGCCTGCCATTCCGTATATACCCGGATCGCCGCCGCTCACCATCGAGACCACGTGGTCGCGGGCCAATAAAACGGCATTCTTCGCCCTCTCCACTTCTTTTCCCATGGAGCTCCGGATGACTGATTTCCCCTCAAGCATAGGCAACAGCGGGGCGAGATACGACTCATTTCCGATGACATATTCCGACTCCTCTATCGCCCGTATCGCCCTCATGGTCATCTGTTCCGGTTTACCGGGGCCTGACCCGACGATATACAGGCATCCTTTCGAATCACCTGGCGATCGCAATCGTCACACCTCCGTAGACTCTCTTTTGGAGAACCAGCTCCTTTCTCCTGGATGATGCCAGTGCACAGGGCTCCGCCACTCCTGCAATTCCTATCCGTCCGGCCTCCGAAGGAGATACGGGAGGATACGCGGAGAGGATCATATCGTCCAGGAAAAGGAGTGTCCCGTCCATTGCATCCACCGCTTCTTTCAGACCCTTTTCATGCATCTTCTTCTCCGTCGTCGCATAGATCATGATCTCTTCTGCCGAGATGCCGGAATCGGCCATCGCCGAACGGATGGCAGCCAGCACCTGGTCGCTGTCGATATCCTTACGACAGCCGATTCCCATTGAGTATTCCCCGTCTTTCATCAGGACCGAAACTCCGGGCCCGGCGATCACGACAGACGGGCGGGGGGCGGCAAAGACTCCTGCATCGCCGTCAAGAATGGCCGCATTGACTTCCCTTGTCGAGTCGCGGTTCAGGACCGCATAATCCATATCTTTTGCCATGACCTCAACGGCCGATCTTCCCGCAGTCTCGGTAGCGGTTGTGACGACCGGGATGATCTGAAGCCCGGAGAGGGCCCTGGCAAGATCGTTACCACCATGGTGGCCACCGATCACGGGGATTGCAAACCCAAGATCAGGACTCACCACGACAACTGCCGGGTCCTCCCATTTGTCGGTGATGAGGGGTGCCACGCTCCGGAAAACTATTCCCATGGACATGACGGCCACGATGCGGCGGTATTCCGAAAATGCTTTCTTGAATACGCCTTTGTGATAGAAGAGGACTTCACAGCCGAGAAACTCCGCCACCTGTCTTGCCTGGTCTCCGAACCTTGGGAGGGAGATGACTATGTCAGTCATGAATAGAGGACCGACCTCCGGTGGCCTGACTGCTCCGGTGAAAGGATTCCACCGATGATGAGCAGTGCAGTGCGGTTTATCCCCGCTTCCTGCGCCTTACGGGCGATGTCTGCCACCGTTCCAAAAACGACCTTCTGGTCGGGCCATGTGGCCTTGTACACCACTGCGGCAGGAGTCTCGGGCGGACACCTGACTCGTGAGGTTATATATTCCAGGCGGCCGGCACCAAGAAAAACCACCATGGTTGCTCCATGATCGGAGAGCGCAGGCAGATCATCCTCTTCAAGAGTTTCTCCCGCAGGACGGGTCACGATTACCGTATCAGACACGCCCCCCAGAGTAAGCTGGGTGGAGAGAGCCGCAGCGGCGCCGAACATCGAGGATACACCGGGTATCACTTCGTACTCGACCCGCTCTTCGCAAAGCCTCTCCATCTGCTCGACAATCGCTCCAAAAAGAGATGGATCACCCGAGTGGAGCCTTACCACGGTCTTTCCGGCCCTGGCCTGATCGACCATGACAGGTACTATCTCTTCTAATGTCTTGCCCCAGCTGTCGATCTTCATTCCGGCAGGGCAGCGGTCCACGAGCACGGGATTGACAAGAGATCCGGTATACACAAGAACCTCCGCCCGTTTCAGCAACTCGTTGCCCCTGACAGTGATGAGGTCCGGATCGCCCGGTCCCGCACCCACAAAAAAAATCTTGCCCATTCAACGCCCCGCATACAGGATACTCATATAATCGCTCGTTTCAGGCAACTGATTCGCGGTATATATCTTCATATCACCCATGAACATCCGTTCCACGAGGATGAAGGATCTGAAACCCTCTTTTTTCAACATTTCAGCCATCTCTTTCGGTTTACGGATCTTTAAGAGGATCGTGAAACGGGGTTGACTGCCGTCGGTTACCAGAAAGCTCTCACTGAGTGATATGTCTGCAACCGAGGCGAAGGCCGTTATCGAGCTCACCCCCGGTTCTGTCCGGCAAACAATCTCGGGGTGACGTTCCTGCATCACTTCACAGAGCCGGGAGAAGGTCGAAAAGAAATTCGGATCGCCGAGAATTCCGAGCACTGCCGTACCCCCACGGGCAGAATCGGCGATTCTATCGGCATTCTTCTCCATACTGGACCTGATGCGGTCAACGTCGTCGGTCATCGGGAAATCCAGTATCTCCGCCTCCCTGTAGGGCAGCACCAGGTTATATGCAATCCTTCCGGGTACGAAGACGGCATCGGCCTCCTCAAGCAGGCGTACAGCCCGGAGTGTCAGCAGTTCCGGATCGCCTGGACCAAGCCCCAGCCCAATCAGCATTCCCGGCAACCCCCTGATATGATATACACGGGATCAAGAGGACGAAACATCGTTCCCTGGCCAAGGGGATGGGCGCGGGAGACCGATACAAGGATCGCTTCACCGTATATCCCGAGTCCCTTCATCTCGCTTATAGCCTTGTTCACCGTCTCGATCAGGACGGCATTCACAACGATCGCCCTCGTGTGCTTCTTTGCCAGGATAGACAGCACCCTCGTGAGGTCTTTTGAACCCCCGACGAATGCGGCATCAACGGAATCCATCTTTTCGAGGAAATCTCCCGCATCCTCGCAGACAAACTCCGCATTCCCGATACCCTCCCCTGCAGCCAGGTCACTTGCATGATTTACAGCCTCGATACGCATATCAACGCCATATACCCATTTTACGAGAGGTGCTGCATTGATGGAGATCTTTCCTGTGCCGCACCCGATATCGATAAAGACGTCCGATTTTAAAAGACCGAGCTTTTGGAAGACAACCGCCATGACCTCGTCCTTTGTTGGTCCGCCAGGGAGACTCATCATTCACCTTAATAAAATGAGTTTGTTTTAAGGTATTAATTGCTTGTTTTACAGTCTTCGGACCGACCGGATTTTTACGTTTATACCGGATTTCAGGGATCTCATCTCCCGCCGGGGCGCCCGTCTTCATATCCCGTGGTGTCCACACTCTTCAGGTCATCCTGACGGTCTCCCCACTGATCTCGAGAAATCCTTCCCTCTCCAGCCGTGCGAGAAGACCCCTCGTCCTTTCAGGATCAGTATCCAGGCGCAGGAGGATATGATCAATCTTTATCTCGGGAGACTCCCGCAGTATGTCAAGTATGCGGCCCCGGATCTGCCGGTCTGAACCCTGGAACGGGGACTGTCGCTGATAATGGACGCTTCTCCTGGTCGGGTTGCCATTCTTCCGCTTCAGGACCGTTCCAAGATCCATTAATGCATAGTACCAGTCACGCGGGTTACTTCGGTCAAGGGTCAGTTCCACCAGTCTTGTAATCTCCCGGTCCGTGACCCGCACATCCTTTGGAAAGAAGCAATGAATGAAGACAGCCTTTATATTTGTCTCGATAAGGATGGACGGGCGGCCGTATGCAAAGGCCATAATGGCTGCGGCGGTGGCCTTCCCGATCCCGGGCAGACCGCGGAGCGCCTCCTCGTTCTCAGGCAGGGACCCTCCGTAACAATCCATCACGCGTCTGGCAATCCTGTGCAGATAAATGGCCCGCCTGTTATATCCAAGTCCCTGCCATTCCCTGACGACGTCCCCCGGTGTCGCAGATGCCAGGGCCGCGAAATCGGGAAAATTCGCTACAAACGAGAGATACTTTGGAATTACCCGTTCCACCTGGGTCTGCTGGAGCATCATCTCCGATACAAGGATATAGTAGGGGTCGTGTGTCTGCCTCCAGGGGAACTCCCTCCGGTTTCCGCGGTAAAATGCATAGACATGGGACTGGAAATTTCGGATCGACTCTGCCTTCATCTGATAGATTCCCGGAGTGGCTACCTGCCGGTTTCTCTAAGAAAACCGGATTCGCCTGGATTATGTATCAGCAGGCAAGAATTATCAATCTTGAGAAATGACCCATATTACGAGTATTCCCGGACAGCTCACCTGTCCTACCTGAGCCATGAAGATCGGATATCCCTGTATAAACAGATCGGTCAAATGCCGGGGAAACCGCACATTCCGGCTTGCATCATATTCTCCCGAACGTTTTATCGATGTATCCACGGGCAACCTTGACTGCCTGGCACAGATACTTCGTTACAATGTCGCCTCAGGGATACTCTTCTTTCGAATCAGCTCGGATATCATCCCTTTTGCATCCCATCCGGTGCTTGATGTGCCCTGGCAGGAGAGACTTGCGCCGCAACTAGAGGAGATCGGGAACTATATCAGGGCAAACCGGATCAGGATATCGATGCACCCCGACCAGTTCGTGGTGATAAACTCAACCAGGAGCGACGTCGTGGAGAGGAGTGTACGGGAACTCGAATACCATGCCGATCTCCTCGGACTTCTTGGTCTCGGGCAGGATGCCAGGATACAGATCCATGTCGGCGGTGTCTATGGTGACCGGCAGGGGGCAATGGACAGGTTCATCTCCAGTTACTGTGAACTGCTCGATGACCGCGTAAAGTTGCACCTCTCGATCGAGAATGATGATAGGTGTTATTGCCTGGCCGATTGCCTTGAGATCAGCCGCAAGACTGGAATTCCGGTAATTTTTGATAATTTTCATCATTCGCTACTGAACAGGGGTGAACCGGTTGCAGAGGCTATGGCCTCTGCAGCGGCAACCTGGAAAGGAGACTGCGGGCTGCCGATGGTTGATTACAGTTCGCAGGAACCGGGTCAGCGCCCGGGGACCCATGCCGGGACGATGGATACCGATGATTTCTCCACATTTGTCAGGGAATGTAGCGAACTTGATTTTGACATCATGCTCGAGATAAAAGACAAGGAGATGAGTGCCCTCCGGGCGATTGACTGCCTCTCCTCAGATCCGAGGCTGGTTACAGGGATTGATCCATGATCCAGGACGAACGCATCACGGTGCTCTCACCGTCTTCCCCGCGTGCCGGCAGATATGTCCTCTACTGGATACAGTCGTCTCACCGGGTCGATTCAAACCATGCACTGGCTTATGCCGTCTCAAGAGGAAACAGGCTCGAACTCCCGGTACTGGTCTATTTCGGTCTGACTCCCTCGTACCAGGAAGCAGGCTGGCGCCATTACCGTTTCATGCTGCAGGGACTGAAAGAGACCCGTGGATCACTCGAAGAAATGGGCATACAACTTGTAATCCATGTGGGAGAGCCGGTTGCCGGTCTGATGGAACTTGCAAAGGAAGCCGCCCTGGTCGTCGTCGATACGGGCTACCTGCGTCTTTCCCGTGAATGGGTCGACCGTGCCGCAAATTCGTTACGATGTCCCGTCATACGCGTGGAATCGAATGCCGTCGTCCCGGTCATGACGGCCTCGCCCCATGAAGAATACTCCGCGGCCACCTTCAGGCCAAAAATTCGACGAATCCTGCCCCGATTTCTCGTGCCGCTGGAGATGCCGGAACCGGAAAGGCGATCCACCGGCCTTGAGCTGGAGAGCATGGAGCTGGATGACATCGATCGTATCTCATCCCTTCTGGATATCGAAACCACCATCGGGCCGGTTAGCGAATTTCGCGGCGGGACCGGTGAAGCTCTGGCCCGTCTTGCGAAATTCATCGACGCAGATCTCGATTCTTACCCCGACGACCGGAACGATCCCGCCCTTGACTGTATCTCGAATATGAGCCCGTATCTCCATTTCGGCCAGATCTCCCCCCTCCGAATCGCACTCAATGTATCGGCATCAGAGAGCGGGGGCAAGGAGGCATATCTCGAGGAGCTTGTCACAAGAAGGGAACTTGCGATAAACTTCGTATGGTACAACCCGCATTATGACTCCTTTGCGGGCCTTCCCGACTGGTGCAGGAAGACTCTTCTCGGCCACGCCCGGGACGAAAGGGAGTACCTATACTCGCCTGAAGAGCTGGAGAACGGAAAAACTCACGACCCCTACTGGAATGCAGCGCAGGAAGAGATGCGGATTGCGGGTAAGATGCATGGATACATGCGAATGTACTGGGGGAAGAAGATCCTTGAATGGTCAGACGACCCTTCCTCTGCGTATCGTACGGCGATTTATTTGAATGACCGGTACGAACTCGACGGCCGCGATCCGAACGGCTATGCGGGAGTCGCCTGGTGTTTCGGGAAGCACGACCGCCCATGGAAGGAACGCTCCGTCTTTGGGAAGGTACGGTACATGAACGACAGGGGGCTCCTGCGTAAATTCGATATGGAGAGTTACGTAAAAAAGATAGAAAATCTGCGGAAATAAAAAAAAATCAGTTATATTGGGCCAGGATATCTCTTAACGAGACAGTCCCAAGTGATCCCGTCCTCTGGAAGAACCAGTCGATCTTCTCCTCACCCGATCCGACAACAAAGTCCGTAGTCCAGCTCTCGGACAACGGACCCTCCCGTATCGAAATACTGCTCCATTCCATCTTTTCCTCAACCCCGCCAGAGACAGAACTCCATCGTATGGATGTCGTCTGATTCATCACAGCATCTCCGGATACATAGGTGTTTGTGGTGATATAACGGTTGAGAAACGAGTCGTCGATTGCTGTACAGGGGATGGAGACGAGGAAGACGGCGATCAGAAGGCCAATTGAGATTCCTTTTACCAGGACTTTATTCATACAAACCTCCTTGATACCGGAACGGAGATAGAATTCATGCGCACATAGAGCTGCACTGTCATACGATAAAATCCTTCTCCCCTTCAGAAACTGCAGGAGAGTTAAACCCGCCTGAACAGCGTGTCAATCTTTTTCCTGGGAAATGCGATCATAGTCGGTCTCCCATGCGGGCAGGTCCATGGATCCTTCGTGGCCATCAGCTGCGAAACGAGCCGGGCACACTGGTCGCAGGTACAGATGGTGCCGGCCTTGATGGCCCCCCTGCAGGCTACCAGTCTCCTGATCTTCTCCCTTGAATCCACCCCCGTCCTGATCCCCTCGTCAAGGATTCCTGAGATTATCTCCCTTACATGGGACGGGTCTTCGCACCTCCCCAGGAACACCGGCACCGCCCGGACCAGGAAGGCCCCGTTACCGAACTCTTCGATTGAAAAACCCTCGCTGGAGAGGAGATCCATCTGTTCTTTTAAAAATTCGGACTCTCCGGGCGAGAGATGGAGAGTGACAGGCGATATCAGTTCCTGTGAAGACTGCCGGCCTTTTCTCTCCCTGATCTGGTCGTATAGTATCCTCTCGTGGGCCGCATGCTGATCGATTATCACGAGGTCCTCATCGCTTGTGAATGCCACGATATAGGTCTCCCCGAACTGCCCGATCACCTGCATCTCCGGGACCCCGGCACGGTGCGGTTCATCATGCAGAAAAAGGGACGTCTGCCTCAGCCGGCGATCCGTCACCTGCATCTCACCCAGGGTCGGTTCATGTATCATCCCGGGCCTGACAGTCGGCGTGGAATAGCTGACTGCCGGCAATTTATCGGGAATCAGATCCTCCCTTCTCCCGGGAACGAGATCGTGAAGGCGAAGCGTTTCATGGATAATTTTTTTTATATCGGCCCGGACCTCCTCCTCACGGCTTATACGGATCTGCCTCTTCGCAGGATGGACATTTACATCCACGAGCCTCCTTTTGACAGTGATATCAAGAAAGACGACGGGAAACCTGTCTGTTGGGAGAAGAGTTCCGTATCCCTCCCTGACCGCCTCGATCAGGCCACGGGAATACACAACCCTCGAATTGACAGAAAGAAAGACCTGGTAGGAGCTCTTGCGCGAGAGGGACGGGCGGGAGATGTACCCTTTCACCCGGACGAGTTCCCCTTCTCCCTCGACCCGTATCAGACTCCTGCTATATTCATTCCCGAAAAGTGCGGCAATGACAGAATGGATATCTCCACCGGGAGATGTTGCGAATTTTTCCCTTCCGTTATGGACGAACCTGAATGATACCTGCGGACAGGAGAGAACGATTCGCTCCATGACGGCGGTGATATACCCAAGCTCTGCCTTCACAGATCTCTGGAATTTCTTACGGACAGGTGTGTTGAAAAAGATATCCTCAACGGTCACGGTCGTCCCATCAGGGCATCCCGCCTCTTTTTTCTCGACAATATCGCCTCCTGCACATACAATCCGCGTCCCTGTCATGTACATTGACCCGCGTGGTTTTGTGAGGATAGTCACCCTGGCAACCGATGCGATGCTTGCCAGTGCTTCCCCACGAAAACCGAGGGTCGTGCACTCGGAGAGATCCTCAATGCTCCTGATCTTGCTTGTCGAATGCCGGGTAAAGACCAGGTCGGTATCGGCAGGAGAGATGCCGCTCCCGTCGTCCGTAACACGTATCCTGCTGATCGCTTCCTTCGTGGACGTAATCTCCACTTCGATTCTCCCGGCCCCGGAATCGATTGAATTCTCTATTAGTTCCTTTACAACCGATGCCGGCCTCTCGACGACCTCCCCTGCGGCAATCCGGTTTGCAGTGTTCGTGTCAAGGACCCTGATCTCTTTCTCCTGCCCGGTCATTCCGATTCACTCACCATCCGTAACCCGTTTTCTGAGTTCGTACAGGAGAGAGAGAGCCTGCAGGGGGGTGAGGGAATCAGGATCGATCCCTCTGATCTCGTCTGCAAGTGGGTCGGGTTCGCTCACCCCACCGTCCACCAGGAGCATCTGGGTAAATCTCTTCACCTTACCGCCTGTTCCGGAATCATTCCTTACCATCTCGTCCAGCAGTTCCTCTGCCCTGCAGACTACTTTTTTCGGGACCCCTGCAAGGGAGGCCACATGAATTCCATAGCTCTTATCGGTGGCCCCGGGTATGAGTTTTCGCAGAAATATCACATCACTCCCGGTATCCCTCACTGCAAAGTGAAAATTCTTGACCCTCTTTAACTCGGCCTCTGCAGAGACCAGCTCATGGAAATGCGTGGCAAAAAGTGTTCGCGGGCCTGATGCACCCTTTCCATGGAGGAAATCGAGCACAGCCCTGGCGATGCAGAACCCGTCCAGTGTGCTCGTGCCGCGGCCGATCTCATCCAGTATGACAAGACTTTTTTCGGTGACGTTGTTCAGGATATTTGCCATCTCGAGCATCTCTACCATAAAGGTGCTCTGCCCGCTGGCCAGGTCGTCAAAGGCGCCCACCCGGGTAAAGATACGGTCAGAGACTCCGATCCCGGCATAGGTTGCCGGGACGAAGCATCCTGACTGGGCCATTATGGTGATCAGCGCCACTCCTCGCATATAGGTGGATTTGCCGGCCATGTTGGCACCGGTGATGATAAGGATCTGGTCGTCTTTCACCGAGAGATGCGTATCATTGGGCACATACGCACCCTGCATCTGCCGCTCAACCACTGGATGACGTCCCTCGCGGATGAGGATCTTTCCCGAATCGTCAACGACCGGGCGTACATAGTTATATGCCGCGGCCGTCTCCGCAAGGGATGCGAAGAGATCGATCTCCGCTATCCCGCCAGCCATCTCCTGGAGATCTCCCACTCCCTTTCCAAGCAGCGAGAGGATATCCTGGTAGACTGACTGCTCCATGGAAAGGAGCTTTTCGTCTGCTGACCTGATGACCGATTCCTTCTCCTTTAACTCAGGGATCGTGAACCGTTCACCGGTGGATGTTGTCTGTTTTCTTTCATACTCCTCGGGCACGAGCCTGAGGTTTGGCCGTGTCACCTCGATGTAATAGCCAAAGACAGAATTATAACCCACCTTGAGCGATTTTATTCCCGTTCTCTCCCTCTCTTTCTTCTGCAGCTCGGTGATCCAGTCCTTGCCTGATGATGAGAGCAGGCGCAGTTCATCGAGTTCGGCACTGTATCCTTCCCGTATGACACCCCCGTTTCGAACCGTTGCCGGGGGGTCGTCAACGATTGATCTCCCTACAAGCGCTCTCATCCATTCCAGGTCACCGCACCTGTCACAGGCACGGGATACCACAACCGGGAGGTCGTCCTCCCGGCAGCTTGAGAGAGTCTCCAGAACTGCCGGAACCAGATCCAGCGATTGCGAAAGGGTGACGAGATCACGTGGCCCCGCATTTCCAAACGCAATCCTTCCTGCTATACGTTCGACATCGGCGCACTTTTTGAGGAGGGATGTGACTTCTGCCCGGACACTTCCATCCCTGGAAAAAAAATCCACAGCATCGAGACGCCTGTTGATGGCATCAACCGATGTCAGGGGTGCACAGAGGCAGCTGCGGAGCAGCCGGCTCCCCATCGGGGTTGCAGTCCGGTCAATGGTAGAAAAGAGGGTGGCATCATCCTTTCTTCCCCTGATACTCCCAAGAATCTCCAGGTTGCGGAGAGTTGTGGCGTCGAGTGTGCAGAACTCCCCCGAATTCTTTACATATATCCCCAGGATATGCGAAAGGGTAGATTTCTGTGTTTCCTTTGCATAACGCAGAACCGCACCCGCTGCCGGTATGGCAGGCGGAATTGTGGTGATGCCGTACCCTTCCAGTGTAGCGACTCCGAACTGTTTGCAGAGGAGATCGGATGCCACTATTGCATCGTACGTATCTGGCGGATAGCGGGTGACGAGAACTCCTTTCTGTTCCAGTATAGCCACGATCTCCCCGGAAAGATTGTCCGGAACCAGGCATTCGGCCGGATCGTACCGGGTGATATCGGATATCAGATCTCCCTCACCATCGCTGCGGGCGCAGCTCGTGACAAAAAACTCTCCTGTGGAGACATCGAGGAAGGCCAGGCCCCATACCCGGGGTTTCTCTCCTGGAAAAAGGGACATCAGGTACTGTGCGTGCCCTGTGGAAAGAAACTGCTCATCCATCACCGTTCCCGGAGTAATAACCCGTACAACCTCGCGTTTCACGACACCTTTTGCATTCCGTGCGTCCTCCACCTGATCCGATATCGCCACCCTGTACCCCTTCGAAACCAGGCGGGCTATATATCCGTCGGCGGCGTGACGCGGGACACCAGCCAACGGGATAGGATTCCCGTTTTTGCCCTTCGAACGGGACGTCAGCACGATATCAAGTTCTCTTGCGACTGTCTCGGCATCACTTTCGAATGTCTCATAAAAATCTCCGATCTGGAAAAAAAGAATGCAATCCGGGTACTGCATCTTGGCTGCCCGGTACTGCTCCATCGCAGGGGTAAGCCTTGCTTTCGACCCCGTTTTGGGCACCTTCGCATTCTTTTCCATCTCCATTACACTCACATCGTCATGAGTTATGTCTAACGGTTTTGAAGAGTTCTCGCGATTGAGGGAAGTTATATGCAGCTTTTGATGTAATACTCAAAATGAGCCGCGACCAGCTGGAGGGGGAATCAGAAATGGAAAAATTTGAGCATACGAACAGGTTGATTGACGAACAGAGCCCATATCTTCTCCAGCATGCGCACAATCCGGTAGACTGGTATCCATGGGGCGAGGCAGCATTCAAACAGGCCAGTAAAGACGACAAACCGGTATTTCTCTCGATAGGATATGCCACATGCCACTGGTGTCATGTCATGGAGAGGGAATCCTTCTCAGATAGCGAAGTCGCGGAACTGCTAAACAGGCATTTTATCAGTATCAAGGTCGACCGGGAAGAGCGGCCTGATATCGACCAGGTGTACATGATCGCCAGCCAGATATTATCCGGGTCCGGCGGCTGGCCGCTCTCTATATTCGTGACACCCGACAAAAAACCCTTCTTTGCGGCTACGTATCTTCCGAAAGAGAGCGATTACGGGAGGGTAGGGCTCCTCGATGTTCTCCCCAGGATCTCGGGCATGTGGCATGAGGAGAGGGAGAAACTCCTCTCCGCCGCAGATGAAGTCATAAGTCGTCTCCAGACCCCTCCTGAGAGAGGACGTTTTAAAAGACCTGGCAGGAATGAGCCGGTGCGGTGCTATGAAGAACTCGTTCTCCAGTTCGACAATACAAACGGCGGATTCGGAGGAGCCCCGAAATTTCCACTCCATTCACACATCATGTTCCTGCACCGGTACTGGAAGTGGTCGGGGAGTGAAAAAGCCCTCCAGATGGCCCAAAAGACACTGGATATGATGGCCAGGGGAGGCGTATACGACCACCTCGGATTCGGGTTCCACCGGTATTCGACCGACGGAAGGTGGCTTGTTCCCCACTTTGAGAAGATGCTGTACGACCAGGCCCTCGCCGTCCTGTCGTACAGCGAGGCCTACCAGATCACGCGATCAGAACTGTACCGGCAGGTAGTGAGTGACTGCCTCACCTATGTGGAGAGGGAGATGACATCCCCGCAGGGGGGTTTCTATTCGGCTCAGGATGCAGATAGCGAGGGCGAAGAAGGGAGGTATTATCTCTGGACAAGGGAAGAGATCGACTCGCTTCTGACTCCCGAAGAGAACCAGGTCTTTTCTCTTATCTCCCACATAACGACACCGGGCAATTTCATTGATCCGGTTCTTGGAGATCGTGACGGAAAAAACATCATACATATCGCCATATCACCGCACGAAGCCGCAAAGACCCTCGGCATGCCGGAAGCACACGTTCATGAAATTTTTGATTCCGCCCGCGAAACACTGTTTTCTGCCAGGAAAACGAGAGCGGCTCCACGTACAGACGACAAGATACTTTCTGACTGGAACGGTCTCATGATCGCTGCATACGCTTTTGCGGCACGAACATTCGGAAGAGAAGAGTACCGTGTTGCTGCCGAAAAGGCGGTACAGTTCATCCTTCAACATTTGAGAGGCAGCGATGGCAGTCTGTTGCACAGGTACCGGAATGGAGAGGCGGGAATTGCGGGTATGGCACCCGATTACTCCTTCCTGGTATGGGGTCTTCTCGAGTTGTACGCAGCATCGTATAAGACAGAATATCTTGTGCATGCCGTCGAACTCATGAACGTCCTTGAGAAAGGATTCCGGGACAACCGGTCTGGTGGGTTTTACACAGCGCTTCCGGGTTCAAAAGATCTGGTGGCAGACCGGATAGACCTCTATGACGGTGCACTTCCATCCGCCAACTCGGTCGCCTACTCGAACCTGTTGCGTCTTTTCATGCTGACAGGAGATGCATCATTCCAGCAACGTGCAAAAAAACTCGCCGGACTCTATGCCGGAGCCGTGGCGAGATCCCCGGCATCCCATACATTCTTCTGTGGGGGGTTCCTCATCGAGACGGGATCCTCCTCGCAGGTCGTAATCGTCGGAGATCCCCTGTCGGAGGATACCCAAAAATTCATTGGACCGCTCCAGACCGCTTTCCTTCCTTTTTCCGAGGTACTCCTTCGTGACCCGCGAGGTGACCCGGTACAAGACCAGGTTGCAGAGTTCTGCTCGTCACACGGACTGGTGGACGGGAAAGCTGCAGCATACGTCTGCAGGAGCCATACCTGCTCAGAGCCCACCTCAGATCCGGACCGGATGAGGTTACTCCTTGGAATAGAGGAAAAAGAGTGACTGGGTGAAAATTACAGATTTTTAAGGGCCACCATATCCTTGACACCAACCAGTTTCCATACAAGCGACCGGTTCTCGGTTGCGATAGATTCCGGCGGGTCCTGGGGGGAATGTCCGAGGGCAGCCAGGATATTCAGCGAAAGATTCCGTTTCTGTATCAGATCTACAAATTCCTGGCGTATCAGTTTCTTCTCGATGGCATCCTTCACTTCCTCGAGATACCCCTGCATGCTTACGAATGTGTATTCAGAGAGATCGCTCGTATACTTCTCGATCTCGACTGCAGCATAAGGGCTTTTCCTGAAATATTCCATCTTCTTTCCGTATTTTGTCGAAAGGAAATACAGGAATTTGCCATCGAAAACATACATAAACGGCGCGATGTATGGATATTTTTCTCCCTGAAAGGCAATACGGCAGATGTAACCCTCTTCTATGAGATGATCATACTCTATCTTGTCCATTCTGGGAATCTTTACGATCTCCATGGTGATCCCTTGTCTGTGGTTATCACCCGCACATAAATGTTATTAATTGGACTTAACGCTAAAATATGCTCGAATTTTAAAATGAGATTTCAGGAATCGGTTTTCTTCTCAACCGGGAAGCCTGCCTTCATCCGGGCACCCATCATACCGGGGAGATGGCTACCCGGCTATATCCCGCTTTAAGGAGAAGACTTGCGCCAGGGCTCCCCTTGTATCCTGTATCACGATATCCCGCCATGTGCCGATCCCCTGGTACATCCTGTATGCGCTCCGGCAGTTCGCCGGCATAGATGTGAACAGAGCCTTTGATATGGCCATATTTTATTCGGTTGTTGATGTCCCGGACATCGGGAATAGAGAGGGAGTCGTCTGGGAGCGCATTCTTAAGTTTCGTGACTGTCCGGAGATCCAGGCAGGCTGATCTTTTTGCTCCACTGAACCAGGCGGGAAATCCGGCCGCGAGGTGCCCGGCGAGATTGTCATACCCCATCCGCACAAAGATCCGCGAAATTTCGTCCATCCCGGGATTGGATTCGTTGACAAGGACGGTCGGGTCCTCGTAGTGTAAGTTCCGGCCGGTAAATGCCGACAACCCACCCCTCCATATCGGGATACGGCCCGGGATCAGGCTCATGTATCAGTGTGGACAATCACTCTGGTATGTGCGGCCGGTTCACCATCACCTTCACCGTGGGTTTTGCAGACCGTTTCAAGGTACAGATCCCCGGACCGCTTCCTCCACCGAGATATAACATAGCCCCTTCGCAGAGAGTCCCCATCATTATCAGCCCGGCAGAGGGGGAACGCGAGATTGTGGAGATGACATGGGGGCTTCTCCCCTCGTGGTCGCATGATCCGGCATCAGCACAGCGTCCCATCAACGCCCGGGCCGAAACACTCTCAAAACGTCCCACCTTTCGGCCCCTGGTAAAGCACCGCCGGTGCCTCGTCCCAGCCACCGGTTTTTATGAATGGCAAAAAACCGGGAAAAGGGCACAACCGCATTATATCCATCGAAGAGACGGGGATTACTTTGCATTTGCCGGGCTCTATGATATCTGGGACCCGCCGGGATCCATGCCACATCTCTCCTTTTCCATCGTCACCACCGAAGCAAACGACCTCGTCGCCGGCTACCATGACCGTATGCCTGCTATTCTCAGGGAGAGCGATGAAGCCGGCTGGGTATCTCCAGGCCCTCTCCCCGAACACGAACTGCAGGAGATGCTCTCTCCCTACCCGTCCGGGCTTCTGGAATCATGGCAGGTTTCCTTCCTGGTAAATAACTCTGATCACGAGGGCGAGGAACTCATCGCAAGGCAGGAAGAAATCACTTCATACTTCTGATTTTTACCAGTGCATGTGCGGCTATTCCGGCCACGGTATACTAGTGTGGGAATAACAGGTCCCGCTCCAATACATGCCAGTATGCGCTATATACAGGTATGCGATAGAAAACAAACACCCGCGAGGAGAACCTGATGTAGCTTGCGCTAGTTATTTATATGATCTCAACTGAAGATAAAGCGCATATCCTGGTCTTTACTCGCACAGATTTCTGGAATGGCTTTCAACTGAATCTTTTACAATCGGCCGCATGAACCGCCAGAGAGACCGGTATTAAAAAAACTTAAGGGTGAATGTTTGCATGAAAAATCCAAAATACATCACATCAGTTGACAGGATCGAGAACCTGTCAGAGAATGAACGGGAAAGACTGCGGGAGGTGACAGATAAATTCGCCTTCCGTTCGAATGAATACTACCTGTCCTTGATCGACTGGGACGACCCGGAAGATCCCATCAGAAAGATCATCATACCGGACCCAAGAGAACTCGAGAAATGGGGTGAGCTCGATGCTTCACATGAGAAAAATTATACGGTAGCGCCGGGAATCCAGCATAAATACACGCAGACCGCACTGTTCCTCGCAGTAGACGTATGCGGGAGTTTCTGCAGGTTCTGCTTCAGGAAACGTCTTTTTATGAATGACGTCGACGAGATCGTCAAGGACCATTCCGCGGGGATCAATTACATAAAAAACCATCCTGAGATCACGAACGTCCTTATCACCGGCGGGGATCCGCTTATCCTGGCAACCCGGAGACTGGAGGACCTGATCTCGCAGATCAGGGAGATAGATCATGTGCAGATAATCCGGATAGGAAGCAAGATGGTAGCCTTCAATCCCTACCGCATACTAAACGATCCGGAACTTCCTGATATGATACGTCGTTACAGCAGTCCCGAGAAGAGGATCTACATCATGGCCCATTTCAACCATCCACGAGAGATCACCCCGCAGGCCATGGAGGCCCTTGATCTTCTCCGTGATGCCGGGGCAATCATTGTAAATCAGACACCGCTCCTGCGCGGAATCAACAGTGAACCGCAGGTACTGGCAGAACTTTTCAGGAAACTGTCATTTATCGGTGTGCCGCCGTATTATGTATTCCAGTGCCGGCCGACGCTTGGGAACCATCTCTTCGAGATGCCTGTCGAGGAGGCCTACGAAATATTTGAGAAAGCCAAGACCGGATGTTCGGGGCTGGCGAAACGGGCGAGGTTTGTCATGTCGCATGCAACCGGAAAGATCGAAGTGGTTGGAAAGACAGAAAACGCCATCTTTTTCAAGTATCACCAGGCGGCGGATCCCCTGGACATGGGCAGGTTCATGGCATTCAAGAGCAATCCCGATGCCTACTGGTTCGACGATTATACCGAGCTCATAGACGATTACCGCATATCCGGCGACGAGGACGAAGATATCCCGGTCTTTCCTTCAGGCGGTTATGTCCGGGATGACTCCAGTGCAACAGGATAGCCCTCACGGGAGAGGGTACTATTTTCCCTTCCTGAAAAATCCCATCGGGTCCCGCCAGTTCACCGAAAAACCTGTTTTTTTGCCGGGAAATACTCCTTCGGTAACAGACTTTATATCTTCGATCGAATAGAATGCGTGGGGGTTGAACTCCGTGATCGTCTCGACGACATCGGACAGGTTCTGTCGTTTTATGATCATGAGAAGGACTTTCACCTTCCCTGTTGATCCCTCGGCATCCATAACCGTTATCCCGTAACCTTCGGCTCTCAGGTGCGATATCAGGGCGGTTGCATCCCTCTTCGTGATCACCCGGATTACCACGGTGCCCAGTGAGAGGCGCTCCTCGACGGCCATGCCTATGAACGTGCCTGCAGCGAAACCTCCTCCATACGCAATGTAGGAATAGATATTGCTCATATTGGCCATAACCTGTCCAATCGCCACCAGCCAGATGATCACCTCGAAGAATCCGACGACAGGGGCCGCATATTTCAATCCTTTTGAGATGAAGATCACCCGCAACGTCCCCAGGCTCACATCAACCAGGCGTGCAAAAAAGATGAGGAGGGGCAGGATGATCCACATGAAAACTTCATATTCCGTGGGTATAACTACCATTTTTCACCCTCTCGGGTACTACCAGATCTATTTGGCAATTCATACCAAAAAGCAATCTCCTGTATCACCCATTCCAGGACCGGAGAGGAGCGCAAAACGGCTTCCATGCTCCAGATCGCCATGCCGTATACTAACTCCTTGAATCGAGAATCCTTTGAATCTCCTTCTCCCTGTCTGATCTCGTGCTCTGCTTCGGAGACGTCCTCTCACCAAAAGTATCCCTCTCCTTCCGGTAGAAGATTCCAAGTCCTATAAGTGCATCGCTGTTGTAGTCCCATTCTCTCATTCGACTGCATGCCTTTTCAAAATCACCGGGATCATGATCTTCCAGCCTGTATATCCTCTCCCGGTAATAGCCGGTCATGTTGAAGTAGGTGGCACAGATCTGGAGAATATCCACATAAGAGAAACCCCGGTGACGTATCGCCTCCATCATGGTCTGCTGCAGTGCATCCATCCTGAGGCTGCACTCTCTTGCGATGAAGGCCCCGCCTGATGCAAGAACCAGTTCAAGGGGGTTGAAGGGTTCTTCAATCGTGCCTTCGGGGGTTGACCTGCCCTTGAAGCCAAGGGGGGAGGTAGGGGTGTACTGCCCGGTGGTGAGGCCATATACCCTGTTGTTATGGACGAGCAGGGTGATGTCGATATTTCTCTTGGCGGCAAACACCAGGTGGTCCAATCCCTCTGCATAGGCATCACCGTCACCGGCACATGCTATCACGGTCAGGTCGGGATTCGCCAGTTTTATACCCGTGGCAACAGGGATCGTTCTCCCATGGATCGAATAGAAGCTGTTGATATTCATGTAGTCGGCAATCTTGGCATGACACCCGATGCCGGTGACCAGCACAACAGAGTCAAGGCTTAATCCCTCCTCTGACATGGCTTTTAGCATGTTTCTCAATGCAAACTGTATCATGAAATTTCCGCATCCCGGACACCATGTGTTCTGTGCATCCGTGACCAGCGATCTTTCGGTCATGCCAGCACCTCCTCCATACGGGCAACGAGTTCTTCGACCGAGAATGGCCGCCCGTCATAGCGCAGGATTTCTGCGTGCGTAGAGAACCCGTAACCGGCAATCAGCATGGACAACTGGCCAGATACACTATCCTCCACCAGGACCATCCTCTCAACTCCTGAAAGGGCCTTTCGGAATTCTGCAACCGGAAACGGCCAGAGCACCACGGGCTGGATCAGCTTCATCCCGAGACGATCCGCAACCTCCGTGCACACACAGAGATTCGACCCCCAGCAGAGGATCGCATCGGACGCATCGGTCCTGCCCCTCACCGTTACGCTCCCGAGATTTTCCACTTCGTCCTGTAGCGAGACGCCCTTATTTTTCCGTTTATCAGTCATGACGCGGATCATATCCGCATTCTCTGTTGTAATCCCGGCTTCGTCATGGGCATATCCATTCACCTTTATCACCGCACCGGTTTTCGGAGGATAGGCCATGGGCGAGATGCCATCCCTGGTCAGAGCATAGCGCCGGTATTCACCGGAACCGGTCCTCCCTTCGACCCGGCCGATATCGGGCGGCGGAACCTGTTCAAAACTGTAACTACCCTCGCAAAGCGTCTTGTCGGCGAGGATTATTGCCGGCACCTGGTACTTCCATGCAATGGATAGTGCCAGGGAGGACCAGGTGCAGGCCTGTGCGGCGTCGCCGGGGGCAACGACCAGTCGCGGGAACTCGCCCTGTCCGGCATGGATCATGAAATGCAGGTCTGTCTGTGCGGTATAAGTAGGAACGCCGGTACTGGGGCCGGTCCTCTGGCCCATCACCACGACGACCGGGAGTTCCGCCATACCGGCCAGCGAAAGTCCCTCCGTCATGAGGCAAAAACCACCGCCGGAAGTGCAGACCGCGGTTTTTTTCCCGGCATACGCAAATCCGAGCGCCATTAAGAAGACCGCAATCTCATTTTCCGGGTGAATCACCATCAGAGATAGATCATCGGCTGATTCGGCAAGGAAATGGAGAATATTTGAAGTGGGTGTCATCGGGTAGGCCACGAACGCGTCGAGTCCCCCCTGGAGAAGTCCGATTGCTATCGCCTCGTTCCCGCTAAGAATCGGGAGCTTTTCCTGGTCGACCGGCTCGATCTCTTTCATTCCAGAAGCCGTATCATATCCTCTCCTTGCGACCCTGAGATTCAGGTCAGGCTCCTTTGGTATCTTCTGCCGGAACACCGATTCCACGACATCCCAGTCGATCCCGGCAGATCGGGCGAATGCACCGATGATACAGGAATTCCCCATCACGACGGGGGCATCCAGGTCCGCGAGCATCTCCGAGACAGGGACTGCAACACCCCTGGCATTCACCTTCCCGCTGTCGAAGATGATTGCGGTGTCATCCATGATGAGATCTTCATGGAGATCCACCGAATCCTGGTTCAGGGCAAGAACAAAATCCACTCTCTTCCGGTGTGCACCGACCGGTGATCTCGATCCCCTGACCAACGCGAAATTATGGCCTCCCTTGATGAGGGAGGGGTAATCAAAATACATGTAGACCCGGTAGCCGATATGGTTCAGGAGATGGGCAACAATGAGCCCTGCACTGTTGATACCGTCTCCCGCCCTTCCGCCAACGAGAATTGATACGTCATCCATGATCTCCACCTGCACACTTGTGATGGGGGAGACCTCTCATATATATTCCGGCTAAAAAAAAGGGACGATGGCCAAAAAAGTGATAAGATCGCAGATCTACTTCTTTTTCTTCAGTGCACGAATCTTCTCCGCTTCCTCGTGATCCTCAATCCGTAAAAGAAAGGTCCCGTAACAGGGTTTTGTGAAAGGGAAGATGATAATATCGCCGTCGAGACCGATGGAGATGGGCGGTACCCCGATCATGTGAAGATCGAAGATCCTGTGCCCGGGCGGGACATCAACATATTCTGCGCAATTCGAACGCACGTATTCCCTGCACTCCTTGAATGTTGCATTCCGGAGCAGCACCTCGTAGTTCATAGATTCGATACAACCCATGGCAACACCTCGTCCAGTTTTCTCCGCAGCGGCGCCGGATTATGGACCGCTTTTGCTGCAATCTTCTCGCATGGGAACTCTATCATCCCGGAGACCTCGTCATAATGCTCCCCATATATCAGTGCGATGACCGGGGCCGGGGAAAGCGCCTGTATGGTGGCGGCATAGCTCACCCCTGCGTCGTTGTGTATGAATACGAAATGGTAATTGAAATCGCGCTTTTCTTCGGCAAGATCGTCGATATACCGGTCGAGATCGATGAATTTTTCAATATAATGGCGGGCGGGATCGGATATATCAACCAGCGTCCGGGCCGCCCTGTTGCCTGCGATGAATGGCTCTATCCCCTTCTTTCTCAGGGAATATGCAAGGTAGAGGGCGATCCCCGTCTGCACAGGCACCTGGGGGCACCCCAGTACGAGCGCTGCCGTCTTCCCTTCACCAGCTTTCGAATTCGTTGTCGGTCCCAAAGCATTCTCCTCTTCTGGCACGCAGGTTTTTCTTTTCAACCTATATAATTGCCGATGTCCGATATCCGGCGGGGGTGCGTATATATGGTGAAGCGTCCCATCCTCGAAAAACAGATAAGGGTGATCCCGGCCTTTTCCGCCGTCATTATCCCCTTATCGGTAGATGCCGCCCTTGATATTATAACAGGCACGCCGGCCCTGGCACACTTTATCACCATGTCCCTGGGCTGCCTCCCGGTGCAGCCGAGCACGCATCGCGAGAGATCGATTCCCCTGAGCACCGCACATCCCACCACCTTGTCGACGGTGTTGTGACGGCCCACGTCACTGCTTTTCACAAGAAGCCGGCCTTCGCAAAAGAGGATGGAACAGTGGACGCCTCCCGTCTGTTTCCATATGTTGGTCTCGATCTCCTGTGTTATGGAAAAGACATCGTCCGCCGTCAGCGTTAAATCCGAAGTAACAATTCCGGCGGGGGCCGTCGTTCCCGCCGCTCCTGCCGAACCAATCTCGCGCCCAAATTTCCTGGCCATCGGTGCCGAGACATATATGGCGTCTCCGTCTATTCGAACGCTTTCAATGGTCGGAGCAAGACCCTGGCATACCACAAATCCTGCTCCAAGCTCTTCCAGCTGCTCGTCGCTCGCCACTATCTCCGTGTAGAGGGTTTCGTTCAGGTAGAGCCTGAACCGTTCCTCCCTGACTACCCAGTCCTCGATCTCTCCTGCGCGGTCCTTCCTGACCTGTATACCGGTATGACAATAGATGCTCATGCCATCGTCTCATCTTTCAGCCATTGCAGGTACGGCCCGTAGCCCGATACCACCGGAAGGACCAGTATCTCAGGAAGTTCGCAGGTATTGGCTGTCCGAATGGCATCTGTCACCGCCGCCGCTTTCCCCTCCACGGTCTTGACGATGAGAAGAACCTCTTCGTCCTCGCAGAATTCACCTTCCCACCTGTAACAGGTACGAACACCGGTCATATTCACACAGGCCGCAAGGTGCCGTTCCACGAGCTTTCTTGCAATCGTTCCGGCGATCTCGGGGCTGGCAGTGGAGAATATAACTACTGGTTTTTCATCCATAGATCGGATTTCTCCTTTGGATATCCAGATGTGAAGAACTGTGCAATATAAAAATTGTGTTTAGAGGAGATGGGGGTGCCTCCGCATCACGGAAGGTGACATTAATGTGTTCCCCACCCTATAATTCCCCGCATGTACGCAGAACGAATGGATCAGCTGCCTCCCTATCTATTTGCGCGAATCGATGAGATGAAGGCGCAAAAGATCCGTGAGGGCGTGGACGTCATCGACTTCGGGGTGGGGGATCCCGACCTCCCCACACCTCCCCATATCGTCGATGCCCTCTGCACAGCAGCCCGTGACCATCGGACTCACCACTATCCATCATATGCCGGGATGCCCGAATACCGTTCGGCGGTCGCAGACTGGTACAGGAACCGGTTTGGGGTCACGCTGGACCCTGGAAAGGAGGTCATTGCGCTCATGGGGTCGAAAGACGGCGTCGCTCATGTACCTGAGGCCTTCGTCAATCCCGGCGAATACGTCCTTGTGCCAAGCCCCGGATATCCGGTATACCGGACCGCAACCCTCTTCGCCGAAGGCAGGGTTTTCGAGATGCCGCTCTCTGAAGAGAACGGTTTCATCCCTGTACTTGACGATATCCCCCCCGACGTGGCGAAATCCTCAGGGCTCATGTTTCTCAATTACCCCAATAATCCGACGTCGGCCATTGTCAGGGAAGGCTTCTTTGAGGAAGCGGTGGACTTTGCCAGAAAATACGGTATCGTCATTGTCCATGACAACGCATATTCAGAGATAACATTCGATGGATACAGGGCACCATCTTTTCTTTCAACGGAAGGCGCAATGGAGGTTGGAATCGAGATGCATTCCCTCTCCAAGACGTACAATATGACTGGCTGGCGGATCGCGATGGCGTGCGGTAACCCCGAGATCATTGCCGGCCTCGGACGGGTCAAGACCAACGTGGACTCCGGAGTCTTCGATGCAATCCAGCATGCCGCCATAACGGCGCTTTCCGGGCCCCAGGACTGCATAAGGGAAGCATGTGCGGTCTACCAGGAGAGAAGAGATCTTCTCGTTAAAGGCCTTTCCGACCTCGGCTATTCGGTGAAACCACCCAAGGCGACATTCTATGTCTGGATGGCGGTCGATGACTGTATGAATTTCGCAACCAGGATGCTTGATGAGGCTGGAATCGTGGTTACTCCAGGTATAGGGTTCGGAACAGCTGGTGAAGGCTATATTCGCTTTGCTCTCACACGATCCACCGAACGAATCGAGGAAGCCCTCGATCGGATGAAGGTGATGATGGAATGAACCTCCCCCCGCACCTCTCGGTCCGGGACCACCACCTGCATATCGGGGGAATAGATGCGATCGGGCTGGCAGATAGATGGGGAACTCCGCTTTACGTGACAGACGAGGCAAGAATTGCCGAACGGTACCGGCAATACCGGGAAGCGCTGGAGAAGAGATACCCAAAGGTGACGGTCCTCTATGCCGCCAAGGCAAACGGAAACCTTGCCATCATGCGTTCGCTTGCAGCACTTGGGGCAGGGGCTGACGTCTTCTCTTACGGTGAACTCCTGCTTGGGATCAAGGCGGGGATCAGGCCGGAGAAGCTCCTCTTCAATGGCAGCTCCAAGAGCACGGAGGATCATTTCCTTGCTGTGAAGAACAATGTCCCGGTCTCGGTCGACTCGCTGGACGAACTCCACCAGCTCGACGAGGTCGCAGGGAGCGCCGGAAAAACCGCACAAATAGCCTTTCGGGTAAACCCGGCCCTGGAGGTTCCCACCCACCCAAAGATTGCGACAGGGCTTGCCACGAGCAAATTCGGCATAGCCCACGATCAGATCCCCGAAGCGTACCGGGAGGCGCTCGAGTGCCGGAATGTCGATCCGGTGGGGATACACTGCCATATCGGATCGCAGATCCTCGAAGTGGAGCCATTTGCAAGGGCTGCTGAGGTGATGATGCGGATCGTCGCCGATCTCACTTCCATGGGCGTGAACCTGCGCTTCGTCGACCTCGGAGGCGGTCTCGGGATTCCCTATCACCACGATGCGGATCCTGTTCCGACTCCAAAAGACTATGCTGCAGCAGTTGTTCCCATATTTCTCGAAGGGATCCGGAAGGCGGGTATATCACCTGAACTCTGGGTGGAACCGGGACGTTCACTCGTCTCCGATTCGACCGTGCTCCTGACAAGAGTCAACTCGGTCAAAGATGCCCACAAGAAGTTCGTCAACGTGGATGCGGGATTCAACCTGCTGCTCCGGCCGGCCATGTACGACTCGTTCCATGAGGTGCTGGTTGCAAACAAGGCAGACGAGGCCTCCCGTGAACTCTATACCATTGCCGGGCCGATCTGCGAGAGCGGTGATATTCTCGCATCGGACAGGAAGCTTCCCGAGACTGCAGCAGGAGATCTCATAGCAATACTTGATACGGGAGCGTATGGGTTTTCCATGTCTTCCCAGTACAACAGCAGGCCACGGTGCGCCGAGGTGCTGATACATGACGGAGAGGCGGCCCTGATGCGGAGAGCCGAGACGCTGGAAGATCTGACGGCGCCGATGATTATTCCTCCGTGGCAGCAGTAACAGAGGGTGTGCGGTGCAGTTCCATTATGCACTGGTCGACGATCTCCTGAGCAGGGAGGAGTTCGAGCGCCGTATAGAGGAAAAAATGCAGGAATGCGGCGATATGGTCGACGAGACCACCGCCGCTATGCTCGTCGTAAAGGACTGCGGACGGCACCATGTGAAGATCAAAGCACTGGATGCAAAATCCAGCCTCTTCTCTTTTTTCGGAAAAGTCATCTCAAAGACGGAGACAAAGGAGTTCCTCCGGCCTGAAGGAGAGAAAGGTCTTGTCACAAACCTCATCCTCGGTGACGAGACGGGCCAGGTGCGGGCCGTGCTCTGGGACGAAAAGGCCATGGCGGCGGCTGAGATAGATCAGGGAGATGTACTGGAGATAATCGGCCGTCGTACGGGCCGTTCGGGAGGGGATATCAATGTCCTCGCACTTCGGAAGGCCGTCTGCGATATACAGTGCCAGACCTCCGTCGAACCCCATCTCTCGCCACCGATGAGAAAAGACGTGGAGGTCTGCCTCGTCGTCCGTGAGCAACCCCGCCCGGTCTCAAGAAAGGACGGGACCACGGTGGATCTATGCGAAGCCGTCGTAGGCATCGAGGAGGAACTCTGCCGGCTTGTCTGCTGGCAGCCTGATCTCATAGAAAGCCTCCCTGAAGGGGCGTCCATCCGCATCACCGACGCACTCGAGAAGTTCCGGCAGTCGGCCAGGGAATATGTTGTTGACGAGAAGAGCACAGTCAGCGCCGGGGAGGAGGCTGTTCGGTACCACCTGAACTCTCTTGATGATATACAAGAGGAGGGCGTCTACTCGGTGATCGGGACGGTCAGGTCGGTCCGGCCGGCCAGGACATTCACAACGAGGGACGGGCGGACATCACATGTTAAAAATATAGTCATAGCCGGGGATGCCTGCGAGATCCGGGTGGTGATCTGGGGCGAGCGGGCCCTCATGCCCATCCTGCCCGGAGAGAGTGTGGGCGTCTATCTTGGAAAGTCCAGGGAAGGAAGGTTCGGAGACCTCGAGCTCCACGTGGGAGGGGGATCATTTATCAGGGTCATTCCCGATGAGCCTCGGGAGGAGGTCGAGATGACCGGGACGGCTATCTCAACGCAACACGGGCTCTTCATCGATGACGGAGATGACCTGTTCCTTGTTGACGGGAATCTCCCACACGGCCATGAATTTTTTATCAGGGGGATTCTTTCCGGTCAAAGACTTGCGCTTCTTCATGCAGAGCCCGTCCGGCAGGAAGCAGAGAGAGTCCGGGATCGTGTGGCGGCGATACGTGACGCTGCCACCTGATCCGACACTTTCACAGTGCATGGCCGCGAACATATATGATAGCGCAGATTACGTATCTCCCTGACAGAGGTATATAGATTATGAACTCAGGACCCCTGGAACTGGAAGATCTCCCGGGTGTGGGCCCAACCACAGCCGAAAAACTTCGTGAAGCAGGATTTCTCTCGGTGGAAAACGTTGCCACCGCGTCCTCTGCCGACCTGGCCGAGACCGCCGAGATTGGAGAATCGACAGCAAAGAAGATGATCCGTGCAGCGAGGGAGATGGTCGACCTTGCCGGATTCAGAACAGGTAAAGATGTATTCGAACAGAGAAAGGAAGTCCGGAAACTCGGGACCCTGGTTCCCGAACTTGATGCCCTCCTTGGAGGGGGCCTTGAGACACAGGCTATCACAGAACTCTATGGTGAGTTCGGTTCCGGAAAGAGTCAGATCGTTCACCAGATGGCAGTGAACGTGCAGCTGGACGAGGATTCCGGCGGCCTGAACGGGAGTGCCATATACATCGATACGGAAAACACCTTCAGGCCCGAGCGTATCGAACAGATGGTGCTCGGCCTTGGAATCGACGCGGACCCTACCGATTTCCTTGAGAATATCCATGTTGCACGCGCCCATACCTCGGACCACCAGATGCTCCTGGTCGATAGTGCGAAGGAACGGGCGGCGGAGATGAAGGATTCCGGAAAACCGGTCCGTCTCTTCGTGATCGATTCGCTCACGTCCCACTTCAGGTCAGAGTATGCTGGAAGAGGGACACTGGCCGTCAGGCAGCAGAAACTGAACCGGCATCTCCATGAATTGTTCAAGCTGGTCGATGAGAACAATGCTGTCGGGCTGGTCACCAACCAGGTGATGTCAAACCCTGCAGTCTTCTTCGGCGACCCCACCAAGCCAATCGGGGGCAATATTGTCGGGCATACGGCGACGTTCCGCATCTATCTGAGGAAGAGCAAGGGCGGGAAACGTATCGCCCGTCTCGTAGACAGCCCCAATCTTCCCGAAGGCGAAGCGACATTCATGGTCGAAGAGGCAGGTCTTAAGCCCTGCTGACAGATATCTTCTTTTTTTCTGCGGCGGCTCATCCTCCGGCATTTTTTTTATAATCCATCGCTTCTCTTTACAGCGACGGAATTATTTAGATTGAACACAGAGCTTGTGTGATATTCTTATATGACGGCAGATACCCCGAATAACAACAAAAAACGAAGAATAAGCCCAGAATTACTGGTGAGGGACTGTTTCGCCGGTGAAGGATATATATTTGCCAGGAAGGCAGAGGATATTGCCCGCGAACACGGACTGGAACGCGTTGCCAGGCTTGCGAGCAATGAAAACCCGGAGCCTCCGGAAAGTGGCGTCATAGAGGAGGGGTGCAGGGTGTTACAGGGAGTCAACCGGTACCCTGACGAGAATATGAATGACCTCAAAGCCATGCTCGGGCAGTACCATGGCGATTATCACTTCGTCACAGGCGCAGGGATGGATGGTATAATCGAGACCTCCCTCCGCCTCCTGGTGAATGCCGGTGAATCCGTGGCTATATCCGGTCCAACCTTCTCATTCTATGGGCTCGCCGCCAGCGCCCAGGGCGGAAAGGTTATCAGTGTGCCAAGGGACGGAAATTTCGATGTGGATATTGAGAGATTCATACAGGCAGCCAGGCATGCTAAACTCTCATTTCTCTGCACCCCGAACAATCCCACCGGAAATGAGACCTCTCCAGAGGACATCGCCTGTATACTGGAAGAGATCGAAGGGATCCTCTTCCTTGACAATGCCTACGTGGAATTTTCTGATTATGACTACAGGCCTCTTATCGAAAGGTTCGACAACCTCATCATCGGCAGGACCATGTCCAAGGCATTCTCCCTGGCAGGACTTCGTGTGGGATATGCATTCGTCCCCGCGTGGATCATTCCCTATTACAAGAGGGCAGCAACCCCTTTTTCCGTCAATTCCGTATCTGCCGCGGCTGCCATTTCTGCTCTCGCGGACCGCGGACATGTCGATCGAATTGTCCGGAGTGTAAAAGAGTGGAGGAACCGCTATATGAACGAGTGTTCTTACCCTGTACAACCCTCCGGAGCAAATTTCGTGCTTGTGGACGTCTCACCCTTCTCCGGCGACCAGATGGCTGAAAAACTTGCCGCCCGCGGAGTCATCGTCAGGTCCTGCAGGAGCTTTTGGGGCCTGGACGACCATTATATCAGGGTGAGTATCGGGCAGGACTGGGAATGCGAACTCTTCCTAAAAGAGATCAACACCATATGATGTACGGGATTACGGGAACACCGGGAACGGGAAAGACATCGATAGGTGAGGAACTTTCCTCGCGGGGCCACACCGTGGTCCGGCTCAGCGAGACGACCGGGCCGTACCGGCTTGAAAGGGACGAAGACCGTGACACGGTCGTTATCGATGAAGAGAGATGGTCGAGCGATTTTTTACCTGTAGAAGGATTTGTCGAGGGTCACCTGGCCCACCTTCTCCCATGCGATCTAATCGTGATACTCCGCTGCCGTCCCGACGTGCTGGCAGAGAGACTCAGGAGACGCGGGTACTCAGAGGCAAAGGTGAGAGAGAACGCCGAGGCCGAGGCCATCGATCTCATCCTGATCGAATGCCTCGAAGGGTTCGAGGCGAGACAGATTTATGAACTGGATACAACAGATAAGACTCTCCTGGAATGCAGTGATATGATTGAGAAGTTTGTCAGGGGAGAGATTCCCCCGTCATTTGGCACTATCGACTGGTCAGAGTACCTGGGATGCATGCTATGACACTCGACCAGTTCAGACCGCAGGTGAAGGGGATCATGGATCCAATCGTCTCAGTCTGCATACGGTTGGGTATCTCCCCAAATTCACTGACCGTGGGATCTTTTCTGGCAGCCATCGGTGCAGGGCTTTTTTATTACCTTGGAAACATACTGGTCGCCACATTCCTGGTCCTCTGCAATGCCGTCTTCGATGCACTTGACGGTGCAATCGCCCGGGCACAGAACACGCAGAGCCCGCTCGGGGACTTTTTTGACCATGCCGTGGACAGGTATTCGGATATCTTCATGATTATTGGTATCTTCGCCGGAGGTTTTGCAACCTGGCAGTATTCTCCTGAAATAGTGGCATACATCGGCGTGTTTGCACTCACAGGAGTTCTGATGTCATCCTACCTGGGCACCCAGGCGCAGGCTGTTGGAGTGGGCAGGTATTATGGCGGAGTACTGGGAAGAGCCGATCGACTGGTTCTCCTGCTTGTGGCAGGAATACTGGACATCACGATTCCGGGAGGAGTGTACGGCCTCCCGTACCTGGGATGGCTTCTCCTGATATTTGGAGTATTTGGGCATTTCACCGCCATTCAGCGGTTTGTCCATGTATGGAAAACAATGAGATAGCGCAGGAGAGATCCACTGGAGTGTGATCAGAACCAGGAATCCAGGGTCTTCTGCCTGCCGGTCTCCTTTAAACCCTCCAGTGATTTTCTTACCCTGTCGGGCGAAAAATCGAACTTGTCGCAGAGCATCCCAACTATTGCTTCCCCGTCCGGCGGGTCCCATTTCAGCGAATAATCCCCGGTCACCGGGGGGTTTTCAAAGAAATCCGATATCTTTTCGATATCTGTTCCGGGGATCTTCTCTTCTGCGACCTTGAAGAATTCTCCCTGCCTGACGATTTTGAGTGCGGTCTTTGCACCGATTCCCCGAACACCAGGGTTGAAGTCAGTACCTACCAGGATACTGATCTGAATGAGCTCCTCCCGCGTGATGGAGAGGCCTTTGAGTATATCGGGTAGCACGAGTTTTTCAGGAGATACGGTCACCGTCCGTCCCCTCATACGTCTTTTACCACTCACGGTAAGGTTCCTGACGAGAACGGGAGCCCCGAAGAGGAGTGTGTCATAGTCCTGGGAGACCACGTACTGGACTTCCCCCTTCCTGACCATATATGCAGCCTGGGCTTCGCCTTCGCTGGGAGCATCCACATACGGCAGACCCATCAGGTTGAGCAGGGATTTTGCTGTTTTTATCACCTCTTCATCGATCTTTGACGAAGACCGCGCCTGCCGGTATGCCTCCTCTACATCACCCCGTTCAAGCGCCTGGCGCCATCGTTCATCCGCTTCTTTCCTGACTGCCCGTCTCTGTTCAATGGTCTCCTCCTTGAAATGAGGAGGCTTTCCGTCGAAGACAAATACAGGCCGGATTCCTTTCTCCATGAAATTGACCGTCCTGAAGAGGATACCCGAGAGATGTGACGTGACCCTTCCCCTGCTGTCCATCAGGGGGGTGCCGTCCGGCTGCCGTATGATGCTTAAAAACTGGTACAGTGCATTATGTGCATCGATAGCAGCAATGCCACCCAGCGATTCCCAGGGTATGGGAACCTTATAATCCACGAGGATATCACGAAGCGCTACGCCCATCCTTTCCCGTTCCCCTGTATTTCAGCGATATACCCGTTTCGAGAATTCCTCAACTACCCCGTCGACATGTGCTATGGTATTATCGTATTTCTGCGCCATCTTCAATGAGATCTCTTCAAGATTGACTCTAATCATTCTCTCCCGGTTTATCATCTCTCTCTCGATTCTCATTACGGAGTAATGAATAATGACCATCAGGCCACCGAGCGAGAGCACGATCAAAAGGATTGCGAGTGTGTTAAGCGGATTAAAATTCTGGTTTGAAGCGAGGAGGAGTGTCGAGATCGCCAGTACCAGGAGGAGTATTATATCCCCGATATACTCACTTATATCCATGTTTTTAGATGATGAACACCCATTAATTAAACTACCTATCAACTTTGGAGCCCGGATTTCATGGAATTAACCCGAAAATTACCCCTTATCAGCATGCCGGCAATGCTCCTGCTGGTTGAACTGGGAGCCCTCCTCCTCTCTCTACCGATGAAGGACGCGGGGATTTCAGCCTTTGAAGATCCGTCATCTGTGGCAAATCCCCTGGTGTTCATCGTGCTCCTGCTGATCTTCACAGCCTTTCTGCTCCTGCTGATAAAATACCGGTTTAAGAAGATGATAGTCCTGATTATCGGGGCTTCCATCTTCTTTACGTTCCTCTATACATTCAGTGCCCTTTCCCTGTTCTTCCTCTCTGATCCGGTATATGCAACGATAGCCACCCTCGTCTTCTCAATTGCAGCAACCGCGGTCCTGTATCTCTACCCCGAGTGGTATGTCATCGATATACTTGGAATCCTTATTGCTTCCGGAGCAGCCTCCATATTCGGCATATCCCTCGACATTTTGCCTGTAATAATCCTGCTCTTCATACTTGCGGTCTATGATGCTCTCTCGGTATACAAGACAAAGCACATGATCACGCTGGCAGAAGGGGTGGTGGATATCAAGGCACCGATCCTCTTCGTCGTTCCGAAACGGCGCGACTACAGCTACAGGCGGGAAGGAGTGGGCAATATCAGTGAAGGTGAGCGTGCCGCCTACATCATCGGAATGGGAGATCTCATCATGCCGTCAATACTGGTCGTCTCGGCAAATATGTTCCTTGGAGGGCAATTATGGGGATTCATCAACCTTCCATCGCTCGGGGCAATAGTCGGGTCGGTTGCCGGACTTGCCATCCTGCTTGTATATGTCCAGAAAGGACAGGCGCAGGCAGGACTTCCACCGATCAACGGCGGTGTAATCGCAGGTTTCTTAGTCGGGTATGCCCTCACCCTTCTCATCTAGGACCATTTTTTCACGGTATGCCATCAGCGTGTCGACCACCTCGCTGATTCCTTCCCCGTTCTCGGTGGACATATTCAGGTACCCGTCGAAATAGACGAGATCTGACTTGTTTGCTACAACCACTACCGGAACGTCAGTGAGAGATTCTATCTCATGGATGAGCCGGACCTGTTCTTCGATCGGGTACCCGCAGTGCTCACTCGCATCGATGATACAGAGGATTACATCGGCGAGATTGACAACGGCAGTCAGTGCCTGCCGTTCGATTGCATTCCTCTCCTCTGTCGGCCTGTCGAGTATTCCGGGTGTGTCTATGAACTGCATCCGTTCCCTTCCGGTCATCCGGTGACCCACGATGATGCCCTTCGTTGTAAACGGGTATGAAGCCACTTCGGGTGTGGCTGAAGAGACCAGGCGAATGAACGAGGACTTGCCGACATTTGGGTACCCTGCGATGACCACGGTGAACTCATCCTCGACATGTGGGAGTTTTCGCAGGACGTTCCTGATATCGTTGAGGAATCGCAGGTCATTATCGATCTGGTTTACAACGGATGCCAGTCTTGCGACGGCCCTTTTCCGGATAACCTGTGGTGTTTCGGATTTCCTGGTCTGGTACGCCAGGCCGGGACCATGCGTTCTGGCCCACCTCGCAGCCCATCCCACTCCTCCAAGCGCCTTCTTTACCCGTTCGATCCCCCACATTATATCCACTGTATCGCGGTAAAAGGGTGGTAGAGTGTCGAATTCAGGAAATGAGCGCATGATCCGGACCAGACGATCATGTATGGCCTGGCTGACGGCCCTTACAAACTCCTCATTTGCCCGGTCTTTATTCTTTTTCTGTTTCATTTTAGTTGCCGCACGGCGAAAGCACCTATCCAAAATCTCCTCCGCCGTAGGCACCGTCGGAATCTTCTCAAACTCCACTGGATTTCAACCTAACTTATATATGCCAATGCATATGATAAACCATTATGGATTTATCCCTTATCCAGAAGGACATCCTTATAACTCTTATTACGCTTTATCACCAGCATTCGCACCCCATAAAGGGAGAGGAGATTGCAGAGGTGATAAAGAGAAACCCCGGTACAGTCCGCAACCAGATGCAGGCACTCAAGGCCATCGGTCTCGTTGACGGCATACCGGGTCCAAAGGGCGGATACAATCCGACAGCCGAGGCATACAAGGAACTGCATCTCAATATAACGGAAGGCGAGTACGATGTCCCCATTGCAAGGGACGGCGAGACATTAAAAGGAATAAAAGTCGCTGAAATTGCATTTACCACACTCTGTCACCCCGATATCTGCCAGGCAAGCGTCAAGGTGATAGGTAGCATCAAGTCATTCGGGATAGGGGACCAGATCACAATAGGGCCCACACCGGTCAACAAGCTGCTCATACGCGGTGAGGTATATGGCAAAGACGAGATCTCGCAGACACTGCTTATCTCCACCTATGAGATGATCTCCCTTCCAAAAAAGCCGATCAGGTACTATATGAGCAGCCCCCTCATCACCCTCGACAAGAACGATTCACTCAGAGATGCCCTCTCTCTCTTCAATACACACCACATTCACGGGGCGCCTGTCATGGATGGGGAGAGACTTGTGGGAATAGTCACCATGAGCGATATTGCCCGCGTTCTTGAAGAGAATGCGTCCTATGATAAAAAGATCTCGTCCATAATGACGACTGACGTGGTGAAAGCCCCTTCGAGCATTCAACTGTTTGAAGTCATCAAGAGCTTCAAGGAACGGGAGATCGGAAGACTCCTGGTTATCGAGGACGGAAAACCGGTGGGAATATTAACCCAGTCCGATATTATCCGCGTCTTCCCCTCCCTTTAATTATCGTCTGTTTTTGGGATTTTGAGGTAAACGAAACGATGATTGTCCTCGCGCATCTTCACTTTTTTTTAGATCCGGATTGAGAGTGGAGGATATCTTTTTAGTCTTTCCTTATCAGATGGTGCTACACTCAAACATCCAATAATGGAGGCTTTAATTCACCTAAAACGCCAATCCACAATTTTTTTAAACATATTTAAATATTAAAAGCTCAACATCTCTTTTCATGTCCAGAGTAATGGCCCGCAGCCTTTCCCGGAAGAAGATTGTTACAAATGAGGGCAAGATGATCGGGACCCTCAAAAATATCGTGGTGGATTTTGAGACAGGCCAGGTTATGGATTTGATCGTATATCCAGATCCCTCCTTCGACACGTCCGGTTATCGCGTCGAGGGTGATCGGCTCTTCATCAATTTCGAGGCTGTAAAGGACATAAAAGATTACATTATCGTGGATCGTTATCTCTCGCGGAAATAAGCAGAATATCTCTGGATAGCTTCCACAAACCCATCTCCAAACGATTTTTCCGAAACCCAGTCAGCTGCCCCTGCTGCATCCGGATGGGCATTCCCAAATGCAACACCCACCCCTGCGCAAAGGAGGAGATCGACATCATTCTGGGCATCACCTGTTGCCAGGAATTCTGTGGTTTCGTACCCCATCTCGGCAGCCATTCGGGAAAACGTCTTACCTTTATTTATTCCCGGTGTCTGCAGATGGATGGCAAATCCGGTATCGAGGACTTCAACCGGAAATTCCGCTATGACCTCCCGTACTTCCGGAACAGGGACCGTCTTGGCAAATGCAAGATCCGCGAAACGGTACGTGGGACTATATAACTCAAGTTCCGTCCCCCTTTCCCTGAAATGATCCACCAGTTCCTCCAGGGCAGCCCTGCATACCGACTGGTCTCCGAGAACGACAGGCGCGTTACCGAACCCTATACGGTAGACTCCTCCGTTTTCTCCAATAAACGATCCTGATGTCCCGATCATCCAGCACAATGCATCCATGAAGCATGCGGTATTCCCGCTGGCCAGTATGACTTCGTTCCCGGTGTCGACAAGGTCACGTATTGCCTGGATTGCCCCGGTATGGATACGCCTTTGCGAATTGGTAATCGTCCCGTCCACATCGGTGATGAGCCCGATAAACGGGGGTGTATGCTCGCCTTTTCTTTGCATGCAAATACAGTATTTGGTATATACAACTCGCCCTTGCTTATGCTTTGGGTTTTTGGAGGCGGTCTCACTCCCGAACCGCCCTCATATCAAGACAGTCGGCGGAGAGATCAACCCTGGATCTCTGGTAATTAATCCTGATACCGGTCGCTGGCGTCTCATGGTAAATAGCAGCGATAAGATAAATCGTGTCATGAAACGCCTTAAAATAGGAAATACTGCAAATGGCGAAATGAGAAATTAATTGAAAAAAGATTAGTGTCCGATTGCGCTGTTGACCACTTCAATCACGCGATCGATCTCTTCATCGGTGATGACAAGGGGCGGTACCAGGCGAAGGTTACCGTCAGCGGCACAGTTCACAAGCACCCCGTTTCCTGCACACTCTTTCTGCACCCCGGGACACCTATCTCCGACAGTCATCCCTATCATCAGCCCTCTCACCCTCGGATCGTGCGATGCCAGGCCCTTCCTGAAACGTTCGCCCTTTCCGGCGATGTCAGGCAGGATCTCTTCGATCACCGATATCGTGGCGAGGCCTGCAGCAGAGGCCAGCGGGCCGCCTGCAAAGGTGCTCCCGTGCTCACTCTTCTTGAATTCAAGCCCCTCACGGGCCATAAGTGCCCCGATTGGAAAACCGCTGGCCATGCCCTTTGCAAGGGTCACGATATCGGGTTTGACCGCGGTGTGATGGATGCCGAGCCACTTGCCGGTCCGTCCCATCCCTGTCTGCACCTCGTCGACGACGAGAAGTGCCCCGTGATCGTCGCAGCATTCACGCACCCCTGAAATGAAATCGTTGCTGGGAATGATGATCCCTGCTTCACCCTGGATCGGTTCCAGAAAGACGCCCGCCGTCTGATCATCCACGGCACGACATAAAGCATCCAGGTCGCCATAATCCACGAATGTGCAGCCGGGCTCGAGTGGTTCGAAGGGTTCCCTGATCGCAGGCTTATGCGTCACCGCGAGGGAACCCATCGTCCTTCCATGAAACCCTTGGGTAAATGCAACAAATTTCTTCCTTCCGGTGGCCAGCCGTGCGAGCTTGATTGCACCTTCATTGGCCTCGGCTCCCGAATTCGAGAAGAATGCCTTCGAAAGGCCGGTGATCTCAACAAGTTTTTTGGCAAGCTCTGCCTGGTGAGGGACGTAATAGAGGTTCGAGCAGTGGATGAGACGATTTGCCTGGTCACATATTGCCTTTGTAACGCGGGGATGGCAGTGACCGGTACTGCAGACGGCGATACCTGCCACGCAGTCGATATATTCCTTTCCGTCCGCATCCCAGACACGGGACCCCAGACCCCGGGAGATCATTATCTCCCTTGAAAATGCAGGCATAAAGTATTTTGCGTCCAATTCGCGATAATTATCTTCTTCCATGTAATTTTCACCCAATTTTTTCTGCGTTTTTTATTCGTATTCTATGGTTGCCGGCGGTTTGGGCGTGACGTCATATACCACACGGGCAACGCTTGGAATCTCGGAGGTGATCCGCGATGCAAGCCTGTCAAGCATTTCATATGGAATCTGCAGAGGATCTGCAGTCATGCCGTCACGGGAATTGACCGCCCGAACCGCCACTATCCATCCATGAACCCGGTTATCACCTTTCACCCCCGTTCCAAGACCAACAAGCGCTGCAAAACATTGCCAGGGCTTGTATTGTTCCACGATCTCGTCCTCAACGATCCAGTTGGCCTCCCTGACAACCTCGATCCTCTCGGGTGTGACCTCGCCGACAACCCTGACTGCCAGGCCGGGGCCGGGAAACGGCATCCGGTGGGCGATCTCGTCGGGAAGGCCAAGGGCCATGGCCAACTGGCGGACTTCATCCTTGTACAGGTCACAAAGGGGCTCGATCAGCTGTTTGAATTCCATTTCAACCGGCATCCCGCCTACGTTATGATGACTCTTGATACCCCCCTCACTCTCGATCCGGTCGGGATAGATTGTGCCCTGAAGGAGACAGGATGCTCCCGTCTTCCTGGCCTCCCTCTCGAAGATACGGATGAATCTCTCCCCGATAATCTTTCGCTTCTCTTCCGGATCGATGACTCCGGCAAGAGCAGGGAAGAACTCCTCCGCAGCGCGAACCACGTGCAGGTTCATGTGCCCGAAGAGGTGCATGATTCGATCGGTCTCACCTTTCCTCATCAGGCCGGTATCCACGTAGATGGGGATCAGTCTGTCCCCGACCGCCCGCTCCGCAAGAACCGCACATACCGAACTGTCCACTCCGCCGGAGAGAGCGATGACGACCTTCTGATCCGTTGCCGCTTTTTTTATCTCCTGTACCGCATTTTCGATAAATTTCTCTGTATTCATCATTTCAAAACTCACCGTTACTTGGACTTTTTATCCGCTCCGCAGGCCCTGACAAAACCAAGATATGGAGGAGACGGTCTCGTGGGCCTTGACTTGAATTCCGGGTGGAACTGTGTGGCCAGGAAGAATGGATGATCCGGGATCTCACAGATTTCCATGCGATTCTGGTTATATCCCGCGAACACCAGGCCTCCCCTGGTAAGTTCTCCGATATACTGGGGATTGACCTCGTACCTGTGGCGGTGACGCTCGACTATCTCCTCTTTTCCATAGAGTTCCATTGCTAAAGTCCCGTCCTTGACGTGTATGGGATAATTTCCAAGTCTCATGGTGCCTCCGAGATCCGTGACATCCTTCTGTTCAGGGAGAATGGCGATAACATGCCTGCCTTCGCCGAGTTCCGCGCTTGTCGCATCCTCCCAGCCAAGTACGTTCCGTGCGTATTCCACGACCGACAGCTGGAAACCGAGGCAGAGCCCGAGAAACGGTATCTGTTTCGTTCGTGCAACCCGTATGGAATCTATCTTGCCTTCGATGCCTCTCTTTCCGAATCCCCCGGGCACGAGGATGCCGTCGAATTCCTCAAGTTGTCTCTCGTCGCACCGCTCGGCGTCAATCCAGGAGATCCTCACCTCGGTCGAGAGGGAACGCCCCGCGTGCTTGAGCGCCTCCTTGATGCTCAAATATACATCCTCGATCCCGTACTTGCTGACGATCGCCACGTTCACCCGGCGGGTATACTCCCTGGTGACAACATGGTACCACTCGGAATCCGCGGTCCTCTTCTCGAGCCCGAGCTGGTGGGTAAGGATATCTGCGATACCTTCTTTCTCAAGCTCCATCGGGACAAGATATATATCGGGGACGGTGGCTGCGCTGATGACCCCCATCTGTTCGAGATCACAGAATGCGGATATCTTGCGTTTCGTCTGTGACCCGATCGGTCTTTCGCATCTGCCGACAATGATATCTGCAAGAAGACCAAGTTCGCGCAATGCCTTTACCGAGTGCTGCGTGGGCTTGGTCTTGAGATCGCCCATCGTATCGGATGGGATAAGAGTGACATGGATCAGGACGGTGTCGTGCTCGGAGAGTTCGCCACGCATCTGGCGGACGGCCTCAAGAAACGGCATGCTCTCAATATCCCCGACTGTGCCGCCCACCTCAACCAGGCAAATTTGAGGTTTTTCCTGGCCGGGAATCTCTTCTTCAGCTGCCTCCCTGATACAACTCTTGATTTCATCTGTGATATGGGGAATTATCTGGACCGTCTCGCCAAGGTAATTGCCGCGACGTTCCTTGTCTATCACACTACGGTAGACTTTCCCGGTGGTGATATTGTGCAAAGACGTGAGATCGATATCCAGAAACCTCTCGTAGTTGCCGAGGTCAAGGTCGACTTCGCTCCCGTCACTCAGAACAAAAACTTCACCATGCTGGCCGGGATTCATGGTTCCCGCGTCGATATTCAGGTATGGATCGATCTTGACCGCGGTGACCCTATAGCCGCGGTTTTTGAGGATCCTCCCCACAGACGCGGCAGTGATCCCTTTCCCAAGGCCGCTCATCACCCCGCCTGTAATAAAAATGTACTTCAATGAAATCCCCTGGTGCTCCTTGTAATCAGTATGCATCAATTATTGTTACTGGCAAAAGATAGTTTTATGCCCCCATGCTGAATTGCCGCCGCAACAGGGTTTTCAGGGTCTGAAATATGGTAAAGCTATTCCCTGCCTACCGCAAAGGCGGCTGTCGTACGGGATAGAATTTTTCCGTCTCTGCTGCCTGACCTGACATCTCCTTCCGCAAAAATTACCCGCCGCCCCCTCTTTACCACCCGTCCGGCGGCATAGAGGATTCCTTCCCGTGCGCCGCTGATGAAAGTCGTATGTTCCGATATGGTGGCCAAACGCTCGTTTTTTTCCAGGACCGGATAGATCGCAAGCACCATCGCTTCATCGGCAAGCGCTGTAAATATCCCCCCCTGGAGCCATCCTTCACCATTGTGCATATCGGATCGAACCTCCATGGATATCCCTGCCTCACGGTCACCAATCTCCTCCACTTCTATTCCCATCAGTGTAAAAAACGGATTGGCGTCCCTGCCTGTCGCACGGATCTTCTCGATGTAATTCATGAACGAGCTATATTGACACCCATTCAATAAGAATTGCCGGTGCCAACGCCGCAATTAAAGACTATTACATCCAAATGTACCCCATGGAACCTGAAATGCAATCTATGCTCCGGGATCTCATATGGTTAAATGCCCTGATAGCGACCGAACTGATACAGGTTACCGAAAATACCTCTGCAATTCTTCGAAAAAGTTCACCGCCTGAAACCTGCATACAGGAGCACCGCCAGCTACGGAAGATCGCCCTCGAGATCGCAGAGAGATACAGGCCTGATACCGGCCTCTATGAACATGTTGCCGGTCACCAGTAGTCTTATTGAGCGTTCCCTTCCCAAATATCTAAGGAAGTAACATACCCGTTTCCTTAACTGGAATACAGTTGTCAAATAAAAGATTTCAGCAAACGAAGAGAAGATGGACAGAGAAGAGGGCTGCCGTGATATCCAGGATTACACGCTGGTAATCCCGGCATATAATGAGGAGGCGAGGATAGGTGCTGTACTGGAAGAACTCAAATCTTCCTCAGGGAGGTTTGTCTTCGTCTTCGACGGTGATGACCGGACCCCGGATATAATCCTGGAATTTTCGAGGCAGAATCCCGCGATACCCATCCATCTTGAGAATCACGCTGAACGCAGAGGTAAGGGGAAGGCGATACTTGAAGGATTCAGGATGGCGAAGACATCCATTGTCGGCTTCATGGATGCGGATGGTTCCACCTCCATTCGGGAGATGGAACGACTTGTATCAGAGATCAATGCCGTTGACGGAGCGATAGGATCACGATGGCTGCCACGATCCGAACTGCCAAGGAAACAGGAATTTTCGAGGCGAATCCAGAGCAGGGGATTCAATCTCATCATCAGGGTACTCTTCGGCCTACCATTCAAAGATACGCAGTGCGGGGCAAAGGTATTTAAAAAATCAGCAATTGATGCAGTTATCGACGACATGGTTTCATCCGGCTTCGAATTCGATGTGGAGCTCCTGTGGCGGCTCTGCAGAAAGGGATACACCATCAGGGAATTGCCGATTAGATGGACGAATATGGGTGATTCAAGGGTTACGAGATCGGATGCGGGCGGCATGCTTGCCGGACTCCTGAAACTCCGCATCCACAGGTGAAAAGATGAAAGAGGAATCCGCACAGGGTAGGAAAAGGAACGCGTTCCTGCTTTTTGAAGGAGGCAGTTATGAAAAGTCCTACGAGGTATGCAGGGATATCACCGCCGACGAGGACGATCCCTCGATAACGATTCTATCAGCGATGAACCTCTTCCATATGGGCAGACTGGACGAAGCTGAAGCATATTTCAAGGATCTCGTCTGCAGGATGCCGGAATCCTCCTATATTCACAGTTATCTCGGAAGAGTACTTGAGATGAAGGGTGACGAACAGGCAATCACCCACTATGGCAGGGCGATCATACTCGACCCGAAAAACCAGGAAGCACTCCGAAGTTATGCAGGATATCTCCTTTCATCAGGCGATCCAAGGTCCGCTGTCACCGTGCTGCGAAGACTCCTGGAGCTCTCCGGAAGAGAAGAGGATTTCCGGACCCTCATCCGGGCACTTCTGGCTTCAGGCGACGCTGGTGAGGCTCTTGCCCGCTATAAGGAGCGAAAAGGCGGAAAAATCGCCGATGTTGAGTATGTCAGGATATTGCTCTCCTGCGGCGAGGTCGAAAAAGTACTGGAAGTTGCAAGGGAGGGTATGGAAGAGAGTGAGAATCCGTTGTTTGCCAGGTACTACCTGTCAGCCCTTTCGAAGAGAGATCCTGACGCCGCACTCGCTACCTACCCATCGATCATCCGGAGAACCGGCGATGCCGATCTTGCCAGGGATCATGTTCTGCTCCTCAAGAAGCAGGGCCGGTACGAGGAGGGAATTGAAGCGTGCTCAATGCTGATCGCAGGTAAAAATGAAGATGATACAGCCGGGATTCATCTCATATCCGCCGAGCTTTATGCCCTGTCAGGTGATAAGGAGAAGGCCCTGGAGCAGTATCGCCGGTTGATAAGATCCCAGTTGATCCTCATGAGCGATCCCCTTCTCCTCGGCAGGGCACTCTCTTCATTCCGCACATTTCTCCTGACGTACTATCCCCTGAAGACAGCCGCCCCCATGTTTCTTGAGCTGGTATCGGGGCAGCCGGATGTGATATGTCTCCTCGAGACTGCAAGGTTCTATGAAGAACTCGGCGATCTCTCCGAGGCCAGGTCGTGGTACTATCGTGCGTACCGGAGCGACTACCTCCAGGGGGGCTGTGAATATGCCAGGTTCCTTGCATCCCAGAAAGACTCCCGGGAATGTGAGAAAGTCATGCTGTACGTCGTGAATAATATCCGTAAGACCTCGGATCTCGTCAGGATCTCCGGCCTGATAGTTGGGGATAACCGGTTCTACCGCTTAAAGAGGCTGCTGGACCGTTTGATCCAGCGGCTTGAATCACGGATATCGATGCTGAATTCGAACGGCCAGGAATACCTTGCCCAGGCTCTACTCTTTTCAGCAGCACGTGCACTTGAGGAGAACGATTTCCCGGGTTGCAAGGCGTCGTGCCTCAGGGGACTGGACATCATACCGCCCCGTTCCCGCGATCTCTCCCCTGGCGATTTCCTCGAACTCCTCGAAGTCTGCAAGGAGAGAACGCTGTATGATGTGCCTATCTTTCACACAGATGGGAAAGAGCGCCCAAAAAAAGAGGTCCCTGCCGAAACGGTCCATGCCCTTCTTGAACTTGATGAGAAGGAGAAGAAGATCGTCGATTTTCTAAAGGCCCACGGCCGGGCGAACGAGATGGATCTCCGTACCCTGCTCGGGACAAGGAGAGCCGCCGGCTACGTTAACAAAGTGGTACAGAAATCGGCCTCGAAGGGAGTACAGATAATTGAGAAGAAAGGTGTTGGTCAATATGGAGAGATATATGAATATTGCGGGGCCTGAAAGGACGAAAACCCGCGGATTGGAGAGCATGAATATCATCAACGCCCTCCGGAGAGGGACGGTTCCGGCCGGTGGACTCGAGCGGATAGCGGTCGGTCTTGATGTGGAGGAAGAGACGATCGCAACCCAACTTGATTTTGTCACCCGTGGCGGAGGCGATATCAAATTCATACGCGGGGATTACGGGAGCGGGAAGACATTCCTGGTGGCACGGGCGCTTGAGATCGCCCGTTCAAAGAATTTCGTGACATCACACGTGGTGATATCCTCGACAGCACCGCTCTACAAGCTTAAAGGTGTCTACCAGCAGATCTGCGCCACGATGCGGACCTCTGAAGAAGAGCATGTCCAAAAAGCCATAATCGACAGCTGGCTCTTCGGTATAGAAGAGAGGATCCTGAAGGTTGCCGAGGGAAACATGGACGAGGAGACGCTCGAAAAGGCGACCGTAAAAGAGATAGAGACCTCGCTTGCCGGGATCAGCGAGATGAACACGTCTCTGGCGGCAGCGCTTCGCACATATTACAAGGCAAACAATGCGGGAGATTTCCAGACTGCACAGGCTGCAATAGGATGGATCTGTGCTGAACCCAATGTTGGGAGGGAATTCAAGCAAAAGGCAGGTATCAGGGGCGATATCGATGAGACGGTGGCATTGATCTTTCTGAGGGGACTTGTCAGGATCATCGTGAGTGCCGGCTATGCGGGGCTTGCAGTGGCTGTGGACGAGGTGGAGACGACCCAGTCCCAGGCCAGGAACCAGCGCGAGAAGGGATACAATGTGCTGCGCCAGATCATCGACATCCTTGATCGCGGGGAGATGCCGAATTGTTACTTTATGTTCACCGGAACACCGGCCTTCTTTGAGGGGCCCCGGGGAATCAGGTCTCTTCCCTCCCTTTTTGACAGGATCAACGTGGTACAGGCTGATGACTTCCGGAACCCCCGGCAGCCCCAGATTGTCCTCTCGAAATTCGATTCGCGGAAACTGGAACAGGTAGCCCTCAAGGTGATGGATATCTACTCGGAGGCATACACGGAGGTGGATCGGAGCCGGGTCACCCACAGGTTCATCCGGGCAATGATACAGAAGGTGACCGGAAAATTCGGAGGACGAATCGACGTTATACCGAGGATTTTCCTCAAGGAATTTGTAGATGTGCTCGATAAATGCGAACTGTACGAGGATTATGATCCCTGGGAGAGTTATCACTTCGACACAGCTCATCTGATGGATGAGTTAAAGGAGGAGGAGGAAGCCGTCATGGTCGTAGAATTCTGACCGCTTTCCTCCCAATTTTAGAACAGAGCGAACATAATTGCGGGATTTGTATGAAACGATCGAAAGCTTCAATCCCATGTCACAGCAACAACTATCCAATGTGCAGACATCGGGGGATCCTTATCATTCTCTGCATACTTTTTGCCGGAATACCGGTCTGCGATGCCTCGCCTGTCACGATCGCCGTATATCCACAGGTCTGCCAGGTCGGTGAAAAGATCCTTCTTTCAGGCACAACCACTCTTGAAAATACTATCGCTGTCTATCTCTTTCTCATGGGCCCCGGGCTTGATACACGTGGAGTCACCCTTGAAAACCTGAACCTCCCTGCCGGTCATGGTTATTTCACCTCGGCCCATGTCACAGATGACGGTTCATGGGTGTACGAATGGAACACCGCATTCATCGCGGGCCGAATTGAACCCGGTACATACACCATCTACGTGGTGAACGTTCCCCTCGGCATGGACCGAATGCTGGAGTCCGATGCATGTTCAGTGAATATCACTTTTATCGAGGCGCCAAAAACTCCGTCCCTGGACCCGCCTTATGCTGCATTCGCCGTGATTGCACTGGCAGCTGCTGCATGCATTGCCATAAAAAGAGAATAATATTTTTAAAAATCCAGTTCTCTTTCAACTGCGTTTTCTTCTACGGATGCGGATCGAGTCTGCATGAGCATGCAGTCCTTCTGCGAGGGCGATACGTTCCGCCACGTCACCCACCCCATCGAGCCCCTCCCTGGAGATGATCTGTATCGTGGAACTCTTACAGAAATGCCGGACGTCGAGACCCGAATGGGTCCGGGCATAGCCGGCGGTGGGCAACACATGGTTGGTTCCCGATGCATAATCCCCGCATGCAACAGGAGAGTATTTTCCGATGAATATGGATCCTGCATGATAGATCAGCCGGAGAACGCAAAGAGGGTCATTCACCTGGATGGAAAGATGCTCAGGTGCGACACGGTTGATGATATCTGCACCCTCCTCCAGCGTTTCTACCAGAATGTATCCCGTATTTTCAAGTGATCTGGATATGATATCCTTCCGCTCCGCCGTCCTGACCATGTCCTGCAGCGCACTTCCCGTCTCCCTCGCAAGATCCTGGTCGGTCGTGACCAGGAGACATGCGGCATCAGGGTCATGCTCAGCCTGCGCAAGAATGTCGGCTGCGATATATACCGAGTCTCCTGATCCATCAGCCAGGATGCCGATCTCGCTCGGCCCTGCAGGGAAGTCGATCTCGACGCGGTCCCTGAGCAGTATCTTTGCCAGTGTCACATAGACATTTCCCGGCCCCACTATCTTCTGTACTGGTCCTATACTCTCCGTCCCCAGTGCCATCGCGGCGATCGCCTGGGCCCCGCCGATGGAATAGATCTCGTCGACGCCCGCGATGTCAAGCGCGACAAGGGTCGCGGGGTGCACAGGCGGGGGCGTACAGCAACAGATTGATGGAACTCCCGCCACGCGGGCGGGAACTGCACACATCAATGCAGTGGAGAGATATGCCGCTCTTCCGCCCGGGACATAGGCGCCTACCCTTTCGAGAGGAGTGGTCTTTACTCCAAGAGTAACGCCCGGTTCGACCTCCTCAAGCCAGAGATCCCGTGGCCTCTGCATCTCGTGAAACCTGGATATCCGTGCCTCCGCCTCTATGATCGCTTCAACGAGCGCGGCATCCACCTCGTCATAGGCAGATTCGCGGCTTTCCTCATCGATGAGGAGATCATCCAGTACAATCCCGTCGAAACGGCTGGTCAGTTCGCGGAGGGCCGCATCACCCCCGGACCCTACCTGCCCGATAATCTCATCGACCGCGTTCCTGACCGATGATAGTTCGGATCTGCGCTTATCCAGCCACCACTCGACACTCACTGGCTTCCACATGCTGGAGGAGCATACGATGACCGGGAAGTTAAAGATTCTTTTTAAAGGTGCATCTGACAATTCCGGAATCCATTCCAGGGAAAAGGCGATCTGGACAGCCGCCGGATACGACCATGAAACTGATATCCGGAAATCGGGCAACTGGTACATCGAGGCAGGTAGAGGAATGGGCGAGAGACTGCTGCTTTCCAACGAGAAACAGGAATCCTCCCGCTCCGACGAAGGGACCTTTCCGGCATACAATGGTGACTTCAATATCATGCACCTGATAGACGAGGGCGGTATCCTGCAAAATATCTAAAGCGTCATTGCCGTATACAACGAAACCTATCCTCCCGAAAAGATCGCGATGACAAATAACTTCGTCGAATTCCTCACCTCACCGGAGATACAGGATGATATCGGGAGTTTCGGCGTCGAAGAATATGGAGCGAATCTCTTCTCCCGAATGAGCTGTGATTGTGAATGATCCGGCTGCGACTGCACGAGTCCGGCAACTGATACCACTCCGGTTGCCTCATGAGTCAGAGAACTAATTAACTCTTTTTATTTAATTTATGGGAATTAAATGGCATATTTTATTAATTATAGTGATTAATACACTCCTGGCCACATGGGTGGGGGCCTGTGTGGTGATATGTACCCTATTCCATGTCCGACCTCTTCAAATGTCTATAGACATCTTCAGATGCCAGCGGTTCGGATGACAGGGGATGAATGAAGGAGAATGTTGGAATCTATTCCTACCTCCTTTTCACTTTTGGAATACTTTTTTCTGTTCTTTTTGCTTGAATTCCACCCCGTTACCGGATCAACCCTCCAACAGTGCCTCTGTCTGAATAATAAGTCAATTATTTTTATTTGATATTTCCAAATTATCAGTATGTTTTATTTACTATTTTTACCAATACTCTCTTGGCCACATGGGTTGGGGCCTGTGTGGTGATGCGTACTCAATTCCATGTCTGAACCTCGGACCATCTTTGTACCGCATCAGATTCAGTGCTCCCGGATTACAGGAACAAAAGGGGAGAGATTAGTGGGGATTATATTTCTCCTTCCTTTTGTTCATTCCGGGGTGGATTCCGACCGGTTTTTCCGTACGTATACAAGGAGATACGCGAGGGCCATACCAATAAAGAAAGCTATGGTCATAGAGAATGCAAGTGAAAGTATTCCGATAGTAAGTGTCACCGCATACGATTCTGTTTTCCATGCATGCTTTGCAAGCTCGAGAGCCACAAAGACCAGGAGGGCTCCATAAACCCCGACTGAAATCAGACCGATCATCGCCGGGCTGGCAAAGAAGAGAGCCAGTGTCAGGAATAGTATACCGGCGATGATGTTCGCACCTCCTGTCCTTGCCCCGAAACGGTACATTCCGGCCAGTCCTCCCGCACCATGACACATGGGCATCCCTCCGAACGGCACCGATACAAGGTTCATCAGGCCTATCGTGCGGGAAAGGCGGGCGGGCTTGATCTCCACTGACACGAGGTCACGGGACAGGAGCGAGGTTGCAAGGATGGCGTTGGTCAGGGTGAGCAGCGCCTGGGGAATGACAAGAACGGAAAAAGCAGGTAGAAATTCTCCGGGTTCGGGTAGAACCAGGCCTGGAGGTGAAAGAATGGCAGGTTCCGGAAATCCGGAAACGAGTATCCCTGCCGCCAGGGCAACGAGGATAAGTACCAGTGATGAAAGATCCGGTAACTTCCGCCAGCGGGAGAAGGTAAAGACAGCAAGGATAATCACAATTCCAAACCCGAAGTAGAGTGGATCCTCTAATAGAAACCCAGCCGAGGTTTTGAGGAGGAGGAGGGCGAGCCCGAGCTGGATTCCCCTGATCACACTTTGCGGGATCCACTTTTCGATGAGGTTCATCCAGTTCCCAATTCCAAGAATGAGAAAGATCAGCCCGAGTAGAATCCCTGCCGCCGCAATCTCGCCCGGTCCAATCGCCTCGGCAATCGCGATGACCGCGATGACCTTCATTGGCTCCACAGGTACGGGAATGCGATATATGAGACCGCTCAGGATGAACCAGATGCCAAAAAAAAGAAAAATATATCCAATATCAAGCCCTGATACCAGGGCTACCGCAAGAACGAGGGGCAGGATTGTCCCGAAATCCCCCATACTCCCGGCCAGCTCGGAGAGATCGAAGCGGATTTTAGGAACAGACTCCTGGTTATTCTCAATAGGCTTTAACATTGGAGATCGGGTAATTTCCGGTTACCTTGCATGGAGGGTGGTTCCTATATCATCTCCTTCCAGCGCCCGCCTGATATTGCCGGGTTTATGGCCATTTACTATTCTCACTGTTTTGAGGTTCTTGGCGTAACGGAGACATTCCACGACCCTTGGTTCAAGGACCATATCGTGCATCTCGAGCTCCAGAAGCTCTGTGGCTGTGATATCGGGTATCAGCTCTGCTTCAGGATGCTTGAAGGGGTTTTTTGTAAAGAGACCGTCGACGTTCTTCACGAGCACGAGGCGCTTTGCCCCGAGGACCTCTGCTGCAAGGAATGCGCCGGTATCGGTCCTGTTTGGAGGAATCGAGCCGATTTCAGCCGGCTGTTCATACAGGCCGTATGGAGGGGTTCCGTGGGTTACCGGGAGGACTCCGAGTCTCAGTAGCATGGGAAGCTCCAGCAGATCGGCGGTATGTATCCTCGTCCCTCCATATGGAGAGAGAAGAATTGACATCATGATGGCATTCTGTTCGCTAATTTTTCCCGCCAGTTCGGCAAGCACTCCGGTGGGCATCCCGAGGTTCAGACCGATATCCAGGATATGCCTCACCCTCACTCCTCCGCCGGTCACCACCAGGATCTTGTGCTCCTTTGAAAGTTCGCCGATCTCCTGCACCAGCGGCATGACCACATCTTTTCCGTAATCGATGATGCCATGGCCGCCGAGCTTCACGACGTTTAAATCGGGCATTATCTTCAACTGGGGGATATGTTCATATGCACGAAGGAGCCCGATTCTAGCCAGTGACTCGCCCTTCAGTTCGCTTTCCATCTCGAATCTCTTTCGTTTCATCCTGAATATAAGGAAGTTCTATTTTTACAAAAAGCTGATAGATTTCATTGTTATATCAATTGACATAACATCTGACCGAAAAGTCTTATATAGACGAATGTTGTATACCAGCGATGTAACGGGAGTGATACAAATGATCAAGATCTATGTCCGTGAGAGGATTAAAGTCCGCGAAGGCGTCAAGCAGCCAATGTTTCGGATTGTCGCAGTGACAGGAGGCCAGGTCCAGATCGAGCTCACCCATTTCAGGAAGTTCGAGATCGAGCAGATTGCAAAAGACATCGGTGCCGAAGTTGTGTACCTGGAAGAGATCCCTCAAGAGGAAAAGAAGAAACACTAACTTTTTTTCTCCCGAAGAGTTCACGATCGTACTTTTTATTATGGAAATGGCTACGCCACTTTCGTGAATGTATGCACATTTTTCAAGACGCAAATCAGGCAATTTGTTCGTAATCCCGAAACGAATAACTTTTCCGGCTCTATCGAAATCTTGATCAATCAACAGAATCTTCTGGCTGTGCAAAGGTTGATGTACCGGAGTTCAATGCAATCTCAGCCATGTATCTCTCATACAATTTCCAAAGATGATTCCTACTCCTCCCCGGAGAAATGAGAGGAGTTCACTGTAATACCTTCGTCTTCGACTCGATAGTGGCTACTTTATCCCTCCTGTCATCGATCCTTAACTCCGTAACGACTCTACGTACACCCAGATCAAAGAGGGAATTATGTGCATTTTCAACTGCTTTTAACAGATAAACCATATTTTCAGCCTCGATTAACGTTCCCATGGCTTCGGGTTCAGCCCTGATACCTTCTTGTTTTTTCAATTCATTCAATGCCGCTTTCACATATTTACTGACACCGGTGGTTGCCGTCCCAACAGGGACTATACTAAATTCCGCAATAATCATTTTATCTTCCTCCTGGATCGTTCCGATCGATGACCTTTTTTTAATCTTCTCTCATGTTGGCTTGCTCTCCGCGGACAAGAATTTTTCCCGGCTTTTTGTATACCTTGAAGGTGTCATTTCGGTACCGAGGCGGAATTATGGGATAAAATGGGCACTTGAGTATTCGAATCGACACCTGCGACAAAAAGTATTCGAACCCCACACATTTATCGAATCATTCAAAGACCAATTTTCAATTCTTTTATCATGTTTCCCGCAGAATCTATCCTCATCAATGCCCGCCCTGAACATTGATATCATCTTCGATGCCGCAATCCGCATTCATCTTCTGACCGAGAGATCGGTCACTCTCAATATCTCCAGGGAGGCTATCAGGATCAAGTTTCCCACGACAAGGGTTCTTGCAGATTTTTTGGGAGTCCCGCACTACTATGTCCTTCCCTATTTTGCGATGATGGAAGAGGCGCAGTTGGTAACCAGGGCAGAAAGGATCGGCATCTTTACCACCATGGCAGGTACAGAAAAATACCTGGATCTACTCTCAGAAAAGTATCGTGACGAGGGGATCCTGATTTTTGGACCTGATCTATACAGGGAGATGCAGAAGCGGGCATCGCAATAACCGGGATACCAGTTAATATACCAAATATCCTGCAATTATCTGCGTCACAAGACCTGCATCAAAAGGTAACATATGGGTTCCTGTTCAAACCCACCCGGTTTGCATGCTTTCCCAATCGACGCCTGTATATGCCATGAACAAGATAACTAACTACTAATGCGCTGTATTGCCCTGGCAAGCGGGAGCAAAGGGAACTGCATGTATATAGAAGGGGGCAGCGGTGCTCTCCTCATCGATGCCGGGCTTTCGAGAAAGGAATTTTTACGTCGTCTGAAGGAGGCGGGAGGCAGGGAGGATCTCATATCCGCCGTCCTGGTCACCCATGAACATACCGACCACATATCCGGTGTGGACGCAGTGGCCCGCTATCTCTCTGTTCCGGTCTATGCCACGGGCGGGACACTCTGTGAATTTCTTGAACGCCGAAAGAGCACCCGGGCCCCGGTCAGGGCACAACGGCTCTGTTATGACGACCCATGCCGTATCGGAGATTTTACCATCGAAGCATTCGAGACTTCCCATGATGCTCGCGAACCGGCCGGTTTTACAATAAGGGAAAATGACATCACCATCGGGTGCTGCACTGATACCGGTGTCATAACCGGAAGGATCCGGGAGAAATTAATGGGATGCGACGGTCTGGTCCTGGAGAGCAACCATTGCCCCGATATGCTTAGAGACGGACCCTATCCGGAGATGTTGAAACGCAGGATCAGGTCACGGCGGGGGCATCTCTCCAATCACGATGCAGCAGGATTTCTACGGGACTGCTGCTCCGAGATACAGGAAGTCATGCTGGCACACCTCAGTGAGGTCAATAACAGCCCGGAAAGGGCAATGAACTCCGCTCTCGAAGGTGTCGGGATCTACCTCGATAGTATCAATATTACAGTGGCACAGAACCCGGGGCCTTCGAACGGTTGGCCCAGGCAGATACGCGTCTGACCGTATTCCCGTCGGTCAGTCTTTCATCTTGAGTAATCGGAGGCAATACTGGTCAATAGAGTCGAGAAATACCTTTTTTGCCGCCTTCGAACGCTTTTCGTCATCGGAATAGATATCGCCGACTACGTACTCGAGCAGAGTTACCAGGTGGTTCTTGCCCTGCAGCTTCTTTTTGATATCATCCAGGCAGGCCATGGCGTCACTCTGCCGGCCGCTTATGACAACAAATGCAAAGTCAAGCAGGAGAACTGCCTGGCCGGGGATACCTTTCGAGATTGCTGTTTCCCTGAATTTCTGATAGGCCATGTTCTGGGACGATATGATGGAGAGCTGGAGGCCGTAGTAGATGGGCTCGAGTTCTTCGGGGTGCTGCTGCATCATCTGTCTTACCACCGCCGTTGCCCCTCCCGCATCCTTGGCCTCGAGCTTGAAGTGGTAGAGATCGCGGAGGAAGAACATATCGCTGTAATACCGTTCCGATGCGATCTTCAGTAGTTCGCCTCTCATATCCCTGTTTCCATCTTTTTTTGCCTTTTCAAGCCCGATTTTTATGAATTCAGATTCATGGGGGAACCATTCCAGTGCGAGCTTGAGCATGTACCAGAATATCTTATTGACTTTCAGGTCCTGGACAACCTGCGGGAATTTCAGCCGGTTAACCGGAGGCCGGAGCCTCGCCAGCTCGATCATCTGCTCCCGGGCATTAAGGGCCATCTGGCTCGGTTTCGCCTTCAGGGATCGCTGATCATGGGTTACTTCGTCGGTCGAGAGGACATAGTAGCTGTAAGCGATTGCTGTGCAGACAATGGCATCCGTCGTGCGGTATTTTTTCAGGACTCCAATGGCATCGTTGTATTTGCCGATATCGATCATCTTAAGCCCGAGCACTATATCAAAGATTATCCTGCCTCCGGGCCTTCGCTTGTTCCTGACCGCATGCTTGAAGAGTTTTTCTATGTATTCGACGTCAGTGGACCGTTTGGATACCTCGAGCACCTTTACGGTGGCATCGTCGATGAACCGGTCATGCACCGCGTCCGGAAGGTGGGGAAAGTTCTTTTCCAGGATATCTATCACATAGCCGAAAAATACAGGGATATTGGAATCTATTTTCTCTGAGTTCTTCTCGATATAATCAAAGAGATCCTTCTTGACCTGGCCGATCCTCTGATCAACAATGGCATCAGGCTGCCATATCCCTTCCATAACGGTACATTCTTCGTAAAAATATAAGAAAGTATATTTTTGTCCTGAATTCATTTGGATTTCCCGGGACTGCCCATTTATTTCCGATTCGATCAATCCGATGGCTAAACCTGCTCATTCTTCCATTCTCATTGATATACGTCACCAAACCGCGATGAGAACTCTTATCCGCTTTCCGGTTAACATTCTGGACACGAGGGACGCAATGCTTTTTGCCGAGTTTGCCGGTTATGCCGAACAGCTGGAACGGATCCCCGGACGGCTTGATATGATCGAGCTGATCAGCAGTGTGCTTCCGACACTGGACGATCCCGAGCTGCCGATCTTCATCCGGTTCGTTATGGGCAGGATCTTTCCGGACTGGAGCCCGTTGAAGCTTGGTATCGGGCCGAATCTTTTGTATGATGCGATGACCGGGATAATCGATGCAACCCGGAATGACATCGTTGACGATATCAACGAGACCGGTGATGTGGGAATAGCATTTGAGAATATTCTGAGCACGAGAAAGAGCGAATCATACTCCTCCCGCTCCACCCAGACGGCCACCATCCAGAAACAGCTCTTCGATGAGACGGAACCGGTGACATTGTCCAGCGTCTACCGCGACCTGGAACGAATCGCCAGGGCGGGCGGGAGATCGTCACAGCAGCAGAAATTGAACATCATCCGATCCCTCCTCTCAAATGCAACGCCATTGGAGGGGAAGTACCTGGCCAGGCTTCTTTTAGAGGATTTTCGTATCGGCGTTGGTGAGGGGAATGCACGAGAAGCCATCGCAAAGGCCTTTTCCGTTGATTCCTCGCTCGTCGAGCACGCCCACCAGGCCTTAAACGATCTCGGGGAGGTGGGCCTTCTTGCAAAGACCGGTGAGAACGCGTTGCGTGACGTTCATATCCGGATTTTCCATCCCGTCAAGATGATGCTTGCCCAGCAGGGAACAATTTCAGGGGCAATAGCAGACAACGGGGATATGGCCGCCGAGTACAAGTATGACGGCAGCAGGTTCCAGTTCCATAAGTCCGGACCCCGATGCAGGATGTACTCGAGAAAACTGGAAGACGTGACCGACGCCCTCCCTGACGTCATCGAGATGCTTGATTCTGCCACCGATCACGAAGTTATCCTGGACGGCGAGGTCATCGCCATAAAGGACGGAAAACCGATGCCGTTCCAGGCAGTTCTCCGGAGGTTCAGGAGAAAATACGGGATTGAAGCCATATCAAAAGAGATCCGGATGATCCCCAATGTCTTTGACATCCTGTACCTTGACGGGGAGACATTGATCGACCTTCCGTTCTTTGAGAGAAGAAAGTTACTAGACAGCGTTGTTTCCGGTCATGTCGCCCCCCAGACTGTGAGTGACGACCCGGATGTCATCGGGAAGATTTATGAAGATGCACTTGCAGCCGGCCATGAAGGTATAATGCTCAAGGTCCCTGGATCGTCATATACGCCGGGGATCAGGGGAAAGAACTGGATCAAGATAAAACCCTCTGTCGATACCCTCGATCTGGCAGTGATCGGAGCCGACTGGGGCGAGGGGAAACGGGCACACGTATTTGGTTCCTTTCTTCTGGCCTGCAGGGACAACGGTAACCTCGTCCCGGTCTCAAAAGTTGCTACAGGGTTCTCTGATGAGCAGCTGGCAGACGCTTATGAATTACTCAAAGACCATGTGATATCCCGCTCTGGAAAAGAGGTTAAATTCGAGCCTATTCTCGTATTCGAGGTAGGATATTCCGAGATACAGAGGAGTCCCAACTACCCGGGCGGTTTTGCCCTGCGTTTTCCGCGTTTCATCAGGATTCGCGATGACAAGGCAGTTGAAGAAGCGGAAAGCCTCGTAAGCCTGAGAGAACGTTATCGCCAGCAGTCCGGCTGATAAAAAGACCAAAAAAAGAGTGTAAATCTCGCATCCGTTCCCGGAGATATATCGGCCACCGGATAGACAGATGCCGGTTCCCACCGGCATCATTTGACCTGTCTTATTGCCAGGAAAAACCTCTAGGCATCCCCGGGAATCTCGACTTTTATCCGGGGACCAAGTACCGAGACGATATGATCCACGAATTCCATCCAGTTTACCGGAGAATCGCCAATTTCATCCCTGATCTCCAGCCCGAGATCATCATCCCTGCCCTCCAGGACGTGGAGGATGACCGACCCGGGTGCAAAACTGGGATCCACCACGCCGTCCCCGTCACCATCCACGATCCCAAGGACGGGAACTCCCAGATGAGCTCCGATGTGACCGCACACGGCGGTGGTATCATCCCCCACGCTTACTATACCGCAGGTGCGGTCATCAAGGCTTGAATAGAGCGTGTGGCCGCAGTGATCGATATAGACCACCAGGCCCTCTTCGCGTCTTTGTTTGCATATCCGGGGGGGTGCCCTCCTCACAGGTCCGCTTTTGCACCAGGCCGTTCTCACGTCAATGCCGCCCCGGAGGTGCAGCTTTTCCATGCCGTGGATCTTCGGGACCAGGCCCGACAATGGAACGATTGTGCCGTTTTTCTGGGTAAGCACAACTTCCGTATCGCAGGCCCTCCCGATAACTATCCCATCGATATAGACCGCTTCTCCCGGGATGCAGCCACGTATTTTTCGTACATTGTCATTTGTACGTCCCTCTGTTGAAATGGAGACAACCGGGTACCCGGTGACGTCAGAGAGGTGATCCGAGAGTTCATCGCTCTCCCTGTTCCAGCAATAGATACGGCCGTCAGAGTATTCCACATGCAAAAGGCCCATTTCCCCAAGCCTCGAGGCCACGATTTCGCCAAAAATTCTTCCTGATTCGGGCGTCTTGCCCCGGTTGAGCATAAATATCCTGCCCTCAATTCCAGGGATCACCCTGCTGGGAGGGAGACCTGCATATTCACATGCAATACCTGATTCTTCTGCGGCGGTCCTTCCCATCACCCCCGCCACAACAACCCGCTCGGGCCGCACTGCTGCAACCATGCGGGCGGCATCCCCTGAATCAAAGGCTTCCGGGCCGTGGACTACCATAACGAGCCCTTTTATTTTATTATCAGTCTCTTTCATCGGCTGACCCTGATTGGTTATGAAAACCAAAGATCAGCTATATGATGGCTCTTGTATTCTCTTAATGCTGGTGACGTGGGAACACCAGGGAAAGAGATAACAGCCCTACATCCCATAGCGGGTATACATGGGAGAGATATACGAAGATAGTCGTCTGCATAATGCCGCACTCATCTTCGAGAACCGGGACGACGCCGGAGAAAGACTGGCCGACTTCATGAAGGATACGCTGGAAGTTCCAAACCCGCTCGTCTGCGCCATACCATCCGGTGGTGTCCCGGTGGGGCTGCAGATCGCCGGTGCGCTCGATGCCGGGTTCATGCTCGGCGTGGTGAGAAAAGTCAGGATTCCCTGGAACCCGGAAGCGGGGTTCGGTGCCGTTACCTGGGACGGCAGGGTCTTTTTGAATGAACCACTGGTACGTGGACTCAGTCTCTCGAGAGAGGATATCGAGACTGCAGTGAGGGAAAGCAGGGAAGATATCAGGAAACGTCAGATCAAGTTCGGCGGCAAAAGACCCCTGCCGGTCATGGAAGGCAGCACGATTATCCTCACAGACGATGGTCTGGCCTCCGGATATACCATGCGTGCCGCGATTGAGGCTGTCAGGTTAGAGAATCCCGGAGAAATAATTGCGGCGGTGCCGACGGGATCGGCACGAGCGGTCTTTATGATTGCAGGAATGGTGGATTGCGTCGTATGTCTGAACATACGGGAAGGACCTTCATTTGCCGTAGCCGACGCCTACCGCCACTGGCACGATCTAACCGATGCCGAAGTTCTCGAATATCTTGATACTGCAAGAGAGACGGGAATATTCTAACCTTTCAATAGCTCGCTGATCTTTTGGGAGATATCGACCGCAGCCGACATGCGGGTCTCTCTTCTGATCTCCATGAGGAACACATCCTCCCTTATCTTTATCCCTTCCAGGAAAACCGGACCCGAGATAGCAATCGTGGCGAGAAGAGGAACCGGGGAGTCAAGCACCCGGATGACCATGTCCCGGAACTTCTCTGACAGGCATTCCATCTTCCCGATCTCATCTATGACAATGATACCTGTCCCGGGTTCGAAAAGCGATAATTCATCAAGAAATGATTCGAAGGATTCCAGGTCGACACCATATCTTCCAACGCGGTGCCGTCCCCTGATCTCAACGTGTGAAAGCACCTGTCTTCGGCCGTCAAGGCTTACGAGCTCAAAACCGGTGCGAATACCGTCTTTTCTTATCTCTTTCGTCAGGAATCCCCTCGGGTTGTATTCCTCCAGTGTTTCAAGAATCTTTTCCACTAATGTGGTCTTGCCGGTCCCGGGCTTTCCTGTTATCAGGAGATTCTTCTCTTTCATGTAAACACCCCCGAAATCTTATTCGAACCAGAAATATGCGGGGCGAATAAAAATATTTCATCTTTTTTTCAGGGAGTGTATTGCCAGGATCGAGAAGATACAAACTGCAAGAAGGATGTGGTGTGGCATCATCCCGGCTGCCCGGGAAGCTGTCGTCCGGGGCTCTTTGTCTTTCCCTTGGTTTGCGGTGCTCGCGGGTGTCTCCACCATCACCTCGGGTTCCTCGTCGATAGTGCCGGGTGACCGCCCTTCACCGATCTCCAGTTCTGCAGAGGTTTCTGCCATCGCCTCCTGAGCAAGCCTCTTTTGGTATTCGGCAGATTCAAAGAGCGGATTCACCGCAAGAGCCTTATCATACATCACAATTGAATCCCCGAACATTCCCATATGGAAAAATGCCTCGCCCGTCAGGAGATACGCCTCATACTCTGCAGGATCGAGTTTTATCACCTGCTGGAAAGCTTCACCGGCAGCCGGGTAATATCCGAGCTCCATAAGCAGTTCGCCTTTCCGCATCCATGTACGCTTGTTGTAGGGGTCCATCGAGAGCGATGTATTGAATGCTGCCATTGACTCGTTATACAAGCCTTCATCGTAATATTCCCGTGCCCGCAAATACCATACCTGGGCATCCTCTGCAGATCCGTCTGCAACCGTCGTCCCGGAACTCTCCGAATCTCCGGAGTAGTCTGATGAGTCAGACGATTCTCCTGATTCCCCCGTATCCGAATCGTCACCGCCGCTCATATCAGAGTACCATGAGCTGTCTGTGACATCCCAGCTGTCAGACGAAGAATCATCGTCTCCTGATTCGGCCCCCTCCTGGTCCCCTCCCCCGCCTGAAGTGCCTCCATCGTTTTCATCGTCCCATCCCGAATCACACCCGCAGTCGTATGCTAAGACCGGAATACAGCAGAGAGCCAGTACAAGACATATGCAGATAAACGCAGGCGAACTTGACCTCATATTATGCGGTTTGATTTGAAGAAAGGGAGATTTAAGCTTATTTATTTGGAGTTTTACAAAAGATCTCTTTGCAATGATTGCCAAAAATGGAGCTGCCGAAACCCCTACCCGGCTATCGCATAACTATCTGCACTGCCTTTCTATATTTTGCGGCAATGGCAAAGACAATGGGTTTTTTGATCCAGACTTTTCCCTCTCTCACCGAACGTAGCCTGCTGAGTTCTCCCAGTTCCTGCAGGGCGCGTACGGCAGTTTCATCCGCGAGAAAACAGCTGTCCGGGACGGTGGAATCGAAATAGAAGAGGACGGGAAGCCTGAGCCTGTCTCTGATATCCTTCGGGAGCATCTCTTTCATCTTCTCAAGAACGTCCCGGTCGAATACATACTCGTCACCTCCCTTCGTCATGGAAGACGGTGATTCTTCAGAAAGTAATGCGGATAGCGTTTTCCTCTCGGCCACGACCGCTTCGTTGATCTTTCGGATCTCAAGACCCATCCATTTTCTCATGACCGATTCGTCGGAGATGTAAGGTCTTCTGTCCATTCGTTACCACCATTGACCCCGATAAAAAAAGATTTCGTCTCCTGATATGAAGAATTGATGATTCTTTGCCATTATTTCTCCTTCCTCCACAGATCGTCCTCCGAAATTTCTTTGCGGCAATGAGGGCACAGATACACGACAGGTCCCCTGTCAGATCTTGACTCCTCTTCTTCTGCTTCCATCTGTTTTTCCAGTTCCCCTGTAAATCCTGAAGCGAGGATACCTGCGGGAAGGGCGAAGATTCCAATACCGATGAGCGTGATCGCACCACCGAGAACCTTACCCGCGGGGGTGATCGGAACGATATCCCCATAACCTACGGTTGTGAGAGTGACGACTCCCCACCACATGGTCGCAGGGATACTGGAGAAGAGATCGGGCTGGGCGGGGTTTTCGATCTCGAACATGAGGGTGGATGCAGCGATAAGTGCGATAAAGAGAACCGCATATGCAGTAAAAAGAGTATTTCGCTGTGCTTTGACGACGCGGATGATGAGATTGATGGACTCCGAGTACCTGACCAGCTTGAATAGACGAAAGACACGCAGCACAACGAGGCCTGTTACGTTGATGCCGGCAAATACTTCCAGGTAGAAGGGAAGGATCGCCAAAAGATCGATCATTGCGAAAGGGGTAATGACCCATTTCAGCCGTCCGGCTATAGCTGACGAATAGCGGGAGTCGGCAGTACATGCCCATAAACGAAGGGGATACTCAATTGAGAAGACGATCATGCTGAAAGCGAAGAGAATTTCGAATAGTAAGTAATGTCCGTCCAGCAGCTGCGGGACAGTTGCAAAGATCATCACGGTGATCGATATGAGAATTACGATAGTGATGAAGGCATCAAAGATAAAACTGGCCGAATCGCCTGGCTTTGCCGGTTCCAGGATCTGGTACAGGCGCGTCTTCAGGGCGGATATCTCCATGTGATGTAACTGTGCATGATCAGCCAATTAAACTGCGCATCGGATTTTTTACTGTGCCAGGTTGTTGATTGTACAATTTTTTGGTGATCCTGACGAGATCACCGGCAAAACGTTATTTACCGGGTATTCGTATACAGAAAAAGTATAATGGATATTATATCGCTCCTGGGTTTTGCCGCCCTGGTTATTGTGGGTATCGCCCTCATAGTCCTCGTACTTAAGGTCATATGGATGCTTGTCCCGCCTGCTATCGTTGCCGTTATCGTCTTCCTGCTCACAGCAAGCCTGTGGTGGGCCGGGGTAGCATTTCTTGCGGTTGTTGTCCTGACCCTCCTGTTAAAAGTGTTCAGATAGTAAAACACCGCGGAATGGTGCGATGAACGGCTCTGAATCCTTCGAACGTGTCCCGCATAAATGTCAGATATAGTAAAAAACTTGATATCAACTCAGGAATAAGAGGAAGTTGATTGTTTATGCCAGATACTATGAGCAAAGCCCGGTTTTCTTCACCATGCAAGATGATAATCCTGCTCTCCATCCTTCTCTTCTGCTCCCTTGCCGCACTCCCCGTATCGGCAGCCTGTGTATGGACGGGAACATGGGACACCAATTGGGGCACAATGACCGTCGACCAGAAGGGGGAGTCCATCATCGGGACATACGAACACGACAACGGAAGAATCACCGGAAGAGTCATTGGAAATATGATCATCGGCACATGGTCGGAAGCGCCTGGGTACAATCCTCCCGATAATGCCGGGGATTTCCAGCTCGTGATCTCTGATGACTGCAGATCGTTTGACGGAAAATGGAGATACGGAAGCAGGCAGGGCTCCTGGGACGGTGAATGGTACGGACACCGTATCGGAGGCGGGGCGCCGCCACTCACCCACCAGGTTACCCCGAAGTCCCTGGGGACTCCCCAGCAGACAATGGTTGTAACCGCCGAGATCACCCATCCTCCCACCCAGAGCGAATCGTTCCTCTCCGGGATACTCCCGGTCCCAATCCCGATCTCATCGCTGACCGTCTTTGCTTCGCTCTTGATCATCTGCGGGTTTTTCGCATTGAAGAGGAGATAAAATAAAGACCGAAAAAAGCGTATTTTCCACTTTATCTTTTTTGATTACCAGCAGGCGGGGAAGAGGCAATATGACCTGTGCCTGATTGGTAAAGATGAGCTTAAATTGCAGAAATCTCTCTGAATTAAAATCTATCAGAATAATGATGGGCTCGCTGAGATTCGAACTCAGGACCTCCGCCATGTCAAGGCGACGTCATAACCAGCTAGACCACGAGCCCCCAATCTGGAAATTATGAGCGTATAGAGTGGGTGGACAGAGTATAAAATAATTCTGATATCTCGTTTTTCGCCATATCGGCATCTTTATGAGCAGGGGCCAAAAAGAGTCGGTTTGAGAGCGGCATGATGCCACGACGCGAATGTGACGCAGCTCTTCATCTATGAACATGACGCAGGCAGGTTCGAACTCCTGGTTCGGATTTTCTACTGGATCGCAATTGGAATTGTGACCTGGATATACGGACTTTTAGCAATGGTGTGCCAGGTACTGCAATGGTTCTGCATACGTACCCCTGGAAGGCGCCAGCAGGGACTCTCTGATTTTGTGAAAGGACGCCTCGAATACCTGGTGCGCAGGTGGGGCGCTCGGTGTACTTCATTACCGGCAGGCGTCCAAGGATTACGCCGGATTCGGTCCGGATATTCGAGCAGGGCGAACAAAAAAAGAATCAGATTAATTTGTCTGATATCTTGGCGAACTTCGCGGTAAATATTCCCGGCATCGAGCGTATCTCGTCCATCATCTCAGTTGAGACCTCGGAATCGACATTCAGGACCATGATGGCCTCCTCACCGGGGTTGATCCGGCCGACCTGCATACCGGCAATGTTGACGTCTCCTTTTCCAAGAATGGTCGAGGCCCGGCCGATAACCCCGGGTTTATCAAGATGGCGGGAGATGATGACGTATCCTTCGGGGATCATGTCCATCGTGTAACCTCCGATAGCAACGATACGGCCCCGGCCCTTCATGAATACGGTGCCGCTCATCGTCTCCTCCATCTTGTCCGTCCTGATCTTCAAGGTGAGCAGGTTCTTGAAACCGCCGGACTCCTTCGTAGTGGTCTCCGAAAAAGCTATACCCCTCTCCCCTGCGATGTACTCCGCATTGACGATATTTATCGGGACCTGAAGAATAGGATCCAGAAGACCTTTTAACGCCATGCGAGTGATGAAACGGCTGTTATTCCCCATCTGCGAGAGATCACCTCCAAAGACCAGTTCCACTTTCTCCATTCTCCCTTCCACAAGCTGGGTGAGGAAGCGGCCCATCTTCTCAGCAAGGATGGCGTACGGCTCAACCGTCTCCTGCTGATCTGCCGGTACAATAGGTGCATTCACTATATACCTCGCAGATCCACCCTTGAGGACCGTGCTACACTGTTTGGCGATCGAGACGGCGACGTTTTGCTGGGCCTCAACAGTGCTCGCCCCGAGATGTGGCGTCGTGATTACATTATCAAGTTCCAGAAGTGGAGATTTCAGAGGTGGTTCGTCCTCGAAGACGTCGAGCGCTGCACCGGCTACTTTTCCCGATTTAACCGCTTCATAGAGGGCTTTTTCATCAATTATTCCTCCCCTTGCACAATTGATGATCCGGACGTTGTCTTTCATCGTGGAGATGGTCTTGCTGTTGATGATATGCTTCGTCTCTTTTATAAGCGGCGTATGAACGGTTATCACATCTGCCACCCTGAAGAGATCTTCGAGCGACACCGCCTCGACACCTATCTGGCCGGCCTTCTCCTTGGTGATGAAAGGATCATATCCCACGAGATGCATCCCAAGCGCAGAGGCACGTTTGGCGACCTCCCTTCCGATCCGGCCCAGGCCGACGATACCGAGAGTCTTCTCATTCAGCTCGACACCCATGAACTTCGATCTCTTCCATTCCCTGTTCTTGAGCGAAGAATTTGCCTGGGGGATGTTTCTCGCAAGGGAGAGCATCATTGCCATGGTATGCTCTGTGGCGGCAAGCGTGTTCCCTTCCGGTGCATTGGCAACGATGATACCCCTGCGGGTGGCGGCATTCATGTCGATATTGTCCACACCTGCTCCTGCCCTCCCGATGAACCGGAGCTTCTTCGCGGCCTCTATCACCTTTGCGGTCACTTCGGTACCACTGCGGACGAGGAGTGCATCATAATCCCCGATCTTCCTCACCAGTTCATCCTCTTTGAGATCCGTCAGTACATCCACTTCGTACTCCCTTCGAAGGATCTCCAGGCCTTCTTCTGCCAGCGGATCACTGACAAGTATTCTCGTGCTCACGGTAAAACCCACATATATTCGGCATCGTACGTCTTGATGGTTTTCTTCGGCCGTTCATGAGTGGGCCCGGGCTCCCCATGGAAAGAGAGGAAACTCGAACGGATGATAATTTATTAAGCACATAAGGAGTGAGATATAAGTGGTGCGTGCATGAAACAGATGCCGGATATTCTGTGGCTCGAGGAGATCAGGAAAGAAGATATTGCCGCTGTAGGGGGCAAAGGTGCATCTCTCGGCGAGATGTTTGCGGTAGGGCTTCCCGTCCCGAAAGCATTCGTAGTGACGAGTCATGCATTCAGAAGGTTTTTGGTTGAGGCGGATCTTGAAGACGTCATCTTCAATGACCTTGAAAAGCTCGACGTCGATGACAGCGATGCGCTCGAAGAGGCCTCAAATCGTGCGAAAAAAACGATAATGAAAGCCAAAATGCCTGCTTCAATCAAGGCGGGTATTCGCGAGGCCTACAAAAAGATAGATGAATCCGGGCTTGTCGTCGCTGTCCGATCAAGTGCAACAGCCGAAGATCTCCCAGATGCCAGTTTTGCCGGACAACAGGAGACCTATCTCAACATACTCGGTGAGAAAAACCTGATTGATGCGGTTCAAAAATGCTGGGCTTCGCTCTATGGTGCCAGGGCTATCTATTACCGTGCAAAACAGGGGTTCGACGACAGGAGTGTAAATATCGCCGTTGTCGTGCAGGAACTCGTCAATTCCGAGAAGGCAGGTGTGATGTTCACATCCCATCCGGTGACAGGGGAGTCCTTAAGTATCATCGAGGGGTCGTGGGGGCTAGGCGAAGCTGTAGTCTCGGGCTCTGTTTCACCTGATAAGTACGTCTTTGACTATAGGTCCGGAAACGTGATTGACCGGCTCATTGCCACAAAAAACATTGAGATAGTATCAGACGGCGATAACGGGACAAAGATTGTTGATGTCGGGAAAGACCGCCAGGATGCCCCTGTATTAAACGATGACGAGGTGAGCCGCCTTGCGTCGTTCGGAAATATCGCGGAGACTCATTACGGGGTGCCCCAGGATGTCGAATGGGCGATCGTCGGCGATGATATCTACATACTCCAATCAAGGCCTATAACCACGATCGGATCTCCCGGTACTTCCAAGGAGTCGTCTGCAGGTGATTCTGGAAAGATTATCGTGCAGGGACAGGGAGCATCGCCCGGAATCGCATCCGGAAAGGTGGTCGTGGTCAGGGATATCAAAGACGCCGGAAAAGTGAAAGAAGGCGATATACTGGTCACCAAGATGACCAATCCCGACATGGTGCCGGCAATGCGCAGGGTCGCGGCCATCGTTACCGATGAGGGCGGTATGACCTGTCATGCAGCCATCGTCAGCAGGGAACTCGGAACTCCGGCCGTCGTGGGAACCAAGAACGCGACCGTCATCCTCAAGCCGGGGCAGGTGATCACGGTGGACGGAGAGAGGGGACAGGTGTTTGAAGGGGAGATCAAGACTCCCAAATCGCGTGTTGAAACCCAAACAGCAACCGCCTCTACCACCGATCTCATCACCGCCACGAGTGTGAAGGTGAATGTCTCCATACCCGAAGCTGCCGGACGTGCGGCTGCCACCGGGGCTGACGGTGTGGGACTGCTCCGTATCGAACACCTGATCCTTGGACTTAACCGGACTCCGGGCTGGTTCATCGCCAATGAAAAAGAGGAAGAATTCGTCCAGGAACTGTATAACGGGATCAAGATAGTTCTCGACGCATTCTATGGCAAACCCGTCTGGGTAAGAACTCTCGATGCCCCAACCGACGAATTCAGGAACATGGCGGGCGGTGAGAATGAACCTGCGGAGCACAACCCGATGCTTGGCTGGAGAGGGATACGAAGGGATCTCCAGACCCCTGAACAGTTCAGGCTCCAGGTGGAGGCATTCAAACGTCTCTGGGAAGAGGGTTACGACAACCTCGGGATCATGTTCCCGATGGTTTCACATCCGTCGGAATTCGTCAAGGCCCGGGAGATGATGCAAAACTGGGGAGTTGATGTCGAGAAGGCAACACTGGGGATCATGATAGAGATCCCGAGCAGCGTCCTCATGATCGAGGATTTCATCAGGGCTGGCATCAAGTTCGCCTCGTTCGGCACAAATGATCTGATCCAGTACACACTCGCCATCGACAGGAACAACGAGAATGTGGCCTCCATGTACCAGCCGAAACATCCGGCGGTCCTCGCCCTTATAGATTCTGCAATCCGCGTCTGCCGTGATCACGGAATCGAATGCTCTATATGCGGACAGGCAGGATCTGAGCCCCCGATGGTCCAATGGCTTGTCGAACATGGAATCGCAAGCGTCTCGGCCAATATCGATGCAATAGCAAAGATACGTGAAACCGTTGCCCGGACCGAACAGAGGATTATTCTTGAAGCTGCAAGAAAAGCCTGAATTGGCAATTTCAGGGGTTCAAAACCCTTTTTTTACCGGCAGTAACACCAGCACGAACCCTTCCGGTTCACATCATATGAGACCATGAACGAGCAGGGTTGCAGCGAGGAGACGCTTTTTGAACTTCTCGCCATGAAAAAGAAGGACGATATGAGCCCGGGCCATATTCTCTCGTCCATGTGCACGCTGCCCCATCCTGTTGCAGTCAGGGCGCATCTCATGTTCATGGGGACGAACCTCGGCGATCCCGGCCTCTTTCGTGGGACCTCCTCGCTCGAACAATTGCTGATAGAGCGGCTTGGCAATCTTTATTCGCTTCCGGAGGCCTCGGGGTATGCAACTTCGGGAGGGACCGAGTCTAATATTCAGGCCCTCCGGATGGCAAAGACCCAGGCAAAAAAGGAGCGTCCCAATGTGGTACTGCCTGAATCTGCGCATTTCTCCTTCAAAAAGGCATGCGACATCCTCTGCCTGGAGATGAGGACCATACCGGTCGATGAAGAATTCAGGATCGATATGGAATGCGCCAAGGAAGCGATCGACGACCAGACCTGCTGCCTGGTGGGTATTGCCGGCACCACCGAATACGGCGTTGTCGATCCCATACCTGCCCTGTCAGATATCGCTGTTGATTCGGGGATATTCCTGCATGTCGATGCGGCATTCGGAGGCATGGTCCTGCCGTTCATGAAAAATTCAACTCCGTTCGACTTCTCCCTTCCCGGAGTATCGAGCCTTGCCGTGGATCCCCACAAGATGGGGATGAGTACCATTCCTGCAGGCTGCCTCATCGTCAGGGAGAGTGAATCCATATCTTCCCTCTCCGTAGATACCCCGTATCTGACGGTCAAGCAGGAGTTTACCCTGAGCGGTACCCGGCCCGGGGCACCGGTTGTAGGGGCGCTGGCGGTACTGGAATACCTTGGAAGAGAGGGAATGAGGGCGGTTGTACACGGCTGCATGAAGAATACGTACAGGTTAATTGCCGGCATGGAGACATTCGGGTTCACACGCGTGGTGACTCCGGAGGTCAATGTGGCCACATTCCTGCAAAAAGAGATCCCTGCACCATGGCAGGTCTCATGGACCCGCAACGGTCACCTGAGGATAGTATGTATGCCCCATGTGACTGCCGGAGTCATAGAATCATTTTTAGAAGATATTGGTGAGAAATATGCTGGAGAGACTGGTAAAATCACTTGAATCCTGCCCGATTGTAAAGAGAGGCGAATACCATTATTTCATTCATCCCATTACCGACGGTGTCCCTGAAGTACAGCCCGATCTGCTCCGGGAAGTCGCCACTGCGATGATCAAGATACTCGATCTGGACGGTGTCAACCGAATCGTCGTTGCCGAGGCCATGGGAATCCATATTGGGGCGGTTATTTCCACGCTTTCCGATATCCCTATGAATATCGTAAGGAAGAGGGAGTACCTGCTTCCCGGTGAGATTCCCATCCACCAGTCGACGGGGTACTCGAAGGGACAACTCTATCTCAATGGTATCCATCCCGGTGACCGGGTTGTTATCGTGGACGACGTGGTGAGCACCGGCGGGACGACGCGGGCACTGCTCGGCGCCCTTGAGGCTGCAGGAGCCGATGTGGCCGATATCTGCTTTGCCATCAGGAGGGGTGAAGCCGATATCGGGCGTCCCTTCAAGGCCCTGGTCACCATCGATGTCACGGACAGGGTGCAGGTCATTGACAGATATCTCTGAACTCTCACGAAGACTGCACGAACGGGGTGCCAGGAGAGTAGCCCTCCAGTTCCCTGAAGGCCTGAAGAGGAGAGCCCTTGCCTTTGCTTCTGCATTGAGAGATGAGGGCTTCCTTATACTGATCAGCGGCGATCCCTGTTACGGCGCCTGTGACCCTGCGCTGCGTCTCCTGGAATATGCCGATGTACTGGTGCATTTCGGCCATTCCGAGATGATTTTTCACCCGGACATCATATTCGAACCTTTTTATATGGACTTTGACCCGACCGTCCTTGAAAAGGCACTCCCCCATCTCAGGGAAAAAAAGATTGGAGTCGTAACCACCGTCCAGCATATCCATATGCGCGAGGAGATAAAGGGTTACCTGGAATCACATGGAATCGAGGCCCTTTTCGGAGAAGGAGGTGGAAGGGTGAGACATTCCGGACAGGTGCTCGGATGCTCCTTCTCTGCAGCCAGGATACCCGGGGTATCTGAGGTGCTCTATGTAGGAACAGGAGTCTTCCATCCCCTGGGTGTGCAGCTTGCGACAGGTGCCAGGGTTATCGCCCTTGACCCCTATACAGGGGACGCCCGCGAGGTGAACGCCGACAGGTTCCTCAGAAAACGACATGCACTCATTGAGAAAGCGAGGAATGCCGAAAATTTTGGGATTATTGTCAGTCTAAAACAGGGCCAGAACAGGTATGCCCTTGCCAGGAGACTCGAGTCGCTCTCAGATAAGGGCTACCTGGTGATAACGGAAGAGGTTGATCCCGATGAGCTTCTCAACCTGGGATTTTCCTGCTACGTGAATACCGCCTGTCCCAGACTTGCATATGATGACCAGGTCAGGTTCCCGGTGCCCGTTATCACGCCGATAGAATATGAGATTGTATGCGGGGCCCGTTCATGGGACGAGTACCGGATCGACGAGATTGAGTAGGATGCGACTGAAGCAACTGGAGATGAAACTCCAGAGGGTGGAAGGGTTCGATTCTCCATCTGCCAGGCGGGAGCAATACGGGACACCTGCATCTCTTGCGGCAAGGCTTCTGTATCATGCGATGATGAGGGATGACATCATCGGAAGACGGGTCCATGACCTCGGTTGCGGTACCGGCATCCTCTCGATAGGAGCTCTTCTTCTCGGGGCATCGGCTGTAAAAGGTGTAGACATCGATGAGAAGGCAGTGGAGTCGGCACAGAAAAATGCAGAGATTATAGGCGTAAAACCCGAGTTTGTCACGGGCGATATCTGTGAACAGGAGGTCCGGGCGGCTCTCGGGCCCTGCGACACCGTTGTCATGAACCCCCCCTTCGGAGCACAGGTCGCACACGCGGACCGCCCGTTCATCGATGCGGCACTGGAACTTGGGGAGATAACCTATGGTATCTTCAACCAGGGCAGCCGGAAGTTCCTGGAAGAGTATGTCCGGGGGCGGGGAGAGATAGAAGAAGTGGTGGGGGTGGATTTTCCCCTAAAAAGGACCTTTTTTTTCCATAGAAAGGATGTGCAGGAGATAAAGGTGGAAATATATATCATAAGGAGCATTCAATCTTGACTTCCCCTTACAAGGGCGTCTTTTCGTTGTTTCTCGCCCACCTCGTGACAGATATATACATGCCCGTCATCACGGCGATACTCCCGCTCTTCATCTCGATCTTCGGGTACAGCTATTTCATGGCAGGCCTCCTTGTTACCGCCTACAATCTCACCTCATCCATGACCCAGCCGTTTTTCGGGTGGCTCTCCGACAGGAAGGGTTTCGAGATCCATGTCTCCTCGAGCATTCTCCTCTCTGCCGTCTTCATCTCCCTTATGGGGATCGTCGGCAGCTATCCCCTTTTGCTCTTCTGTGCGGCCATGGCCGCAATCGGTCATGCCTGCTTCCATCCCAATGCATTGAGCCAGGTATCCCGGCTGGCTGTTGACTCCAACCGCGGCAGGATCACTTCAATCTTCGTTGTCGGGGGAAACATCGGATACGCACTCGGGCCGCTCATGGCGGGCGGCGTGGTATTCCTGCTGGGATTAAAGGGCCTGTTGCTGCTCGTCATCCCGGCAGTCGTCATGGCCGTGGTCTTACGGCGAATCATCCCACCTTCAAATAAAAGGAATAAGGTTCAACCTACCGGATCTCACGGGGAGAGTATCTTTTCGATCCTCAAACCGATCAGGGTTTTATTTCTCGCATCAACATTCAGGGCCTGGGCGGTCTTCTCTGCTATCGCTTTCTTTCCCCCTTTCCTCATTGAAAGAGGGCTCGATATATTCACGGCGAATCTCCTTGTCACATTGACGCTTCTTGCAGGGGTGGTGGGCCAGCTTATTGGGGGCGAACTCTCTGACCGGTACGGAAGAAAAGAGTTCGTCCTTGTCGGACTCGTCCTCTCTGTACCGTCACTGGCTGTTTTCCTCCTGACGGAGGGTGCCATCTCGGTATTGTTCCTCCTGGCATTCGGATTCTTCCTCTGGTCAAGTTTCTCCGTGACAGTGGCCATGTCCCATGAACTGATACCGCGATCGGTAGGCATCGCTTCTGGTATGATGATTGGTGTAGCTATCGGGGCAGGCGGGGTCGGCGTTGCCTTTTCAGGCATGATAGCGGATTCATATTCACTAACATCGGCACTTGCGACCATACCTGTACTCATTCTGCTCTCGGCCCTTCTCATGTCCCGGGTACAATATCCATGGAAGTTGCTCGCAGGACGGGGATGACCCCTTTTCGCTGATTTATCTTCTTTTCCGATTGAATGGGGATTGCTCAAGGCTTTTCCCGATATTTTTCGTAATAAACCACCAGAGTAATGGAACAAAGACCAGTACCAGCACAGCAAAACCAAGGTTATGAAAGAGAAGGATGTTGAAGAGTGCGTGCGAGACCATGGCCATGATAAGACCATGTTTGACGACTTTATCCCGGGCGGCACCAGGGGTAAAACGGGCCTGGCCGAGTGCGTAGCCCCACATGGCCGAGAAGAGGACGTGGCCCGGCACCGAGATCAGAGCACGTACCACACCTGTCTGGACAGCAAACAGAAACGACGTCTCCAGCGATGAGAATACATATATGATATTTTCGAGTGTGGCAAAACCGAGCCCGACGACGGCCGCATAGATGATGCCGTCGACAGGTTCGTCGAACTCCCTCGTCCTGAAGACCGTGTTTCTCACGACGAAAAACTTGGCATACTCCTCCACGATCGGGGCAACAACAACGGCAATGAGGAAGTCGCTCACAATCAGCCCTATGATCCCCTCGAACAGGGCTACCGGTATCGTGATCATAATCCCAAGGACATAGATGGTGATGATCCATCGAAGGGGTTCAGGTTCGTACCTGTCCCGGCTGTAAAAAAACCAGAGCCAGAATATTGCCGGAGCCAGCGCCAGGATGAGGATGATCTCGGTATCCATGGGACATCAGCTAATGGTACTTCGGCATAAAAGGTATTTTTCAATTTTGTGCCGGTCAGAAACGATATAAACCGGAAAAATGTCTATATCCAATCTTTTTTCTTGAAATATGTCACCATGCCTACCACGATGACGATCATTATCAGCCAGACAGAGAAGTAGCCATATTCCCACCCCAGTTCAGGCATATAGCGAAAGTTCATTCCATAAACTCCGACAACGAACGTCAGGGGTATGAAGATAGTCGCGATAAGAGTCAGGACCTTCATTATCTCGTTTCCCCGGTAGCTCAGGCCCGAGAGATAGATGTCAATCATTCCGGAGACCATGTCACGCAACATTTCAAGAGTATCGATGACCTGGATGGTATGGTCATAGACGTCCCTCAAGTAGATCGCAGTCGATTGCTTCACCAGCGGGGAATCGGTCCGTTCAAGACCGGAGATGACTTCACGAAGAGGCCAGACGGATTTTCGGAGGTATATCATGTCCTTTTTGAGGCGGTTGATCCTCTCAAGCGATTCCCGGCCGGCATTCTCCACGAGCTCCTCCTCGAGGGTCTCGACCTTCTCTTCAAGGTGCTCCATCACCAGGAAATAATTATCCACGATATCGTCGATTATCGCATATGCAAGGTAGTCGGGACCGAACCTGCGAATTTTCCCGTCTTTTCTTATCCTTTCGCGTACCGGGTCCAGGACATCGCCTCTCGCCTCCTGGAACGAGATGAGAAAATTAGGCCCGATTATCATGCTTATGTGTTCTATCCTGATATCCCCTTCTTTCTCCATGTACTGCAGCATCTTTAAGTTGACATACAGGTACCGGTCAAGATCCTCCATTTTAGGTCGCTGACCGGTATTGAGGATGTCCTCGAGGATCAGGGGATGGATATCAAATATACGGCCGACTTTCTCCAGGATTGTGATATTTTCGAGGCCGTCTATATTTATCCATGTTACCGTTTCAGTATCCCGGAAGGGAATGGTCTCCTCTATTACGGAAAGCTCCTTCTCCTGGAATCGTGTTGCATCATAGTCGAGCACCGTGATACTGACCGGCGCTTCAGCTTTTATGCCGTCCGGTGCCAGGGTACCCGGGGGTAGACCGGGTTTTCTTGAGATATTTTTCCGATGCCTGGTCATGCTTCGCAACTCTGCTCGTATCTCCGGGTTTTCTCTGGCGGGGGGATAATTCTTTTGATTGCCTGCGCCCTTACACCGTTTTTTTATGGCGGTCGAAATACAACCCATACCATTTTTCAGATCGAGTGACAGATCGTAACGGTACCTGCGGATCGAACTTAAACGTGGTTTCATCCGGCACAGGAGGGTTTCAGGATACTCATTACATTCGTCATACTGGCAGCCGGGATCCTGCTCCTGGCAAAAGGGGCCGATTATACCGTCGATGGCGCAGAAGGCCTTGCCCGGAAGCTTGGCATATCTCCCATGGTCATCGGCCTCACCGTGATTGCATTCGGGACCTCGCTTCCCGAACTCGTGGTGAGCGGGGAGGCCTTCTTCTCCGGATTCCCAGAGATCGGGATCGGAAACATCGTTGGAAGCTGTATTGCAAACATCGGTCTTGTATTTGCCCTTGCTGTTTTGATACGTCCCCGGATGATAATCAAGGCTCCACGAGGATCAGAACTCCGCTACTGTATGCTGATGCTCATCGCCACTATTACATATGTATTGCTTGCAATCCGGGGAACACTGGATCTGGCCTCCGGACTAATTTCCCTGGTTGTTTTCGGAATATTACTGGTATTTTTCTGGAAATCAGGCTATGATGAGGAGTATAGTCCAGGCAAGGTGAGAACCTATCCGTTACTCCTGACGGTGACAGGCCTTGCCATGGTCATCATCGGGTCACATCTTCTCCTGAATGCAGCGGTTGAACTGGCGGGTATGTTTGGAATCCCCCCGTTTTTGATAGGTTTCACGATGGTTGCAATCGGTACATCCTTTCCCGAGCTGGTCACCTCGATAATGGCGGGTCTCAAGGGCTGTCCGGGTATATCCATCGGGAATCTGCTTGGGAGTAACATATTCAATCTTCTATTCGTTCCCGGAGTATGTTCACTGTTTGTTCCAATCCCTGTTCCATATAATTCATGGTTCCCTATCCTTCTCGCATTTTCTCTTGCGGTAATCCCACCTCTTCTTCTCGATGAAAAGAAAGGGCGTCTCTGGGCGGGAATCCTGCTTGTTGCCTACCTGATCTATATCGTGTTTCTTTTTGGAGGTGCATAAAGCAAAAAAATCCATCACGCATTTCACGGGAAACAGTAGTAAATCCCTACGAACATCCCCCCCTAAAGGCAGCCGGATTCTATTCCAGCATAGTAACAGGAAAACAGATACTAATACAGGCCTCCCTCTGTGAAAGTGATACAGGAAATACTGCACTGCATGTTACAAGAACCGCATATGATCACAATATGCAAATGCAATGGATACGAATTGGGAATATATTGAGGTTAACCGGTATAGGGGAAATTTACAGATGGAGACCTTTGTCGAAGCCAGGCCTTTTGTGCCCGATCCTGAATTTGAGACGACCCGCGAATCCGGTATACGTGCAGTCAGAGAACTCATCGTACAGGGCGAGATCGATCCGCCCCTCGTCCCCATCATAGAAGACTTTGCCCAAGTTCCGCACTGTTATACCGTCCAATCCTGTTTTGGCCATTTTGTTCATGAATATGAACCTGATGCAAGGAATATCGCCTCTCCGGAAGCCTACACTGGAAAGATTGCAGAAGTGGAATACCGGATCGCTTACATGGCCTTTTGTATCAGGGAATGTGATCCCGGCCGCCGTCTCTGCCACGATCTCAGCTCTATCACGCGAATCGATCCGGGTTGCATACAGTTCGGGTGCGCTGAATGGTTCTGGGAGAGACAGGTGAACACCTATGTGATACAGGTTGAACCGGAGCGGTTCCGGTACAGGGACAGTGTAGTAGTGGACCTCGCCGAAGCGCTTCACCTCGAAGCTGTCAGGGACCGGTTCATGGGAGAGTTAGAAAAAGTTGCGGTTCTTCACAGGGATATAGCAAGGGCATGACAGCGCATTATCTTTTGTTCGTTCGAAAAAAAGATCCGGCCGGAAAGGATCTTTCCTCACATGACCCCTTCCTCACCTGCACATGATAATCCTTCCTTCGATTGCAGGCGCTACGGGTGTGTTCTTCCTGATATATTCCGCGACCGGATCAATATCATAAACCGTTGTAAAAGTCTTGTTTTCGTATCCTGAAAAGATCCAGTAACCGTCGCCGCCTCCGGCGAGCCATGCATTCACCAGGACTTCATATATCCGTTCGTCATCGAGCGGAGTAGACGAACCATCAGGATCCTCAACGACTATATCCGTGACTCTCGAGCCCGTTTCCTGTATTTCCACAAGTTCGCTTCCATTGTATTCTGCAGTGTATGGTGTCCCGTTCGTATCGATGCTGTAATGAAGACCCGATACCTGGAGAAAACCACCTGAATCGATTCCTTCATCGCCGGGGCCGAGTGCGGAAGCGGAACACTCCAGGGCCTGCCGGATATCACTGCCTTTCATCGGTATCGCCACGATTTCATCGCGGTAGGGCAGCATCTCATAGAGAGTGAGGTACGTGATATTCCCGGGAGGATAAACGGTGTCGCCCCTGATACCCCCGCCGTTGATGAATACAATCTGGCTTTCGGGGAACCAGTCCTGCCACGCGTCGGTTATCAGGTTGCCGGCTGCAGCTTCGCCGGTACGAACCGTAGACTTCCGCGTGTCAAGAGGGGTGAGTGTCTTTCCGATTGCGAGCGCCAGCCTCTCCCTGTATTGGGAGAGATAGGGGTCGATGATTCTCTCCACCACCGGATCGCTCTCTGTAGTGTTGTCAATCCAGACCCAGCTCCATTCGGGATTCCGTATCCTTTTATCGCTGTAGGTGAACCGGAGCACCCCGAGTCTTTCTCCCCTTATACCGTCCTGGACGATGATCGTCTCCCGCTTATCAGGGCCCGTAACCGTCTCATATATATACTCATGGTCGTGACCGCCAACGATCAGGTCAATACCCGGCACCTCTCCGGCAATCTGGCGGTCGATCTCTACTCCCGTATGGGTTATCGCAATCACCAGATCTGCACCATCGGAACGGAGTTCCTCAACCATCTTTTTGGAGATGCCGCATACATCGGGATCCACCAAGACCCCCTCCCCGGGGCTGGAGATCCTGGCAAGATCCGGGGTCATCAGGCCGAATACCCCAATTTTCACTCCCGGTTCCTCAAGAATGACCGATTGCGCAATCGCCCGGCTGAGTCCGGGATCGTCGATTTCCATGTTGGAACAGACTATTGGAAAGCTGGCAAAATCAGTGGAATTACGATATTTTTTTGCTCCAAAATCGAATTCGTGATTTCCAGGGCACACGACGTCGTATCCTGCGGCAGCCATTGATTCCATCTCCGGCCGGCCGGAATACATATCATAGAGTGTGCCGGCAAGGTCATCCCCTGACGAGACGAGCAGCGTTGCGTCGGCCTCCTTCCCAATCTCTCTCTGCATCGTCGATATCCGTCCGAACCCTCCGACATACGATCCTGTGCTGTTCCGGAACGGCTCGACCTGACTCTGTAGATCGGAGGTCGCGATGATAACCATCGTGAGCTCCTCATCCCCTGGAGGAGAGTGCGGCCAGAAGGAGAATAGAAGTGCGGCGATCACTGCAAAAATGACAACGATGATTGGAATTAAAAGACGGAAATTCATTTACAATCCTGTGCAACCCGGAAGAGATAGCATTTGCGAAATGTCCGGGAACTTTATAAGGAGCCGGTCTCGCGCCCTCATCCAAGGCCCACATCCAAAATCATCATGACCAGGAATCCCAAAAGGAATCCCGAGGTTGCCGTCGCTTCAAAACCGTTCTTCAATGATTCCGGAATGACCTCTTCGATCACGACAAAGATCATGGCGCCTGCTGCAAAGGCCAGGGCCACAGGAAGTGCAGGCCGTGCCAGGATAACGACCGCGGCACCGATCACGGCCATCACGGGCTCAACCACGGCCGATAACTGGCCATACCAGAAGCAGCGGAGCCTGGATATGCCCTCCCTCCGAAGCGGCATCGATACGGCGAGACCCTCCGGGAAATTCTGGATGGCTATACCGATGGTCAGCGCCATCGCACCAGCGATCGTGGCCTGGGGAATCGCCAGGGCAACGGCCCCGAATGCCACCCCGATTGCCAGCCCCTCAGGGATGTTGTGCATGGTGATGGCAAGCACAAGGAGCGTTGTGCGATGGAATGAGGACTTCATTCCCTCCGCCTCCTCCTCTGGAAACCCGATATGGAGATGGGGAATTATCCTGTCGAGAACCATCAGAAAGATCCATCCCGCAGCAAACCCGAGGGCGGCAGGCAACCATGGGATTAACTCCATCTCTTCTGCCAGGTCGATAGCAGGTATCAGGAGTGACCAGAAACTGGCCGCAACCATTACTCCGCCGGCAAAACCCATCATTCCGTCGAGGAGACGCTGGTTAAATCTCCTGGTCATGAAGACGACTGCAGCACCCAGCGCGGTAAAGCTCCAGGTGAAACATCCGCCGAGAAGTGCCTGCACGAGAGGAGGGAGCGATATGAAAAGATCGATCATGTCAGGAGTGCCCACCCGGGGATATGGGGTCAGAGGTACCAAAATTTAACCGATGATTCACGTATGACTCCCTCTCATCTCTGATATACTGACTTATGAAAGCCCGTAAAAAATTGAGAATTTTCGTCCGTTTATCTCAAGAATTTTGATACAAACGGGGATGTCTCTCCGCGGCGCAGGAAGTGGCCGGAAGGCCCTTCTCCCAGGAACTCGGAGAACCAGGACTCATGTTCGATCTCCTCGTTTAGTATGGAGAGGGAGAGATCATAAGTCCGGTGGTCCTTTCCGGCCGTGATGTTGCAGATATGCGTGTATCCCCGGACAGCACAGCGCTCTGCCTCGACCAGAACTTTCAGAATGGATCTCACATCCCGTGGATTGTCGGGGAGTTTTGCAGGCGGACATGCGGATAGATTATGGAAATCAACCATGCTCTCCGGCAGTTTTCCACCAAGCTCGTAAATACGTGGGACAAGGGCTTCGAAGTGGTTCCGGTCCTCGATCCGGGCGGTTTCAGCGATCTCCTTGATTCCCTCTCCCTCGAGGTCGATCAGGTTAAACCGGAGTATTGTATAATAATAATATGTCGTTAATTCTGCTCCGGCGTTCTTGACCAGCAGATCGATGAGCTCATCCAAATTCACGCCCGCTTCTTTTACCATTTCCTGTGATACTTTCGCCATAATACACCTCTCGAACATGCAACAATCAATCACCTGCTATATAAAAATTATGGGAACCACGGGTTATACAGTATCATCCTCGGAATAAGACGAGAGGCGTATTTACGCCAGATTTCGAAAAAAGACCCTCAATAATTCGCGCACGATGTCAAGGTATCATGAATCTCGTAAACCTCCAGTTACTCTGCAGGCTGCAAAACTATATGGGTTCTTCCGGGATGATCCTGTACGATCCGAATGACCCGCTATCCCCTGCTGATCCTACTTGTGCTCCTCCTCGTTCTGGTGATTCCCGCCGTTTGTGGTGAGAGCAAAGAACAAAATATGTACGATACGCCGGATATTTCAATCCCTTCCCTGCAGTTGTTCGGGGAGGTGGATTCCGGCCCGACATCCGATGACTATGCAAGGGCCGAAAAGTTACTTCCACAAAACGTCATCCCTTCACTCTACAACACAGATGTCGAGCCCCACTGGATTCCGGGCACATCCTCTTTCTGGTACCTCTCAAATTGGAGATCTGGAGAGGTATTTTTCCTCGTCAATATGACCGAGGGAACGAAAAAGGAAGCATTTGATCATGCCCGGCTTGGTGCTGCGCTTGAGGAGACCTCCGAAAAAACGGCCGATCCGGCCCATCTCCCCATTACCTCCATAAAATTCCTCAATGGATTCGCGGACCTGGAATTTACCGCATTCAACCAAAGCTGGCGCTATGATCAGAATACCGGTGTGTTGCATCAAATCTCCGCGATTTCCGGCGCATCGGATGGCATGCTTATTTCTCCAGACGGAGAGAAAGCGGTTTTCTTATCGGGCGACAATCTCTTCGTCCGATATCTGCATACGGGGACTGATTATCCCCTCACGACCGATGGTATAACAGATTATTTTTATGCCCGGATTTCGGATACGACATCCGGAGTGGTATCGGAGAAGAGATCGGGCGACCAGGTCGCACCATATGCGGTATGGTCCACGGACTCGATGCATCTCAGGACCTTCCATGTCGACCAGAGGAATGTCTCACCCCTCTACCTTCTCCAGGAGGTTCCGGAAGACGGCACCATCAGGCCGATCCAGTACACCTATCATTATTCAATGCCCGGGGAGCAGGTGGCTGCCTATGAACCTGTTGTCATACATCTCAAAGACCGAAGTGTGACAGGGGTCATGTACCCCCCCTGGCCCACTACATCAATGATGGATACCGACCAGTTTGTCCTCTCCTGGTGGAAGAATGACAGTACCATGATCTATTCGGTATATGTGGAGCGCGGCGAGACCGTCCTTCGTTTCCTTGAGGAGAATCCCGTTTCCGGAGAAGTGCGCGAAATCATCACGGAAACAGGGCCAAGTTACAGGGAAACAAACCTCGATTACGCGGGCCGGCCGAACGTGTATGTCTATGAAACAAACGGAGATATCATCTGGTTTTCGGAGCGTGACGGCTGGGGACACCTCTATCTCTACGACTCACAGGGTGAGTTGAAAAACCAGGTTACATCGGGGGAGTGGGTGGTACGATCCCTGGTCTTTGTCGATGAAGAATCGGAATGGATCTATTTTTTGGCCGGAGGACGAGAACCGGGCCGCGATCCATATTACCGGCATCTTTACCGTGTCCGTCCCGACGGCTCCGACCTTTCGCTCCTTACGCCTGAAGATGCGGACCATGAGATATCCTTTTCGCCGGACGGAAAGTACTTCGTCGACTCCTATTCGAGAATCGATATTCCCCCGGTAACAGTCGCCAGGGATTCCGAAGGGACTATAATTCTTGAGCTGGAAAAGGCCGATATCTCCTATCTTGCTACTCTCGGGTGGAATGCGCCCGAACAAATCAAGGTAAAAGCCCGGGACGGTACAACCGATCTCTATGGCCTGATTATCTACCCAACCAATTTTGATCCCCGGACGCGGTATCCTGTTATCGATTCGGTATATCCGGGACCACAGATCATTGTGACTGCCAAGGCCTTTCCTTCCGACTATGGATACAACTCAAAAGTGTTCTGGAAATGCCAGGCTCTTTCGGAACTTGGCTTCATCGTGGTGAATCTCGATGGCCTGGGCACCCCCTACCGCTCAAAATCGTTCCACGACGTGGCATACGGTCATATGAGTGATGCGGGCGGGCTTCCTGATCACGTTGGCGCACTTTTGAACCTATGCCATGAACGGACATATATGGATCCTGACCGGGTAGGGATATACGGCCATTCCGGAGGCGGGTTCATGACCGCACAGGCCCTGCTTACCTATCCTGATTTTTACCGTGTCGGTGTAGCCTCGGCGGGAAACCATGATAATCGGCTGTATGGTTCGTACTGGGGAGAGAAATATGAAGGTCTGCCCAACGGCACAAAGTATCTCGAACAGGTGACGGCCGAGAAGGCATCGAATCTCACCGGACATCTCCTCCTTGTAACCGGAGATCTCGATGACAATGTCCATCCCTCCATGACGATGCAGCTCGTTGACGCATTGATTGACGCGAACAAGACCGTTGATATGCTGGTCCTTCCCAATAGGAACCATGAGTTCAATTACGATCCATATTTCATAAAGCGGCTTTTTGATTACTTTGTCCTCCATTTTAAGGGAGTCGAACCTCCGGACTATGTTTTTGACGTGCCCTGGCTTCCCGATTGAATAAATTTTTTCGTATATCTGTCCGAAACTCCCGGCAAATTCGTCCCTACCGGAAAAAGAATCAATTAAATATCCATTGATACAATTTTCAGACGATCTTCATGGCGAAGGTTTTCCTGGGCAACGCAAACCGTGCGGAGACGTTCCATTGGGGAGTATCCCAATGAATTCCCGGCATACGTTCGATCCCGAATCTATTCCGGTAAAGACCGGCAGGACAGACGACATCGTCGTTGCATTCAAGGATTTTGGAAGCGGTGATCCGCTGGTCCTGATCAATGGTTTCGGATCGACGATGGACATGTGGAATCCTCCCATCCTTGATGCCCTGGGCAGTTCTTTTCGGGTTGTTCTCTTTGACAGCAGGGGGATGGGATATTCGGGATCATCTGAAAAGCCCTATTCCATACCATTGTTCGCACGCGACACCGCCGGACTCATGGATCTTCTCGGCATTTCCCGTGCTCATGTCATCGGTTTTTCACTCGGCGGCATGGTTGCACAGGAACTGGCCCTGCTCTACCCGGAAAAGATACGATCACTCGTCCTTGTCTCCACCGATTGCGGCGGCCCCCATGCTGAAAGGATGAGTGCAGATGTGTGGAAGACGCTTTCAGACAAAAACGGAGACCTGCTCGAACAGGCGGAGCGGCTGTTTTCTATCCTCTTTCCGCCAGGCTGGGCAAGAGAGCACGATCCCTGGGATTACTGTCCCGAGATTCATGAAACAACGCCAAAGGAACATATCTTTCGGCAGTCAGAGGCCCTTTTCACATGGCAGGGGACGTATGAGAGGCTGCCGGAGATCCAGTGCCCCACGATGGTGATTACGGGGACAGACGATGTCATCATCCCACCGGAGAATGCCTTTATATTAGCGAGACGAATACCGGCTGCGTGGCTTGTTCAATTCCGCGATGGGGGTCACGGCATCGCCTACCAGTTCCCGGAGTTGTATTCGAGGGTCGTGATGATGTTTCTCGATCTGCACTCATGACCGGGATTTCCCTGAGCGTGGCAGACAATAGTCCCATCTTCCATCTCTCGTCAGCTTCATCTGTAATCTCGATCAACCATAGACCAGGGGAAGATAATGGATAGAAAGACGATGATCTCTCTCATACTGGTGATTGTCGTGATATCTGCAGGTCTGTTATTCTACGAGTCCGAACGTATCAGGCAGGGATCCATGACCCACACATACAGGTACATGGTAGAGATAGAATCAACCGGGACGGTGTACAATGCTTCGATCATAGTCCCGGTCGGATCGGTTGATGGGTCGTCGCCCATCGCCGATGCGATTGAATACGGTCGGATGACAGGCATCCCGGCAGGTTGGTCCCTGATGCTGCTTACAACAGATAGTGCCGTTTTCCTGAAGATATCGGCACCTGAAATTATTGCCTCCACGCCTGTAACCCCAATGCCCGTCTATGAAGGGCAGGAACCTGGTGGAACGGAAATGAGCCCCCGGACACCGGTCGTGTTGACGGTTGAGGTCGATTCCGAATCTGCGATCGCCACCGCAGATCCGGAAGGATCAGAACCACTCCTGGAACCAAGAGAAAACCAGACTCCGAACGAGTGTTCGTTCCCGCATCCGGATGATATGCCGGTCTCGTGCTACCGGTATGCAATTCCCGTGTATGCCAGTTACATGGCATCAAACGACACGATGCTTTCGGTAGCTGTGGAACTCGTTGGAGAGAACACATGGTGGCTGGGCGGATGGAGCGGGAACTCTTATAGCGACCGGGTGCATCTGACGCTTTCCGGCCCCTTCTCGGGGTGGACCATTACCGGGGGGACATCGGTTTTCGGAATGGGAAATTACTAAAAAGATCCTTGTGATATCCAAATCCCATCCGAAAAAGATGCCCGCCCACTATCGCAATAATCCTCTCCATGGAACGAAATATCGGAGGGCTCATTTTTTAAAATGCCATTAATCGAGCATCGGAAGGGCCCTATATTTTTCTTATGCGCAATTTCTAAAGGATGTTTGGGGAGTATTCCGGAAGAAGGAACATTTTTTGCCGTGGGAGTGTTCATACAGCTTGAAAGAAAGGGGGATATCATAATGGAGATTGGGAATTTTGCAATCAACACCTCATCACTGGTCGGCCACTTTTATTCGCTTCCTGATGAGGTTGCAAGGGGAAATGTCTTCGCTATCGTGATCTTTCTCTTCCTTTTGTATATTTGTATATATGTCATCCAGAAACTCACGACTATGCTGGTATTCGTCCTCAAGAAAGTCTTTCTGCTTATTATCGTATCCCTTGCATTCTTCGAGTTCATGAGGATGTTTTCCCTGAAACTCGCCTTTGAAGGGTTATCAACCGAAACAATCGTATTCGGAGCGGCCGGATTCGTAATCGGTGTCTTGGCATTTGCGATTGCGCTCTATGTCGCGCTCCATTCGGTCATTGTTCTTCAAAAATCGCAAAAGGAGTCCGCACAGGAGGAAGAGGAGATGCCAGCGGCCGCCGTTCCTGTTGCACAACTCGGACCTGAGCAGGTTCAGGCGACAATAACCGCTACAGGAGAAAGTGGCGAAGTGGGGGAGCAACCCCGTGCAAAGGCAGATACCGGTGCAGGTGAAAAAGAGGTGCCGCTCCCTGTCGGCTCCCGGATCAGGGAGGAACTCTCGGTTACCGCATTGAAAAACGACAAACGGATCGGTGCCGTTATTACCTATATCATAATTGCAGAATTCGGCGTATTCTCATCAAAAACCATAGCAGCACCTTCAATCGAGACCGGCATAATCTTTTTCTGCGCATTTATCCTCGCAAGCCTCATCTTCATACGACTCACATATCACGATTACTGGAAAGGAACACGGCACCTGGTCGCCGCTATACTGATTGGGGGTTTCCTCTCCATTGTCCTGGGCTTCTTCTGGGGGGGCATCCCCCTGGAGCAGCTTCTCTCCCTGAATTATTTCGCATCTGATGCCCTGGTTGCACTTGTAACAGGGCTCGCATTGAGCCTCTTTATGGGGAGCATCGGGTAGGCAAAACCACAAATCATTTCTTTTTTACCCGCATACGAAACCTGCCATGAAAGATCAATCCCCTCCAGCTGAATGTACATTCTATGAAGTCCAGTGGTTTCGACAGATATGGATATGGATGGTGGTGATCTTCATTGCAGCTCTTGCATGGTATTCGTTTATCCAGCAGATCGTGTTTGGAGAGGCGTTCGGAAATAATCCAGCCCCGGATTGGATGGTTTACCTCCTCCTGGCAGTATTCGGTATCATCTTTCCGGCATGGTTTCTCGTGATGAAACTCCAGATTGCGGTCGATGACAGGAAGCTCTCCTTCCGGATGTTTCCCCTCCACCCGCGTTGGAAAGTGGTTGCCGGAGGAGACCTCGAGAGTGCGATGGCCGTTGTATACAAGCCGTTTCGTGAATTTGGCGGATGGGGAATCCGGTATGGAAAGCAGGGGATTGCATATACGGTATCCGGTAACAGGGGGGTTCTTGTCAGGCTCGCATCAGGCAGGACCTTCCTCCTCGGATCAGAGCGGTCTTTAGAATTGGAGATTGCACTCAGGAATCTGATAGAGGCCCGCAAGCGGAAATGAACCCGGATCAATTGCACCAATCGTCATCCTGATGTCTTCGTTCTCCAAAAAGACCATCATGAATTCCTAGATGCATATACGAAAAACACGAAAAAAACCTGATTTTGCTATTCCCCGGTTTACAACTCCGGTACTCCGTGGGGCCACAAAACATGTCATTTTTTATTGATATACATGCTGTTATCTTTGTCCGCGATATTCTCCGGAACTATGGAATATCTATGGAACCCGACTGCTATGTCCATGGCCGCACCGAACGTGAATTCGGACGGTTGCGCTACCAGGCTGAGAAGCTGGCCGAAGTGCTCCAGAACGACACCAGGTACCCGGAAGGTGATCTGGTACTCGAAGCAGCCTGCGGTGTCGGCGCCCAGACCGTCATACTCTCACGGAACAGTCCCGGAGCACGGTTCGTCTCGGTTGATATATCCCCCGAATCCCTTGCATCTGCCGAGTATTATACATCTGCGGAAGGATTGAGAAACGTCACGTTTCAGCAGGCCGACGTGTTGAACCTTCCATTCGAACCGGAAACCTTTGATCATGTATTCGTCTGTTTTCTCCTGGAGCACCTGCAGGACCCGCTCCTCGCCCTCGAGCAGTTCAGGGGGGTCTTAAAACCGGGCGGATCCATAACTGTGATCGAAGGGGATCACGGATCGGCGTTCTTTTACCCCGAAAGCCCGTATGCCGTCCGGGTTATCGATTGCCTGATTGAGATCCAGAGAGAGATGGGAGGAAATGCCCTTATCGGAAGGGAACTCTTCCATCTCATGCAGGATAGTGGATTTGATTCGATCAGCGTCTCTCCGCGTACGGTATATTCGGACGGGGGCAGACCTGAGGCCTGGGAGCAGGTCAGAAATATATTCATCGAAATGGTGGAGGGAGTCAGAGATGATGCCATCAAACGGCAAATGATTGATCGGGATACGTGGGAGAGAGGTATCCTTGACCTGGATCGGATCGCCGGTCCGTCGGGCAGCTTCTGCTACACCTTCTTCAAAGCCACAGCTGTAAAGTGATCCAATAAGGGCAGGTCCGGCACCGGATACCAATAACTCTTTTACTCCCCGATTCAATACTCGACCGATTAACAGGTATGGTGAGAGAATGATCGCCCCGTTGCCGCCAGAGAAGATGAGACACACCCTTGAGACCAGTAAGGTGGATTGCGAAAGCACCGATCAATTGACACCAGTCAATGAGATAATCGGCCAGGCTCGTGCCATCAAGGCCCTTGAATTCGGACTGAACATACAGGAGGAGGGATTCAATATCTATGCCGCAGGAATCCATGGAACCGGAAGAAAATCAGCGGTCAGGAAGTACCTTGACCAGCTTGCCGCGACCAAGCCGAGAGGGCACGACTGGATATATGTGAACAATTTTAAGAATTCATATGAGCCGAATGCCATAAAGCTCCCGCCGGGAACAGGGCCATCCTTCCGTGACGACCTGGCAGCCTTTATCGAGGAGGCCAGGCGACTCATCCCCAAAGTATTCGAGAGCGAAGATTATGCAGCGAAAAGGGATACTGCCATTCGAAGCCTCGAACAGCAGAAAGGAGAGATAATCAGCAGGATAAATGCCGTGGCCCAGGAAAAGGGCTTTCTTATCCAGACATCCCCCCAGGGTCTCTTGATCATTCCGACGCGGGACGGCGAGCCCATCCCACCGGAAGAGTTCCAAACCCTGCCGGAAGACGTCCAGAACGAGTACCAGAAACGAAAAGAGGAACTCTCGGCCGAAATGCGTAATACGTTCCGGCAGCTTCGGGAACTTGACCAGAAAGCACATGAGGAGATCGAGAGCCTGAACCGTGATGTCGCCCTCAATGCGCTCGGCCATCGCGTGGCAGCACTGAAAGACAAGTACTCCGGGATCGACGAGATCCAGGACTACCTGGATGCAGTTCAGAGAGATATCATCGACAACCTCCCCCAGTTCCTGCCAGAAGCACAGACCCCGCAGGCACAGGCCCAGTTCCAGCACCCCCTCTTCCAGGAGTTTGCATTCCGCAAATATCATGTAAACGTCATTGTCGATAATTCAGGGAGAGACGGGGCACCGGTTATCTTCGAACAGAACCCCACTTACCAGAATTTGATGGGCAAAGTAGAAAAGGAAGTCCAGTACGGCGTGGTCTCAACCGACTTCACCATGATCCGCCCCGGTTCGATCCATAAGGCAAACGGGGGGTACCTCGTGATCATGGCTGAAGACCTGTTCCGAAACCCCTATTCATGGGACGGGCTGAAGACTACCCTCAAGACCGGAGTGGTGACGACCGAGGAGCCGGGCGAACGGTTGGGATTCATCACCGCCAAAGGAATCAAACCGGAACCCATCCCCCTCTCCTTAAAGGTGATTCTTATCGGAACTCCCGATATCTATCAGATACTGTATACAGGCGATCCGGATTTCTTCGAGCTTTTCAAGGTCAAGGCAGACTTTGACATCACCATGGACAGGAATGACGAGAACGTAAAGAAATATGCCACGTTCATCTGCACCCTGTGCGAGCATTATAACCTGAGGCACCTCGATGCATCCGCGGTGGCCAAGATTATCGAATACAGTTCGCGCCTGGCAGAAGACCAGATGAAACTGAGCACCAAGTTCTCAAGTATCGCCGATATCATACGTGAGGCGAATTTCTATGCCGGCAAGGATACTGCAGAGTATATCGGCGGAGTGCAGATACAGAAAGCAATAGACGAACGGATCTACCGGTCGAATCTTGTCCAGGAAAAGATCCGCGAATACATCAGCCGGGGCATCATCCTGATTGAGAGCAAGGGTGAGATGGTCGGACAGGTCAATGGCCTCTCGGTCATCGGGCTTGGTGATATCGAATTCGGACGGCCATCCCGCGTCACCGCAAGTATAGGTGTTGGAAAGGGCGGCATCGTCGATATCGAGCGTGAAGCCGCCATGGGGGGACCGATCCATACCAAGGGAGTCCTGATCCTCTCCGGCTACCTTGCAAACAAGTATGCGCAGGACAAGCCTTTGAGCCTGGCCGCAAAGCTCGTCTTCGAACAGAGTTACTCAGGTGTGGAAGGAGACAGTGCCTCCAGCACGGAATTATATGCAATCCTCTCTGCACTTTCCGGTCTTCCTGTCAGGCAGTCAATCGCGGTCACCGGTTCCGTGAACCAGAACGGACAAGTCCAGGCGATTGGGGGAGTAAACCAGAAACTTGAAGGATTCTTTGAGATCTGTAAGGCTCAGGGGCTGACCGGAAAACAGGGGGCCATGATCCCGGCTGCCAACGTTCAGAATCTCATGCTCAGGGAAGAGATACTGGAAGCGGCAGAGAACGGCAGTTTCAAGATATATCCTGTCAGGACGATCGATGAGGGTATCGAAGTCCTTACCGGCGTGAAGGCGGGGGAGAGGGGACCCGACGATATGTTTGAAGAAGGCACCGTCAATTATCTGGTGGACAGACGGTTACGTGAGATGGCAGAAAGATTCAGGGAGTTTCGCGAATACTCCCATTGAATTTTTTTTGTAGATAGAGAACTGCGATATCATATCACCACGAAATCGCCGTTCATGGTCGTTGCATGGGGATCGCACTGGTAGTAATAGGTTCCAGCTTCTGCAGGAGCAACAAAATTATAGGTGATTGCATGGGGGCCCGTGATTATCTCTCCCCGGTATATGACCAGTGATGCACTGCTGTTCTCATAAAGCGCGAAGTTATGGGAAATGCCGTTATCCCTGTTGTCGAAATTTATTGTGACAAGCGCCCCGGAAGGCACTGTCAGGAGCCGCCGGTCGAAGGCAAAATTCCTGGCACTCAGATCGATTGTGACTTCCGGCCCGGGCGTCGCTGACGGCTGCAACCCCGGCGATTCCGTCTGGATGGTTTGGGGAACTGTCGTTTCTACAGCAGTTGTCGATGTCGGATGAGGCACAGCCGGCCCCTGGCTGGAGCTGCATCCCGATATTGCCACGCCAATACCAACCGCCAGGACAAAGATCACGATACTGATTCCCTCTCTCATAAGGGGGTACAGGTGGAGAGAGAATAAAGTTGTAATCCAAGAATGAATACTCCAAAAAATGCAGGTCAATCGCGCCCGGCCGAACCGAAACTTTCGCTCCGGATTGTTTTTCCCACCAGGTCATGTAAAAATCCGGATTTGGCAGAAGACTGCCCGTCTCCCAATAAGGGTATCTTTTAAATGACTCCGTAGTAATTCATGTACAGGTAAAAATCCAAGAAGGAGTAACATTCTGACCACTATCGATGAATTCCTGGAACCTCTGCTCAAAGGTGTCTGGGAGATCGAGGTTTCAAAGGAAGCGGTGACGGAGCCGCTGGGTCCCGGATGGGAACGATCGACGATTAATGTGCCCTCGCCCGGAACGATTGCAAGTTATCGCAGGGGCGTATTCCATGCGCATGAGACCGACACGGAATGGCGTGTCCACCTCGACCGATACGACCCGAAAGTGCACCCGGTATGGCATCTTATTGACGATGCCCCCCTCCTGTTGATGATAGGTGGGACTTTCAGGGCGCTCCTGATGGATGTACGTAACCGTAATACAAAAGAGACGCTGGATGAGCAGAAAACCACCTGGAAAATGCTCCTTTTGATGGGTTTTGCAATGACAGCAACAGGTATCTTCATCGGACTGGATCCATTTGCCTTCTTCGAAGGGATTGTGCTTTTCCTGATCCCGCTTATTGTGGTTGCCGTCGGGATCAGTATCATCTTTCGTGGATCATTGTTCGGAAGGAGGAGTACTGCAACATGGAGCAGGATATTCCTGGGGCTGGGAATTATTGCAATCGGTGTAAGTCTCATACTCCTCCCAAGTGAGTTGATGGCAGGTTTCATCTTCCTTATTCTTGCCTTATGGACATTTTCAAGCGGCATCGTATCAATAAAGAGACTTTCCAGGGGGAGGAGCGGTGTCCCGGAAGGATTTTCCAAGATCCTGGCGATCGGTATCCTCTCGTTTCTACTTGCCGGCGCCACACTGGTGGCGCCCGATGCCGTGATAACGATTCTCGTTGGAATCGTTGCGGTCATCATTATCCTGCTCGGGCTACTGCTCATCGGAGACGGGCTTTCCCTCAGGAGACGTATGAAGGGGTATAAAAAGCCAGGCTAAATCTCATCGCCGTTATACAGCATGGGAGAAATGCGAGTGAGTACCACGATGAGGTCATCTCTAAAACCCGTCCATGCAGTACAAACGGTAATAGACAGGTATCCTTTTTTCGGATATGGTTATGGCAATCTCCTTTTCCTGACAAAAACGCCCAGATCGATTTCCCTGAATATTCTTTGGCAAATCTCGCCGCAACATACTTTCAGGCGGGTTGGCCCCTGGTGGACAGTGCTTACAGACCCGTTGCCCGGATGAAAAGAATAGTGTAAAAAAAGGAGAACTGGAAAAATCACCGTGGCATGTTCCTCTTCAAAAAGTCGAGTGCATATTCCTGGGCCTCTCTTGACTTTGGATTGATCCAGAAGCACAGGTGTGACCCCTCTTCGATCCAGATCCGCTCCGCATTCGGGATATGTTCGTACGCATAGACCCCGTCATAGAACTTGACATCCGCATCGTGTGTGCCGTGGATCACGAGAGTCGGGCATTTTATATCTTCAACAGGCAGATGGGTGAGATTGCGGGTTATCTCTATATCGTTCTCCGTTCCGGCCCTGCGTGTGTTGTATGGATACATCGTATTCATGAAGGCTGTTGCGAACTCGTATGCATAGGGATCGTTTAAGACGAATTCCAGGTGTTTTTTCAACTCGTCCTTTGTATAATAGGCCTCGCTCTTGAAGATCTCCCTTATGAATGCATCGGGCCTGGCCTTCGTCATCTTTTGAAGGAGTTTCTGTCCCGTGTTAGAGAGGAAGAGCATCTCTGTAACCGGCCCCGCGGTCTCGGGCAGATCATAATAACCACTGATAGAGTCTGCTGCGATAAGGGCCCATATCCGGTCGGGGTGGCGTATTGCGAAGCTGTACGCAAAAGGTCCGCCTGCCGAGATCGAGAAGACCGCAACCTTCTCAATCCCGAGCTCATCGAGGACGGCAGCAAAGAGATCGACCTGGTCCGGAAGAGATTTCCCACTCTCGAGAGGCGTTCCGAGATATCCCGGACGTGAGAGTGAGAGAAGCCTGAAGTCCTGGACGGCGAAATCGATAGCCGCACGGCACTGATCGATTCCGCCAAGACCGCCGTGACTGCCCATCAGGACCGGGCCCTCGCTCCCGGTGAGATCTACCTCCACCTCCCCGAGGCGGGTTTTTATTACCCTGGGAGAGATGAAAACGTCTTTCAATATCTCTATCCTGCCATTCTCTGTCTTCCCGGTTTTTCCTGTCATCTCCTTATTCATGCTTAACCCTCATTTCTTAAATCACTAAAGGCTTCAGTCATCTTACTATGAAAATGACTTCGTCACCTTCAAATTTATAATGAATGTGTCAGCGAAAGGGAATTATATGGTCTGGTATTGCTTTTCCGGTTCACGTGCCTGGATATATCCCATTCGTTGATCAGGACACGTCCTCATCTGTTCTGTTACAGTGCCGGAACCGTGTCCGTGGGACAGACAACTCGAAGCGGGCCCCTTCGCCCACTTTCCCCCTCTCTGTAATGCCGATGCCGGTTATATCAAGGATCTCCCGTGCTAAAAATAGGCCAAAACCGGTATTACTTCCAAATCCACGTCCGAAAATAGCTTCTTTTTTATCTCTGGCTATGCCGATTCCATCATCAGATATGCTGACCGTCAGCCCTTCCGGATCCTCACAGGCCTTTATAAAAATTTTACTGACATTCTTACCATGAACCAGGGAATTCTGTATGAGGTTGTAGAAGACTTTCTCGAAGAGCGGATCGGCATAGATCTCGATCTCGGGAATATCGATATGGAGATCTATCTGCTGAAGGTTGAACTGGTCAAGTGTCCCACCTACTATCCAGCCCAGTCTCTGCCATGTCGGGGCGTTGATCCCGATATCCTGGTACTCTCGGGTAAACTCAATATGACGCTTGATTATTCCGGCACTGGCATCGATCTTGTTGAGTAACTCTGTTCTCTCTCCTTCAGAGAGATCCTCTTCGCGAAACAGGCCTGTGGCTCCCAATAATACGGTGATCTGGTTGAGAATATCGTGTCTTGTGATATTCGAGAGCAGGTTCAATTTCTTGTTCGTCTGGGAGAGGGCTTCTTCTGCAACTATCCTTTCTGTAATGTCTTCGAGAGTCTCGGCCACACCTATACTGTTACCTTTGGAATCCCTGATGATTGCTGCGGTAAAATAGAGCCACCGCCCGTTTTCTCCAATATGCGGGAAGAAATCCGTTGCTTCGTACGCATCCGGGAGGAGCTTGGATCTTGCCCATTTCCCACTATACAGTTCCTGTATGGCATCAATCCTGTTATCTGCCAGGAGATCTGCCAGGCAATCCCTCTCAGTTTTATAAAAAGCCCTCCAGTGCTGCAGAGTGCCCATTACTTTCTCTTCCGGTATTCCTGACAGTTCCTCCAATGCCCGGTTCCATAGTATGATCCTGTGATTGTTATCAATCACAAAATGAGGAATGGGCGAGCTGTCAATGGTCGCCCTGAACTTCGCCTCGTTATTCCGGACTGCCAGTTCTGCCAGTTTCAGATCGGTTATATCCCTCCCTACGGATTGGTATTCGACAATCCGGCCATCCTTATCAAAGACTGCCCGGTCACTCCATAGCTGCCACCTGATCTCTCCCCCCGGCATGATTATCCGCTGGTCAATAGACCCCACGGGATGATCCGGAGTGAGTCCTGCAAAGAATTCCTCAACCCTCCTCCTGTCATCGGGATGAATATCCGGTATAAACCGTCGACCGAGAAGATACTCGCGCTTGTAACCGAAATAGTTGCAGTATGCCTGATTCACGAAGATATGTGTTCCATCAGGCAGAAACCGGCTGATAAATTCTGTCTGGTCCTCGATGATGTTCCTGTATCGCTCTTCACTCTCTTTTAATGCCTTCTCCATGCTCTTGTGATCAGATATATCTGTGGCGATGCTCATGATGACCTTCTTCCCACCCCAGTCGGCATATTTTGCCTTGACCATGAGAGGCAGTAACGAGCCATCCTTACGGATATACTCCACCTCGAAGGATATTTCACCTTTTTCCTCGAGAATTCGCATCCTTTCCGCGATTTCATCCCTTTTATCCGGAGCATCGAGAGAATGGAGTTTCATCGACAGAACCTCTTCGCGGGTACATTCATTTATGTCGATGGCCCTCTGGTTCATATAGAGAAAATTGCCATCGAAATCATGAACGCTGATCGCCTCCGGAGCATTATCAAGCAGTTCCACCAGGATCTTCCTGTATTCCTCCTTCCGCTTGGTTGGGCCGATGTCTACAACGACACCCCTGAATCCGGCATTCCTGTTTCCTTTGAATATGGGTGAGGCATAGATAAGCGACGGGAACGTGCTACCGTCCTTTCGAATCGTGGTGTATTCCTCATGCGTAACCGGTTCTCCTTTTACCAGCCGGTACATGTTCTCCTTCAGTCGATCATGCTGGGAGGGGGTAATGATATTCACCACATTGATGCCGCTTAAGAGATCATCAGGGGTGTATCCCATGAGCCTGAAGGCAGGTTCGTTGATAAAAGTGAGATTGAGATCTTCATCACACTCAAAGACTATCTGCGGAAGAATCCGTGCAAGTTCCCTGAACCGGGTCTCGCTCTCACGCAGGGCCTCCTCGGTCCGTCTCCTCTCCACGGCCTGCTTGACCTTGTGTTCCAGTTCCACAAACTGCGATTTTGCATCCCTTCCTTTCTGGAGATAAAAATCTGCCCCTTCATTCAGGGCCTGGATGACTATCTCCTCACGGCTTTTGCCGGTAAAAATGATGAAAGGGACAGAATTGCCCGATTCCCGCAGGTTTTTTAAGAATTCGATCCCGTTCATAACCGGTATCTGGTAATCGGAGATTATTGCATCGTATCTCTTTTTACGAAGCATCTTCAAAGCCTGTTGCGCAGAAAGTGAGGTATCTACCAGGAGATCGCCGGAGCGCTGGAGATAGAGCCTTACGACATCGAGAAATGCAGGCTCGTCATCAACATAGAGTATCGAATACACGGTTTATTCGCATTCTCTTGTTTACGAGCAGGTTATAATTAAATATTATTTTAAAAATGATATCTTTCGTGCTTCCGGTCGCTCGATTGCTACATGATAGAGAGACTTAAATAACCGAATAGGAATCTTCACCATTTTCCAAACAGATCTTCTGCCGCATTCCAGAGACGATCCTGTACCTGCCTGTCATAAGTCAGTTCCGATGACCATACCGGGGAGGGGCTTTCTTCGAAATACCTGCCCGATAATTCTGCAACATCCGGCGATAGGGCAAGGTGGACCGGTATCTCCGCCCCTTGCGCCGGAGACTTTCCCCTGATGGAGGGGAATTTCTCCCGGAGCATCCTGGTCGCGATCACACCCGGATGCAGACAGTAAGTCGCAACACCGGAATTGCAGAGCCTCTCCGAGAGCGAGTAGGTGAACGTAATGTCTGCGAACTTGGAGAGTGCATAGGCCTTGTATGCGTCATAACGCCTCTCGCCCTGCAGGTTATCCCAGTCGATCCTCCTCACGGCCCGATGGGCGGTTGAGGCCAGGTTCACCACCCGCGAAGGGGAGCTTTTCCGCAACAGGGGTAGTAAAAGGCGGGTTGTGAGGAATGGTGCAAGGTAATTGACTGCAAAGGTTGCCTCGATCATGTCTGCCGTCAGTCTGCGTCGCTTCTCATAGGTTCCGGCATTGTTGATAAGCACGTCAAGGCGATCATAGCTTGATACTATCTCTTCTGCAAGCCGATGGATATTTTCCTGGCTGGAGAGATCCGAGATTAAGAGGTCCAGTTCCGCATTCCAGGTCAGATTTTTTATTTCCCTGAGTACCTTCTCCCCTTTCTCGCGGTCCCGGCCATGGAGAATTACGTGGGCGCCGTGAAGAGCAAGTTCCCTTGCGGTGACCTTGCCGATCCCGTCGGTCGATCCGGTGACCAGGATGATCGGTTGCGTCATTATCATGGAGATGTGTGATAGAGGGGGATGAAGGTTTTGGGGGGATATGCAAAAGATGGTATGAACCACAAGAATAAAAAAAGCCGCGATAACAGTACACACATGGAGTTTGACCCCGCTGTTTTGGATACGTTTCCGGGCATATGCGTGGCTGAGGGAGATATAAGGGACGTAAATATCGAAAAGGAGACCGGCGGGCTGGAAGCCCTGAAGGTCGAGGTGGCCAAAGAGATTCAATCACGTTATTCTCTTGATAATGTGCGAAACGAACCTGTTTTCCGGGCATACCGTGATTTTTTCTGGAGTGTCGGTGTTGACCCCACAAAGACCCGCCCCGCCTCCGAAGCTCTTGTCAGGAGGATCCTTTCGGGTGGCGTCCTTCCGAAGATAAACACTGCCGTCGATTCGTACAACCTGGCATCGGCCGTAAGCGGCATCCCTATCGCAGCATTCGATGCAGATGAGCTAAAGGGCGATCTGACAATGCGATTTGCATGCGAAGGTGAGGAATTTTGCGGCATCGGCATGAAAAAACCCATCATTCTCACGAGAAACCAGGTTATCATTGTCGATTCGGATGAGATCGTTGCCATTTATCCCTACCGCGATTCCGATTCGACAAAAGTGAGACCAGATACCAATACCCTGCACATCGTGACCTGCGGAGTGCCGAAAATTGAGCGGGAACTGGTCCTGAAGGCGTATGATACGTGTGCACGGTTCCTGCAGGAGTATACGGGCGGAACACCGTCTGTGTCGAAGATGTCGCCTTGACGAGATGATCCGAAAAGGACTTTTTCCGGACGGATCGTCCAATCCCCAAAAAAAATGAACTATTCTATACCCTGACAAACGTCCCGTTCCGACCCCTGAAGTCGACCATTGCAATACGGACAGAGTGGGGGAGGCCGTCATTTACGGTGAAATTTACCGCGGTATTATAGGTGTCTTCACTGAAGATATTGTCGTTCCAGTGGGTAAGGTTGAAAGGCACCGGATTTTGCCCGGTAAAAAGCTGTAGTCGTCCAGCTGTTTCCAACACCCTGACATCTCCATAATAGTCGGAACGATAGGTGCCGGTATATGCCTCCAGGCCGAGGGGCCTTACCTGATCTTGAGGCGGGGCCGGCAATTGTTCCACGGGCTGGATCTCTTCGAAAGCGGGATCGATGACCTGGCGGAAGGCGGCATAATAATCGATGGCGCATTCCCCATCGGGATAGAGATCGCGGAATGTATAGCAGACCGCCATCGGGAGGGAATGGGATATCCCCTTATTGCATAGTACCGCGATTCCAACTTTCTCACCGGGCAGGATCATGATGTAGCTCGTCGAGGACGTGGTGGATCCACCATGATCAAGGATGAGTCCGTCTTCCAAAAATGAGTAATACCACCCGAGTCCGTATCCGGACACGTATGTATCTGACGATGCCGAAACAATCTGGAGTGAGTGCGTCTCGGCAAGTACTTCCGGTGAGATGACGGCTTTTCCGTCGGTTTCCCCTAGGTTCACCTGGAATTTTAGCCATTGCGCCATATCCCTGATGGACGAACTGACACCCCCGGCTGGGGAGATGGCATCATAATCGAGTGGCTCGGCTATGACGAATGTGCCGTTCTCTTCGACATGGTTCCAGGCCCTGTTTCCTGCATTGATGAAATCGTCATAGCGTGCGCTCGAGGACTCCATCCCGAGCGGCTCGAAGAGCTCCAGCTCGATGAGATCGGGCCATTCGGTGCCCGTGGCCCGGGCAGCCGACTCCCCGGCAAGCAGGAACATCACGTTCTGGTACTCGAAGGCTGTCCGGAACTCGGTGGCGGGCTCGAGGTACCTGATTCGGAAGAGTATCTCAGACGAATTGTAGTTGAATGGAACCATCAGTTCACCGCCTGCATGGGACGGAAGTCCGCTCCTGTGGCAGAGCATGTCCCGGAACGTCAGATGCTGTCCTGCCCAGGTATCGTCCAAGGCGAATTCGGGGTAATACTGCACTGCCTTATCGTCCCAGCCGAGTACGCCTCTATCGACCAGGGAGGCGATTACGGTAGATGTTAAGGGTTTTGAGGCCGAACCGACCTGGAAGACGGTGTCGGGATCCACCGGGTCGGTCTCGTCTATCTTCTTTACCCCAAAACACCGGATATAAGCTGTACCGTTGTTGTCAACCACGGCAACTGCCATGCCGGGAGTCACGTTTCGGGCATACAGATCTTCAAGGTACGCATCGAATGCCGGGATGGCATTTTCCATTGGGCCTGCATCCTGATCCGGAGATATAAATGCCGCAGGTTCTGATTCAGTTATATCTGTCCTCCCATTCCAGCTGGTGAAGAAAGAGGTAAAGTAATCAGAGGAAGACTCAACATTTCCACTGGCAGAAACTAAAAGATGCGCAGCGGCCGGTTGGAGAATTATGGCCAGAATGATGAGCACGATTGACAATATCTGTCGGAATCGTTGCGGGACATGCTTTTTTCCCATAAATAACCCTCTTTTACCCTCATATAAATGAATGGATCCCTGATCGGCTTCCCATTTTTTGGTTTGAAACAGGAGTTGCAATCGTTCCCCGACTGATGAGTACCATCAGATAAATACCCCTTTTGGGCAGCCATCATGATGGAGGTCGAATCACTGCGCCACCTTGTTTCTGAGCGGCGACTGTAAAGATTATGCACCCATACGCCTGCAATTGAAAAATTGAACTGTCCGGTGTATCAATCTTAAAAATAAATAATTATGAAGCCGTCGGGTTTGCAACCCGGCCCATGAAGAGGATGTTTCCGGTCTCGTCGTCCTGGATGAAGAAGACAAACGGATGGTCAGCACGGAATACCGGCACCGGTTCAGTCGGCATGCAAGCCGTTAATTCCATCACAACCGCCGTTGCAGCTGCGGCCTCGGTACCTTCCTCGTTCACCTCGACGAATGCCTGGTGGATGACATTGCTGATGAAGAGATCCCCGATCCCGTCCATCCCCGAGAAATCGGCTCCACCGCTAAACGCCGTCGGCATGCCCATCTCGGCAAGCGTCCCGGGCAGGAAGTACCTGGTCTCCATCGTATACCTGGGGAAGTACACTTTGACCTGTCGTGATGCAATAGACTGCCTGAGGTTTTCAAGGGTATCGGCGTCCAGGGACGACTCGACTGCCCTAAGATCGTTATCTTTGGGCAGGATGACTATCATCGAGAGCGTATGTTCGTCATCGGACGCATATGGCATCGAAAGGGCCTGGAATGTCCCGGTTTCGGCATACCCGAATATCGCTTCATCGTCCGTCCGCTGCATCATCGGGACCTGCACGACCTCTCCGCTGCCGGTCCTGAAATCTTCATCGGTTGTCTTCTCGGGGTCGAATTGCTTCACCCACGTCCCCTTGAAGTAGATGGCATTGGTGATCACAAGCCTGGTGTCGGGATTGACCTCCCCGGGGGGAATGAGATCCTGTATCCTGTCCTCGGTCTGCTCCTCGACCCAGTCGTTGATTATTACCCGCGACTCCTCGGGATGACCGATGAAGTCGAGGTTGGTTGTCTTCGCATCGTAATACCGCTCGGCCGTGAATAAGTACTCGGGCAGGAACGGATAGGTCTGCTCTGCCCAGAGAGCGTTTACCGTCTTTAGGACGTATGCGGAGGCTCCCCTGTTGATACCGGCCATTATTGATGCATATCCCTCTCTCTGCACCGTGGAATCTTTTGGAAAGTGAAAGACCGACCATATCTCCTCCGCAGTCCGGCCTCGTGCGCCCTCACCGGTTATGGCGAGGGCCGCCGAGATTGAGAACGGCGAGAAGAAGATGTTTTTTCCTGCGTTGCCGGGATCACCGGATAGCTGGTCATACAGATCGAAGCAAAACAGGTTGTTTGCCTCAACAACAGCCTTTGCATTTTCTGTTGCGGATGAGGAACCAGGTGTTACAACGGGAGAAGCAGGTTCTTCATTTCCAAGGGCGGAGATGATGCTGTTTGTTGATAACTGCCTGATTCTGCTACGGGTTTCGTATGCTTCCCGGAAAGCGTTAATCTTCTCGGTTTGATCGAACCCTGAAGCCGGCGCTGTCGTCGGGACTGTTGTGACTGCCGGTCCTACCGGATCGTCACCCGGGAACTCCCAGACGCCTGCATTGGCCGAACCATCCGTCACCCCGTCGATGATCGACGACCTCAGGTATCCCCCTGGTACGGACTCAAGTATGTCCAACCTTTCACCACGGTAGAGATCCAGGGTAAAATCCGGATGCAGTTTCTGCAGGTTGCTCTGTCTCGAGGATGTTGTATCAAATCCGGCTGCTGGTGCTGCGAATAAACAAAACAAGGCGCATATACAGAGAAGAACGCCTAATCGGATATTGAATAATTTTAATCTCATTTCAAAAACCCCCGTTTCCCCTTACATACTTGCGAGATCTATTGGAGACTTTAAATATATTTTGAACCAGTGGGTTATAGACACCTGATTGGAACCGATTTTCTGAAAATAAGCCAAAAATGGAGAATTCATCCCTCTATCTCCTTCGCCTTCCCTTCCATGCTCCTACCAGAGCTATGCCTCTTTCGGGTTTGCAACCCGGCCCATGAAGAGGATGTTTCCTGTTTCATCGTCCTGGATGAGGAAGACGAACGGGTGATCTGCCCGGAATACGGGTATCTCCTCTGCAGGGGCGGCCGACTTCGACAATACGACCGCAGTCGCCGCTGCAGCCTCCGTCCCTTCCTCGTTCACCTCAACGAATGCCTGGTGGATGACATTGCTGATGAAGAGACCCCCAAAACCATCCATCCCCGAGAAATCGGCTCCACCGCTAAACGCCGTCGGCATGCCCATCTCGGCAAGCGTCCCGGGCAGGAAGTACCTGGTCTCCATCGTATACCTGGGGAAGTATACTTTGACCTGTCGTGATGCAATAGACTGCCTGAGGTTTTCGAGGGTATCGGCGTCCAGGGACGACTCGACTGCCCCAAGATCGTTATCTTTGGGAAGGATGACGAGCATCGAGAGCGTTTCATCGTCATCGGACGCATACGGCATCGAGAGCACCTGCAGGTCGTCGGTCTCGGCATAACCGAATATCGCTTCATCATCCGTCCGCTGCATCATCGGGACCTGAATGACCTCTCCGCTGCCGGTCCTGAAATCTTCATCGGTTGTCTCTTCGAGATCGAACTGTTTCACCCACGTCCCCTTGAAGTAGATGGCATTGGTGATCACAAGCGTGGTGTCGGGATCGATCTCCCCGGCGGGTATAAGGTCCTGTATCCGGTCTTCGGTCTGCTCCTCGACCCAGTCGTTGATTATTATCCGCGACTCCTCGGGATGACCGATGAAGTCGAGGTTGGTTGTCTTCGCATTGTAATACCGCTCGGCCGTGGATATATACCCGGGCAGGAACGGATAGGTCTGCTCTGCCCAGAGAGCGTTTGCCGTCTTTAGGACGTATGCGGAGGCTCCCCTGTTGATCTCGGCAATAACTGATGCATACCCCTCTCTCTGCACAGTCGTATTTTCCGGGAAGTAAAAGACCGACTGTATCTCCTCGGCGGTCTGGCCTCGTGCGCCCTCACCGGTTATGGCGAGCGCCGCCGAGATTGAGAACGGTGAGAAGAAGATGTTTTCCCCCGCATTGCCCGAATTCCCGGCAAGCTGATCATACAGATCGAAGCAAAACCGGTTGTTCGCCTCAACGATGCATGCTCCACTATCCGACAGGGGGATAGCTGGAGTTTCCTCTTCCCCGGCCGGTCCCGGCTGTCCCGGACCTGAATCCGGGGCGACGCACCCGGCGACAAGGATCGCGGCTATCGCCAACGCCGCCACCAGCATGATCGTATTCGAATGCTTCATAGTGGATTAATTGACGCATCGATCAGTTAATAGTGGCGTTGGGTGCGGGATTTTTCGAAGTTATTTTGAAGGGACCTGCCATATGGATCAAAAATATTGAATACACGGTTCGGGGGTGCCCGTTTATCGCCCCGGCTTCCCAAAGGTTGCCCTTGCATTTTTCTACCATCCTTAAAACCACATCCTCCCCTAATTACACCTATGACTCTTCTCGCTGCCAGGAAAATGCTGCATACCTTTCTCGAAGAGGATTACCCGAGGGGTCTGGGTAAGAAACTCTTCCGGACATTCATGTATGCCCTGATCTCGGTCAACATCCTGCTGATAGTTCTTGAGACGGCACCAGATATCAACCCTGAGGATATCAAGATCTTCACGACCATCTACTTCTTCTCGATATGCATCTTCGTCGTCCTCTACGTCCTCCGGCTCTGGGTATGCGTGGAGGACTCCCGTTTCAGCAAGCCGGTCATCGGAAGACTCAGGTACATGGCCACCCCCTATGCGGTGATAGACCTCCTTGTGCTCATCGCCTTCACAACCCCTCTATCCTTCCTCCGGGATCCGCTTGTCTATGAAGTAATCCGGTTTCTCAGGCTCTCGATCATCTTGAAACTCATACGCTACTCGGATTCGTTGCAGACCATGTCACGGATATTCATATCGAAGCGAAAACCGCTGGGTATGGCGCTGTACATGCTCCTCTTCCTCCTGCTCATCTCCTCGACCATGATGTTTCTCGTCGAGCATTCTGCCCAGCCGGACAAGTTCTCCAGCGTCGCAGAATCCATGTGGTGGGCGATAGAGACCCTGACCACCCTTGGTTACGGCGATATCGTCCCGGTTACGTCGGCAGGAAAGCTTCTCGGAGGGTTCGTCGCCCTGCTCGGCATCGGGATGTTTGCTATTCCCGCCGGTATCCTGGCCTCCGGGTTTTACGAGGAATACGCCAGGGAGGAGGCAAAAGTTGCAAATAGAAATCCAGGTCCTGCTGCAGGGGAGGAGAGCGAGGGTCAGAGCGTCTGTCCCACATGCGGGCGGCCGATGAACCGGTGAGGAGTTGATTTTCTCTCCTGCCGGTCACAAAAAAACAAAAAAATGATTTGTTTAAGAGATTCAGGTCTTTCCAAACCAGGCCTTCACCTGCGGCTGGAAGAGGTAATACAGGATAATCACCGCGATGATGATGCTTATGATGGCGCTGGCACCGGTGGAGAAGAGGGAAAACAAACCCATGATGATGGAGATAATCGAGAATATCACTCCGATGGTCCAGACCCATGGCCAGCCCTTGAAGCAGCCTACACCGAGTGCAAGATAGACCAACCCGATTATAAGAAATATAACCCCCAGGAAAAGCCCGAAGACTCCGGCAAAGATTGTTCCCATCACTGCAACGCCGAGACCCCCGATGAGTGCCAGCAGTCCGCCGATTATCCAGAGAATCCCAAGAATTGTAACTCCCAATGGCCTTTCAGTCATGATGACGAGTTATCTTCCGGGAAGAAAAATTTTTGGGGGATATATACGCCAAGATGACGCAATTATTACAGAACAGGCATGCGAGGAATCTGAATAACCAGATTATCTTCCCTGTAGCTGATGAAATTTTTTAGGTATACCAAAATATTTAAGTCGGGCCGACAATATTTAGGTAAGCCAAAATTTGTGATATCCATGGAAGTCCCACTCATCAATCTTTCAATCAACCAGACAGCGATCGTCAGGCAATTTATCGGCGGACAGCATTTCCAGCATAAACTAAGAATGATGGGAATACGGGAGGGAAAAACGATAAAATTGCTTGCTTTGCAGCCTCTCAGAGGACCCGTCGTTGTAGAGATAGACCGGAGGGAATTGACAATCGGCCGGAGAATGGCACAGCATATCATCGTGGAGATTACCTGATGAAAAAGATTGTCCTGATGGGCAATCCGAATGTCGGGAAAAGCGTGGTCTTCTCCCGTCTTACGGGGGCAAGGGTAATCTCTTCCAACTACCCCGGCTCTACCGTGGACTTTGCAAAGGGCCGCATGCATATCAGGAGCGGCAAGGCAGAGATCATCGATGCTCCAGGGACGTACTCCCTCCAATCCTCGAATAAGGCCGAGGAAGTAGCTGCACTGATGCTTGATCAGGCCGATCTCGTCGTCAACGTTGTCGATGCAACCAACCTGGAACGAAACCTGTTCCTGACACTGGAGCTCATCGAGACCGGAAAACCGGTTGTGGTCGCCCTCAATATATGGGACGAAGCGGTACATAGCGGAATAGAGATCGATTATAAGGCACTGGGCGAGGAACTCGGTGTTCCTGTAATTCCTGTTGTGGCATTGAGCGGCGAGGGAATCCGGAATCTTGTGGAACACCTGGGCGAGGTTTCCTCCAGGCCTGCACCCCCCCCGCTTTCAGATGAGGAGAAATGGATTCGGATCGGATCCATTACAAAAAAGATCCAGACCATCCAGCACAGGCACCCCACAATCAGGGATCGTATCTCACATGCCTCGATCATGCCGATCACCGGGGTTCCCATAGCAATCGGGGTCATTCTCCTGTCCTTTTTCATCGTGCGGATAATCGGGGAGACGATGATCCAGTTCATCTTTGATCCCCTCTTTGAGCTCTATCTTCCCTTTGTCACGGACCTCAGCAACTGGCTGGGACCAGGTATCCTGCAGGAGATACTGATCGGAAGGCTGATTGACGGCCAGATCGATTATGTCCAGTCTCTTGGAATCCTCACAACAGGGCTGTATGTGCCGCTCGGGATGGTCCTGCCGTATATCGTCTCGTTCTACTTCACGCTCTCGATACTCGAAGACTCTGGTTACCTGCCACGGCTTGCGACGCTTGCAGACAGCGTCTTTCACCGGCTCGGGATGCACGGCTACGGGATCGTACCCCTATTTCTAGGTATGGGCTGCAATGTGCCAGGCGCCCTTGCAACCCGCTGCCTCGAGACCAGGAAACAACGTTTTATCTCTGCGACACTTCTTGCTATCGCTATCCCGTGCATGGCCCAGCTCGCAATGATCTTCGGTGTACTCGGGCCTTTCGGCCTGTATTACATCCTCCTGGTCATTGCAACCCTCTTCATCGTCTATATTGCCGCAGGACTGATACTTGCCAGGTTCGTAAAAGGGGAGAGTTATGAGATATGCCTGGAGATCCCGCCCTACCGGATGCCGGACCCCGGAGTTATCTTAAAGAAGACCTGGATGAGGGTGAAGGGGTTCCTGGGCGAAGCGATACCGTACCTTTTTGTCGGAATTCTGATTGTGAACATCCTGTATGCAACCGGATTTTTGGAATGGATCGGCAATCTCTTTGCCCCGATCACGGCCGGGCTTTTTGGATTGCCAAAGGAGGCGACGACCGCCCTCCTGATGGGATTCTTAAGAAAGGATCTTGCGGTCGGGATGCTCATTCCACTGGGCATGTCTCCGCTGCAGCTGGTCATTGCCGTTACCGTCCTTACCATCTACTTCCCCTGCGTGGCAACGTTTGCGGTACTGGTCAGGGAACTGGGAAGCATCGATATGCTGAAATCGACAGCCATAATGGTCGCAACCGCGCTCATTGTGGGAACCGGAATGAGGATGATACTTCTTGGGGTTTGAGGCGAAGTCACGTGCGTAAAAAAACGATTGAAGAATATATCGAGTTGATCTACGAACTGGAAGAGCAGGGTGGCCAGGCACAGACGGGGGCAATCGCCGAGGAGATGAATATTACCCCACCGTCGGTGACCGAGATGCTGCAGAAGCTCGAGAAGGCGGGATACGTGCATTACAAGTCGTACTCGGGCGCGACCCTGACCCAAAAGGGAAGGAAACTGGCACACAGACTTGCGAAAAGGCATGAGACAATCGCAGAATTTTTCGAGATCATCGGGGTCGACCATGACCAGGCACAGATCGATGCGTGCCAGATTGAACATCACATAAGTGAGAAATCTTTCCTTGAACTGGAAAAATACGTTCGTTCCATTCAGAAAAAGCCTGAAAAGAAGAGAGACAGGTAAAAACCCCGTCATATTGGACGAAGGAGACACCGGTTCATGCGAAAACCACATTGGGCGGCTTTTTCCGGAGACAAAAACCGATCACCCCGGATTGGTTTTATCCGCCTTCACCCCACTATTCCGGGATCCTTTCCAGTACTCCATCATCCCTGTTAACGTATGAATAGCAAATCCGTGGCTTTAACATGCACAATATCGTACAACTGGTAATGATAAAAGAGCAACTCATTTTTTATACGGGTGACGAGAGCCTAACGAAAGGTCAGGAGAGGAGGAAAAACTGTGACTGAACCAATAGAGGGAGTTTCCATGAAGGATGAGATTGTCGTGCGACCGGTTGGAGTGGTACGTAACACGATTACGGAACCTTTTCTCGTGGCAGGAGATGACGGCCTTTCGATGAAGGGAAAACTCCAGGACAGTATAAAGAGGGTCCATTCATCAGAGGCCGAAATCTCACGGATCCTGATCAGGGAGGATCTATCAGGCATCCTCGACGGCATCGAGGAATATTCCCATATTATAGTGCTCTACTGGGCACACAAAGTGCGGGAGAACAGCCGGAGTCTGACGAGAGTCCATCCAATGGGCAGGAAGGAATACCCGCTGCAGGGAATTTTTTCCACCTGCAGCCCTGCCAGGCCAAACCCGGTTCTCATGACCGTCGCCAGGCTGGAAGAGAGGAAGGGGAATGTGTTGAACGTGACGGGGCTTGATGCAGTGGATGGAAGCCCGGTCATCGACATCAAGCCCTACGTCGGTAGATTTTATCCGGACGTGGACGTCCGGGTTCCGGAATGGATGCAGAATATCCAGAAAGAGGTTGCCGACGCGAGATCGCAGTCAGGATTAACATAGGGATAGTGAACTCATTCCGGATTCGCTGCACAAAACGGTAGCTCGTTGCTTCATGAGCATACATGAAAAATGAGATACCTGCCTGCGCAGTCATTCAAGCCCCCGCCCTGTTAAGGTGTTCTCACCCACCTGCAGGCAATCCTTTTTTTTTCACCCGGGGGATATGCTCATCGAAAATCTATAACATCTTGTCTGACGAGATCTGCCAGTTGTAATATGGTAGATCCTCTCCTGCGACCTGTCATCCATATCATGATAGCCCTGGTCATCATATGTCCAGGTTTCGTGATCTCCGGGGATGCGCAGTCCGCCCAGCCACCAGTGTATGCGAAATATACAATCGGACCACCCACGCCTCCGGAGGCCGGCTTCACTGCCGATCCCGTCTCCGGAACCGCTCCCCTGACCGTCCGCTTCTCCGACGCGTCGCTTCATAATCCCGAATCATGGCTGTGGGACTTTGACGGCGACGGCCGTATCGACGACCAGGTCCAGAACCCGGAGTATATCTACCGGCAGCCGGGCACCTATACCGTCTCTCTCATCGTCTCGAACGGCGCCGGAAAGGACGAGGTGACGAAGAAGGGATACATTGTCGTGAGTGAGGCGGAGGCGGCTCCGATGGCCGACTTCACTGCCGATGTGACTTCCGGGACGGTCCCGCTCACCGTCAGGTTCACCGACAGGTCTTTTAACGATCCCTATTACTGGGAATGGGACCTGGATGGCGACGGCAGGCCGGACAGCAAGGAAGAGAATCCTGTCCATACCTATAACGAACCAGGATTTTTCACCGTTCGGCTCACCGTGTGGAGCAACGCCGGCGAGGATGAGGAAGTAAAACCCGAATACATAGCGGTTTTGCCAGGAGAAGCAGTCGAAGAACCATTTCTGCCCGATGAATTTGATGATGTGACCCCACGCGTCACATCTACAAGACCCGTGACAACCGGACCCACCCCGGAATCTTTTCTCGAGACCGGACCAAAAGCACCTGTGGATAATCCCGGTGAACTCCCTGACCTGACGCTGCTGATTCTCCTCATCGCCGCAGCAGCACTCGTCACGGGCGGGTACCTCTTCAGGCGGTTCCGATCATCGCGGCAATCGTCTGATGTGCAACCCGACCTGCACCTTGAGTTGTCGGGAGGAATCGACTTCGGTGATCTGCTTCCGCCCGTCGAGGACGCAGCAGAGACGCTCCTGTCAGGGGAGGACCGGAAAAAGGAGGGCGGACCGCGATGAAGTGGACAGAACCGAGCCCTGAAATAACCGAGGAAATAGGCACCATGCTCCGGAAGCACTGGAGGGATACGATACAGGAGGCCCGGGAGAAATTTAAAGGCGTTTCTGCATCACCGCCTGAGGAGAGCGATATCAGGAGGGCCGTGGCGATGCGGCTGTCCAGGTATGTCACCTACGGGATCGTCCAGCTCAGTATCGAACGGGTGAAGGCGACCGACGAGTTCCGTGAATCATTACATGACTCAAAGGAGCCCTATTCCGTCGTGCTGCACAGGCTGATGCCCCTCGCACTCCCTGAATATGTCCCCCGGATCTCTCTTGCACTGAAGGCAGGGGCGACCGAGCTGTGGCGGGCCGATTCTGCCTTTGCCGTCAGGGGTCTCATGGGCCTCCGGGATACCAGGCTCACCTTCCACGAGAAGAAGTTGCAGGAATTCAAGTTCGGATCGCTGAAAGGGGCTATCTCAGTCTACATGAAGGGAGAGCAGATCGAGGATATACTCCACTCGTTCGACCGTGAACTCACCATCCCGGGGATGATGGCAGGAGAGGAGTGAAGAACCCGGGAGATCAGGAAACATGGCGATTCATATGCCGTTGTAATAGTATCTTTCCGGATCTTCCATCCTGCTTCCTGAACAGCCTCATCATTTCCATGGAAATGATGAAGATAGAAAAAGGATCTCTGCTTAACATTCACTCAAATAATGAACCTTCATCACCGGAATTAATTTCATGCATTTCAATTATTTCACCTATTACTAAGAGCTAGAAGGGTATACCATAATTATCCTGAAAAAGGTTCTTACCAGGAGGTTGATAGAAATGCCAGGAAACCGTAGTCCTAACACGACAAAACGAAAGGAAATATCCTTACTCTTTCCCCGTGCGGGAGACGGAATTGATACTGAAGACTTTGTATTCAAATGGACTCCGTACATGTCGAGGGGCCGGCCTCTGCCGGTTTTTTACCGGCTCCTGGTTTATCGGTATAAAAAAGGCGTGCCGGTCTCCAAGGCACTGAAAGAAAAACCAGTATACATTGCTGATAAATTGAAAAATCCTTACCACACGTTTTCCGGGGCATCCAGAACTTTTAAAGAGAAAGAAATGTATATCTGGAAGATTGAGGCCCGGGACAAGGATAAACGCCTTATCGGGAGCAGCGAGATACTAAGGTTCCATTACACTCCATCACGGAGCCTCGCATCCGATATCAAGGTGCTATATCCTCCTATCGCAGGGTCATCTGGTGGATCCATATCAGACCTGTCAGGACCTGAAAGTATGCGGGGTGCCGACCGGTTCGACCTTTCCTCATTCATACCTGCTCCCCCGCACGTTTTCGGATGCCCGGTGGAACTTCGACCCCTATCTCACCTTACGGAAACCGAACAGCCATCTCCAACTCCTCCCCCGGAAGAGGGCGAAGAACATGACCCCTTGGGCCTTTTAACCTACGGTGGCGAAGAGAAGATGCTGTTTTTACTTAACCATTTTATCCGTCATGCCAGTCTCTCATGGGACTACCGGCATTGGGATGGCTGTGAGCAGGTGCTGCTACAGATTGCCCATAATTATGGATTTCAGATACCGAATGCAGAAGACGCCCGGGCGGATCCTAGACCTAGCGTCTGGTATACTGGTCCAGTGTTCATTGATCCCGAGATGTGTGAGGAATATGCTGGTGATGTGTATGATCACAATTTAATGTATATGGACGAGGAACATCCTGACTATTACACTAGTGGCCTGAATCTAGGTTATCCTCAATTGTTTTTGCCCGATCACATCTATATTCGACTGGCACCCCTTGACTCGGAAGGAAACCAGATTGGTCCAGCATCGGATTCGGTCCACATCGTCCGATCAGATGAACCATCAATCGAAGTAAATCTATTGAATGTGGAGTACTTCTGGGGTGAAAACCCTTTCCGTCGTTTAACCTTTTGGGTACGTCTCGGTAGAGAATTTCCTAGCATATATCCAATAATCGGCGATATAAATGTCCCTATCCCGATTACATTTATATTCTATAATACATGCCAATCGCAATGGAACCGGCCGGATATTGTTGACATCAGATGCACTGAATTCGATGGGACTCCAGTACCTTTAACTGGAATGTGGTGTGGGGGTCCTGCGCATTTCTGGACTCTTGATAATTGGGAACCTGACTCAACATATACATTCTATCTGGACCAGACCTCTGCAGACCTACTCCTTTTCACCACTTTCCCATCTTTAAGTGTACAATGCATTCCAGGAATATCTCCCGACTGGAACATATGCGAAGGAAGGTTGCTTGACGGTAAAATTCCCGGTATCGAAATACCATGTCAATCGCAATTACAAGTGGACATCCTGAGTATTGGCGAAGAATCTAGAGATTTAGCCCCGGTATACGATCTCTTGACAAGCCACCTGAGCGGTAGACGGGTATCCTCCATAGATGGGGAACAGCATGTCGAAATAGAGTTCAGTTTCTCCGAACCAATAACCAACGAGATAGAATTTAGAAGATTTTTATTAAATCAGAATTATACTCAAGGTCCCTGGATTAACATGGTCGAAACAAGGGACAGCCGTACATATACATATGACTTCCGCTTGATGGGTTTTTATGCAGAAATATGGGATATCGCAAACCGCGGGAGATGGGCGGGGCTGCCACTTTATGGCGGACGGATGGTATATAATCCCGATCGCCACCGCCTTGGGATGCACTTTGACGGTTTGGACTATTTCCTGGTTGCTGAGTAATTTTCTTTTCCATTCCTTTCTTTAAAGATTTCATAACCCAATTCAAAGTGTTTTATGCACAGATCTATACGATCTGAATATGATTTACAGTATATTCGCTTTCAAAGGGCAATCATCCGGAGAGGCTAGGATCCAGTCGTGTCAGTTGATGATTTATCGATTTGATAATGTTATATTCAACCCAATGGTATGACGAGAAGGACTCTGACCCGGGTCAGAGAACTACCCGCTATATCCAATGCACAACAATGGTATGATCGTCGTATGCCAGCCGATAGAATCGCCATCGGAAGATTCTCCAGCCTGACCTACCTCTCTCAGAAAGCCCTGCGGCTGTATGATGCCAGGGGAATCCTCGTCCCCGAGGTAAAGGACCGGTTCACCGGGTACCGCTACTACTCGGTCAGCCAGATCGGGAGTGCGTTGAAGATAAAGACACTCAGCGATCTCGGGTTCGGGCTCTCCGAAATTTCGGAGATCCTCTCTGCAATCGATAGCGGTGATGACGAGGGCATCCGGGCATTGTTTTCCCGGCGTCTACGGGAGACGATGGACGAGATCGACCGGCTGGAAAAGATACAATCCCTGCTCGTTGAAAAGAGGGACTTTTCGGAGTTGTTTACGATGAACGTATCAGAACCAGTCATCAAGGATATACCGGCAATGCGAGTGATCTCGGGTCGGAGGACCGGGACCTACGAAGAGGTCTGTTCGGAGGTTTCCGGGGCATTGTTTGAGATCATCATGAGCCCGCAGAACCGGAAGAACGGTGTTACGATTACCGGACCCTGCCTCTCGCTATGCTATGACAGCGAGTACCGGGAGACCGACGCCGATATAGAGATGGCAATCCCTGTCCAGGGGCCGGTGGAAATCGAGGATCCTGCCTTCAGCATCAGGACCCTCCCGGCCGAAAAGATGATCTCAGTGGTGTACAGGGGCCCCTACGAACACGAGGGATTCTCGGTAGCGTTTGGGAATGCCTTCCGTTTCGCATCGGAACACGGGCTTGAAACGAAGGGGCCGGATCGCCAGGTCTATCTCAATGACCCGGACAACACTCCCCCCGAGGAACTCCTGACAGAGGTCCAGATCCCAGTGAAAGGGTGAGAGGCTCTCTATTTTTATATAGAATCCAGTCAAATGCCGAGGAATCCCCCGGGAGCAAGGCTGGTTGCGAGCATGACCATGTTGATCTCCTGGTGCTCCTTCCAGAGCATTGACTCCTGGTTGGCTTTATCCCGCCAGAAGCGTTCGATCTCCTCTGCAATTGGCATATATCCTTTGAGTTCTTTAAGACTCCGCTCCAGGGAATCCCTCTCTTCAAAGACCCGGGGGTTCTCGTCGATTATTCTGAAGACTCCTTCGAGTCCCTTCATTCCTATCAAAAACCCAAGCTCCCGGAAAGCAAGACGATACCCGGCAGGAAGATGCATAATCCTGCATTTGTCAAAAGAACGCATTCCCGTACGAGCCGCAACTACGACACTTGCAAGCAGGTCACTATACGAAAACCCGCCCTGCACCATCAGGCGCGTAATCCTTGATACATCGAAGAGGAGGCCCCCGATGCCGAGCAGATCGTCCGTCGCCCAGTTTCGCACCCGGCACATCTCCTCCAAATCGGCGATCTCGGCATGAAGGTTGAATTGCGGCTCCGCTGCCGTCTGCAACTCGCTGTACGTGACGAGTCCATCGAGGGGGTCGTGCAGCCCCATGGATGGTACGAGCGGATAGGTGAGATCGATGCTCATCTTCCAGAACATCCTCTTCGGCCCGCTGTGCGGTGTGACATAGGTGAACCGGGCATGGGCAGTCCTTGCAAGATCGATCGCCCACTGGACATATACCGGATCTCCGGTGACCCGGCTTACCCGGTTGAGGGCATGCATCCACTTTGTCAGGTAATGGTAATACTGCCCGTCCCGGTCCCATTCGAGCCTCTCGTCATACGGCTCACCGGAAAGACGCTCGTTGTGCTTCTTCCCTATCCGGAGACCACCCGCAGTCGGGTGCAGTTCTCCCTCCTCCTCGGAAAGACCGCTGATCCAGCCCCTCCGCGGGTCGTCATCGCGGTGCTTCCCGAGGACGTGGTGTACCTGGTCGACCAGCCGGAGGGCGAGATCCCTGTATTGCGGGTCATCTGTCTGCTGGTACAGCCCGAGATAGTTGCAGACCGCGAATGCATCGGTCCAGAGATATCGTTTTGGAGAGTGCGTTGGTGGATCGAGTCCCGTCATGCAGGCGAAGTTTTCCATGATCTCGGGGACGAGATTGTCTGGAGAGGTCATTGGAAAAATTATCCTGCCATTAGCCCTTTCGCAAACGCCCTTGCCTTCTCAAGATCATGTTCGTCGGGGTGCCCCTTGTTCGTAAACGTGAATCCCAGGAATCCGGTCTGGCCTGGACACCGGAATTCTCCGACGATGCGGCACCCTTTCGAGGTGAGAAGTTCTTTCATGGGCTGGTCATACTTTTCGTCAGGTTTTCCTGCAGTTGAGAAGACGGATGCATCCTTCTCCAGCCGGGGGATCTTCTCTATCAGCTTGAACAGGTCTTTATGGTACTTTCCGCCATAGATGCCTGATCCGATCCCAATCAGGTCACAGCCGGAGAAATCTTCCGGTCCGGCCTCCTCGACTTTCTTCACTGTCGCATCCATGGCCTGGGCCATCGCACGTGCGATCTTCTCGGTATTCAGCTTGTGATAGGATTTGTAGACGATGAGGACGTTCATGGAATCTCCTCTCGAATGTGATATAATAAATATGACTGAGAGAAGGATCGCCTCTTTTACGACAGTATTCATAAAAAAATAATTATATTGGGATGTTTCTGGCTGGAAAGTCCACCTTCTAGTACTGCACCTTTTCCGCCCTGTCGTAGGAGCCTTCCAGGGTATACATCAGCAGGCCGTCGACCCTCCCTGCATCGTCCCGCGTGAAGATGAACGAATCGGCCGACTCGGGCGTCACAAAAAACGTGTCATTTCCTTCATAGAAGAGCTCCACGGTCTCCTCGGGCACGACCGACGTGTAGAAGAGGCGATCTCCTTCGAGAAACACGGTGATCGTCCAGCTCTTCTCCCATACCGGAGCATATGTACCGGTATACTTATCCAGTGCTCCAGGGGTTGCAGGGACGGCTTTGCGTTCTATCCTCTGCGGGAGTGTGTAGGGTTCGTCAAAGACGATTGCCGAGAGATCCCCGGGCAATGTTGCCATCGGGGTCCTGTCGTGGTTCGAGAGGAAGATGATGCTCACGTCCTCGTCCGGATAATAGAGCGTGTACGAGATGAACCCGAAGTTCCTCCCGCCGTGGCCGATGACGGTGCGGTTCTTCAGCTGAGCCTGGACTATGCCGTACGCGTTTTCTGCCATCGCATCGGTCGACTGCTCAGAGAGTATGGCACCGGGAGTGTGGAAGGCCTGCTCCCAGCGGTAGATATCCTCGACCGTCGAATGCAGCGAGCCGGCGCCGTAGGAGTTGTGGATATTCTGGAGATCGTAGTGGATGTGCCTGCCATCCATCGTGGTGTAGCCGGAGGCACGGTTGGCAAAAACGTCGCGGGCGTTATCCTGCCCGGTGCTGGTCATGCCGAGCGGCAGGAAGATATTTTCGCGCAGGTACTCGTCGTACGGCATGCCCGATGCCTTCTCGATGATGTAACTCAAGGTGATGTAGCCGTTGTTGGAATATGTCTCGCTGGTCCCTGGCTCGAAGGTCAGCGGCAGGGCGGCGATTCGCCCAACGAGTTCGGATAGCGGGATATCGGTCGGGTCAGTGATCAGGAATCCCCCTTCTGACGGGATGCCGGACGTATGGTTCAGCAGGTGGTAGATCCGGATATCCTTCCACTGCGGGGCATCGTCGATATACCACGTGACCGGATCGGTGACATTCAGCCACCCCTGCTCCTGGAGCTTCATGATGGCGGCCGCGGTGAACTGCTTGGTGTTCGAGCCTATGGGAAACACCGTCTGCGGCGTATTCGGGACAGAGAACTCGTAGTTTGCGATGCCGTATCCCTTCGAGAGAAGGACATTCCCGTCCCGTGCAATAAGCACGGCGCCATCAAAACGGCCGGCATCGGAAAGCGCCGTCATGTACTCGTCCAGTTTTTCCGATACTGCTCCATCCGCTGAAGAGAGCGTTGACGGCGTGCCGGAAACATCTGCCTGCGGGCCACTTTCTGCCGGAGGGAGGGATGTAACGCACCCGGCGGTGCAGACGATGAATAACAGTATCAGTCCTGCAATTTTTGATATCATGACTACAACTCTTTCTTTTCCGGATCTCCGGGACTGCATATAGTCACCGTGACGGAGGATATTTTTTGGATATATTCTGAAACGTAGCCGAGATGTAAAATAGTTATGGAGATCAGGGCAGGGATCGGCCACATGGTCGGTAATATATTCAACCGACAATGCATGCGATATCTCTAAACAATTCCCCTATGGCGGCGTAGTAGAAATCGTGATGTACCTTACATCGCTAATTTCAGGTTCTTCATCGACAGATATCCGAATCTCGAAGGTTCTCGTCCCGGTGGCAAAATACTGGTAGTCCAGGACCTTCGATCCAAACAGGATATTCTTTTCCGGGACAACGGGGTTGCCGTTTTCATAGATGCCGAATGTTGCATCCCGGCGGTATTCCTGGTCAAAAGAAAAACTGTGGACACCTGTTGCAGATAGTTCGATGGTAAACATCCCGCCTGTCACCCTGGCCTTGATCCATGGATTGCCTCTCAATTTCATGTCCTTGGTGAAGACGAAGCTGGAATTCGAGATGGTCATGCTGAGGGCGTCGATGTATACTTCATCGGGAGGGGGCGGGGGCGGGGGCGGGGTGACCCGGAGATCAAGGTTGGTCTCCGCACCGGCCATGAACGGGAATGTCGACTGCCACTGACCGCCGGCACCCGCATCACAGACCTCGGCCCGGACTCCATCGACATAGAATGAAAGGGGTGTGCCGTTCTCGATGCATCCCTTGACAAACAGTTTAGCGGATGTGACACCGGCTAAGCCGTAGGAGCCGTCCGACATTGCCATTACCGGATTCTCCGCAGTATTGGATCGAACCCCCGGTCCTACCGCCAGTATGCTCGTGGATTCCGGAGCAGATCCACCATCAATGGTCATATTGCCATGGAAAGCATGCGAGAACCGGGTTGAATTGTCCGGTTCGATGGTAATGGTGACCATAGCCGAATTGGAATCGAAATCTCCGTCATTCGCTTTGAATGTGAAAGAGTCAATACCGGTGAAGTTCACGTCCGGTGCATAGACGATCGTATCGTCGTTATGTACCACCAGTGACCCATAATCAGGACCTGAGACGATTTTGAAGGTCAATACATCGCCGTCGGGATCCGTTGCCTGGAGGGTGATTTGTGCAAAGGTGTTCTCTTTGACCGTCACACTGCCGTCATAAGCGACCGGTGACTTGGTATCCTCGTACCATGTCCGGGCTTCGTCCAGGGATGAGAAAAACCCCCAGTCGTAAACCTCACCCGAATCATCGTATATTCCTGCCGCTGACGACGGAAGTATCAGTATCGCTATTGCTATCAGGGCTATTATTATGCGTTTCAAAAAAACCGCCATAGCTATCTTTGCGAAGTAAAATGAATGTCATATATAAATTGAGAGGATGATTGGCGTTCAATGAATGGGGAACTGGTCATTTCATTTCAGTGGGGGGTCTGATCATCTTTTTTATTATAATTTGAAGGGGTGCAGTTTCGTGTGTTGGATATATGATGTCTCATGAATTTGGTTTATTTACACCAAAAAGTGAATGTAGAAATCCACTCATGTGTCTTTTTCTCTCTCTTTGTGAATCTTGTGAGGAATGATACATGTGCTTTAAACCGGACAGGGGGAGTATCACTGAAGGGGGTGGAGACAGGGGAGGGGTCTCCCTGCAACCCCTCCCCATCTTGTGATATTCACCACAACCGGATGAAAAAGACAAAAATTGGACAGATCAAAGAGATGAGTTGTTGTTTCCGGAAAGGATTTCTTCAAGGCCAAGGTTTCTTTATAGTGGTTACTTTTCATATGGGAAGCCCCAGCATCTGGAAGACGCCCATCATCTTCAGGCCCATGTAGATCATGACCACGATGAAGACCAGCTTCAGCTGTTTTGCAGGCAGCCGGTGAGCCGCCCGCACCCCCACCTGAGCCATGACGATGCTGGTGACGGCAAGAAGCGCCCACTGGAGGAGGTTTACGTATCCCAGTGAATAGGGGGGGAGGCCGGCGATTCCCCATCCGTTGATGATGTATGCAATGGTGCCTCCAAGAGCGGTAAAGATCATCATCCCCGTCGATGTCCCGACAGCATTGTGCATCCTGAAGTGCAGGGCAAGCACCATTATTGGGATGAGCAGCACTCCGCCTCCGATACCGATGATGCCGGAGACGATGCCAAGCGGTATCCCCCACAGCAGGTAGGTGAACACATCATCGACAGGTTCCTTCTCGACGGCCGGGGGTTTTGCGGTGAGCATCCTGATGGCGCCGATAAAGATTGCAAGGCCAAAGAGTGCAGGGAGATAATTTCCAGGGATCAGGGTGGCGATATAACTGCCTAATAGCGCCCCGAAGAACCCGGCGATACCCATGGTAACCGCAGCCCTCCATATGACGGCACCCTTCCGGTGGTGGCCATATGTGCCGGAGATTGCGGTGGGAAGCACCACGGCAAGGTTCGTACCGAAGGCGATAAGGATGGCGGTGCCGGGATCAACACCCATTGAGGTCAAAACCCAGTACTGGACAGGCACCATGATGAAGCACCCGCCCACCCCGAGCATGCCTCCTACAAAACCGACAATGATTCCTGTAAACAGCAGGGCAATGATATAGATCGCGTTGATTGGCATGTAAGACAAGCACCTATTTCAATTTAGTTTGAATCATCTTTATACAGGACCTAAAAAAACCTTGTGATATTAAAAACAGGGTTCTGGTCCAATATTCAATGGCGCATCTGTGTATTTTATCAGGACATGACTATTCCGGCAACCTTTATCTGGGGAGCATTTCATATCCTTTTGAACTACCCATTGCCTTTGGTGAGGTGGCTGCTCAATGGCCCGGCAGAACACAAACCAGTATATCCCTGAAGAGGTGCAGGAATCGTTGCGCACCTGCGGCGGCATCGAGGGGCTATGTGGCCTGATCCAGAACGAAGAGGCGTACCTGGAGCAGGCTGCTCTCTTCCGTGCACTTGCCGATCCCCTGCGCCTGAAAGTCCTCACCCTGCTCACCGTACGGCCACTCTGCGTATGCGTGATACGTGCCATCCTTGGCATTGCCGACTCAAAACTCTCCTACCACCTAACAATTTTAAAAACCGCGGGTTTCATCGCCGGTGAAAAGCAGGGCAACTGGATCGTGTACCATATCACTAAGCAGGGCAGACGCTGGCTGGTCATGGTGCCCTGAAACCAGTCATTAAACGGCGGAAACGGGAGGCATCCAGACCGGCGTGACCGGTTCCGACACAGATCTTCTCCCGGTTATGTCATTTTCTTCATCTTCCCGGTTCTAACCATCCGTGTCAGATGATACTCTATCCGGCTACTATTGAAAGACTATTCGACCGGTTCCAGCCGCCCGTACGCCCCTTTCCACGAGGGTGTAGCTTCATTAAATGCATCGAAATTGGGTTAATTTAAGACTTTTTTTCTCATTTTTTATAGATGAATACCTGTCTTTTACCATCCTGATATTTCTTGAGTTTTCCCATTGATTCGAGCAGGAGGAGATCGCTTCTGGCGGTCGGCAATGAAACTTTATATTTGCCTGCAATCTCGCTGATGGTGTAATACCGGTTCGGGTGCCTGATAAAGTCCCGGAGGATTTCCGCCTGTCGAAAGGAGAGATTAGGGAGTTGTTCAACCAGCTTGAGCGATTCTGTTTCTTCGCTTTTCTTTCGGAGTATGTACTGCTTTAGCTCATCAAGTGCCGTGCTGATAGCGTGAATATTAAAGTCGATGAAATAAGTCATATCGTTGCCGTCCGTCTCGGCCAGAAGGTATGCCCGGGCATATTTCGCCGGTGTATGCACGAAAATCCGCGAGATCGAGATATATTCAAGCAGATCATAGTGGTGTTTGAGGGCAAACCAGTAGAAGAGCGATCGGGCGGTCCTCCCATTACCGTCATTAAACGGATGGATATAACCGATGAGGAAATGGATGATGATTGCCTTAACAATTGGGTGGATGAACTCATCGGTATCGTTCGCAAATGCAACGAGGTCATCGATCATCGAAGGTATTTCTGTGAAATCCGGAGGGTAATAATATATTCTGGTCGGGTCTGTTTTGCTGCCGACAACAATGTCGTTGCAGGTCCGGAACTCATTTTCATCACCCTCGTTCGCAAGCGTTCCCCGGGTAATCTCGCTGTGGATTTCAAGTATCAGTTCTCGTGACAATGGCCGGTTCCTCAACTCCTGAAGGTGGCGGATAGTGCGGTAATTGTTGACGATCATACGCTCCGATGTATTTTTCGGCTGTCTCCCTTCACGCAGAATTTTCTTTGCCTCGGCACGCGTCGTCGCGGCTCCCTCAAGCTGGCTCGAAGCGATGGCCTCCTCCATGAGAGAGTTGGCGAGGTACTGCTTTTTACCGGCTTCACCTGGAGCCTCCCCGAAAAGCCAGTCAAAGGATGCTGGCGATGCCTTATCGATCCTATGAAGCTGTTTCTGAAATGCTTCCGGCATACAAAAATAAAATTTTTCTTCGCCAATCCGGATTTGCCGGAGATTCCTGAAGGTTCTAATCAGATACCAGAACGCAACATGATCAAAAGGGATTTTCTTTCGCCTGAGATCGTCCCAGTGGATGTATTCCTCTTCATTATATTTATGAATCAACCGGCGTATTTCGTCCGATTCTTCATCTCCCTTGTTCATCTTCGAAATAAGGGCATTGTATCCATCGAGATAATCCATCCAGGACCTCTCTATATCCGGGGGCTTCTGGGGTATCTTCATCTCGCATTTTCCTGTAATATCTGAAAATTTTTGTAATATTTTCAGTTGTTTTTACTATCATTTGACAGCGGAGGAATAAAAAGTTTCTGTAAATTGTTGAAAAATTTTCAGGTAATTTAAATAAAGTTCATCTATTCGTCATCTAATAAACAACTACTCCACCAGTTCCAGCCGCCCATAAGCCCCTTTCCACGACTGAGCCGATTCAAGAAATGCCTGATACCCATATTTCCTGATGAATTCCAGAGACTCCCGGTATTTTTTGTATTTGTATCCTTTCTTGGCTAAGAAGCCCTGGATTGTAGGACAGTCCTCGTATTCCAGGCAGTCGGCACAGGTCTCCAGCTTCTTGATAATTTTTTCGGAAAGAGCAATGTATGGACGAGTGGGATCGTGCTTTTTGTTACTTACTATCAGAGGGTCGGCAGGATTTATGGCATGGATGAACTCTCGTCATCAATCTTTGCTCTCCTTTTTTTTAAGTCCGAAAGAGATCCCGCTTGAAGATTTTGCACGGGAGACCGGTTTTTCGCATTCATCAGTCAGCAACAAAACAGATATACTCGAGATGACAGGATGTATTATACGGGTAAGGAAAGCCGGTTCGAAGAAAGTCTATTTATATTCTGATGTCCTATTTCAAGACGATACATAAGAGCACCCAGAGATCCAATGCGAAGCCGCTCTTCTTTGAATCAGGTCGGTAACATCAAAACCGATTGCTCTTCTCATGGCCTCTTCTCTTCACAATTACCAGGATCCCGACCAGAATGACCGCAGCCAGTGCTGCCGTACCTGCCACAACACTGTTTTGCTGTGGCCAGGTATTGGCAATAACAATCCCAATCAGACCCCAGATGACCGGGATCGTGTACCAAATATTTCCGTTGGTTTTATAGATTATCCCAAAAGCAACACTCCCTGCCATGAGGAGAAGAAGTACGGAAAAAGGTGTCTCAATAGTGGCCAGTATGCCGGATTCTTTGAGTATGGCAGCGATATTGACAAAGACTGCAAGGCTGCACCAGCCAAGCAGGAGGCTTATGGGTGCGAGTACGGTATACTCTTCAATCCTTGTGAGGATGACTTGATCCTCAGTCAGACGAATGACAGCATGCAGGAGCGAGGCAAGAATCCAGATGAAAATCGCTATCAGGATCCATTCACTTCCTATCTCGAACTGCGCAACGAGAGCATACGCGGTTACGCCCATAAATGCTGATGCTGTGGAGAATCCAATGCGGCGAAGAATTTCTTTCTCCCGCTGTGCGGGTAATGCCTGGTATATCCCGTATACGATACAACCTGCGTAAATCAGAAACCAGATGGAAAAACTCCAGTAAACCGGTTGAACATAGGGGGCGCCTCCCGTTGCCTGGCCCCCGATACCTGTACCGATACCAAAGACAGGGAGTAATGTGACCAGAAACTGGACAAAGGAAAAGACGAGGTTTGTTAGCTGGCGTATACTATCGAGTGTTCCTTGAGTACTTGCCGTAATATTCACCTGATGAATAGCACGGAATTCGATACACTACATTATAGGATTTGCGGTATGGAGCAAATCATAAAAGGGGGATTTACGCCCTGGTAAGAAGAGAGGTGAGGACTGAACCAGGAAATGAAGGATATCGCCTTCCGAACGATAGCGCTGAAGATGGGGATGAACGCGTTTCCCGGACACGTGTGTTCGATGATCCCGGTTCAGTGTACTGCACGATAATGGTCAATTTTATTAAAATGAGAAATTCTTGTTCAGTTACCATCTAAAATTAATCAAATTCTATAATAATTCCAATCCCCACCACGGGTCATGATCCCGTCGCATTCTTTACAATGAGTGGTACAGAGCCTTCGCTCCTTAAACAAAAATCACTAAAAACATTTTACCAATTTTTCGATGCTAAGGTAGAATGGGTAATTGCAGCGTGGTACAGTTCCCGAGGACTCGCGTACCTCAGTACAGTGCACTACGTGAGTTGGCTTAACTTCTGGGTTCGGAATGAGTCCAGGTGTTTCCCAACTGCTATGGCCGCAATTACCCAAAGCCAAGGTCCGGATTTGAACCGGAGTGTAGTTGATCTGCAGTCAACCGCGTAGCCGCTCCGCCACCTTGGCAGCCGTGTAACAGCCCTATTATGTTGTACATAATATGGTTTATACTTTCAGATTTGCACTCAGAATTTCGTCTGGGTTTGGCGATGCGAGCACTAGCGCTTCGGACGTTAGTACCTGCGGACTGAACACGTCGTTGCCTTCGTGCGTACATCCCAGGCCTATCAAACCGGTCTTTTACCGATGTCCTATGACGGAGTCTCGTTTTAGGCGGGGTTTCAAGCTTAGATGCTTTCAGCTTTTATCCCTTGGCGCGTAGCTGCTCGGCAGTGCCCTGTCGGACAACCGATCGACCAGAGGCGCCGAATGAAAGTTCCTCTCGTACTATTTCATTCTTGCCTTCAGACTCCTGACACTCCTATTAGATAGTAACCGACCTGTCTCACGACGGTCTAAACCCAGCTCACGATCCCCTTTAATAGGCGAACAACCTCACCCTTGGCTGCTGCTGCACAGCCAGGATGGAAAGAACCGACATCGAGGTAGCAAGCCGCCGGGTCGATATGTGCTCTTGCCGGCGACGACTCTGTTATCCCCGGGGTAGCTTTTCTGTCGTCAATAGCCCTCACCAAAAGGGCGTATTGGTTCGTTAGACCCGAGTTTCCTCTCGCGATTACTTGCTATTCGTAATCGCGTCAGGCCAACTTATGCTCTTGACACTCTCCTGTGAGTTTCTGACTCACATGAGTTGACCTTAGGGCACCCTTGATATTTTTTCGAGGGTGTGGCGCCCCACCCAAACTGCCTACCTACCGATGTCCTCGTTAGAGTTAGAGTTACAGTAAAACAAGGATGGTGTCTCATCGTTGGCTCCCCGTTCCCCACAAGGAACGGATCAAACGCCTCCCATCTACCCTGCGCATGTAATACCGTAACCCAACGACAGGCTGCAGTAAAGCTCCACGGGGTCTTCACTTCCCAATAGGAGTCCCTAGTCTCTGCACTAGGACAAAAAGTTCAACGGATTCGTGTTAGGGACAGTAGAGCTCTTGTTAATCCATTCATGCAAGTCGCCAATTAAGCGACAAGGTACTACGCTACCTTAAGAGGGTCATAGTTACCCCCGCCGTTTACAAGTCCTTCGTCCCGTTGTACCGGGTATTCAGATACTTGCACTGGGCAGGAATCAGTGACTATACTAGTCGTTTCCGAGTTGCAGTCACCTATGTTGTTATTAGACAGTCAGAGCTCCCTGGTCACTGCGACCTGCCTGATCTCCAGGCAGGCACCCCTTCTCCCAAAGTTACGGGGCCAATTTGCCGAGTTCCCTTAACACGATTAAATCCGACACGCCTTCGCCTCTTCAGCGAGGGGCACCTGTGTCAGTTCTCGGTACGGACATTCATCTCCCTTTTCATGGACTCCAGGAATTTGTCGAGTTTCCCCATCACGCTTTCTCCCATTTCTCACCATTGCGGTACTCCCTGGGATTATACGCTTGGACGGGGCGACGACCCCGCTCAACATACCCCGAAGTGTCAGGGTTCCGAAGAACTGCAGATGAATGGTACAGGAATATTAACCTGTTTCCCTTTCGATGTACTCGGATTACGGTACACCTTAGGACCGACTAACCCTCGGCTGACGAACATTGCCGAGGAAACCTAGCCCCTGCGGCGGATGGGATTCTCACCCATCTTTGCTTCTACTATTGCCAGAATTCTCAATTCTACACGGTCCACTGGAACTTACGCCCCAGCTTCTACCCATGCAGAACGCCTCTCTACGAGATCACCTTTCGGTGCTCCGTGGTCTCTGTAGTAGGCTTTAGCCCCGTCCATTTTCAGCGCCCTAAACCTTGACTGGTAAGCTGTTACGCACTTTTTAAAGGATAGCTGCTTCTGAGCTCACCTCCCAGTTGTCTTTGGCCTAGGACTACTTTCAGTGTTGACACTTAGCCTACATTGAGGGACATTAACCACGGTCTGGGTTGTCTCCCTTACGGACTACAAGCTTACCCCGTAGCCCGGACTACCGGCCTTCTAGGATGATGGGGAGTTTGGAGTTTGGCAAGGGGGTGAGGGATTTCTCCCCCAGCTCCCCCAATCAGTGCTCTACCTCACCATCGATCTCCAGCCAGGTCATGCTGCGGCATGTTTCGAGAGGAACCAGCTGATGCCCAGTTCGATGAATCTTTCACTCCTATACGCAGGTCACGCGAATGATTTGCATATCAAAACCGCCTGCGGTCCTCCACGCAACTTTCGTCACGCTTCAACCTGCCCACGCATAGATCACTGGGCTTCGGGTCTTATCCTACTGACTCCACGCACTTTTAATACGTCGTCCCACGGCCTTGCGGCCTACGGACTTGTTGGTTTCCCTTCGGCTCCCCTTAACGGTTAACCTTGCCAATAGAATAAACTCTCTGGCCCGTTCTTCAAAACGTACGTTATGACATCGGCAACCACGCCCGTACTACCACCTCGCGATGGGTTCCTTCGCGTGGAAGATCCTTTCATGCCATAACCCACCATCACCTGTCAATTTCAGGCGCTTTTAACCACCTTTTCAGGGTTACTTTTCAGCTTTCGCTCACGCTACTATTTCGCTATCGGTTTCGAGTTGTATTTAGTTTTGGAGGTTGATGACCCCCGACTTCCCGCGAGAATTCCAACCCGCGGTACTCAAGACACCACCAGGCCTTCTCCGCGTACGCGTACGGGACTATCACCCTCTACGGTGCGACGTTCCAGACGACTTTCGCTTTACTTTGAAGTACCAGACGGTGGGCTTATAACACCACATCTCCCTTGCGGGATTCGGTTTGAACTGTATCGTGTTCGATCGCCTCTACTAACGATATCTCGATTGATTTCTCTTCCTGCCCCTACTGAGATGTTTCAATTCGGGGCGTTCCCGATCCTCAACGGATCAACACCGAAGTGTTGGGATGTCCCATTAGGGCATCTCCGGTTCATTGACTCCTTGCGTCTACCCGGAGCTTATCGCAGCTTGGCACGCCCTTCTTCGGCACTCGAACCGAGCCATCCAATGACAGGCTTATGGCTAGTGCTCCGTCAAACCCATATAACGTCCTGAGTGCAAACCTGTACACGGCCTCTTTGAGTCATTGGCTTGACTCTCAGCCCTTCCCTGGTGATTCGCATCTCCAGGTGCATCGAAAGTGGACTCAATGGGATTCGAACCCATGGCCTCCGCCTCGCAAAGGCGGCACTCTTCCAACTGAGCTATGAGCCCCCTGTCCTTGTCAATACCGGCAATTTTACGGTTTGTCTGATAACCGCTCCCCATTTAATTCGTTAGGAGGTGATCCAGCCGCAGATTCCCCTACGGCTACCTTGTTACGACTTAACCCCCCTTGCGAAACCCAGATTCGACCACGGCGACAACCGCAGCCTCATCAAGACCTCACTCGGGTGGTTTGACGGGCGGTGTGTGCAAGGAGCAGGGACATATTCACCGCGCTATTTTGAAACGCGATTACTACAGATTCCAGCTTCATGTGGGCGAGTTGCAGCCCACAATCCGAACTACGGGCAGGTTTAAGAGATTGCCTTCACCTTTCGGTGTCGATACCCATTGTCCTGTCCATTGTAGCCCGCGTGTAGCCCGGATAATTCGGGGCATGCTGACCTACCGTTGCCCATTCCTTCCTCCTCTTTAGCAGAGGCGGTCCCAACAGTGTCCCCATCATCCCGGAGGACATGCTGGCAACTGTTGGCGTGGGTCTCGCTCGTTGCCTGACTTAACAGGATGCTTCACAGTACGAACTGACGACGGCCATGCACCTCCTCTCAGCTAGTCAAGCAGAGTCTTCAGCCCGGCTATCATTCCGCTGTCTTATCCGGTGAGCTTCCCGGCGTTGAGTCCGATTAAACCGCAGGCTCCACCTGTTGTGGTGCTCCCCCGCCAATTCCTTTAAGTTTCAGCCTTGCGACCGTACTTCCCAGGCGGCACGTTTCACGGTTTCCCTTCGGCACCTCGGTGACTCGTGGTCACCGATACACCTAACGCGCATCGTTTACAGCTGGGACTACCCGGGTATCTAATCCGGTTTGCTCCCCCAGCTTTCGTCCCTCACTGTCGGAGCCGTTCTAGTGAGACGCCTTCGCCACAGGTGGTCCCCCAAGGATTACAGGATTTCACTCCTACCCCTGGAGTACCTCTCACCTCTCCCGGTCCCTAGGTTGCCAGTATCTCCTGAACGCCTACCGGTTGAGCCGGTAGATTTCCCAAGAGACTTAACAACCAAGCTACGGACGCTTTAAGCCCAGTAATAGTGGCCACCACTCGAGCCGCCGGTATTACCGCGGCGGCTGGCACCGGTCTTGCCCGGCCCTTTCTTCACCAGTTATTTACGCTGATGGACAGCCCGAATTTACGGGCACTCGGGGTTCCCTTATCACGGTTTCCCGCATTGTAAAGTTTTCGCGCCTGCTGCGCCCCGTAGGGCCTGGATTCGTGTCTCAGAATCCATCTCCGGGCTCTTGCTCTCACAACCCGTATCGATCAAAGGCTTGTTGGGCCGTTACCCCAACAACAACCTAATCGACCGCAGACCCATCCTAAGGCGGCGGACCTTTGAACTTGAGAGCATTCCAGCTTCTCTAGTCTATGGGGTATTATCCCCAGTTTCCCGGGGTTATGCCCCTCCTTAGGGTAGGTTGTCCACGTGTTACTGAGCAGTACGCCGAGGGCCGAACCCTCTCGACTCGCATGGCTTAATCGAACCCCGATAGCAGTGGCCTCTGGCAGGATCAACCAGAATTCTTTGATGTTTACAGCACACTCTATCTGAATTACTTAATGAGGAATTTAGCGGTTACCAAACAAATTTCCGCATTGCCAGTACCAACGTCAGAACCAAAACCGGTCAAGCCGGCTATGCTTGGTTCTCCATCACAGAGGGTTTTAATTATTTGCCTTGTTGGTATTTAACCATTTCACTTTGTCACAATGACAGAGTGATATCACCCGAACAGGACAGGTTCAGAACCTGTATTTTCCCGTCCACAAATAGCCCCGGTAACGGAAAAACGCCGATTTAAATCGGATGGATTTCCAACCAGAGGACTACATATCAGAACCGGAACGGCCTCCTTTTTTTCCGGTTCATCATTATCACTTGAGGATATACAAATTGATCATTATGCTATATCAAACTTGTTACCCTTCAAGCCGATCAGGTCCCGGAACCCCGCCCGGTTGAGGGGCATTGTCCCGGATCCTGTAAGCCATACCATATTCGCATGAGCCCTATAAATAACTTGACCTAGCTTCCTCATGAACCTCTCAAAAATACCTGGATCCACCCCATTTCAGCCGCCAGACCGCATGAGCGCGGGGAAAGAGAGGAGAAATCCGGGCACGAGTAGACTGCCTTCCGGATGAAATAATCCTTCAATTCACTCTGCGCGGCAGGATTGTACGAATACAGCGAAAAAATATCCGTCGCGCCGCAATCCAGGTCACACGTCGGACCACGAGAAGGGACGGAATATTTGGGGGATTACCAATCTTCACAGAACCCCTTGCCAACTAGGAAAGATCATTTTCCCGTGTATATCCGATTCAGCGCTCCTCTGGCGAAAGATGCGACGACCTGCCTATCAGGACTCCCACTTACGGACCAAACCATCAAAATACGACGGGTCCAGATTATCCTTCAAAAGGCCGTACAGGACCTGATCGTGATACCTGCCACGTGCATACCAATATTTGTTTCTCCGGCCTTCAAAGGAAAAACCGCATCTCTCCATAACCTTCCATGATGCAGTGTTTTCATATGCAGCGTCGCCGTTCAGGCGGTATGCATCTGTCTGTGTGAATGCGTAGTATACGAGAAATTCGCAGGCCTCCGTGCCAAAACCCATGCCGGTGAACCCGTCGTCGATCTGGTACCCTATCAGGTAAGCACCCGGGCAAAAGTCTACCGGAAGAATGGCGCACTGCCCGCAAAATTGCCCCGTATCCTTTGCGCGGATTGTAAATACCGGAGATGCGGGCATATTTTCTTCATGCAAATCCCGTGCAATAGATTCAATAAAAGGGGAAAAATACGCCCTTGTAGTCGCAGGAGAATTCGGCCCGAAGAACAGCCACCGGCATACGGATTCCTTTTCCAGCATGCAGCATATATCGTCGAGATCGCAGGTCCGGATATATTCCGTCATTATCCGGTCGCTGTGCCATTCCGTCTTCATATTATTCATGTTATCGCAACGGACGTCGAAAAAACTGCGGGACTGGTTAAACCGGACTGGAAGGAAGATCACTTACTCTCCGCCGGGCATGCCTGGACGAATACCTCCCCGAAAAACTCATCCTGCCACAATGCAAGTTTTCCTTCGAACATCAGGAAAAGGAGGGGAATGTATATTTCCACGATGCCCTTTCCCAGTATCTCGGCGATCTCACGCAGGGTCATCACCCCCTCCTCTGCAAGTCGGCTCTCACATTCGTCCATTACCGAGAACGCCGCTTCGCGATAGCTCTCCTCGTGAGCGATGCTCACCACGTCATCAACATCGAAAAATTCTCCCGAGAGGGTTGATTTGAATCTCTGGCGTCTTCTCTGCTCCTTTTCGGCCGCCTTCAGTTCCAGTATCAGCTCAAAGAGCGTGACGGGCCGCTTCCGGAGGTGTTTCCTGTCCAGGCGTCTCCGTATCTCACGTTCCAGCTGCTCGATGGGACCCAGGGTCATCCCATCGCCGAAATCCTCTTCCAGCGCAAACTCTTCGAGGCCTTCGATATCCTCCTCGAACTCGGCATCTTCGTCCTCGTCTACCATTCCTAAATACTCGGACTTCATCCGGAGGAGGAGCGCGGCATAAAAAAGGGTTCTTCCAGAGATGCGGAGGTCAAGTTCCTTTCTCCTGTCAAGCTCGGCCAAAAACCGGTCCGTAACCTCCACGATATCGATATTCCAGGGATCTATCTCCCCCTTCTCTGCCATATGAACCAGGATCTCAACAGGTTCCTCAGCCATTTACCTTGATCCCGGTCACAAAAGAGCTCTTGTCAGAGAGTAATGTCACCCCGACGATCCTGTCGGCGCCCTCGATCATCGGTTTTCGGAGGGAGACTATGATAAACTGCGATCGCAGAGAGAGTTCCCTGATCATATCCGCTATCCTCTCGACGTTCGATCCGTCGAGCGACATGTCCACCTCGTCGAACGCATAAAACGGCGCCGGGATGTACTGCTGGATGGAGAATATGAAGGCAAGGGTGGTGAGGGACTTCTCGCCGCCGGAGAGGGCCGAGAGCAGGTGGACCGGCTTGTCCCTCGGCTGGACGGCAAACGAGAGCCCGCCTGCGAAGGGATCTTCCTCGTTTTCCAGGATGAGATGGCCGTTGCCGCTGGTCAGTCGGGCAAACACCTCACGGAAATTTGCATCGATTGCCCGGAACGCGGTCATGAATGCATCGTACTTCATCTTCTCGAAGCTTTCTATCCGCTCGAGGAGAGTCGTTCGTTCCCTGGAAAGAACCTCCTTCTTCTCGGTCCTCTCTTCCACCCGCTTCTGCACCCGGTCATACTCCTCGATGGCCAGCATGTTCACCGCACCTATCTTTCGCATCTCATGCGTCGCCTCGGCGATGCCGTCCTCGATCTCCCTGAGGGTAAGGTCCGTGTCCTGGTCGCCGACCTCACTCCTGAGGGTTTCGATCTCGCTGTCAAGAGCCGTCTTCCGCTCCTCGAGTGCGGTGACCTGTATACGTATCCGTTCCATTGCGGCATCGAATTCCAGTATATGTTTCTCCGACTCCCTGATGGCCTCGGCCACCTCGGTATGCTTCGCCCGCAGGTTCTCAAGTTCACCGGAGAATTCCTTCTGCCTCTCTTCAATCCGGGCTATCTCTTCTTTGCTTGACTCGATCTGTTCCCGGGCGGCAGATATCTCGGCATCAATTTCCCGGTTCCGCGCATTGATCCGCTCGGTCTCCTCTTTTAGCTCCTCCACCCGTGCACTGAAATGCTGGCGTTCCCTCTGGAGATCGGCGATATCAGACTCCTTGTTGCGAAGCCTCCGCTCGATATCATCGGCTTCGCGTTTCTTCTTCTCCAGCTCTTCGGAGAGAGCGGGAATGTCGGTATCGTCGAGGCGCTTCTTGATGGAATCGATCTTCTTTGAGATCTGGTTTATCTCGTCGGTGGTGTTGTCAAGGGTCACCTCGAGAGCCGCGAGCTCGGTCGTCCCGGTCTTCACTTCCCCTGCAATGAGATCCAGTGCCTCCTCTATTCGCTCCCTCTCCTGCTCGAGCGTGTCGGCCTGCTTGGAAAACTCCTCCTCCATCATTGCCAGGCGACCGATCTCCTGATCCAGCTCGGCACGGGACTTCCTCCTGGTATCGATCTCGTCCGTCCCTCTACTCACAGCGTTCTCAAGATCCGCAATTTCGCTCTCGAGCGATGCCATCTTCTGTCGCAGGCGCACTATATCGTCCTCGACTGCAGCGCCGAAGCCTTTCTGGACTTTCTTGAAACTCCCCCCGGTCATTGCACCTGTCCTCTCCAGGAGCTCGCCGTCGGGTGTTACCATCCGGTACCGTCCCATCAGCTTTCGGGCACGCGAAAGTGATTCAACCACGACCGTGGCACCGAAGACCACCCTGAAGGCATCGCGGTACCGGGGATCGAATTCCAGCATATCCACGGCATATCCAAGTATCCCCTCTCCATGGACAGGCGAGAGTGCAGGTGGCTTCAGCTTGGTGAGCGGGAGAAATGTCATTCTTCCCATCCTGTTATCTTTTAGGAAGGAGATGGCCGAAGTCGCCACCCTGTCGTCCTCAACAACGACATAGTGGAGTCTCTGGCCGGCGGCCACATTGAGGGCGGTCGCATACTCCGGCGGGGCCCTGCCGAGTTGTGCCACCGTGCCGAATACTCCGTCCATACCCTTCACCGCCTCCAGAGCCCGGCTCCCGCCTTCTCCCCTGGCCTGCTGCTGGGCCTCGAGTCGCATTACCTCCTGGTCGTATCCCCGGTACTCCTCCTTGACCCGCTCAAGGGTGGACCGCTTGGCAAACAGGCTGGACTCGATCTTGGAAAGCTCCCTTTCCATCGACTCCTTCTCTTCACGTTTCGCCTTAATCTGCCCGGCGCATTCATCCCTCTGGGCAATACGGGAACTGTAATCCTCTGATATGGTACGAAGCCGCTCATCCAGCCTCTCCTTCTCCGAGGTGCGGAGCCTGCTCTTCTCGAGGAGCATATCCTTCTGGTGAAGAATATCGGATCTTTTGGCTTTCTTCTCCTCGACCATATTCATGAGAGCGAAGAGTTCGTCTCTGGCACCCTCGGCATCCCTGCTCTGTGTCTGGATCTCGCGTTCAATATTCTCGACCTGGGCCCTGGCCGTGGCCGCCTCCATCGCCAGGTTTGTGCGGTCAATATTGAGATCCCTGATGGACTGGCTGCATTCTCCCACCCTTGTTTCGCTTCGCTTCATGTCCACGTAGGTTCGGTTCACCGCTTCCAGGTTGGTCTCCTTGTCCTTCCCAAACCTGACCATGCTCTGTTCCGAGAGTCTGATCTGTGCCTTGGCCTCTTCAAGATCCGCAATCAGTTTCAGATATTCAGAGCCGCTCTTCTGGTTGATCTGCTCATCGATATCCACCAGATCGGCCTGCAGGTAGGACAGCTCATTCTCCTCGTGGCTCTTGTCTGAAAGGACGCGTTCCAGAGATATATTCTGCTCTTCGATCACCCGTGCAAGTGCGGCGAGCTCCTTCTCCTGCTCGTGGAGCATGGCCACAGCCCGGCAGCTCTCGAAATGGTTGAGTTTATCCTGCCATTCCTGGTAGACAAGCGCCTGCTTGCGTTCAACAGCGAGTTCCTCGAGCCGGATCGCAAGCTCGTGCAGCAGCATCTCCTCGCGTTCTATACGCTCCCTCACCACCTCGAGCTCTGTCAGTGCCTGGTCACGCTTGGCGTCGAACTCAGCAACACCGGCGATCTCATCGATCATCTTTCTCCGCTCGAAGTCGCTCATCTCGATGATGCGGGTGATGTCCCCCTGCATGACCACATTGTATCCATGGGGCTTGATACCGAACCGCGAGAGATATTCCGTCACGTCCGCCTGCTTGCAGAGGCGGTCATTCAGATAATTATAGCTGTAATAGCCACTTGCGGTACGCTTGATACGTCGCCTTATCTTGGTACCGTCCGAGAGGGTGATCGTCACTTCTGCGGTATTCTTTCCCGAATTCAGGTTTATCAGGTCGGTCAGTTTCTCCGCACGAAGCGTTCTTGAGCCGGAGAGGGCCAGGACAAAGAGGATGCTGTCTACGATATTGCTCTTTCCCGAACCGTTGGGGCCGGATATAACCGAGAAACCCTCGTAAAAAGGAATTTTTGTCTTTTTTGTAAAAGATTTGAAATTTTCTATCTCCAGCTGCGTGATGTGCAATGACGGCAGGCCCCTATCACTTTTTTGATGGATCTATCACTTTTTGGATGATGGTTCTTCGTCTTCGTCCTCTGCAACGATCATGTCACCGGACCTGGATCCACTCCCTCGGCTTGATTTGGGTTTCTTCCCGTAACCTGCCGAGGCAACGATATAATCGCTTGACTTTCTCCTCTCCGGCTTGAGGGTCCCGTCAGGCTGCATGATCATGTCCATCTTCTCAGGTTCCTTTTCTGGTGGAGGCTGGGGCACTCTCATCCCGCTCTGGACGGGGGCAGTCTTTTTCTGCATAATCACAGTGCTCTGTTGCCCTGATGACGGCTTAACCGCCCTCATCTCGGTTCTCCTCTCCTCTGACTTGGACAACCTCATCGCAACGGATTTCAGGTCAAGCAGTTCATCCGTGAGACCCTTGAGGAGGGCCTCCATCTCTTTTATTCTCCTCTCAAGGACGGTCACTCGCTCGTCGATGGGTGGAACATTTTTATTATCCCTGGTTATTTCCATTTCTCTCTCCTTTGGGGATCAGTTACCCGGCCGGGCAGTGCAAAGCCAGAACGCCCTGCGCAATGTACCGGTTTTTGGGTTCTTTATGCACCCTCCAGATCTCCGGGAACCGCAAGAGTGCATGGTCATCAACATACTCTCCATAGTGAATGAGGGTGGGCATCATTCATTTTTGCGCTTTTTCTTAAATGATAGAATGCGTTTCCATGTTAAAATGCTTACGCTGGAAAAATAAATCCAGAGACGGCGAAATTTGGTCCCGGGAAAAAAATTCTCTTACCTGTGAGCCTCGATTTTAAAAGACTTGGCGTTTTGTCTTTTATTACAGTGATATGGAAATATTCCCGAGAATTTTAGTGCCCACCATGGCCACGCAATTATCGTTCCGGTCTTTCCTGAATCACACCGGGACATTTGTCTGTATTTCTCTGGATAGTCCCGCATTTCGGGGTTCATTCTCGCGTTTTCTTACAATTGGCTCAACGTATATGGGCTGGAAGGGCTTTTTTTACAGCGGGGAAGAAAAAGGTATTACCCTATCAAGTCGACCTTTCTTTATATGTCTCATCTTTCCGATACTGATCCAGTCATAGCGGATATCATAGAAAAAGAACGTATACGTCAGAAAGATGGCCTTGAACTCATCGCATCGGAGAACCTGGTGAGCAAGGCCGTGCTGGAGGCAATGGGTTCGATAATGACCAACAAGTATGCCGAAGGCTATCCCGGCAAGCGGTATTACGGCGGTTGTGAGTTCCATGACATGGCAGAAAACCTGGCAAGGGACCGCTTAAAAGAGCTCTTCGGAGCCGAACATGCAAATGTCCAGCCCCATTCGGGTACTCAGGCTAACATGGCGGTGTACTTTGCGTTCATGAACCTCGGAGACACCCTGATGAGCATGAAGCTCTCACAGGGCGGGCACCTCTCCCATGGTTCGCCTGTGAGCTTCACCGGCAAGTTCTACCGGGTTGCGCAATACGGGGTAGATGAAAAAACCGAGATGCTGGATTACGGTGTTGTAGGAGAGATGGCAAAGAAGGAGAAGCCGAAAATTCTGGTCTGCGGTGCATCGGCATACCCGAGGACAATAGACTTTAAGGCATTCCAGGAGATCGCCGACGATGTAGGAGCCTACTGTATGGCAGACATCGCCCATATAGCCGGTCTCTGTGCGACAGGCGTTCACCCGAACTCGGTGAACGTCGTGAACTTCACCACCACCACAACCCATAAAACCCTCCGGGGGCCGAGGGGAGGGGCCATCATGTGCAACGCCGAATATGCAACCCAGATCGACAAGGCAATATTTCCTGGTATGCAGGGCGGCCCCCTGATGCATACGATAACGGCAAAGGCGGTCTGTTTCCAGGAAGCCCTTCGGCCGTCCTTTACCGAATACAGCCGCCAAATCGTGAAGAACGCCCGGGCAATGGCCGAAGTATTCATGGATGCCGGCCTTCGTGTGGTCTCTGGCGGAACCGACAATCATCTCATCCTCCTCGACCTGACAGATCTCGGCATCACCGGCCTCGAAGCTGAGAACATCCTTGGAGAGGCAAATATCACCGTCAACAAGAACACCATCCCCAAGGAGAGCAGGAGTCCCTTCGTCACAAGCGGTCTCAGGGTCGGCACTCCCGCGGTGACCACCCGGGGTATGAAGGAAGAGCAGATGCGGATAATCGGTGAATATATAAGCACACTATTGAAAGACATCAATAACCGGAGTGCGGTGAAAAAGATCGGGGATGAGGTCAGGGAAATGGCCGGGAAGTATCCCCTGTATCCTGAGTAATATGATCCTTGACGGAAAGAAGAGATCGGAGATCCGGCTGGAGCGCCTCGGCCAGGAGATAGTCCGGTCAGGCCTCCATCCTAGGCTTGCGACGGTCATCGTGGGAGATGATCCCGCATCAAAGATGTATGTCAGGATGAAGCACCGGGCCTGTGAACGGGTGAATATCGGTTCAGTGGGGGTAGAACTTCCGGGGAATGCAGGAACAGAGGAGATAACGGGGGAGATCCGAAGGTTAAATGATGATCCAGGCATCCATGGCATTCTTGTGCAGTTGCCTCTTCCCTCCCATGTCGATACCGCCGAAGTCATCGGGTCAGTGACCCCGGAAAAAGATGTCGACGGGTTCCACCCGCTGAACCTGGGGCGGCTCTTCTCTGGAAACCCGCTTTTTGCCCCCTGTACTCCGCTCGGCATAATGAACCTCCTTTCAGATTACGGCATCGAACCCGAAGGCCTCCATGCCGCCGTCGTTGGAAGGAGCATCGAGGTGGGAAGGCCGATGGCGGCACTCCTCCTCAACAGCAATGCAACGGTCACCATCTGTCATTCCCGGACCAGGAACCTTGCTCAGGAGACCTCGCGTGCAGACATTCTCGTGGCTGCCGTCGGAAAAGCCCGTTTTATAGGTCCTGAAATGGTCAAAGAAGCCGCAGTGGTCATTGACGTGGGAACAAACGTCGTCGACGGGGTTCTCTGCGGAGACGTGGACTTCGACCGCGTCAGGGATGTGGCCGGTGCGATAACCCCTGTTCCGGGAGGAGTCGGGCCCATGACCATTGCAACATTGATGGAAAACACCTTCGTCGCAGCACAGCGTGTGCCATGCCCCGGTGCCGAATAGATGGAATATCCATTGGCAATGATGCGCCCGTAAGAGTTATGGGCGTCATCAACTGCAGCCCGGAATCGTTTTATTCCGGATCTTTCTCCAATTTTGAAGATATCAGGGCACGGGCCGAAGCCATGTCCGACGAAGGAGCGGACATAATCGATATCGGTGCCCGGAGCACGGCTCCAGCTTCACCTCACATCGACGAGAAGACAGAACAGGAGAGAATGGAGCGTGCACTTGCCGAGCTCGACGGGAGCGGGATCCCGGTATCGGTTGATACCATCCGTGCCTCCGTCCTGGAGAGATGCCTCTCCCATGATATCCATGCGATCAATGATATCGGCGGGCTTGCTAGCCAGGAGTATGCGGAACTCGTCGCGGGATCCGGCCTACCTGCCGTTCTCATGGCATCCCATACGCTTCCAGGCGATTCTTTGAGCCTTTCGGCCACCATGGAGGCACTCTCCCTGGTAGTCTCCAGGTGTGAAGAGCACGGCATCGACGGATATGTCCTGGACCCCGGGATCGGGAAGTGGATACCCGAACGGACGGCTGCGATGGACTGGGAACTGTGCCGCCATTTCCATGAATTTCAGGCATTTTCACGGCCTCTACTTGCAGCAGTATCGAGGAAGAGTTTCCTTGGAGAGGTGGTCGGGAAAGAGACGCCAGGAAGGTTGCCGGCCTCCCTTGCACTGACTGCAGTGCTTATAGAGAGCGGGGCAGACCTGGTCCGGACACATGATGTGGGCCCGACAGTCGACGTGATCAGGGTAATGGAGGCAATGGACGGGAGAAGATGATCGAGGCATTCACAACCTATGGCATCCGGACGGGTCTCGTCAGGGAAGGTGACGATCTCGTCTTGATCCTTGTAGAATCGATAGGCCACTCCGGCGCGGGAGAATTCAGGGACGGTGACGTGCTGGTCATCGCCGAGACCGCACTCGCCACAGCAGAAGGGCATGTCATCAGGCTCGATACCATAACCCCCGGACCGGAATCGATCGAGATGGGCGCGATCTATGGCATGGACCCCCGGTTAGTCGAAGTCGTACGACGCGAAAGCAACAGCATCGTGGGGGGAATCAGGGGTTTTCTCCTCTGCATGAAGAACGGGACACTCCTCCCAAATGCAGGGATAGATGCCTCCAACGCACCGCCGGGCTGCGTCATCCCGCTCCCGCCGCGACCGGACGAGAGCGCCCGCCGGGTAAGAGAGCGTATCCACTCCATGTGCGGTGTGAATGTCGCGGTCATCATCGCCGATTCCAGGACCCATGCCATGCGGATGGGCTGCGGCGGCGTCGCCATAGGCTGCAGCGGCATACCCTCGGTTGTCGACGACAGGGGAAGATGCGATCTCTTCGGGCGGACGCTCGAGGTCACGAAACAGGCGCTTGCAGACAATATCGCCTCTGCCGCAGAGATAGTGATGGGCGAGGCGGATGAGGCGACACCGGCGGCCGTGTTACGCGGTCTCGGTTTTCCCATAGGCAATTATGAAGGAGTGGAGCCGATCGCTGCGGACGAGTGCCTGTTCATGGGGCTGATTGCGGGGAAGAAGGGCGGGAAAGGAAAATACTGATTTCTTTCCTCTATTTTGTATTCTATTCACCGGGAAGGGTATCTCTCGATTAGAAACTTCTCTCGAGCCCTTCAGAGAGCGAGGATCTCTTCTCGCTGTTCAGTACAGCAATATAGTCCTCGAACTTGTGGATCCGAGTACTGACAGGGAAAGGAATCCCGATTGTACTGATGATCGCCTCTCCCCGGTCGAGCGTCTGGATCTCTATCTCCATCTTCGAGAGGTCCTGCTTTGCACTTCCCATGATGATGTCGCGGTCACCGCGGTCGCCGAGACCCATGACCACGAACGTGTTGATCTGGGCGAGAACCTTGGGATCGACATTCTTCGGCTGCTGGGTGATCACACAGAGACCGACCCCGAATTTTCGCCCCTCCATTGCACATTCACGGAATACCTGTGTAGACGAGCCACCGCTCGCAAGCACCCGCTGCGCCTCCTCGATCGTAATGAGTACCTGGTGGGTTTGTTCCCGGCGCTCGTCGATACCAAAACCCCTTGCCTCTGACCGGTGCCGTTCCATGATCATCCGCGTTATAATTGACAATACGAAGAGCTCGCTCCGTTCACTCATATCGGGGATATCAATCAGGACTACCCTGTCCTCGTGGAGATTGCTGATTATCTCGGGGATGGAAGATCCCCTGGACCTGAAAAATGCACCGTTTCCATTGACTATGTTATCAATATGGCTTTTTATTACCCTGACCGGGCCACCCATGGAGTTCCGTATCTTCCAGGCCAGGCTCCCCTCCATGATTCCGGCCGCTGCAGGGTCCCTGACGGGAAAGATCTCCGGGTCAACCGTTCTGAAAAAATTGATTATCTCGCTGCCCTCGACACCCGAGAACGCTTCCACGATCTCGTGCTGGGCTGCTGAGAGATCATAGAGGATGGAGAGATCCCCTATCTTGAAGTCGTCATACTCGATCCAGAGCCGGTTCATACCGTACTTCTTCCGGTCGGCTTCGGGCCGGATGGTAAAGATTGCAAGACCTTCTCTACCCGCTGTGTAGTGAACAAGTCCGCCTGTCGGCTCGCCGATTGACGATCTACCGCCACTGACATATTCACCGTGAGGATCTACAATAAGGACGCCGAACTTCTTTTCATTCATGCAGGAGGCACAGAATGTCTTCATGAAGTTGCTCTTGCCCATGCCTGTCGTCGCGAACACGCCCATGTGCTGGGGGAGAACCCGTGCAGGGATCCGGACGGCAACATCTCGGATCACATCCTGGCCGCTCCTCATGAGACCCACCTCGATCTCCCCCATCTGCTCGGTAAGGAACCTGAAATCCAGGGCATTGGGATCCTCCACCCTTGAGAATTTGGAGGGTATCATCCTGGGCTTGTGGAATTTGCCATCTGCATTGTCAACAAACCCAAGTGGCACGGCATCGACGGTGATGAAGACATCCTCTCCAAGTCCATAGAACTGCTCAGCATACACCCGGGTGTCCCACCGGGTATCGGCGAAGTTACTGTCGTGCGACAGATCGGTAATCTTTGCAAAGAAGACGACTCCCTTGGTATCATCTGTGATCTTCTTGATATCGCCGATGTAGAGTGTGGAGTCATATGGTGCAATGAACCGGTACGTAAGGACGCTTCGCCCGATCAGCCGGTATTTTGAATGGTCAATTCTTTCAATATCGTGCAAATTCGTCATGATAATCTCCAAAAAGGATATCATATGTCTCTCGCCTGATGCCGGCTCCGGTGATCCGGCGTATCAGATCCGACCTCACCTGCTCTGTGATCTCATTTGTAAGTACAACAGTCCGGTGTGCATCGAATAGTGGATATGGATATCCGGGGATCCTGCCGTCGCCGGAGCAGGCCGCGAGACGGTCCATGATTACCTTCTCCTGCGAATCAGGCAGATTCTTCGAGAGTTCGATCTTCATGGGAGTCTTTGCCCATGGATGGAGGCATGCTATATATATCCGGCCATGCTGCCATTGCGGGAACTGGGCATGGTCGAGAATGGCAGGGTCAATCCGCACCCACCAGGGAGCCTGTATCCCGTAGAACCCTGCAAGTCCGTGGACGGAGGGCAAGAGCGGATGGCCTCCTCCCCAGGTGGCGGAGGTCTGCTTGCTCACACCCGCAAGATCGATCCCCCGCAACCTGCAGATCTCTTCGATCCTTGTGAGGACAGGGTCATGACTCGCATGGGAGACCCTGAGCGGTCCGTCGCGTAGGAGCAATGCTCCCGGCTCCAGGGTCGTCGCCATCTGTTCGGTGACCCAGTATTCAAGGGTGTCCCTGAGGATCCCGGCAGCCCGGCTCCGGTCTTCGTTCCCGAGCGGTGTGCCGGGTGCCTGACCGAAACATTCCTCGTACAGAAGGGGGAAATCCTCGTTTTCCGGACCGGGGCCGATGATGGCAAACCGCAAGGAAGAGGAAGATCTCCGTCTTCTCTCTGTATTATAAAATGTGCTCTGGGCAGCCCTGAAGAGTACGATCGCCATGCTCCCCGATTCCAGAAGGATGCCATTGCTCCCGTCCACTGCACAGGTCTCACCAGAGGAACCGGCCTCACATGAACGGAAATCATCAGGTGAGATCCCTCCCTGCTCCCTGAACTTTTGTACAAGGTTGGCAGGCACGGCCTCCCTGATGCGTATCGCCATCGTGTCCGCAGCTCTCTCATAGTCGCGATCGGCGCCCGTCATGTCACCTCCCGGACCCTGCTCGACTGATCGGTTCCCATCTCTACCATGAGTGTATTTGAGAATTCTCCGTGAATATCAGGTATATGAGAGATGAGGATGATCTGGGGAAACCGTGACTCCTGTGTACGAAGTGCGGAGAGGAGGTTTGTCCGCCGTTCCTCGTCCTGGCTGCCGAATATCTCGTCAAATATGAGGAGCGTACTCTCATGGACGTGGTGAAGCTCTGCGAGATACCGGGATAGGGCTATCCGGAGTGCCACCGCGATGTCGTCCTGCTCACCCCCGCTGAACCGGTCGATGGGGAAATCGTCGTCGATGTCCCTGACAAGGAGGTTGAAGTCCTCATCGAGCAGAACCTGTTCATACCGCCCCCCGGTGATCTCACCGATTATCTGGCTCACCTCCCCTTCGATCCGGCTCCGTACGACCTGCATCAGATACAGGACATATTCTCCGATCAGGGACCTTGTAAGGCGTAGGACCCCGATCTCATCCTCAAGTGATGCCTTATTCTTCTTCAGGCCGGAGATCGCCTCCTCATCACTCCTGTACCTCTCGATCTTCTCTGCGGTATTTTTCAACCGTTCAAGTGTGCGGGCGATCTCTGCTTCTGCTGTCCGCAGATCGGAATCAATAACGGCAAGTGATGCCTCGAGTATGCTGCCCGCCTCCGGATCGAAATCTGATTGGTTTATCAGGGCTTTAATCCGGCGGACCTCGTTCTCTTTCCCGCTGATCCTGGTCTCAAGATCCGTGGCCTGTGCCTTCAGGGCCGTACCATGGGCAATTTTTTTCCCGGTTTCATTAAACCGTGCCTGGATCTTTTCGAGAGCCGACACTTCCACCTCGGCTTTGCCTGCAGCGGTTTCATCAAAACCAAGCCTCTGTATACGATCTGCGAGATTATTCTGTTCCGTCTCTTTTTCGTGAATATGCGAAAGGAGCTCTTTGAGTTCGTTCTCGAGCGGATCCCGCGTCTTTTCCCTCTCCAATATGCTCCTGATCTCGTGAAGGGCAGGTTTCTGCTGGACTATCCCATCCTTCTCCCTGGTCATTCGTTCCTGCTCTTCGCATACCTCTAATGCCTCCTGCTCGATCAGTTCGAGGCGCGAAGAGAACTCGTCTTTGATCTGCCCGTAGTGATCGCCAAGCGTCTGGTGACAGAGCGGGCATATCCCGTCGGCACCTGCATCCCGTATCTTATTCCAGTCGGAGACCAGTTTCTTCCTCTCCGCGACCAGCTGGTTCAACCTGGCCGCAAGAGTTCCAATGGAATGCAATACTTCCGCCTCCTTTGACTGAGCTCTCTGTTCAAGGCCTGCAGCGGGAATATCGGATGATAGATGCAGAAGGTCCCTGACTCCCCTGCTCAAAGATACCAGTCGTTGGGCGTCCTTGTCGAGATCATGAATTTTTATCTTGATTTTTTCAATCCTGCTCCTCAGGTCCTGTAATTCTTTCCCGGCAAACCTGCGCTCGGATACGAGACGCTCGAATTCCCGCCTTTGCCTTCGCAACACCTCAATAGCCTTTTTTTTCTCTTCAAGGCCGGATACTGCCTTTTCAAGGGCTTGGTATTCCTTCTCCAGTTTGGGAAGAATACTTATCCTCGCCGCGAGGTCGTCCTTCTGCCTGAGAAGCTCCCGGATATCGTTTGAAAGAGTTCCATGCCGGTCGACGAGGCGGTTATACTCGGTTTTTTTAACGGAGAACCGCTCCAATTCACGGGAGATCTCTCCTCTTTTCTCTGTACCGGCTGCAACATTCTTTTTCTGGACTCCGAGAGAGTCCTCGTATTCGCTCATCGATTCCTGGAGCTTTTTCAGTTCCTCAGGGTCCTGCCTTGCGATCAGCCCTTTCATCTCTCCTTCCAGCAGCTGCAACTCGCGGTCTTTTGCGTCGATCTTCTCCTTGAGAAGCCTGTCGCTCTCCGTCTTCAGATAATCAATTCCAAGTGCACGAAGGAACCAGTCCTTTCTCTTACCCGGGGTATGTTCCAGGAGGGTGAGGAGATCTTTCTGCGCTGCATAGACGGTATTCCTGAAATCGACCGGACCCATACCGAGTGTACGGCGAATTTCGGTCTCGACCTGGCTCACACCGACAGCACGGAGCTTTCCGGGACTCTGGAACTTCGCATCATGCTGAATAGTCTTTCCCTTCTTGAAGGTACGATAGACCGTGTATTCTTCGCCACCTATCCTGAACTCCAGCAGTACTTCGCACTTCTCTTTCGGGCCTGCAAACGAGGACACGATATAATCCGAAGAGATTCCAGTCGCCTGAACACCATAGAGTGCGAAAAAGATCGCTTCCACGATACTGCTTTTTCCGGTCCCGTTATTTCCGAGGATTCCTGTAATCCCGTCTTTGAACCGGATCTCCTGGTTCCGAAACCGCTTGAAATTCTTCATGACGATCCGGTCGATGATCATGGCCAGGCTCCATGGAGGCACTCAAGGTGTAATACCCTGGTTTTTAGTATTATTCTGCCATTGATCATTCCGAATCCTCCCTGTGCTTGTCCATGACCCTTCTCAAAACGGAAAGGCCGCATTGCCCGACATGCTCTCTCTGTTTTGCATTCAGCTTTTGTTTGTCGAGGAACGCTGAAAACTCCCTTAGATAATCAACGGCCCGCACATCCTGCTGGATCGGCACGACCTCCCCGCCGACGTCCCTGGAGACTACACGAATTTTAAGGTCGAGGAGCCGCTCCCGGACGCCGGCGAGATCACGGACATCTATTCCCTTCCCGTGTTCGCGGGAGAGGCCGTCGAGAGAGACCTGTGCCATCGCGAGTGTTGGGACTTTACGCTCCGTAACACGGGAGACAATCTCCCCTGTGATATCTTTTGGGTGCACCCCCTCACAGGAGATGGTCCCGAGATCGATCATCGGTGTCCTGGGAAGAGAGAGAGCGCGGATATCGCAACCGGCCGGTCCGGGTGAATGGCCAAAGTCGACAACGAGCCCACCCTTTTCATCAGATATCTCGCCGTAACTGAGGTATTCGAGAGAGCCCGAGTACCATGCGTTGTCGGCTATCTGCGACTGGCGATGGTAATGGCCGAGCGCAATGTAGTCGAATTGGTCGGAGAGTATTGTATTGTCAAGCTCATGTTCGGCCACCGTGGCGAGTCGCTTGTCCTTAATCGACGTCGCAAGCCCGTGCGTCACCAGCACGTTGTGATGGTCCTTTGATAATTCCACCTCGTCATATGCAGTGCGGTAATCCTCAGGGCGGAGCATATTCGGGATGAGGTGGAATACCGTGTCCCCGATCTCCACGTTCTCGTACCGGAACGAGAACGCCGCGGTCATATCGCCCGGATGATAGACCAGTATCTCAAAAGGCGACGTAGTATAGCGGGTCTTTGCCATGCTGTGATTCCCCGCAATGACGACAAGCGGAATTCCGGCGGCATGGAGCCGTTCGAGTGCCTCCATCACGGTCTTGAAGGCACGGTTCTTCGGCTTGACCTGGTCGAAAAGGTCACCCGCATGGACCAGCACATCGGGTTTCTCTGCAATAATCAGGTCCACCGCCGATAAAAAATTGTCATAGATCTGCTTCTCACGCAGGTTCAGTCCCGATTCGGGATCGAGCCTGTTGAACTGCGAGAGACCGAGATGGGTGTCGGCGATGTGGACGAGTCTCATTCTTAGATTTTGTTTGGAATTTTATGAGATATAAGTGGGTGGGGGATGGGGTGAAAGTTATTTTTGAGATATTATTTATAAACGACAAAGAGGAGATATTTTGAAAAAAATAATCTCATCCGGCCCAGAGGAAAAGAGAGTGGTATTGAAGATCAGAGACGGGACATCACCCAATACTGGCTATTCCACTTTTCCTTTCCTCTCCACGCCTACCCGACCCTTCTCAATCGAGAGATGAAATCCGAGTTCTTCCAGGTACTGCCTGCTCTTACCCTCTCCGTGGATGAGCAGTTCCACCAGGTCCTCTTTCTCATCCACGTCGGTATGGAGGCGGAACGAATCGATAAGCTCGCATGAAAGGCCCCTCTCTTCCGCAATCGCGGTATGTTTCAGGAAACTTGCCTCATAGTAGTCAACCCGGAACGATGAGCCTCTCGAAAGGAAGATAGCATTCGTTCCTCCCCCCCTCCCGGGAACCATCGCCATATCATCTGACGTGGAGATCAAGCGCCTCACGGACTCGCCGGTGGCCAGCGGGATATCTGCCATGATGATGAGTACTGGACCGTCCTGCACTGCTAGAAAAGCATTCAGGGCCTCATTCAAGCCCGAAGTACTGATCAGCACAGGGACGTCGCCAAAGCCGTATGGCTCTGTTGAAAGGATGAGTGGCTGGCATCCACCGTCAACAACCGCATCTACCACCTCAGAGAGCATCATCCCTGCAAATATCTCCCGCTCTTCGGGTTCCAGGACGCAGGAAAGCCGTGTCTTTGGGTTTCTGGGTTTGAAGGGGATTACCGCGGTAACAGTCATTCAATGAAGTATCGCCCATAAGGTCCAAAAATCCATCGGAAGAGTCCAGGAAGTCACTGTCGTTTCGGCTGACATTATTATGGATCAGGTTCATTCAGTACCTCAATGGAATCCCGTATCATCACCTTCTCGAAGAACGTCTTTCTTCCGCTGACCACCGTCTGCCACAACAGGTGCGGATACTGTTGTTTCAGGACTCCCGTCAGGGATGGTTGCATCATGCCGCCATCCGAAGTGCGTCGGGTGCTGCAGCAGGGGCAGGAGCTGGGATGCAAGGAGGCACTTTTTACTTTTGGTGAACGCCCGGGACTTGAGCCCGGTTTTCTGCCATATATCGAGAAATACGGTTACAATGACATCCTCGAGTACTGTTATGAGATGTGCAGGGCTGCAATAGAATGCGGTCTGCTCCCACACACAAATGCGGGTGTGCTCACCTATCAGGAGCTGGAATGGTTAAAGGAGGTTAATGCCAGCATGGGGCTCATGCTCGAGACCACGGCCGAGGTACCCGCACATTCAAGATCCCCCGGCAAGACACCTTCTATCAGGATTGAAACAATCGAAAATGCCGGAAAATTACAGATTCCCTTCACAACCGGCCTTCTTCTCGGTATTGGGGAGACCATGGAGGACAGGGAGGAGTCGCTCTCAGTTATTGCTGCGCTTCACCGTCGTTATGGTCACATCCAGGAAGTAATCATACAGAATTTCTGCCCGAAAGCCGGAACACCCATGGAAAATGTTCCGACTGTGCCCTCGGAAGAGATCTGCCTGACCATAAAAATGGCACGTGCGATCCTTCCCGAAGATATCGCCATCCAGATCCCGCCGAACCTGGCCGACGCACGAATGCTGATTCAATGCGGAGTCGACGACCTGGGTGGAGTCTCCCCTTTCACTCTCGATTATGTCAATCCCGAGCATCCCTGGCCACAGATCGACGAATTGCGGGAACTTGTTGGAGAGACAACGCTTCAGGAAAGACTCTGCATCTATCCCCAGTTCATCGAGAAAGGATGGTATCCTCCCCAACTGGAATCACTTATTAAGAGACTCGAACAACAACTATTGTCAGGAGGAATTGTGTGAACTCCGGTGAACTGCTCTATTCCGGGAAGGCGAAATCGGTATATGCGACCAAAGACGGCGACGAGGTCATCATGGTCTTCAGGGACGACATCACTGCATTCGACGGGGGGAAGAAGGATACAATCTCCATGAAAGGATCTTTCAACGCCCGTGTTTCAGCTTTTCTCTTCGATTATATCGGAAAATCAGGCATAAGGACACATTTCGTGGAGATGATCAACGATTCCTCGATGCTTGTCAAGCAGCTTGACATGATCCCGCTGGAAGTTATCGTTCGTAACATCGCCGCGGGCTCGCTGGTCAGGAACTATCCCTTCAGGGAGGGGACAAGACTCTCGCCTCCCATAATCGTGATAGACTATAAAGACGATACACTCCACGACCCCATGCTGAACGACGACATTATTCTTGCTCTCGGCCTGGTCAGCGCAGACGAGCTTGATACTATCAGGCAGATGGCACGGGATATAAACAACCTCCTCGTCGCACTATTCGAATCGGTCGGAATCACACTCGTCGATTTTAAGGTAGAATTCGGGAGATACAATAATGAGATCTATCTCGGAGACGAGATAAGCATGGATTCGATGAGACTATGGGACTCATCAACCGGAGAATCTCTGGACAAGGATGTATACCGCTTCGAAAAAGGCGACGTTATGGAGGTATACCGGCGGGTTGCAGAGAAGATACTGAACTGAGGAGATGATCAAAGGATGAAATTTCTTGCAAAAATCACCATTTCATTGAAGGAAGGCATGCTGGACCCCGAGGCAACTGCCATCAGGCACGCGCTGGCCAACCTGGGATTCGCGACAGAGGACCTCAAAAGTGCAAAAATATTTTTTATCCGGCTTGATGCAGAATCACAGGATGCTGCCCGCGACATGGCTGCCGGAATGTGTGAACGCCTTCTGGCCAATCCAGTTATTCACCGCTACGAGATTGAGGTCCTGCGATGAGATTTGCTGTCATTCAGTTCGGTGGAAGCAACTGCGATTATGACGCACAATATGTTCTCTCCGAGATATTTGGAGTGGATTGCGATCTCCTGTGGTACAAGGACGGCCTTGGCCGTAACTATGATGCAATAATCATCCCAGGCGGGTTCAGCTACGGCGACTACCTGCGGGCTGGTGCGATTGCAGCCCGGGCACCGGTGATGGAGGAGATAGTTCGCCACGCCCGGGAAGGCCGGCTGGTGCTTGGGATTTGCAACGGCGCCCAGATCCTTGCCGAAAGCGGTCTGGTCCCGGGTACATTTACCATCAACGGGTACCCCAAATTTATCTGCAGGTGGGTCAACCTCCGGGTGGAGAATGCTGATACACCATTCACCTCCGCGTACCGGGAGGGTCAGGTGATCAGGATTCCGATAGCCCATAAGGAAGGCCGGTACGTGGCGCCGGATGATGTGCTGCAAAAACTCGAGGCGTCAGGCCGGGTATCGTTCCGGTTCTGTTCGCCCGACGGGGATCTCTCGCCGGACGCCAATCCGAACGGAGCCCTTCATCACATCACGGGTGTGCTCAACAGTCAAGGAAACGTGATGGCCATGATGCCGCACCCCGAGAGGGCTTCTGAAGAAGTGCTTGGATCCGCCGACGGAAAAGGAATCTTCTCCTCCATCATACGCCATGTAGAGGAGAAGGGATAAATGATGACGATTAAAATATGGGCAAAGGGAAGCGGGAGATGGAAATGACCTCAGATGAGCTGGAAGACAAGATACGTGAATGGGCGAAGGAATATGCAAAGAAAAACGGGTGGGTCTTAAATCCCGACGAAAAGAAGCTGGATATCGTAATACGGGGGCTTGCCCGCAACCAGCGAAAGTTCGGTGAAAAATACTGCCCCTGCAGGTTGCGTACAGGTGATCCTGAGAAGGACAAGGATATAATCTGCCCATGTATCTACCACCGCGACGAAGTTGAAGAGGATGGTTCATGCCACTGCAACCTCTATTACAAAGATTGATGCAGCCGGCTCCCTCTATTCGCTATTATTCCTTTTTTTGGTTTTGAAAATTAAGTCATCATGAAAAATCCGTTTAATTCACGAATCCTGGAAGAATTAAATTATTTACACATTCATTATAAAGAAGAATTTGAGAAGAAACCACCGAAGATGAAATAGATACGCCAATCTTTTTACAGCGATCCGTACGAACCTTTTATTTTTTATCCACGTAACGGCCGAATATCACGTGATAAAGGGCATAGAAGCCTATTAAAATCGCGGCAACATAGGTCAGGCTGGCAACGAAGATAACCAGTTCGGGAAAATAGAATGAACTTTCCCGCAGGATAAATGACGATCCAACCACCATTCCAGCAATTATGAGCCCAATGAGGATCTTGTCACTGGTCCTGTCCAGCGCCTGCTGCAGCCGCTTTATATCGTTTTCAAGAATATCGATCTTGATGGTGCCGGTTGAGAGCTGTTTCAACATCCTGTTGACATTCCTGGGCATGTCAAAAAACCCGTCCGCTGCTTCAATAACGGAACCGAACCCCCTTCTCACCAGGTGATCCATGAGTGATTCGCGTCTCGAAAGCCGTTCCATGAAGATTTCAGACTTTTCCACGAAATCGAAATCCGGATCCAGTTCCGTTCCCACATCCAGCACCATGACAATCACTTTCAGCATGAGCATCAGGTTCATGGGCACCTGGATTCTGTACTTACGAAGGATCCGGGTCAGACCGTCGGCCATGCCTTCGAAACTGTACTGACCTATCACCGTTCCTTCTGCCTCGAGCATGGAACTGTAAATATCGTCACGCAACGCCTCCCTGTCTTTTTCAGGGATTGTCACCCCCAGTCCTTCGAGGGATTTGAGAAGGAGGGTAGGATCCTTTGAAAGGATAGAATTTAACAACCCTATGAACCAGAATCGCCTTTCAGGCCTGATTATCCCCACGATCCCAAAATCCAGGAATACCAGGGCACCATCAGGTGTGACCAGGAGGTTTCCCGGGTGCGGATCTCCATGGAAGAACCCGTCCTCGAAGATCTGCTTCATATATGCAAAAAATCCTTTTTCCGCGACTTTTTTCGGATTTACTCCCATCTCACAGATACGGGGGATATTATCAACCCTGACTCCCTCGACGTACTCCATGACAAGGAGTCGCGGGCTGCTGAATTCCCAGTAGATTCGCGGGACCTTAATGCCCGTAAGGCCCTTCATATTCTTTCTGAGACGGTCGGCATTCTTTCCGTCCCTGATAAAATCGAGCTCCATCCTGATCTGGGCGGCGAAATCTGCCACGATACCCCTCGGATTATATACCCTCCATTCGGGAAAAACCGCTTCTGCACGTTCTACAAACGATTCCAGTATAAGAATATCGGTCTCGATGATCTCTTTGATCCCCGGCCTCTGGACCTTCAGGGCAACCGGCGTTCCGTCGGGGAGCATCGCCCGGTGCAGCTGCGAGATGGACGCAGAAGCGAGCGGCTTCTCCTCGATATCCGTAAAACACAATCCTTCCTGCGGGCAACCCTCATAAATAACATCCTTCACCGTATCAAAGGACAGGGGATTTGTCTGGTCCTGGAGTTTCTTCAACTCCTCGATAAGTCCGGGAGGGAGCATCTCCTGCCGGGTGCTCATGATCTGGCCAAATTTTATGAAGGTCGGCCCCAGTTCCTCGATTGCCATCCGCATCCTGGCATATTCATCGGCAGGGGTCTCTTCTTTCGGAGCTCTGCCCCGCCGGAACCGGTGAACACCCGGAAAAAGTTTGTGGACGATAACTCCGAACTGGTATTTGAAAAGAATATCTGCAATCTGCCAGTATCGCCTGAACTTGGTCACCATATCAAAAAACCGGTCCGGGGTCAGCCGGAACCGGTCGCATTTCGCCTCCTTACACTACTTGTGAGTGAAATAGGCTATAATACCTTCTGGTGAGTCAGAGTCGATTCTCGCAAATCCAATTCGTTCAAACTGGACAACCCGGCCCGCTTCCGTGCGGACTCCCGGTTCACAGGCCCCCTCTTTGGCGCCTGCAGGGGTGACAAGAGTGCAAGGTACCGCCGTATCGGGTGGAAGCCACTGGATGATTGGGGCCCCTGCTTCTCTGGCAACAGCAAGCGATTCGCCGCCATAGATGAACTCTGGGCCGTCTTTTTCTTCAAGCCTCACATTGAAGAGATCCTTTAACCTGACCATCCTCACACCTGCCCTGATCTCCTCACCCGGAAGCAGGGCACGGCCCGAGAAGTGAATGTCGCGTGTCCCCCGCTCCGGTTCACCGGGATGGAGGAGTGCATGGGCGGTCTCCTGTGGAGCACCTGAAATCCAAACCTCTACCGGGTCGGGGACAAAGAAGTACCGGTTGGCCACCGGGTCGATTATAGCCCTGTTCTTTGCAAAGAGGTTTTCCCAGGAGAAGGATATGTCGGTCTCTCCAATCCCGATCTCCACCATCGCATCCCTGACGGCCTGCGGCAGGATACCTCTTCTGGCAAGGGCTCTCAATGTTCCGAGCCTTATGTCATCCCAGCCCTGGAAACGACCGTCAATAATTCCTTCCCTCATCTGGGAAGTGGAGAGCACCACTCCTTCGATGCTCATCCGGCCGTAATGCCGGTACACCGGGGGCTTCCATCCGAAGTAGTCGAGAATGTACTTCTGCCGCCGGGTGTTGGCAATGTGATCTTTTCCCCTGATGACATGGGTGACGCCGAGCATGTGATCGTCCACTGCAACAGAGAAGTTCATCAGCGGATATACATGTGCGTCCATGCGGGGATGAGGCGGGCTGTTGAGTATCCTGAAGATCGGGTAGTCTCTCATCGCCGGATCGGGATGATCGAGATCTGTCTTTACACGGACTGAGGCGCTCCCTTCACAGAAATCCCCGTCAAGCATCTTCTGCCACAGTCCGAGATTCGTCCCGGCCTCTTCATCGCGGCAGGGGCAGGATTTTTTTGCCAGTTTAAGCTCCCTGAACCGTTCATTTTCGCAGGTACAGACATAGGCACCCCCTTTCCCGATGAGCTCGGCGGCAAGCCTGTAATAGAGATCGAACCTGTCACTCTGGTATACGATCTCGTGAACGGAAAGATCGAGCCATTCGATATCCTCTCGGACCATCGCGTAGGCATCGGTATCTATCCTTTTTGGGTCGGTATCCTCGATACGGAGGATGTATTTTCCGCCATACTTCTTTACATACTCGTCGTTCAGGATCGCTGCCCTGGCATGCCCAAGATGAAGGGGGCCGCTCGGGTTGGGGGCAAACCTCATCACGACTCCCCCTTCGGCATCCTCAAGTGCAGGGAGCTCTCTTGTTCGGGTTTTCGGCTTCGAGATCTCCTCCACCAGTTCCGGGGCCAGTTCCATCAGGAGATTCTCGCGCTCTTCCGGTGAGAGCGAGGCCACTTCATCGAGAACCCCGGGCAGGAGGGATGAGACTTCTTTTGCACGGGTGCGGAACTCGGGATACCGGCCCATCACCATCCCCATCACCGTACCGCCCTTGGGAAGACTGTGGTGTTTGACTGCATTCTGGAGGGCAAATGTAAAAATTGCCCGCCGTATCTCCTCCATTATATCAGAAACCCCTCGTCACGAAATGATCCCCGATCTCACCGAGAAGTCTCTTCTCTTCGGAATCGGGGAGTATGGAGATACGCTGTTTTCCAGAGTTAACAAGATCAAATGCCATCTGTTTGACTTCCCCTATAACGCCGAGAGACTCCAGCCTGGAGATGATGGAATCGATCTCCTCGTCACTCAGGTCCCGCCGGAATTCGGAGAGATCCATTCCTTTCTCCGCGGCCTTGATGTTTATCAGGGTCTTTTTTCCTTCCCTGAGGTCTGATGCCCTGTCCTTGCCGCTTAACTCCGGGCTCGCTAAAAGATCAATTAAATCATCCTGGATCTGGAAGGCCATACCTATGTTCCTGCCGAAATGATAGAGTGCTTCGATCTGCGACGTGCTGGCTTCAGCTAGAATTCCGCCGATTCCTGCGGATGCAGCATACAGGGCCCCGGTCTTCTTCTCCACCATCCTCAGGTAATCGCCCTCGGTCACATCCTCATATTCTTCAAACGACATGTCGAGATGCTGCCCCTCGCATATCTCAACGCAGGTCCGCGCCAGCATCGATACTGACCGGACTTTCGCATTGTCCGGGCAGTCTGCCATACTGAGGAATTCAAATGCGCTCGCAAAGAGGACATCTCCCGCCAGGATCGCAGTGGGTTCGTCCCACCTGGTGTGGACCGTGGGAACCCCCCGCCTGGTCGCATCGCCATCCATGATGTCATCATGGATGAGCGTGAAACTGTGGGTCAGTTCCAGTGCCAGGGCAGCCGGCATGGCATCGATTGAACTCCCTTTCCGGACTGCATCTGCCGCCAGTATGAGGAGCGCAGGACGGAGCCGCTTTCCGCCAGCCGTCAGGAGATGAGCGCTCGCATCGCCGAGATCGTCACATGTGCTCCCGAAGTAACGGTGGATGAGCCTGTCCACGTGTTCGGCTGTTTGTTCCAGGTATTCGTTGAGATCCATAGATTTCACCTTCAATTCAGTCTTATGCGCTGACCGTTGGTCATGACATGCACATCATTATGCAGGGTATATCCCGATTCCGTGGTAAAGTCGGCATAGGCTGACGTCATCCGAATGTGACCGTGAGCGGGAATGATATGCTGGGGATTCAGGAGGTGGATGAACTCGTAATGATCCTCCCGATAGGCATGACCGCTCACGTGCAGATCCGGAAATATCCGTGCACCTGCCATCCGCAGGTGGGTCTCCACCATGTACCTCTGGCCGAAGTTCATGGGATTGGGGATAACCTTTGCCGAGAAGATAATCTTGTCTCCTTTCTCGACCTTGTACGGTGTATCGCCGAGCGCAATTCTGGTCAGGATTGACCCGGGCTCTCCCTGGTGCCCTGTTACGATGGGAAGAAACTTCTCTTTTCCGCCCTTCATCAGCCGCCGGAGTGTTCTGTCGACTGTTCGTCTATTTCCGAACATACTCATGGTCTCAGGAAACGCGACCAGTTTCATCTGCTCTGCAGTGGAGCTGTACCGTTCCATGGATCGCCCAAGAAGGATGGGTTTTCGACCAATCTCGTGAGCACACTCCGCAATTGTCTTCACCCTCGCGATATGAGACGAAAAGGTGCTCACCATGATGGCGTTCTTGTCGTCCTCGTAGCTGGTGATGGTGTCGCGCACGATGTCACGCGCGATCCGCTCACTCGGCGCCCTGCCCAGGTTGTCGATGTATGTACTTTCGACAATCAGTGCGAGCACCCCCTCCTTTCCGATCTGTCTCAGGCGCTCGAAATCGGGAGGCATCCCTATGACAGGCGTTCTGTCCAGCTTGTAGTCGCAGGCATACACAATAGCGCCGTGCGGGGTATGCAGAACTACCGTTACAGTATCAATGATACTGTGCTGCATCCGCACGAACTCCAGGGTGAGGTGCTGCGAAAGCGTATACCTCTGCCCTGATTTCAGGGCAAAAAGCTTGTTATTCACCCCGAATTTCTGCTCGCCGGCAATCTGCTGCCGAATCAATTCCGTCGTATAGGGAGTGCTGATAATCGGGGCGTTGTACCGGTGAGCCAGTTTGGGTATCGCACCGATATGGTCCAGATGTCCGTGTGAGCAGACAATCGCCTTCACGCTCCCTTCAACGGTATTCATCATCGTATCGTCCGGTATAGCCTTCATCTGGATAAGGTCCAGTGAATGCATATTTTCGACCTCGGCCTCTTCGTGAATCATCACCTGGTCGAGCCGAAGTCCCATGTCAAAAATAACAATTTCCTTTCCGCAGCGGACGGCAGTCATATTTCTCCCGACTTCGTCATATCCGCCAACTGCAATTATCTCAATATCCATTATATTCCTCCGTCATGCTCAAGCATTTTCCGGGTCTTACCGGTGAAATATGCTCTTTTACTACACAGTTCCGCAGATGTGCGTGAACCTGATAAAAACATTGCAACCTTAAATTCGTTACTGATTTCCTCTATTTTTTGAAATAATGCCTCTTCTCCCTCTACTGCAGGTGAAAGCAGTGTAAGCGCCATACCGGAGAGATCGGCACCGAGTTTCATCGCCTTGGCCATGTGAAGGCCGGATCTAATGCCTCCGGTTGCGATTATCGGCCCCCCGGTACTGGCTGCCTCGCATATACTGACAACCGTCGGGATACCCCATTCTTCGAATACTTCGCCGAGCCTTGCAAGACCGGATTCGTCCCGCTCAGCTGCCCGCAGACCCTCAATGGCAGCCCAGGACGTTCCTCCCCAGCCGCCGACGTCAATTGCGCTCACTCCGGCATTCCAGCATGCCCTTGCGGTCTCTGCCGATATTCCACTGCCTGTCTCCTTCACAATCACCGGCAGGTCAAAATCCCTGCAGAGACTGGCAAGTGCATCAGTACATCCGGTGGCATCGTGGTCTCCCTCGGGCTGGATAGCTTCCTGGAGAAAGTTCAGGTGGATCGCGATGGCATCCGCATCGATCATCTCCACTGCCCTCTCCGCCCATTCCAGACCGTGATCCCGCAGTTGGACAACCCCGAGGTTGGCCGCAAGGAAGGCATTCGGAGCCTCTTCGCGTGCCACGGAAAACGTATCCTCCAGTGCAGGGTCGACAAGTGCCGCCCTCTGGGAACCAACACCCATGCCTATTCCGAACCGCTCGGCAGCCCGGGCAAGCCTCCTGTTGATCTCCTTCGTCTCGGGATGCCCGCCCGTCATACCGGCGATGAAGAGGGGGATTCCAAACTCGTGCCCAAGGAATGTCGTTTCGGTCTTCAGTTCGTCAAGGTTGCATTCCGGGAGGGCACAATGATTGAGACGGACTTCTTCAAAGCCCGGCCATCCCCGTTCAACCTGCTCCTCAAGGGATATCCTGATATGGTCAAGTTTCCTGACAGGGGTAAATTGTTCCTTATTCTTCATCCCCCTCTCCTCTGATTATCGTACCACCGTGGGGTTTTCCATCGAGGAAATCCCCTGTTCTCTCTACGTGAAATATCTCGGATCTTATCCCTGTCCGGGCAAGTTCGAGCATTTCCATGACTTTTCCTCTCATGCCGCCTGTAACGTCGGGGACCTTTGCATCACCCAGCGCTATGGAACCGGCATTTTGCGGAGTAATTACAGGTATCACCCTGCCGTTGTCAAGAATACCCGGAACATCCGTAGCAAGGCCGATCCGCTGAAAGCCGAGTGCACGACCGAGATACTGTACCAACTGGTCTCCTGAGACGATGGTTGCTCCCCTGTCGCCGTCAAAAACGACGTCGCCATGAAGCACCGGCAAAATGCCAAGATCCATCATTGTTGTCAGATTTCGGCATTCCATTGAGACCAGTCTCCCGTCTTTAGCGAATGCTCCACTCAGCGGATGAATCCCGACAGCTTCGCACCCTCCGGACCTTAGCGCGTCCACGACTTTCTCATTCAGGCTACTGACTGCCGAATGTGTGACAAATACACCTTCGATATTGCTCGCACCGACACCCTCCTGTATCCTGTATCTCCTGGCTTCGGGATGACCGAATGATCCTGCACCATGCACGATCGTCATCTTCCGCCCCTGGCGGGCTCCGACCACATCTGCCAGGAACCGGAGTCTGCGGGGATCTATCATTCCGGCAGACTCCTTCCGGGTTATAACGCTTCCGCCCAGTTTTAGAAGAACCTTTTCAGACATCTTTTTCCTTTCTTGCACCTTCGGTATCGATAGTGGTAATGAACGCCCTGGCATCGCCGGCCTCGATCGCTCCCGCGACCCTGTTTTTGAGATGTTTCGGGCATAATGCCACCATGCACCCGCCACCACCTGCTCCGGTCAGTTTCGCGCCGTATGCACCGGCAGCCCGGGAAGCAAGGATCAATTTCGAAAGAGCCGGGTGACCGACACCGAGGGCTTCAAGGAGCGCGTGGTTCATGTTCATGAGCTTTCCAAGTTGTTGTGCATCAGACATGTGATGCATTGCAGCGATGGCAATCGCCCCGATCGCATCTATGATAGGATTGCAGATATCCGGCTGTTTCTTCCTATTTTCGGCCACCATCTCCACCATTCTGGAGGTGTTGTGGGAGACCATGCTGTTGCCGATGACCATCTGGAAGTTTTGTGGAACCAGCCTCCGTCTCGACGTTCCCGTAATAAATACAAGCCCGCCAAATGTTGATACCGATGTATCTGTTGGGCTTGCCCTTCCTTTCTGGACCTTTTTTTCAATGGCAAACGCCATATCTGCTATCTCTTCTAATGAATAGTTCTTCTTGAACTCATCGTTTATGGCCGAGAGTGTCGCAACAGTCACCGCTGCAGATGATCCAAGCCCTGATGAGCTTGGCAGCTGGGAATTCACATAGACGCTCCCCTTCGCACCCATCTCGTCGAAGCAGTTGTCGATGTATGGTGATTTTGCGTGGTGGGCGGTTCTGCTCTTCCTCACGGTAACAAAGACCCGGGGCTTGATGGCCATTGCAATACCGGGTTTCCCATATACGACGGCATGTTCACCAAACAAGAAAACCTTGCCTGGTGCACTCCACGTTGCCAACTACATCACCGTAATGGCTGCATACCCCACAACAGTTGGATCACCGGTCACGTCCCCGCTCGTTGCATAGCGAATCAGATCGCCCTTTGTCGCACCGAGTTCCCTGCATACCAGGCACATCGTCGCAATGGGCCCAACACCACAGGCGCTGACCCTCCGCTCGTTGATTCGCCGGTAGAATTCCCCCACATCAAGATCTTCCAATGCTTCGATAGCATAATGGTCATCTTTGTAGGCCTTTTCGGCCGGCACGTAATGTGAGAAATCGCTCGAGGCCACAAACTTTACATCCTTCCTTCCCGTCTCACGAAGTGCATCGAGTATCACCCCGGATAACCGGACTGCACTCGAATAATCCTGGTCGCCCATCAGAATGGGGACTACCCGTGCCCTTGGGAACAGGTACTTGATGAAAGGAATCTGTACTTCAAGCGAATTTTCTGCGTCCTGGTGTGACACCTCATCACGGTCGACATCGAGTGCCGACCCGAACTCCTGGTCATTGTCCACGATACCCAGCGGGGTCTCCCACGGCAGGAGCGATACGGAAGTCCTGTATCCGCGGTGGCTCGGCCCTATTACTACGAATGTTCCGGAAAATTCCGGATCGAAGGCACTGAATGCCGTTGCGGAAACCTCCCCCGAATAGGGATATCCTGCATGCGGCGAGACCACACCCAGGGCATCTGTTCCCCTATCCTTATCGCGGAAGAACTTTTCCAGCAGCTGTTCCAGATGATGAGGGTCCCTCGGATAAAACATGCCGGCAACTGCGCATGTGCGGATCTTCATCGGATTACCCTCTCTATTGTGGTATTATTTATAGTTCTGTCTCGAAATCCTCAGATGTTAGCGACGTCTGTATTCCTTTAAGACGCAGTATCTCCCTGGTAAGCAGGTAATATATCATACTGAGTGCTTTTCGCCCCTTGTTATTGGTTGGGATGACAAGATCAATGAAACTCGTCATGTTGTTTGTATCACAGAGTGCCACGATGGGGATCCCGGTTTGTACGGCTTCCTTGATGACCTGGGCATCTCCTATGGGATCAGTGACCAGCACTACTTCCGGTTCGATATAATTTGCAAGGTTCTGGTTCGTGAGCATTCCGGGAATAAAACGTCCAGTGACTGCCATTCCTCCGATTGTCTCGGCAAATTTCTTTGCAGGGTACTGTCCGTACTGGCGGGAGGTGACTATCAGGATCTTCGGGGGTTCGAACTGGGATAAAAATTTCGCTGCTGTCTTGATTCGCTCGTCTGTTTCCCTTATATCAAGGATGTACAATCCATCGCCTCGTACCCGGTAGATGAATTTTTTCATGTCCTTGCTCTTCTGCTGTGTTCCGATATGCACACCTGCAGCAAGGTATTCCTCGACCGGGACCAGAGGTTCCTGTAATTCGATTTCCATCTCGTTCTCTGTCATTCTATCTGTTCCTCTATTCTTATCAGTTCATTCAGTTTTGCTATCCGTTCACCGCCGACTATGCCGGTCTTTAGGAATATGCACGAAAAGGCGGTGGCCAGGTGGGCTATCGTCTCGTCAGTCGTCTCGCCCGAACGGTGACTCATCACGGTGTCCATGCCATGGGCATGTGCCAGGTGAACAGCCTCGAAGGTATCGGTAAGTGTCCCTACCTGGTTCGGCTTTATCAATACACAGTTTGCCGATACCTGTTCGATCCCCTGTATAATACGGGTAACATTTGTCACGAACAGGTCGTCACCGCAGACCAGGCATCTGTCGCCCACCTGTTCGGTCAGGTCGGCGAAACCGGAGAAATCCTCTTCATGGAGTGGATCCTCCACGTAAACCAGGTTATACCGGTCCACGAGCTCTGCAATATATCCAACCATCTCTTCAGTGGTTCGCGTGCCCGACCGAAACTGGTAAGCACCTTCGGCTTCATTCCACATCTGGCTGGCAGCGACATCGATGCCGATCCTGATGGAGAGATCGAGCTCGTCAGAGACTGCAGAAACTGCCTCGCTGATCAGCTCAAAAGCCTCGATGTCATCGATCTTGGGTGCCCAGGCTCCCTCATCCCCCTTGCCGCATGACTTGCCCCTTGCCTTTAACAGTTCCTTCACCTTGCGGTGGACTGTGGCATTGGCAAATACCGCTTCGGCCATCTCCGCAGTTCCGGTAGGGACCACCAGGAATTCCTGGATTTCGGTAGCCTGTTCGGCATGTGCGCCGCCGCCAATGACATTGCCAAGCGGCATGGGCATCCCGGGAACGAACGGACCCCCCAGGTAGCTGAACAGATCCTGGCCGAGGGAGGATGCGGCAGCCTTGGCATTGGCCAGAGACAGGGCAACTGCGATATTCGCCCCGATAGTGGCGAAATCATTTGTGCCGTCGATCTCCCGCAGGATACCATCGAAAGCAACCTGGTTTCTTGAATCCTCGCCTATCAGGGAAGGAACAATATTCTGGCGGGCATACTCAACCGCAGCCAGCGGATCCTTCACCTTTGCCTCATAAAGCCCGGTACTGGCCCCGCTGGGGGCTGCCGCCCTGCCGAATCCCCCTTCTGTGAAGATATCAGCCTCGACGGTAGGGTTTCCCCTGCTGTCCAGTATGAGCCTCAATTGAATCTCACGTATTACGGTCATTCGAATCCTACTTCCTCTTCACGGTGATGGGAATAATGTTTTGCTGGAATTCCTCTATCGCGATCTCAAGCGGATCGATTTTTGATGTTTTGATTAGTAAAGGGGCACCCATCGATATTTGCAGAGCACGTGCTCCAATGATCCTGGCTCTTTCATATCGGGTATAAGATTGCATTCTTAATCCTCAAAATGCATGATTTTGATAATAAATGGGGTCGCTGAGATTCGAACTCAGGTCACAGCATCCCGAACGCCATAGGATAGTCCAGGCTACCCCACGACCCCTCACTGATACGGGTTGAGGTCATCAATAATCTCCTTGTGTGTCAGCAACATCCTCCGGCAGCAATACCGGGTAATACCGAGGTCGTCGAGGATCCCCTTGGGATCCTCCCCGGCCTCTTTACGCCGCTTGAACTCTTCGTACGCGGTGGAAATCACCTTGCCACAGGTGAAACATCGGACAGGTATCATGTCGGTTTGTTCTCCCTTTTATTTGGATATCTCAACGATAAGACTTTTGGAATTTCTTCCTTGCCCCACGCCCATGAGGCTTCTTCGGTTCCTTCTGTCGCGAATCATTGACTAGAAGCGTCCTGTCGTACGTCAGATACATCTCCTTGATCTGGGGATCGTTGTGCCACTTCAGAATACCTCGTGCCAGGGCTGTGCGGATCGCTTCGGCCTGGCCCATGATCCCGCCGCCATGGACATCGATTGATATGTCTATCCCCTCAATGGCTTTCGGGGCGAGAAGGAGAGGTTCAGAGATCTTCATCCTGACCATCTCGTTGGGGAAGACATCGAGAGCCATCGAGTTGATCCTGACACGGCCTTTCCCTGTCTTCAAAGTCGCCCGTGCAATGGCTGTTTTTCGTTTTCCACTCGTATTTACAATTTTTACCATTCTATCACCATCAATACTTTGCACCAAGGAACGAACTCACCGTGCCCAGAGTCACATACTGGGGGTTGTTCAACCGATCTATATGTGCCTCTTCCAGGGATTCCATCTCCTTTCCGTCAAACTCTTCGGGAACTCCCACGTATACCCGGACCCGCTTCAGGGCTGCATCGCCCACAGGCCTCTTGTATGGCAACATACCCCTGATGGTCCGCTTCACGATGTGGTCAGGTCTCCGCGGGAAGAACGGCCCGCCTTCGACGGATCCCCTGCTTCTCTTCCTCTTGTAGTTGCCGAACACCCGTTCCTTGCTGCCGGATATGATCGCCAGCTCGGCGTTCACTATCGCGATATCTTCTCCGTTCAGCGCTCTTTTTGCCACAATACTGGCCATCCTGCCCAGGAGAAGACCTTCGCCGTTGATTACCGTACTCATTCCCTCACCTCAGTATCCTGACCTGGCTACCCTTCGGGTTGTCCCTGATCAGTTCTTCGATACTCATGCACTGGCCGTTGGCACCCCTTATCTTGGCGGAGGCCGATTCGGAAAAATTCAATGCAGCAACCTTTACCGACATCTCAAGAAGCCCGCTGCCGAGAACCTTTCCAGGAACGAGAATCGTTTCTCCATCGCCTGCGTAGCGGCTGATCTTGCTTAAGTTGACTTCAGCATAATTCTTGCCGGGACCTTCCAGCCTTGAGGCAATATCCCGCCAGATGCTGACTTCGTTCTCCCTCGATGCCGCCTTCAGCGTGTGAATAAGATCCAGAAGGCGGATATTGGATTTGTTATTCTTCCTTCTCTTCATCTCGAGTCACTCCCGATATTTCACCAATACTTTCCAAAAGGTCGGTCGATCGGCCTTTCATGTACGTGAGAGCCTGCGTGAGGATCATCTTCACAGGCATTGAGCCGTCGCCTTCCACCACGAATATAAATCTTGAGTCGTCCGCTTTTACCCTGATGGCAGGTTCATCGCCGATTCCGGTCCCGATACACGCCCTTTCACAGAGCCTGCAGAGGGAACACTCCTCGATCCGCCCAGGGATTGGCTTTACGCGCCCTTTCTCGATGGTCAGGATATCCCTTGGACATTCCTCGACACATTGTCCGCATGCATCACAGCTATCGCTCACTTCGATTATAGGATAGTTCTTGAAGCCGCATGCACTGGTCGGCTGCCATTTGGCATGCTCCTTTCCTGTGGAAAGCTGTGCCCTGGCCTCGAGAACGACTTTCTGATCCTGAATGAGCTTTACGATGGGGATATCCGGATCCGTTGGCGCCGCCGCAGGATCGGCGGAGATCAGGTCACGGGAATATACCGTGCACGGTCCTTCGACACTCAGTGTATATGTCACCGTACATCCGGGACACCCTTCACCCCCGCAGACACATTGTTCGCGGGTGACGTAGCAGCTGCTGTCCGTCGCAAGGGGTATCAGCCCAATCCTGTGTGTAAGCATCTCGTCGAAGAGGGCACTGGTGTTGTCATAGATGCGGATCTCGTCGATAGCGAGGGTCGGCACCTCTGATATCATTGCCCTCCGGAGAGCGTTCGCAAATGCGGGACTGGATGATTCCAGGCAGAATCGCCCGACTGCATCATCAAGTCTGGAGATTACTATGTCCATTAAACTCTCCTTCCCCTGCGCCCGCCTTTGGCCCGGATGGAATCGTGCGGTATCGGGGTTACGTCCTCGATCCTTCCGATCCTCATCCCGGCCCTTGCAAGGGCGCGAATTGCAGCCTGGGCTCCGGGGCCGGGGCTGCGCTGTTTGCCTCTTCCCGGTGCCCGTACCTTCACGTGCACTCCCACTATGCCCTTTTCCATGGCGGTCTGGGCCACGTTGGAGGCCATCTGCATGGCAGCATACGGCGAGCTCTCGTTCCGGTCCTGCTTGACTACCATTCCACCGCTGCTCTTGGTGACGGTCTCGGCACCGGAGAGATCCGTGATGGTGATGATGGTATTGTTAAATGAAGCGAATATATGCGCAATACCCCATTTTTCTTTATCGCTGGCCATGATCATCTCCCTGCCTTGCTAATTCGTGCTCTCTCGGCATGATCGGTGTTGGCAATTGGAGATTTTCCATAATAGCCAATCTCGGTCTCTTCGCCCCTGGAAACCCTGTATCCTGGGATATTCACCCTCTTCCCGCTGATTGCGATATGTCCGTGGGTGATGAGCTGACGGGCCTGTTTTGGGGAACGTGCCAGCCCCTGCCGGTATACCATGCTCTGGAGCCTTCGTTCCAGTTCCTGCTGTACCTTGAGTGACAGGACACTGTCGATGTCTGCATCGGGCCCCAATAGTCCCATCCTCTGCAGATGGCCTATCAGCTGGTCCTTCTTGGTTTCGGCAAGGGCGTCGTCAGCCCCGGTAGACGTGAGGGCCAGAAGATCTCGTGCTGCCTTACGATACCGGCGGAGATGACTCTGCGCCTTCCATACCTCCCGCTTGTTACGAAGACCGTACTCGATCATCAACCTGGTCTCTTCCTCGATCCGGGTTTTTTCAAACGGCCTCTTGGGGGTCTGATATTGTTTATGATTTTTTCCTGGATATCCCATTACATCACCGGGCCCGATTAGTCCTTCTTCCTCTTCACACCAACAGTGGTACCTGTCCTGCCGGTCGATTTCGTTCTCTGTCCACGGACTTTCTGTCCGGTTTCGTGCCTGATACCCCGGTAACAGCGAATCTTCCGCATCAGGTTGACATCCTCATCAAGAGTGGTGAGGACATCGGCACCGAAGAGATGTCTCTTATCACCGGTATACACGTCTCTTGGACGATTTACCATCCAGACCGGGACTTTGTCGGTGTAGTTATCCACTACCTCGCGGATACGGTCGACATCCTCTTCGGGCAGTCGGCCAATGAGTTCCCGACCATTCACCTTTGCCATCTGGGTTATCACAGACGCGCTATGCATACCCACACCCTTGATGCCGGTCAGCGCGATGTGCACGGGCTTGGTTCCGTCCAGATCGGTGTTACTGATTCGCACGAAATATTTAATTTCTTCTTCCTGAGCCATCCAATCCCTCTTTTTTTGAGATTTCAATCCGTCTTTTTTGAGATTTGAGCGCTGAGGGAGGGATTTGAACCCTCGAGTCCCAAGGGGACACAGGTTTAGCAAACCTGCGCCATACCAGGCTTGGCTACCTCAACAGTGAATCTCGCATCTTTCGACACTCGCAGCATATCATACGCTGCTCCATGAATGGTGCTTATTTATTGTGATGGTTGAGAATATAACCCTTTGCCTTAGTCCCCGGGCTTTCCCGGAGATGTATCAATTATCCGGGTTTTTTGCCTCTTCTCTTCAGTCCTCTTTCAAGAAGGGCTGATGATACCAATGGCAGGGCTATTGTCGCATCACAGAAACACTGCGTCCTGGGAGATGTTACCGATTCCTTTCCCCAGCTTATCGCTTCCTCGAACGTGCATCCTGAAAGGCCTCCCCAGTGCGGAGCGTCCGTTGTATACTGGATAGCATAGGCATGTCCACCCAGGTCCGAATCATGAATGGATGCGATCACCTGTGTCTGCTGAATAAAATTCTTGGGGACCCCCCCTCCGATGTATATCACTCCGGTTTTTGGCGAGCCTTCGACCATCCGTGTGATCTCATCCGCATCAGAGATCTGGTCCACATCAACCGAAATCCCGTTCCTTCTCGCCATCACCAGACCAATACCGATGGACGAGTCGCACAGTGCAGGTATGAATACGGGGACATCATGACGGAAACACGCCGAGGTCAAAGACCGGCCATCCGGACGTTCGCGTATCGCCCATTCTCCTGCCAGCCGGATGAATTCCCTCGATGAGCCCTTGAACGGGGCGATATCGGCTGCAAAGTCGGCAATTCTCTGATCGACACCCCTGAATTCCTCCTCATACGCAAACACATCATAAATCCGGTCTATACCCCTTGAAAAGAGATCACCATCGTCCACGTGGTGATGTCCCAGATAATGACGGACACCGAAATGTTCGCAGAGGTCATGGAAGATATTCGCACCTGTAGATACCAGCACATCCACGTAACGGTTTTCCACAAGCGAGATCAGGCATTCCTTCATGCCTGCGGGGATCATCGCACCGGAAAGCCCAAGAAAGATGGTGCATTCCTCGTCCTGGATCATCCGTGCCCAGATATCAACAGACTCTCCCAGTCTCCTTCCCTGAAAACCTGTTTTGCTCATACCTTTGAGCAGCTCTCCCACATTGTGGGTAGGTTTTACAGGAGTCGTCGGTCTCATTGCCATTTCGGGTATGAGATTATTCCTTGTGTAACATAAAGTATTGCCACACCAACAAATCTAGAAAAATCCTCTGGAAATCAATCAGGCTGAATTAGTATTATCCTGGATGTTCCAGGCCACGACCCATAACGCAATTTGCATATAAAACACGGGATGCGGCGTTCCTACAAAAGCTCACGCTCATTTTACAGGCAGGAATTTTTAATCGAAAAATAAAAAATGAAGATCTCAGGAGGTCAGAGAGCTTTTACCAGGGACTCCCTGGTGATCAGGCCCAGCAGCTTTCCCTCGTTGGTGACCGGTATGGAACCGATCTGCTTCTCAAGCATGACATCCACAACATCGTCTATTCCGATATCACCTGCCACAGAAAGAACAGGAGAAGACATGATGTCCTTTACAAGGAGATTTCTCACCCGGTGATCCTGGTGTTTATACTCAACCAGTTCACGGAACTTTCTCATCGCGACCGCCACATCTGTCTCGGTTACGATGCCGGTAATCTTCTGGTTCTGTGTGACGACGAACCGCTGGATGTCGTCATCGAGCATTCTCCGCCTCAGGTGTACCACGCGTTCGTCCTCCTCGATCGTAAACGCTTTCTCCATTATCTCCGGCAGCTTAACATCCGGGCGGCAGATCTTTAAGAGATCGCCGGCGGTCACCTGTCCGATCAGCCTGTGATCCTCGTCATATACGACCACAAGTTTGTATACCTGAAGCAGGGGAATGAGTACATCGATATCCTGGTCAGGGTACACCGTGGTGAATTCGCTCTCCACCACATTGGCAACGTGGATAGAATTCGGTGATATGTCCGAATTCCTCTTTGTGCCCAATTTTTCGGCAACACTCTGGCGGGAGACCGTGCCTACCACCGTGCTGTTATTGAGGACAATGAGCGGATCAATCCCTTCCTCAAGCATCTTATCCAACGCCTCGGTGACCAGTGCAGATTTGGCAATGGTAACCGGCTTTGACATGACGTCCTTTACAAATACATCCTCATTCATTGGGCCACTTCCTTTATGATATCGTCTCTCTTCATGATACCCTTGATTTCCTTGTCTTCCGTGACAACAAGGCTGTTGATATTATGGCTTTGCATCAGCTGGACTGCCTCCGAGAGCAGCGTATCGGGTGGAACCGTTATCACCGGTCTCGACATCAGATCCTCTGCAACCGCAGATACCTCAAATACGTACCTGAAAGACTTCCTGCCTGCAGATTCCTCTTTTCTCGAAATCGTGACATCCTTTGCCGGCAACCGGGCTTTCTCGTCGATATAAAGGTAGAATGCCAGGTTACTCTCGGTTATGATACCGGCCAGCGTGCCATTATTATTTACAACTATCACCTTATCATTTCTCTCCCTCATGATGTCGATGACATGATCAAGGGAATGATACCGGTTGATCGTGATTGCATCCTCCATTATGTCGCAGACTCTTGTGGAAAGCCCGTTGATGTGTGAAGAACGGAGGAGATCGGATTTTGTGATGATTCCAACCACCATTCCATCCTCAACCACCGGTAACCCGCTGATATCCCATTCAACCATGATAGCGGCTATTTCAGGTATCCCGGTGTTCGGGCTGACAGAGACAGGCTCCGGAGTCATCAGGACCTGAACGGGTATATGATCGATCGGCCTTCTTCTCCACAACGGCTCGCTCTGGCGTAGTTTATACCCAATATCCTTCTTTGTGATGATTCCAATAAGTCTCTCCGCCTCGAGTACCGGCAGCCTGGAGATCTTGTGTTTGAGCATGAGATTTCGTGCATGCGAAACATTCTCCCCGGGTGCGACAACATAAACCGGGGAACTCATCACATCTGAAGCATTCATCCCACTCACTCCCCTGAGAGGGCCTTGACCAGGTCAAATTCGGTCACAAGCCCGATCAGACGGTCACTTTCAATGACAGGAAGTGCCCCGACACCTTTGTCCAGAAGTGTTCTTGCAGCATCGTGAATGCTTTTTTCGGGGGATATTGTGAAGAGTTTACCGGAGACCAGGTTTCGCACCGGCAGCCCCATCACCTCGGCGACGTCCCCCGTAACCAGCTGGTCAAATACCTTTCCTGTCCCCAGGTACTTCATGATATCCGTCGCTGTGACAATCCCAAACAATACACCCTCGCTCACCACAGGCAGTCGCCGGAACCGGTGAGCGGTCATGTCCCTTGTCACTGTCCCGATCGGGCAGTCCGGCTCCGTTACTCGAAGAGAACGTGTCATTACATCCTCTACCGTGCCTTCAACCTTCTCATTGGCCAGGACTTTCATCACATCACGTTCCGTCACCATGCCCAAAAGGACATCATGGTCATCAATGATCGGTATTCCGCCGATCATCTGCTCCCTGATAATCGAAATTGCATCAGCTATTGATGCCGAATCCCGAAGGGCGGTGATCTTCTGGGTCATAATCGTCCGAACATTCTCATTAATGGCAGCGAGAAGATTTCCGCCATGCTTGACCTGGACAAGGTTGAACTTATCTCCCCCTCCCATGAAATTGATGATATCCCCGGATGTGATGATCCCCCGGATCTTCCTGTTTCCTGGATCGATTACCGGGAGCCTCCGGAATCCACAATTTGTCATGGTCTCTACAGCACCCTGGATAGTTACGGAGGGAGGTACCGATACAACATCGCGAGTAGCGATGGCCATTATTTCTCCTTCCTGTTCAACTCTCCGCGATTTAAATTCCACAGGTCCCCGGTCGAGTTTTCCGGGCATTTTCAGAAGTTTGTCTCCCTGTTTGTAATTCCGTTCAGTATGGTGCATGTTATCAATCCTTGAAATGTAATGTAATTTTTAATCGATTCCGGACATATTTTCGAGATACTGGCACGGGATGCAGGACCTGATCCATATCAGGACATTGCATCCAGAACGTCGTGCCGGTCAAGGATGCCGATGACACGGTCACCTTTAACGACCGGCAGCCTGCTTATATCATGACGTACCAGGAGATCTGCTGCAAACTGGATATCTTCGTCAGGCGACACGGTGAATACGGGGGTTGTCATGATATTCTCCACAGGAGTTGCAGATGCTCCGTCGGCAGACGTCCGCCACCGGCCGTCCTTCAGGAGATCTCTCCTTGATATAATCCCTACGATTTTTTTCTTTTTCAATACAGGAAAAGCATAAAACCCGCTATCAGTAATAAGCGTATGTATTCTTGATACGGGTTCATCCGACGTGCAAGTCACCACTTTATCTGACATGAATTTATCGACCCGGCCCTGAATCTTCCGGCGGGTTATCAATACCGGGAAGATCTCCGATAGCAGGACACCGCCAACAATGAGATCCTGATCATCTAGCACAGGAATACTGCTTGTCATGTTCTGTCTGATACAGGCGATAATGACATCAACCGGGTCCGTATCCTTTACCGGTCGTATCGACTTTGCAAAACCTTCTATGGTCACGTTGGACTTCGTGGCAGTGACTGCCAGAGCATCGGATATATCGATATACCCAATCAGTTTCCTCTTTCCGTCATGGACATAGATCTCACGGAAGACATCCTCCCGCAGTATCTGGCGGGCCCGGGTTATCATATCGTCATATTTGAGAAGAGGGACCTCGACAAGGAAATCGGATGCCACTTTCATTGAAGAAGTTCCTCCTCACGGCATGAGGGACAGAGCATTGTGTTGTCAAGCCGGCGGAGGTCGTCTGACATCTGCCCGCAGCGGCTGCATAATCCGACTTCAACCTCTTCAGCGCGGTTAATCTCGATCAGATCGTTCATGAGATCATTTAACTCGGTCGAGACCGTGAGGATATCGCGAACCGTAACAATCCCAATTACCTCTTTTGCCTCATTTACAATCGGAAGCCGTCTTACATGACTCCTGATCATCATGTGAGCCGCATCACGGACCGTCTCTTCCGCTCCGATGGTGATGAGCGGTGTACTCATGACCTCGTTTACATGTACCGCTCCCGGCTTCCTGTCTTTTGCCACCACTTTGCAATTTATATCTTCTTCCGTGATTATGCCGATGGGGAGGTTTTCATGCAATACGATGCAACTACCCACCTCGTCCCGGCACATGGCCATGGCCGCACGGGCCACCGAGGCATCAAAATTAATGGTCGTCGGATTGCTCCGCATTACCTCCCTTAGAGGAACTTGGGTTTCAAAACGGATCGAATCGGATGTATTCTTCATAAATCACCCCCATCAAATTGTGTTTTCAGATATGATAATTACAGTTACCATTACTGCAAGCCATCAATATAAAATAATTGATCTATATAATACCTCGGTCACACAATCCTACCTCCCATTATGTGAATAAATCTAATAATGCAGGTATCATATAGAATACCATGGATAAGCCGGAAAATTCCGGTACCACGCTCCGAGGTGCAAAATGAGTATTTTAATCCAGACGCGTAACCGGGTTTCAAAATTCTTACAGGCGTTTTTCAGGAAAAAACGTTCGAGAATAGGTATATATGGCCCTCCCAATGCCGGGAAGACCACTCTGGCCAACCGTATCGCCAGGGACTGGACAGGAGACGGTATGGGCGAGGTGAGCGAGATCCCGCATGAGACCCGGCGGGCTTCGCGAAAGAGGGATATCACGATAACCGGATCGAACGGCAGCTCGATCACCATTGATATCGTGGACACTCCGGGAGTGACCACAAAGATAGACTACATGGAATTCCTCGAATACGGGGTGACAAGGGATGAGGCTGTAATCAGGGCCAGGGAGGCGACGGAAGGAGTGGCGGAAGCCATGCACTGGCTGCGTGAGGATATAGACGGGGTGATATACATGCTCGACAGCACAGAGGACCCTTTCATGCAGGTAAACATCATGATGATAGGGATCATCGAGAGCAGGAATCTACCGGTTATCATTGCAGCCAACAAGATAGATCTGCCCGCAGCCTCCCCCCAGCGAATCCGCAGTGCATTTCCACAGCACCCGGTTGTTCCGGTCTCGTGCCTCGAAGGGAAGAACGTCGAAGATCTCTATGAAAAAATGGTGAATCATTTCAGGTGATACCGGATGATGGAGGGAATCCAGATAGATCTCATATCCGAGGAGAGGCTTGCCACCCTGACTTCGATGGAGAAGATACGAATGATTCTTGATGATGTGCGTGAGGGCACCATCGTTATCCTCGAGAAAGGGCTTGCACCCGAGGAGCAGAGCACATTAATCGAGATGACCATGCGGGAGATACTGCCCGACGGCTTTAACGGAATAGAGATTGAGACGTATCCGTCCCGGGATGACAGTCCGGGTTTCTTAAAAAGGCTGCTGGGAAAAAATTCGCCTGAGAGCCGGCTTACGGTTATAGGGCCGGCAAACCAGCTCCGCATGATCAAGAAGGACAAGGATGTCATAAGCGCCTGGATCTCCACGAGGTGAGAGGATGCCGCACAAATGCGTGAAGTGTGGGAGGATTTACCCTGATTCCTCATCTGAAATCCTCGAGGGCTGTGAAAGTTGCGGCGGCAGGAAGTTCCTATATGTTGCTTCAGAGAGCAGGAGACGGAAAATTCCCGAGAGGATGCCAGCTGCACAACCCCAACCTGAGAAGAGAGAGGTGACCCCGGAGCCGGAGGAGAGCAACGAGGACATCTTCAACGGTGTGGAAAGTATCAGGATCGTCTCTCCCGGCACATACGAAGTAAATATAGAGAAACTGGCCCACTCTGATGAAAGGGTCGTGGGATTCGGACATGGAGGGAGTTACGGGGTTGACCTGCTCTCCATGATGAAATCGAAGAAGAAGAGAGAGAAAAAATAATAATATTAGCTGATATTTTCCACGCTATAACCTTTATCTGCCAGCAATTCCTTGACTCTTTCCCTGTGGTTTCCCTGCAGTTCGATGGAATTTCCCTTCACCGTTCCACCACAGGCAAGTTTATTCTTCATATATTTTGAGAGATCCTCAAGATCAATGTCGGTCGGATCGAGCCCCTCTATCACGGTTACTTCTTTTCCATACCGTCTTGTGTTCACCTTAACATTGATCCTCTGTTGCTCTTTGGCAACTTCTTCACATATACAGAGTTCTTTAGGCAGTCCACATGTGGGACATATACCACCGTTCATTGCAAGTACCTTATAAGCTCTCTTTATATATTTGTTGGCATACCAGCGGGATATCTATCATGGCAGATAACGATTGGCTCTGTCAACTGCAGCCAGGAGCGGCTATCTCCGCCGTTCCTGCATTCTACTCCCTGTAGGTATCCACACGACAGGTCTCGCAGCCTCTCGAGAGTACCTGGTCGGATTTGCTGTTATACCGGTAAACGGTAATTCCCTTGCATCCGAGTCTTCTTGCCAGAAGGAATATCTGGCAGACATCCTCGGGCCTGCAGTCTTCCGGAAGATTAACCGTCTTTGAGACTGCATTATCCACGAAACGCTGCACAGTAGCCTGCATCTGGACATGGAACGAGGGATCTATCTCTGATGCGGTCATGAAGAGATCTTTTACCTCGCGGCCGACAGGCAGATTCGACACGCTTCCCGACCTCTGCACCTCGTTCAACAATGCATCTCCTGCCGGGAGAGATCCAAGGTAATCTTTCAGGAGGGGATGGAGAAACCGGATATGCCGGCCATTGATGGTCCTCCGGAACGAGTACGAGAAGACAGGTTCAATCCCGCTGCTTACACCCGCAATAAGATGCAGGGATCCGGTGGGAGCTATTGTCGTGACCGTCGCATTCCGCATCTCCCCCTGATAGATGCTCCTGTCAATGGCAGGGAATGATCCTTTCTTCCTTCCAAGTTCTTCAGACATTGCATGACCTTCTTTCTGGATAAATGCCATAATTCTCGCTGTCCATTCGAGGGCTTCCTTTGATTGGTACGGTATCCCCATCATCAGGAGGGCGTCTGCAAGCCCCATGACTCCCAGGCCGATCTTTCGTGTCTGGAGAGTTTTGTCCCTGATTTGCGGAATCGGAAAACGGTTCACGTCTATGACCAGATCCAGAAATTCCACTCCCAATGCCACAAGCGATCCAAGAAGATCATAATCGATCTCTCCCCTGCAGACGCAGGCTGCAAGATTGATACTCCCCAGGTTGCAGCTCTCATAAGGGAGCAGCGGTTGTTCTCCACAGGGATTGGTGGCAGTAATATCTCCAAGACCCGGAACAGTATTCGCCTTGTTGACCGTGTCCAAAAAGAGGATTCCGGGATCGCCGCATTGCCAGGCCGCCCTTGAGATGGATTCAAATAGATCCATGGCATTGACTGTGTTCCATACCTCCCCATCCCGTGGATTTTTCAGCGCATAATCCGATCTTCTCTCCAGTTTTTCGAAAAAATCTTCATCGAAACCGACAGAGAGATTGAAATTTGCGAGACCTTCTCCCGTCTTTAATTCGATAAAATCCATAATATCCGGATGGGAGCTGGCCAGTACACCCATATTCGCTCCCCTTCTCTTCCCTCCCTGTTTCAGGGCGTTTGTGGCTTCGTCAAAAACCCTGATAAAGGGGATAGGGCCGCTTGCCACCCCCGCGGTTCCCCCAACGAAATCTCCCGCCGGCCTTATCTGCGAGAAAGAGTATCCCGTCCCACCCCCGCTCTTATGGATGAGAGCCATGTGCGATAAGGTGACGAATATGCTGTCGATGGAATCCTCGACAGGAAGTACAAAACAGGCCGAGAGCTGTCCCGATGGAGTCCCGGCATTCATAAGAGTGGGTGAATTGGGAAGAAACTGGAGATTTTCCATAATATTATGAAACTTCTCCCATTTGCTCTTACCCACGGACTCGGCCACCCGGAAAAACATCCTTTCAGGTGTCTCGCCCGGAAGCAGGTACCTGCTGGACAACAATATGCGGGCGGCTTCTCCCAGTTCCATCAATCACTCATTGAGGAACGCCTTTTATTTAAAATTCATGCATACCTATGATGCATGTCTCTGATGGTCCTGGGGACCGCGTCCCACGTGGGAAAAAGCACAGTGGTGGCAGCAATATGCAGGGCCCTTTCAAATCGCGGTATCGATGTCGCACCCTTCAAATCGCAGAATATGAGCCTTAATTCTTATGTGACGGCAGACGGCTGTGAGATTGGGATTGCCCAGGCCATGCAGGCATTCGCTGCCCGGCTCGAGCCCGAGGCCGATATGAACCCTATCCTCCTCAAACCCAAGGGCGACAGGTGCTCGCAGGTAGTTTTACTTGGCCACCCCTACAAGGACATCGCCATTACGGAATATTATAAGGAGACCGACTTTCTATTGGACCGGGCTCTTGAAGCTGCCGGAAGGCTCGAAGAGAGATATGGGCACCTGGTCGTGGAGGGAGCAGGGGGGGCGGCGGAAGTGAACCTGTATTCGAGGGATATTGCCAACATCAGGCTTGCCAGGGCACTGAAATATCCAATTATACTGGTGGCCGATATCGAACGCGGAGGAGTATTTGCACAGATTTACGGAACTATAAAACTCCTGCCTCCTGATCTGCGCCCACTGGTCAGGGGCATACTCATAAACAAATTCAGGGGAGACCCCGGAATTTTTGCCGAGGGTATTGAAATTATTCAGGATATGTGTGCAATCCCGGTTCTTGGTGTCCTGCCCTATCTCCCTCCTCGAATCCCAAGCGAAGATTCTCTTTCGATTGGGGATAAAAGGGCGTTGTCGCATCCTGTGCGGATTGCCATCATAAGGCTTGACCGGATATCGAACTTTACCGATTTTGAAAGACTTGAGCCTTATGCAATGGTCGAATATGTCAAGCCCGGATCCCCGCTCGACGACTTTGACTGCATAATCCTGCCCGGGACAAAGAATACCGTCGATGATCTTGCCCGGATTCATGAGAGCGGAACTGGAATGTATATTTTATCGGCAAGAAAACGGGGTATTCCGATAATCGGAATCTGTGGAGGTTTCCAGATGCTTGGAAAGGAGATAGTGGATTCAGGTATTGAGTCGAGGAAAGGCAGCCACAGAGGCCTCGGTCTCCTGGATGTCTCCACACGGTTCGGAGCATATGAGAAGAAGACCGAACAGATGCGCCGGACAGCAAGACCCATAGGACCCATACTATCAGGCATGGGGACCGTGAAGGGATATGAGATACACATGGGTGAGACCGATAGGCTGGGTGCGAACGAGGCATTCGAGGGGGAGGGGGCCGTATCCGAGGACGGACTTGTAATCGGGACATATATGCATGGCCTATTCGAAAATCCCTCTGCAGTAAACTCGCTGCTGTCGTTTCTATACGAGAAGAAGGGTCTTGTATACCGGCCCGCGGCAGAGGAAGGAGCGGATCCCTATGATCTGCTTGCAGCAGAATTCGAGACCAATGCGAATATGGATGAGATCCTCTCGTACGTACTCAATCGCTGAACGATTGGACCGATTCCGGGGGGGCGGTTTTTTCACTGTGAATTGCCTATTATGTATCAACCAGTCAAAATCAGCAAGGGAACGATTACAATGCCGATGAGAGTATCCTTTACCCTGGATCCGGAGACGATGGATCATATTGATAAATTTGCAAAAGAGCACGGTATCGACAGGAACAGGGCAATACTTGAATTCATTGAGAACGGTTATGAGAAGTTATCTGAAGGGGGAACCATCAATCTCAACCAGCAGCGTTCATTTGAAGAATATAATGCGATACGTAAAGATCTTCAGGAAGTCAGGCAGAAAATGAACGATCTCTCGGAAGAGGTGAGGCTGATCCATCATACCATCGACGTCGAATGGGGCCGCGAGATGAGAGCTGTTCCATATCAGAGTAAAAGATGGTGGGAATTCTGGAAAACAGAGTAATCTATCCAATAATATTCATCATGCTCCTGTAGCCTTCCCCTCTTTTATCCGCGCATTTGACTGCATCGACCTGTTTTAAGTCCACTTCTCCGGTCGCCCTGTGCACGGTGCAATATGCAAGCGCAGGAGACTTGATATATCTTCCTCCTACTCGAAAATAGCGGGAATAGACACAGAACCTGCAATGATCTATTGTTTCCTCCTTATCAGGCAGGCATTGAACCCTTCCCCCTCTGACCGGGAGAACCCGTAACTCCTCTTCAGACATGGCTCACTGACTCCTTCATCGGTCCCAGAATTATGATCCTGTTTCGGCTGGAACGGATTCAAGGACAATCTCTTTCCCCGTAAGCTGCCCCAGGCTGGATTCAAGTTTCCCTGAGAGTTCCGGGATGAGCGAATCGGCTTCCCTGCCTTTCTCTTCAAGTACCTGCAGTTGATATTCGAGTTTTCGGATTTGCTCCTCTTTTTGTTCGATCTCCCTCTCAAGAACGATGATCCTGGCCCTGGCCGGATCGTTTCTGAACTGCTCTGCTATCGCAGATACACGTTCCTCCGCCTCTCTGCGTCGAGTATACAGGTCTGACAGGATGATCTTGATCGCCGACGGATCCGAGAAGAGATTTTTTTCCTCCTTGTTCTTGAGCGCGATATCCCCCGACTCTATCATACTGCTGACCGTCCCGAGGATTGGTTCCACATTCTCTTCGAGATCTCCCTTTGCAGGGATCTCTCTTCCGGACAGCAGTTCGATTGAACGATGCAGCTCCTTTGGGGCCTGTCCGCTCTCTCCCCTCTTCATGATCTTTTCCCCTTTTCGAAAGACATGTGAAATGTTGGAGAAGACGGCTCTCATCCGGCGCTCGGTTGCAGCAACTTCTTCTCTTGCAGATTCTTCCTTTCTGCGGAGATCCTGGAGGCTTTTTGCCCCCTCTCCCTCCATCACCCTGGAAAGATCCACAGAATTCTGCTCGAGAATTTTCCTCTGCTCCAAAAGATCCTTTTCGACCCGGGGTATTTGTATCCTGGAAGATTCCTTCTCACCGATCTGGTCGTTCAGGTTGCCATATATCTCCCTGCATACCCGGATCAGTTCGCGTTTTTTCCGGGCCTCCGATATGATCGGGGTCATGGAGTTCATCTCCCTTCCGACCAGGTCAATCTCATCGCGGATGGCCTTCATCTCGTCAGGAAAAACACCCTGCAGGTACCTCCCCGGTCCGGCCTGGCTCTTGACACAGCCTTTCAGGCATTCTGTTGCCGCCTGGTAAAACTCCCCGGGTTCTCCGGGCAGTTCCCGGCCTAAAGAGGTGAGCATGGACTTTACAAAAAGAGGAAGTGTGTTTTTTGCAATTTTTTCAAGTTTTGGATGGAATGCTTCTTCACGTTCGGCTGATGATAGTGTCTCAACAAGGCCGATAAGATCGGACCGGGCATCCAGAATCTTTTTCATATGGTCGGATGTCCTTGCCCGTACATCTGAATCAAGATCTTTCTCCGATATATCAAATATCGCCGATACTTCATCGATCCGGATATGATCAACGGAGGGTTCCTCTTTTTTGAAGATGTCCCTGATAAAATCAAACATCGCAGTCATCCCGGGCAATCTCCCTGATCCTCTCAACCCCGTCGATCTCCCGTATCACCTCACATACGGATTCCGGAACGAGGTTCTGCCAGGGCTCTCCTTTCAGCATTCTTCTTCTGATTTCGGTGCCGCTGTACAGTTCACGCCCGTACATTGCAGGAGATTGTACTGATATTCCTTCCTCTGCAAAGAGCCTCATGACAAGTGGGTTGCTGGAATAAATCCTGTCAAAAAGAGGAGTCATGGATTTAACATGGGCGACCCAGAGTGAATTTCTCTTGATATCCTCGATCGGTATGACATATACCGGAAGGCCCAGGGCCTTTAAAGCGCCGGTTATCATCAGGACCCGTTCGCCTGCCGTGAATGGATTGTTCTCCTCATGTGAGAGCTGGGCGCTCCCCACGCCTATGACTATCTCGTTGTCCCTTTTCGCGATCTGCTCCAAAACGTATTGGTGCCCGTTGTGGTAGGGTTGGAAACGTCCGATATAGAAAGCTCTTGTCATCTTTCTGCCACCATGTTTGCTATCTGCGCCGCAAAGGCCCCTGCTGTGAACCCGGAATCGATATTCACCACCGCCATGACCGAACATGACTGAAGCATACTTGCCAGCGCCGCTTTACCATGACCCATGTACCCATATCCAGTGCTTACCGGAACACCGATCACCGGCCTGTTCACCAGTCCGGCTACTATGGCGGGGAGCGTGCCCTCCCTGCCTGCTGCGACAATGAAGACATGAGCATCGATACACTGTCGGATGGCCGGAAAGAGACGATGAATGCCGGCAGCCCCGACATCATATGCACTGCAGACCCGGCAGCCCATCTCCTCGGCTATCACCCTGGCCTCCTCCGCCACGGCGATGTCTGAGGTTCCTGCGGTGATGACCGCCACAACGCCCCCCGTCTGTTCGGGAGCGGGAACACGAGATATTACGGCCATGTGCGCCATATCATGGAAGGTTACGGCAAGACCGCCCAGGTCCTCCACCTCCTTGATTGCCTGGCGGTGTTCGGGTGAGACCCTTGATACAATGCATCTTCCTGCAGTATCCACAGCTTGTTTGGCAATCCGCTTCAGCTGATCAGGATCTTTTCCCTCCGCAAGGATCACTTCAGGTATTCCACAGCGCACAGGCCTGCCAAGATCCAGGCAGGCAAGATTGGACACTGCTTCCAAACGAAGGCCCTCGATCAATTTTTCCGCTTCATCGAGCGGGATCTCGCCCTTGCAATAGCGGTTCAGGACATCACGGAGCATGTAATTCGATGGCATAATGTAATGACTGCCTATTATAATATCATGACGCAGAAGTATCCCTCCGCCAGGAGTCGGCTTGCGCTCTTAGCGGGGTATATTCATTGAAATAAAGGAAAGTAATTGTTTTTTAAAACAATTCAATCCCGGATACCTGGCCATTTTCGCATAACCTGCGAAATATATCCAGCCAATGGTTGCCTTACTCATGCAAAAACTACGATCCGTACATCATGTATTCATACGGCCGATACGACCGGATCTACTTGTATTATCCCGAAAATTCCGCTATAGTTATTTTTAATGCTGACGATTTAGTACACAAGATCAATGAGCTACCTTGTCTATGTCGCGGTATTCGGCACTATAGCAGTTTTTTACCTGTGGTTACGGGATGTGCGGATATTCTGCCGGACCGGGCTTCCGGGATACAGAAAAGCCTCGTATCAGGGTGTGATCTGGGGTGCGGTTGCCCTCTTCGGGGTCGCCCTGGCAATTTATTCCCCTTTCGAACTTGTCGGACTTGGTGTTATACTCGGGGCGCTTTACCTCCAGGGCCGAGTAGATAAGGAGAAGATATGGAATGGCGAGAGCATGTGGGAACGGGTCTGCGGCAGTGCCAGGGTTCGTTGACTGACAGGTAATGGTGGTATAAGGTGCTTCAGAAACCAAGGGGAACCAGGGATTTTTTACCGGATGAGATGGAAAACCGGCGTCACATCGAAGGTCTGATGAGGGAGACTGCCGGGAGATGGGGATACAGGGAGATTTGCACACCCGAATTCGAGGAACTGGAACTGTTCACGATCAGGTCCGGTGAAGGTATCATCCAGGAGATGTACGTATTCGAGGATAAAGGAGGGAGAAAACTTGCCCTCCGGCCCGAGATAACCGCCCCCGTGCTCAGGATGTATGTAAATGAGGGACACGTCCTCCCAAAACCAATCAGGTGGTTTTATTTTGCGGACTGTTTCAGGTATGAGCGTCCACAGAAAGGTCGTTACAGGCAGTTCTGGCAATTTGGGGTTGAACTGATAGGTACCGACACTCCCATGGCGGAGGCCGAACCTGTGATGCTCGGATCCGATATTCTCGAAGCATCGGGAATCTCCTTTGTCACCCACGTCGGCCATCTTGGATTTATGAACAAGATGCTTGCCGATCTTTCGCCCGAAGAAAAACGAAAGATCCGGATGTGCCTTGACAAAAAAGACTTCAATACACTTGATGAATACCTTGAATCGCTTAAAAAACCTGATCTTGCCGCATCGCTCGTGGAACTTGTCAGGTGCAGGGATGTCCAGGACGCTCTTGATATTGCAGGAGATATGCCTGAAAAGTCACGGATAATCGAGATATTTTCCATTCTCGATGATGCCGGGATGGAATATACTCTGAATGCCGGTATTGCAAGAGGGCTCGATTATTATACCGGCATGGTCTTCGAATGCTTTGCTGAGAACCTGGGAGCTGAAAACCAGGTTCTCGGCGGAGGATCGTACAGGCTGGCTCACCTCTTCGGGGGCAAGGATACGCCTTCTTCCGGTTTCGCCATCGGTTTTGACCGGGTGATGGTGGCCCGCGGTGACGTTCCATATATTCCTGAAAAGGTGGTCCGGATCGTCTTTACCCCCGAAGGCCGGAGCTGGGCCCTTGAAACGGCTGAGTTCTTCCGAAGCAGGAGGATACGAACGGAAATGGATCTTTCATCCAAATCTCTCGGTTCCCAGCTCTCCGGGGCCGCAAAGGCTGCCGATTATGCAGTAATTGTCGGGGAAAGAGAATCCCGGGCCAGAATGATAATGCTCAAGGATCTTGCATCAGGAGTCCAGCAGGAGATGAGCCCGGAGGACGCGGCCGACGAGGTGAGCAGGAGTGACCCTCGCTGAGGACCTTGCCAAACAACAGCGCAGCATAAGCGTCGCCGAATTTTTCGAGAAAAACAAACATCTTCTCGGCTTCGATTCTCCGACAAGGGGGATCATCACCACGATCAAGGAAGCAATAGACAACTCGCTCGATGCCTGCGAAGAGGCAGGGGTTCTCCCTGACATCTATCTCAGGATACAGAGGGTCGATACCGAGGTGATGCGAATCATAGTTGAGGACAATGGCCCGGGCATCACTCCCGAGCAGGTTCCCTACGTCTTCGGAAAACTTCTCTATGGGTCGCGTTTCCACCAGATAAAGCAGAGCAGGGGTCAACAGGGCATCGGCATCAGCGCCGCAGTCCTCTATGCCCAGTTAACCACCGGGAAGGCGAGTTCCGTGATATCGAGGACAGGTGCGGAAAGGCCCTGCTTCCGCTTTGATATCCAGATAAACATCGAATCCAATGAACCCGACGTGATCTCGCAGGATGAGATCGAATGGGACCGTACACACGGGACCAGGGTACAGATCGAGTTCAAGAGCACGATGGCTGCGAGAAAACGACTGCTTGAATACCTGAAATATACCTCGGTGGTCAACCCTCATGCCCGGATCAGGGTGGATCTCGACGATGAATCGTTTGTATTCGAACGTGTCAGCGACGAGGTCATTGAATGCCCGACTCCCATCAAACCCCATCCCCATGGGATCGAGCTCGGGCAGTTCAAGCGGATGTTGACCGGGAACAACTCTATGATCGTAGACTTTCTCGTGGAGAATTTCAGCAGGGTCGGTGAGAAGACCGCACGGGAGATGTGCAGCGTTTCCGGAATCTCAGCAGATGTGCCTGCAAAAAGCCTTGGGCCGGAGGAGCAAAAATCGCTTCTGCGGGCAATGCAGGGAGTGAAAGTCCCTGCTCCGCCGACATCCCAGTGCCTCTCGCCGATTGGGGAGGAACTCATCATACGGGGACTTGAAAAGGAGTTCCAGATCGATTTCATCAAGGCCAGGACCCGGCCCAGTTCCGTATTCAGCGGCCACCCCTTTGTGGTTGAAGCCGCAATCGGCTACGGCGGGAGGCTGCCTGCCGAAGGAAACGCCCAGATCCTTCGATTTGCCAACCGGGTCCCGCTGGTCTACCAGCAGGGGGCATGCGCCATCACGGGCGCCGTGGCTGCAATCAACTGGAAAAATTACGGGATCCCGCAGGCAGGTCTGCCCACAGGCCCACTTCTCATACTGGTTCACGTAGCTTCCACCAATGTTCCGTTCACGAGCGAAAGCAAGGACGCAATCGCATCAATTCCTGAGATCGAGAGAGAATGCACCCTCGCCCTGCAGGATCTTGGGAGGGATCTCAAGAGGTACCTGTCCCGCAGGGACAGGAACAAGCTGCAGGAGGAGCGGGCAAGGGCGGTCTGTGCCGTCATCCCGGAACTGGCTGCGAAAGTGGCCGAGATCCTGGAGATGCCGCCGCCTGACATTTCATCTATTGAGGGCAGGATTATGAAGCGTCTGGTAGCCAGGAGGAAGACTGAAGAGAACCGTACCATAATCGAGGTCAGGAATTACACCTCCGTCACGGGCCAAATTACGCTGTACGATATCTCAGCAGAGCCCGCCCAGGATGCGGACCCTCCGCCTGCATTCGTGAGCGAGCTCGACGGTGAGTACACCAAGGTATGGCAGATCGATATCGAGCCCGGTTCTTCCTGGAACGCCAGTTACGTGGGGACCGGAAACGGATCAATTGAGATCAGGGGCATTGATGAAAAGAACGTGGTGATGGTGGATCTGGATGTCTAAAAAAGAACTTGACGGTCAGGCGAAGGAGAAACTCATCTCTATCGCCCGGAGATGGTACGGACAGATGACAGAGGGAGTGACTCCCTCTATCTCGCTTCCCTCCCGTACAAAGCGGAACATCGAGTACGATGACGAGACGGAAGTCTGGAAATATGGTGATCGTGAGAGCGTCAGATCGGCTGCAACGGCAAAAAGCGCTCTCCACCTCCTGAAGATGGCATTCGTCATCTCGTTTTTGAAGACGCAGATCAATGAAAACCGGTCTTCCACCTTAAGGGAACTGTATTATATCTCGGAGAGCTGGAAGAGAGCCAAGTTCTCTGCGCAGGAGGAGAGCAATTTTCTCATAGAGGACCTGGAAATCCTGACCGATATGCAGCGGGAGGCATTCCACCTTCGCCCCGAGGACGACGGTGCGACCATCTTCGGGCCCCTGAAACTGGAGGAGCTGACCCGCAGAGGTGATAGGACAATCCACTGCCAGGAAGATGTGGGTGAAGCCGGTTACCAGATCCCGAACAACGTGGAGAACATCAAACTGCTCGATCATGACGCCCGGTTCGTCATTGCAATCGAGACGGGCGGTATGTATGCCCGTCTCATAGAAAACGGCTTTGACAGTGAGTACAACGCGATTCTTGTACACCTGAAGGGGCAGCCTGCACGCTCCACCCGGCGGATGCTCAACAGGATCTATGACAGTTTTGAACTACCGATCCTGGTCTTCACCGACGGCGATCCCTGGTCGTACCGCATCTTTGCCAGCGTTGCATACGGGGCGATCAAGAGTGCACACATGTCAGAGCTTCTGGCAACCCCCAAGGCCCAGTTCATCGGGGTGCAGCCAAGCGATATCCGGGACTATGATCTCCCCTCGGACCGCCTGACGGAGAGAGATGTGGCGGCCCTGGAAAGCGAGCTCTCGGATCCCAGGTTCTGCACGGACTACTGGAAAACCCAGATTGAGCTCCAGCTCAAGCTCAATCTCAAGTCCGAGCAGCAGGCCTTTGCAGCCAAGGGGCTTGACTTTGTCACAAATGAATACCTGCCAAACCGGCTGTCAGAGATGGGTATTTTGTAGACCTGCAGCACACGTGATTATACTACAAACTAAGAAACCCTCCTTTTAATGCAGGAAAACTCCTGCATTTGGATATTATTTATTTTAGAAAAATCAGGAGATGAAGAACCTGAATATCACCCAGGCAATGATGAGCATGATTGCCGAGTATTTCAGGCCGGCTACAGCACGCGCTTCACCCATCTGGCCGGCCATGAGGCCTGAGAACAGCCCCTGTATCATGGCCGCATGGGAGAAGATCCTCTCATAGAAGAAGAGATCTACTGATCCGATAAAGGAGGCAGCCCCTGCCCCCGAACTCATCGCCGCACTTCCGGCTTCTGCCATGGTGGAGAGAAACGTGCTTACCAGGATATAGATGACAAATACAAACACCATGAACGAGATGAGCACGATAACCACGTATATGAGCATATTATTCCGGCGTTCACTCCGAAGCTGGATGACTTCGTAGGTATCGACCGCTGCCGCACGCAGCACTTCGCTTACATCACCTCCGGCCTTGCTCGCCTTCGCGATAAGATCGATGCTCCTGTCTGATAATGGCGTCCCGAGCCGTGCCCTGAAGCGCTGGATCGACTCGATAAAAGTGACATTCCATGACATCTCGTTATCGAGACGGCGGACATAGGGAGTAAGCGTACTGTATTCACTCTGGGCTACGAGGTGAATTGCGTTTGGAAGGGTCATTCCCGAATCATTCATTCCCGCAAGATCGCGGAAGAAATTGGGGAGCGCTTCTTCGAGATGCCTGATCCTCTGTGACTCGCGGAAGTCGAGTATGGCAAGGGGAACGATAACAATCAGGATGGATAATATGACGATATCATCAACAAGTGTTGAATTGAAAAGCACACTCATTCCATAATCCCTGATGGCTAATGCTGTCCCGAACACAAAGATAATTAGCGCGATCGGGACGGCGAGGATCAGGATATGAAGCGGTTTTTCGAAGATGAACCTGAACGGGTGCTTCATTATCCGGGCGATTCCGGATCTCGATCTCTTTGCCTTTTCAAGTTTTTGCGATATCTCCTGCTGCTCCTTCTCATATTCCCCCAGTTCTCTCGGACCGAGATCCACCGGGGCGGCCTCCTTCTTCAACCGGCCTTTGAAAAACGGCAACTTCTTAGATTCGCCACTCTCCGCTGGAGATCCGGATGGAGGCCATGTCGTATACTCCGTCTCCTTGTCCCCTCTTCGAAACATGCCGGAAAATGTATCTTTTATCGTCATATCAGGCCTCCGGGGTCATTGAGCTTATCAGGATCACGAACATGATACTCCCGAACGGAATGAGGAGATATACAATGATATAGAGGAAAATCGGCTGTGCCTGGTTGGAGAGGATGGCCATGATGGACTGCAGGATGATCAGGAAGAGGGGGCCTGCAACCATCGCCGTCACATACGATTCAGCGATAAGCCCAAGCGTATCAAGGAATAATTTCTGTTCCTGCCGGTTCTCGAGCGAGTATTGCTCGGCTTTGGTCCTGAAATACTCTGTGAGGTTGCTGCCGCTCGATATGCATCCCATCGATCCCTGCAAAAATTCCTTCATGCGCATGCTGGGGGTTGTAGAAGAGACCAGGCGCAGGGCATCAATGAGATCCTTGCCATAGAGATCGATCTCCATGGAGACAAACCTGGCTTCTGTCGCGCTCTCCCCGTAGATGGGGCTGTTTCCCAGCTGCCGGAAGACCTCGGCAGGGGGGATGCCCGCCGTGGACATGGCCGTGATGTAATTGATGGCATAGGGCAGCGTTGCATCGATATTCCGCTTCCTGTTACTGGCCACCACAGAGGGATACACAAGAAATATAACGAATGTTATTCCCCCGATCACCGCAAAAGAGATGATTATTGCGAGGATAGTGCCGATTATAAGGCTGTACTGTGAGATGACGAACATGAATTCCGGGACTGCGCCACGATATGTGATAAGGGAGGGGAGATTGAAGATATATGTGAAGAAACCAAGGACGACTGCCCCGATAATCGCAGCGATAGCCGAACTGAGATATGCCGTCGAGAGATAGACCTCGAATGGTATCTTCATCCTGGCCGTCACCAGGGCGCTTCGCAGATCTGCGTATTTATCTCTCTTTGTTGCCGCCCGTTTTCCCAACAGCCTGAATGCGATACGTTCGTAACTATTCATATAAGTCAGCTCTCACCTTCTCCATGATCGTTGTCGGATCCCGGAAGTACTGTATAAGTATGTTACTCACATCCCGGTAATTCCGGATCTTCCTTATCCGCATCCATTCCAGAACCTCCTGCCTCATCTTGAGCTCCTCCCTCATACGCTCCTCGTCCCATCCCCGTTCCTCCATGATCTCCTCCAGTATGAAGGATTTACCCGAATATGTGATCTCATCGGTCGCCGGATGCCATTTGAAGACTTCGTTCGTTATCAGCTCGTTTGTCCTGGGATCGATATCAAGAATCTCGACTATCTGCTTGTTCCTGCGTATGCGCTGCCCGCCCACCCGGGCCTGAACCTGTACTGATACCAGATCGAGGGCCGAGAGCATGTTTCGTGGTACGTCAAGGGGCGGATTTTCCAGCCGGTGCACGATACTTGCAACAGAATCGGCGTGAATAGTCGAATATGTGATATGTCCGGTGCTCATCGCCTGGAACAGGGTAAGCGCCTCTCTCCCCCTGACTTCGCCGACAAGAAGGTATTCAGGCCTCTGACGGAGCGCCGCACGGAGAAGTTCGTACATGTCGATCTCTCCCTTGCCTTCGGTATCGAAAGATGTCCGTGTTATACTCGGGATCCAGTTGGGGTGGGGAAGTTTGAGTTCGCGGGTATCTTCCAGCGTGACGATTTTTGCCAGAGGGGGCATGAAGAGTGAGATTGCGTTTAACGATGTGGTCTTTCCGGATGCCGTCCCGCCTGCAAAGATGCATGACTTCCCGCTCTCAACGGCAAGCCAGAAAAATGCGATTGAGAGGGGTGAGAATGTCGACCACTCGATGAGATCTGTTGGTGTGATCGGCTCATCGCGGAATTTACGGATAGTATACGTAGAACCATGTGCCGTGACCTCTGTTCCCAGTGTCATCTGGATACGCGAGCCGTCACTCATCGTCGCATCGAGCATGGGTTCGGCGATTGATATGTACTTGCCGGAACGCTGGGCCAGTTTGGTCACAAATGAGTCCAGTTCGTCCGCACTGTGATACATGAGGTTGGTTCTCATCGATTCGTAGCGGGAGTGGTACACGAAGAGGCTGGTGTTCACCCCATCACATGAGATATCCTCGATATAACGGTCATGCATGACCGGGTCGATTATGCCGTTGCCAAGGAACTCCCGGTACATAAAGTACAGGATCCTTTCCCGGTGGACAGGTGTCAGCGATATACCATAATCTTCGATGATATCGTCGGTTACATCCCGGAGGGTCTTTTTTGCCAGTTCTGATACGATATCCTGCGTATTGATATCAAGCCGCTCGAAGATCCGTTCCTTGATATCCTGTAACAGGTCTTCCTCCGCCATTGTGAGGATCGGCTCAATCACCTCGTATGTATATTCATGAGTCGCGTGATCATACGTGATTCTTACATATGCATACGGCTCGTTTACCGGGTACAGTTCGATCTCTTCGACTTCTGCCCGGGGAACGAATTTGAGATCCACAAGCATTCCATGGATTCGCGGATCGTACTCCTCGACTTCGTGCCGGATGACATTCAAAAGATTGAATTTACTCAAAATTCCTGTCTTTGCAGGTTCGGCACCCACTGCAGACGCGGCATCGGAGATTGTTTTCAATCCTGTATCTGATAGGTCATCTCGCCACATATCCTCGCGATACGTGGGTGTTGTCTCCTCACCTTCGCCACCAAAAATCGTGCTCCGATGATGTATCTTTAACTCGTCTACCTCGAAAGTGGCTCCTTTCGGAAGGATCAGACCTGATAGATCGTTTATCTGATCAATCGATATGACCGCCTCTTCGAGACCGGACTTCTCACCTGTCCAGATAGTCTTCTTTGCCGGTTCGAACCTTGGGGTAGAGCTTTTCTCCAGCTGGGATTCAGATATTACATCCTCTCTTTCTTCGCCGCCCTGGTCCATTTTTTGCGGTTGCTGAACCGGGACCACGGGCGGCGGCGAGAGATCCACCTCCTCTTCTAAATCCTCTGATAAATCGCCAAACCTCAGTTCTTCTTCTTCTATATCTGGAAAACCTTCAGCTTTTTCGCCTGCAACATCCTCTGATGGTATTTTAATATCTTCTTTTGCAATGTCTGATGATACAACCCCAATTCGTTTCATCAGATCATCCAGGTTGTCTGCGCCTGGCTTCTCCTCCTTTACAGGAGGCGTAACTTCCTCCTTAGACTTTTTGCCTTTGCCAAACAAGTTTTTGAATGGCCATTTTTTCTTCTCCTTCTCCGTCATCGTCGGTGCCCCATCCCATTAGTTTATATCTGCATGACAGGTTATTAATGTGGTTTCTCCGGAAGAATCTTCGGCCTATTACTTCAACTCGGTCTGTATCCTGTTTAGCACTAGTCTTAATATTCCCAGGTTTGCCTCCGCTGTCGTGACAAGACAGATATTGAGATCACCATATGGTGCAATGATACATTTGCGGTTGCCCGACTCCAGAAGGATCTGGGTAAGACCCCCCATATTCAGGTCGGTTGAAATTCTCTTTCCGGCACGGAGAAAATCCTCAGCTACAGCCGCTATCTGCTCAAAATCTGCATTTCCAAAGGATTTCACCGCAAATCCTTCGAAAAACGCCATAACTGCAATCACTCCCGGCTGTTTCAGGATGCTCTTCAATCCGACATCCTCAGAAACACCTGCTACCGTCGGTTCATTGGATATATCCTTGGTAGTGACGAGATCATTTTCCCTGCAGAACTCCAGGGCCTCCTGGAATTCCTGTTCTGAATATGAACGCAGGATATATTCTGGTTCGGAAGACTGATTCTCTTTGGATGTCTCTTTTTCCTGGTCTCTGAAATGATTCAGTGCCTCGTCACCTTTGTACGAACCATTTGAATCACGAGCATAAGCTCCGGCAACGCTCCCGTACTCGGATAGGATAAACCCCTTCTCATCAGGAGTTCTTACCTCCAATAATCCTCTGAACGTCCCCAATTTTGAGAAGGCTCCGCCTTGAAATGGATCTTTTACAATCCCTGAATACTTCCCGGCGGGGAGCGTCATATTTACAGGGCCGCGACGAGACGATCTTTGTTCTTTTTAAGTTCGTATCGGATTCTGCCTACATTCGACTCGTTTTCAGCCACGATGGCAATTAATTCATCGGCCGAGAGCGGGGACATGATGATGGGACCCTTGTCAAGCTCAACCAGCATCTGGTTGAGCTCCCCCTTGCCAAGCTCCTTTCCCATCGCCTCGGAGGTACCAAGTCCGGTTGAAGCCATTGCTCCAAGGGCATCGATATCCATCTTTCCGGATGCCGCGCTCTCGATCACGAAACCGTCCCTTCCGACCACCACTGCAGCCGATACTCCCTCAATCTTTAAGAATTCTCCAAGAATCTGTTTCAGCATTACATGCCACCTTTCTTTGAAGCATCTTTCTTGAAATATATAAATAAAAATGTTTGCTATTATTAGTGCCCCTCATATGGAGGCCATAAACAATAATAATCTCCAATATTCACTCCATAAGACCCCCGTTTAAGAAATAAACAATACTATTATTGCGCTACAGGATAACCTCCAGTACAGATGCAACTGCCCAGAGGTACCTTCCGGACACTCAAGAGGGAAATCAGCCTGGATGCACTGACTGATGAATTGAAAAAAGAACGTTTTACAGGATACTGTACAATTTCAAGAGATAGTAGCGAGATTGTTATGGTATTTCGCAATGGTTCACTTCTTCTGGCACGTTATGATGATATGGAAGGGAATGCGGCCTGGGACCGCATTAAGGGCCTTGGCAGCGATATGGTGGATGCGGTCCTCTCAAATCTTTCTGACATGCAGGTTGAACTGGCCCTCGAGTTCAATTCAAATGCGCGGATCCAGAGGTTAACTCCCCGAGGGGTGAGGGCTCCTGTACCTCCTGTGAGAAGAACGGAGACGCAGCAGGCCGATATATCATCGGAGAGAGTAATTCCAACCACAAACGAACCCAGGAGAAGTGAAAGAAAACCTCCATCCCCTATATACGAAAAAGAAGTTGTGGAGACGAATATTCCATCTAAATCCGATGCATCCCCTTCCGTGTCCTCCGATGAAGAGTATTCAGGCATATATCAGGAGCTGGAAGCCCTCGATTCAATGGATATTGATAGCATGACGCAGAAAATCCGGAACAACTGCATGGTCATGATCGAGAAACTCCATCTCGAACACCTGATTGAGACGAAAAAGGAACGAGGCGGGAGATAGTGATGGATGGAATCACGCTTGAGATCACCCTTCTCTTTATTATTCTCATACTGCTCGCAGTAACCCTTTTTTTGGGAGTTATGAATGCCATATTCATCTCGAAACTCTTTGGCGTTGTTTCCCGGCAGTTGATGAGACCTGAAGAGAGTGCCGGAAAGTCTCAATCACCGGTTTCGGGTGTTTCGAAGGACATTGCAGTTTCCACGCCGAAAATGGCCATGCCCCCGCAGGCCGATATCTCACAGGCGTGTGATATATCAGACGGACTTCGAATAATCTCTGAATTGCATGGGCTTGATGCTCTCACTGTTTCAAGTACCGACGGCCTGGCGATAGGATCATTTGGTGTGGAATCTGCGGTCGCCGAGGCTGCCCGTTATAGTCATCTCCAAACGCTCGGGGAAGAAATCACCGATCCCGGTGTCACGGTTTCTCGAATGGACTTTAATGGCTCACCGCTCATTGCTATCATCCGACGCAAGGAGACGGTCCCCCCTGAACTATCAAACGCCATCGAAGACGAAGTGATAAGACTTTTTGAGAAGTGTTTATAGCAAAATTGGCCGTTTTGTAATTAGACTTATATAAATCAACAGCAATTTCTTTTTTATGGAGGGATAAATGGTCAGAGTTTTTACATTTGCGTCTGGCAAGGGCGGTACAGGTAAAACAACAGTGACCGTTAATCTTGGAACAAGTCTCGCATTGTTCGGGAAAAAAACCATAATAATGGATGCAGACATTGGGATGGCCAATCTAGGCCTTGCTATCGGACTTGAAGATGTTCCGATCACCCTTCATGAGGTACTGGCAGGTAAATCAGCTATCGGTGATGCCATATACGAAGGGCCTGGAGGGGTCCAGGTCGTCCCGAGCGGCATCTCCTTACAGGGATTCCAACAGGCCAATCCTGAAAAGTTAAAGGACGTAATGAAGGATCTTGTTGACAGGTGCGATTATCTGCTCATCGACGCCCCTGCAGGGATCAGCCGGGACGGAGTAGTTCCACTGGCGGTTGCCGATGATGTGATACTCGTCGTAAATCCGGAGCTCTCGTCCATTGTCGATGCGTTGAAGACCAAGATACTGACCGAAGTCGTTGGCGGCAATGTTTTTGGAGTGATTATCAACCGGGCCGGCGGGGAAAAACCCGATTATGTCCGTCAGAAGATGGAAAAAGTTCTCGGTGTCAAGGTTATCGGTACTATTCCGGAGGATCCGAATGTGAGACGGGCTGCATCATCCAAGACACCTGTTGTCATCAAGTTTCCCACATCACAATCCTCCATCGCATTGAAGCAGATCGCCGGTAAGCTCTCAGGAATTGAATATGATATCAAATCAGAGGAGAGCAAGGAGAATTTCGTAGAGCGTTTTGCAAAAGTGATCTTCCGGGGTAAAAAATGACGCTTGAGTTTATTTTACTGATAATCTTCGGGATTATCATTATTATACTGCTTTTTGTGGTATATGTGATGTATGTCCGCATCCAGCAACTCCTCAAAGACTTCGACCAGATGGAGTCAAAGATGAAACTCACCGACTCTGAGATTGAAGTTCTCGCAAGGAACGTTGAGGAGATCAAAAAATTAAAGATATGAGCGGGAAAATCCGCGTTTACTCCACCCTGTTTTTTATCTCGAAGACACAATGTTCATCGCCTTTGGACCGGCATTTCACCTCCCGGCCCTGCACCTTTATGCCGAACGCACCCTCAACAATTCCGGCAAGCAACCCGGCAGTACAGTAACAGACTTTTTTGCCGACATTGCCGAATGATTCCGATTCCACTGTATGTTCAAGTGTAATGGTCTTCGTTTTTGCCTCTTCGTTCCAGTCCATCTTGATGATCCTGAACCAGCCCATCTGGGAATAGAACGCAAATGCCATGTC
>Ga0272442_10000019_pt1 | contig 254113 bp, 236 predicted proteins | sample SSMForm2O_FD_200262 | JGI IMG/M metagenome (GOLD analysis project Ga0272442, IMG submission 200262) | Marine sediment archaeal communities from Little Sippewissett salt marsh, Falmouth, MA, United States - SSM-Form-2O | ecosystem: Environmental > Aquatic > Marine > Wetlands > Sediment ...
ATTTCTGTCTCCTGTAAGCCCCCGGATTTTTATCGTCCCGGGCAGTAACACTACCGGGTACCCCTGTAGTGTTACTGCCATGGGAATCCTTCTTCTTACAGGTGACAACTATCCTGACACGGGGGGCGATACTTTTCAGGGTGCCAATCGGTATGTCCTTTTTAGGGTGTGGAATGGTAACACGTCCCTTTTTAATTGGATGCCGAAACTGAGAATGGGAGCCGACTTTTGCTACTTCATACCAGCCGTTTTGTTTGAGAATTTTGATTATTGTTCGACTATCAATAGTGTGTATTTATACACATTTAACTGATTATGTCAAGGCAAAAATCAACGGATAACATCGGGCTTAACGAGGATGCCCGGAAAAGACGCCGGGCACCTGTTAGCCCGGATGGGAAGTTGGGTTCGCCCATAAAAAAGTAAATAAGTGAAAAATTATGAGGCTCAATACGTATTGCCGGTTATCATTATTGAACAGAGGAAAGTAGACAATGGACTATACAACAAATCCAGGTAACAACCATACACACTATTCTAATACCCCTATAAAATATTCGACAGGTCTCGCCTGTTTTTTGGCCCTGCTGTTGACCTTTGGAACAGTCAGGGCCCAAACGGAATGGCCCCGTATTGTCCACTCCCAAGACGGCACGCCGATCTCCTATGATATCCATGGAAGCGGGGACCCGACGCTTGTGTTCGTCCATGGCTGGAGTTGTGATGCCCGTTATTGGCGTGCACAGCTGCCGCATTTCTCTCAAACCCATCGTGTTGTTGCGCTTGACCTTGCCGGTCACGGCCACTCGGGTTCGTCACGCTCCCGTTACGGCATCAAGGCGTTCGCAGAGGATGTCCGGTCAGTAACGAAAGCAGCCGGCAGTCGTAGAAACATTCTAATAGGCCATTCCATGGGCGGCATAGTCATTGCCGAGGCCGCCGGACTCATGCCGGACCGCGTTATGGGGCTCATAGGCATAGATACTTTGGAAAACATAGAATATCAGTTGACCAGCCAACGGCGTGATCAAATGCTGGCGCCGCTGGAAAAGGACTTTAAAACGGGGTGCCGGCAATTCGCTGAAGAGATGATTTCACCCCGTACCGATCCGCACATTCGTGATTGGATTCTTGCGGATATGTCGGCTGCCCCGCCCGCGGTTGCCATGAGTGCCATGCGCGAGGTGCTGTCACAGTCAGTCACCGGCGAAGCGGCTAAAATATTTGATAAAATCAGAATTCCCGTGGTTGTGGTGAACGGAGACCTGTGGCCCATCGACTATGAAGCAAATCGGCGGCACATGTTTTCATTTGATGCCATTGTGCTGAAGGACGCGGACCACTTCTTAATGATGGATCGTGCGGAAGAATTCAACCATGCACTTGCGAAGGCAATAAACACCATTTGCACAAAAACCAAAGAGACCTCCTCCTCAGCCCCTGCAGGCAACACGGTTAGAAGCAGCGGCTAAAATCAGGTACCATGAACATCAGGAAAGCCTCCGACACCGACAAAGAAAATATTTCGAGTTTGAATCAAATCAAGATCAAATCAAGGGTCAAATCTCCACTCGTTACTTTAATTAGCTTTTAAATTAATCTTAGTCAATAGTTGAGGTTTGACCCCTTTGTTACCCAGATTTTTTATATTATTCGTGTGTAAATACCATTTAGCTGCACCAGTAACTGTAGGGATAGAATGTTCATTCCGTTGCACTTCATTTGCACCCCTGAAACTGGTCGTTCGCAGGAGACAAAAATGGCATGGAAAAAGGAACGGATATACGTACAATCCAGGCATTATTGGGGCACAAGGATGTGTCTACAACCATGATCTATACCCATGTTCTTCAACAGGGAGGTCATGGCGTGCCCAGTCCCCTGGATGATTTATAATAAACAGACATTATTAATGGGTTGTTCTCCCCCCGGGAAAACGGACACCTGAGTTAGGGTACGGCCGAATTGTTTGAATAATAAAATACAAACACCCCATACAAATCGGGATAGACCCTTGACGAATCATGTGTGCAATGAGTAGTTTTCATCCTGATATTTCTTGAAAACTGTTGGTTTGCACCCGGGCGGGAACCGGGGTGATGGTGAGGATTTTTATTTGCTGCACATCTTTGTAGATGCTGATGCGTGCCCCGTCAAACAGGAGGTGTACCGCGTCGCAGGACGCTATGGCCTTGATGTCACCTTGGTGGCCAACTCCTGGATGCGGGTCCCGAATGAACGATGGATTGCGCTCGAAGTTGTGAAGGACGGATTCGACGCGGCCGATGACTGGATTGCCGAACACATACAACCTCACGACATCGTGATCACCGCCGACATTCCCCTTGCGGACCGCTGCCTGAAGGAAGGCGCACGTGTGATCGGCCCAACCGGAAAGCCGTTCACGCAAGACAACATAGGTCATGCCGTCGCGGCCCGGGACCTGTTGACGGAACTTCGTAGCGCAGGAGAGATCACGGGCGGGCCTCAACCGCTGAAAAAGACCGACCGTTCACGTTTTCTTCAGCAACTCGACGAAGTGATTCAATCAATCCGTCGTAAGCATCCGCTCGATTCAACGTAACAAGGCCGATTCAGCCGACACAAAAAGCCGCTCAGTATATTAGCAGCGCAGTACGTGAATACAATTTCCCCCAAGAAAGACAAAGCCCTGTTTATGAAAAAGCAACAATCCAACAATCCACTGCATGGCATTACCCTGGAGAGAATCGTGACCAGCCTGGTTGATCATTATGGCTGGCGGGAGTTAGGCAAACGCATCGACATCAGGTGTTTCAACAGCGACCCGTCGGTAAAGTCCAGCCTGAAATTCCTGCGAAAAACCCCCTGGGCGAGAAAAAAAGTCGAAAGCTTATACATCACCACACGTAAAAGTCCGTGGCTACGATAAGGATTGTGTCTTCGTTCTCGACAGATTATGAGAAACAAGGGCAGAGAAGTGTATAGAATCATCACGGGGACATTGAAAAAAAGGAAGGGTATTGGCTGGAATTTTTTAATAGTTGAAAATTATTTTCCATTACCGGGGCTATTCCCCTGCAGCTGCCTTTTCCTGTTCAAGCAGTTCACCTAGATACCCGGCAATACGCACCCGAACAGGGCATGTACACAAAACGCGATGTTTGCTGAAAACCCTGGCATGCCTGCAATCATTTTCAGACATTTGTTCACCACACCATATAAAACCTCTCCGAAAGACGGTAGTATCCCCGTCAATAAAACTTTTCAGCTCTTTATGGTAGCATGTGAAATCTTTGCAGCAGTCAGTTGAGGACATCTCTTGCGTGATGCTTTTGCACAGGTCACAATCCATATCAGTACTTGACACCTCCATGAAGCGGTATTGCATTTTAACCGGTCATACGTAAAAAGAATCCTTAATGAACTAAAGCACAAATTGTGCCACGAAAAACAGGTGCCCAGTGAATAGAATTATTAAGGTAATACATATGGTTAGGGAAAAGCAGCTTTTTTGTTTGTAAAAATTATCTGACAAAAAGTCTTTTTTTTCTGACATGTCTTGTTTTAGAAGACATTTTTTTGACATAAAACGGACAAACTGCATACGACAGTCCTATCCGTGGCTATAAACAGATGCAGAAAGTGTCGCCGGCATCGATTGTTATGGAAGGTTCCCGGGGATTACGCGGTAACAAACTGTTGCGTGAACAAAAATTGATGGATTCGTAAAAAGTCGCCGGTTGTGTCATTGCGAGGAGCACAGCGACGAAGCAATCCCGTTATTTCAAAGACGTATACAAGCAGAGATTGCTTCGCTTCGCTCGCGATGACCCTTTTTTTGACTTTTTACGGAACTGTCAAAATTGGAGATGAGCGGTGCTTTTAAATACGCAAAGATTGTATGTAAAAATTTGGGCATAATTCACGGCTGACCGTTACAGCCACGATTCCATGTCTTCGGGAAGGTAGATCACCTCCCGCTCAAGGCGGATGCCGAACTGCTCGTAGACTCTTTTTCGCCCGACCTCAATAAGCTCTTTCACATCACTGCTTGCGGCGGTGCCCGTGTTGACAATCCAGTTCGCGTGCTCCCGGGTCACCATTGCGCCGCCGATGCTCAGGCCTTTCATACCGACCTGTTCAAGATGCCACCCTGCCCCGTGCTCTTGGCCTTCCGGGTTTTTAAAGGTTGAACCAAAGGTTCGCCGTAGTGCGGGATGGTGTGACCGCCGATGTGCGAGCAGCTGTTTTACGGCCTGCAGCGCCTCACCGGGACAGGATTCCCTTGTTTCAGGCAGCTTAAACGTTGCCTCAAGGATAATCATTCTTGAGCGGGAAAAAACGCTTTGACGGTAGCCGAAAGCAAGATCATCTCCGGCAAGCTCATACACGGTGAGGGTTTCGGGATCAAGGGCTACCACTCTCAGCGCGTGGTGCCGTATTTCCTCTGTTCGTGCGGTCCCCGCGTTCATGCGCACCGCACCACCCACTGTCCCGGGAATGACCCCCATAAATGAACAGCCCGCAAACCCCTGAAGGGCAATTGTGCAGCCGAGTTTCCTCAGGGGAACACCTGCACCGGCAGTCACCTGACGCGCGGCAAAATCAAAAAAAATTCTTTTAAACGCGCCCCCGAGCCTGATAACCGTACCGACAAATTCATCGTCACTGAAAAGAACATTCGATCCGTTCCCGATAACATAAAAAGGCAGGCGCTGCTCTTTGCTCAAAACAAGCACGTCCTTAAGCTGGGAACCTGTCTTGACCGGTATAAAATAACGCGCGCGCCCACCGATACGTATCCTGCTCATGGCCGCAAGGGAATGGTTTTTTCGTATGCTGCTGCTGATTCGCGAAAAAAGATCCGTGCTCATACTATGCTGCAAACAATGGGAATGGGCCCACGAAAAGTGATCACCCCCGGCAATAGGATAATTGACACAGCAGACTGCATGCTGTGCTGCTTTTTTACCTATGGTAAGGAATTTTCACTTTTTGTAAAGGAAAAAGGCTTTGACATTACCTTCTATATTGATATGTATGTACTGTTTTATGCTCACCCCATACAAGGAAACAATGTGAAATCCCATAAGCGGTACAGAATTGCCATGGTGGCGGCCTGCCCGTTTCCCACATCACAGGGCTCCCAGGTATTTATCAGACAGCTTGCAGAAAGCCTTGCCGGACACGGGCACAAGGTCTCCATTGTGACCTATCATTTTGGTGAAGAAGGCCTCACCGCCCCCCTTGACATTCATCGGATACCCCGGCTGGTACCGTACAAAAAACTCACCGCCGGGCCGGCATGGAAGAAGCCCCTGCTTGATGTACTGCTGACAGGGAAGCTCTTTCAGATAGTAAAAAAGCACAACATAGAGATAATTCATGCCCACAATTATGAAGCGGCCCTGTCCGGTGCCGTGGTAGGCTTCTGCACCGGGATACCCGTTCTGTTCCACGCGCACGGCGTTATGGAAGATGAGCTTCATACCTATTTCCGGGGGCGTTTCAGCCGCTTTGCGGCACGGCATGTCGGCACCCTGCTTGATATTATCGCTTCACGCTGGACCGATTCCATCATAGCGCTTAATCCTGAAGGCGAATCCTTCTTCGTGTCCAAGGGTATTGCCCGGGGCACCGTTACCCATATCCCGCCCGGCATTTCATATCAGGAAGCCTCTGACATGGCCGATAAGAACGTCTGCAAGGCCCACGGCATCGACAGCGGTCCCATGGTCCTGTACACGGGCAATATCGACGGGTATCAAAATCTTGAGCTTTTATTTGAAAGCTTTGTGCTGGTGCTGGAACACATCCCTGATGCCCGCCTGGTTCTGCTCACTCATGGCAAAACCGACAGCTTTGCCGGGCTGTGCAGCAACCTTGGTATAGACCGCAGCGTGTACCTTATCACTATTGATTCCTTCACCCAGGTGCAGCATTTTCTGGCCCGGGCCCTCGTCGCGGTAATGCCCCGGACCTCCTGGTCGGGATTTCCCATCAAGCTGCTCAATTACATGGCGTCGGGCACACCCGTTGTTGCCTGTGAGGGCTCGTCCCAGTGCATCGAGCATGGCCGGGACGGCCTGATTGTAAAAAACAATGACCGGGAGGCTTTTGCCCGGTCCATCATCAGCCTTATACAAGATCCCTGCCTGGGCAAAAAACTGGGACAAAAGGCCCGGGAAAAAGTCAGGATGAACTACGCATGGGACTGCATCATACCTAAAATTGAAAAAATGTATGACGCGGTAAGCCGCAAAAAACAGCCCACAGGGCCTCCGGGGATCACGGGTGCTTGAAAGCCCCGATGATTTCTGTTAAGATTCTGCATGCTTGCATAAAAACATGACCCTCTTGTGGTAATAATCAATGTCTGAAAAAGTAAGTATTGTCATTCCAACATATAACCGGGAAACCTATATCGCCAAGGCCCTTGACTCCGTCATGCAGCAGACATACACACAGTTTGAGGTGGTTGTCATTGATGACGGGTCTACTGATAATACCGCCGATCTGGTGAAGGGCTACGGCGAAAAAGTCCGTTACTTCTACCAGGACAATCAGGGTATCGCGGGAGCCCGGAACGCGGGAATACGAAAATGCACCGGTGAGCTGATCGCGTTTCTTGATTCGGACGATTACTGGATACCGGAAAAGCTCCGGCGGCAGATTTCCCTTTTTCACGAACATCCCGAATACGGCATGGTCGCGTCGTGCTGCGCGTCAATTCGCCTCGACGGAAGCTACCGTGAAAAAAACAGACCCGGCACATCAGGGTGGGTGCTTGAAGATTTGTTTAAGAAGAATTTTATTCGCACGTCATCGGCGCTGATAACACGCCGGTGCCTTGACAAGGTGGGGCTTTTTGATGAGTCGCTCAAAGAATGCGAGGAATACGACCTGTGGCTGCGAATCGCTGCCGCATATCCCGTGGGGTTCATAAACGAATCCCTTGCGGTGTATGTCGATAATCCAACGGGGGTCAGCACGGACAGTCTTGCGGGCCGCCTGTTTAGGCTGCAGGTGCTGGAAAAAGAGTATCTTCAGAAAAAAATTCCTGCCCCTGTCTACAATAACAGGATCGCGGACACCTGCCATTACATCGGCAGACATTATGTAAAGCGGGGCAATAAACAGGAGGGCATCGCCTACCTGAAAAAGGCCCAAAGTCTCTCTCCCCTGTATATAAAAAATATTTTTTACCTGGCCCGTGCCGCTCTGGGGCAGTAAACGGTATGCCGAGCGGTAGAAAAAAGCCTCATCAGCCACCTTGATACCGTTCAAACAGAACGTAAAGAGCTCTGTACAGACATGCTGCCGTCTCTTCGCCCTGCTCCGCTGCCGATTCGGGAAGGCAGAGCCATAGTGCCGGCATGGGCGTATGCATGATAACATAGCGTGTTGTATGGACAATGCGGCATGGTGCTCCCGGGGGGCCGCCGCAGTCTTCAACGCACGTGCAAACAGCTTCCGCAAGCAGCTTGCCCTTTTCACTTCTAAAGTAGTGGCCTGCCACCGGACTGCTTTCCCCAAGCTCAATAGTGATGAACACATCGGCTTTAGCTCTTGTTGCCGTGATCACGCGCTGCCGGGCGTCAGGAGCCGGTGCTGATTGCCATGTGATAACGGCTTTCCCCCCTGCCTCCTCTATGTGCTCTCGCAGGCTGTTGATAATGGGCAGCGCACGGATTGTTGTGCCGGCGGGATCAAGCATAATGGTTTTACCGAAAAAAAGACCGCCGTCCACAGGCGTGAGCTGCAGGTTTTCAATGGCCGTGCTGCCTGCGGACAGAACCGGGGTAATGGTCAGCAGCTCATAGCCGGGTTTTTGCAGGCCGTAGCCGGTCCTGCCCGTTGCCGCTGTCCTGTCATAAACAAACCCGCCGGCATCGGACCGTGCAACCACTGTTCCGTTTCGTACAAGCTGTACATCTTCTACGGGCACCCCCCCCGGGGTGCGGAGCGTTGCGGTAAAAACGGCATCCCCGAATGATCCGAAAGAAACAGTGCCGTTCCCGGCGGCAGGCCCGGCAGCGGCCGTTATGGCTGCTTTCCCTGGCATTTCATCTGAAATGAGCACTGCCCGGGCACGCCCGCCTGCTGTATGCACGTCCGGGTCAAGAAACATGCCTGCTGTTGTTGTAAGGCTCACCCGTGTTCCGTCTATCACGGGGCGCCCCAGCGTATCAGACACCGCTACATCAACCGGCGTTCTGGTTATACCGTCTGCGGGGGCGGTTGCAAACAAAGGCGTAACCTCTATCCGGCCGGGAGGCAGCGAAACGCTAAAGGCCCGGCATTCGTCTTGTGAAATGTTTCCCGCCGTGTTGCGGGCGGTTATACAAAACCGGTGAGGGCCGTTTCCAAGCGGTTTTGGCGGCACAAAGGCAATGGTTCCGTTGTCGTCCACGGTAAATGACGAAACCGGGTCACCGTCAAGTTGTACGGAAACGGTGGAGGCATCTATGGTTTCCGTGTCCGGTCCCGGGCTTATGTGCGCCGTTATTCGCGGCAGGGTCGTTGACAGGCCGTGCCCGTCAGGCCATGCCCGGGTGAGCAGGGGTACCCCGCCGTTAAAATAGTTCAAAATCCCCGTAAAATAGCCGTGGGCTTCCCTGCTCAGGGTCCGATGATATGCGAGACTGGTTTCGTTCTGCAGATTGGACATATATGACGATTCACCCAGCACTGCCGGCGCTCTGGTGTTGCGCAGCACATGATAATTGCCGGCCCGCACGGAAGCGCTCTCAGGGTTGAGGCGTGACGTAAGGCCGTCACACACGCTTTCTGCAATATCACGGGACCGGCCGGGGTCCTGCAGCTTGTAAAAAATTATAAGATCGTTTTTCTTTGTGTCCTGTGCGGATGCGTTATGATGGATGCTGACAAAAAGATCCGCTTTGAGGCTGTTGCTCAGCTCAGAGCGTGCCTGCAGGTCTTTTACCAGGGAGAATTCCGGGCCGTCAAAAACATTTTTATCAACTGCCCTGGTTAGTACGGGATGCGCCCCCGCTTCCTTGAGGAGCCCCCAAAGATACAACGCAACACCAAGGTTTACCTCGGACTCCTTTAATCCCTGCACACCAACGGCGCCCTGTTCGCTGCCCCCGTGGCCGGGATCAATGACGATGGTCTTTTCCCGGACGGCCTGTGTGTCCTGCAGGGAACCGGGAACGGGTTGCGGGGGCGGGATCGCGGCCCTCATGCAGCCCGCAACAAGCACGGCAGGCAGTAAAAAAAAGAGCGCAGCGAGTCTGAAGATTCGCTTTGACCGAGTCATGTCATCACCGTTTTTAGACAAAGATGCTATATGCCGTTTCCCTGATGCTGGAAAAAATACCTGTTTAACCTTTCCGACAAATAGGTTGATTATTTTGTTTATAATGGGGATAATTTTTTTTCAATGAAAATTTATAAAAAACAGTCCTTTTTTTCACATTCCATAAGAAAGGTATGCGGGCGTGTTTGATATTCTTATTAAAAACGGTTTTATTATAGACGGAACAGGGGCCCCGGGACGCAGGGGTGCTGTGGCCGTTACCGGCGCTGCCATTGCAGCGGTTGACACCCTCAAAAGCCTGCCTGCCCGGGATGTCATCGATGCCCGGGGGTGCTGTGTATGCCCGGGATTTATCGATATTCACTCGCATTCTGATTTTAATATCCTGGTTGATCCCCCCGGGCAGGGCAAGATACAGCAGGGCGTTACAACAGAGGTGTGCGGCAACTGCGGGCTGTCAGCGGCCCCCCTGCTGGGAATGGCACGACAGCAGCGCGCTCCCGGTTTGAAGCATCTCGGCATTGATATAACATGGTCGACGCTGGATGAGTTTGCGCACGTTGCGGCCGCACGGCCCCTTCTGTCAAACATTGCACCCCTGGTCGGCCACGGAAATATCAGGGGATCGGTCATGGGCTATGACGACAGGGAACCGACCCGGGAAGAGATGAAGGGGATGGCCTCACTGCTCACGCAGGAAATGGCGGCAGGCGCCTGGGGCCTGTCCACCGGCCTTATCTATCCTCCGGGAGTCTTTGCACACCAGGATGAGCTTGTCATGCTGGCCGAAATTGCCGGGCGCTGCGGGGGCATATATACCTCACATATACGCAATGAAGGGGACCGGGTGGTAGCGGCGCTTGAAGAAGCCCTGAATATCGGCAGGCGTGCGGGCATACCGGTCCAGATATCACACTTAAAAACAATGGAAAAACGAAACTGGCATAAACTCCGGGATGTTTTTCAGGTTATTGAAAAGGCCGCTGAGGAGGGTATCACGGTCGGCGCCGACCGCTATCCCTACACCGCAGGCAGCACAGGACTTGACGCCGTGCTTCCTGCCTGGGCGTGCCGTGGAGGAGCGGCGGCAGAACTGGAGCGCCTGGGAAGCGCCATACAGCGTGACAAAATATATGCCGGGATTCTGCAAAACAAGCCGGAGCAGGAGCTGGCCCAGGAAATCGTTATTTCCCGGGTTATTACCGAAAAAAACAAATCCCTTGAAGGAAAAAATCTGGGGCAGTGTGCTGAAATAAAAAGCATGTCGATACAGGACACCCTTTTTGAGCTTCTTATAGAAGAAGCGCTTGATGTTGATGCCCTTTTTTTCAGCATGAGCGAAAACAACCTTACAGAAATCCTGAGCCGGGAGTATGTAATGGTCGGCTCCGATGCATCGGTATGGGACATAACGGGAGTCCTTGGCAGGGGGAAACCCCACCCGCGGGCCTTCGGGACCTTTCCCCGGATTCTGCAAAAATACGTCTCTGAGCAGAAGATACTGAGCCTGGAACAGGCCGTACATAAAATGACGGCAAAGCCTGCCCGGGCAATAGGACTGCCTGACAGGGGCATGTTACGCAAGGGATACAAGGCCGATATTGTTATCTTTGACCGGAAAAACCTGCGGGACAATGCGACCTATGCACAACCGCACAGGTACCCCGACGGCATTGTCCGGGTCATGGTAAACGGCACATGGGCCGTGCATGACGGCCGCCTTGCCGGAGCCTATCCCGGCAGGCTCCTGCTCAAAACCTAACCCCTCCGGCCCGCTTGACGCGTTGCGCAGCAATCCACGACTGCGCTGAGCAGGCGGTGTAAAAGCCGGGCATAAAGACAGGTCATAAAGACAGTATTTGACATGTTTTTAAAATCGATATACTATAGCCCCGTTGCGCGATTCCCGTTGTATACCCCTGAATTCAACAGACGTTAGTCTGTCACCTTTATAATTTCAAACAATTTAAAGGAGCATGGTGTGAAAATATACAAACGAATGGCGCGCAAGCTGACGACCATCAATTCAAGCGCTACCGTTCTCGATGCAATGAATATTTTGCACGAGAACTCCATCCGCCATCTTCCGGTTGTCGACAATGGAAATTTTGTCGGGTTCCTCTCGGAATCCGATCTGCGCCAGATGCTGTTGCTGCCGGGAGGAAATGAAATAACGATCGAAGAGGTAATGAACAAAGCTCCCGTAACCATCGGCCCTGACGAAAACCTGGAAGATGCCGCAAAGCTTATTTATCATTATAAGATCGGCGGGCTTCCGGTACTTGAAGACAGCAAACTGGTGGGTATTATAACCAGGGCGGACATTCTTGCGGCATTTATTGAAATCATGGGGGTTCTCCAGACAAGTTCTCGTATTGATGTAATCCTGGGGGAGAATCCTGAAGCCTTTGAACAGGTGTCGCGCATCATAAAGCAGAACGGGGGAGACATCATCAGCGTGGGCATGGCAGGTACCGCAGAGGAGAACAAAACGTTTTATTTTTTCAGACTTAAAAAATGCGACATCGTACGCATTGCAGATGCCATAACCGAACATGACTACGAAGTCGTGTCCGTCATCGAATAGCGCTTACGGTACTCGCCGCTTTTGAGCCGGCCTGCAAAGCACAAAGGAATACGCAACCACATGACAAAAAAACAGAAGCCCCACGTGCAACAAACAGAGGTCCCCCTGCTCGAGGTCTTTCCGAACCCCAATCCGGAGCGCGACTACACAATAGCTATTACGGCACCAGAGTTCACCTCGGTGTGTCCGAAAACCGGCCAGCCGGACTTCGGCACGGTGTCTGTTTCCTATACCCCTGACAAAACCTGCATAGAGCTGAAGAGCCTGAAGTTCTATCTCCAGCAGTACCGCAATGAAGGCATTTTTTATGAACATCTCACCAACAGGATTCTTGATGACCTGGTCACTGCCTGTTCGCCACGCTTTATGCAGGTAACAACCAGCTGGAGCCCCCGTGGCGGCATCACGACTGATGTGACCGCCCGGTATACACAACCCGCGAGAAAGAAAAAGTAGCACTCCCGCCGGGCCGTTCTTTTTCGGAGACGTGCCCGCAGCACGTAGTATGCTCTATTCTTCTTGTCCGGCCCCGTCAGCTTCAGGTGATTGCTGCATAAACGTACGGGCACTCTCAATCACAATAAAAACAGAAAGCACCAGCGTTGCGCCGTTAATTACCGCAAGCAGCCAGTTTGCCTGCCTGCAAAAGGTAATCTCGTTTAAAATAACACTCCAAAGTGTCAGGACAAGCATAAAGGCACAGGGGATCCCGGATATAAGGTATTTATATCCGCCTTTTTTCTGCAAATAGATCGTGACCACCAGCAGGGCAAGGGCGGCCAGCAGCTGGTTTACCGCCCCGAACAGCGGCCACAGCGTCAGGGCGCCTTTTCCATCGGCACCTGTTGCAAATGCAAGCACAAGGGCGGTAATGACGGCAAATCCGGTTGCGCTGTATTTGTTCGTCATGAATCCGATCTTGAGGTCGGAAAAAAGTTCCGTGACCACATAGCGCTGGACCCGCGTTGCCGTATCAAGGGTGGTCCCTGCAAACGAGGCGACAAACACACCCATAATCACCTTCCCGATAATCACCGGGATACCGATACAGGTGAGCATGTTGGCAGCACCGTTTACAAAAGCACTCACCTTTGCTCCCAGGCCCTTGGCAGCGGTCCAGCTTGCATAGTGCTGTTGCCATGCTTCGGTTCCCGACATACCGGCTTTATTTGCAAGAAGACCTATGCCCGCTCCCACGGCAATGATAACCAGCGTTGCCAGGGCGGCTTCCATGAGCATTGACCCATAGCCCACAAACCGTGCATCATGTTCCGTCGCCACCTGCTTTGAACTTGTCCCCGAGGATACCAGTGAATGGAAACCCGAAACCGCACCGCAGGCAATGGTTATGAAAAGAAACGGTATGATCGACGGCGCTCCTTCGGGATTGAGGTTTACCGCGGGGGCGACGAGTGTCAGGTCGGAAAAGAGCCCCGATGACAGAATGCCCAGCACCAGCAAACCCATGGCAATAAAGAGCTGCCACGCATTCATATAGTCCCGGGGCTGCAGCAGGGTGGTAACCGGCAGGCAGGACGCGAAAAATGCGTACATCAGCAAAATGATGCTCCACACGCCCGTTGCGGGGATTCCGGCCACTGAAGGCATATTGAAAGGAAGAAAATTCCCCAGCAGCACGGTACCATACATTACCGCCACCGCTATACAGGTTGAAAACATGACATTGCCTGAGCGCTTATAAATAATATATCCAAGCGTTATGGCAATGGGGATCTGTGCCCATACCGGCAGGACCGATCCGGGAAACATTGAAAAAATAACGGCAATAACAAGGCCGAAAATGGCAATGACAATGAGCAGTTCCAGAAAAACAATGAGAAAGAAAACATAGCGTATCCGCGGGCCGATATACTTTGACGTTATGTCCGAAATTGATTTTCCCTGATTTCTGAGCGATACTACCAGGGAGCCGAAATCATGTACCGCGCCGATCAGGATGGACCCGAATAAAATCCACAGCATGGCCGGTACCCATCCCCAGATAATGCCGATGGCCGGGCCCACTATAGGGCCGGTACCTGCAATGGACGTATAGTGGTGGCCGAAAATGATCCATTTTTTTGTCGGGACAAAGTCCCTGCCGTCTTCAAATTCACGAGAGGGAACAACCGCCTGTTCGCTCAGATTGAATATTTTTCTTCCGATAAACTTACCGTAGGTATTATAAGCAAGTATATATCCCGCAAAGGCAACAATCATGAGCACTATTGCATCCATGGCACCCTCCTGTCCTGTGATTCGTTTAAACAAACCGTTCCAATAATCTTTATTTTTTTTCCCTTTAATGTCAAGGTTTTGCTTAAAAACCTTCGCGATGAAACAAACGACTGCTTCTGGATCAATGACGGCCGGCCCCGAATGGTAATGCATCCCATGAAACCCGCACCGGACGGCAAGGAACTTTCCGCCCAGGCAGAAGAGATCAAAAGCTGCGTTACGGAACTGGTGAGCGTTGTGGGCGGGAGCAGGGCCCGGGAAGGAAACGGTACCATGGGTTCAGAAACAACCCAGGGCATATTCAGGCACGCACGTGAACCTGCAGGCGCTCCATGTACGTAAAATGCTCCCCGCCCATTGAAAATCCCGTTGCGTTCGCGGGGCAAAGCGGGGCTTCAGGCAGTCGCGGGCCAGGGGCTTTTTACACAGCAGTCACCTATTATCTGAAAAGTTTTTTAATCTTTTTAATCGGCCTTTTTTTCTTTATTTTCGCCTCTTTCAGCTGCCCGCCGGGCTGGGTCCGCCATCGCCAGTTTGTCCACACCCACTGTGCCGGGTCTTTTCTGATACGATCCTCGATACGGCCGGTAAACTGCTCGGTGAGCTGCAGCATATCCTGTTGCTGGTCACCGGTTTCCTGCCGCTCCATCTCTTTCTCAATAACGATTGTCTGGGAATCATCGGCGTTTCTGATCATAAACATGGGAACAAGGGGGGCACCGGTTCGCAGCGCAAGTGCCGCGGGGCCCGGTGCTGTTGAAGCCGTATGCCCGAAGAAATCCACAAAAATCCCTCCGTGCCGCTTGTTTTCATCCGATATCAGGCACAGAATACCGTTGTTTCTCACAACACCCAGGGCGTTCTTGTAAAACTGCCGTTCCGGTTTGGTAAAAATTGAGGTAAGCCCGATCATTCTGCGCCCCTCGGTGTACGTGGCGGATGCAAAAGGATTCTTGGGATCACGAATTACTATGCTGCAGGTGTATCCCCGTCGGGTAAACTGCTGGGTCATAATGGGATAGTCCCCCATGTGCGCGCTTACGGCAATCACCCCCTTACCCCGGGAAAGCGCCCGGTCAAGATTTTCCAAACCGGTAATGGTAATGGTATTGTCGACAATGCTCTTATTGGGCCCTGCGTAGAAAAAAACCTCAAACCAGTTTTTCAGCAGGTTTCTCAGCGCGCTGCGTGCAATGCGTTTTCTTTCCCCGGCTGACAGCCCGTCACCGTACGCAAACGCCAGGTTATGCAGCACCTTGGCCCTTGTGCGCCGAAAAACAAAGTAGAGCATATCCCCGGCCTTCTCGCTGAGCCTGAGGGTGTTGCGGTATCCAATTGTATTCAGGAACCATATGCTCAGATGCAGGAGGGCTATTGATAGACAAGAGCCTGCTTTTATATATATATCCTTTATAATGCCGGCCATAAAAATCAGCTTTGATCGTTAGAAAAACAGCAAAAGAACTATTGTTGCCAATTCGCACCATTTGTCAAGGCTAATTGAGAAGGCTTGAAAGCTCGGTAGTTTTCTGTTATTTTATGTGCCATGAAAAACGAAAACCATATAACCCGCGTTATGATAGAGGCGGTGTGTATCTGCCTGGCGGCACTGATGGCGGGACTGGTCATTAATCACAGCGTTGTTTCCCGGAGCTTTGACGGCAGCCTGATCGCGAGCATAAAAGCGTTCCTGGAAAATGATGTGGCGGACGATATAAACCAGTCGGGCAATGGGTCTGGAATTTTCATCCTGGACAGTGAGGGGGCCAAACGCGCGTTTGACGGGGGAGACGCTCTTTTCATTGATGCCCGGCCGACCCACAGCTATAACGAGGGGCATATCCCCGGCGCTGTAAACATTACCGAGCAGACACTTGACCTGTTCCTTGTGGATGTAATTGAAACCGCCAGGGAGACTGCGGTGATAGCATACTGCACCGGTCCGGAATGCCCCCAGGCAAAGGAGCTTGCCGAACTGCTGGTGGAAAACGAGATAACACCCGTGTATGTTTACACCGGCGGCTGGGATGAGTGGGAGAAGCATGCCTATCCCGCAGCAACAGGAGAAGAGCCGTGAGCCTGGTAAAAAACCAGTACCTGCTTATGATCGTCAGGCTCTTTTTGGGTGCGCTGTTTATATACGCCGCTGTGCCAAAAATAATGGACCCCTTCGCCTTTGCTGTTGATGTGTACAACTACAGGCTGCTGCCCGGATTCGCGGTTGGGCTTGTTGCAGCGGCGCTTCCCTGGCTGGAGCTTGCTGCGGGGTGCCTGCTGGTGCTGGGTGTCCGGGTCCGTGCCGCAGCTGTTATCATTACCTGCCTTCTTGCCGTGTTTACCCTTGCCATGCTCATCAATACGGTCCGGGGAATTGACGTCCACTGCGGCTGCTTTACGTCGGATCGTGCTATAGGCTGGCGGGCGGTAACAGAGGACACTGTCTTTACACTTCTCGGTATCTGGTATATAACCTGCGGCAAAAATTTTTTCTGCCTTGAAAATGTGCTCAAGAAACCCTTCATCCAACATAGTTCGGTTTGAACTATTCCTGTTGCGGCAGCTGAGAAACGTGCTGCGCTGGATCAACGTTTCAAAAGGAGAAACACATGCTTGATATCATTAAGAATATTTTAAAAAAAACCGGCACGGAAGAAAAAAAAGCCGCACAGGAACCGGCCGAAACCGAACTTCAAATCGCAACCTGTGCGCTGCTTCTTGAAATAGCACACGCGGATGATGAATTCTCCCCCGAGGAGGAGAAACACATTGAGCAGCTCATGCAGCGGCATTTTGATCTTTCCGGAGAAACGGTTCAGGAGCTGAAAAAAATTTCAGACACACGGCGTAAAGAAAGCATCGATCTGTGGCAGTTTGCCAATACCGTTAAAGGAAATTTCACCCCGAAGCAGAAGGAAAACCTCATCGAAATGATATGGAGTGTTATTTATATTGACAACACCCTCGACCAGCATGAAGATTACCTGGCCCATAAGCTGGCAAAGCTTCTCGGCCTTGATCACGGGCAGCTAATCGATGCGAAAGTAAAAATACTCAGGCAGGCTTCAGATGATAAAAGCGGCCGATAAGGAGCCCACCATGTATGAAATCACGGTAAAAACCCACAATCAGACCGACATGATCGACATTACGGCCCAGGTACGTGCTGCCGTTAAAAAGTCGGGAACCGCAAGCGGGACGTGCACCGTGTTTGTGCCCCACACAACCGCCGGGGTCACGATCAATGAAAATGCCGACCCGGCAGTAATGCGCGATATTCTGATGGAAGTAAATAAAGTTATACCCTTCACGGACGGCTACCGCCATATGGAGGGAAACTCCGCAGCACATATAAAATCGTCCATTTTCGGCTGTTCTGAAACCGTACTGCTTGAAAACGGCAGCCTTATGCTGGGGACCTGGCAGTCAATCTTTTTTTGTGAGTTCGACGGCCCCCGCACCCGCAAAGCATGGATACAGATAACGGGCACCTGAGCCCGTATGCGACGAAGCCTTTAGCTCATTCCGGAGGAACCATAATGACGTTGATTGATTCTCACGCACATCTTGATCTGTCTGAATTTAACGGTGACAGGGACAGCGTTATTAAACGCGCCCATGAACAGGGGATTCAAAGGATTATCACCATCGGCATCGGGGTCAGGGAATGTAAAAAAGCGCTGCAGATTTCAGAAAACAATCCCCACGTCTATGCAGCACTGGGCATCCATCCTCACAATGCAAAAACCCTTGATCTGGCGGCACTTGATTTCCTGGAAAAGCATGGAAAAAACCAGAAGGTTGTAGCGCTCGGAGAAATGGGTCTGGATTTCTTCAGGAACCTCTCACCCAGACAGGAACAGGAGCGGTGCTTCAGGGCACAGCTTGACCTTGCTAAAAGCATGAACCTGCCGGTGATCATTCATGACCGTGATGCTCACGATGAAACACGTGCCATCGTGCGTGAAGAAAAGGGCGGGGAAACGGGCGGGGTGATCCATTGTTTTTCAGGCGATGTTGCCCTGGCCTTTGCCTTCATTGATATGGGATTTTATATCGGCATCCCGGGAACCGTCACCTTTAAAAACGCCCCCGGTATTCAGGATGTTGCGACAAAAGTCCCCCTCGAGAGCCTTCTCATTGAAACGGACTGTCCGTTTCTTGCCCCGGCACCCCATCGCGGGAAACGCAATGAACCCTGCTATGTTAGGCTTGTTGCCGAAAAGATCGCACAGCTGAAAAAAACGTCGGTCGAAGAGGTGGCCCGCAGCACCACCCGAAACGCCGAGAAGCTGTTCGGCCTGTAACAGCACAAATTTATTCTTGACTTTTATCTGTTTGGAGGCTATCAATCAAGACTTACTTTGAACCGATATAAAGGTTTATGTCCGGTGGAAGACCTATATTACTGGATTGCATTACGCCTGACCTTTGGTATTGGGAATATAAACTATAAGAACCTCTTGAACCGTTTCGGTTCTCCGGAAAAAATATTCAGCGCACATCCTGAAGAGTTGGGAAACGTTGAGGGAGTAACCGCGCGTACTGTTGAGTCCATCCTGAACTTTAAGCACAGGGACGAAATCGACAGGGAACTCGAGCTCATCGCTAACAATGAGTTGACGATCATAACCTTCAACTCCACTGCATATCCGGAAACTCTGAAATACATCTATGATCCCCCTCCGTATCTGTATGTACAGGGAGAATTAAAACAAGAGGACATGATTGCCATAGCTGTTGTCGGCTCACGCTATCCCTCTGAGTACGGCAAAAAGACGACCGAACATATCACGTCTGCTTTGGCAGCCAAGGGGATTACCATAATAAGCGGTCTGGCCCGGGGAATTGACTCCTGCGCCCACAGGGCCGCTCTTAAGCGCGGCGGCAGAACTATTGCCGTGCTTGGCTGTGGTATAGATGTGCTGTATCCGCCGGAAAACAAACGCCTGTTTGCCGAGATAGTTGCATCCGGCGCTGTTGTTTCAGAGTATCCCCTGGGCACGGAACCGAGCAGCTATAATTTCCCGGCAAGAAACAGAATCATAAGCGGCCTCTCTGCGGGGGTGCTGGTTACGGAAGCAACGCAAAAAAGCGGCTCTCTCATTACCGCCCGTCTCGCTCTTGAGCAGGGAAAAGATGTGTTTGCCGTGCCCGGCAACATATACTCCCCGAAAAGCAGGGGCACGCATGATTTGATAAAGAGCGGGGCAAAGCTTGTGGAGAATGTGGCGGATATTCTCGATGAAATGCCGATGGCGCTTACTGCCGACGACAGTATCGGTGAGCAAAAGATCCAGGCCGTGCCGTTACTGGATGCCGAGACAAAAAAAATTTTTATGCTGATGGACAAAGAAACTGTTCATATCGACACCCTCATCGAGCAATCGGGTCTATCCAGCAGCCATTTGTCTTCTATACTCTTGAACCTTGAACTGGACGGTTTTATAAAACAACTGCCGGGCAAACGGTTTATCCGGACCTAGCAGGAACGTGAGGTAAAATATTATTATGGAAAAATCTCTTGTCATTGTAGAGTCACCTGCCAAGGCAAAAACAATATCCAAGTTCCTTGGAAAGGACTTCAAGGTGCTGGCCTGTAAAGGGCACGTCAGGGCGCTGCCCAGCAAGCAGGGCTCGGTAGATATCTCTGATGATATTATCCCCAAATACGATATCATTCCCGAAAGCAAACGGTATCTCAAAGAAATAAAAAAGTCTTTAAAGAGCTGCGACACCGTCTATATGGCAACAGACCTTGACAGAGAGGGTGAAGCCATTGCATGGCATCTTGTTCAGGCCCTTGATTTAAACACACAAAACAGGAAGCGCACTAAAGCTCCCGACTTTTCCATTAAAAGAATAACCTTTCATGAAATAACAAAAGAGGCAATACAGGATTCATTAAAACACCCCGGGGAAATCTCAACCGAGCTGGTAAATGCCCAGCAGGCCCGTGTCGTCCTTGACTATCTCGTCGGGTTTAACCTGAGTCCGTTTCTGTGGAAAAAAATACGCTACGGCCTCTCTGCCGGAAGGGTGCAGTCGGTGGCGCTGCGCTTAATATGCGAACGTGAAAAGGAGATCAAGGCCTTTGAGCAGCAGGAATTCTGGACCGTCAAAGCAAATCTGCAGCCCGCTGATGATGCTGCATCCTTTGATGCCCAGCTCATACAGGCAGACGGCAAAAAGCTCGAAAAACTTGCCATAAAAAACGAGGCACAGGCCCGGGAGATCCTGGACCGGCTCGCGGGCAGCAGCTACAGTGTGGCGGCAGTAAAAAAACGCGAAATAAAAAGAACGCCGCCCCCCCCGTTTATAACAAGCACCCTCCAGCAGGAGGCTTCCCGGAAGCTGGGTTTTTCAGCTAAAAGGACCATGTCCATAGCGCAAAAGCTTTACGAGGGCATTGATGTCGGCAAAGGGACAATGGGGCTTATAACCTATATGAGGACGGACAGTGTTCATCTTGCCCAGAGCGCGCTCAAGAATATACATGAGGTTATCCTCGGAAACTACGGGCCGGACTATGCGTTGAAAACGCCCAGGGCTTTCACAAAAAAATCAAAAAACGTTCAGGAGGCGCACGAGGCCATTCGTCCCACCGATGCAACCCTCATTCCCGATAATATAAAAAATGCCCTTGCCCTTGACCAGTACAAGCTGTACAACCTCATCTGGAAACGGGCCGTAGCAAGCCAGATGGCACGGGCCGTTCTTGACTCTGTTTCCGTGGACGTTCAGGCAAAGGATGGCTGTATCTTCAGGGCAACCGGCTCAACAATCCGCTTCCCGGGCTTCATGAAGCTGTATATCGAGAGCAAGGACAACGGCGAAGATGAGAAAGAACAGGGCATGCTGCCCCCCCTGGACAAAGGCCAGGATCTGGACCTTATAAAACTCATCCCCGAGCAGCACTTTACCCAGCCTCCGCCCCGCTATACTGAGGCATCCCTGGTGAAAGCTCTTGAAGAATACGGTATCGGCAGGCCATCGACCTATGCAAGCATCATCAGCATTTTGCAGGATCGGGAATATGTAAAACTGCTGAAAAAGCGGTTTGTGCCCGAAGATATCGGCCTTGTCGTCAGTGATCTGCTGGTTAACCATTTTTCACAATATGTTAACTACGACTTCACGTCCCGCATGGAAGACAGGCTTGATGAAATTGCCAGGGGTGAAGCGGAATGGAAGCCTGCTATTAAAGGCTTCTGGGAACCGTTCATCGGACTTATCAAGCAGAAGGAACAGGAGGTGCAGAAATCCGACGTAACAACTCAAAAAACCGACGAAATCTGTCCTGAATGCGGAAAGGGGCTGGTAATCAAGCTGGGGAAATACGGAAGGTTTTACGCGTGCAGCGGCTTTCCGGAATGTCGCTTTGTGCGCTCACTCAAAGGCGAGGACGCCGACGAGGAACAGGAAAGCAGGCTGACGGAAGAAAAATGTGAAAAGTGCGGCAGCCCCCTGATAATCCGCCAGGGCAAATACGGCCCCTTCCTCGGCTGCTCTTCCTATCCTGCATGCAAATTTATCCGTCCCCTGAACAAACCCGTTTCCCTGGGTGTCCCCTGCCCTGAATGCCGGGACGGTGAAATTCTGGAAAAGAAATCCAGAAAGGGTAAAATATTTTTCAGCTGTTCAAACTACCCTAAATGCACCTTTGCCTCATGGGATAAGCCCGTTGCCGAAACCTGCCCTGACTGCGGCTCGACATATCTCGTGGAAAAAAACACAAAGCGATACGGCCATGTCATAAAATGCCCCAACAAAGAATGCAGCTATAAAAAAAATCAGGGCACGCACAAAAAGACACAGGAATAGAATCCCGGATGCGTGAAAATACGATCCGTGATTTTGCATACTCTTTACCTATATTTCATAACCCGCATGACGAAACCTTCAATGCACACTCCGGCACGTGAGGCCCAATCACATGACTTCTCACCCTGAAATACAGATAATCGGCGGCGGGCTTGCCGGCTGCGAGGCAGCATGGCAGGCGGCAAGCCGGGGATGCAGGGTGGTCCTGTTTGAGATGAAGCCGGAACGCTTCTCACCCGCCCACCGCAACGAACATCTTGCCGAGCTGGTATGCAGCAACTCTCTGCGTTCAAACAGCCGGGAAAATGCTTCGGGGGTTCTCAAAGAGGAGATGCGTGTCTGCCGTTCTCTGATCATCCGGGAGGCGGACGCAAGCAGCGTTCCCGCGGGCGGGGCACTCGCTGTGGACAGGGATGCGTTCTCACGGAGCATTACCGGCGCAGTTGAAAACCACCCGTCAATCAGTGTCGTGCGAAAAGAGATATCTGAAATCCCTCAGGCCGGCATTGTTGTTATCGCCACAGGTCCCCTCACCTCGGAGGCATTCTCACCATGTCTCGCCACGCTCACGGGAAAAGACTTCCTCTATTTTCATGACGCCATATCCCCCATAGTCGAGGCTGATTCAATCGATACTGTCGTAACATTCAAGGCGTCCCGTTATAATAAAGGCACTGCCGATTACATCAACTGCCCCCTGACCCGGCAGGAATACTACGCCTTTATCCAGGAAGTGCTGCAGGCCGAGAAAGTGCCGCTCAGAGAGTTTGAAACACTTACGCCCTATGAAGGATGCATGCCCATCGAAGTGATGGCTGAACGGGGCGTCGAAACACTCGCCTACGGGCCAATGAAGCCGGTCGGCCTTGTGGACCCCCATACGGACCGGCAGCCCTATGCCGTGGTCCAGCTCAGGCAGGAGAACAGGGACGCCACGCTGTATAATCTTGTCGGGTTTCAGACACGATTGAAATGGCCTGAGCAGAAGCGGATTTTCGCCATGATTCCCGGCTTAAAAAACGCTGTTTTTGCCCGGTACGGAAGCCTGCACAGAAACACCTACCTGCATGCTCCCCGTCTTCTGCTCAGAAGTCTCCAGTTAAAACAGGACCCCCGGGTTTTTTTCGCCGGACAGATAACCGGCGTTGAGGGCTATATTGAGTCGGCTGCCATGGGTCTCATTGCCGGCATCCAGGCAAACCGCTACGCTCGGGGATACGACCCTGTAACACCCCCTCCCTCTACCGTTGTCGGTGCGCTTCTGTCCTACATAACGGAAACAATTGCGGCAGACTTTCAGCCCATGAACGCAAATTTCGGTATTCTTCAGCCCCTGGGCATGCGCGTGCCGAAAAAGAAACGAAAAGCTCTTTTTGCAGAACGGGCGCTCAGTGATATCCGTGCATGGAACAACAGGGAAGGTGGACAATAATAACATGCCGTGCTTTACTTTTTAAAAAAAATGTATTTGAATAACACACTATAATTTCAACAACAGCACGAAGGAGGGGAAACATGGATACTATCGTACGGGAGGGCAGACCGGGTGACGCCGACTTTATAGCATGGGTGATGCAGGAAGCGGGCCGCTCGCATCTTCAGCGGGGTATTTGGGACCTTGCATTGCCGGGCCCGGATGCCGAACGCCTGGGATACATCAGTCAGCTTGTCAAAACAGAAGAGCGCACATTCTGTCATTACGGACAATTTTTCGTTGCCGAAGCAGGTGCGGCACCGGCTGCGGCGCTCACCGCATATATACCCGACAACGAAGTGCGGGAAATTTCCATCAAGGCCCTGAATGCTATCCTTTCGAGGGACGGCTGGAACGAGGAGCAGATCAACACCATGATGCAGCGTTTCGCGCCCCTGCAGACCTGCTCGCCTGAAGCCCCGGACAATACCTGGATAATCGATTTCGTGGCAGCCCGCAAGGACTGTCGCGGCCGGGGTCTTGTGGGCTGCCTGCTGGATGCTGTTCTGGAGAAGGGACGCAATCTTGGATGCAGCACGGCCCAGGTCGCCATATTAATAGGCAACGCAGCAGCACAGCGGGCCTATGAAAAGGCGGGATTCAAAATCGTTGATGAGAAGCGGCACCCCGATTTTGAGGCCGCCCTTTGCTGTCCGGGAATCGCTCTGCTGAGACGCGCCCTTTGAGCAGGGGTGTATACTGTTTACCACCACAGGTTAAAAAACTCTTGAGAGGACACAACGATGAGTAAAACAGCGTTTACTCCCGAAGCACGGGAAGCCCTTACCATGTTTTTGTCTGCCTATCCTTCCATAAGCCACAGCTATCACCGGGCAAAGATCAACCGCGCAATCGACTATTATCTCCTCAAGGAACATGCCGATGAGGTGACAAAAGATATCCTTATCCGGGCTCTTGAGGACGCCTATCCCGCGAACGAACCATCAACCCTTGCACTTAAAAATCCTGCTAAAATGGGTGAAATCATTAAAGCCCTGCAGAGCGTTGACAACGACAATCCCCTTGTCAAAATCGTCCGCTGGCCTTCAGAAAAAAAACCTTCCACAGAACCGGTAAAAGATATATTCGCATTTCTTGGAAGCCACCGCGCGGGCGGCAATACCGACTGCGTAATGGATGCCCTGCTGGACGGTGCACGGGAAGCCGGTGCCGCGGTTGAAAAGGTCTGCTTTTCACATCTCACTATCGGGCCCTGTACCGGATGCCTCGGCTGCCAGCAGGAAAAGCGTGATACGTTCTGTGTTCTAAACGATGATATGTCTCGAATATACAAACGGTTTCTTGAGTGCGATGCGTTCGTGTTCGGATTTCCCGTATATACCGGCCGTGAAAGCAGCCAGGCTGCCGTTTTTCTAGACCGGCTTAAGGCCCTGACCGACCCGTGGAGAAAAACGAAATACAAACCGCGCAAAGGCGCCCTGGTGTGTACCTGGGGATGGCCGTCACCCACGATTTACGACAATATCGTACATCAGCTTGCCGCCATCTTTCTGCTGTTCGGCATCGACGTAACCGAAGTGGTGACCGCCTCCGGGTTCTGGGACGCGTACTATGCAAAGAAAACGGCACTTCTGGACAAGCAGGGCATTGAGGCGGCACGTCAGGCGGGCAAAGCCCTGGTGGCATCATAGGAGATTTTCCCTTGACACACCAGGCGCAGCTGCCATATACTCCCTGCGAAAGTGAACCTCCAGTAAAATGGTCATCATGGGGTATACAATACGGGGTGTGCGTTTTCTTAATAAAGCTCCCGGCCCAGCGGGCAGGCACCGTCGAAAAAAGATATACCTTTCTGCCGCACTCATTCTTCTTTTTTTCATCCTCATCAGTGTGCTTTCATCCCGGGTATATGAGCGAAAAAAACTCCAGGCACAGGAAAGCGCAACAAAGGCTGCCAAAGCATTACCGGTAAAGGTCATGGAAATATCCGCCGTCGACCTTGCCCGACATGTACGATCATCGGCTGTAGTTGAAGCATGGCAGGAAGCAATCATATCAACAGAAGTCTCCGGCAAGGTGAACCTGCTCCATGCCAAGGTCGGCGATGAGCTCGAGCCGGGCTCGCCCATCCTGCACATCGATGATGAAATGCTCGGCTATCAGGTTGAAGATGCCGAGGGCAGGGTCCTGCAGCTGGAGGCCGGCTATCAAAGAAGCAAAAACGACCTTCAGAGAAAAGAGGCCCTGTATACGGATAACGTAATTTCAGCCTTTGAAATCGAACAGGCCCGTGCAGAAGAAAAATCAGCGCGCGGTCTTCTCACCTCCGCCCAGGCAGCCCTTAAAATCGCCCAAAGAAATTTTCGCAAGGCAGTGATACGAAGTCCGATCCGGGGAACACTGGCAGAACGGTCCGTTGACCTGGGCACCGATATTGTTCAGGGGCAGCAGGTTGCGTCCGTTGTGTATATCGACAGGCTGAAACTTACCATTGGTGCTGCAGAACAGGAAAAAGCCCTCATCGCTGTGGGGCAGCCTGTGCAGATCACCACCCAGTCATATCCCGACAGAACATTTCGCGGCACGGTATACAGTTTCGGCATAAAAGCAGATGATGATACGCTGACATTTCCCGTTGAGATCATCGTTGAAAACAACCAGGGGCCGCTGTTAACGCCGGGGATGGTGACGCGGGTTGCCGTACAGACTGCGGCCCATAGAGGGGTAATTGCAATCCCCCGGGGAATTCTTGAAAAAACATCCTCCGGTCTCTCGGCCTGGCACGTGCAGGACGACAAAGCCCGGAGGCTGACCGTTGAGGCCGGAGAATCAATCGGACAGCAGATTATAATCAAAAAAGGCCTCACGCCCGGCATGAAGCTTATTACCTTCGGGTACCAGAACCTTTATAACGATTGTCCGGTTACAATAATCGAGCAACCCGTTCCATGAACATAGCAAAACTCTCCGTCAATAATCCTGTTACGGCAAACACCCTGATGATTGCCGTGCTGCTGATGGGCATGTTTTCCCTGGCAAGCCTTCCCCGTGAATTTCTGCCTGATGTGAATTTCAATATGGTGCTGGTCATCACCGTGTATCCCGGCACGTCGCCTGAGGAAATCGAAAAGCTGATAACCACACCCATAGAGGATGAAATACAGGATGTCGATAAAATTGATTTTATGACATCGAAATCATCCGAGGGGCAGTCAACCATTTTTGTCAAGTTCGAGGATATGCCCGACGGCGAGTTCAAAACAATCCTCCAGGATCTTCGCTCTGCTGTCGACCGAACCCCTGACCTGCCCGAGGAGGCTGAAGACCCGCTTATCCTTGATATGGCAACCGGGGAAATGATGCCGGTCCTTCAGGTTACCATTGCAGGTGAGCTGCCGGAGAAGCGCTTCAAAGAACTTGTCGACGAGCTCAAGGACCGGATTCTTGAAATTACCAATGTCGGAAAGGTCGAGATCACAGGTGCCAGGGAGCGGGAAATCTGGGTAAACGTCGATCCTGACAAGCTGTACGGGTACGGATTCTCCATCGACCGGGTTGCTGCAGCGCTGGCTGCGTCAAACCTCAACCTGCCGGGGGGAACATTAAAAACAGGCTACTCTGAGTTTCTTGTCAGAACGATCGGTGAGTATGACCGGCCCCGGGCAATAGAAGATGTTATCGTCCGGGAGAACCCAAAAGGCAGGCATGTAAAAATCGGCCACTTTGCCGGAATAGAAGATACCTTCGAGGAGGCGCGAACGACCTCTTTTTTTAACGGGAGGCAGGGCATTACCCTTAACGTTTCAAAGAAGAAGCAGGGCAACACCATACAGATTGTAGAAAAGATCAAGGCAGTAGCACGTGCATTCGAGACCCGTCACCTCCCGCCCGGCTGCAGCGTCCTCACCAGCAACGACAGCTCCATTCAGATAAAGGACGCCCTGAGAAAGCTGAGCGCCAATGCCGTTATGGGCATGCTGTTTGTCGTGGTGCTTCTCTGCCTGTTTATCGGGTGGCGCAACGCACTGTTTGCAGCAATCGGCATTCCCCTGTCTCTCATGTGTACGTTTATTTTCATGCAGGCCGTGGGAAGCACCCTCAACACAAGCAGCCTTTTCGGCCTGATGATGGTTATCGGCATTATAGTCGATGATGCCATAATCATCATCGAAAACAGCTACCGGTACATGCAGGCCGGCTTGAAGCCCCGGGATGCAGCCATACTGGGAACATCAGAGGTGCTCGGTCCCGTGTTTACCGCATGCCTCACCACCATTGCCGCATTTCTGCCCCTGATGCTGCTTCCGGATATTATGGGAAAGTTCCTTCGGGTCGTACCCATTGTCGTCTGCCTTGCAATAACGGCATCCCTCCTGGAGGCCTTTTTCATTCTGCCGGCACATATTTCGGGGTGGAGCGGCAGGGGCGAGCACAGTGCCGTGCGCCACCGCCTCATAACCCTGCTGAAAAGGAAATATACCGAATTTTTGGTGTTTGTTTTAAAGCTTCGCTATTTTGTTGCCGGCGGTGCGTTGTGCGCATTAGTGGGGTGTGTCGGCATGATTGGAGCAGGAATTATTGAGATCGACCTGTTCACCATGGAAGAAATTTCCCAGTTTTATGTAAATGTCCGCATGCCCGAAGGCACCAACCTGGCAACAACCGACAGGGTTCTTTCAGACCTTCAGCAACGGCTCAACAGCCTCCCTGAAGGTGAAGTTGAAAATATTGTCCGAAATGCCGGCCTGCTCATTACGGATGATGAATGGATTTTTAATACCGCTGTAGGCCACATTATGGTCGACCTCGTTGAACAGAAATACCGGAAACGGTCAATAGACGACATAGTGAAATACTGCCGGGCGGTTGCCACAGATATACCGGGCCCGCTGAGCATTGAATTCCGTCAGCTCCGTGCCGGGCCTCCCCGGCCCAAGGACGTGGAAGTCATGGTGCAGGGGAAGTTTCTCACAACGATAAAGGACATATCAGGAGAAATAGAAGGAACCCTGGGAAGGATACCCGGGGTGTACGGAATACGCAACAATCTTGATTTCGGAAAAAAGGATCTGAAAGTGTACATCGATGAAGACAGGGCTGCACTGTACGGGTTCGATGTTTTAAAGATTGCCACCTCAATACGCAATGCTTATGAGGGAAACGTCGCCACCGTCTATCGCGAAGGCAAAGATGAAATCGACGTTATCGTCAAGTACGATCCTGAAAGGGTAAAAACCCTTGAGGATGTTGAACAGCTCAAAATTGCCACCCCCCAGGGGAAGCTCATTCCGCTGCGCAATGTTGCGTCCCTGAGCCTTGAGCCGGGCTATACCAGGATTCACCATTATAAGCTCGACCGGACCGCCACCATAACCGCCGACGTGGACACCAAGGTCAATGCACCGGTAAAGGTCAACCAGGTGCTTCAGAAGGAGGTACGTGCCGTTATAAAAAAATATCCCGGCTATACGGTGCGTTTCGAGGGCATATTCAAAAAGATCAAAGAGCAGTTTTCTACCCTCGGCCAGCTGCTGGTTCTGGGAATATTACTTATTTACATTATTCTCGGGGCGCAGTTTAAATCATACTTGCAGCCTGTCATCATACTGTTCACCATACCGTTTGCCTTTATCGGTACCGTGGGAGCGCTGATTATAACGGGACAGCCCTTTTCAATCGTGGTGCTGTACGGGTTCATCGGGCTTGCAGGCATTGCGGTAAATGATGCCATAGTCATGCTGAGCTTTATCAACAATGCCCGCAAACGCGGTGTGGGCCGGTGGCGCTCCATAGTGGAGGCGGGCAGGCTCAGGCTGCGCGCCATTATACTTACCTCGGTTACCACCATGTTCGGCGTCTTTCCCATGGCAATAGGCATGGGCGGAAAATCGGAGCTCTGGGCGCCGATGGCCAACACTATTTTCTGGGGCCTGGCGGCAGCCACGCTGTTCACTCTGTTTGTCATCCCCTGTGTCTTTACCATTATAATCGATGATATTAAGGGCGCGCTTACTTCTTCCACTCAAGCTTCTCCACCGAAAAGTCGGTTTTCCACTTCTTGAGAATAATGTGATCAGGTGTAATCTTTATCAGGTTAAGGGCTGCCAGCCCTTTTTTCACCATGGCATCAGTCTCTTTTTCTGAAAGTTTCATGCCCTTAAACATGGGGCTGAACAGACGCTTTCCCACCGTCTGCAGGTTCCACTTCCTCACCTTGGCCCAGTACAGCCGGGAATTATTTCTAACACTGATCAGTTCGGCTTCCCCGAAAATCTGAAGGCTCCGCTGGTTTTTTGCATGGTTCAGGGGCTGTTCATAGACGATCGCCGACACGCTGGAATTGCGTTTGATATTGGCGATCTTCCCCCCCGGCTCACCAAAAATATAGATGCTGAGCCCCTCGTTAAAAAACTCCAGGACCGTGGCACGGGGCTTGTTATTGGCATAGGTTGCCAGCACAAGGGCGTTTTTATGCACCAGCCCGCAGCTGTGCCTGCCCGGCCGGGGATTGACCTGTGCCGACGAGGCGTTTAAAAAATCGATGATCTCTTTTTTGATTGCTGTCTTTGTTGGTTGCTTGGTTTGTTTCGGCATGGTTGACCTCCTCATTGTTTGACTTTTCATTGCGGGAAGCAGACCGGGGGAACGCCTCCCTTTCTCGATGCCGGGCAGGTACGGTTCGCCTGCCTGCAGATACGGTTCCCGTAGTATAGCGCTGTTTTGCCCTGGGGCAAAACAATTTTAAAGGTACGCGGCGGCAAAAAACAACGCTTGCGGGATCGTTCACCTATTGATGGGCGTGGCGTGAAGGCCCATGCTTGACAGGCGTGATCCCCGTGCGTTATAGTAAGAGTTTATTATGGCATTCAGCAACATTGATAACCGGGAGCACACAATGGAATACACCCTTAACACGACAACCTTCAAGGCAGTATATGGCGACATAACCGACTATGCAGCAGATGCTATAGCCATTCCCACGACCCCCTCCCTTATGATGGACTGCGGCATCAGCTGCAAGGTGAAGGCAAAAGGCGGTCAGGCGGTTGAAGATGAGGCCCGTGCCGCTGCCCGGGGCCTTCCCGGCGCGGCAGTGGCAACAGGAGGCTGCTCGCTGCCCGCCCGTCATGTGTTTCACTGCGTAATGCTCGATGAGGACAGGCAGGCGGACCAGGAGCTGCTTCGATCAAGCGTCAGAAGCTCCCTTGAACAGGCTGCTGCCCTGGGACTGAAAACGCTGGCATTCCCGGCCATAGGAGCATCATTTTCCGGCCTTTCTCCCAAAACGGCAACCCAAATAATTTTCGATGAAACAAGAAAAGCAGTTGAAGAAGGCATGCCCTTTTCCTGCATCACGTTTATCGTGTGTGATCCCGCGCCCTTTACCTATTTTAAGAAGACACTCAAATTATGGTTTAAAAAGTCTGCCGGTAAAAAAGCGTAAACAGGCACCGGTACCATACCGGTCGTTCCCACAGCGCGTCGGGCCGCCTGCACAGATTATGTTGTTTCTTTGTGTGTGTATCGTTTGCCCATTTGTGCAATTTCCGCTTCCAGCTCATGCCTGAGTGAGGGCGGCTCAAGCACCTCCGCACATGAACCCCAGCTCAGTATCCAGGACGTAAGGTCATCGGTAACGGCAACCCTGGCCGCAAAAAGTATGCTTCCGTCCTCCCGGGCTGTTATACGCTGGCTTTCGTGCCAGACCTTTTCCCGGATATATCCCGCGACAGCCTTGTCAAAGCGTATCAGCACCTGTGCCGGATCACCCTGTATCACGCCGAAGCTCGGGTGCATAAAATCTTCAAAGCTGAAGTTCTCCGGAACGATAAAGCCGTCCTGTGTGATGGTGCCTTGTTGTATCCGTTCAAGGGCAAATATCCGTATATCACCGCGCATATGGCAGTAGCCGATCAGGTAAAACGTTCCGTTAAAAAACCAGAGACGGTACGGGTCCACACGCCGGGTTGTCTCCTGCCTCCGGCTCATGGTGTAGTAGACAAGTTCAACCGTTTTTTTTCTGATTGCCGCCTCATTTACCAGGTTTATGATGTCCCTGCATGAGCCGTATTCCTTGTACTGCTTCTGTGTTACATAGAGGGTTTGCTGAACCTGGTTTAAAAACTGCACAGAATCGGACGGAAGGGTCGCTCTGATTTTTTGAAAAAGCGTTTCAAGGGAATCATGAAAAACGGTATCATGCAGTACTTTTACCATGTCCAGGCTGAAATAGAGGGCCATGAGCTCTGTGAGGCTGAAAGGAACGGGAATATGATGTTTCACCGTGTCCAGAAGACACCAGAGGTTTTTTCCATCCACCCGCTGCGTGTACACGGGAAATCCCGCAATCTGGAGCGCCTCGAGGTCCCGGTACACGGTGCGGGGATGACATGCCAGTTCATCTGCCAGATCGGCAACCGATTTGCCGCTTGTCGAGGAAATAAGTGTTTGTATAATCTTCCACTGCCGGCCCAGCTGATCTCCACGTGACATGACTATCTCCACATTAAAGAATGCAGCATCCAGTAGTCAGAATGCAGAATGAAACGATTTCCTTCAATAATTTTAAATATTTGGCAGTATGGCAGATAGAAAACACTTTGCTCCTGGATTCTGCAGTCGGCTAATTTGCTTGCCAGCCTGCTCGCTGGTTAGCTTGTTCGCTTTTATGCTGTCTTCTGACATATGAAAAGGATTGTACTCCTTTACGCAGGGAACCTCAACTTCATTTACATAACCGCTCCGTGTGATTATTCCCCCTTGATATTTATGCTTCATAATTGTAATATGTATCCTTTTGGATTTTTCAGTAATACTTTTTCATGGAGGCAGTATGGGACTTTTTTCCGGGCAGATGAGCTATGTCCGTTACCAGATCGAAAATACTATTTCCGGAAATATCAAAACAACGGCCCTGGAAAGACTGAAGGAGTTTTCGTTTAAGGAGATAGATACCGCAAGCCTCAGAGAAAAATCCATGGGATGGGTTTCTGCTGAGAATATGGCGTCTGTCTTTTTTGACGATATGCATTATGCCAAGGGCCCCTATCTGGTCTTTGCCCTTCGTATAGATATCCGGCGCGTCCCTCCCCTCACCATGAAGGCAGCCTTTCTGCGGGAAGAAATCAAATATAAAGAAGCCACCGGCAAAGAAAAACTGTTCAAAAAGGACAAGGATATGCTCCGGGAAGAGGTCTGGCAGGCCCTGATAAAAAAAGCCCTGCCCGCACCTTCCGTGTATGACGTATGCTGGAACACCTCAACCGGTGAGATTATTTTTTTTTCAACCAGCAAAACCGCCAATGATGAATTTGTGTCCCTCTTCTCCCGGTCATTTGAGGCAAAACTCAATCCCCGTGTTCCGGAGGTACTGGCAGGTGCTGCAATACAAAAGAAAAAGCTCGATGTTACCATTGAAAATCTAAGCCTGGCATTTACCGATGAATAACGAAGAACAGAACAAACAGACAGGCTGCGGCAGGGATTTCCTGACCTATATCTGCTACAAAAGCGATAAGAACGCCGGAAAATTCAGGCTCGCCGAATCGGGCCAGGAATTTTCCGTATGGGTAGACGGTAAGATAAGCTTTGAGGATGACCGGGAGCCGCCGCCCAACAAGGTTTCCTACTCGGGTGACGACTTTACCGATCGTGAGCTGAAGCAGGCCCTCCGCACCGGAAAGAGAGTCAGGGAGGCACGCCTGAGAGTTGAAAAGGGGGAGAACACATGGACCTTCACCCTTCGTGCCGACAGGTTTGAGGTATCGGGACTCAAACTGGACATGCCCGGCACCGATGACCTGGAGGAACGCTTTTTCGGCCGCATGCTGAGCCTGGAGGGGTTAAACACGCTTCTTGACGGGCTGTTTGAAGACTTCATTGCACGGGCCTGCGGGAAGTCGTGGCAGACACAGGGATACATGGAATTCCAAAGCTGGCTCAGGGGTAAGTAAACTGTATGCACCGTTTGAACGGTTCTTTAAAGGAGTACTTGTTTTATGCTGGATGCTAAATACATTCGAGAAAACACCGACCGGGTAAAACAGAGCCTTGCCGACAGGAAAACAGAGGCAGACCTTGACCGCTTCATTGCTCTGGATCAACAGCGAAGAGACATACTGCAAACAATTGAAAAGATGCGCTCTGAGCGCAACCGTGCCTCCGAGGAGATTGCCGCCCTGAAAAAGGACAAAAAGGGGGTTTCCCCGGACCGGTTCAAGGAAATGAAAGCGCTTTCCCAGGAAATAAAATCGCGTGAAGAGCAGTTGAAAACAATCGAACAGGCCACCGGCGATTTCCTGCTGACCGTCCCCAATGTTCCGGATGATTCGGTTCCCGTGGGCAACACAAGCGATGACAATGTAACCGTGCGTTCATGGGGGACCCCACCGGAATTCTCATTTACGCCAAGGGAACACTTCGACATCGGGGAAAAACTGGGCATTCTTGATTTTGAGCGGGCATCAAAAATTGCCGGATCACGGTTCAGCCTGTATAAAGGTGCCGGCGCCCTGCTGGAACGGGCCCTGATCAATTTCATGCTTGATCTTCATACCCGGGAACACGGGTACACCGAAGTGCTGCCCCCGTTTTTGGTCAACAGACAAACAATGACCGGCACGGGCCAGCTCCCGAAATTCGAGGAGGACTTGTTCAGAATCCAGGGCCTTGACTATTTTCTCATTCCAACCGCTGAGGTCCCGGTAACAAATATTCACCAGAAAGAAATTCTTAATGAAGAGGATCTGCCTATCTACTATACCTCCCACACCCCCTGTTTCAGAAGCGAGGCAGGCTCATACGGCAAGGACACCCGGGGCCTGATACGGCAGCATCAGTTCAACAAAGTGGAACTGGTAAAATTCACGAAACCGGGGCGTTCCTATGCTGAGCTGGAAGCACTGCTTGCCAATGCTGAAGAGGTCCTGAAACGGCTCGATATCCACTACCGCGTAACCTGTCTGTGCACGGCTGACCTGGGGTTCTCGGCGGCCAAAACCTATGATATCGAGGTATGGCTCCCGGGCCAGGCACAGTACCGGGAAATATCCTCGTGCAGTAATTTTGAAGATTTTCAGGCCCGCAGGGCTTCCATCAGATACCGCAGCAGTACAACAAAAAAGACCGCCTTCATACATACATTAAACGGCTCGGGCCTTGCCGTGGGAAGAACCCTTGTTGCCGTTTTAGAGAACTACCAGCAGGAAGACGGGTCGGTTGCGGTCCCCGCAGTGCTGCAGCCGTATATGGGGGGGATGAAAAAAATCGCTTAGCCTCCAACGGCACCACGCTGAACGAAATTATGCGTCCGGCATCAACTTAACTCTTGACTACAAAGGCCTTTGGTGTTAGTTAAAAATGTTTACGGAGGGATGGCCGAGTGGTTTAAGGCGGCGGTCTTGAAAACCGTTGACGGAAACGTCCGTGGGTTCGAATCCTACTCCCTCCGCCAGCATAAAAAAAAGATGTGGAGAGATGGCCGAGTCGGCTGAAGGCGCTCGCCTGCTAAGCGAGTGTACACCCACAAGTGTACCGAGGGTTCGAATCCCTCTCTCTCCGCCAAAGCTTAAGCAAGAAAAGCCCTGTTCCTTATGATGGAACAGGGCTTTTTTGTTCTCGGGCGCTATAATGAGTTATGTGGATCTATTCTCGCCTTGTGGCTTTTCGACAAACATGAAAAACCGAAATGTAGAAGTTTCTTCGGCAAACCTTGAACATGGCGGAATGTATAGAAAGTAAAGGCTCCGTCATTCCTTGACAAACCCGGATCAACCTGAAAAACATTTTACTGAAGATTGTTTTTGCTGACCTTTAAATTCATACTCTTAAAAACCTGAAGGATACGGTCAGCAAGTAGCAACGCTATAGAAAATTATTCAGTGAAGAATGGACCCGTAAAGTTTAACATGATGGAAACAGTGTTGGGATGAAAGTTTTGTTAATCGGTAGGGTAGAAGCAATAAAGAATATGCTGCATTTCACACCTTTTTGTATTACTCGTGAATGTATGAAGGTATCCCGTGGCCTCAATAGTATAGATTTTTCGCTGATCTGTATTTTAGATAACCGCTGAAATAGTGTGATTATCGAGAGTACCATTACATCTTTATCTCTTATCACTAACCAGCCGACTCTATGAGGAAAGCATGCAGGCAGACGGTAAAGCTATGTGCATAACAATGGCCATAATGATGCTGGCTACGGTTACCGTCACCGGCTGCGATAGCCGGGATGCCGGGACGCCTCTTGCGTGTGACCCGGAACCCGAGATCATGACCACCGCGGACGGCGTTCGTTTCGTGCGTACGCCTGATGAACGCTTTGAGGATCTGCCGGATTTTTCATATGAGGCCAGGTACGTGAAAATCGACGGATTGCGCCAGGGCTACGTTGATGAGGGGCCTTCGGATGCCGACCCCGTCCTGCTGCTTCACGGCCAGCCAAGCTGGTCCTATCTGTACCGCAAGATGATTCCCGTACTGGCGGAGGGAGGCCGGCGCGTCATTGCCATGGATCATATCGGTTTCGGGCGCTCAGATAAGCCCATCGACATCGAGTACTACAGCTACCCCGGTCATATCGACCGGCTGGAACAGTTCATCCAATCCCTTGAGCTTCAGCATATCACCATGTTCTGTCAGGACTGGGGCAGCCTTATCGGGCTGCACGTTGCCGGGAAGCACCCTGAGTGGTTTGCCCGCATCGTTGTGGGCGACGGCGCTCTGCCGGTCATACCTGAAGGCATGCAGCTTGTTCCCCAGGTTTATTTTCCGGAGGTGCTCAATCCCTGGATTGTGGCGCCATTTGACGCCATCCCTGCACAGCAGCCACCGTTTTTTGACGAGGAAGGCAACCGCCTGCTCGAGGGAAATTCAAATTATTTTTATTACTGGATGATATACTCAATGACGTCCCCGTCCTTTCATCCTGCCGAAGTGGTGGAAGCCATGACATGGTTCGACCTTACCCCGGAAGAAGAGGCTGCTTACGATGCTCCGTTCCCCTGCCGTACATACCTGGCGGGTGCGCGCGTCTTTCCGTCGCTGGTTCGTGACCTGCCCGGGGTAAATGAAGAGGCGTGGGCCGGGCTGACCGCTTACGAAAAACCTTTCCTGACTATCTGGGCAGGCAACGATCCGGGAAACCTGGGCTCACAGGAAGCCCAGGATCTGCTTATCAATAACATACGGGGCGCAGCGGGCCAGCCGCATACGCGCCTGCCCGAGGCAAGCCATTTTCTGCAGGACGACCAGGGAGCGGAAATCGCCCGGCTGATGGTAGAGTTCATAGAGACCAATCCCCGGTAGCACAGGCAAAGGTGATAAAGATCACCCATTAAATCCTATAATGTTTTATATACTGCTAATACATTTCACTTTCCGCACCGGCACTCCTACAATATCTGCACACCTTTGGCGTAATGCAACATATAGGACGGCGCTTTGACCCCATATTGTGTACTGCGTTTAAAATTGACACCCGTAAGACCATTTTGTATACTTTTCCCGTCTAAAAACACGCTCTAATCAAGAAATTAGAATCAAAAAAGGATGTATCAAAATGAGAAAATCACGTATTGCCGTCCCAAGGTCTCAGATCAAGTCCTTGTGTGAAAAATACGGAATTATTGAATTTTGCCTGTTCGGTTCCGTACTCTCAGACGAATTCAACGAAAAAAGCGATATAGATGTCCTGGTTACACTGCGTGAGGATTTCCACCATACTCTTTTCGACCTTGTTCACATACGAGAAGAACTTCAGAAAATTTTTGGATGTCAAATTGATCTGGTCAGCAGGCGCGGCCTTGAAATAAGCCGAAATCATATTAGAAAAAACGCCATATTACAGTCAGCCGAGACAATCTATGCAGCGTGACAAGACATATCTTCTTGATATCCTGGAAGCGGCAAAGTTGGCCATTGATTATGTCGGCAATAGAAGCATCGACGAATTTCTTGGAGACACTCAGTGTCAGGATGCTGTTATTCGCAGGCTAGAAATCATAGGCGAAGCTGCCAAGAGAATATCTGATGAGACAAAATGTACTCATCCGGAAGTGCCGTGGTTTGAGATGGTCGGCATGCGAAATGTCGTTATCCATGAATATGATGATATTGATATGGTCGTTATATGGGATACAATAAAGAAAGACATTCCGTCACTGGTTGCCGCAATTAGGCCAATTGTTTCTGAATAACATTGCAAATACGTTTTTCGGGTTCCTACCTTTTTACTCACAATACACTAAAAAGCACAAACACCGGCAAAACCGATACCATCAGCTATATAATAACTCAAAATTACCTTCGTCACACATGTGTTTTAGAAAAAGTTTAAGCACTGAAACATATACCTGACACCTTTGGTATTCAAACCTCTCCTTAGCCCAAAGAATACAATAAAGAATCGATCCAACAAAAAGCAAAGCCCTGATACCATTTTTCACCTCCATGCTGACGAAAAACCGGGAATACAGCAATTATGAATACCCATAAGTCATGTATTTACAAATCCATACAATATACGATATGATATAAAATATTCATAAACCAACAGCATTGTCCTCAGCCGCCATGCAAGAACACGCCACACAAAAAATTGCCGTGCTGTTTACCGATATGAAAGGTTCCACGTCCTTTTACAAAAAACACGGAAACCTTGCCGGCAGAATCATGATCCAGAAGCTTTATGATATGCTGTTCCCTATTGTAAAACAGCACGGCGGCACGGTGGTTAAAACCATAGGTGATGCCGTCATGGCCTACTTCTTTTCCGCGGGCGAGGCCCTGCTGGCTTCAATTGCGATGCAGATGAAACTTGCCGAATACAATAAAGACCACGATGAAGACGATCAGCTGCTGATAAAAATCGCTATCAATTATGGATACGGCATTATAGAAAAAAATGACGTTTTCGGAGACGTGGTCAATATCGCCGGGAAAATCATTTCCTACTGCGATGCCCGCAGTATTATTGTTTCAGGTCCGGTATATGAGGCCGTTGAAGAAGCATCACCGGTAGCCTTTCATCCGTTTCAGCTGGACGGCCGGCAATCCCAGCTAAAGGACCTTTCACTGTACACGGTTGATTGGGAAACCGGCGTGACACAGCGGGCCGCAGAGAGCCTTTTTCTCCTGTCGCTGAGCTGTAAAAGCAGCGGTTTCCCTGAACGCTCCCGGAGAGCCGTGGCGGATATTTTTCCCGCCATAAAGCAACATGCCGACAGAATCGTTGATGCCGGGGAAAACGGGATCAACGCGACCTTTCGCAACATGACCGTATGCCTTGAAACCGCGCAGCAGGCCCTGCAGAAAATGCTTGATTTTACTGCTGCTACCAGCGAGCCGCCCTGCGACATCAAGGTCGGACTCCACGTGCTTGAAGATACCGGCGCGGAAGAAGACAATTTCCGGGACGGCTTCGAAGAAGCCCTGCGCGCGTGCACAAACGCCGGATCCTATGAAATTGTGGTCAGCGACCGGCTGTATCAGCTGCTCAGCCGGAAATATAAAAAAGCATGCATACAAAAACATGTGCCTGCTGAAAAAACCGCGCCGCTTTACATTTTACACTGGCAGGGGCTCGGAGAGGGAAAAAGTGTGCTTACTTCTCTCATCCCCGAGGACCCGGCTTCGGTGGATGCACCGTCCTGTTTCTACTGCGGCAGCAGCAGGCATCAGACAGGGCTGTGCCCTTCCAAGTACATCCGCACTGCTACAAACTGCTTGGAACGGCTCGCCTACGTTCCTTTCAAAACCCTTCAGCAGGTATTTTATGAAAACTTCAACACGATAGTGCAGCCCATTACAAAGGGATCGGATGAGAAGCAGTTTGAGATCCTTTCCAAGGAGGCGTCGACCGATCCGTACGCCCTGGCATTCTTTTCCTATTATGAAATTTTCGAACTGTTTCAGCTCCGGTCACTGCATGACGTGTATCTGGAAAGCACGGACAAAGGGAAAAAACACGCAAAACCGCGTGAGTTGCGGCTGGGCGAGGAATGCCTCAGGGTCTCGCGCCTGTCGGAATCGGAAGAATGGTTCCACAAGGCTATCAAGGAATATGCACATGATTACCGTCCCCATGTTGCCCTGGGAATAGTTGCAATGGAAGGTGCGAGTCCTGAAAAAGCACTGTCTCATTTCAGAAAGGCCCTCTCCTTTTCTCTCAGTGACATGCAAAAGTGCTATATCGGCATTCTCACCGCACGTGTATATGAGGTTGCCGGGTCCCTGTCCCACGCGAAAAAGGAAGTTGAGGAAGTCTTGAGGATTTTTCACACGTGGCCCGACATTAAATACTATCACGGCGTGCTGCTGGCAAAGCTGGGTCATGTTGATGATGCGCTGAGAATATTCAGCACCCTCGTGCGGCAATCCCCTCGATACTTTCTCATGGTTTTTCTTAACCCTGAACTGCAGTGCATTAAAAACGAACTCATTCTGCTGCTCAACAGACATCTGTCGGCAATACGCGCCCGGAGCGGAGGATGCCTTGAAAAAATCACAAAAATCATCCAAGAAGCAGACACCTGGCTCGACAGGGAAGGTGCGGACTATACAAAAGCCCATGAGCTGTATCAAAAGGCCTGCGGCTTTTCACGGGATGAAAGCCTGGCAGGCCTCCTGGACATTGAAGGCATTGAAATTACCATAACCACTCTGGCAAGAAACTCCCTGGACAAACACCGAAACAGCCTGCGCAAAAAGCTCGGGTATTTTAAAAACATAGCTGATCAGCATGCGGAATACCTTGTCTGTTTTCCCTACAGAAACGTTGTAAGCAGGAAAGATGTGAAGCTTGATGATGATTTCAGGACGCTGCTTGACACGGCAAAAAAAATAGTCGATATAAAAACCGTCCAGAGCCTCAAGCGGGCTGACGCGCTCATGGAGCGGCTGTCCAAAGAATCTGAAAGGCTTCTCTCCAACAGGAAGCGGCTTGAATTAATAAAAAGATCTTTCTTTGTCGGTGAGTGCAGCCTGAAAACAGCCCTCTGTTTCATGATCACGACAGCCATGGCCACTGCCGTGTGTACCCTAGTGCTGCTGCTGTACCAGGCATATGAGCATTCCCTTTCCGCAATGTCATCACCGCAGTTTTTAAATTACCTGAAATTCGGGTTCTATGCCGGACTTGCCGCGGGTGGGGCCGGAACAGGCGTCTGGATAAAAAAGAATTTTGCCGATCTCTATAAAAAAATAGAAAGCTAGGCACCTATGAGCATCTGGTCTTTTTGGGTCGTGCTTTTCCTGTTGGGGGCTATGATAGGAAGCTTTTTAAATGTGTGTATAATGCGCATTCCTGCCGACATGTCGGTGGTGTCGCCCGCATCACACTGCCTGTCCTGCAAAACGCCGATTCCCTTTTACCACAACATACCGCTGGCAAGCTATATTCTGCTGGGCGGCAAATGCAGACAGTGCGGTGCGCCTATCCCGTTTCAATATTTTTTTGTTGAACTGCTGACCCCCCTGGTGATGCTTGTGCTCTATTATTATTTCGGTTTCTCCTGGTCTTTTCTTATCGCGTTCGTGTTCTCTGCCGCGCTTATCGTCATTACGTTCATTGATCTGGCGCACAAAATCATTCCCGACGTCATCAGTTTGCCCGGCATACCGCTCTTTTTTCTCTGCTCTTTTGTTGTGCCCTGGGTGGACCCTCTGAGCTCTCTTATCGGCATACTCGCGGGTGGCGGCACCCTCTACGCGGTTGCCGTCGGGTATCATGTGCTGACGAAAAAGGAGGGTATGGGGGGCGGGGATATTAAGCTGCTGGCCATGGTGGGCGCCCTGCTCGGCTGGAAGGGAGCACTTACCACGCTGATGGTCGGCGCTTTTTTGGGAAGCATCATCGGCGTCGCGCTGATAATCCTTAAAGGCAAAGACACAAAATATGCCATCCCCTTCGGCCCGTTCCTGGCAACAGGCGCTTTCTGCACGCTGCTCTGGGGGGATACGATTATACATTATTACCTGACCCTGGGAAGGTAAGTCATGCAGCTTAGTCTCCGGACGACCATTTTCTGGAACATAGTGCTGCTCATGACCCTGGCCATAGCCCTGATCAGCCTGGTTGTGCTCAGGGTAACCGAGCGTGAGATAGTCAAGCAGCGCACATTGGCCGGAGAAATGATTTTTACCGCCATTGAAGCCACCATCGGCCCGGGGTCGTCAGACGCACCGCAAACGCCCGGCTCCGTTGCCGGTGCTCCTGCTCTTCAGGAGCTGTTTGGCCGCTTTGTGCGCAGCGGCATGTGCAGCCGGCTCATGCTGGTAAACAGCCGCAATAAAATAATCAACCATTCGATGCCCGACAGGATTGGCCGTTATGCCGCTGATATGGACATTCAGCAGGCCATGGGATCTCAAAAAATGTATAAAAAGATTTACCGCCGCCGGGCACCGTCGGGCCCTGAACTGGTGATTGCCGGTCCCGTGAAAGCCCAGGGCAAACGCATCGGATTTCTCAAAGCGGTCTTTCCTCTGGAGGACGTACAGCAGAGCATTTCACAGGCTGAACGGACTATTCTTATCTACATTCTGTTCGACGGTGTTGTCCTTATCTTTTTCGGCACCTTCCTGCTGACACGGTATGTGGCAAAACCCATAAAAAAGCTGATCAGGATTACTGAAAACATCGCCGAAGGGAACCTGGACGCCACGTCCCTGTATCTTTCCGACAGGAATGAAATAGGCAAGCTTTCACTGGCACTGCACCAGATGTCGGACAAACTGCAGGATGAAAAAGAGGTGATACACAAACAGGTGCGTGACCTTGAGGAGAAAAATATCCAGCTTCAGCAGGCACAGCGTGAAATCATGCAATCGGAAAAGCTCGCATCCATAGGACGGCTGGCGGCCGGCATTGCCCACGAAATCGGCAATCCTGCCGGGATAATTCTCGGATACATACACATGCTGCGTGACAGCGACCTTGATGAAACAACCCGGGCGGATTACCTGAACAAACTCGAGGCCGAGGCGGACCGGGTAAATTCGATAATACGGGACCTGCTTGATTATGCCCAGCCCTCTTCCCGGGACGCCCATGAAATCGATCTGAATGCCGTTATCGTTGACACCTTCGGCCTGCTGTCGTATCAAAAAGAATGCAAAAACATCACACCACTGTTTCGTCTTGCGGACAGCCTGCCGCCGCTGTATGCAAATGAAAAGCAGGTCCGGCAGCTTGTTATGAACCTTATGCTGAACAGCATTGACGCGATGCCTGACGGGGGAACCCTGTCCTGCACGACAGCCCTCAGCACCGGCGAAGAGATCGACACCCTCTGTTTTATTGTTGAGGACACCGGCACGGGCATCTCGCCGGAGAACCTGGAAAAGATTTTCGATCCCTTTTTTACCACAAAAGAACAGGGCAAGGGGACCGGCCTGGGCCTCTCTAACGTTCATCGAATTGTTGAGCTGCTGGACGGGACCATTGAGTTCTCCAGCGACCCCGGCAGGCAAACCGTTGTTACCCTGAAATTTCCCGTGACAAAAAGGCAAACCGCCCATGACAAACAGTAAAAGACTGCTGATTATCGATGACGAAGAAAACATGCGCTTCCTGCTCAAGGCACTGCTTGAAAAGGAGGGCTACGAGGTACGCCTTGCCGCGGACGGGCAGGAGGGGCTTGATCTGCTGGAGAAGCAGGCCGTTGACACCATACTCTGTGACATCCGCATGCCGAAAATGGACGGCATCCAGTTCCTCGGACACGTTGCTGAAAAAAATATTACGGCAACCATTATAACCATGTCGGCCTACGGCACCATGGACCTTGCCATCGAAACCATGAAGCTGGGGGCCTATGATTACATATCAAAGCCCTTCAAGCCGGCGGAGATTATCCTGGTCCTGAAAAAGGCTGAGGAGCGGGAGCGCCTCAAGCGCGAAATCGTCCTGCTGCGCAAAGAGGTTGAAAACAGGTACAGCTTCGGCAGCATCATCGGAAAAAGCAGGGCAATGGTAGAGATATTCAACACGGTTTCTAAGGTGGCCGGCTTCAAGACCTCGGTTCTCATTACCGGTGAGAGCGGCACGGGCAAGGAGCTGGTTGCAAAGGCCATTCACTATAACAGCCCCAGAAGCAGCAATACCTTTCTTGCCGTCAACTGCGGGGCCATCCCTGAAAACCTGCTGGAAAGCGAGCTGTTCGGCCATAAGAAAGGCTCTTTTACGGGCGCCGTCAACGACCGGAAAGGCATATTCGAAGAGGCCGACCGGGGAACGTTGTTTTTGGACGAAATCGGCGATTTGCCCCACAACCTCCAGGTAAAACTGCTGCGGGCGCTGCAGGAGGGCGAGATACGGCGGGTCGGTGATGAACGCCCCGTATCCGTAGATGTCAGGGTCATCGCAGCCACGGCAAAGGATCTTGCCCGGGAATCCGCACGGGGCTTGTTCCGCGAGGATCTCTTTTACCGCCTGAATGTGCTGCCCATTCATATGCCCCCGCTTCGCGAACGCAGGGAGGACATTCCCCTGCTCGTCGACCATTTCATCGGCATATATAACGAGCGCCTTAACCTGTCGCTGCAACGGGCGACCCCGGCTGCGCTGAAAGCCCTGCTCACATATGACTGGCCGGGTAATATTCGGGAGCTGGAAAACATCATAGAGCGTGCCATGGTCCTGACGGACAACACGGTTCTGGATGTCGTTGATCTTCCGGAACACGTGACCGCAGACAAACAGGAGGATGCATATCACATTGCGGATGACGACTATTCAATCAAGACGGCTTCCCGCATAATAGAGGCAAAGCTTATCCGGAAGGCCCTGCGGAAAACCGGGGGCAACAAAACCCGGGCGGCAAAACTTTTGGAGATAAGCTATCCGGCGCTTCTCGCCAAGATATCAGACTACGCCGTTTCGGCGGATGATGAGAAGGATTCGTAACCGAGTATCGGTTTTTTTTAAGAAAAAAAATGAAAAAAATAGCGGTTATCTACCATTCCCAGGGCGGCAACAACAAAAGGATGGCGTGCGCCGTCGCCCGCGGCGTTGAAAGCATGGACGGCGCGCAGTGCCTGCTCCGGCGGGCCCGTGAGGCAACCCTTGAAGATCTGGTTTCCTGTGACGGTATTATTATCGGCTCTCCCGAATACTTCGGCTATATGGCCGGAGCGGTAAAAGATTTCTTTGACCGGACATATGAAACGGCACACAACGACCCGGCGGTGTTCCGCAAGCCCTATGCCGTGTTCGTGAACGCGGGCAATGACGGTACCGGCGCCCTTGCAAGCATCGAGCGCATCTGCACCGGGTACAAGTTGAAAAAAGTATGTAACCCCATTGTAGCACCTGGGGACATTACGGACGCCGTTCTCGCCCAATGTGTTGAGATGGGACAAACGCTTGCCGCGGGCTGCGTTGCGGAGATCTATTAGCCGTAGTATACTGCGACGAACCGGTCACATGACGTGAAGCTGTGAAGCTGCTGCGCTGAAAGGAGGATTCATGACGGACAACATCGAAAATGCGGTTGAATATGCACGGGAAACGACGGGCGCCTCATTGCCTCGTGCGAGGCCGTTGCCTATCACAAGTGAGGTTCCTGTTTCGGGGATGACAAGTCCTGAAATTATTTTAATTCCGTCTTCTAAATTCAGGCTCCTGTCTTCTGCTGTGAAAAATCTTTCAGGAACCGTTCAAACGCAACCGTCCCGGCACCGCAGCGGACCATTTCGTCAACGGCCTTTTGTGCGTCACCGGCGGTAACATCGACGCCCCGCACGGCATCGGTGAGCAGCGTGACCGCATAACCCGCTTTCAGGGCGTCCAGGACCGTGCATTTCACGCAGTAATCGGTTGCCAGGCCGCCCGCGTAGAGTTCCTCCACCCCCCGCTGTTTGAGAAGACCGTTCAGCGCCGTCCCACCGGCATCCACAGCGTCGAATGCCGAATAGCCGTCCTCGTCGGGGTTCATCCCCGAAGATATGATTACCGTATCAGGCGGCAGCTGTAAATCGGGGTGAAACCGAGCGCCGTGAGTATTCTGAACACAGTGCGCCGGCCAGAGGCCGCCGCAGGTATTAAAGTGTCGCGTTTTTAGAGGATGCCAGTCCCGGGAGGCAAAAACGGGAAGGTTGCTTCTTGCAAACAGCTCGATATAATTGTTGAGCACGGGGACCACCTGATCACCTTCAGGCACCTCAAGGGCACCTCCCCCGCAGAAATCATTCTGAACATCTATCACTAACAGTGCTTTTCTTGACCGCATGATCCGTAACCTGCTGCTGTGTTTTGGCCGGGCGCGGGATAGCGCCCGGAATCGGCTTCGGTTGCTGTTTTCACACCGCTTGAGCGTTGTCCCTGAATTTCACGCTGCACTGCCAAAGCAAGCGGCGCATGTATACAAATAGTACGCTTCTTGTCAGCATTTTTCAAGAACAGACTATTTCCGTTTTTTTAGCAAATAAAAAGTTTTAATTTATAGTATTTTTAGTATAATATCGTTTTATTTATCGCAATCCACAACAACCAACTACCGCTGACACAATCCATACAGGGAGAATGCTATGGATATCCTGGCAATATGCGGAAGCCCCAGGAAAAACGGGACAACACACAGCGTGCTGCAGGCGGTGCTTGACGGCGCGGGCAGGTCCCATGAAATACTGTGGCCCGCCTATATGACCATCGGCCACTGCGTGGGCTGCCTGAAGTGCAAGAAAGTAACGCCGGGCACGTGCTGGCAGGATGACGACATGCGGGACGCGCTTGAGAAAATGTTTGCGGCAAAGGCCCTGATCGTTGCCTCGCCGACCTACTTCGGCAACGTGCCGGGCCCCCTGAAAAACTTCATAGACCGCTCGGTGCCCACCTGCTATACCGGCAAGGGAGACCCGTGGATGGGTGCCGCCGACCACGGCACGCGACCCTTCAAGGGCCGGCCTGCCCTGCTGCTCACCGTGTCGGGCGGGGCGGATCAGGAAAAGAGCGCCGCCGCTATTCGCCTGGTCCTTGAATATTATGAGTACAGCATTATCGGCGAGTTCGTCGAGCCCATGGCAAATGCCGTCATCACCAAGCAGGAATACCCCGACATCTACGATGAGCTTTTCGAGCTGGGCAAAAAGATGGACAACGCGCTGAAAAACAGATAATTTTTTTCTCGGTAATAGTATTACCACGTATTGGTTGAAATTCTTTACCACCTTACTATTCATTTTTTTACATTCTTCGTCATGAAAAGGAGTACAAGACCATGAAACCTGTCCTGCAAAACCTGACAGTTATGATCTCTTTTCTGTTTCTGTTGACCGGGCTGAACGGCTGCGAGGAGCCGGGAACCATTACCGTTTCCGTGTCACCCACATCGACAAACCTCGGGCTTGGTGAGACACAACAGTTCACCGCAACGGTTACCGGCGCGGAGGACCAGGAGGTCCTCTGGAGCGTCGACGAGGGGTTCCTCTGGGGGTCGATATCAGCTGAGGGCCTGTACACCGCCCCTACCGAGATGCCCATCTCGTCAACCGCCACAATCCGGGCAACCAGCGTGTCTGATCCCTTTGCGTCCGCAACGGCAACCGTTACCATTGTCCAGGGCTCAAGCGACAGCTTCAATGTGGACGCTTTCAACTATGAGGACCCACGACCCGAAGAGTTCCACCCCCTGTCCCGCAAAGTCATGAACCTGGTGAAATCACAGGAGCTTGCGGTGCTGGCACCCGACTCCGACCGCGGCATCACGGGCCGGGTGATCGACGACAAAAAGAACGACTACGGGGAAATGGGGACCATCGGCGACGGCGCAGCCCCCTTTGACGGCGAAAACGAGGAGCTGTGGGCCACGGTTTCCGCCGACTTTGACGGCGACGGCAGGGAAGAGATCGCCGTGGCCAGCATCTACACCGCGGGCGATGACGGCTCAAGCTATCTTTTCCTGTACAAGTATATCAGGATTACGATACTTGATTACGAAGACGGTTCCTTTTCCGTTACAGGCCGGTTTACCATCGGTGAGGGTGACAACTGCTATCTGGTTGCAAAGCTGGCCGCAGGCGATGTTGACGGTGACGGAAAACACGAACTTATCGTTGCCGGGATGCTGGGCAGGTACCAGTCACGGCCCTCGGTGTACAAATCCGTCAGCGAGGCAAATGTTTTCGTCTACGACGATGCGCAGAGCAGCTTCGCCCTGTTAAAGGCGATGGAATTTGAAGGGGGCGATGTTGACGTTACAACCGGGGACATCGACGGCGATGAGGTTGATGAGCTTCTCGTCAGCGGCCTTGCCCGGGACTATTACAACACGGCAAACTATTTCCTGGGCTTTGACGCCTGGGCATACGACGACCACAGCACCGGCTATGCCGAGCTGAAGCACTGGGGCGTTGACAATGTGTTTTACCGGAGCGGCGATTACGATTACCAGAGCGCCGTGCGCTGCGGCGACATAGACGGCGACGGTGTTGATGAAATCATCTTTCTCGGCCAAAACGGCAACCATGTATACGCCTGTGACGACGCGACCGAAAGCGGCGGATTTGCCCGCATGGATTCATTTTATCTCGAGCAGTACGGCGCAAACTTCGCCGAAGGCGATTTTTACACCCCCCAGGAGCGGTTCGACGCAGCCGTGGCCGACACCAACGGCGACGGCATGGAGGAGCTGGTTGTGCTGGTAAAGACCGAAGATGACTATTACGGGGGCTTCGGCCCCAGCGGTACCGACATAGCGCTGCGCCTCTATCATTACGCGTTTAACAATGATACGGCAAGATTCTACAACGAACAGAATGAGTTTGTAATCTATGAACCCTATTCTACATATTATTCGGGAGATGTGCTGGGCAGGGACCTCGCCGTTCTCGATGACGACCGCGACGGAAACGACGAGATCGTGGTGACCTGGGCCGAATCATCATATTATGAATCCAACGTAAAACGCACCAGGATCGCCTCCACGTTCAAAAGCAATTATTATTTTCTCGAAGAAGCCGGCACCTGGAGTGATGAGGTCGGCGGTGAGCCGTCAAATCCCATGCTTGTCGCCGGCGACTTTGACGGCGACAACATGAAGGTGGAGTATACCGGAGAGCACTGGCTGTCCCTTCCCGACCCCATGATCATCGTTGCCATGGCAGCAGCCCCGGCCCAGGACGGCATTATCCAGAACGTTGACGAGACGGAAACGGCCTACGGGACCGCGGTCAGCGAGGGGACCAGCGAGACCCACGAGGTGGGCGTTTCGGCAGGCGTGACCCTCTCATTTGAGGCCGGCGACCCCTTCAACATCATAGAGGCAAGCGCCAGCGTGACCCTGGAGACCGAGTTTACCAAAACCGACACAACCGCTGAAATGACGACCTACGGCACCAGCCTTGCCGGCAACTTCCCGTATGACTACGTGATCTTCCAGGGCACCCTGTACAACTGCTATGAGTACCGCATCCTGGCCCATCCCGATCCCGAGGTTGTCGGGACCTCCATGAGCATCGATGTGCCGGTAAAGACCAAGGTCTTCAAGTGGACCGTGGACTTTTTCAACGACAACAACGGGTACGGCCGGGACATCGGAGCGGAGACCTTCATGCACACGCCCGGGGATGTGGCCTCATACCCGAGCATTGACGACAAGGACGCAATCATGGCACAGTACACCGGCTGGCAGACCGCGGCCATGTCCGTGGGCCAGGGAAACAGTCAGAGCACCACCTATATAAGCCTTGCCGAAGAGCAGACAACCGGCGAGTCCCTGAGCATCGGCGTGTCAACCTCGGCCGGCCTCAAGGTGGGCGGCGTGGGCATGGAGTTCAGCGTGGGATACAGCAACACCGATATCTACGAGATCACCATCGGCAGCGAGACAAGCTACGAGGGCACCGTGGGTGACATCGAAGCTGCAAACTGGACCGACTACAACTACGACTTCGGCATGTTTGTGTACAACTTCACCCGGGACGACGGCATGAGCTACCAGGTGATCAACTACTGGGTGGAAGGCCTGGGACAGGGATATAACGGATTATAATATTTAAAAGGCTTCAGTTCGTCTGTTACCATACCTTAAAAAAAGGCTCCTCGCTTCTGCAGGGAGCCTTTTTTCATTCTTCACTGCACAAAGCCGAAGCTGTGCCCTACTGCCGGCCTGCCGGCTTGTTTGCCTGTTCGCTTTCTATTTCTTTGAGGGCCCCCCTGAACACATCCAGGGGCTGCGCGCCGGAAATGCTGTATCTGTCGTTGATGATAAAGGTGGGTGCGCTGGTGATGCCGCATGCGTGCGCTTCGGCGGTGACCGCTTCAAGACGCGGGAGGTATCTGTTTTCTTCAAGGACCGTGCGCATCTCTGCCGGGTCAAGCCCCGCCTTTTTTCCCCGCTCAAGCAGCACCGTGATGCTGCCGATGTCCTCCACATCGGTAAAATAGGCACGGAAAAGCTCCTCGTGGAACTGCTCGAACCTTCCCTGGTCCCGGGCGAACTCCCCTGCCTGAAGGGACAGCCGTGAGTTGGAAAGAAGGGTGACGTCACCGAACGCGATATCATACCGGGCGCCCGACGTTCTCAGGTTCCGGTACATGTCGTCCCAGTCAATATGGGAAAGCCGCTCGGCAAGCAGCACCCCTTCGGGCGGCGTCTCGGGATGGATCTCAAAGGGCAGCCATTCATCCCTGATTGTATACTCTTTTTTCAAGCTATCGACAAGGCCCTTGGCGACATAGCAGAAGGGTCAGATATAATCGGAAAAGATACGAAATGTAAAATTCACTGTAGTCTCCGTAGAAAAATCGGTTGCAATAAAAACGACACCATACAGAATAACCTGCGGGATGTCAAAAGAATTATCAGCCGATTTGGATCAGTAATAGGCCGAAAACAGGTGCCGTATTTCCTCAAGTGAATGCTCTATGGCCCTGGGCAGGGTATTGGTATACACATCAAGTATCATTATCGCGTTTGCAAGGGAATCCGTATGGGTTACCGCGTTCAACCGGCTTGACACCGAGGCATTCAGAATCTGGAGGTCATGGTATATCTTCATGAGCCCCTCCAGCTCCAGTTCCGCGGCCCGGCCTTTCTTTTTCAGCAGATACCGGGACAGCAAATACATGGATGTGGCACGATACAGGGTCTCCTCCTTGCCGGCAAGGGGCAGGTGAAAGCGCGCCATGGGCTTGAGAAATGCGGTGACCGGGCAGCCGCAGGTTGCCATTACCAGTCCCATCAGCGAGCTGAGGCACTTCTGTGTGGGCATGTCCTGGGACACGATACGCTCCCTGGTAATAACCTCAAGATGCACCTCTTCAAATGACAGGATATCGTCAAAACGGCACTCGATATCCACAATACGCGCGGCCAGCGGACAATGCGGGTGAGCGTCGGCGCTCAGCGGACAATGGGGGCACTGATGAAACCCGAGCTCCGCCCACGCGGGAAGCCTGTCAGGCAACCCGCCCACCGGCTCAAGGGTGGTCGGATCAAGTTCGATTAAAAAAACTTTTTCCGACCCGTTGGCAAGGGTAAAATGGTAGGTAATGGTAATATGTTCCACGCCGTGTTCCCCTCCCCGAAATGTTTTATATGTAACAATAGGAAAAAGCATTTTTTATGTCAATAAAAACACCTCACCAAACAGGATTTTTCAGCTGCCGTGCCCGTGACGGCAATCCTGGGAGGTCCTGTTGCGGCAATCCACAGGGTGTGTCTAAAAACTGTTGAAAAAGCTGTTGAATCAGGTGTTTGATCAGGGAAAAGAAGGGGTTTTAGCACATTGCACCAAAATTGAGCAGTAAACAAATTGAAGTTATTTCAAAGGGTTGTTGAATATAAGGGTTCTACGGATAAGAACATGTGAGAAATATTGCGGTATTACAAACGTATATAGGCCGGAACTGCGAATGGTCCCGGCCTATATAGATATACTATAGGTATATGCATAGGTAGTTTCTACCGTTAAGAAGTCTCGGCCCCACCGTAAACGATACCGGCTGTATACCGCCTCTTTTCCCCTTGACATACATCTGCCCCAAATCGTAGAGTTAATCCATTACTAACCCCGAACCGGCAGCTGTCGGAAGACTGTGTTATGGAACCCGTCCTGAATGTATGTGTCCTGGCAGGCGGCCTTATATGGCTGGCCGTGCTCGCTGCCCCATGGCGGCCGTGGAGTACCCGCGAGCGGCTCGCTCCTGCGCCCCGGCAGGATCATTGTGACCTGCGTGACATAACCGTTTTGATCCCTGCCCGAAATGAGAAAAAAACCATAGCATCAACACTTGCCGGCCTCACTGAACAGGGAGACAACCTGACGGTCATCCTGGTAGATGACCAGTCAACAGACGGCACGGCTGCGACGGCACGCACCACGGGCATTAAAAAACTGCATATTATCCCATGCCCCGACCTTCCTTCGGGATGGAGCGGCAAACTGTGGGCCCTTGAGCAGGGCCGCGGGCATGTGCGCACCCCCCTGACCCTTCTTATTGACGCGGATATCCGGCTTCGGCCGGGAATGCTCCCCGCGCTCCGGAAGAAAATGGTTGCCGGCGATGTGCAGCTTGTATCCCTTATGGCACAGCTTCGCATGGAACATTTCTGGGAAAAGATGCTGGTGCCCGCCTTTGTATTCTTTTTCAAGCTGCTCTATCCCTTCCATCTGTCGAATTCAGGGTTCCGTTATGTCGCGGCTGCGGCAGGCGGCTGCATTCTTCTTGAAACCCGGCTGCTTGAAGAGATAGGTGGATTTGAATCCCTGCGCAACGAGCTCATCGATGACTGTTCCCTGGCCAGAAAAGTAAAACATCTGGGCTGCAGGACCTGGATCGGCCTCACCCATTCGGTTCAAAGCACACGTTCCTATAACACCCTGGCACCCATCTGGAACATGGTTGCCCGCACCGCCTTCACCCAGCTTCGCTATTCAGCGCTGCTTCTCGTGCTGTGCAGCCTCATGCTTGTCACCGCCTTCTGGGCACCCCTGCTGGGCCTGGCACTGGGCCGGGCAGCGGTCAAAACAATCTGCTGCGGCGCGCTCATGTGTATGGTTTTTTGCTACCTGCCAACCCTTCTCTTCTACCGGCGCTGCCCCCTGTGGGCACTTCTTCTTCCCGTGATCGGCACCCTGTATCTTGCCATGACCTGGACGTCTGCACTGCGCTGCTGGCGGGGAAAACGCTCACAGTGGAAGGGGCGTATCTATGCCGGCACAGAACGGCAAAAGGGGTCATGACTTTTGTTCCACATTTTGTTATAGTATCCGGCACAAACAGGCACATTGCCGTAGATTTTTTTCAAGGTTACAGGCACATCCACTGCGGGAGGCATGATGTACAAAGTTTTCGTTGACGGTCAGGAGGGGACAACCGGCCTCCAAATAAGAGAGCGATTGCTGGGGCACGCCGGTATTGAACTGCTGGAAATTCAGCCCGAGAAAAGAAAAGATCCTGAAGCCAGGCAAAGCCTGCTCAATAAAGCCGACGTTGCCTTTCTGTGTCTGCCCGATGCCGCGGCAAAAGAGTCGGTGTCTTTGGTACACAACAACACCACGCGTATTATCGACGCCAGCACGGCACACAGAACCGACCCCCGTTGGACCTATGGACTTCCCGAGCTCAATAAGCAGCAACGATCACGTATAAAAAAGTCCCTGCGCGTCTGCGTGCCGGGCTGCCATGCAACAGGGTTTAATCTGCTGATGTACCCGCTGGTAACGGGCGGCTTTGTTCCCGCTGACCACCCGGTAACATGCCATTCGGTAACCGGGTACAGCGGCGGGGGCAAGAAGCTGATTGCCGTCTATGAAGGGCCCGATACCGGCAGCAAGGGCCTTGAAGCCCCCCGCCACTATGCGCTGTCGTTGAGCCACAAACACCTGCCGGAAATGCAAAAAATATCCGGACTTGCTGCACCGCCGATTTTTACCCCCATAGCGGGCGGTTTCTACAAGGGAATGGCGGTCTTTATCCCGCTGTTCTGCAGCCTGCTGCACAACAAACCCACAGCCCGGGATATTCACGGGTACCTGGCGTCATATTACGCCTCGGAGCGGTTTGTAGACGTCTATGCCTTTGACCCTGACGCCCGGCTGAACAACGGTTTTTTTAATCCCCTGGAAGCAAATAATACCAACAGAAATGATATTTTTGTTTTCGGGGGTGAGGAACGGATGCTGCTTGTGTCCCGGCTCGACAACCTGGGAAAAGGGGCTTCCGGCGCTGCTGTGCAGAATATGAATATTATGCTCGGATTTGACGAAAGCACCGGGCTTGAGCCGCCGGGCTGAGCCCGGCTGGTGTTTCCCCAAAAGCGCTTCGCCATGAAAGTGTACACGTTCAGGCCGCGTCATCGTTTTATAATAACGTTTACAGGACTTTTTGCTCTCGTCCTGATAGCCGCCCTTATCGTGCTGCCCTTTCTGACGTCGTCAATGAGTCATGAAAATGCCGAAAAAAGGGTGCGCCGATGTATTCTGAGAGAGCTCTCCCAACAGCACATGGCAATGCTGCAGGAGCGCGGTCTTGGTCTCCCTGATGCCGCAATGGCAGCGCAATGGAAGGACGAAATCGACCGGGCACATAATCTGACATTCGTTTCGATAAAGCTCAGGCGCCCTATCCCGGATGTGCTGAACCCGTTTTGTCCTACGTTTGTCGTAAAGGCTGTTTTTCAGGATGATGCCAGCCGGACCATACCCCGCTATTTTTGGCTGAGCTGGGACGGCATTGACCGGGAAACTGCAAAAATCGTATGGTATTTTTCACTCTAGTGGTGTGTCCCGGAACAACAGGCAATAAACCATGAAAAAATATATCCGCGGCGAATCAAAACCTGAAAGGAGACGACAATGGCAGACGACAGCATCGAAATTAAAGAGCCCAAAGGGAAACTGGGAGTATTGATCCCCGGGATGGGGGCTGTTACAACGACATTTCTTGCCGGCATAGAAGCCGTACGCAGGGGACTGTATCCCGCCTTCGGCTCTCTCACACAGATGGGGCACATTCGCCTGGGAAGAAGAGATGAGGACAGGCAGCCGCTCATCAAAGAGGCTGTCCCCCTGGCCGGCCTGGATGATATTGTATGCTGCGGCTGGGACATCTTCCCCGATGACTGCTACGAGGCGGCAAAAAGAGCGGGCGTCCTTGAAAATGCCCAGCTTGATCAGGTAAAGGACTTTCTCCAGTCGATCAAACCCATGCCCGCCGTGTTCGACAAGCGCTATGTCAAGAAGCTCGACGGCCCCCATGTGAAACAGGGCGACACCTGGTGGGACAGACACCTGATGCTGGAGGAGGACATCAAAAGGTTTGCCCAGGAAAACGGCTGCACCCGGATGGTCATGATATGGTGCGGATCAACGGAAACGTACCTTGAGCCTGCAGATGTACACCGGTCGATTGAGGTCTTTGAAAAGGGCCTCAAAGAAAACAGCGAGCTCATATCTCCGAGTATGGTCTATGCGTACACGGCCATAAAAAACGGCATACCCTATATTAACGGGGCCCCCCATCTGTGCAACGACGTCCCGGCCCTGGTACAGCTTGCCCGGGACAGGGGTGTTTCCATCGCCGGCAAGGACTTTAAAACCGGGCAGACACTGATGAAGACCATCATCGCACCGGGCCTGAAGGCCCGGCTGCTGGGTGTGCACGGCTGGTTCTCAACGAACATACTCGGCAACAGGGACGGAGAGGTGCTTGATGATCCCGGCTCCTTTAAGAGCAAGGAAGTATCAAAGCTCTCTTCACTTGACACCATTTTTCAGCCGCATCTCTATCCCGATCTCTACGGCGATCTGTATCACAAGGTCAGAATAAACTATTATCCTCCCCGGGGCGATAACAAGGAGGGGTGGGACAATATCGATATTTTCGGCTGGATGGGAAAAAAGATGGAAATCAAGATCGATTTTCTGTGCCGTGATTCCATACTTGCCGCACCCATCGCGCTCGATCTTGTGCTCTTTACCGATCTTGCCCAGCGGGCAAACATGGCCGGCATTCAGGAATGGCTGTCCTTCTATTTCAAATCACCCATGACGGCACCGACCGTATACCCTGAACACGACCTGTTCATTCAGCTTACCAAGCTGAAAAACACGCTGCGGTACCTGATTGGTGAAGAACCCATTACACACCTCGGGATTGAGTATTATAATTACTTTGAATAGCACGGGTGCTGAAAACAGCAACCAACTACCCTCTTAAACTTGATTTTTTTTTAATTACCATGTTACTATCTTCAGCATACGGACGCCGGCTACAGCGTTACATATCCCGGCAGCTGCAGATGGACAATACAAGCATGGTTAAGAAAATTTAGCGCTTGGGAAACATACACATGGCAAAAAAAGTCCTCTTTCTCAACCCTCCTTCATTTGAAGGCTTTGACGGAGGTGCGGGAAGCAGGTATCAGGCGAAGAGGGAGGTCCGTTCATTCTGGTATCCCACCTGGCTTGCCCAGGCTGCCGCACTCTGTGCCGACAGCAAACTCATCGACGCGCCGGTCGAGGACATGAGCCTCGAGGACACGGTAAAAGCCGCTCAGGGATATGATGTGCTGGTGCTGTATACCAGCACACCCGGATTTGCAAACGACGCAAAGGTAGTGGAACGCTTCAAAGAACAGTATCCCGACATGCTTACCGGCATGGTCGGCCCCCACTGCACCGCCCTTCCTGACGAAACGCTGCTGGGGTGCCGATCCCTTGATTTTGTAGCACGGCGGGAGTTTGATTTTACCATTGCGGAAATATCACAGGGCAGGCCCCTTGCTGATGTGGACGGCGTTTCATACAGAAACGGCGATGGTATTAAACATAATGCCGACAGGCCCCCCATAAAGAAGCTCGACAAGCTTCCGTCGGTGCTGGACGTATACAAACGGGACCTGAATATAGAAAAATATTTTATCGGCTATCTGCTGCACCCCTACCTTTCGGTGTACACCGGCCGCGGGTGTCCCGGGCACTGCACGTTCTGTCTCTGGCCCCAGACCATCGGGGGTCGCACCTACAGAACACGCTCAGTCAAAAGTGTTGTTGATGAAATGGGGCGGGCACAAGAGATGTTTCCCGACGTAAAGGAATTCTTCTTTGACGATGACACCTTTACCGCCAAGTTCCGTCGATGTGAGGACATTGCCCAGGCGCTGAAGGAGCTTGATATCACCTGGTCATGCAGTTCGCGCGCGAACGTTCCCGAAAAAACCCTGAAGAAAATGAAGGAGTGCGGCCTGCGCTGCATAATGGTGGGGATTGAATCGGGCAGTGATGAAATTCTGCAGAATATCAGAAAGGGTATTACGACGGAAAGGGCACGTCAGTTTATGAAAACGTGCAGGAAGCTGGGAATCATCACCCACGCGACATTCTGCGTCGGCCTGCCGGGGGAAACAAAAAGCACGGTCAAACAGACCATCAGGTTTGCCAAGCAGATCGATCCCGACACAATCCAGGTATCCATCGCGACACCGTATCCGGGTACGGAGTTTTATGACCAGGCAAAAGAAAACGGCTGGATGGTGGAGTCCGACCTTGTCTCTGATGCCGGGGTGCAGCAGGTTTGTATTGAATATGACGGCTTCAGCCGCCGGGATATTTTCGATGCGGTTGAAACATTGTACAACAGGTTCTATTTCCGCCCTAAACCCATTATAAGAATACTCGGGACAATGGTGCGGGATAAAGACGTTTGCAGGCGCCGGCTTCGGGAAGCGCGGGAGTTCTTCGGTTTTATGCGCAGCAGACAACAATCCCATTAAGCTATCCTTATGAATAGTACCGCCGCCCTGTTTCTTGTGCTGTTTGTATGCACGGTTTTGTATCACATCCTGGCTGCCGTTTGCGCAGTTATTTTTTACCTCCGGCAAAAGCCCGATCTGACGCTGAGCCACTGGCCGAAAGCCGCGTGTCTGAAACCCCTGTGCGGCGCCGACTCGTGCCTGTCATCAAACCTGAAAAGCTTTCTCTGCCAGGACTATCCTGACTATCAGGTTATCTTCGGTACCGCGCACAGGGAGGATCCCGCATATTCCATTGCCGATTCTGTGTGTGGGGAAAATGCCCATTGTCACGCACGGGCTGTTACCGGTGAGCAGGGAAACGGTACAAACCGCAAGATCAGGAACCTGCTGAACATTGAGTCCCATGTTGATGCAGATGCACAAGTGCTGGTCATCTCCGATTCGGACATCCGGGTTGACCGGAAATATCTAAAACAGGCAGTCGCCCCTGTCTGCAGCAGCCCTGATGTCGGAGCGTCCACCGCGCTCTACCGCATTGAAAATGTTTTCTGTCCCGGGGATGTGCTGGAAGCCCTGTCGGTTGAAACAACATTTGTGCCCGGGGTTCTGGTTGCCGCGACATTTTCCAAACTAACATTTGCCTTTGGTGCCACTATCGTCCTCAGACGATCTGATTTTATCAAAGCGGGAGGATTCCGTGCCGTTGAAAACCACCTCGCGGATGATTACCGGATCGGGAACAATATGTCCGCAACCGGCAGGCATGTTGCCCTTGCACCCTGTGTTGTTGCCGTAAGTGCGCCGCACCAGTCACTGAAAAAGACACTGGCACATCTGACGCGCTGGAACCGGACAATCCGCATATGCCGGCCCGCGGGATACTTCTTCTCTATAATCTGCTGCTGTTCCCTGTGGACCCTGCTTGCCGCGGCCGCGGCAGGTACCGCGCCCCTGGCCTGGGCAATAGTCGTCGGCGGCTGTTCAATCCGCATCATAACCGCGGCCGTCGCTGCCGCATGTATCGGGTCGAAAAAAGGAATCATCCGTGCCGTTCTGACGCCCCTGTGGGATCTTGCGGCAGCGGTGATCTGGCTGTGTGGGCTCGTGGGCACGACGGTCACCTGGCGGGGTGTTCGGTACCGTCTTTTTTCAGACGGACGTATGAAAGAGATCACATGAGCAAAACCGTTTTGATCATTACGGCTGATGATTTTGGAAAATCAGCATCCATAAACCGTGCCGTTGAACAGGCCGCACGCGACGGTATCCTTCAGGTTGCGGGGTTAATGGTTACCGGAGGAGCCGCCCGTGATGCCGTGAGAATTGCAAAGCAAACAACCTCGTTGCAGACCGGCCTCCACCTGACACTCACTGAAGGCAGGCCTGCGTGTTCCGGGGATGCCGTTCCCGACCTTATAACCCCAAGCGGCCATTTCAAAACCTCACCGGCATTAACCGGCCTTGCACTGCACCTCAGCAAAACCGTACAGCACCAGGTAGAGCGTGAAGTTGCCGCCCAATTCGAGGCATTTGCCGATACGGGGCTGCCGTTTGACCATGTCGACTGCCATCATCACCTGCACATTCACCCGGAGCTTTTTGATATCGTGCTGAAAAATGCCCGCACCTACCGGCTGAAAAGTATCCGCATACCCTGGGAGCCATGGGCGCTGTCAGGCCCTATAAGCGGGGGGCATGCCCTGCGGAACTTCTTTTACCGGATGGTTTTCACGCCGCTTTCTGCACGATGCAGACAGGCGGCCCATGCAGGCGGGCTCATATCATGCAACGGGGTGTTCGGCCTTTACAACACCGGTGAAATAACAAAAAGCTGGATACTGCTGCTGCTGGACCGTCTGGCCGGGATGCCGGGAACCTTTGAACTCTATACACATCCCTGTGATGATTCCTCCGGGACGGGCCGGCGGGAACTCGATGCGCTCATAAGCCCTGAAGTACGGAAAAAGCTGACGGAGAACGGTATCGGCCTTGCCCGTTACAGGGATATGACACAATAGCCCTATTTTGATCGTTTTGGATAGTACTGATATGACATCAACCACCACAGGACTTATCATTGCCGTTCCGCCCCATGCTGAAACACTCAGGGTGGCAGGCCTGCACGTTCCGGTACGGCTGACACGCCAGTTTCGCAAGGCGGGCATTAACGGGCCGGTGGTGTGGCTTTTTTCCGGGCCGCCTGGAGCGTCGCCCCTGGGCAAAAGGGCATCGCGTGAAAAAGCTGCCACAGGCACACCCGGTGACATACCGGCCATACTGCAAAGCGCTCCCGCGGACATTTGGGTGGGGGTCCCCGGGGATCTGGTATTTTCAGGAGAAGGTCTCACTGAAATCCTGGCCGGCACTGCGTCTTCGGGGATAACACCTGCGGGCTGGGGGCTGACCGCTGCTTCCAGCGCTTCGGGTCGCCTGATCTCCTGGTCAACATCCGTCTGCGAAGCTGAAAAAGCGGCACCGCCTGACGCGAAAGCTCTTGATCCCCCCGCTCAGGCATACTGCCGACAGGTTACGGACACGGCATCGGCACACGCCATGGGGAAAAAAGTATTGCATGCTGCCCGGCGGAAACAGGACCCGAATTTCGCACGTTTTACCGGCAGGCACTTTTCCTATCCCCTGAGCCTTCTGGCTATCCGCTGGGGGCTGACACCCAATATGGTTACGTCCCTTGCTGTTGCGACCGGTTTGCTGGGCGCGCTGCTGATTTTAAAAGCACAGTATGTGTGGGTAATCAGCGGTACGCTGCTCATGATCATCTCCCGTCTCCTGGATGACTGTGACGGTGAAATAGCGCGCATGACCTTTCAGCAGACCCGCTTCGGGGCCGTATTTGACATTGCCTGTGATGTGACGGTCCATCTCTCCTTTTTTCTGGCCCTTGGCTTCGGACTGCACATTTCAGACCCTGCTGCCGGACACCTTCTCGCCATGGGTCTTCTTGTCTTCGGCGGCCTGATGACAACCATGCTGCTGTTGTGCTGTGTAACTAATTCAAACATGCGTGACGCATCTCCTCTGATAGCATTGCTTGAACGTACGGCAAGCGGAGATGTCGCCTATATTTTTCTTCTCTTTGCCCTGGCGGGAAAGCCCCAGTGGTTTCTCTGGGCCGCCGCCCTGGGCGCGCAGGCTTACTGGCTGGCGCTGGCTGTTTCTCTGCTCATACACTACCGGAGGAAACGCCCATGAAATATTTTGAGCGGGGGTTGTTTGTTCTGGGAGCAGTGCTGCTTATCGTTCTGGTAGCGGAAACAGGTCTCGGGCGTCTTGCCGCTGATGTTTCCCTCATCGGCTGGGGGTTTGTGCTGGTTGTGGCCCAGGAGATTATTCCCCATGCCGCCAACACCCTTGGATGGGTTTTTGCCACCTCGCCGTCACAGCGGCACGTTCCTTTCATGCGCCTTCTGGCCTACCGCCTCGTGGGCGACGGAATCAACCATCTGACCCCCACGGCAACCATCGGCGGCGAGTTTGTCAGGACCCGCATGATCATGCCCCACGTGGGTGTGGGAGAAGGGACCGCCTCGGTAACCATAGCAAAATTTGCCGAGACAGCCGGGCAGACACTCTTTATTGCCGGAGGACTGTTTGTCGTGCTGCCCTTTTTACCCGGACTGGGACCGTACCGGTGGGTGATGTTCGCGGTTGTAGCGGTCTCCCTTGTGGGCATCGCGTGGCTGGGCTGGATGTTACGGCGCGGGTTTTTCACCTTTGCGGCTAAAATTCTTTCCCGCCTGGGCATTGCCCGAACCTGGCTCACACAGCACGCGGAGCAGATAAAAGATGTGGACATGAGCATCCGTGACTGCACGAACAACCGTCCCACGGACCTGATACTGTCAATCGCATGCTACGGCTTTGCCTTTGCGGCAAGCTGTGTTGAGGTGTGGCTGGTTCTCTATTTCCTTGGCCTTCCGGCACCCTGGTATGTGGTGCTCGGTGTTGAAGTGCTGTCGGTGCTCATTGATGCTGTTATGTTTTTTGTCCCCATAAAAATGGGGACCCAGGAGGGGGGGAAGATGCTGATATTCAAAATCCTCACCATGGACCCTGCCAAGGGGCTTGCGATGGGGGTCATCCGCAGGGGCCGCGAACTGTTCTGGGCCCTTGTTGGACTTGTCATGTATGCCGTGATCCGATCACGTCCGGCACAGGAAAAAACATGAACACGAAAAAAAGCATCATTATAGCTGTTACCGCCTACATGCTGCTTCTTGCCGTATCTTTCATGCTGAGTATTGTGGCCGGGCTGGGCGAAGCCGAAAGCCGGCATGACCCCTCGTCGGTGCTGCTGTATGTGCGAAGGGGGCTCCTGGTTCTTCTTGCTCTATTGCTCCCCGTGTTGTCCGGACAGCGGGGACCGCTGACGACCTCCGGCTGGAAGGTGTCCCCTGCATGGTACGGCGTTGCCGTGGCGCTGGGGTTTCTCATCGGATACGGGAACCGCGGCGGATTTAATCCCCTTCATGCGTCAGCGCTCATCCTTGCGTGCTTTCACGCTTTCGCAGCAGAGCTTTTTTTCAGGGCGTACCTCATACAGACCTTTTCCCGTCACATGAAAGGCTTCTGGCTGCCCGTCATCATCCCTGCTGTTTTTTACGGCGTGTATTATCTGTCCGTATGGACACTGTGGCAGCAGCCCGGGGCAGGGAAGCTTGTCTTTGTTGGACTTTTTACCGGGCTTGGCATTGTGTTCGGTTTCTGCTATAAAAAGTCGGGTGGTTTTCCGATTCCATGGCTGATGCATTTTCTCGGCGTGCTGCAGTACAGCGTTTTTTTTAATTGAGAATGATCATAAAACATCATACTGCTTTATGGAACGAGTATGAAAATAATCAAATGGACTGTTGCGGTGCTTGCAGCTTGTTATGTCGGGCTTGTTGTCATTGCCTATCTGCCCCGGGAAAGCACGCCGGTGACCGAATTTACCGGCAGCCACAGCCGCTTTATAACGGTTAACGGTAATGCCGTCCACTATACGAAAAGGGGCGGCGGTCCTCCCCTTGTTCTGGTACACGGATTTGCGGGCTCTACCTACACGTGGCGGGACCTGGCTCCGCTGCTTTTGGACGATTACACCGTGTATGCCCTTGACCTGCTGGGATTCGGTCTTACCGACAAACCGTCAGACGGCGGCTACGACATGGCCTCCCAGGCCGGGCTGCTCCTCGGCTTCATGCGCGCTGTCGGCCTTTCACGTGCGACCCTTATCGGCCATTCAATGGGCGGCGTCGTTGTTGCCTTTGCTGCGGTAAAAGCCCCTTCCATGGTGGACAGGCTTGTCATTGTCGAGGGCGGTTTCTATCACGGCGGGGCTCCCCCGTTCCTGAAATATCTCGTTTTCCCCCTGAAAAGAATCATGGGCCGCGTCTTCTACACAGCATCGTTTCGCGCAAAAAGCCTCCGTGCCTCCTATCATGACAAATCCATGGTCACTGATGAGCTCATTGAAAACTATTTGCTGCCGGGCAAAACACCCAATGCGGCAGATGCCATGGCGGCCATGATGGCCGGCGACCAGCCCCCCACCTACGCAGGGGTAAGCACTCCCATCACCCGGCCCACCCTGCTGGTGTGGAGCAGGTTTAATACACACAATCCTGTGGCAGACGGACAGCGTCTGCAGAAAGAAATAAAAAACTCCAAGCTGGTCATTATAGACGGCTGCAGCCATTACGTGCAGGAGGAAAAGCCCGAAAAACTGGCAGCAGCAATTAAGAGCTTTTTAACAGTAACAACTACAGGAAAATAATACGTATGGAGATACAACGCTACCCTTCAGACAACAACAAGCCCATACCGCCGGATGATGAGCTGGACTTCGGCAAGTTCACAACAGATCATATGTTTCTTATGGAGTATGCCCCTCACAGGGGCTGGAGCAATCCCCGCATCGAAGGGTACAGGAACATATCCCTTGATCCCGCTGCAATGGTGCTCCATTACAACCAGGAGGTTTTCGAAGGATTGAAAGCATTCTGCCTGGCAGGTGACGGCATTGCACTTTTTCGACCGATGCAGAATATCGAGCGCTTTAATTATTCTGCCCGGCGGCTTGTAATGCCGGAGATAGAGCCGGATGTTTTCCTGAACGCCGTCAGGGAACTGGTCCTGATGGACAGGCAGTGGGTCCCCTCCTCCAGCGGGACCTCTTTGTACATCCGTCCCACAATGATAGCAACCGAGCCCGCGCTGGGTGTGCGGCCTGCCCGGGAGTATCTTTTTTACATCATTGCCGGCCCTGTCGGCACGTACTATCGCGAAGGATTCAGCCCCACCAGGATATACGTTACTGATACATATGTCCGAGCGGTCCAGGGGGGGACGGGAGAGGCCAAAACCTCGAGTAATTACGGGCCGACGCTTCTGGCGTTTCAGGACGCAAAGGAAAAAGGTTTTGATCAGGTTTTATGGCTGGACGCGAAAGAGAAGAAATACGTGGAAGAGGTCGGAACAAGCAATATTTTCTTTGTAATCGGCGAGTCCCTCATAACACCCCCTCTTTCCGGCACTATCCTTCACGGCGTAACCAGAGATTCTGTTCTTCAGCTGGCAAAACACTGGGGAATAACGGCAGATGAGCAGCCTATATCCATGGATGAAATTATCGCGGCCCACAGGGCCGGAGAGCTCAGGGAAGTTTTTGCCACCGGAACAGCGGCAGTGATTTCCCCCGTGGGCGAGCTCTTTTATCAGGGACACGCCTTTACAATCGGACATGGTGAAGCAGGTCCTTTATCACAAAGGCTGTATGAAGAAATTTCCGGCATACAAAACGGCACCAGGAAAGATGAGTTCGGCTGGCTGTATCATGTTACATAATCGCCAAGCGGGTACGGCCCTGACCTGCTGGGCGACAACGTGCAGCCGTTAAGGATGCACATTCCGTTTCTCCCGCCGTAAAGGAAAAGCGCATGCTGAAAGAAGACAAACAAAAACTTGAACAGCACATCAGGAACGAAATCCGGGCGGTAAAAAAGGATATCGTGGCATATGAGCACATGGCCAAACCGGTCCCGCCGGACAATTCCATAGGGCGGCTTACCCGCATGGAAGCCATCAACAGCAAGAGCATACATGAAGCAACACTGCGCAAGGCAAAAAATACTCTGGCGGGCCTAGAACGCGCATTGAAAATGATGGGTGATCCTGATTTTGGACTGTGCGTGGAGTGCGGCGAGCAGATCCCCTTCAAAAGGCTTATGATCATGCCGGGGACCCCTTTTTGCGTTGATTGTGCAGGGAAAAAGCGATGATATACTGTGCGGGACATCACCCTGAGGCCGGGACCTGTACGCAATAGTTGTTCGATGACAGGAAGCATATGAAAGAAGGCTGCAGAGTAAAGCTTGCTGCATACAATGCCGCCCCAACTGCTCCCCCGGGCTGTGATCCGCAAGAAGACTACTGGAAGCTGATCGGCTGTGAGGGTGTTGTCGTCCGGGACCCGTACACGTGCTGCAAATATGACAACCATGACAGTGAAAGAATGGTCCTGGTTGCGTTTGATGTTTCATTTGCATCCCGCGGCCTGTGCTGCCGGGAAACCGTTGAAAACAGTCTATGGGTTTCAATAGCCGATCTTCTGCCCGCAGGTGAAGACCGGCTATTGTGAAAGTAATGATAACTATGCACTCATTCTCCATGCGACGTTGTTTTCTAACCGGTATAATAATACTGCAGCTTGTGTGCCCGGCATATGCCGACACCCCGGGCTCGCTGTCGGCTGAAGCAGACAGCCTGTATGAAGACGGCGGCATGGAAAATCTCAGCACATGCGTCAGCCTGTATCGCCGCATTCTTTCCGATGCCCCCGACAGTTATGAGGCCGCCTGGAAATGCGCGCGGGCGTGCTGGCGCTACGGCAAGAAAGCAAAAGCGCGCCGCGCCGACGGCTGGAAAAAGACCTGTGCCCGGTACGGTAAAATCGGCATGCACTGCGCGCAGCAGGCCATGGGGCTTGCACCGGGCAGCCCGGAGGGCTACTATTATTACGGTCTCAACGCGGGCGTCTATGCGGACGGCGTGAGCATGTTCACCTGTCTGCGCCAGGGGCTTAAAGGCAAGGTGCAGAAAAGCCTTGAGAAGGTGTATGCACTGGACAGGATGTATGATGAGGGCGAAGCCATGCTGGCCCTGGGCAGGTTCTGGGCCGTAGTGCCCTGGCCTTACAGAGACAGCGGCAAGGCCCTCAGGTATTACCGGGAATACCAGCAGACCCCCTACTTTGCCGGGAAAGCGGAGGCAAAGCTGTACCTTGCCGAGCTGCTTTTAAAAAAGGGGGCAAAAAACCGGATCGAGGCCGAAGAGCTGCTGAAACAGGTTGTGAGTTCCGGAGATAAACCTTTCAGCGAACAGGCACAGAGGCTGCTGGGAGACAGACAAGAATTGTCATTGAATTAAAAAACGTGGATTGCCGAAAAAACATACAGCATGAACTATTGCCCGAATCCTGAATGTCCCCACAAAAAACAGATCGGCAGACCTGCCGAGTTCAATGACGACGTGTATACCTGTCCGGACTGTGGGGCGCCGCTCACAGACACCGAACCCCGTGATGCCGACGATCTTCATCAGGAGCCCAATCTTGTTTTGCTTGAACAGTTCGCCGAGCCCCACGGGGCACATCTTGCCAGGGCGAAGCTTGCATCAGAGGGGATTGCGGCGTTTATCGGCGATGAGCACACTATAACCATGCAATGGCTCTGGTCCAATGCCATCGGCGGTGTAAAGCTCTACGTTGCGGAACCTTATGCTGAAAACGCACGAAGCATTCTGCAGCAGGATTGCTCCCATGACCTTGATGATATTGTCACCGAATCCCGTCAGGATGCCGTCTGCACATGCTGCCCTTCCTGCGGCTCGGAGAGTGTCACCATGATTAAACCCTTCCGCAAGCTCGGCGCCCTGTCGTTTCTGCTGCCGGTGCTGATTATACTCCTTCCCTTTATATCCTGGAAAAACCGTTTCGAATGCCGCAACTGCGGATATGTGTGGCGGGTATGATGGAATGTACTGTTCAGGTGCGATGTATTAAACGTATTTCCAGGACACCACACTAGGTTTTTTCAAGCTCTCGCTTCTGGATGGTATCAAGGTAGCTGTCTGCTTCCTCCATGCTTGCAAAGATGGACCACGTGGGCAGGGCATTTATGATTTCAAACACTTTTTTTATCTGGGGCTGGAGGTTCACCATGACGAACCGGGCATTATGGGCGTCAAGGCTTTTCCAGATATGCAAAATTGCCCTGACACCCGCACTGCTCATGTAGTCAAGCTGCGCCATATCGATCACCAGGCCCGGGGCATCACCGACATGCAGTTCCTCCAGCTTTGCCTCAAAGGACGGTGCAGCCTGGCCGTCAAGGCGCCCGACAAGGGTAAAAACACAAATCCCGTCTTTTCTTTGCTCTGTAGTAATACGTAATCCCATTTCCCCCTCCCGAAAATGTTTTGCATGGTCTGCGGTTCGGAAAATAATTGAACACCCCGTTCACTGCCTTATCTGATCCTGGCGAAACTGGTAATAGGCATCGCGCAGGGCGGTGTAGGGCTCCAGGGCCTCCTCTTTCAACGTTCCATATTCATCTACGCGCAGTGCATTGTCGTTGAGATACTTATACGCTGTCATGCCGAACTGAAGCGCTGAGTCGGAAATATAGCTGAGGGGATCAAGGAAGCCGTCTCCCACAACACCCAGGCTGTCTCGGACAGAGGACGGGCCAAGAAACGGCCACACAATATAGCAGCCGTTGCCGATACCGTAAACACCCATGGTTTGCCCCAGGTCTTCGTCAATAAATTCGATGTCCCTGTACCGCTTTGCAGCATCAAACAGCCCCAGCACACCAACGGTGGTGTTCATACAGAAACGAAGGACCTCGGCACCCGCCCGTTTCATTCTCCCCTGCAGCACGTTGTTGACCAGCCTGATCGGGGCTGCAATGTTGCGGAATACATTCCTGACGGCAACACGGCCCTGCCGGGGAACAACGCTGTTGTAGCCTTTCGCTACCGGCTTAAAGGCCCAGAAATAGAATTTGTCGTTAAAGACAAACATCACCCGGTTCCACGGCGCCAGTGGGTCGGCAATACCATGGTATGCTTCAGGCTCACTGTATTCCCAGTCATCTTCCTGGGCAGTTATGTCTGTGTCGTCGGCGGCAGCGCTGGAAATCAGCATAAACGGGCACAGGAAAAGCAGAAAAACCAGTTCTCTCATTGTTATGTCTCCTCCGAAGCGTCCCTGATTTTCTTTTTCAGATTTGCAATCAGCCCCTCAAAGCCCTCCTTTTGTAAAAGTGCGATAAACTGGGAGCGGGTCAGTGCCAGCCGGCTGACCCCTTTGACATGGATATCGACAATACGCCATTGTGCCTCTTTTTCCCTCAGTTTATAGGAAAAGACAATAGGCTCATCATCGGCAACGGTAAGGGTGCTGGTAACGGTTACGGTCCTTGTGGAGGCATCGGCAACGGACGGCGGGGAAAAGGACTCTCCGGCATGGCTGTTGAACCGCTTGGCGTAGGTTGAAACGGACCATTGTTTATAGGTTTCAAGAAGCAGGGTGCGCTGGTCGTCCTGAAAATCCTTCCAGCTTCGCCCCACCGACTTTACGGTCATGAAGGGCAGATCAAAGCTGCCTTCAATGACGGGCGCAAGAAACTGATACCGCCCGTGGAACCCCAGATTGTCCCCGTTTTTCATCGCATGAATAAGTGCGTCGTGGAACGACGCCACAACGTCCACGGCAGAGGAGCGGCCCGCCTGTGCTCCTGAGAAAAGCAGGAGCAGGACAAGCGTCATGACAAGGGCGACTGAGTGTTTAACGATAGTCATACATCGCATAACTGAAAAAGGCGTATGCATTGGTTTGTTATAAACCGTTTTTTATTAAACTATAATAAAAAGAATATTTGGACAATAACTTTTTACCGATTAATTTTTTTAAATCTTTAAGAGCTTGCGTAAAAACAGAAGGCCTGATATTTTAGTATACTTTAACAGTATTACAATAATGAGACCTGCCATGAAGGTACTGGTGACCGGTTCCACCGGCTTTATCGGCTTCCATGTCGCAAAAACACTCCGGGACAATGGATGTCACGTCCGTGCGCTGGTGCGTCAGGGGAGCCCTGCTGATCACGTGAAAAGTCTCGGCATTGAGACGGCCGAAGGAGATATTCGGGACCCGGCAGCCGTTAAGCGTGCCGTGCGGGGCTGCCGGCAGGTGTACCATGTTGCTGCCGACTACCGCCTCTGGACGCCGGATCCGGACACCATGTATGATACAAATGTCCGGGGGACCCGCAACGTTATGGAGTGTTCACGCGATGAAAATGTTGAAAGGGTCATCTATACCAGCTCCGTGGGGGTGCTTGCATGCAGCACGGACGGAACCCTTGCGGACGAGGACACACCCTCACGCCTGGAGGAGATGGTCGGCCATTACAAGCGCTCAAAGTTTCTTGCGGAACAGGAAGTCCGGGGGTTTATCAAAAGGGGCCTGCCCGCAGTAGTGGTGAACCCCTCCACGCCGGTGGGTCCCATGGACAGAAAGCCGACCCCCACCGGACAGATAATTGTGGATTTTCTCAGCAACAGAATGCCGGCGTACCTTGATACCGGCCTCAACTTTGTCGATGTGGAAGACGTTGCCCGGGGGCACTGGCTTGCGGGCCTTCACGGCAGGACCGGGCAGCGCTACATCCTGGGCAACAGCAACATGACCCTGCGCGAGTTTCTTGAAACCCTTGCGCGGACAGCAGGGAAAAGCCCTCCCCGCATCCGGCTGCCCTACCTGCCGGTACTGATCGCGGCCTATATTAATGAGGCGCTCAGCAACTGGATTGTCCACCGTCCGCCGAAAATACCCCTTGTCGGCGTAAAGATGGCACGGAAATTCATGTTTTTCAACTGTTCAAAAGCAGTCAGCGAACTGCGCATGCCCCAGAATCCGGTTGCCGGGGCCCTGGAGCGGGCCGTAGCCTGGTTCAGGGAAAACAATTACGTAAAGAATTAGCCGACAGGCGTGCAGGCCGACAAGCTTTCACGCTAAAGTAGGCTTGCCAGCCTGCTGGCATGTTCGCTTTCTCGCTTGCCGGCTTGTTTGCATGCCGGCGTGCTTGCTTGATTTTTCACGGTAATCCTTGAACCCTTTTTTACAAAAGCTGCTCATGATTGGTTCATTCGACACACACAGCCGCCGCTTCCTGGACCGGTGGATGAGGCTGATTCAGCGGTTTCCGCGCTCTATTGTCTGTGTACTGCTCGCGCTTACCGCGTGCATTGCAGCGTATACAACACATAATTTCGCGATCAATACCGATCTCGGAGACATGATTTCCCGCCGCCTGCCCTTCCGTCAACACGAAATAGAGCTGCAAAATGCCTTTCCCGCATTATCAGGCAACCTTGTTGTTGTTATAGATGCCCCGACCCCTGAACAGGCCGTAAAGGCCCGCAATCTGCTCGCAGATCGTCTTGGCAGAATGAACGACATGTTTGATACCGTATCTGTCCCTGACGGCGGCGACTTTTTTAACAGAAACGGGCTGCTCTATCTGAGCGTGGAAGAGCTTGAGGAACTGTCAGACACCCTTGCCGACATGCAGCCGTTTATGGGACGCATGCTGCAACATTTCAGTCTGCATGGCCTGTTTGCCGTGCTGGGAGAAGTGGTTGACCGGCCTGAAGAAGATCTCGGAGACAATAAACGACTGCAGCTGTTTCAGCGCCTGGCCTCCGTGCTGCAACGCGCCGCAGCCGGAGAGTCCTGCCACTTTTCCTGGCAGGAGATCATGACCGGCGAAAAAACAACCCCACAGCAGCGCCGCCGCTTTATTATTGCCCGTCCGTTCATTGACTACAGCCGTCTCTATCCCGGCAAAACCGCAATAGATGCCATTCGCGGCAGCGCCCGAGCGCTGGACCTGTACGGATCATATGGAGCCGGGGTGCGCATCACCGGCGGTCTTGCAATCAACCAGGATGACCTGATGAGCGTGGAAAAGGGGATCGGCACTGCCGCCCTTGCATCTTTTATCCTTGTTGGGATAGTCCTGTATATCGGGCTGGGTGCGTGGCGCCTTGTTCTTGCCGGTCTTATAACCCTGATGACCGGGCTTGTCTGGACAATGGGCTTTGCAATCGCCGTTATCGGCAGTCTCAACCTTATCTCCATATCCTTCGCAGTGCTGTTCATCGGCCTCGGCATTGACTACAGCATTCAGTTGTGCCTGCGCTACCGTGAGCTGACCGTATCCGGCATGGAAGGCGGTACCGCCGCGGTGAACGCGGCCAAGGGGGTGGCCCCTCCCCTGTTTCTGTGCACCATAACAACCGCCATCGGCTTTTATTCATTTGTGCCCACCGCATACGCGGGTGCCTCAGAGCTGGGAATGATCTCGGGCACCGGCATGTTCATCAATTTTTTCACCAACATGACATTGCTTCCGTCACTGCTGCTTATGCTGCCCCATAAAAAATCAGGGCCGCTGCCTCTGCCGCTGAAAGGCGCCCTGGCGGAGATTCCCTCCCGATTTTCCGGGGCCATTGCTGTTGTTACCATCGCCATGACCGCGGGAGCAGCGCTGATTATCCCCCGTGTCTTTTTCGACTTTAATCCTCTGAATCTTTCCAACCCGGCTGCTGAATCAGTACAAACGGCACAGGACCTGTTTGACGGAGAGATCGGGACACCATGGACCATATCAGTGCTTGCCCCGAACCTGCCGGACGCCCGGCGCCTTGCCGTGAAACTGAAAAAATTACCAGAGGTGAAAGCTGCTGTTACCATTGCCGACTTTGTCCCCGGCAATCAGGATGAAAAGCTTGAAATCCTTGACGACATTGCTCTTTTCATGCCCCTGCTTCCTCAGCATTACCGCTATTCCCGCTCAACGGTCCCCCAAACGGCAGCCGTCGTAAAACAGCTTGAGCATGCCCTGGGTGAAAGGATCGCCCGGCAGCCCCACGGAAATACGACCTATGCTTTGACCATGAATCGCCTTTATGCTAGTATCAAAAAGCTGAACGCAACACTCGACGACCAATCAGACGGCAAGCGCATAATTACGGCACTCGAAGAAGGTATGCTCACGAATCTCGCGACACTGCTCGAAACGCTCGGGCATCTGCTGAAACCCTACGGCTTTTCTCTGTCGGATTTGCCGGAAAAACTGCGGCAGCAATATATTGCCGAAGACGGACGCTGCCGCATCGAGGTGTTCTCCCGGGAAGACATTACCGCATATGATGCCCTCCAGCGCTTTACCCGTGCCGTCAGAACCATTGCTCCCAACGCAACAGATGCACCGGTAACCATTCTTGAATCAGGCAGGGCCATTGTTACGGCCTTTAAACGGGCGTCGTTATATGCCCTTATCGGCATTTCGCTCTTCCTGCTGCTGGTGCTCAAGCAGCGCACTGATGTCATACTCATACTCACACCCCTTATGCTTGCGGCACTGCTGACCGCCGCCGCGGCTGTGATCGCCGGGATCCCGTTTAACTTTGCCAATATTATCATTCTGCCCCTCCTGCTGGGTATCGGTGTCGATTACGGCATACATATTCTCTACCGCTTTCGCACTGAGACAGCCACCGGACAGGGGATCCTCCGATCAAGTACCGCCCGCGCCGTGTTTTTCAGCGCCCTAACAACCATTGTCAGTTTTGGTTCCCTGTCGTTTTTATCTCACCGGGGGACCGCCAGCATGGGAAAGCTGCTTACCGTGTGTGTCTGCTTTATTATTCTCTGCACCCTTATTATACTGCCGGCTTTCCTGACGCTTTCAAAAAAATTCAAGGAGGCCGGCCCATGAGCATTCCGACAATTCAGAAATACACAATCGGCAGATATATTGTGAGGAAGATAGCAATCGGCACCAGGCGCTACCCCCTGGTGCTTATGCTTGAACCCCTGTTTCTCTGCAACCTGCGCTGCAAGGGATGCGGCAAAATAGACCATCCCCGGGAAATCCTGAAAAAGCGCATGAGTGTGGATGACTGCGTGGCCGCTGCACAAGAGTGCGGCGCCCCTGTTGTTTCCGTGGCAGGCGGAGAGCCCCTGCTTCATCCCGATATTCATGAGATTGTCCGGAGATTAACGGCACTGAAGAAATTTGTCTACCTGTGCACCAACGGCCTGCTGGTAAGAAAGCGTATCAAGGAGTTCAAGCCATCACCATACCTGACTTTTAATATCCACCTTGACGGTCATCGGCAGCGCCATGACATGCTTACGGGGAAAAGCGGCGTCTTTGATACTGCCGTGGATGCCATCGGGCACCTGCTTGCACTGGGGTACCGCGTTACCACAAACACTACACTCTATCACGGCGACGGTGCCGACAACGCGATCAGCTTTCTTGATTTTCTCACATCCCTGAACGTTGAGGGCATGACCGTTGCGCCGGGATTCGGCTATGAGAACGCATCAGACCAGGACGGCTTCATGGAACGCGAATCCATTAAAGAGCTCTTCAAAGAAATCCTGTCCCATGCAAACGGAAGGGGCTGGCAGTTTAATCACAGCAGCCTCTATCTTGATTTTCTGGCAGGCAGGCAAGACTATTCCTGCACTCCCTGGGGAAATCCCACACGCAACATTTTCGGCTGGCAACAGCCCTGCTACCTGCTCAGTGACGGCTATACCGCCAGCTTTCAACAACTCATCGATGATACGGACTGGAAGGCATACGGGACCGGAAACGATCCACGATGCGCCGACTGCATGGTGCACTGCGGTTTTGAGGCCACCGCTGTCAATGATTCGGTGTTTCATCCCCTGAAGGCTTTGATGGTCGGGCTTCGCGGCCCGGGGCGCTAGAGGGTGCGGGAACCGGTGAAATCATTAAAACCGTTTTTAACCTGCAGGGCCCAGGCACTGTGCAGCACGGCAAGGGCCCGGGAAAAATTTCTGCCCAGACGGTACAAATCGCCCCCAAGCTGTGGTCTTTTTGCCAGTGCTTGTATAAGCGGGCGCAGCCGTATCTGCCCGGTTTCCTGCAGCGCGCAGACAATTTCATCGGGCACAGCCTGCTCGGCGCTGTCACACACAGCACGTAACGCGTAAAAGGCGCATTCGGCGTCACAGGCCGCCCTGGCCACGGCAGCGCTCTCCAGGTCAACTGCCGAAGCACCGGTGTGCTGATACAACAGGCGCTTGTCCTCCGCCGAAAGTACGGGCCGCGGTGTTGAAATCACCTGTCCCGTACATGCGCAAAGCCCCGATGCTGAAAACAGCCCGGCAAGATGCTTTGAGCAGGACGTTCCCGGAGACCAGGTGAGCGTTTCCCCGCTTTCCCGGTGCTCAAAGACCGATCCGGCAATAATGAGGGTGCCCGGCTGTAAACCGGGCCGCAGCCCGCCGGAGACACCGGCGCTGACAAGCAGCCTCACCCGCTCCCGGACCAGTATTCGGGCCGCCCGCAGGGCGTTGTCCATGCCGACACCCGATCGTATGCAGATAATTTCATGGCCGCCGCGCAGGTCAATACGGCGCACGGGAAAGCCATCGCTATTCTGACATCTTCCCCGCCCGATAAGCGCCCGCATCTCTGCGGGCAGCGCAACGACAAGGCCCAGTTTTACGGTCATGGTTTACGAAGATAACGATATGGGAGGTCCGGACATGTTGCGTATCCGCACCTCATCCTGAACGGTCTTATTGCCGGAGCGTAAACGCTCATACATCGCCAGTGCCCAGAGGGTGAAATACTGGCTGTATCCGTGATAGCGAAGGTAGAACACCTTTGGAAAGCCGGTGCCGGTAAAGTGCCGTTCGTCCCAGCCACCGTGATCATTCTGCATCTTGAGTAAATAATGTATGCCGTTCTGAACCTCGGCGCTGTTCACTTCACCGGCGGCCATAAGGGCAAGAAGTGCCCAGGCGGTCTGCGAGGCTGTGCTCGCACCTTTGCCGGCAAGGGTTGGATCATTGTACGTATAGCACGTTTCTCCCCATCCCTTGTCGGGGTTCTGACAGGATTTCAGCCAGTCGACTGCTTTGCGGACATAGGGCAGATGCAGGGCCTCGCCGATCTGGCGCAACGCCATGAGTACCGACCAGGTACCGTAAATGTAGTTAACGCCCCAGCGCCCGTACCATGCCCCACAGGGCTCCTGCTCTTTTCTCAGGAACTCCAGCGCGCGTGTAACGGGCGGGAAATCCCGCCTATATCCAAGCATGGCAAGCATCTCGACACAGCGTGCCGTAACATCGGACGTGCTGGGATCGAGCAATGCTCCATGGTCGGCAAAAGGAATATTATTAAGATGTAAATGGTCATTATCAATATCAAAAGCCCCCCACCCGCCGTTGGAACTTTGCATACCGACAATCCATTTCACCCCTCTGGCGATCTTTTCCCGGTACTTCTTTTTGTTCAGGCCTTTTGCGCGCATAAGGGCCATAAGCACCATGGGCGAATCGTCGACGTCCGGATAGAAATCGTTTTCAAACTGAAACGCCCATCCCCCCGGCTCAAGGTCGGGAACTTTCAGGGACCAGTCGCTTTTTTTATCTATCTGCTGCCGGCACAGCCAGTCCACACACTGCCTGACAGCCGTATCGGTAGGTGCAAGCCCTGACTCAATCAGCGCGGAAAGGCTGAGGCAGGAATCCCAGATGGGAGAAACACAGGGCTGACACAGCGATTCATTATCGCGGTCGAGAAGCAGGTCATCCAGCGCGGCAATCCCCCGGAGATAATCAGGGTCATCGTCCGCATAGCCCAAAACTTTTAAGGCCATGACAGCGTTGGCCATGGCCGGAAAAATGGCCCCGATGCCTCCCGTTCCCTGCATGCGTTCAACTGTCCAGGCTTCGGCACGACTGATGGCTTTCGCCCGAATCTTCCGGGGCATGCAACGGTCGACCTTTTTTAAAATACGATCCAGAATAATGAACAGGTTCTTTTGGCGGGCACCAGCCGAGAAGCCGTCAATATGTCGCAGTGTTTCAGGCGGATCAATGAAAAGCTCCGGCACTGTTTCTTCGGGATATAAACGGCACACCGGCCTGTTTGCATACAGAATCAAAAGGGGAACGAGAACCGTCCGCGACCAGTAGGAAATTTTGCTCAGGTGGAAAAAAAACCACCGTGGCAGCAGCATGATTTCAACGAGCATTGCAGGAGTGGTATGCCACGGTATCTGGCCGAACATCGCCAGGGAAACGCGGGTAAAAACATTGACCCGTGCTGCGCCGCCGAGGTTGAGTATCACGTGCCGGGCCTTGACCATGTGCTGCTCATTCTGTGAATCCCCCAGCATCTTGAGGGCAAAATAGGCCTTTACCGACGCGCTGATATTGGCAATACCGTCCTCGCTATACAGGGGCCAGCCGCCGTCGGGAAGCTGCCGTTGCCGAATATAGCGCCCCAGCCGGTCCTTCAAGCCCTGATCCATCCTGCGCCCAAGAAACCGCTGGAGCAGTACATATTCCGAGGGGATGGTCGTGTCCGCTTCCAGGTCAAACACCCAGTATCCCGCATCAGATTGCAGGGACAGCAGGTGATTGCCGGCATGTGCTATGGCTTCCTTAAGCTGCTCGAGGGTAAAAAGGGCCGGTCCTGCTATGGCATCCCTGGGTGATGCTGGTCGTGCGGAAGGATCATGTTTATAGTTGTCAGAGCGGTTCCCCCTTTTGCTCTTTAGTGAAAAACGGCTGCTCGATGTTATCTTCATTACCGCAGGCTTTCCCTTCTTGAAAATGCAAAAAATCCGTTCCAAACAGGCCGATTTTACTCACCAGCAGCACCCGGTAACAAATGGGACAAAGGCGTTCCCGCGCGGCCACTACTCCTGTATCAAACAGGTATGGACACCAGATTAAAAGAACATTAAAAAAATGTAAGCCCCGGATCATATCCGGAGACCATCACTACAGCATAGAGTCGTATTTCGTTTAAAAATCTTTAGTTTAAAGATAATATAACTAAAATTCTTTAAATGGTACGCTCTGAAAAATGTTTTGTCAATTCAAAAAATATAGCTAATTCCGTTTTTTTCATTGCGTGCATATTCAGCGCTGGTGCTTTTCTATTGACACGCACCCCGTCTTCCCATAAACTCCTGTCATCTGAGCTGCAATGAGAAAACTTTTCGGAAGTGCATACATGGACCACTATCAAATGCTTCGCGCGGTAAGCCGCACCTTTGCCCTTTCCATTGAGCAACTCCCGCCTGTTCTCAGGGAGGCGGTGACAACAGCCTACCTCATGTTCCGGGTCGCCGACTGCCTGGAAGACCATGATGCCATGGATGCGCAGCGCAAGGCGGACATGCTCAGACTGTGGGCACGGATCGTTACCGGCGAGTCGGTCCCGTCGGAGCTCACCGGCAGCATCATGGACCTGGACGGCAGTGACCCGGAAACCTATGTTGCACAGCACGCCGATGCCGTCATCACACAGCTTCACCGGCTCCCCGACGGGCTCCGGGAAATACTTATATGCCATGTGCGGGATACCTCACTGGGGATGGCGCGCTGGCAGGAGCATGGGTCCTTTGTTGCTGATGAGGAGGAGATGGACGATTACATGCATCAGGTTGCGGGACGGGTCGGCTATCTTCTTACGGATGTCTTTTCATGGTACTCTCCGGCAATACATAATTGCAAAGAGCGGCTCATGCCCCTGGGCCGGGAATTCGGTCTGGCACTGCAGACGGTAAATATAATACGGGGAATGCCCCGTGACTATGAGCGGGGGTGGGTCTTTGTGCCGGTGAGTTTTTTTGAAAAAGCGGGACTGACCAGAGAAGGCATGTTTGACCCGGCTAACAGGCAGAAGGCACTTGCCGTAGTGAACATGGTTGCCGAGAAGGCACAGCGCCACCTTGAAAAAGGGCTTTGTTATATACAACTGCTGCCCCGGCGACAGAACCGTATAAGACTTTTCTGCATATGGCCGCTGCTGTTTGCCGTAAAAACCCTTGCTATCAGCCGCAGCAATGTCAATGTGCTCACTGACGAAGTAAAAATCACCCGCAGCAAGGTAAAACAGATCGTGTTTTCATCAAAGCTTTTCTCCTGGTCCAATCTCTGCATAGCCGCTTACTACCGCTCTCTTTCCCGTCCGGAAGAGCATGCAGAGAAACACCGCTGACGGCACCGACCATGTTGTCGGCACATCACGCCCCAGACACCCGAACAGAAGAAAATCCCTAAAAATATAACTTTATCTTATTATGGTATTTATGTTAATTTTAACCGATTAACTGCCGCGATTCAGCACGTCCTTATGACGGGTGCTTTATATGAATCGTGCTCATGCTCCTTAACCAGTACCCACAGGCATACACGGCATGAAAACAGCAATTATCGGTGCGGCCAGGACACGAAACGGCATCGGGGAATATATCGGGAAATATGCGCATCAAAACGGAGCGCGTGTTATCGCGGTACAGGGGACAACCGCGCAAACGGCACGTGATGCTGCACAGGCGCTACGGCGCTACGGGATAGCCGCCCGGGCATATAGCGATTTTACCACACTGGCAGCCAGAGAAACCCCGGAGGCCGTTATTATCGCATCTCCTGCCCGGACCCACTATACCTACATTATCCAGGCCATTGAGCGCGGGCAGCATATTTTCTGTGAAAAGCCGTTTGTCTGGGATGTACATTCACCTATCCAGGAAGTGCTGGAGGATATCTTTTCTCAAGCCGATAGCGCAGGCATTGTGGTGGCAATGAATTCACAGTGGCCTTTCTCGCTGCGCAGTTATGAAAAACTGTGCGGTCCCATAGAAAAAAGGGCCGCCCATTCTTTCTTTATCAGTCTCAGTCCCCTGTGTTCAGGAAGGCAGATGATCGTGGAAGCGGTACCCCATGCCCTGAGCATCCTGTACCACATATATGGGGCCGGCATAATTGAAGGCCTTGCCGTTGAATCCCGTAAAAAAAAGATGGCCCTGCGGTTTCAATATGTTGCAGACGACACGGCTTGCAACGTGCTGATTAATCTTGAACAAAACAAACGCCAGCCCCGTGGTTTTTCTTTCGGCTTTAACGAAAATATTGTCCGCAGGGAAATTGACATGGAAACCTACCGGATTTCCTTTGCGCACAAAAACGATACGCTCATTGTCCCCGATCCTCTTGAGCTGTCGGTCAAAGATTTTCTTGCAGCCGTTCGTGAACAGCGTGAACCGCTTATCGGCAAACAGCATATCCTGAGCACTATGCGCCTTCTCAAACAAATCTATGATGCATGTGAGGTAGAATAAAAACACTATGGAAAAACTCAAGCACAAGGAACACGATTTCAGTTCAAAACTCCGTCAGACATCGGTGGTGGAACGGCTAAAACAGTATATAGCCTGGCGGCGCACGGCCCGTGACGGCGGGACAGTGCCCTGTTACAGTCCGATATCCATAAACCTCGACCTGACCTCGGCCTGCAACTTTGCCTGCCCCCATTGTGTTGATTCAAAAATAATCAACACCGGTGAGGCTCTTGCTACCGACGACATAAAACAAACCATAGATTGCCTTCAAACCCACGGGCTGTTATCCATTATTCTTCTCGGCGGGGGTGAGCCGACCCTCCACAAAGATTTTGGTGAAATTGTAAAGCACATAAAAAAAAGGGGGCTGCAGCTGGGCATCGCAACCAACGGCTCACGGCTCTCACAAGTAGCGGATGTGATAGGTGAGCTGGGCCATGAGGACTGGGTGCGCCTCTCGCTTGATGCCGGCTGCCAGGATACCTTTGTCAAAGCCCACAGGCCGCGGACCGGCATAACCCTTCATGAGATTCTCAAAAGCGCACAGGAATTAAAACTGCGCAATCCCCGTTTTACCCTGGGCTATTCCTTCGTTATCGTGTGGGAAGGAATCCGGGTGAACGGCCGGCAGCTGGCTCCGAACATTGCTGAAATGGCCGACGCGGTACAGCTTGCCCGGGAGCATGCATTCGATTATGTCTCCTTCAAACCCTGTCTGCTGCGCCTTGAGGAATCAGAAAAAGAATCGCTCTTTGCCGACCCCGACGACTCGCAGGAACAGCGTGTCATTACCGCCATTAAGAACAACCTTCAGAAGGCCCGGGATACGGCAGCCGGGGAGGTAAAAATTCTTGAAAGCGTTAACCTGCGCGCGCTGCTGGACTACAGGGTTCATGAACTGAAAAAACAGCCCCGAACATGTCACATGCAGTTTTTCAATACCGTGGTTACGCCGACGGGCATTTTTCACTGCCCGGCCTTCAGGGGCGTGGGAAAGGCAAAAATAGCACCGGCGCACGGGTATCGTGATGAAAAAATATTTAACGAAACCCTGCAGACCCTGGCCCGTTCTCTTGACACCTTTGATGCGGAAAAAGAGTGTAATGTTGTTGCGTGCTTTTACCACCATGTAAACTGGTGGCTGGAGCGTTGTATCGCTTCCGACAAACAGGTTGAAAGCATAGAAACCGTTGCCGACGATAATTTTTTTCTCTAGCAGTGCGGTATGGACTGTAAAAAAATATGTATTATCCATCTCAACCAGATCGGCGATCTGGTATTCTCGCTTCCCCTTCTCAAGGCGCTCAGGGAACAGTTTCCCGGTGCGTCGATACACAGCGTGATTAAACCATACCTCAGGGAACTGCTCGAACCCTCACCGTATGTGAATGTAATCATTGAGCGAAGGCAGGGGCTCGGTGAAAAGGTCAAACTGCTCAAAGCCCTCAGGCACAACAGCTATGACCTGCTTATATCCCTTGCCCACTCGGAAGAGTGCCTGCTGCTTGCCGCGTTAAGCAAAGCACGCATAAAGGCCGGCTTCTCCCATTTTCCCTGGGATACGGCGCTTGATGTAAAAGAAAGCATTGACGGACATAACAGCTGGAAAAACAATGCAAAACTGTTAAAGCGTTTGGATATTGCATTTATAAAAAATGATTATGTCGGCCTGATTACCGTCGATGGAAAAATCGATGATTTTTCTCTTCCCGCGTCCTTTGTCGTCGTTTCCCCCGGCGCTTCACGCAGACGCCTGACAAAAACCTGGCAGGAGGATAAATTTGCGCAGCTCTTGCTGGCGCTTAATAAAGAATACGGCCTCACTCCCGTTCTTGTCGGCGGAGCGGACAACCGGGAAACAAACAGCGCAATAACAAATAGTATCCGGCAACATGCCCGGGACCATGACATAGACGTTGTTGATTTCAGCGGCAGGATCGGCCTGTATGATCTGTGCAGGGTAATCCGTCATGCCCGCCTGTTTGTGGGCATTGATTCCGGGGTTATGCACCTGGCCTCATCACTTGACGTTCCTGTCGTCGGGCTGTTCGGCCCCAGCGATCCTTTTTATGTGGGCCCCCACAACAGCCGAAGCGCTGTGGTGCGTGATGAACACCTGGCCTGCGCACCCTGCTATCTCAAGCCCTGTGATCACACAACGTGTATGAAAAATATAACCGTTGACCAGGTGATGGGGGCATGCAGAAAGCTTCTGGATGAATCCGGCAGCCCGTAAGCACCGTGCTGAAAACGACACCAGGGAACCGTCATGTCTGAAAAAATAATAAAGCAAAGAAACGAACTCGCGCGCGCGGTGGATGAGCTGAAACGCCGGGGCAAAAAGATCGTTCTCACCAACGGGGGGTTCAACATTATTCATGTGGGACATGTGCGGAGCCTCAGGGACGCAAAGTCGCGGGGTGATGTGCTGGTTGTGGCAATAAACAGCGATGAGTCCCTGAAACGGCTTAAAGGAAGCAATTATCCGGTGATGCCTGAGGACGAGCGCCTTGAAATTCTATCGGCATTTGGCTTCATCGACCTCCTTACCGTGTTCTCCGAACCGACGGCCGACAGCCTGCTGCTGGCATTAAAGCCCCATATTCATGCCAAAGGAACGGACTATACCGAAGATTCGGTCCCGGAACGCACTACCGTGCAGTCATACGGCGGCAGCATTGCCATTGTCGGCGATCCCAAGCAGCACGCCACATCCGACATAATCAGGCGGATAAAAAAAACCTGTTCAAACAAGTGATGCTCCCCGCCTATTAAAGATCCTGGTTTGTCGGGGACGGGACTCTCGCGGCAACGCCGGCACATCTCTCACACCACGTTTCTGCTTATCCGGAAACCACATAGGCAACAACGAACCGCCATCCCAGAGACGTTGACAGCCGGTATACGGCACGCTTTTCAGCACCCAGCCAGTCATAGGCAACGCTGCCGTCGGCCCCCGCCATAATCTCCTGCACGGCCTGCTGAAGCGCGGGGTAATCCGTCTGCTCAAGGGGCTCATCAAAAATCAGGCCTATATCACTGCTGTCTCCGACATTGATTGCGTCCTCATTCAAAATGAAAAATATCATGCCGTCCGGCATGTTCAGTTCTTCCTGAAGCTGGAGGGTCATGCTGTCAAGAAAAATGGAATAGGCAACAACCCCGGTGACGGTTTCTCCCTGTACTACCGGAACGGCAAACACTGCGGAGGGTTTTTCGGTTGATTTGCTTACAACCAGGGCCCCGTCGACCGTATTCCCCTGCATAAGATCAGGCCAGTATGCACGGTCACTCAGGTTTTTGTCAACACCATCCTGCTGGGTTGTCCAGTAGCTGCCGTCGGGAAGGGCATACCAGCCCAATGCTTCCACATTCCCGTCGGTTCCGGCGATCAGCATGGGCTTTATCTCATCCCAGACACCTGTCATGGCCGCATCACTTTGGGCAATATTCTCCAGCGCGGTCTGTTCATTGCCGATGTAGTGTTCCGTTCTGCTTACCAGATCATCGAGAACGGCCTTGGCCTGTCCATACTGCGTATCAGTGCAGTCGCAACCGATAAACGGTACCGCACATATAAAAAAGACGGCTGCTCCTACACTACATATACCCTGCTTGTTCATCGTATGCTCCTTCCTGCCGTTCTTGTTCAAAATTCTTTTTACCGCACCCAAAGGGACCTGATGGTACATAGTATTAGTATGATAGCACGACCGCATTCAGCTAAGCATTATATACCAAAAGATTATTCCTTGACAATCCAATATATTGTATATTACTATTTCAAATATCCTACAAATTGTATTCAGGGGGCATTCTTATGATGGGGAAAAAACTGTTTCCGTTCCTTATAATCCTCCTTGTCCTGGGGTGTTCCGGCCACGCTGTGCGGGACTATTACCCCAGCGGTGCGCTTAAGGCTGAAGTGGCATTCCTGGATCATGACCTTGATGGTCAAACAAGGATATATTATGAAACCGGTGAACTCAAGGAAACAATCGGCTTCAAAAACGGCAGACTGCACGGCACCACCAGGATCTACGATAAATGCGGCTGTGTAAAGGAAGAATGGACTTTCGACAACGGGCAGCTTGTCGGTAATGTACGACTGATCGATGAGTTCGGCACGGTACACTATGTGGACGCTTTCAGATATGATAATGGCGTCAACAGCGTACTTTTTGATGATAAGGGGAACCTGCTGAATGTCGTCCGCAGTTCCTACACGGACACGACGCATGTGTTTATAAGGCAATAGCAGGCTATCGTTGCCCGTTGGTAAGATTATCCCGCAGGGCCTTCATGAGAGGGAACACCAGCTCAAACGTCTTTCTCAAAAGCCTGTTTCCCAACGGTGTGAGTATATAATATTTTCGTTGTGCGCCTCTGGCGGAAGGCTCCATATGGCTCTTTAATATTCCGTCTCTCTCCAGGAACCGCAATTTCTTGTACAGGTTGTTCTTATCAATATCAAAACCGCCCCGAGTTATTTTCAGAATTTCAGCCTTAATCTCATATGCGTATCTTGGCCCGCGGCTTATGATAAGGATGGTTATAAACTGGAGAAATCCCCTTTTGAGATCAAACACAATCTGATCATGATAGCGGTTGAAAATTTCTTTTTCACGCTCCTTGGTGCTTTGTTTTTGCATGATTCGTACGGAGTGTTAATTATGCTTGTATGGTTTTTCTGTTAACAATAGCCGCCGTGAACCCCAGAAGGTATATCGTCAGCTGCGGTGCCGTAGAATATATTAATTGGTACCATAAGTTTTATTGATTTTAAAGATAATTTTTATACTCTTTATCGGGCCGCCCCGGGCGCAGACAAGCAAACATAATCACATAAAACTATTTTTTTTCTTGACTTTTTGTGTAATAAGATTTACTAAGAATAAGTGTGTTAGGATACATCTCTTATAAATACTTCTTTTTAAATAATATCGATGCATTAGCCAATGAGATCTAAAGAAACAGTAAAAGACAAAGAAGCCAGGATTATCAAGAGACACACCGAGCAGCTCTTGTTTGATATTAAACGGGGCTTCCTTCAGTTTGTCGTCCTTTCCCTTATTAATAAAAAGCCCAAATACGCTTATGAAATCAAAGATAATATATATACCATAACCAACGGAACGTTCGATATAGACCGGAACAACCTTTACAAAAAACTCCGGACCCTGGAGCATGAAGGAATCCTGAAAAGCAGCGAGGAACCGTCTGCCCAGGGAGCAAACAGGAAATACTATTCACTGACACCCTTTGGCAGAAAATTTCTAAAAGAAATTTCCAAACTTATGGTCCCGGTTATTGACTCGTTTTACGAGGACCTTTTACCCGGTGTTGCGAAAGTCACTGAAAAGAACGCCTTATCATAAACAATTGCCCCGGGCAGGCGAGTTTGCTGTTGCCTGTGCATGCCGGGCGCTGCGTGCATACATAACAACACTCCCCTGCAGCGCCCACCGGCGGAATTTCTTCCCCGAAACCCTCACGGCAGGTTTTAAAACACAATTTTTCCTTGACATCCAAACAGATCTTGATTAAAAATGTGCTAGTATGTTTTTAGACTACTTCTCTTATACTTAGTTTTAGAGGATATATTTTATTACTATACTTTTTTGCCGAACACAATCGAACCGGCATCACCTGCAAAGACAATAAACATAAAGGAATATAGCACATGGCTGGACACTATGACCTTATCGTTGTTGGTGGAGGCACATCGGGACTTGAGGCGGCCAAAACTGCCGCACAAAACGGACTGCGGGTAGCACTGCTGGAGCGGAAAACCTCTCCCGCGAAGATCCAGCGCTCCTGCGCGCAGATGTTTCTCATGAATATGGACTCGTTCTATAACGAACGCATGCACTTTTCCCGGGAGCAAAAAAAATGGGTTTTCCCGTCTAATAACTTTACCGTTAACTATCCCGGAGATTATCGGGAGTTTTATGCCCTGCATTTCATTGCACCCAATACCGCCGATCGCATTGAAATAGGCGACTATGAGGCAAATGCGTCGGGCAGAGGCACTCCTGCCGTTGTTTTTGATAAAGGCGCATTGCTGGGAGGGCTTTTCAAAGAGGGCCAGGCTGCCGGAGTAGACTATTTCCTGGAAAGAAATGTGGTGCACGCCGCCAATACTCCCCGGGGAGTCTGTGTAAAAACGGCCGAAGGGGACTCTCTTTACGCAACATTCTGTATTGCCGCTGATGGGGTAAACTCCCGCCTGGCGCGCATCACGGGGCTGAACCGCGAACGCACGTTCGTAAACACCGGAAGGGCCGTAAGCTATTACGTTACCGGGGTCGAGTTCGACCGCTCTGAAATGATATGCCTGGGACTGTGTATTGACAAGGGCGACCTGGGAACAATCATGTTCTCTATGCTTCCCAGCGTCTACGGCCCAGATGAATACTGGCTCTATATAGTCGGACGTGAACGCTTTGACTTTCTCACCCAGAAAAGTGCCTACCGCGGCTGGTTTCCCAACGTCAAGGTAACCCACACGCGCTGTGCTATTATCAACAACTGGGGCCCGGCAAAAGAGCCCTTTAAGGACAATATTATTTTTGTCGGCGACAGCTGCTGGTTCGCCGAAGCGGAAAACACCGGAGCGCTCCTGTCCGGCCACAAAGCGGCAAATGCCGTCTGCAAGGCACTTCACACGGGACAGGTAAACCGGGACGGTGTTGCAGACTATATCCAGTGGTGGCAGAAAAACTGGTCCCAAACCCATGACTTTCGTGACTTTGTCTGTTATCCGCTCTTTAACAGGCTCTTTAATGAGGATGAGTTCAACTATCTGCATCATCTCATAGTACAAAAACTGCCCTGGACGCTGAATCCTTTTAAGCTGTACAGCAGCCTTGTGCAGGGCATTAAACCCTATATGCAGCAAATACAGCAGGAAAGACCTGTTATCGCGAAAAAGATTGCCATGTTTCGGCCCGAGGCTGCCGTCAGCTTAATGAAACCGGCCCGACGGGTAGGCTTTCCAGCCTATTGATCAGCCTAACGTTTTGTTTTTGCTTCTAAAATAGATTATTTCAAACCGCGCCGGCAGTACATGCCTTCTATAAGAAGTAGTTTATTGTAGTAATATGGTAAAAGATTTAATGCTTTTTAAAATATTTTTCTTGACAAGCATTTGAAACCTGTTATATAAGCCTATCAGACTAATACTAATGCAATATATCAACTGCGTGTTATCATGAAACAAAACGACACCCCGCAACAAATGACAGAACCATCCATAGCGACAGATTTTAGAACAAATGAGGACTGGCGATTCGAGCGGCCCGTATGGGATACGGAAAAGTGTATCCGGTGCGGCGTCTGTTACCTGTCCTGCCCGGATGGCGCAATTTTTCTCAATGAGGACGGCTACTATGAGGCTGATCTCGTGTACTGCAAAGGGTGCGGCGTGTGCATACAGCAGTGCTGGACCGGCTGTATCACCCTTGAGCCCTGTGCCGAGCGTCAACCCTGGCTGGCAAAGTAAATTCTGAGGGAGAAACACATTAATGGATAAATTTTCAGTTTTTGTCCCTAAGCTGCTGCCGCAGAAGGAACACTTTCTTTCCGGCAGACGATCATGTAAAGGATGCGGCAAGGCCATGGCCGCCCGCATTGCATCAAAGGCCGTTGCGCGTGATGCGGTGCTTGCCGGTCCAAGCGGCCCCGGGCCCCTGTCCGCCGCCGCGTCCCACGGCTTTGCCCACGACAGGGTGACCTGTGACGATATGATCGAAAACACATTTGACTATATAGACGCGCTTAACGGGCAGTCTGCTCACCGGGCGATTAAAAAGCCCGTTGTGGCAGTTGACCGTGAGGTGCTGCAATCGGACTACCTGGCACTGACAAGAGTCCTGCAAAACGATAAGCCCGCCCTGTACCTGTGCTTTGACAACGAGCAGTACGTTGATAAGTTTCTGGAATCGGCCGCCCCCCAGCCGTTTATTGTAAACGAAGCACCCCGGGCTGTCACACCGGAGCACGTTGCTGAACTGATCCGGGAAAAACAGCTCCCGCCCCTCGTAAACGAGGGTGACTTTTCCTACGCGGCCACCGCCGGCCCGGGCTATCCCTTTGATCTTATTGAGAAAGTAAAAAAAGGCATTTCCTGCCCGGGCAACGCCTTTATACTTATCTTAACGCCCTGCCCCACGGGCTGGATTTTTCCTTCGGGCCAGACAGCCGTAATGGGGCGCCTGGCAGTACAAACGGGATATTTCCCGCTGTATGAGATTGACGAGGGAAAACTCACCATAACACAGCGCCTTGAAAAACGCGCCCCGGTTGGGCAGTACCTGATGAAACAGCGAAGGTTTATGATCCTGCCGCCGCCGTTGCTGCCCGCGCTGCAGCAAGCCGTGGACAGCGTATATGAAGACCTTTTACAAAAGGAAAAACAGGACTAATCATGAAATCGACAAAAAAATCTTCAGTTACGCCACTTGTTGAACAATACCGAAAAGACAACGGCTCGCTTGTATCTCTGCTGCAGAGCATCCAGACACAGTTCGGCTATCTGCCCAAAAAAGAGCTCATTGCGGTAAGCGGGGCCTTGGAGATTCCGGTAAGCAAACTGTTTGCTATAGCCACATTTTACAACTCCTTCAGCCTTGAACCACAGGGAAAAAACACTGTTCAGGTATGTCTGGGGACCGCCTGCCACGTGAAAAACGGAGAAAACCTCTCAAACATGCTGGCAAGAGAGCTGGGGCTTGAAGAATGTGAAGGGACCTCATCGGACAGGGCCTTTACCCTGAAAAAGGTCCGGTGTCTGGGATGCTGCAGCATCGCCCCGGTGGTAAAGGTCAACGAAGATGTCCACGGATATATGACACAAAAAAAGGTTGCTAATCTTTTAAAACAATATAGAAAAAGCGGGACATGATGAAGGGTGCAACGACAAAAGGTTTGGACAAACTCAAAGCTGAGGCAATGGCCACACTGTCTCCCGGCAAGGTCAAAATTTTGGTCGGCGCGGCCTCGTGCGGCCTGGCTGCAGGTGCCGATGCCGTTTACGGGGCCCTGGCAGCAGGGGTGAAAAAAAGGAACATTGAAGCCGTGGTCACCAAAACCGGCTGCAACGGCATGTGCCATCAGGAACCCCTGGTAGAGATACATATTCCGGGAAAACCGCGCCTTACCTACGGGCGTGTTACCCCCGAGAAGGTATCGGAACTGCTGGGGGCTTTGAAAAAGAAAAAGATCCCTGAAGGTGCCCTGGGCAAAACGGTGCATGAAGAGTTTTTGCTGGATGACAGCCGGACGGCCCTTGGGGCGGACGGGGAAGACCAGGAAACCGCCGACATTCCGCTGATTGCCGATCGTGACTTCTACCGGAAGCAAACCCGCCTCGTGCTGCGCAACTGCGGCGTCATCGATCCCGAAAGCATCCTGGAATACATTGCAAAAGGCGGCTACAGGAGCCTTACCGGGGTGCTTGAAACAAGATCACCCCAGCAGGTCATTTCCGAAGTCGAACGCTCGGGCATGCGGGGCCGCGGGGGAGCGGGATTTGCAACCGGCAAGAAGTGGAGAATCTGCAAAAGCGTTAAAAGCGATGAAAAATATATTGTGTGCAATGCCGACGAAGGCGACCCCGGCGCGTACATGGACAGAAGCATCCTGGAAGGTGATCCCCATGCGGTGATCGAAGGTATGATCATCGGGGCATATGCCATCGGGGCCTCCAGGGGCTATATATACGTTCGGGACGAATATCCCCTTGCTGTTGAGCGCCTGGGAAAAGCCCTGGAAGCGGCAAAGGCCCAGGGGCTGCTCGGCGAAAACATCGGCAAATCGGGTTTCAGCTTCGATATTACCATCAGCAGAGGGGCCGGTGCCTTTGTGTGCGGTGAAGAGACCGCACTTATCAGCTCTATTGAAGGCGAGTGCGGCGAGCCCCGCCAGCGCCCGCCGTATCCTGCCCAGTCGGGACTCCGGGGAAAGCCGACCGTCATCAACAATGTCGAGACCCTGGCAACCATCCCGCTGATCATGGCAAAGGGCGCAAAATGGTTTGCGTCCCGGGGCACTGAAAACAGCAAAGGCACAAAGGTTTTTTCTCTTGTGGGCAAGGTGAACAACATCGGGCTTGTTGAAATTGCCATGGGGACCACCCTGCGGGAAATCATTTTCGACGTGGGCGGCGGCATACCCGAAGACGGTAAATTCAAGGCCGTTCAAACCGGCGGCCCGTCGGGCGGCTGTATTCCCGAGCAGTTCATCGATCTGCCTGTTGACTATGATGCCCTTGACCGGGCCGGCTCGATAATGGGCTCCGGCGGCCTCATTGTTATGGATGATAAAACCTGCATGGTTGACGTGGCACGCTATTTTATGAGCTTTCTTGAAAACGAATCATGCGGCAAATGCACGCCGTGCCGCGTGGGCGTGCACCGCATGCGCGAAATACTGGATGATATCTGCAACGGAACGGCACAAATCGAGGATCTGGGCCGGCTGGAAAAGATGGCCGGCATGATCAAGCAGTCCGCGCTGTGCGGGCTGGGCCGTACCGCGCCCAACCCCGTGCTGTCAACGCTGAAATATTTTCGCGACGAATACCTTGCGCACATCCTGCTGAAAAAATGTCCCGCAGGGGTGTGCAAGGAGCTTATAACCTATTCGATTAATGCCAAGGCGTGTATCGGCTGCGGCGCCTGCGTAAAAGCATGTCCCGCTGATGCAGTCAAAGGCGAGAACAAGAAGGCGCACAAAATTTCGGTAAAAAAATGCATCAAGTGCGGTGCGTGCAGGGAAGTATGCCCCACCGGTGCGGTTGTGACCGAATAGCACAGCATGAAAGATAGTTACCTATAATTGCCGATTGCCCGTTTGCTGAGACAGATAAACCCGGGCATCACAGAGCGTTTTTTCCAACAGAGGTATAGTACATGGTGACACTAACGATCAATGGAACACAGCTGGAGGTCCCGCAGGGGACGACCATACTGGAAGCTGCGCAAAGGCTCGGCATCTGGATTCCCACCCTGTGCCATCACGAGGCGCTGACCCCGTACGGCGGGTGCCGTCTTTGTGCTGTTGAGGTGACCCGGGACGGCGCAACACAGATTGTATCTTCCTGCTCCTATGAAGCGGCTGAGGGTATCGATGTTACAACAGACACGCAGCGGGTGCAGGAAATCAGAAAATTCATAGTTGAGCTGCTGCTTGCCGAAGCGCCCGGCGCGGCGGTGCTCCAGGACCTGGCCCAGGAGCTTGGTGTGGTGCAGCCGGCCCGGTTCGAGCCGAGAAACGAGCTGTGTGTTGCCTGCGGGCTGTGCGTGAGAGCGTGCCGTGAAATTGTCGGGGTGAGTGCCATAGATTTTGCAAAGCGGGGCTATGAGAAGACGGCCGCCTCACCGTTTTTTGAACGATCGGATGAGTGCATCGGCTGCGGTACCTGCGTTGCTATCTGTCCCACCGGGGCAATCAGCATGCAGGACATTGCCGAGGGCGAAACCGGGACCGTCCCGGACGGCGAAACGGTAAACGGCCCCGCCAGGATAATGGAAAACTGGAAAGTGGGACTTCAGGTGAAGCGGTGCGCCAAATGCGGAGAACCGTTTGCGCCCCAGTTCCAGCTCGATCATATTACCAAGCAGGCGTCCCTGCCGCCGGACTTTTTTGACGTGTGCCGGAACTGCCGGGCGTAACGCATGCAAAAATAACTGCGTGGAAATAAAAAACTAAACGCTGGTATATAACCTATGAAAGTAAACCGTGAAATATGTGTTGGGTGCGGGTCCTGTGTTAATCTCTGTCCCCGTCTGGCGATTCGTTTTATCGATGACAAGTCGTTTATCGACCAGGAGTCATGTATCGAGTGCGGGACCTGCAGGGCCGGATGCGGTGTTGATGCAATCACTGCGGATTGCAGATTCCCGGACGTTATGTTTCTTAACTTCACCAGCGATCCGTTTGGGGAACGGGACAGGCCGTAAGTCTGCCCCTGACCGGTGAAGCTTATTTTGTGTTGAAGGAGCGCCGAGAATGAAGAGCATGTATGATTTTGTCGTAATTGGTGCAGGCCCTGCCGGCCTGATGATTGCCAAGGAGCTGTCTGCCGCCGGGCAGGATGTGCTGATTGTCGACTACAAGAAAGAGATCTCCAAAGTAAACCGCTCGTGCTGCACCATGCTGATCAACGAGCCGAACTGCCACGGTGAGACGGCCCGAATCGTCGACAACAACCTCTATTTTGAAAAGAACGATTTCACGGTGAAATACACCGGTAAATTCGTAAAAATGGTCAAAAGCTCCCGGCTCTCTCCCGGTGGGAAAAAGCTTACCATGGTAAACCACGAGGAGGGTGTCTGCCACCCCTACACCAAGGAGGTGATACTCAGGGACCTGCTGGCGGCGGCCGTTGCCAACGGGACCGACGTGCTCACCGAAATGGCGGGCATCAGGGCCGAGAATGTCAACGGCGGTGTCAAAGTGGTGCTGCGTGGCTCGCGTTCACGCACCCTCAAGGAAGTCCGGTGCAAAATGGCCTTTGCCGCTGACGGCGTTAACTCACAGATCGTTCGGGGCCTTGAACTGTTTAAAACGAGAAAATACATCGGCTCATTTCGTGTGGCGTCGTATTTTCTGGACAATGTCGACTACCCGTACTGGGATTCCTGGATAACCTGTGTGGGCAAGGGGCACACCCCGTGGAAAGCCGGTCAGGTGTACATGATACCCAAGTATCACCCTGATGCACAGGAAGGCGACAAACCTATTCTTGATGCCTTCTGCGGCACGCCGGCAGGCCTGCCCGCACAAAAGGCACTTGACTGGTTCCTGCGCAGCGGCCCATTTAATGAATGGTTCCGCCATGCCGAAATAGTGCATAAAATGGCGTGCGTGCTGAATTTCTACACCTGCATCATGCACCCCGTTGAAGGCAACATCGTTGTGGTGGGCGATGCCGCGTCATTTATCGAAACCTACTGCCAGTCAGCAATGGTATACGGCTACCGTGCCGCACATGCCGCCCTTGCCACCCTTGAAACGGGCAAAGGTCTGGATGACTACGCCCAGTACTGGCGCGATACCTTTGAGTACTGCTGGCCCGGTGAAATCGATAAAGCATTGCAGGGGTTCGGCCTGCACAAGCTTGATGATGAGGAGCTGGACTACATTTTCAGCCTCACCGACAACGAGGAATATTTCGGGTATGTGAGCGAAAACACCGCCCCTGATGTCATGAAGAAGGGCATCATGAGCCATATTGACCAGATACGCAAAGAGCGGCCCGAAACAGCCCAAAAAATTATGCAGCACTGGAAGTCTTCTGCCGAAGATATTGTTTCATAGGAAGTAAACAACTGGGCTCGAAGAGCCCGGCTTTGGATTACGGCCAGAGGCCGAAAGCCAAAGATCACTGCCAATGGGTTGTTTACTTTTGCCTCCCCGTGCGGAGCACGGGGTTTCCGGCAATCAATCACATTCGCTGTGAATAGAACGCGGTAAAAAAAGGGGTTGATAAAACCCCTTTTTTACGTAATGCGGGAGGGGCAAAGGAAATGTGCTTATTGTAGCTTCCCGGGCGACGGGCTTTCCCACCTGAAAAAATCATGTTATAATAAAAAAGACCATACATTACCCATATCATTACACAAAAAATGTAAGGAAAACGGTACTATGTGTTGTGTATGGGAAGAGTGAAACTGTGTGCTTGTAGCGCAACAACTATGTGACCGCAAAGGTCATTGGTATATAAAAACCAGAACAACACCTTTTTTAATCAATGCATCACGGGAGGTATTATGCAGCGTAAAAAACACACACTACTGTTACTTATCCTGTTGCTTTTCGCACTTCCTTTTATTATGGGCCAATCCTGCATGGAAAAGGAAAAAGTCGGCGTCATCTTTGTCATCCACGGCGGGTTTGAGAACTATCATTCCCAGCACCTGTGGGACGCTTCGGTCCACATGTTCGGCTATGACCCCAACCACATGGTGTACCAGATGGTTGTCTGGAACCCCGACTTCTGGGGCATGGTTCTCAGTGCGGGAAACGCCCCCAAGGAGGTCGGCAAGTATTCCTTTGAATATGAAGTGCTCGGCGGCAAGGACATGTATATGAACATTTCCGATCAAACCCTCGCATCCCTGGAGCAGGAGCTGAACAGCAGCTTTACCAATTACGAGTTTGTTTTTGACTATGCAGCCTGGATGTCACCGGAACGGATAGAACACCACCCCTATCCCCGCTACCTGTACACCCCGCCGGCGGACGTGGTAAACGGGGTTACCCTGACCTACTGCGGTGAGAGTGACGCGGACGGTCCCTGGGAAGACTGCGACCCCGAGCGCTACAACGTTGACGGGCCCATCGACCGTCTCCTTGCTGAAGGGGTGGAAAAAATCGTTGTTATGGACTGGACAATGGGGGGGCCCCGGTTTTTCAAGACCTATGACGTCGTCCAGTTCCTCAAGAAAGCCCTTGCAGACAACGGGGCCTCTGATATTCCTTTTATCTGGGCAAACGATCCCAACAACCTGATGGAGCGCTCATACCCCACAGACCCGGCGGGGTGGACGTACGACCTTGAAGAGCCGGAAGTGGACCCCAGCATTCCGCTGGAGGGCAATGCCAATCCGGTTGCAGAAGACGAGGATGTGGCCATGCTGCATGTCGAGGCCATTGAAGAGGCCATGTCCGACAGTGTTTCCGATGCCGACACCGGCATACTTATTCTCAATCATGCCACCCGGGAGTGGAACCAGCTCTTTGATCCCAAAATCGATGATACACTCGTAATAAACAAGAACATTAAGAGCCTGATGCTGTCGCGCCATCCCGACATCGACCCGGACAATATCATCGGCGCGTATATGGGCGTTAAGGAGTTGAACCCCGAAACCGGCCTGGTTGAGCGCACCAGGCAAATGCGCGGCGAAAACCTGGGCCATGCGTACCTTTATGAGGTGCTCCCCCACTCGCTGCCCGGGGAAGAATGGGGCTACCTGTACTGGGATGCCCTTGAATATCTGAAAGACCGCGGGGTACAGCATATCGTCATCGATTTTACCCAGATCGTTGCCAACTCGGTGCTCAACCTTGTTGAGCAGCACAACCAGATCGCCAAGGAGATCGGCTATAAAACCTGGACCGGATGGGGAACTCCCGATTATGAAACATATCCCGGTAATGACGGCTATCCCTTTGCCGAGTACTGGGGCAACTGGGTTGACACCGACTGCGGCGGTGAGGAATGCTGCTTTGAGATGGGCGGCTGTGCCGACGGAAGGCCCTATCCTCCGCCAAGGCAGGCCCCCCTTACCTCCAAAACCGATGATCTTGATCCCTGGCTGGCATATGATGTGTGCGAATACGGTCATCTCGGCTATGATCCCGAGCTCGGCCCGCCTGATCCCAACGCACCGGTCCAGGACCAGTATACCGGGACATGGACATACTATGATCCGCCTGACAACGACCCGGCCGTAGCCAAGCTTCTTGCCAAGCACGTACTGCAGGCACTGGAAGAACTTGAGTAATAGATTTTTGCCGTTAATATTCACAGGGGAGGTATATTATGACTGACCTATCTCGCAGAGATTTCAGCAAGCGGACCATGCTCTTATCATGCCTGTCGGTCCTGGCATTGCCGGGTACGGCCGCTGCTGCGGCCGGAGCCGGGGCAGGGTTCCTTGACAAAGTAAAAAACGACGAGTTTCTCAAAAGGGACGATATCGGCTATGCCATAAAATCCCTGTATCAGAGCTATAACTGCACAACCCCCTATCCCCACAAGTTCAATGAAGTCCTGACAAAGTGGCAGATGAGAAGCCTCCAGTTCTTCATTGACAAAGGCCTGGAAAAGGAGCAGGTTGCACACTATATTGAAACCATGGATCCCCTGCTCCAGCGGATAAAACAGCAGGTGGAAAAGGAGGGGAGCGAAAAGGCCCTCTACGGCATGTTTGAAGGCACCTCCTGCGGCTATCAGCTCTTTGAGCGCATTAATGTTAAAAAGGGAAAGCGTTTTTTTCCCTGTCCGTACAAAGGGCTGCTTGTAGAATGTAAAAAATACCTGGGTACCTTTAAGATTGAATGGCAGGACATCTGCAACAAGTGGTGCATGCCCGTCTGGAACGGATTTGCAGACAGAATCGGTGTTGAAATTGCCATTAAACCGGGCAAACGATGTTCGGTAAAACTGGTACAACCGGAAACCAAAAAGTCGGAGGGGTAACAAGCATGGAAAATCAGAAAACATGTCAAGGCACATGCCAGAATATCTGCACACCGGATTGCCCCGGCGATCACGAAACAGACATGAACCGCAGGGATTTTGGAAAAAAGGCAACCGCTGTGGGTGTGTTGTCCGCCCTTTCCCTGTTCACCGCCCCCCAGGCCGCCCTGGCGTGGATGGACGGTAATGTCCTTGAACGCAGGGACCTCGGCGCTGCCTTTAAGGCGCTGATCAGGACATACAGTGATACAACCCCCTACCCCCACAAATTCAACGATGCGCTGGTAAAATCCCAGCTGCGGGACCTTGATTTTGCCGTCAGGAAAGGGGTTGACAAGGAGTTCGCCCATCATTATGTCCTCACCCTCGGGACCTTAATAAACAAGTATATCAAAAAAGGCGTGGTAAAATTCGGCAAGGACACGTTCCTCTGGGGAATTTTCGAGCGCACAAGCTGCTCCTATCAGCTGTATGAACGCATTGATATCAAGGAAGGCGTCCGCACCGTTCCCTGCCCGTTCAAACCGATACTCGATCACATACACAAAAGTATGGGAACGTACAAAATTACCTGGGATGATGTTCACAATAAATGGTGCATCCCGGTATGGACCGGTTTTGCGGACTCTTGCGGCGTCAAGTTAAAGGTTGAGCCCGGCGAAACCTGCACCGTGAAAGTGATTTAGGGATGCTTCCCGCCTACAAGGCGGGGCATCCCGGTACTTACATTTTATAATTAGATACGTGCCGTTTGACCCCGATTACAAAGCGGGGCTTTCGCGGCACATTCCGGTAAAACGTTATTCACTCTATGCGCAAGCAGTTGGGCGCGGCACTGTGTAAATATTTTTTTTGGTAGTCTATGCCGCTTCACAGGTTATTTCACATTATACTGTTTATTGTTGCATTCAGCTACATAACCAACTGCCCCAAGGCCCGCAGCCTGGTTCATCAAAGGGTGGATGTAATTATCACAAACTGTGGGGCCGCGGAAATGTTTCACAATGGTGTTAAGCAACATCCCGGCTTTTCTTCTTTTAAAACAGCGGGCAGCGTTGCACGCGATACACATCATAAAACGGTCATCCACGAGACAGCCGGACTGTTTGCACGGGCAACCCGTGTCAGCAACCTGACCCACATCATCACACAACGGCTCATTCTATAAAATTTTTTTATTGCCTGCATCCGCATCAGCGTTTATTATGCATACGGAAGCAAACGACCGACCCCGTAGGGGACGGCTTTGTTGTGCGGTCCCGCTATAGCGGGATTTCCTTGTGCATCCCCGTGCGGAGCACGGGGTTTTGCTTACAATACATTTCCCCGGCCCTGTTTCATCCGGGGCGGTACCACATAACACAAAGGGAGGAGAATAAAGGTCATGGTTTTTTTAATTATCCTTTTATTGGTAATAATCACCCCTGTCGTCGTCTTTTTTATTTTATACAAAACCAAAAACAAGCGGCTCGAGCCCGACTATTATGAGCAGTATAAGGCACAGGACACCGTCCCTGACGGGAAGGTCGGCGTTTTTGTGACCGGGCTGATAATGACCGAGGATATGGATGATTCGTTTTTCTATAACATTACAAAAAAGATATTCAATGCCATTATACCCTGGCCGTTCAGGGAGTTCTCAAAAATGGACAAGGGCGTGGCCCTGCTTGATCCGGTCAGGTACCACGAGCATGAAGAGTTCACGCCCACAAACCTGGTTGACCCTTTCGGCAGCGACAAGGACCTTGACGGTGAACCCTATATCGAGAAATACAAACAGGGCCAGGTAGAATGGAAGCCGCCGTCGAAAAGAATCTATCTCGACCACGGATACTTCCTGTATACCGGCCGCAAAGGCGGCATACCCTCCCTCAGCGGCAAAACGATCAACAAGGCCCGCATCTGGTACTACAGGGAAGGCATCAAAGAGGGGACCCTTCCCCACTGGAAAGAGTCCTTTAAGGTAATCGATACCGCGCTGGAAAAGCTCAGGGGAAAATACCAAAATATTGAATGCAGGGCGGAAACAAGCCTCCACTATTACGATATGAAACGGAAGATATACGAGCTGCTGGACACAGGATGCGACACAATCGTGCTCTCGGCCCCCATGGCCATATATTCCCATTTCGAGGAGTTCAATTCCAGTTTCAGGCACAGCGTTGAATATATCCATGAATGGGAAAAGCAGCACCCCGGAAAAAAGATTAAGATCATCATGGCCCCGCCCATGGGACACTTTCAGCCCATGCGCCAGGCATTTATCGATATGCTCAAAGACAGGCTCGACACCATCCCCGAAGGGTCCGATGTGCTGGTGGCCGTCACCGTGCACGGCATGCCCTGGGATCATTTCAGCTGGGAAGCATGGCTTGCGTTTGCCCCCGAATACCGGGATAAGCTCTTTGAGGACGTGAAAGAACTCCTGAAATCGTACAAACTCGGCCGCGCGGACGCTGTCATCTGCCAGGACGAGTTTGCCGACCCGATTTGGGACCCCAAAGAGAACTATCTTTCAACCAACCGTGCCTACCGGAACGCCATCAAGGACGGATACGACTATGCCATCGGGCTTCCCATCGAGTTTTTTGCCGAAAACTCCGATACCCTGTTTCACCACGCCCTGAAAAACTATCATGGTTTTAAGGACTATGATGTGTATGAGCAGATCAGCTATCCTGACTGGTCCGTACCCTATGTGCGTGAATTTCAGGAGGGAAAAACCAGGGTCATCTACAACGGCGTTCCTGTGGGTAAATATCAAAAACATGTTATAGAGGCCCTTTTCCAGTCACTTGATGCGGTGCTGGCTCGGCAGAAAAAGTAACAAACCCTGGAAAATTGTCTTTCCCCGAGAAACCGGGGGCTACCCCCCGGTTTCTTTTACCACTGCAATAAAAAAGCTTGATCTTTCTCGCAGTATTGATAACATTATAAATATAACTATTACATATGTAAACAAATCCCCATGCACAATAGTGTGGAACACATGCCTGTCTATCGATTCTTTACCATACTCCTTTTTATAGCCGCTTTCACCTGCCTGTTAATGTGTCCTGCAGCCCACGCGTTGTGTGACGGGTATATCGACTACAGCAATTTCCTCAACAGTTCCGACAGCACTGAAATAAAAAAGAAAATTCTCAAGGAAGCCGACCCGCTTTCTTTTATGGCTGCCGCAACCGACGGCACCCGTGATTACTACACCTTTTTCGATCCGGAAAGCGCTCTTCACACAAAAAATTCCTTTACCTCACCCCTCATCATTGCCTGGCTTGCTACCATCCGCCTTACCCTATGATCAACTTTTTTTCTGCAGCGCCGGCATACCGACTTTCTTAATGTATGTACTGTTGTTAAACGCTCGTGTATCCCCCGCTTAAAAAATCCTACGGCATGCCCGCTGATTACTATACATACGGTTTTATAGTAAATCTGTTTTTTAATAGTTTTAAAAACACCGGCTAAAAAGGAGGAACAAACGTGGCTAAACAAAAAGTAATTACCCTTAAATCACTATTCTATACTGCCGTGTCCCTGGTGTGGATATTCGGGCTGTCTGCAATAGGCCACATCACGATGGTATTGATCGAAAGATACAACCCGGCGTACAAGTTTACCTTTGGCTGGCAGATGGCAGTCGGCGGCTTTATTATCATTTACATGACCCGCTGGCTGAAGACCGACGGCTGGCAAAGCTTCTGGGGCACCCTCGGCGGGCTGGGGCTGTGGTTTGCCTTTGAGTACAGCCTCATGTACGGCGGCGAGCGCATGGGCGTCTGCTATACCTGGAACGGTTCCTATCCAGAATACCGCCTGATGAAATGGACCTTCATGCTGCTGATCATGGTCTTCACCTACCTGTTGTACCAGGAGAGCGTGCGCTGCAACTTCATCTTTTTCCTGCGCAGGACCTTCAGGCTGATGCGCACCAAGGCCATTGCCACGGGAAAAATCGGCAACTACGGACCCCGCACCGCGTTTGAGTACATCATGGTCACCTGGACCTTCTATGTGCTGCTGATGATCGCCTATGACCCGGAGCTGTGCGGCCCCTATTCCTGGTTTACCTATATCATGTTCTTTTTATCTTTTTCCGTCTTCTTCTACCTGTGTTACAAGCTCCTGGGCTACGGCAAGTTCGGCCCCAACCTGCGCTATGCCATTCCCACGGTGACCATACTGTGGAACGATGTGGAAATACTTGCCAAATGGGGAATGCTCAAGGAGCCGTGGGTCCACATAAACTGGCCCATCATGTCGGTGATTATCGCCGGCTTTGCCATTTCCACCTATCTCATTGTCAGGGACCTGCGCAGCAAAAAACAGGAGATGATCGAATCAAAAGACGTCACATAGTAAGCAAACGAAAAGGAGGTTACCATGAAATATGGAAAAATATCGTTCATCATAATGATAAGCCTGCTGTTGACAGGCACCACCCTGGCGGAGGAAAAATCAACCAAGCAAAAGTACGCTGACAAAACAAAGGCCATGGAGGAAACGTTTTTTGCGGCTTCCAAGGCGGGTGAAACCATCAAGGGCGTCTTCATTGAAGGAAACTCGTTCTTTAACGGGACCACACGGCCCCAGGACAAGCCCTTCGGTGAACCCTATACCGAGCAAGAGCAATATGCCGCTAAACAGAGCGCAGAGCGCAACAGTAAGATTTTCCTGCTGGCCGAGGACGGCACCCTCTATTACCCGTGCCCTGAAAAAGGTGACCGGGTCACCCAGAGCGAACAGGTTCACCGCATTCCCCGTGTACTCACCGAAAAGCAGAAAAAAGAGGGCCTTTTTACCTGGTCGACCCAGCCCCCCCTGGTAGGCCGCACCGTTGAGGTATACGGAACAGTGTACCCCGGCTATGCGGGTGTCAAGGGCATCCATATCAAGTACATTGCCTTTGAAGGTGAATATATTGTCGGGAAAAATGACTAAACGTTTCGTTTTACGAGCATGCGGATTATAAGAACACGGTGTCACCGTTGAGCTGTTTGTTACACACATCGGTAAATTTCCGCTCCTGAAGGAGAAATATAGTAGTTATGCTTGAAACAAAATCAAATAAACTCATGAAACCGTTGGCTGTTGCGGCATTTCTTGTCCTCATGGTCTCTGCTTTCCAGACCCTGTATTTCAACGATGCCGGCGCTGAATCATCAGCTCTGCAAACAGTCTCGCAGACAAAAAATACCCAAAATCTTGTTACCTATTACTCCCGGTCGGGAACGACCAGGATGGTAGCATTGGAGCTTCAAAACCTGGTGTCCGGCGATGTCTGTGAAGTCACCTCAAAGGCCGACCGGTCGGGACTGGGTGTTGTCACCTGCGTGCTTGACCAGCTTTTAAACCGGGACGATGAAAATGCCCCGGTCACGAAAGATATGCGGCAGTACCGTACCATTGTTGTTGTCACACCCGTATGGATACAGAAGATGGCTTCTCCCATGAGAACCTTTCTCAAGAAACAGAACCTGCAGGGTAAAGAGGTATACCTCTTTCTCACCTATAACGGGCACCTGTCTGAAGAAAAGGAAAAAGCCATTGCTGATGAGGTGACGGCCGGCGGCATAAAACTGAAAAAAGTGTTCAAGATTGTGACCAAAGAAAGGACAAAAGCCGACATAAAAAAAGAGCTCGCGGAAAAGCTTGCCGCAATACTGGCACTGCAGCAACAAAGTAAAAATATTTGAGCATACCATACCGAACGCTCATGAAGAAGACCACTGCAGGCACTGCAGTGGTCTTCTTGTTTGCAGACAGGTAAGAAGCAAAAAAAACCTTGACAACAGGTTATGTTTATAATATTTATATTTATAACTTTTATAAACATAAGCATTAACGGGTGAGTTCAATTACATGTTTATACCGCGCCATAAAGTGTTTCATAATATACTGTTTTTGCTTATTTTTTCAAAATTTGTTTTCTGTCACCTTACCGATGCATCCGAGTGCCTTGGGTGTGATAATATTGTGCACAGTGTTGCCATAAAGGCAGCTGAAAAGAATACCAAGGACCACACAACGTTTCCACCGGCAAACATGTCTCACTGTTCTGCCTGGAGCAGTGGGGACACCATCAAATGCCTGCAGAGTTTTTTCGCTGTTTCTTCATTACATTGCACATACCATTTTTCACTTCTTACCAGCACTCATCTGCTTCTATGATCCCCGCAGTGCAGATTTCTGCATCTTGTTCCAGAGTATACTAGAATAAAAAACGTTATTTTTGCGGAGGATTATGCCATGTCAATCAAAAAAACAGAAAAAACAAATGGTGTTGTTCATTCAATTATTGCAATAAGCTTTCTTTTTGCACTGCTCTGTGTGCTTATAATGCCCCACGCAATTTCCCATGCTGCGGGCAATCCGTTTGATAAGGGAAAAACCCTGGTTGTGTACTATTCCCGTTCCGGTAAAAGCAGAATTGTCGGCGAAGTGATACAAAAAAAACTGAGTGCCGATCTGCTTGAAATCAAGGACAAAAAGGACCGGTCCGGCACATGGGGATTCATGGTTGCCGCGTATGACTCAATGTTCGACAAAGATACCGAAATTGAACCGGCCAACCCTGATTTCTCAGACTATTCGACCATTTTCCTCGTCAGCCCTATCTGGAACTGGAAGCTTGCGGTACCCATGCGCACCCTTCTGAAAAACAACCGTTTTAACGACAAAAAGCTGGTGGTCGTGACAACGGCAAACATCGACATAAAGAAATACGAACAATACGGTGATGACGGCCCGTTTATCAAAAGATTTTTACGGGACTATCTTAGAAAAAGCAGCAAACAGATGCGCGCACTTGCAGTGAATTCCGGCGCCGAAATAGTGGACCACTTTCACATTGAAACCAAAGGTCTCAGCAAAGAACAACTGGAGCACATTACCCTGTCCGGTATATACTCCCGGATTCAGACAAAATCGTTCCTTGCCTCGTTATAGTAATGCGGAACAATCAGGGAAAGGACGCGTTGGAAAAAAGTCATTGCGAGCCACAGGCGACCAGTCCTCCGTAGCCCCGCTGTTGCGGGGCGGAGGGTGAAAGCAATCTCACAGCATATCAAAAACGTTGGAGATTGCCGTCCCGCCGTGGCGGGACTCCTCGCAATGACGGATCTATATCCATTTGTCATCATGCGCGGAGCTTTAATGAGGTCTATAGTAATTTGTGAACTGCTAGGGACCCGTGGGGAGCATGGGCTTTCCGGCTAACAATGACGATGTCCCCTGTAGCCGTCTTTTATCTGACGGGCGGTTGGGTATATTGAATGTCGGCAGCAGGGTAAACGGCAACGGCTGCCTTGCCGTTTACCGCGCCCTTTAAAACATCGAGGACATCACCCCACCTGCTCATAAAGATAACCTTCTCTGTTTCCTCAATATAGTCACGTCCGGCCACATCAGCATACTCAGAATAAACCAGCACGCGGTCAATGTTATCAGGAACAGCAACCTTCATGCTCATTGCTCCGCCGGTGTGCCGGCCGAATGTTCCCAGCAGATAGTGGGCAACCTGTCCTTCAGGTGCATTGGCAATCAGCACAACACTGCTTCTTTTTCGACGTGCAGCACCAAAAGCAGTACGTAACCCCACGGCAATTGCTTCACTGGCCTTAGCAAACGCATTGGCAATAATGATATCTTCATCTTTGGGCCCGGAAGTGAGATAGTGCTCTTTGGCCTTGCCCACAGCTTCGGTAAACGTCGGCAGAAGTGCACCGGCAAAAACAGAAACTGTTTCCCCCCACTGATTGACCATGCAGTTAATCAGCACATCAAGCCCGGCCATGGTTGCGGCCTCTTCAATGTCCATTCGGACAGGATTGTTATCATAATTTCCCATGCCAATCACCGGGTTATCCTGATGGTTGAGTGCATCCTGTAATGCCATACGATGGTTGTGCTCGATTGCCGCTTGGGATGCAACACCCGGGAGTATTATTTTCCCACCGCCGCCGAATCCAGTGGCAGGATGCGGAGCAACCATGCCAATGGCAATCTTAAAATCACATTTCATCACTTCTTCATTAATATATACGTTTGTTTTATACGTTCCGGTTGTTCCAACATAGGTCCCTCGAGAAAAAGCATTATGGTTATAGACAGGAAACCGGTCAAGCACGGCTGCACCCAGCTTCTTTTCAAAGTCCAGACGGTTGTGGGCACCATGACTGCCAAGGGCACAGACAAACCGGATGTTTTTATCGGGGATGCCGGCCGCTGCCAGTTCTTCCAGAACAAACGGCACAATTTCAGCAGCACGGGTAACACGGGTCATATCGTCAAAAATAATAACCACTTCCTTTTTATTCCTGGCAAGTTTCCTGATGGGGGGGATGCCAATGGGACAGGCAAGGGCCGACTGAATTTCTTCCTGTTTCAGGGCCGGCTTGTCCGCCCCGGCCATGGGGTAACAGGTTACTTTCCACTGATCAGGCAGGGACAGCCTCAGTTCTCCGGTGGCGTGCCAGGGTAATTGGGGCAAGGTAATTATGTTCATGGGGACGAATATACAGACAATGTAGTTTGTGTTACGGCAAAATAACTTTGCCGGGATTCAGTATTCCCTGTGGATCAAGGGTCTGTTTCAGTGTGCGCATTAAAGAAAGTTCGCTTGCTGTCCTGCTGTAATGAAGGTGCTCGCGTTTTTCCCGACCGATTCCATGTTCTGCAGAGATAGATCCTTTTCGTGACTGAAGCGAAGCATAGACCACCTCCTCAACCTTACTGCGCTCTGAAGGCGCATCACTTCCCACTGATATGAAAATATGGATATTGCCGTCCCCCAAATGGCCCATAACAAGAAAACGGCAATTCGGCCATTGCGCCTTGATTTTTCCTCGGACTTCCTCCACATAACCGTCCATCTCCCCTATCGCCAAACTGACATCAAAGGCAAAGAGCGGTTGCAGAGAAGGAAGCACGTCAACATTTTCCCGGATGGCCCACAAATCACCACGCTCGGCCCCGGACTTTGCAACCACAGCGTCCGCAACCAGACCGTTCGCTATGGCATCGGTTAAAACCTGCTGAAACCGCGCTGCATCCGACTCCTGCTCTGATCCCGTTGCTTCAATAAGCACATAGTAGGAATGCTCCCACCCCAACGGCACCTGGGTCCTGCCCGGGGCAGGACTGACAACCCGGTAAAAACTGTTCCACATTACTTCAAACGCGCTGAGGTTGCCGCCCAGAGAATGGTCCATGGCTTTAAGCAGTCGAACCAGGCTATTAAAATTACTCACTGCGGCCAATGCAGTGTTTTGGGTATGCATCAGGGGCCGCAGCCTGAGTACTGCCCGGGTAATGATACCCAACGTACCCTCGCTGCCGATAAAAAGCTGTTTTATGTCATAGCCGGCATTGTTTTTAATTGCTTTGCCCAGCGAAGAAACAACGGTTCCATCCGCAAGCACTGCTTCTATTCCCATAATTTGTTCACGGGTCATTCCGTACCGGATAACCCTGTTGCCACCGGCATTGGTTGCAATAATACCGCCAATGGTTGCGCTACCGCGAACCGTAAAGTCAACGGCAAACATAAGCCCGGAAGCCTCTGCTTCCTCCTGAACAGTCTGTAACGGAATGCCGGCCTGCACAATCATAGAGCGGTTGGCCTCATCAAGCTCTTCAATGCCGGCCATGCGTTCAAGTGACAGCACAATTTCATTTATTTTTGACAAGCTACCGCCGACAACACTTGTTTGACCGCCCTGGGGAACAACCGGCTGACCAGCCGTGTGGCAAATACGCAGAACTGCTGAGACCTCGTCCGTTGTTCGGGGACAAACAATCGCAGCTGCTTCACAGGACCCACCGGCCCAGGATGCCTGCCGCAGAGCAACGTCCTCACCGAGCAGCACCCCCCGGCTGTCTAAAACCTTCTGGAGCTCGATGATAACACCATTCATAGGTTCAGCCCCTGCTTTGTCCATTACTGTTCGATAATTTTATTCAGCCGCTCAAACTCTTTTTTCGACGGTGTAAGTTTTGTTCCCAGTTTTCCTACGCGGCTCTCAATCATCGTACTAAACAATAAGAACTGAGGGGTAAGCCTGGTAAACACAACTTCTTCAAAAAGCTGTTCTCCCAGTTCTGTCAGATAATAATATTTCCGTTTAGCACCCATATTTGATTTTTGCATATAGCTGTCAACAATTCCTTTCTCTTCCAGTTTTCTGAAATTCTGATAGATGATGTTTTGCCGCACTCGGTATTCCTCCTTTTCCAGAGCAGCCATTTTTTTCTGGACCTCAAGTGGATAGTGGGGTCGTATTTTTAGAAAAAAGAGTATAACATAGGGCAGCAACGCCCTTTTAAGATCAGTGTTAAGTTGATTAATATGTTTTTTTATGACTTTTTTTTGCATCTGTTTGCTTGCTTTTTTTGCAGGTTTTTTGTCCGTCATGAATAGAGACTCCTTTGGTAGGCTATCAATAGTATTCTTTGTCAATAGAAAACAGTTGATGCTATGCTACCGGCAAAGCATTGTTGTTGGAAACCCTGCCCTGATACAGTCTCTAAAGACCACCTCAAGAGGAGTTGCCTGCATCGTTTGAAGTTTTTGCAGGATATCCGGCCGTTCCTGAGAAACTGCGGGCATGATCTCTGCCATAGCCTCACCAACCATCTTGGGGGTCTCATAGGGATCAAGAAAACCATTGAGCGTCCTGGTTATTTTACTGAAAAGAAAGTCCATATCATCCGGTGTCAGACAGTAGGGCATTACTACATTTTTAATAATATCCCGATAGTCATATTTTTTAATGACTTCATTGTGCCACCATTCAAGATAATCACGAACGCCTGTACGTGAAATGTCCCCCTCAACCAGGGCGCAGGTAATTGAATTTGCTGCTTTCCAGCCGCTGATAATTGCTCCGGTCATTTCAGCTTCCATACACCATACTGCATCCGATATGAGTATAACCTGATCTTTGTACGGATCTTCAATATGGGCGTACATGCTTCCCACAATGGCCAGGCAACGCTTTTTTTCAGCTCGTTTAAACCAGGAAGCAAAAGGCCCCTGTGAAATAAATCTTTCAAAAGCTCCGGCAAGATCAGCTTCCGGATGCATACAGCCAAGCATCACAAGATGTTCATCGGGAACCGAGCGAGGTGTCATCCAGATTCTCATGGGCGTTTTTTCATTGAGAAAAAACTGCATCAGCGCGTATTTCTCCGGTGGCTCGACCCCGACCATTTCATAGCCAAGTGTTGTGGGTGTGCCAAAAAATTTTCTGTTTTCATTTAATCCCAGCGTTGTGGCGATACGCGAGGATCGCCCATCGGCAGCAATAACAAATGTCCCGCTAAAAGAGGCCCCTTCACGGGTCAACACGGTCACACGTCCCTTGTCCTGTCGGGTTCCAATTACATTGTATGGGTTAAACACATCAACCCCGCACTTTTGCGCTTCGCGCAAAAGGCCCTTCAAAAATATTTCCTTGTGGTACACAGCGCTTATCCTGCCCTGCTCACCTTTTGCCTCGTTTTCCGTATAGTCTCCCAGCTGAATTTTCTTGCCTGTGTGTGATAAAATCGACCATGCATAAAAATCCTGGTGCGGCCCGTCATAATTAACAGAAAAACCATACCGGGGAAAGCTGAACCGTTTTTGCTCCGGGTTAAGCAAAACGCGCTCCTCCAGATATTTTCCGGTAAGTGTTACCACCATCATGCTGCATGCCCGGTTAATGTCAGTAATGACATCCTTTCTTTCGATCAGAGCAACTTTCAGACCATGCTCACCGGCTGTTTTAGCTGCCATCAGCCCTGCGGGACCGGCGCCAACAATAACAACATCATATTTTTTCGGCATAACGCTTATCACCTCAAATTTTTATATATAGTTATTTCTCAGTTTAACGTCATCCTGATGTTTCTGAAGAGCACGCAAAGCGGCGGAAGAGACATGCAAAGACCTTTTCATCATAAACATACGTTAAAGATCATCGCGTTGTACCATCTCGGTGTACTACTACATAAACCGTTATAATATTAACTCAGTGTGAATTATTTTATTGTATTACCACGTGAGTTTACGGCACCCCACTATATTCGTTGTGCAAATGGTCTTTAATGCCGTATTGTTGGTAAATAATTAACTTATTTCGGGAGCATTCACGGGGCACAGCTTGACGCAGGTGCCACACTCTGTACAGGTTTCCTGGTCGATGCTCACCACATCATTGAACATACTGACAGCAATGACCGGGCACATATCAATACACCCGCCGCATCCGGTACAAAGATCAGAATCTATTGATACCATTTTCGTTCTCCGCTGTTGTTTTTTGTATTGACAAAGCTTAAATTAATTTCTAGTATTACCTTCTGGATATAATACTAAACATTCCTGTGTTAATGTCAATGAGTTATTTTAATTTAACTCTTTATAACTAATTAATATAGCATTTAATTTTTATGTTATCATTTTTTTTAAAAAATCTTAGTATAACCTTCTCAAGATATTACTAGACATTTGTGTGTAATATTAAACTGCAAGCCGGGCATTGATTTGATAAATCACAGCATAAAATTATTTTAAAATTCCATGATTCCCGCAAGAAGAAAGGAAGCCCTGTGAAAAAAGCATATGATCTTATTGTTGTCGGTGCAGGTCCGGCAGGTTTGTCCTCTGCCGTAACAGCAGCACAGGAAGGTCTTGAGGTTGCACTTGTCGAGCGCAAAACAAAAATTACGGCAATTAAAAGGTCCTGCTGTTCGGCACTGATCAACGAACCAGGCACTCACGCAGAGTTCGTAACCCTGGAAAATAACAAAATAAAATTTCATCGTACTGATTTTTCAGTACCCTATGACGGCCCTTCCATACCCCTGCAGCAGTGTATCAAGTTTTCTCCCAACGGAAACAAACTCGTGGTTGCTCGAGACGAAAACCCTGTTGCTGTTGCATTAAACAAGACCTGTTTGCTTGGCGGTCTGTTACGTAAAGCCCGGGAACTGGGTGTTACCGTACTAAACGGAACACAGGCACTCAAAGCGGAGAACAGTGAGGACAGTGTTATAATTACGGTCCGGCAAAGCCGGGGTACTTTTAAAATGAATGCCAAAACGGCTATTGTGGCAGACGGCGTAAACTCTCGCCTGGTTGACAGCCTTGGTTTAAATACGGGCAGAAAGAAGTTTGGGGTGATGCAGGCAGTTTCCTATTACTTAAAAGATGTTGCGTGTCCTCACCCGCCGGCATGGATGGTTTTTGTGGGAAAAGGCCACGTGCCATCTGGAATGGGCCAGCTTTACCTTCTGCCAAAACCTCAAATAGACGGCTCATCCATCTATGAGTTAACCTGTGGGCAGCCCGCTGTGGGTGAGACCTCATTACGCGACGATTTGAAATGGTTTCTGGAACAAGGCACCTTTGCTCCCTGGTTTAAAAATATAAAGATTGTCAAACGTCTTTCTGCGCTGCTGACTTTTTTTACCCCCATCCCTGAACCAAGAGCAGGCCGGATACTTATTGTCGGTGATGCTGCCAGTTATATTGAAGTGTATAATCAGGGGGGGATCATGTACGGCCATGAAGCCGCACGAGCTGTTGCTGCTTTCTTGAAAACGGGAAGCGGTTTTGAAAACTATCTCCAATTCTGGAAAAAAACGTATGCCTACAACCAGCCCGGATCAATTGAAGCGGCAACACAGGCATTCGGTCTTCATGTACTGGCAGATGATGAACTGGACTATATTTTTGGCCTTACCGAAAACGAAGTCTACAAAGGCTATGTCAATGAACATTCATCAAAAGAGACTACCATGGGAGCAATCATGTCTCATATAGACCAGATCAGAAAAGACAGACCTGAACTTGCTGTAAAAATAGAAAAATTCGACCGGGTTTCAACAGAAGAGTTTTTGCAGGTTGACAAAAACAATTGAACTACCACCGTCTACAAGACGGTGGATTGAGTATCCCCGACGTTTCGGGACTGAAGAAAAAACGTAAACCCATAAAATGATCCTGAGGGCAAAACAATTTCAATAACCCCACGTCCCTTTTAGTAATCATTCTTCGCATGTCGAAGATCCCGTCTGCGGGGAAGGCGAGGGTTTTAAAGCCCGAAGGAGACAATAACAATATCCGTCAATCATAACCTAACATAAGGGAGAATTGCCATGGATATGAACGAATATTATAATGAAATTACAGAAAAAGCGTTAACCGGATATAAAAAAATCAACGGTACAGACCAGGTTGAAAACAAAAAATGGGAAATTCCGGTTGCGTCCTGGGAAATAAACGTTATTCGCGGTAACGTGTTTGAAAAAGCAACCGTTGCAGAAGTACGCATTCACACCAAACATCCGCGAACCGGGGAAGACACCCATTTTCATGCCTTGCAGTCCACGGTATATCCTGTTTCACCCCGGGTGCCTATTCTGATCTTTATTATAGAACACATGGTCGCACAGGATCATTTTTTCTCGGGAATGATGGATGTTATCCCGACAGTACGGATTGAGGAAGATATGGAATTCCTCAGCGAGGAGATGAAAAAAGTGACGACGAAACACGGCCAAGAATATGAACCGTTGCGCAAAAAAGGGCATGAAATTTTTAAGCTCCCCACCTGGGAAAAGCCCATAGGTGCAGGTGTGGGTATTCATAATCCCACGGACAAGGCACTGGTTGCAATGATTAAGGATGAGGGACGCATATGGCTCGATGCGTATTTGAAGGTTGTTGAAAAGAGGAAAGATGAATCTTACAGCCATGAAGACCTGAAAAACATGAACCATATTCGCTGTAATTTGCATGAATGGTATTATCTCGCTGATGAATCACTGCCGGCTGCCAACAACCTGGGTGTGCCTATGGAGGCAATTAACCTGATGATTGCTCCACCTACAATGCATTACTAATCAGCATATTTCCCCCTGGGAACGCAAAGATCAGGCCTTCGCAGCCGTGGCTGTTTTTTTGGTTTTCATCACCATGCTTTACAGAGGGGGACATAAGCGTTCGCCTTAAGGACATTTATATCAGTGCATACGGGCAGGCTGAAAAAAATTTTGCCCTGTAGCCAGTCTACGTGAAGTATCCTCTTCCTGCGTGCCAAAAAAACTATGCTGTATTTTCATATTCTGTTCCCGACCATGACCCGGCTGTAAAAATTTATCGAATCCTTTTTGGCAGAGAACGTGGTCTGGATTTCTTTTTTCCATGTTGATAAATGCATAGAAAGGTATCAATGAAACAAACCATCCCTGATCTTATCGTTAAAACACTGTCCATTCTTGGAGTTGACCGCCTGTTCCATGTTCCCGGCACTTCTGTTGCCTCCTTTTATAATAGTCTTGCGCTCCAGAAAAAGATACGACCCGTTCTTTTCAAACATGAGCAGGCAGCCTGTTTTGCAGCAGCGGGCTACACGCTTACCACAAACAGGACGGGCGTCTGCATGGTTATGTGCGGACCGGGTGTTACCAATGTGGTTTCCGCCCTTGCCGAGTCTTATTACCAGTCAATTCCACAGGTTATAATCACTGTTGATAACCCGCAAAAGAATCTCGGCCTGGAGGACTTTCATGAAGTTGATTCATTTTCCATGCTTGGGCCTGTTACAAAGAAGACCGTCATGCCTGAAAAAGCGGATGACGTTCAACAGGCAGTTGTTGAAGCGTACAGATGCGCCTCGGCGGGACGGCCCGGCCCGGTCTATCTTACTATCCCTGCCCATCTCATGGACCAGACAGCTGCAATGAAAAAAATAAAACCGGTTTCCAAGCCGCCCCGACCAACACTTTCCCAGGTAAAAAAAACTTTGCGGCTGATAAAAGCATCCCAAAATCCAATGATTTTTGCGGGAAGCGGTGTCATCCGAAGTAATGCGGAAAAAGAATTGGCCGAATTCATTAAGCTTAGTAACATACCGATAGTCACAACATTAGGTGGCAGAGGGGCTGTTTCCGAAACAAAACCGCTGGTTATGGGGATGCCGTCGTACACCTTTGACATGAGCTTCCTCAACAAATCCGATCTTTTTATTGTTCTGGGGACACGGCTTAATCCGGTTAACTTACGAATGGGGAAATTAAAGCTTCCTGAAAAGATGGTACAGGTTGACACCGATAACCCGAACCTGAAATACAAAAAAGCGGATGTTTATATGCAGTCTGATATAAAAGAATTTTTAACCCTCATTAACAATGAGATCAAAACATCCAAAAAATATACAAAGTCCTTAAAGAGCACACTTTATCAAACATTTAAAAGATCTTATCGAGAGTTCACCGCTGCCGACTATCAAAGGATTCGCAAGCAAACATCGAAATTTACTTCAAAAAAATTTCTGTTGGAACTGTCTTCATTTCTTGAAGAAACAGATGCCGCTTTGTTTACCGATTCAATCTGGCTGCCCTATTCCCATCTGCTGCCGCGCCTGAAAAAATCGCGGTCTTTCGCCTGCATGCGGTCCTTTGGTTGTCTCGGCTTTGCCCTTCCTGCGGCAATCGGTGCCTGTCTTGCAGACCGTCGAAGAAACGTTATCAGTCTCTCGGGTGACGGCGCTTTTCTTTTTAATTGCCAGGAACTTTCCACTGCAGCAACGTACGGGCTTAATAACTTTGTTCAGATTGTTTTAAACAACAGCGGGTTTGTTTCACTGCACAACATCGCAAAAAGCATGTTTCCCGAGCAGGATACCTACTATCTCTGGAATAAAATAGATTTCAACCAGCTTTCAGAATCTTTTGGTATACAAACCATTACTGTTGACGCTGCATCACAAGTAAGTACTGCGCTGACAAAAGCTTTCAATACAAAAAGGCCGTGCTTACTCAACATTATGACCGATGACCGGGAAGAAGTGAAAAAACCGTTCTGGGTAGAATCGTCTTGACCGGAATGTTTCGCAGAAATGCAACCGTTGCAGGAGAATCACCTGTACTACGGATGCGCGTTGACCTTGACAATTCTCTTGAGAATGACGCAGGGAGACAGGCACGGCAAAACGGCGCTGAAATAGTGGCTCACGTTCACATTGAAACCAAAGGTCTCAGCAAAGAACAACTGGAGCACATTACCCTGTCCGGTATATACTCCCGGATTCAGACAAAATCGTTCCTTGCCTCGTTATAGTGATGCGGAACAATCAGGAAAAGGACACGTTGGGAAAAAGGGGACCGCCGGCCCCCTTTTTTGTCGGCAGCAGGTATGGACCAACCCTGCCGAGCTTCAAGCAATGTTCAACACTGCGCAACCAGGGTATGTATAAAAGGAAACAACCGACCTCAATGGGTCGGCTTTAGTGTGCGGTCCCGCTATAGCGGGATTTCCTTTTGCCTCCCCCGCAATGCTGCGGGATCTAGGGACCCGTGGGGAGCATGGGGTTTCAATACGGTTTTCTCTCTCCAGAACAGCTAACTAGTTACAATAATTATACAAACTAATCATTTATGATTATTGCTATTATTATTCAATTTACTATATGCTAAATTGAAAGCTAAGGAAAAATGTCCATTTATTGTTGTAAGCGAAGCTTGTTTGTGTGTTTAATAAAATAATGTCATTTTTTATCATTTCGTTGACATATTTTTCAAGCAAGACTATTATTTTTACATACTTCCCCATATCGACAACTCCAAAAATTAAAAAATGGTTTAATAAACCACAAACAGAGCAAGGAAAAATCTATGAAGATATTTCTGGATAAAAAAATGTTTCCTGTGTTGACCTGTATTGTATCGGTATTGCTGTTCAGCGGATGTACGAAAGTGGAAAAGACCGTGCCGCAGAAATCGCCCTTCACGTTTGTTACGCCGTATCATCTGTTTAATGTACACTGCCCGGATAAAAACAATGCGTGGATTATCGGTTTCAACTCAACCATCATCCATACCCCTGACGGCGGCACGACCTGGGAACACCAGAAAAGCGGCACAAAGCTCAACCTCAGTGACGTGTGCTTTATAAATGATACGGTCGGCTGGATATCGGGCAGGCTCGGAACCATACTGCATACCCGGGACGGCGGCACAACCTGGACAAAGCAGCAGAACCCCAGGGACAAGCACCTTTTTGATATTTTCTTTATTGACCGGGAGTACGGCTGGGCGGTAGGCGATTTCGGGACCATTGTCCATACCGGTGACGGCGGCAAAACCTGGACCAGCCAGGGCAGCGGCGAGGACAGGATCTATAACGGTGTCTGGTTTGCAAACCGCAACCACGGATGGGTAGTGGGAGAATACGGCCTTATTTACCACACCACCAACAGCGGCGCAACATGGGAGCTCCAGGAATGTAAGGAGATCATCCCGGTTGTCGATGAAACCCAGTGGGAGCAGTTCCCCCCTTCACTGTACAGCGTTTATTTTACCGACAACAGCACCGGCTGGGCGTCGGGCATGGATGGAACCATTATCACAACGCACAACGGGGGCGCCCTGTGGGAAAAGGTCCCGAACCCTGCAGAGGCTGCGGAAGTAACCCTTTACAAAATCAGGATGAACGGACAAAAGGGGTGGGCAGTGGGCCTGAAAGGCTCATTCCTGCATTCGCAGGACGCGGGCAAAACATGGACGTTGTCATCAGACAGTATTAAAACAAAATTTATTCTCCGGGGGCTGGACTTTTTTGAAGCAGATACCGGCTATATCGTGGGCTCCCGCGGTACCATCTTAAAATCTGAAGACGGTGGCATGTCCTGGGCCATGCTCTCCGGGATACCGCTATCACATTAATACTAATGAAAGAAAGAATGCCATGAAAAAGTTTACAGACTTTATTATCCGGCGTCGGCTTCTGGTGCTGGCAGTTATCACGATAATCACCATCTTTTTTGGCTATTTCATGCTCGACATCAAGGTTTCAACGGACTTTGACCACCTGCTTCCCCAGACCCATGAATATATAAAGGTTCACAACGAGGTAAGAAAAATCTTCGGCGGTGCCAACTTCCTGGTGACCCTGGTATCGGTGAAAGAGGGGACCATCTTTAACAAGGATACCCTTGAAAAAATCCGCTACATTACCAACCAGTACGAGGCGGTCCCCGGCATTGACCGCTACAAAATCCTGTCTATCGCCGCCCGGAAGATCAAGAAGGTCAAGGTGACATCATGGGGCATCGAAACCGAAGCCCTCATGTGGCCCGAGGTGCCGAAAACCGACAAAGAAATGGAACAGCTCAAAGAGGCCATCTATTCAAACGAGGCATACTTCGGTACCTACGTGTCCCTTGATTCCAAAAAAAGCCTGATCTTTGCCGACTTTTTTGAGCAGGAAGAGCTCGATTACGGCATTATCTACAAGGAGCTCGAGCGTATCCGCAACGCTGTTGAGGATGAGAACACCACCGTGTCAATAGTGGGGGCGCCCATGCACCTCGGGGTAGTGGCAAGCATGGTGCGGCTCATGAACGGCATCATGGTGGGTACGGCAATTGTTATTCCCATCCTTTTGTTCATGGCGTATCGCTCGCTGTGGGCGGTTTTTCTGGTACCCCTCGCCGGCGTGGTCTCCGGCATCTGGGGCATCGGCTTCATGGCGATCATGGGCTACAGCATGGACCCCCTCATCTTTGTCATGCCTTTTCTTATCTCCCTCATGGCGTTCCGTCATTCACACCAGCTGTACAACCGGTATTATGAGGAATATATACGCACCGGGGATTCACTGGAAGGGGTGCGGATAATCCTTGAAAACATGTTTCTGCCGGGCCTCACCAGCATCATCACCGACGCGTTCGGCATTGCCATTGTGGCCCTTGCCCCCATCCCCGTGCTGCAGGAAATGGCCCTGGCCGGCGCGTTCTGGTCGGTGGTAACGGTCGTGGTAGGGCTGATCCTGACGCCCATACTGCTCAGTTACGTGCCGGTTTCAGATAAGTTCCTCAAGCACATGGAGAAAGAGGCCCTCAAGGAAAAGGAGCGAACCGGGCTTGCAAACCGCTTTGCCGACTGGCTTGGTCCCTGGCTGGTAAGCGCCCGGGGCAAGAATACGGTGTTGGTCGTGGTATTTATCATTCTGGGGTTTTCCTACTACTGGTCCGAACAGCTCATCGTGGGGGATGCCCAGGTCGGCTCAAACCTGCTGTATCCGTCGTCCCGCTACAACCAGGACAGCGTCCGGATAAATAAAAATTTCCCCCTGATCAACCCGCTCTTTATCGTCCTGAAGGGGGAAACCTACAAGGCCCTTTGTGACCGTGAAGCAATGGTGGATGTTAAAAACTTCTCTGCGTATATGATGCAGCATTCAGGTTCCGTGGGCGCCCAGAACCTGGTAAGCCCGGTAATGGGCATGCCCCAGAAATTCCACGACGATGATCTCCTCTGGTACGGGCTGCCCGAGGACCCCATGCAGGCGGGATCGTTTCTGTACATGCTCAAAATGTCCGGGGACCCGGGCGACATGGACCGGTTTATGGACCCTGACATCAAGAAAACAAATCTTGTCTTCTTCTACACCGACAAAACAGGCCCCACCATTGAACGGGCCATTTCAACAGCAAAAAAATATATCAATGACCTTGCCGATCTTCCCGAAACCTCAGGGCTGACCAAACTGAAGCTGGGGTTTAAATACATACTTGCCGGCGGCGTTATCGGCGTTGAGGCGGCCATAAACGAGGTCGTTGCCGAAAAGCAGCTCCAGACCCTGCTGGTGGCGCTGTTCGGGGTGTTTGTCTTCTGTACCATCAACTTCAAATCCGTCAAGTGCGGGCTCATCCTGATGCTGCCCCTTGCGGTCTCAAATTTCATGGCATTTGCCTACATGGCCCTCAATGAGATCGGGCTTTCCATATCAACCCTGCCGGTCTCTGCTGCGGGGATCGGCATGGGGGTTGATTACGGCATTTATCTCGTTGCCCGGCTGGCGGAAGAAAAGCGCCGCGACCCCACCCGCACCCTTGAAGAGGCGCTGAACCGCACCATACAGACCTACGGCAAATCTATCATCTACATAGCGGGCACCCTTGTGCTGGGCCTGCTGGTGTGGGTTCTTTCACCCCTGAAGTTCCAGGCACAGATGGGCATGATGCTTGCCGTAATCCTCTTTCTCAACTGCCTGGGTGCGGTATTCCTGGTTCCGGTTCTTATCTTGCTTTTCAGGCCGAAGTTTGAATAGACCATAACGGCATGTGCTGCGATTTTCAGGATGAAAGCAGGGGGCTTTTCATTCTTTTACATAGATTGCAGGACCATCCAAAGCGAGAAAGGGGGTTTTAACAGGAAAGGGGGAATTTATGAAGATCAGAATAACAGTTTTTTGTTCTCTTGTCTGCATGCTGTGTCTGGGTATGACGGCAGGCAGCGCCTTTGCCCGCATTGAACTGCTTGACGGCAAATTGGTGCTGCACGGCAAAGTGCAGGAAACGCTCATCATGCCCACCCACGACAACTTCACACCGAACCAGCTTCACGACTATGAAATCCATAATCTGCGTACCAGTATAAAGCTGGAAGCAATGCTGCACGTCGGCCAGGGAGAAAAATATCAGTTCAACATATACTCCATCTGGAAGAACTACTATGACTTTGCCCGGGACGTAGATGCGGGCTACCGCCATTATGTGCAGGACTTCAGCGGCCACCGCGGTTTCAAGGAGTTCCAGTATTACCGCAAGTTTGATGATATCTGCAGGGAGCTGTATGCCGAGCTGCTGCATCCCCTGTTTCAAATCCGCGTGGGGAAACAGGTGATCTCCTGGGGCGAGACCACGTTTCAGCGCATGGCTGATATTATTAACCCCGTTGACACCCGGGGAATGATGAACCCGGTCATGCCGGATTTTTCAGAGCTCAAGCAGGGGCTGTGGATGTTCAGGTTCTATTACACCAACCCCGACATGTGGCAGCAGATGACATTCGATTTTCTGGTTATACCGGACTATCAGCCAATGGTCATCTTTCCGGCAGGCCATCACATGATGCACCAGAGCGCGTTTAACGCGTTTGCCGCACCCAACGAGATGTTCCGGCCCAATTACCGGGACAAGCCGAAAACATGGGGCAGCCCTGAGCTGGCTGTAAAGATACGCGGTTTCTCCTGGGGGGTCGACTGGTCCCTGCAGTATATCTATCACCGCCCCGACAGCCCCATTTACCGCGAAGGTAAGGCGTTTGAAGCGCAAATGGCGGCAGTTTTCGGCACCAGGGCACGGGATGTCAAGCGCTACGGGTGGCAGAGCACCATTGCGGCAACATTCAACAAGCCCATTAATAAAAAAATACCCATAATACCCGGCACAACCCTGGCAATGAGCGGTATTGTCTTTTCCGGTGAGTTTGTCTGGGAAAAGGACCGGGATGTTAACCAGCAGGTGGGCATGGATGTGCGCGTTCGCGAGGTGGACCGGTATGCCGGTGTTCTTGGGTGGGACTGCAAGATATTTCTGCCCTACATCACACCGTACTTTCGCAACAAGTATCTGGGGGTCGGGATGCAGCTGTTTACCGAGTGGGTGCCCGACCGCCATCGTGCCGATGCTATCTATCCCTGGGTCACCTACCGCGGCAAGGGCCATCACTTTTCCGCACTTCAGATGTCCTGGAATTATATGGTATGGCACAGCAGGATCATACTTGGCGGCAACATCAACTATCAGCTCACCGAGGGCAACACGGCAACGGCATGGACCATTGCTTTTAAGCCGACCTTCAAGTGGACCTATTCCATTGTTTACTCAAATTATCTTGAATACGGACCTGAAACCGACAAGGGCGATCAGATTGTTTTTGACGTAATGTATGAATTCTAACAAGAAAGGGGGAATGCAGTGATGAGAAACACGACAATAAAAATCATTTGTTGCACAATTATAGCCCTTCTGTTCTTTGCGGTTTCAGGACAGGCTGCCGGGCCGGCATATCTGAAAGCCTGCTATGAGGGAGAAGCGCTTTCAAAGGTCCGTGCCTGGGAAAAGCAGTGGGTGGGGAAAAAGATCGATGCTTCAAACATCGACAAAATAAAGGACCTTGTCCCCCTGAGCCTCTATGATGTTATAAAAGCCACCGACCGCTGGGGCGACACCTGGTTCACTATAGTGCCCTATCAGCAGGTTCCCCTTGCACCGGGTATAATAAAATTCACCCAGCAGTATTACGGCAAAACAAAGGCCGATCCTGAAAACGGCATACAGGGCTATGTCTCGGGGATCCCGTTCCCCGACACCCGGGATGCCCTTGAGATGGCATACAATTTCAAGACAAAAACCATTGACGCCTATTTCAGCACCGATGCGGGCTATATCGTCGACGGAAAGCTCAAGTATGACATGGCCCTGGAACTACAGAACAGAATCAGTTATTTTTCGGGGCGCACCGACACGCCTCCCGTCCCGGCTTACCCGAAAAATCCCAAAAAAATATGGCGTGCCTTCACCATGATCAGCTTCGACCCGCCCGAAGTACGCAACCAGCGGATCATGGAGATACAGTACACTGATTTTATGAAATCCTATGACATGTGGATGTGGCTTCCCTCCATACGCAGGGTGAAGCGCCGTTCGACCACCGAGCGGCAGGACTCAACCAGCGGCGGTGACAACTGCGGTTATGACAATCAAGGTTGGGACGGTCCCATACTTATAAACAAGTATAAATACCTCGGCTCAAAGGAATACCTCCTGTCACGGCACAATGACACCGCAAAGCTCCAGCATAAGGCAGGTCACGGGTTCTGGAACAACACGCAGCGTGAGCGCGTAAAACCGCACATACTGGAAGTCACCAGCAAGGATTCCAACTTCCTGTACAGCAAAATGGTCTGGTATCTTGATCCGGAATCATGGCAGCTTCTCTACGTCGACCGGTACGACAGGCGGGGCAAATTGTGGAAGGTAACAGACCAGCTGTGTCATGTTGGCAAGGGCTATAATGACGCGCCGGTTGCGTCTTTTGACGCCAACACAACCATCGACGTGCAGAGAATCCACGGGACCCTGGGATTCTCAGAAAAGGAGTACGGCAAAGAATTTGACAAGAATATTTTTACCCTGTACTATCTGCAGAAGCACGGGTATTAAATTTTTTTTGTAATGAGGTTTGTTGAATAGTGGTATGGCGAAAAGGGTTTATTGGACAATATTTCAATAGACCCTTTCTTCTCAATGTTATATGGTTGTTGAGAAAACTCCAGTCCGGCCATTCAAAATAATTATTTAAAAATATACTCCCGCTTTGGCGGGAATCTGGAAAATTGTATCAGCTGGAGTATTCCGGATAACCACAAAATGTTATTATTCATCACTAGGAAGGGGTCAAACATGATATATGACGTTGTCATCGTGGGGGCCGGTACAAACGGGGGTACGGCCGCCTATTTTCTGGCAAAAAAAGGATTTAAAACCCTGCTTATAGAAGCAAGCAGGACCCCCGGTGAAAAGTGTCAGGGTGCGACCGAGTATGCCCCAGGCGTGATTTATTCTTCGCGTCCCGAGTTGATTGAAATGATGAAAACGGTCATCAAGAAGATACCCCACCTGCATCCGGGAGACCTGGGCAGGGCCACCCATTACTACTATGTCGATGCAAATAACGAGATTATTTACAAGTCATGTGCGGTTGCCCCCGGTACCACCGGCCGGGAGGAAAGCTACAGCGTACATAATTGCGATTTTGTCAGGGCCCTTTCCGAAGAGTTTGTGGAGGCCGGGGGAGAGCTCAGAACCGGCATCAAGGTGGTTGATGTCATTCGTGAAGGTGATGTCATCAACGGTGTAATAACGGAAACGGGTGAAGAAATACGGGCCCGGCTTACCATCGCTGCGGATGGAAGGGTTTCAGCCATTGCAAAGAAGACGGGGCTCCTCGAACAGTGGAACCCAAACGTATGCTGTTACCATTACGGTGAAGCATGGAAGTTCAGGTCGGAAGAGGAAATGTTCGACTATGTTGAACATGCGCGGCACATTTTTTACGGTGCCGGCATCACACCGCCGAAACCCTGGGGTGCCTGCACCATGAGCCCCCGGCCGGGCGGCATTGTCACGGTCAACGCCCCGACAAGCTGGACCCCGCTGAGCTCAATGATAAGTGCAAAAAAGAACTCCCGCAACGACTACATACAAAGACTGTATAAAACCATGGAGGTAAAACGGATGCTGCGCCCCTGTGAGGGCTTCCCCGACAAGCCCTACCAGCGCCAGTCGACCTTTCTGCCCGGGCCCATGCTGCCGAAACCCTATATGGCGGGACTCGTAATCTGCGGTGATGCCGGCGGTGTCGGCGGCCTGTGCGGAGCGGGTGAGCGCGCCGCGACATATGTTACGCCGCTCCTTGAAAAAAATGATCTGTCCGACGAGGCCCTTGCTGGCTTTACAATCGAACGGCTCCCCGAAGGGCTCAAGGGGTTTGCAAATCAGCCTGACAAAAAGTACGGCAAAGACCATCACACCGTCGAGCTTGCAGAAGTAAGCCCGGTCCGCATTGTCCACTGGAGCGCCGGAGCCGGATACATGGAAAAACACCAGTGCACCATGGAGCAGGTTGTAGACAACATGCGCATGGCGGCCATACCCCATATCATGGGAACGCCGAGCCCGGAAAAGACCGGCGAGTTCGGATACGTCGAGATGGGCGCATGGCTTATAGCCGTTAAAATCAATCACCTGCTGAATATGTACGGCCCCATTATGCAGGACCCCAACATGTTTCCCCGGATACTTGCCTGGTTCCAGAAAAACCAGCAGTCGTTTAATGAAAACAAGGTCTATGACCATCCATTTTAAGGAGGCGCACCATGGGTGAATGGATACCCGTACAGGAAACATTCATTGAAATCAATGCCGAAAAATGCACGGGATGCGGCAGCTGTATAACCATTTGCGGCGGTGACGTATTTGAGCTGAAAGAGAAAAAGGCTGTAGTTGCCCGTATCGAAAGCTGCCTTGAATGCGGCAATTGCGAGATCGTATGCGCACCCGGTGCAATAACCTACAGCGTGCCCGGGGGCGGGACCGGCATCGTATATACCTGCGGATGATCACGCAGGGCAAAAAAGCAATGCCGGCTGGGTCTATCGGCAAAACATAACCACCGACAGTATTTTTCAATCAGGCGGTACCGGGAGCCGGATACCGGACGCTTGTTATGAACTGATAGTTCAGGCTCCTTATTTACTGACATCCAGCATCCGGAAAACGGGTTCAAGCCCTGTTGAATTGGCTAAAGGCCATCCTGTTCAACAGGTCGTTTCTTATGTAAGAATACTATTCAAATCATCTCATCGTTCCGGCCGCAATGCCGAGTGGACCTGCAAGATGAAGCGTCCCTGGTGAAATAATATTTTCCATACTAATCCAAAATAATACAAAAAGTAACTATTTGTGATTATTGTATCCGTTTGTTGCTGTGGTAGGATGAGTTAACGTGAAGCACGCTGCAAAAACCGGATTTTCGCCGGCGGCTGCCTGCCTGCAGACAGCAAACAGATACATCAGGCTACAGCACGGGAAGGGGCTTTTAATGAATATCGTTGACAAGCATGCCCGCATTGTATCGGTTACCGTTTACTGTATAATCACCGTTGCGCTGCTGATTGTTCTGGAACGGCTCCTGTCTCCCCGGCTGCTTGCCCTGGGTGATATGTTTTTCGCCCTGGCATGCTTTATTGTCATTGCTGCAAAAACGATTGTTCCCCTGGTCCTTCTGAAACGCGTGTGCGGCCTCGGCCCCGCATCTCTCGGCTGGGTAAAGGGGGGCCTGTGGCAGGCCGTCTGGAAAGGCATTGTTCTGGCAATCTGCATGCTGGCCTTCGCAATTGTCTATCAAAAATACGGGGCTCTTTTTTTCGGCTATAAAGCAACAGGCACATCAAGCCTGTCACAGGTCACCGCGCCGCTTGCACTGGGGCTGCTGCTGACCGGTTCTTTGTTGAACGCTTTTGGTGAGGAGATCATCTTTCGGGGCATGCTGCTTCCCGTGCTTACAAAGCGAACGGGAATCATTGTTGCCCTTCTTCTCCATTCCTTCATTTTTACCGTCTATCATCTGTTTCCCATACAAAATTCCATTTTGCTCTTTATTATGGGGATCTTCTTCGCTCTGGGATATCTGTGGAGCGGCTCTCTTTTGACACCGCTCATTGCCCATTTGATTGAGAACGGCCTTGGTGTTATAATTTTTCTTTTTGGAAAACTGTAACCGCATCCTCGACAGTATGATGAAAGCAGCAAGAACCTTTATTCTTATACTGCTGTGCCCGGCAGCTGTCTACCTTACGCTTATCGGCATTGCATGCATTCCTTATGAAACCACCCCCGTTGATGAGCTCACCGGTCCCCGGGACCTGTTTGTTGCAATACGCGGAGACAGGATCCATTACATAAAGCAGGGTCAGGGCCCACCGGTCATACTGGTTCACGGCTTTGCGTGTTCCACCTTTACCTGGCGCGCCTTAATCCCCCTGCTTTCCCCCAACTATACCGTTTATGCCGTTGATCTTCTGGGCTTCGGGCTTTCCGACAAACCCCCGGATGCTGACTATAGCTTCGGCGCACAGGCAAAACGCATCATTTCCTTCATGGAAGCCGTGCGTGTCCCCTCGGCTTATCTTGTGGGCCATTCCATGGGTGGGGCCGTTGCGGCCTGCACCGCCGCAGCGGCACCGTCAAAAATAAACAAGCTGGTTATCATAGCCGGTGCCGTTTTCCACGGGACTCCGCCGGCAGTGCTGCAGCATCTCTTCTTTCCGCTGGATAAACTTACGGCCCGCGTGCTCTATGCCCGACCCTACAAACGAAAGGCACTGGACACCACCTATTACCGGAGGGAGGTGGTGAGTGAGGATGATTTTGAAACCTATATGCAGCCCTTCAGAACTCCCGGTGCTGTTGATGCACTTGCTGCTATTTTAAAAACCAATGCACTCAAACTGGTGGATACCGGCATTTTAAACGACATTTCCATTCCTGCGCTCATTGTATGGGGTAATAAAGACCGCGCAATTCCAAAAGAGGATGCACAGCGCATTCATCAAAAAATACAAAACTCGCAAACAGTATATATCCGTCAATGCGGGCATACGGTCCAGGAGGAAAAACCTCATGAGCTGGCAGCGGCAGTAAGCTCCTTTCTTCAGTAATGCCGCGCCGTGCATAGTCCGGCGTATCCTTTTTTCCATTGCGTGACAACCCGGCTGGTGTAAAAATAGCCTTTTTTTAAACCTTTTTTTTGTAGTATACTATATGTATTAAACCGCTTTTCCTTCTATACATACGTATAACACCTCTACCGACAAATAGTATGCGGTTGAACGATAAAGAACAGACTAAAGATGTGTGATATGAGATATGGGATCTGCGATAAGAAACGTGGTCTGCCGGCTTGTTCGCTTGTCGGCCTGCTGGCTTTATAGTTAACAATAATAACGTATGCTATGCATTGTGAGAGATAAATTCTTAGACTTTTGATGTACTATCAATTCCTACTATCAGGTTTTCTTACTAAAAAGGTCCGGATATGCAATCTCCCAGGAACAAGCCGGTTACACAAAAACGGCGCCATCCATCAGTGCCCGAGCTTAACAGAAAAGTCCTGGACTTCCTGCAGGAAAACATCGACAGTATGCACCCTGAGGCCCGGTCGAAAACCGACGCCGTAATCACTATTAACAGCAGGACGAAAATTGTCTCCTGGAATCACGCTGCCGAAGCCGTCTTCGGCTATACGGCGTCGGAAGCGGTGGGCAATGATCTGACATTAATAATCCCCGAGGACTATGTAAAGCTGAACCAATACAAGATGCAGCTGATCGCTGAGTCCGGCCTGAAAAAAATTATCGGGAATCCCGTTGAAATTGTTGCCAGGAAAAAGGACGGTTCCGACCTTATTGTTGAGTGTTTCCCGACAATGCAGAAAATAAAAAAGCAGCTTCTCTTTACCATAACCGCCCGCGACACAAGCAGCGGCGACCTCCCGGGCGTGCCCGTTCATGAACTGGGCAGCCGCTTGACGGATTTTGCCTCAAACCTGAAAAAACATATCCAGAACGTCGTTAAGACAGCGGGGACGATTCTCAATGGTTCCTTTGCTCTCTACCAGGTAGAAGAGGGGCTTCTGGTACGGACGGTGGCGGGGTGGGAAACACCTCACAACCTTAAAAAGCTTGCACATAAAAACGGCAGTCTATTCCATCATGTGTTTACCGCCGGAAAAAAGAGGCCCCTGTGCATTCATGACCTCGACAAAACATCCTTCGCCGAGTCCGATCCTCTTATTAAACAAAACGAGATCAGAAGCGTCATCGGATGCACCGTGCATAAGGGCAGAAAAACGGTGGGGATTCTGTACGTCTTCTACAAGCATGTAAAAATACCCGGCAACAGTGAATTGAGATTTTTAGCGGCACTTGCCCAGGGGCTGGAACACTACATGGATCTTGTTGAAAGATTCAAACAGAATCAGCAGCGCCTGAGGATCTCGGAAAGCTATGTCAAGCGGCTGGCACGGGGCATGCTGGAAGTTGCAGAGATGGAAAAGAAAAACCTGTCGGATATTCTCCACAACGAGCTCGGCTCAATGGCAATTGCCCTGAGCTCATACCTGGCCATTGCTGAAAAACAGATCAAGGACGGAGACCCGTCTGCCGCTCTTGTGCAGTTTGTGCAGGTAAGAAAGGTGTTGGAAGGCTCCGTAAACAGTCTTAAGGAAATAGCCGTTAACCTGCGGCCGCCGGAATTTGATATGATAGGCCTTCAAAGTGTCCTGAATAACTTTTTTCTCACTATTGAAGAACAGTCCGACATAAAAATTGATTTCAGGTGGTTGCTCGACGGTAAAAAGTTAAGTGACAATATCGCCATCGCACTGTACCGCCTTATCCAGGAAGCTTTGAATAACATTGTTAAATATTCCGGCGCGAATAATGCCTCGATTGTATTACGAACCCAGCGCAAGCAGGTACAGCTCAAAATAGCAGATGATGGAAAAGGTTTTGATTGTGATGCATTCCTCAAGAAAAGACAGTCATCGCAAATGGGAATACGGGGCATGAAAGAACGAACGGAGTCTCTGGGGGGCAGGTTTTCTATCGCCTCACAGCCCAGGGCCGGTACGACAATAAACATTCACATTCCACATAACGAGGTATAAAAACCGTGCGGATAAAAGTACTCTTGGCAGACGATCATACTGTTGTACTGGACGGGCTCAGGGCGGTCATCGAAAATATCGGCAAAGATATTGAAATTGTAGGTGAGGCCTCTAACGGCAGCAGTGTCTTGAAACTGGCCAGGCAGAAAAAAATAGATGTCTACGTGCTTGATATATCAATGCCTATCCTGAACGGCATTGAAACCACCGACAGGCTGATACAGACAGACCCACAAAGCAAAATTATCATGCTCAGTATGCATGACGACAGGACCCTGGTTGAGCGGTCGTTGGAGTCAGGAGCAAAAGGCTACATTGTAAAAAAGGACGCGGCCGTAGAGGTGCTTCATGCCATACGCGAGGTCCATAAGGGCGGCGCGTATCTGAGCCCCTCTGTGGCCAAATACGTTATTGACGGATTTTTATCAAGCAAACGAAAAGAGCCCAAGAAAACGGTCAAGATCAACCTTACCCGAAAAGAGAAGGAAATTCTCCAGCTTATTGCTGAAGGGTTTACCAGAAAAGAGATCGCCGGCAAATTGGACATCTCGGTAAATACGGTCCATGTGCATTCAAACAACATTATGCAAAAACTCAACATTCATAAAAAAGCGGATTTGATTCGCTTCGCCCTCAAGGAGTCCATAACCCAGGTATGATCTAATGTCGTGTCACAGCAATACGTTCAATAATTAAACATACGAGTACCTATGATGTGGTTACAATAATCGGCAAAACTATGCAAACTACTAAAAAAGGCGGGACCATATGAACCCGCCTTTTTTTGATAATTCACGGTACAGCCGTATGCTTACTGCACAGCCAGTGAAACAACCGGCATCACGGCCTCAATCAATGTAACCGTTGCCTTTTCTGCAAGGGGATATTTCCGGCACAGGTCAAGGACCCGGCCGTCATAGGCATAATACATGCTGATAAGCTTCTCTCCCACCGCATTTCCGGCCAGCACGGTGTCACGAAATCTTCTTAACGTCTGAAGCCGCTCATCATCGCCTCCCAGAAGCTGGGCAGTGAGACATGCAGACTCCGGCGTCCCCGTTCTGCGAATATTATTGCGAAACATCGGCCATGATTCCGTCTCTCCGTCGGGAGCATGCAGGCAGTAAAGGGTACCGTCATAGCTGCCGACATATACAAGACCGTCGGAAACGGAAGGCGAGGCGATTACCGAATCGCCGGTTTTGAAATTCCACTGTTTTATGCCGGTCCTGAAATCAAGGCAGTAGACATTTTTGTCGCCGCTGCCGAAGTACACATAATCATCGGTAACCGCCGGTGAACTCTGGACAACATCGCCGGTCTGGAACTGCCATGCAAGGCTGCCGTCCTCGGTATTCAGGCAGTATACATATTTGTTCAGACTGCCGAAAAAGACAAAATCTTCATAGACGGCAGGTGAGGTGAAATTAATGTCGCCGGTATAAAAATCCCACAGCTTCTGGCCGGTTTCAGCGTCAAGACAGTAAAAAGAATGGTCCTTGCTGCCGAAAAATACTTTCCCGCCGGCAACTGCCGGAGAAGGCGGGATATCACCTTCTGTTTCATATTGCCAGATCAAAGCACCGGTTTTTGCATCAAGGCAGTACAGAAAATAATCAACACCACCGAAATATACCCGTCCGTCAACAACAGCAGGGGTGGAAAAAACATCTTCAGTTGTGCTGTAGTCCCATACCTTGCTGCCGGTTGCGGCGTCAAGGCAGTAAATCTTGTCATCATAACTGCCCACATAGACATATCCGTCAGCAACAGCAGGCGACGACTGGACCGCCTCACCGGTCGCATATTCCCATACTTTACTGCCGGTTGCGGCGTCAAGGCAGTAGACGTTGAAATCGTTGCTGCCCACGTACACGTAGCCGCCTGTCACGGCAGGAGAGGATATCACGACATTGCCGGTCTCATATTCCCATATTATACCGCCGGTCTTGGCATCCAGGCAGTAGACTTTTTTATCACCGCCGCCGTAATAGGCATAGTCCCCATCAATGGTGACCGAGGATGAAACGATACCGCCGGTGTAAAACTGCCATGCGACCCGCTCCGGATCGCCCACACCCCTGACTTCAATGCTGCACGCTATTTCCTCGCCACCCGTTGTAACCGAAACGGAGCAATTCGTGTCGACAACATCCTCGGAAACGCTTATCACCGCCATGATCTCCGTTGCTGAAATGACATCTGCCGAAAGAAGCTCTATCTCCGGGCAGGCAACGACAACTTCGGTTGAGGCGCTGTCAAAGGAGGTTTCCGTACCCCTGATGGTCACCACAACCTCTGTATCTCCTGCTGAGACAAAGGAAGGTTCGATCCCGCCGCAGCGCGGGCCGCTCAGTCTTTTTACCCCGCTGACAAGGTCATAATCGGTAAATACAGTTCCTGAATCGAAAGCATCACCAGCGGTATTGATCAACAGTTCATGTGATTCCTGTTCCTCACCGAGCTTTTTTGATTCCGTATAGACGAAGTTGGGGTAAAACACAACCTGAATAATCTGGAACGATGTCGGTGCCCCGCCATCGCTCGGCGTACTGGTCCCCATAGCCTGGCAGGGTATGTTGGATGACGTCCCGGTTATTATTTCATCGATTACCCAGACACAGGTCGTGCCGTCTTCTTTTACAACATCCCAGGTCCCCAGCCACACATCACAATCCGACTGGGCAAAAGCAGCGCCGCATAGAAGAAAAAACATTGTAAACGTTATTGCCGACTTTTTCATCATACATCCCTCCTTTAAAAAGTATAAAATCCCTCTGTACACATTGTTTTATGTGCGGTCCCGCAACGCTACAAATACTTCCGACCGGGGTGCACATAATTGATTATTGTAAACCAGCACACTAACAAAATGCAATAATCATAAAGGATTAATTAAACTGTTTTTAGTAATTAATCACCTGGTGTGCTGTGTTACTGAACCAGCATTTTTTGAAACAGGCCGGACGCTGATGGAAAATAATGGCAGGAAGTCTTATGTCGCAGGAAAAGTCTTGTCATATAAGACGAAAAAAACTGCTACAAAGCCATGAGCAACACAATAATTTTTCAATATACTGATTTTTCTTTATAAATAATTCACTCGCGGGCCCGCGCAGAGATGGCAGGAGGCGTCTGGGTACCAAATCCGTAAACAGTTATTACGCAGCGTTACACATCAGCAGCACACGCTTTTTCCTCGTCCGCTGAATGCGCTTGATATGCGGAGCATCGTAGTGCTATCCATATTCTTCTTTAGCAATCCGATTCCCAGACGGCATGTTTAATTCCCTGGGCGGTATGCTGGTAGACCATCCTGGCGGGAGTAATACGGACCAGTCTCAAAATTTCTTTAGGAATCGTGATAGTGCCGCCTGCGGCCTTTTGCATATCATCGAGAACGGGGCCGAATATCTTCATACCGTGATCAAATTCATCGGCTTCCGCATCAAACACCTCGGCAATACCCCATATATTAATGCCCCGTGTATTAGCAGCCTTGCTTCCCGTACCGATCCCTACGGCAACCCTGTTGTTTTCTCTGAGATTTTTGAACTTATCCACACCCTCACTAAAAATATAGATCACAAGGCCGTCATTCATATAGTTGACCACTGATATGCGTGGCCATCCATCCTTTCCGCAGGTTGCAAGGGAACAAATCTTGTTGTTGCTCAGGTAGTCGATAATTTCCGTCTCAAGTTCTTCCCGTGAAGGACGCTTTCTTGTGATTCCCATTACTTTAAGCGTATGGTCATACATTTTGTCCCGTTCTTCATACGTGATCTCTCGAACTGCCATTTTGATTTCTCCTGCCAAAATATTTTGTTGATCTTTCATGAAACAAATACGGAATATAATCTTCTGAATTGAACTACACGCAGATATATCGCGATGGGTTCAGTATTCCCGACGTGTCGGGACTACAGGGAACACACAAAAACTCTCCGGAAGAGTTCAGACAGGGAATGAAGAGGAGGAACCGGTCCGGTAAGCGTCCTTCGCCTGTAGAAGAACCCGCCCCGCGGGAAAACGTGGGTTATAACCTTCGAAGAAGACAATAATGGTCCCTTGAACTGTCATACACATACTATAAAAGAACAGGATTTGCAAGACAGCCATAGTGAGCACACGGTCAAAAACAGATGGCAGAAATCTTACCGTGCAGCAGAAGGGTCAATAACAAAACTTTCAGTACGGCCGATGTGCCCGGTCACATTGCAGACCATATCGGGATTGTACAGGGCAAAGCACAGACACTCAGCATCTTATTCGGTCATCTTTTTGTTTATAATCGGCAGCGTCCTGTCAATAATGCTTTTCACCCCCTTTTTTGCCTGCTCATGCTCGTTGAGTACCGGCACCAGTGCGGGGGCCCAGCGGTAATACCCGTTGATGAAATCCTGCCCCTGTTTGTTTTTTGAAAGTACCCTGTCGCGAAAGCTGTTCAGCAGCGTTGTTTCGGCCGCGTTTTCTCCGTACAGCGCTTCATCCGGGCACTGGTCCCGGGGGGGCTGTTGTTGTGGTGGTGGTGGGTATGGTTGTGGTCGTTGCATTTTACGTTTGGAAGCCGCCAGTCGACATAGTCGCCGGCATAAAGATTCTCACAATACGAAAGCGCGTCTTTCCACGTGTACACAGTGTCTTTATCCTGTGCTCCTTCGTCATCGGTCTTTTTCTCCCACATCAGCCCGGTTACATTGTCCGTTACCGTGCCGTCGCCGTTGTCGGTCAAATCGGGTGGGTTGATACGGTAGGTGCCGTCCTGGCCGTAAAAGTCCTCACCCGGCACCGGGCAATACGGCTCACTGTCGCATACCTGGTCGAACCACTCCATGTGCCACCGGTCGCACATCAGCCGCTTCCACCCGTAGCAGAGCTCCTGGCCCGTATCGGGCACGACGAATTCAAAAGAAGCCGCAAAAGAAACCTGGACCCCGAGCAGCATTCCAAGACACACCGCAGACATAACATATTTTTTCATTTTCCCCTCCCGTTTCTTATTTTTTCTTGACATTTGCAGGAACAAGTAGTAGTTTTTCGGAATATATCCTTACTGAATATGTGCTTTTAACTACATAAATTATATATAAAAACAGTAGAATTACATCCTAATTGTTTTAAAGGGGATAACTAATGAAAAAAAGTTACATTTTTCTGGCCCCACTGCTCATCCTCGGACTTGCCGTTCCGTTTTATACGTTGTCTGCAGCCGCGGACAAAACCGGGCCGGTGGAAAAATACCCGGCACCACAGGCAAAAGAGATCGACATCGAAGATGATCTGAGTGATTCCCATCCCGAGGTTGAAGAGGGCATTACCTGCAATGACTGCCACGAAATCAAGCTCGACGGAGCAACGGGTGCAACCCAGGCATGGCTTACCGGAGACTATCTGCGATGGTCACCGGGTGAAGGGATATTGCCCGAAAACAAGCTGTGGGAGGAAATCGTCAAGCAGCTGGGCAAGAAAAAAGACAAGATGAAGACGTTCATCCTGGCGACCTGTCTGAACAACACCCCTCTTTCCACAACAGCCGAATGGGCACTTGACCCTGAAGAAAAGGTGCTGTACGGGTTGCATGAAAAGGGGACTCAAAAGCTCCTGCACATCAGCAAGAATCCCAGGGTAAGCCTCAACTGGCACAAGGAGTTTGAAAGTTTTTCCGATTACTGCTGCATACAGGTGATCGGCAGGGCCGAGCTTATCGAGGGGACCGATCCCGGATACGACAAGATACTCATCGATGCCGTTGACTATGAAGAAGGCGCGAAACGGAAAAAAATGACCCCGAAACAGTTCCGGGACAGCATCAAGGCCTACATGGTTATCAGCAAGATCACCATAGACCAGATCACCAAGGCCGACTTTTCTTTTACCAGGGACGGAAACAGGATTTATCAGCGGTGGGTGCGGAAACAGCTGCAGCAGTAAATGGTATGCTGATCACATTTAAGCATGGACTTTTTTTGCCCCGGAGGGTAAGATATCCGGGTCAACAGTAATACTTTAAAAGGAGGATACCGTATGGAAGAACAACAACGCCCCTTTCGCTGGATCGTGCTTGCCCTGCTGTTCCTGAGTCTCTTTGTTGCTGCATTATCAATGCAGGTCGTACCGCCGCTGTTTTCTGAAATAATCAAGGAGATTCCCCTGACCAAAGCCCAGATGGGTACGGTTATGGGTGTGATAACCCTTGCGTCGCTCTTTTTTGCCCCCATCGGCGGGGGGCTGAGTGACCGGTTCGGGTGCCGGTGGGCACTGGGCGGCTCTGCGGTTATCGTAGCCCTTGCGGCGGCCTGGCGGTATTTTTCCGGCAGCCCCACGCATCTTATTGTATGCATGTTTATGCTGGGCGCCGGCATGGCCATGTTCGGGCCGAATCTTCCCAAAGCGCTGGGAATGTGGTTTTCCCGCAAAGATCTCGCAATGGCTAACGGCATCAGCATTGCCGGGATGGGTATCGGCGGTGCCGTGGGAATGGCCACTGCGGCAAGTGTTTTTTCACCAAGCTTCGGCGGCTGGCGGGGGACCATGCTGGTAACCGGTCTTCTCATCATTATCGTCGCTGTTGCCTGGATGATCATATACCGGGACCGCACCGACGGCAAGCATGCTGAAAAAAAGAAACAGAACATGCTGGAAAATTTCAAAAAAGTCCTCAAGGTTCGTGACATCTGGCTGATTTCCATATTTTACGGGCTCAACATGGTTTCCCTGATGGCTATCATCACCCTGCTCCCACTCTCCCTTGAAGAGCGCGGCGTGGAAAAGGCGGGAGAGCTTGTTGGTATCATGATGGGAGCCACCGTTGTGTTCAACATCATTGGCGGAATTGTTTCGGACAAGGTAGGAAAAAGAAAACTGTTTCTGGTTATAAGCGCCCTGCTGTTCGGCATCTGCGTGCCCGGATTCGCGGTATTTACCGGCTTTCCCCTTATCCTGATGCTGATCATTACCGGTGCCTGCATGGGTACCTTGGCACCGGTCATGATGTCCATCCCCGTTGAAATGAAGGAAATAGGTACCGGGCTTGCCGGCTCTGCCATCGGGGTCATTTTCATGATCGGCAATACCGGCGGCTTTGCAGGCCCGGTGGTAGCGGGAAAGCTCATGGACGTCACCGGTTCAATGGCGGGCTTCATATTCATGGCCGCAGCACTGATCGTCTCGGCAATCGTCATACTGCCGCTCAAGGAAACCGGCAGGAAAGGCGGTTCCGGGGGACATGTCCCCCACTGATATTGCATAATTAAAAAAACCAAAAAACGCGCAGGGCTTGTTGCCCCAACTCCTTATGGGTAACAAAGGGGTCAAACCTCAACTATTGACTAAGATTAATTTAAAAGCTATTAAAGTAACGAGTGGAGGTTTGACCCTGATTTGCTGATTTGACCCATATCGAAAGATGCCGGGAACCACTTGCATCATACTAAGGAGAAACTCCATGGAAAAGGTTACGGACTGGATACTTCTTTGGCAACAACTGGTGGAGGATTTTAAGGACAAACACAAGGGTGGTCGCGGGAAAAATAAGAAAAATAATTCCTTGAGAGTAAGTGCCAAACAATTCGATAAACGGGTAAAAGAACGTTGGTCAAAACCCGATTCCAGCAGGGATTTCATCATCTCACAAATGAATAAGCATCCTGGATCCACCATTTTAGATATCGGGGCAGGTTCCGGTGCCTGGAGCATCCTGCTGGCCCGTCATGCACAAGCGGTGACCGCAGTGGAACCATCGCACTCCATGGCTAAAGTCATGCGAGAGAACCTCCACAGGGAAGATATAAGCAATGTATCTATTGTGAAAGGGCGATGGCCGGATGTTGAGGTTGAAAAACACGATTTTTCCCTGAGTGCACATTCCATGTACCTGTGCCCGGACCTGGAGGCGTTTATCCGGCGCATGGAGGCTTCCACCACTAAGTACTGCTTTCTCCTGCTGCGTGCCCCTGCAAGCTGGGGAGTATATGCCGAGGCAGCCATGCATCTGTGGGGTCAACCCTATGACTCCCCCAATTTTCAGATAGCATACAATGCCCTGCTGCAGATGGACATCCAGCCAAATGTTTTGATGGAAAGTATGCCGCAGAGCCGTAGCAGAGAATATGAAGATATCGATGAAGCACTCAAGAAACTCAAAAAAAAGTTCGGTCTTAAAAACAACAGAACTCACGATGATTTCTTCAAAGACCTGCTTAACAACAAGCTGAGATATATCTCAGGGAAATATGTCTGGCCTGTCGAAACCCGGACAGCTCTCGTATACTGGGATGTTCGAGAACAAATTTAAATGCCGGGACCTCTGCGGGCACACGAAGCCATGTCAGGTCTTGACTGACTGCTACTCCTCCCTCGCTTTACCATGAACGGTCGGTTTCATAAACAGCGGGAGACCCCTTTGTAAGACAAAGGACCACGACAGTGGTTACGTTTCCTTTTCCGTCCCCGTGCGGAGACGGGGTTTTGCAGACAATCAACCTGCTTATCAGTTATGGTGTCATCCCGTCATTGCCTTGAAAAACTTTGCAAAGGTCTCCTTGCCGTATGCGCCGAACAGCACCTTGCCCATTCTGTCGGAGTCCTTCGAGCCGGCGTTTCTGGCCTGGAGCCGCTTCTGCTGGCTCTGCTGAAAAGCGGCATCGACCTTTCCCTCACCCCTGAACATGGCAAGCCACTGCTGTATGCATGCCTCGGCAAACTCAAAGACCGTTTCGGCCTTATCAGTGGTTGTAATCGCGGACAGAAAAAGCGGCGAAATATACGTGCGCACCCAGGGCGTGGATTCATAAAACGTTACCGGGGTGAAATCGGGGTGCTTGGCAAATTTCTGGTAGGTGTCGTTAAACGGCGCGATATACTTCTGCATATAATCATACTCCATAACAAGGTCGAACCCGAAAGAAAAATCACAGTCAAAGTAATACATGCCGTCTTTCATGATAATATTGTTGATGCCCCAGGTGGGCACCTTACGGCTGAGATCATGGGAAACAAGGAACAGCTCTGCTCCCACGCACAGCCGGTTGTCATGGTGGGGCACGGGAACACCTTCACCCAGCTTGAAATCAACCAGGGTGACTTTAACGCCGCCCTCGCCTGTATAGATCTTGATTCCCCCGCCCTCTTCGCCGTTGAGCAGCTTGACCTGCTCAACGTCTTCAAAACCTGCAACCCGCTCAAGGTTCAGGCCGCGCGACATGACATCGAAACAGAACTCGGGTAACGTTGTGGTGCTCATACTGTCCTCCTTGCCTTATACTGTTTTTTTTACGCCACTGTTTTCCTGCGCACAAAAAAAGGGCATCAACGATGCCCCTGTTAAAAACTGTACCAGATACTCTTACGCCACAAACCATTGCCGCTGCCGGGACAGCGTTACTCGGGCAAAAGCTCCTTCAGCTTGTCTCTGAACGCAGGCAGTACCTTTTTCCAGTCGCCCACAACACCAAAATCGGCATAGTTGAAGATACTTGCCTCGGGATCTTTATTTATGGCGATGATACTCTTGGCCTGGCCGCAGCCGCTCAGATGCTGAATGGAACCGGAAAGAGCCACGGCAATATACACATCGGGGCTCACAATCTTTCCGGTAATTCCCACCTGCCGGTTGGGGGCTATCCAGCGGTTATCGCAGGGAGGCCGGGAAGCGCCGACCGCCCCGTTTAACATTGCTGCCAGCTCCTGCAGCTGAGTAAATCCCTCAGCGCCGCCGATGCCTCTGCCGCCGCTGACGATTACCGAAGCATCTTCAAGCCGTACCCCTTCTTCCTCTTCCTTTACCCTTTTCAACAATCTGGCCCGTACGGCCGAGGGGTCCAGGCCGGCATCAATGGTAATGACCTCTCCCTGTCGTGATGCATCGGGCTCAGGAGGCGACATTACCTTGTCTCTGACCGTGGCTATCTGCGGGTATGCGTCGCAGGTGAAGGTACCTATGGCATTGCCTCCGGAGACAGGTTTCGTTCGCTGCAGCAGTTTTGTGTCGGGGTCAACAGCAAGGCCGACACAATCAAGCGTAGCTGTTGTGTCCAGCCTGAAGGCCAGCATGGGGGCCAGGTCGCGACCGACGGATGTCTGGCCAAGGATGAGTACCCGGGGCATCACCTGTTTAACTGCTTTTTCCATCACTGCCGTGTATGCATCCGTCTGATACTCTTTAAGCAGCGGATCATCAACGACATATACGGTATCGGCGCCAAGGGCAATTGCTTCCTGTGCCGAACTTCCCACATCGCTCCCGGCCAGCACCGTGCACAGCTGCTCTCCCAGGTCGTCGGCAAGCTTTCTGCCGCAGCCGAGCACCTCAGCAGTAATCGAAGGAAGCTGCCCTTCGATGATCTCACAATATGTCATAATGCCTTTATATTCAGTCATGAGATGAATCCTTTTGTCTCTTAGAAATAATTGTTTGTATTTAGTGGAAAATTTTCATGTCAGCAATACGCTCGCTAAAACGATGCTGGATGCCGGTTTCTAGATACTGGTAAAAAAAGGCTTTTTATCGTGTTTTGCCGGCAGCCGGCATCCAGTATCTCTCGTCGTTATCAGTGCAACAGCAATTTCCAGTCTTCTGCACGCCGGCACGTCTGGGGGGTTACAGGACCTGTGCTTCCCTCACTTGTACGGCAAGATCAGCGCCTGCCTCCTCCGGGGTCTCAGCTTCTATGAACCGGCACTCGGTCTGCCGGCCCTGGGGGGCCACCAGGCTGACCAGGGTTACCCCCTTCATTTGGGTTACGTCGACAGCCACATCCTTCGCTTTACGAGTGGTGATCCGCACTCTCTGTGCTGCCATAATCTCCTTCACACCGGGGTATCGCATCTCGCCGATCTCGCTGCTGACCGTGACAACGGCCGGCAGGGGGGCCTCAACTTCTTCAAAGCCGTCCGACACCACCCGCTCCACCACTGCCTTGCCATCTGCGGGTTCTATTTTTGAGGCGGCAGTAACGCACGGGATTTTCAAAATCTCGGCAATACCGGAACCCACCTGGCCGGCATCGGTATCCGCCGCCTGTCTGCCGCAGAGGATAAGGTCGTATTCACCTGTTTGCTGTATGGCATCGGCTAAAAGGTGCGCTGTTGCATACGTGCCAAGATTTTCAAAGGCAGCGTCCTCAAGCAGTACCAGCTCATCTGCACCCACGGCTATGGTTTTTCTCAATACTGCCTTGGCCAGGTTTTTCCCTGCACTTATCACGGTTATCGCAGCGCCCTGGGCATCTTTTATCTTGAGGGCGGCTTCCAGTGCATTCTCATCGTAGGGACTCAGCACCGGGGGGGTACCCTGGGGCGGTATTACTTTCTTTGCTTCAGTGTCGACGGTAGTGCCGGTGGAGGAAGCCGATGGGTCGGGTACCTGCTTCATACAGACAATAATTTTCATGTTTTGTAACTCCCTTGGTTTCGTCTATTACTTCTTTGCCTCTTCTGACGGTTCCGCTCCCCAGAAGTAGTTACCGCTTCCGACGCTGTTGGGGTCCAGCAGGCCCTTGAGCTTACGCTGCCAGTTGTATTCCGGTGATCGTGAAAGCTTCTGTGCTCGAATATCCTGGTCGGTATGTGTGGCCCGCGCCAGCCCCAGCAGCATCCCGCCGGGAGGCCTGCCCAGTGCGGCTTTTCGTTTATCGCCTTCGTCTGAAATTTCCACTGCCGCCTTTACCGAATCAGGATCAGAGGGATCATAGAAAACAAAGTCCTCCCAGCCGGTAACGCCTCCGCCGGCCTGGCCGCCTACGGGGCCCATGGCCTGGTCACCGGCATCGGCGATTCTGCCGGCATATTTCTTCAACAGCTTCTTGCCTGCTTCAATTTCACCCGATGCCCAAACGTCCGGCGTTGCTACCGAGTTATACGTATCAATAAATCCTCCGGTGGCGGTAAAATTGAGATTCTTGAAGCACAGCCTGAGCATAAACAACAGTACGTAGCGCTGAATGTCGGGCTTTTCCACAAAGGAGATGTTCCACCCTCCGGTCTCTTTCAGAATCCGGTCCAGAACTTTCTTCTGATACGCAAGGTCCCGCGGCGTCATGCCGGCCATAATAAACTGGAAGGCGCGCTGCAGCTCTTCGGTAAGCTTTTGTATTTCCGGCTTTTCCAGCAGTTCCTCCAGGTCGCAAAGCTGCCTGGTTGGATCAGTTACAATGTTCAGGAAAGCCGCCTGCAGCTCATCACCCCACATAACAAACTGTCTGTGCGCGATATAGCCGATTTCCGAATCATAGATTCTGTAGATAGCATCTGAAAAGTCCTGCCAGCTGGAGAAGGCCGGGATCGCGGCTTTAAAATGGTCCTCCGAAAGCGCCGCCTGGTAGGACGGCACGGTACCCTCAACGGGAAATGTCTCCGGACCGGGCCAGTGAACGAGCCGTATTGCTATCTTGGTCACAACGCCCCAGCCCCCGGCGCCTCCCAGGGAGCCTCTGATGATCCCCTGTGTGCTCGGTCCCGGCCCTTCGGCACAGAACCAGCCAAGGCCGGAGCCCAGAGAACCCGTCCTCAGAATATCCCCCGCAGGCGTGACCCACTCTATGGACAGAATACTGTCCTGAGGAGAAGAAAAATAAAGAACATCCGGTCCCCCTCCCTGAAAACAGCACGCATTGGCAAGCACCGAGGTGCCGGCACCGGCACCGCTTATATGATTGTTTAACCCCAGCTTCATGGCTTCGGCCTGGAGCTGGGCGGCCACCACATACGGCTCAACCACGGCAAACATATTCTGTTCGTCTATTTCTATTATTTTATCCATCCTTCTCAGGTCCAGAAGGATCTGGCCCTCGGCCGGCGATGCGGCCCATGGCCCCCAGCCCGTGCTGAAGACATGAAACCTCAATTTATACGTGTTACAGGCTTTAACGATAGCCTGAACTTCCTCAGCGCTTCCCGGCACAAGCACGGCCTCGGCCCTGTCAAAGAACTTGCCTCCGTCGGTTACGTTGGGTACCAGCTCAGCCATCCATTGATAAGCATATGAATCCAGCGTGGCCGGCTCCTCGGTGATATTGTCCGGCCCTACAATGTTTTCCAATGCTTCATATACTTCACTCGGTAGTGCCATATGTAATTCCTTCCTGTTATATTGCTTCTCGAACAAGGTCTAAAATGTCAAACACTTTCAAGCTTTCATTTTTATCGGAAACGGCGTCCATGAAATTCCGCTCGCAGTGGGGGCAGGCGCTCACGATCGCCTCGGCCCCGGTGGCCTTTGCCTCTTCAATCCGCTCTCCGGCGGTCCATGAGGAAAAATCAGGATAGCGTTCCCGCACCCCGGCCCCGGCACCGCAGCACCACGCATATTCCCTGTTTCGTTCCATCTCGACCAGCGTCACTCCCGGAATGCTTTTCAGTACGTTCCTCGGCGTGTCATAAACACCCTGGGCCCCGTTGTACCGGGGTTTTCGCGGCTCCCATACCAGGACCTGACCGCGGACTTTCTTCTGTTCGCCTTTCCAGGGCACATGGGCTTCCCCGCGCCTTCCCAGGTGACAGGGGTCATGATAGGTCACGGTCATGGGGACTTCTTTGGTGAATTTCAGCTTTCCTTCATTGATGAGTCGTTCAAGAAACTGCGTAATGTGAATAACCTCAAAGTTGAATTCCATCTCTTCCGGATAAAGGCGCTTGAACGCGTGGTACCCATCGGAGCAGGCGGTAACCACGGTCTTCACACCGGCATTTTTCCAGGCATCGACATTATTCTCGGCATATTTGATGAATTCACCGCGGTACCCCATATCACACAGGCGTCCGCCGCAGCAGTTCTCGTCCTTTCCCATGATGCCGAAGTCAACACCGGCTTTCTTGAGCAGTTCCACCACCGTTCTGGACACTCTCCAGAGCTCCTGGTCGAAACTTGCTTTGCAGCCGACGTGGAAAACAACGTCGGCCTTCTCCTGGGTCAAATCTTTAACACCCAGCCCCTCGGCCCATTTTCCGCGGTCGGCCTTGGGCTCCATCATCAGGTTGTCCTCTTTGCGGAGATGATCAATGAGCGGCAGGTCCTGGGGCGGGAAGCAGCCGTTGTCGATCATTTTAAACCGCAGTTGCCGCATTACCTCTACCGGCTCAAAATCATATCGGTTAATCTTGCAGGCAACGTCACAGCACCCGTCCAGCATACACTTAAAAACAATGTCCACCAGCCCCTCGTCAAAGTAACTGCTCCTGTCCTCGAGAAGGGACAGCGAGGCGCACAGCCGCCCGCTTGCCGAGTAACTCTGAAACTTGTTATATTCAATACTGGGACAGCCTTTTGCAAAGCGCCAGCTCTTCACGTGAGCAAATGGAATCCATTTACAATATGAGCATCTACTGCATCTTGTTACGGTAGCCCTAAGATCTTCCAGTGCCACTTTATTCCTCCTGCGTTGTATGGTTTATGCCTAAAAGCAAAGCTTGCCGGGGTTCAATACGCCGTTGGGATCGAACATTCCTTTCAGCTTCCTTGATATATCTGTATGCTCGGGATTTCTGCCATATGCCATGTCAGCCCAAATCCCGTAGGGTCGGGAAAAGAACGCTCCCTGCTTTGACAGCTCTTCACTGGCCCCGGCAAAGAGCCCCTGAACCGCCGCAGCCTCCTGCTTGTCGCCGGGGTCAAACGGCAGACTCAGTTCCACATGGCAGCTTGTACCAAGGTGCGTCGGCTGAATGTACACGCCGATATCCGATGTCGGGTACTGAGATGCTTCTGCCGATGCGTTCATCGTCGCCACGAACTCCAGCGCCTTGTTGAGTGTCGTTAAAAAGAATATGTCCCGGCAATCGCCCTTGTTGCGAAGCTTCCAGTACGGTTCCTTTGAGGGACTGAGCACCGCGCCGGCCACCTGCTCGCCTGTTGCCCCGGGCACTGCCGATTTAAGACTCACGCCGACCTGCCGGGCTATATCGCCGATGTCCGCTTCCAGAAATGCGACCCGTTCCTCAGCCAGTATGTCACGCCCGGTCAGCCCCACAACGAGAACCCACGGGGGAAGCTCTTCCTGCAGGCCCTTGATCTGTTCAGCCCCTTCGCCGAGAATGGACGCCAGCGTGGAACGGTTAAACAGCATCAGCTCATCATGAAAACGGATCCTCAAGAGTTTATAGGCAAAGTCGATCAGGGTGTCGGGCTTTTCCGCGGGCACCAGGAAAAACTTTTGCACTTTGGGCAGCACTTCACATCGCAGGGACGCCCAGGTGATAATACCCATGGTCCCCTGGGCTGCCGATACCAGCTTGTGGAAATTGAACTGGCCGGGGCCGTATTGATAGAGTGCCGTATCCTGAGTTTTCTTTCGCAGCTGCATTAACTCGTCTATGGGAATGAGCTTCGCTTCCTCTCTGGCGGTTGTGCTGACGCCCGCGCCGGCCAGCTCACCGGTCCTGAACATCTCACCGTTGCCCATGACCGTTTCAATACACCGCAGGGGCTCGCTCAGCGACCAGGCATACCGTGGGTTCATAATAGGCTCCCTTTCCAGGACGCTGCCCAGCACGGATTTCGTGCTGCGCGGCATCAACGGCATGGAAAGCCGCAATCCTTCCCTGGCCAGTTCCGGCTGAAGCTGGCTGTAGGTTACCCCGGGCTCGACTATAGTCACCCTGTTTCTCCGGTCCATCATGATGATCCGGTTCATCCCGCTCAGGTCGACAACAACCGCACCTTCCGCACCGGGAACGCTGTCACCACGGAAGTGCGGAGCGCCTGAGCTTACCGGCACCAGTGGTGTTGCCGTTTGGTTGGCCCACTTTACTATGTCCTGCACATCGTCTGCATTTTTTGGCTTTGCCACCATCAGGGGCTTCATCGGGGGAGCAAAACTGTTGTCCCGGGAGTAAACATCCAGTGTGCTCGGATCATCAACCACATTCTCCGCACCGACTATCTCTATTAGCGCATCTTTTTTTTCGGCCATCTACACCTCACTTTTTCTCTGAAAGTTTTTTATCCTTATCGTTGGTAAGGATGCAAAAAACTGTTAACTGTACTGCTATCCAGATCAATTCGGACCCGGAATGAATATATTACGAAAATCTAATATCTTGATTGTCAAATATTTAGAATATAAAATAGTTCGATATTCAAACTAATTAAACTTTAAAATACGCCGCTCTTCATATTTTGTCAAGTTTTTATTTGGTGCCGTCATGGTTTTGAATTACAACGTTTCAACAGCCTGCTACGTGCCTGATTTTTTTTGTTGAGCAGCTGTTGTTTCATTTCACCTTGCTCAAAATAAAATCGCCGTCGCGCTAAAGCTTAAAGGCACCACGGCGATCTCACATCACATCCCTGCCTAGTACGACTTCTGCAGGTTCTGTACGGTGAACATCTTCTTGTCGACTTTTTTCAGACCGACTTCTCTGATCTCATGGAGCGGCAGCGATGAGTGCGTGCGCTGAAAATCCATGAGAATGACCCCGGTAGCCACGTTCCTGACGGGTCCCTGCTCGGTCTTGAAGTCCGTGGTGAGAATCTCAAAGCACTTCCAGAACCGGTCAAGATCATCATACATCTCCGTCCACTGGATAAGGTAGGTCTCGGGATCAACATACCAGGTCCGCTTGCCGTAAATATAGTTGGGGTCGTTGTTTTCCACTTCAACCACATAGGTTGAAAGGCGCTCCCGGCCGATGTTGCTGGGGATGGACTGGCCCTGCTGACGCTCGAGCTTTGTCGGGTCCACGCGGCGTGAGCACAGCATGTCCTTCCTGCCCATGAACTTGTAGGTGTTTCTCATGATGTGTCCGTCCCATCCGAACTCGTCATCATAGATCATGTCCGTGCCGTCAACCGTGTCGGTGCGCTGGCCCACGGAAATCCTGCGGATCCTGCGAAACGGTGCGTAGTACATGTAACCGTCGTCGCTCTTCTTGGGATCGATGTAGCGCAGGTTGAAAAACCGGGAGTCCTTGCTCTCGGGCGGCTGATACAGGTGCAGGAACAGGCCGCGGTGGATGCCCTTCTTGTTCTTCGGGTAGGCGGGCACGGGTTCTACGTCCACCCGGTGGATCCAGTACAGCTCCCACGTCTCCTGGTGGGTCCTGCGCTCTATGGTCTCGCCCGGGGTGATAACCGGTCCCTTGCGGTCATAGTGGTTTGCGTCCCCGTGTGTGTTGAAATCATAGTTCCAGGCAACCTCAAGGCCCGTCTTGGGCTGGGGGAAGGGGACGCCGGCGATATCGGCGTAATTTTTTATCATGCCGTCCGCGTCAACCTGCACCTGGGGCGCATACTTTTTTGTCGCCTCGATGACGCCCGCGGTATTTATGATCTGTTTATAGGGGGTAATGACAAAGTAGTAGTTGTCGGGCGGTGCACCCCAGCGTTCGGCCTCTTTGTATGCCTGTACGTAGGACTCGGGCATAAAATCCTTTACCTGGTCGATGTTTGCGGCGTTTATCTTTTTGCCCGCCCAGGTCTTCTCCCATGCACGCACCGTGGCAAGCTCATCGCCGCTGTAGGCGGCAACGGGGAACGTCACCTCTTCGGCCTGAACGGCAACAACGGCCGGCATGACGGCACATGCAACAATAATGATGAATAGTGAATGTTGTTTAACACGATGAAGCATCAGATGTCCTCCTTATATATTTAATGAACTCTAGAATTCATACCGCAGCCTGATAAGAACACTGTCCTTGTCATGCATCCCCTTGTTGGAATCAGATCCGTAGCCGTAAATGGGAAGAGCGGCCTCTATGCGCCAGTGGTCGCCGGGCGCGTAGGCCAGTATGGGACACAGGAAGTATTTGCCGTGGGGAATGTAGCTGCCCGTAAACATGAACATGACCTTCGAGTGGAAGAAAAACTGTGAAAGGCTCCAGGCAAAGGTCGAGGCGTGGCTGTCTCCGGTCCGGTGCCCGCGCCCGCTTTCCATGATGATAACATCCCGGTCATAGTTGAGGATCTTTTCGTAGAAGACGGTAAAGCTCAGGCTCATCTTCTTGTCGTCGCAGAACTTGTGGGTAAACCAGGGAATGGTGAACCGGTCGGCCCAGGTCATGCCGAACCCCACGGCGTCACGCTCGGTGGTTTCGTAAATGCTGCTGGTGCTGCTTCCCTCACCCTTGTTGTAGGCGTTGCCGATCTCGTAAAACCACTCCAGGCGCAGCTCGCAGCCGTGCAGCCTGTCCACGATGGTCTGCATGGTGCCGCCGATCACCTCGTAGCGCTTGTAGTCGAACACCTTGTAGTCCGGCACCCGGGGGTTGATGCGCGATCCCGTTGCAATGGACGTTATGGCCGATGAGACATAAAGCAGTGAAAAATCATTGTACCGGTCGATATCATCAACCACGCCAACGTCGCTGATGGTATTGAAATAAAACACGGTCCAGTCTATGTTCCAGGTGTAGCCCCGCAGGCGGATGCCGTACTCATAGTTGCTCAGGTTCCAGCCCGGCGCGTCGTGGCGTGCCTTGTTCTGGACCCAGTGGTAGATGCCGTAGCCCTTGCCGGGGTTGAACGATACCGTGTCTGCACCAGGCCCGTAGTGGGTCCCTTCAATGGGCACGTGGGTCACTTCAAAATCGCCGGGGATAAAGAGAAACTCGAACAGCAGCTGGCCGGGCAGGTCCGTCTGGTACCACCCCCTGAGCATGTACAGCCCGATCTTGATGTTTTCCCAGTCCTCGGTGCCGGGGGAACCGTGCCGCAGGTCAATGGGATTGATAACGTCGGCCGTGCGTTTCAGGTTGGTCTCGCCCCACACAACGATCTGCTTGCCCAGGCGCAGCTGAAGCGGCCCCCGGACAAAATCAACGTACAGCTCGGTGAAGAGTTCGTCGTCACGGGGATGCTCATATTCGCTGTACATCCGGTGCGGTATGGCCTCTTTAAACTCCTCGTCTAGATCGGGCATCTTTGCATACCAGTACCGGAACCCGCCGAACAGGTTGATATTGGTCTCTTCGCCCTCGTACAGGTTATACAGCCCCTCGATGAGAAAGCTGGTGCGTGCCATGTCCACGTTTGAGTCGTGAAACATCTTCTCATTCCTGGGTATGTGGGTTCTGATGAACATGGTCTCTTTAAAATAGCCGGTAAGCTGCAGCTTGTCGTCCATGAGCCATATTCTGGCCTCAGCGTTCTGCACATTACCCTGCAGCGCGAGAAAAACGCCGCACAGTGCGAACAGTAGTATTAATGCTTTTTTCTTCATGACCCTCCCCTTTTCCTCGTTATACATTTGCCTCCTGTTTCTTCCCCAGAATAAATTTCGGCTTGAACACCAGCACACAGCTGGGAATGACCAGCAGGGCTCCCAGCATGTTCAAGGTTAAAATAATAGCCAGCAGCAGGCCCATAAGTGCCTGGAACATCATCATCGACAGGAACCAGAAAACAATGCCGCAGATCAGCGTGGTGGCAATATAGATAATGGCCTTGCCCGTTGTCCCCATGGCGATAATCACCGAATCGGTCAGGCTCTTGCCGTTGCGCCGGTACTCCTCGATAATACGGCTCACCAGGTAGATGCCGTAGTCGACCCCCAGACCGATACCCACTGAGGATACCGGCAGCGTGGCCGTGGTCAGGGGCAGCGGCGGATTATTCAGCACCATAAAGGTAAAGGCCAGCACATTTGACAGCAGCAGGGGCGTCAGGATAATGATCCCGGCGATAAAGGAACGGAATATGAACGCACAGAAAAGAAACACCACCAGCAGGGCAAGTCCCAGCGTTATGAGCTGGTACTCGGTGAGGGTCTCGTTGATGCCCGCCTGGACACCCACGGCACCTCCTGCCAGCTTGTACTGCATGTCGGTCCCCTTGATGCTTGATTCATGCTCGATGTAGTGCTTGACCCTGCTGATAACATCTTTTATGGTCTGCGCGGTCTTGTCCCGGCAGAAAATAACGATATTGACCCGCTGGTCCCCGAGGTCCACAAATTTGTCGAAGCTGCCGGGGCCGCCCATCTGCATGGCTGAGCGGAAGCAGAACTCGGTCTGCCGGTCATCAACCGGGAGAAACCGCCACCGCGGGTCTCGCTCCCGCATGCCGCTGTGTATGCCGGGTATGCGGCCGTGAATGGTCTGTACCATCATGACCTTCCTGCCCGGTGTCTTCTTCATGTACCGGGCAAACTGAATCACTTCCCGTATGGCGTCAGCCTTGGCCGCGCCCTGGGATTCTCCGGTATCCAGGATGATGTACAGCGGATTTAAAAGGGGCATGGAAAAGGTGATGCGGAAGCTGTCGACATTGTAGCGGTGAAAAGGCCACAATATCTCTGATCCCGGCACCGCGTTGCCGATTGTTATTTTATTCAAATAGGTACATCCCCACGCAAACAGCACAACGGAAACCGCCATGACAATGTATTTTCCACTGCGGCTGATCCATCGGCCGGTAACGGCAAGCAGACGGTCAAGGGGGCCGTGGGTCTCCTTTTCCGGCTTCAGGGGCATATAGGAGAGCATAATGGGAACGAAGAACATGGCAATGGCGACTGTGGCAAATGCCCAGAACGCGCACGACAGGGTTATTTTCTGGAGTATGGAAATAGGGGTGATTGCTATGATGATAATACCCGAGGCATCGGTGAGAATGCCGCCGAACCCCGGGACAAAAAGGCTCCGTATCACATTTTTGCAGGCCTGCTTGTTGTCGCCGGTCTTTGCCGCTTCCTCTTTGTAGCGTTTCAGGACCTGGGTCGAATGGGACGCCGCCATGGCGGCAATGAGAAAGGGAAACACCAGGACCAGGGGATCAAGGTTAAAGTCGAGCATGCCCAGGAACCCGAGGCCCCATACCGCGCTCACCAGAGCGGCCAGCACCGGCAGCACCATGCCCCGCTTTGATCGGAAGTACAGCAAAAAGACCACCATCATGGCAGCAACGGTGTACACCAGTATTTTTATCACATCACCGACATAGCTGTCGATGTAGCCCAGATGCATGGGCTCGCCGGCAATGGCAATGATATGATTTTCATCCTCGGTCTTTTTTCTTAGCTCCTTGAATTCCTTGAAGCAGGTGGCATAGTCGATCTTTTCCTCGAAAAAATCCACCATGATAAGGGCGTTCTTGCTGTCAAGGGATACAAGGCCGGGATAGGCAAGTGAGTTGCTGTAGACTTTGAGCCTGAGCCTGTTCAGCTCTTCGTCGGTCTGGGGAACGTCCGGCCACATCATGGGCTCGGAAATGTATCCCTGGCTGGTGAGCTTCATGTCCCTGACTTTTCTGTGGGCAATGGAAAGAATCTTGTACCGGTCAACGCCGGTAAATTTCTTCAGCTCCTCGGTGATGAACTTCACTTTTGACAGGGTGTCGGGGTTGAAAATATCCTTGTACTTTCCGCCCTTTTCAGGATCCTTGGCCTGCACCATGACAAGAACCTGGTTTGCCCCGCCGAAAACATTGCGCACCTCGTTGTGCACATCGATATACTCGTGGTTCTGGGGAAGAAGGTCGCTGAAAATCGTCTTTACCTGTATCGTGCTGGCATGATAGCCGAAAAAGACCGTGACACCCACGATCACCACCAGGAGAAGATTCCGTTTTTCTATAATAAAGTTTGCAAAACGTTCCATAACCCTGTGTTTCCTTCTTTAAATGTGTTGTTGTACCGGAGCAGATCCCGCGCTGAAATCATATTACTCAATAACACGCTTCTCCAGCCCGGCGGGCATCTTAAATCCTTCAAACTCATAGGAAAGCCCAGAATGGAAGCTCCAGGTATCACCGCCGTCGGTGGTCCCCACAACCGTGCCCGAGGCACCAACAATCCATCCTTTCCGGGGGCTGCTGAAAAAGAGATTGGAAAAGGTAAGCTTCGACGTGATTACTTCCCGGGGTGCTTCCCAGGTGATGCCGCCGTCCTTGCTCAACAGATACAGTCCCTGGTTGCCCACGGCCCATCCCCGATCGCCTTTGATAAAAACATTCAAAATAATATCAGTGCCCTGGTTGAGCACTTTCCAGCTTTTGCCGCCGTCCGGCGTATGCAAAATGGTAGAATCAATACCGCACATCCAGCCGTGGTCCTTGTCGGTGAAATATATCCCGAACAGCGTGGGCCGGGGGTTTTCGTACTCTTCCTCCAGGGTTTCCCGCTTGAAAAAATCCGGCATATTACGCTGCCACGTCAGGCCGCCGTCGGTGGTCTGGAGAATAAGCCCGCGCTCCCCCACAACCCATCCGTTGTCGCGGTCGGTAAAGAAAACATCGTTGAAAATACTGTCCTGGTCCTCGCTCTGGGCGTGCCAGCTTTCCCCGCCATCGGTTGTGTGTATAATGGTTGAATATTCTCCCACTGCCCACCCGTACTCGTTATCAACAAAATAAACGGCCAGCAGTACCCGGTCGGTCCCCGGATTCTGGCGTACCCAGCTTTTCCCACCGTCGGCAGTGTTAAGCATGACACCCTTGATGCCCGATACCCAGCCGGTTTGCGTGTCGGTAAAGGACACATCACACAACAGTGTGCCGACGCCCGACTGCTGCTGCTGCCAGGTTGCGCCTTCATCGCCTGAATGATAAATAACACCGTGGTTTCCCACAAACCATATGTTGGTATCGTCGGGGGCTGCTGCGGAAAGAATATACTCGGAAGTAATCATCTTTATTGAAGGCATCTTCATCTTCTGTTTTGCCTTGCCGCACCCTGCAACAGCAATTAAAAAAGCAACCACGGCAACCACAGCGATACCACGCTTCAGCAACGCTCGTATCATAATAAACCTCGTAAAAAATTAAGAACCGCCAGGCTGTTTTTTTTGCAGCCTTATTCTTCCTCGATAATTGTTATCGCATCTTCAGGACACGCATCGCGACAGGCAAGGCACATGTGACAGATATCCTTTGCTTCCTCGATTGCCTGTGCTCTTTTCTTGCCGTCATCGGTATCAACGAGCTCCCAGAGCTCAAGGCCGCACATCTCCACGCACTCCCCGCAGCCGCGGCATTTTTTAACGTCAACTATATGTTTTACCATGGGTTGTTCTCCCGCTTAGACAGATGACTTCACGTCGTCTACCATGTTTTTGAATTCCGCATCATCCTCATACAGCCGCACCATTGCATCAAACAGGGGAAAGGTTGCCATGAAATGTACCGCTATGTTGGGATCGGTCATGTCGCCCTTGATGATTTCTCCCTTTTCCTTGATTTCCATAAGATCGAAACTGTCGTCAATGGCGCCGCACACGTCACGGTCTTGTATCTTCATTGCCGCGTGACAGTCATCCCGCATGCCGTCTTCAATTGCCACCGCACCATCCTTCACCACCATGGTCACTTCCGCGTTGTCAAGCTTCATGCCCACCTTGTGATCGCTGAAATCGGCCAGCATCTCCTTTGCGGCCTCGTCCGTGTTGGTATATTCGGCACCTCTTTTTAGTACATCAACGATTGTCATAGCGTGTCTCCTGTTAAAATAATATACTAAGGAGTTTCTCTTCGTTTTCTTTGCCCACGGCTGTGCCGGCCGGGCCCGCCAGCATCTTTCGGGCGTATGATTTCAGCACCTCCCGCACCCGGGCCGTTTTGCGCTGCACCTCACACAGCTTTGCGCTGTCGGCTCCCTGTTCTGCCGCCTGCACATATGCTGCGTAGCTCTTGAGATACTGTGTGTGGGGCGCCAGGGCTGCAAGCCGCATACCCTCCTTCTCGATGGGCATTTTCCCCGATGTATATATTATTGAGCAGACCGACCTGAGCTCATCGTCTTCCTCGGGCCGGGTCCCCGCCAGCTTACCGAATTTGTCCCAGTATTCTCCCATGGGTTCGATATATTTCACCCGGTAGGCTTCGTCAACCAGCGTGTCAACCGTGGGCATAACATCAACGGTAAAGTTGATTTCACCCTCCCGCTCTTCCCAGCGTGAAAAGAAAATCGGAAGAACATAGTCCGCTTCGGCAATTACGGTGCACATGCCGTAGTGAACCCCACCATCTGCGGTAAACTCGGCAATGCCGATCTTTTCTATCTTCTCCGCGCTCAGTGCTTTGATGCTCCCCCCGCCTGCCGCCGGCACCAGGCTGTCCGATTCTGCCGGGCCCAGCCCCTGCAGCTGCTCCATCATTTTTTCACCATACGGTGTCCATGTTGTCTCGTTTCCCATCTCTGTGCCTCCTTAAAATATAAGGCTTACGATAACGCGTTCCAGCTCGTCGCCGACCACTTTCTTTAAAACTTCTCCCCCCGGGTCAAGGTCCCGGTAATATTTCTGCATGGCCCGCTTTCTCACCAGCATCTCCTGCTTGTACTCAGGGTCCTGTACCGGCTCCGCCTTTTCGAGCAGCCCAAGCCATACCCGGGCATAGGCCTCTACCGCGTCAAGCACTTTTGGCCGGTCCTCGGTCTGGCTCACCCGCCCGTCTATGGGGTAGGGCGAAAGACTTTCCCGCGCCCAGGGCCACGGCCCGTAGCGCCGCTGCACAAGGCACCGCCCTTCCTCGGTCAGCCCCGGCAGCGTCCGGTACCGCCGCCACAAATCGGACAGCGGGTCAAGATATTTCTCGCGGTACTGCGGGTGCGCCCCGATATCCACCACCGGCATCAGGTCTACCGTTATAGAGAGGCGCTTTGATGATTCATCAAACTCACAGGCAAAAACCGGCAGGTCGTAGTCATCGCCCGCCGTCATATTCAGGGAGCAGTATTTCGCCCGCTTCATGTAATGCAGCTCGCCGTAGCCGATCTTGTCGATTTTGTCCGACCCCTTGAGCCTGAATGCCTTGTAGCTTGCCGTTGCCATGGGCTTCTTGATGTCCAGGGCCTCCCTGGTGTCCATTCCCAGGTAGCTGTCAAGCGGCTCAAGCTCCAGCCCGGAAAACAGCTTGCGCTTTTCAACAACCTCTTCAACAAAGTGTATCATGTCTTTGAAGTCAACTCGTGCCATAATCATGCCCTTTCATGATTAAAAAATAAAGCGATTTGTGCAAAAGGCTTTATATCAACTATTTCAAGATTGCTGTTACCGCCCGCTTTTGCATACTCAAAATTTTGTCTGAAAAGGTTCAAAAATCAGCCGACGTGCCATATATCAGCGCCCTGTCTTTACCGTTAAATATATTCTCTGGCAATAGGTTGGTTAAATGTAGTCCTTTAGACTACTTTATTTAGAATAATAATTTCTCGGCAAAAGATTGTCAAGAAAAAAAAGTTGGAAAATTGTCGCCGGCGGGGCCGAAAGACGCCCGCCGCCGGATAATTCTTTAAAAAAAAAGCTTTTCCAGCGTGTTGTATTGCCGGAAAGGTTATGGAAAAAAATTATTATATAGTATAATCGTTCTGTCCGTTCTGTTTGTTCGCCAGTAAAAAAACCGCCTGTTCTTTCTTGTGGCGTCGCCTGAAAAGGGCCCCGGTTTTCACTGTTCTTGAATGTATTTACCGTGTTTCTCTTGATTAAAATATTGACAAGAACAATGACTTGTTATACATATGTTGTTAAATGTATTCTTAAAGACTACATTTTCGCACACCGGGCCATGCGCGAGGTCAGGGCTGCCCGGGTTATGTGCGAGGCATTCTCGTGATTGATGATACCGTGTTTTGTACTGTGCGCGCAACAAACAGTATCTGCGAAACACGAAACAATTACTGCAAAACTAATTAGAATTGTTCGGAGAAAACCCATGAAAAATGCATACGATGTCATTGTTGTCGGAGCGGGCCCTGCCGGCCTTATGGCCGCCAAAACCGCAGGGGAAAACGGGCTCAGTGTCGCATTAATCGAACGCAAAGACACCATAACCGATATCAACCGTGCCTGCAGCATGATGGTTGTGACCCTGACCGGGAAATATCTTGAGGACCGGGTGCTGCTCAACACACGGGAAAAGCGCCTGTGTTTTCCCGGATACGGATTTTCAATTCCCTATGACGGCAACCATTGTGATTTTTATTCCTGGTCGATATACACCCACAAAGGAAACAAGGTACAGCTCGGCGACTATGAAAAAAATTCCGCCATGGGAGAACAAGGCAGGGTGAGCGCAACCTATGACAAGGAAGCGCTGCTGAAATGCCTGCTCCGTGAAGCGCAAAATAATCATGTTGATGTTTTTCCCGGGTATAACGTAATCGGCACACGTACGGAAAACGGCAAGGTAAAAGTTTTCACACAGGAGGGAGCCACTTTCACCGGGACATTTGTTATCGGTGCCGACGGCAGGTCTTCCCGACTGGCAAAAAATCTCGGGTTAAACAAAGATAGATTGTATTACGGCACCAACACGTCTTTCGGCTATGAAATGACCGGTGTTGAACCGCCGGAGAAATATGCTCTTTTTCAGATATTTCTCAACTCAACCCCGCCCATGAGAATCTGGATGACGCCCCGGGCGGATGGAAATACGCATTTCGCCTTCGTCAGCGGCGGGCATCCGGGAAAAGATTTCGACGGCGCTTTTGATGACTTTGTCAACAGCGACGTCTTCAAGCCCTGGTTCCGCAACGCGGAAAAAGTCCGTGCCCTGTCTGCCATAGGAAACATGTACTCTCACATAGAAGATCCTTATAAAGACCAGGTGTTGCTGGTATCGGATACTGTCTGGTGCCAGGAAGCGGAAATGACCGGGGCGATAATCAGCGGCTGGAAGGCCGCCAATGCTGTTACGTTTGCTTTCGCAGAAGGCAAGATTTCCCGTGAAGGAGTATCACCGTATACCGACTGGTGGCGTGATGAGGTGTATAACAAACTGGACCACAGGGATATGATGAGAAACGCCGTTATGCCCTACATGCTCACACCGGATGATATAGATTTTTTGCTGAGCAAAATTACAAAAACCCTCAAAAGCATTCTCGACCCCTATGAAACGCCCAAAATTGTCGGGGATGCCATGGCAGAAATAATGCCCATCGTAAAGAGGGACCGCCCCGATATCTTCCAGAAACTCCAGCGCATGCGCACGGAGCCGCTGGAGGCAATCTTCGGAGGATGCGTACGATCCGGATTTCCCACAACAATGAAGGCGAGCTAGCCGACACTGTTGAAGATATATTACGTAATACACCAGTACAAAAAAAACTAAAGGGGAGAACCGCCATGAAAGCAGTAAGAATAGCACTGTGTTTCTGCATGATTTTGTGCTTTAGCTGTTATACCGCAGCGGCACAAGAAGAAGAAAAAATACAGACAGACAAATCCACTCATTCGCACAAAACCATCCGCATCCAGTATTCCGGTGCGGTCATTCCAAAAACGTTAACCGTCCAGCCGGGCACGACGGTGATCTGGATAAACGAATCAAAGCGGCCGGTGGAAATTCTGTTTGAGGGCAAACAGGTTACCCTGGCCTGCAAAAGCCCGGTACATTTTATCGTCACCGAAGATGGGACATTTATGTCCGACAAAATTCCATACGGAGCGGTTGCAAGCCTCTGTTTTATTGAGAAGGGTGAGTTTTCCTACAAGGCCCGTGTCCTCGAATCGGCAGCAGCCGACTGGCATACGTCACGGGAGCGCTCAAAAATTTTCGAGGGAAAAATTATTGTTGCCGCCGGCAAGTGATGATGTGCAGTATGTAAGGATTGTTTAACACCCCGGAGCGTGCATGCCGGCGCTCCGGGTAAAAGACTGAAAGAGGGCTGGATGACACTAAACAGGTTGTCCGGCCCCTTCTTTTATGTCACCTTGGCGGGAAGATATTTCTGTGGCGCCGGTTCATCACTGCCGTGCAACGATGATGTGTGCCCGGCGCCGCCTTCAACCATGCCGATCAGTTCATCGACCATGCAATGAAGATCGCCTGCCTGGGAGGAAAGTTCTTTGCTTGCGGATGAAGACTCCTCGGCACTTGCCGAATTTTCCTGAATCATCGTGTCCATATGGGTAACGGCTTTGTTGATCTGCTCAATGCCGGTTGCCTGTTCCTGGCTTGCTTCTGTAATCTCACGTATTAAGTCGGTTACTTTTCCAACACCGGAAGAAATCTCATCCAGTGCAATCCTGACTTCGCCTGCCTTGTCGGAGCCGACCTTCGCGCGTGTTCTGCTTTCTTCAATGAGTCTGGTTGTTGTCTGTGCCTGTTCAGCGGCCCGCTGGGCAAGGTTGCGCACTTCTTCAGCCACCACGGCAAACCCCTTGCCTGCCTCACCCGCACGTGCTGCCTCAACAGCTGCATTCAGGGCAAGCAGATTTGTCTGGAATGCAATTTCTTCAATACCTTTGGCTATCTTGGCAACCTCCTCGCCGCTTGTATTTATTCCTTCCATTGCTTCGGCAAGGGCCTGCATGGCATCCGTGCCCTTATCCACCGCAGCGTTTGTTTCCCGGGAAAGACTTCTCGCCTGGCGTGAATTGTCCGCGTTCTGCCTGGACATGGCGGCAATTTCGTTAAGTGATGCCGATGTCTCTTCAATGGCTGCTGCCTGCTCCGATGCACGGTGCGCAAGGGCCTCGCTTGCCGATTCGACAACTCCTGATGTTGCATCAGTCCGGACGGCACCGGCATTGAGCTGTTCTATAATACGCTTCAACGGGGCGGTTATCCGTGTTGCCACAAACAGCGCGACAAGCCCGATTGCGGCAATACCACACACCCCTATGTTCACAAACAGCCACTTTATGGAAGCAACAGCTCCGCATGCCTCAGCGCTTCCAATCCTGGCGATAATTGCCCAGGTTATACCGGATACGTCAACAGGGCCGTAGACCACCATACTATCACCGCCCCCGGCATCGTGAAAAATCCCTTTGCCTCTCCCGTCAAATGCCTTCTCGGCAAAGGGTCCTGTCATGGTGTAACCCACGACATATTCTTTTGTAACCTTTGAATCATTCTGGAGGGAAATGGTACCGCCGGCATCTTTTTTTACCAGGTACGTATCACCCGTTTCCCCCATGCCTGTTCGCTCCTGCATAATTGCGTTTATCTGCTCTTTTGAGATCCTGAGCACGATAACGGCGAGAACTTCTTCCCCGTCGTCACCCATCAGGGGGGCCCCGATAAAAAAGGCCTGCTTCCCGTCACTCGGTTCATACGGCTGAAAATCCTGAAACACAATGTCCTTTGTTGCTACAACGTTCTGCCATAATTGTGCAAGGCTGCTGTGCTTGTATTGACCTGATTTCAGGGTTGTTCCCTGTTCCTTGCCCCCGGCAACGGCAAACAGGACATGACCGGTATCGGCCTTGACCAGGAGGAAATCACGGTATCCGTATGACGCAATAAAATCGACGGCCCCTTTGCCGTAGGAATCGTGGTAACGCCGGTATTCATCATCATCGGTTTTAAGCAGCCCCCTTTCCGTAAGGCCGGTATCATCACAAAACGCGTTAAACATGTGAAAGGTGCCCAGGATATCCTGGTTCTTTGCCAGTGAGACAATGTCGGTCCTGAAACGACTAAAAAGCGTCTTCACCTGATTTTTCTTGATTTCCTGGACGGCTTCCAGTTTTTCAAAAGCCGCACCGGTAAGGGCGGTTGACGCTTTTGATAAGGACAACCACGCAAGAAGAGCAAATGGTGCCGCCGACACCACAAGGAAGGTAAGCACAAGCTTTGTCTTCAAATTGAACTGTAATGATAGTGGTTTCATTGTTCCCCCGTATCAATTTTCTCAGTTACCCTTTATACAGTATACCCCGCATCTGTGTCTCATTCAAGTGGTATCTCTGATATAAGATGCAGTTTTTAGCAATTAATCTATAGATATAATATAGTCTGACAGACTTATTCATAAACTCTATTTTTGTCTTGACATTATGTTAAAATAATATTAAATGTACCCCGTAACAAAAAGCGCGTTAAAACAAAACAACGTGGGAGGGGTTATGAGCGAAAACCAAAAAATCAAAAAATTTGCCGGCATCGAGGTGCCCCCGGACCTGACGAAGGGCAATTTTTTCTTTCTCTACTTCAACACCCTGATCATCGGTATGCTGATGGTCATGCCGGCAATTCTGCAGCCGGCATTTCTGAAGGATATTATCAACGTTCCCGCAAATTATTTCGGCTCTATCAACGGATTTCTGCAGAACATGAGTCAGATCGCGACGCTGGCGTTTGTGGGCGTCGTGGGCGCTTTGTCGGATAAGACCGGCAGAAAAATCCTTGCCATAATCGGATTCGTCGTGCTGATCGTATTTTATTATCTGTTCGGCCAATCTGTTGCCATCGCCGAAGCCCTTCATGTCCCCGCAGGTTTTGCCGCTAAAATCTGTGCGATACTCAATTTTGCGCCTTCCAGGGCCGCGGAGTTCACCCAGTGCGGTCCCGGACTCCTCGTCGGCTACATTCTGCGCCTTATCGTAGGTATCGGGTATATTCTCGTCTATCCCCAGTTTATAACCATGGTTGCCGATTATACCCATGAAAAAGACCGCGGCAAAGGAATGGCCTTTAACGGCATGATGATGGGCCTGGCAAGCATTCTGATTTTTGCCGCTGTCGCGCCCATCGGCGACAAGACCGGTGTCGGCGGGCTCTTTATTTTTGCCTCAATCATGGCCCTCGCAGGTGCCCTGGGAACAGCTGTGTTTCTCAAGGAACATCTGCCCGAGATAAAAAAAGACGACAAGAGGAGCTTCAAGGAAGTGTTTGCGGTTGTTAAGAAAAGCTCCTCAATCAAGGCAAGCTGTATCTGTTCCCTCATCAGCCGTGCTGATATCGGCGTTGTTGCGACCTTTCTTATCGCGTGGGCGGTCCAGCAGGCGGACGCACTGCAGATCACCTCAGAAGCGGCCACTAAAAAAGGCGCTATCCCCATGATCATTATGAGTGTTTTTACCTTTCTCGCGTTTCCGGTTATCGGCATACTGCTTGACCGCTGGGGAAGGATGGCGACCATCGTTTTAACGCTCTTTTGTGCCGGAATCGGCCTGCTGCTGATTGCGGCTTCTCCCAGCCCGTTTTCAGGCCAGGTATACGTTGCCGTAATCATTCTCGGTTTCGGCATGGCCGGCGCCATTGCAGGGGCAAATACACTGGCTACCGATGCCTCGCCCAAGGCCATGGTGGGGGCCGTTCTGGGCTGGCTCAATACCGCCCAGCCCATCGGTATGCTCTTTTTCCTCCAGGTCGGCGGCTATCTGTATGATGTGCTGGGACCGGGATGGGCCTTCGGACTAAAAGGTGCCGCCAATATACTGCTTGCCGTCTGGCTGTTCCTGAAGAGCAAAGACATAAACAGGGAAATAGATGAGCGCGAGGCCGCTCCTTCGGAAACATAAAAGGTATACGTGGCTGCCGGCTCACCGTTGCGTCATAACAAGAAAGCACTCAGCTACAAGCTGAGTGCTTTTTACTGTAGGTGCGTTATAACATCCGCGGCCCGGCTTGCAGCCTGTCTAAATCACTTCATTTTTTGTGCCTTTCGCAGCTTTTTGCATTTCGGGCAACCGGTCCCTTTGTTCCTGTCATGAATGCTTGCCTGCCACACATGTCCCTTTGGACATTTCCACCACACGGCCTTATTTGAATGCGGGGTAACATCCCGCGCGGTCAGTTTCCCGTTTTTTGTGGGATGCCACTGGGCTGCCAGGGCAGGATTGTTTACCTGCAGACTGTTGTTTTCCAACAGTGATTCCCGGTAACAGTGGGGACAACCGGTTCCGTAGTTTCTATTGTTTGGTGTAGCAATCCATGAATGACCCCTGCTGCATTTCCACCAGACCTTTCTGCATGAATTCGGTGTCACATCAAAAGGTGTCAGTTTCCCGTTTTTTGTGGGATGCCACTGGGCTGCCAGGGCGGGATTACGTGTTGCCAGGCAGTTGTCTTCACAGGGTTTTTGACCGGTACAAAAAGGACATCCGGTCCCCTGGTTTCTGCTGTGAATACTTGCTTCCCATTCATGCCCCTCTTTGCAAACCCACCATACTTTTTTTCTTGAATTCGGCCTAAAATCACTTGGGCGTAAGGCATTGTTTTTTGTGGGATGCCACTGTTTTGCAACCTTTGGATTTTCCCGTTGGAAATTGCAGGTAGTGGTCGGCAAATTGCCGGAGCAGTAGGGGCACCCTGCCCCCCCGCTTCTGCTGAATATTCTTGCTTCCCATTCATGCCCCTCTTTGCACTTCCACCAGACCTTCTTTCCCGAATGCGGCAGGACATCTTTTGCGGTAACGGGTTTGTTGAGCTCCGGATGCCACTGTTTCGCCAAAGCAGGAAAAACAGTCTGCAAGTTATAGGTTGCCGATATTTTTCTTTTCCTTCTTGCTTTTGCCATAGATTGCCCCCCGATATAATATTGTTATATCCCCTCAGGTCCCCTGGTAATATATTTTTTCACAATAAAGCTATATTATCTGTTATAACAGAAAACAAAAAAGATGCCAGAGGGCGCAATCAGAAAAAAATTATTTTCCCAAGCAAAACAAGTATGTTATGATTTTTTTATCAATTTTAATATTGTCGGGAAGCCATTTTGTATTGTTCTGCAAAACAATCGTCTTGCCGAACAAGACTATTGTTTCCTGTAAGAATGTTCTGTTTCCAGGATCCTGCGATTTTTTAATACAGTATGATAAAAATTTTGATTAAATATACATTACACGCTATTATTATTAAATACGAGAATAAAACACATGCCATATCAACCGCCCGGTGCAGGATTCGACACAACATTATATTTTTTACACATAGGGGGTAATTATGAACATCGTAAAAAATGTGATCGTTTTTACCATGACCATAGCGCTGTTTTCCGTGACAGCCATGCCGGCCTATTGCGCAAGTGATGAGGTTATGCAGGAAATCAGGGCCCTGAAAGCCCGGATTGAGCAGCTGGAGAAAAAGCTGGCTCAGCAGGACAGCAAAATAGAACAGCAGGGGGAAAAAATTGCTTCTCAGACAAATGCCATTGAGGAGATCGGCACCATAAAGGATGCTCTGGGCAATCTTGAGTTCTCCGTAGGAGCAACCTCGGTGGTCCAGGGAACCGTCAACAATGATGACTTGGACGGCGATGATACAGATGCTGCCTATTCGGTTGATATTGAGATCACCGCTCCCGTTGGAAAAAACGGCACGGCCCTGTTGTATCTCGAAGGGGGTGAAGGTATGGGCATAACCGATGAGCTTCCCCTGTTCAGCGGTTTGAACGCCGATGCCACAGGCGATGATGATGCCGACCTCCAGATATCGGAGCTGTGGTATGAGCACAGCTTCAGGGGCGGCACAGTTGTGGGGACCATCGGGAAACTTGACATTACCCGGTGGTTTGATGCAAACGCGGTGGCAAACGACGAGACCACCCAATTTTTGTCTGACATGTTCGTCAACAACGTGGCTGTTGAGTTCCCTGATTATGCCTATGGCGTGCGGCTGAGTTTGTACCCCGGCGAGCTGTTTGAGATACACCTGGGGGCAGTGGAATCTGACAGTGATTTTGAGGATATTTTCGACGAGACCTTCTTTGTGGCGGAGGTGGGGATCACGCCGGGGCTTTTCGGCCGTAAGGGCGCCTACCGGTTCTACGCCTGGACCAACCGGGACAACCACAGCGAGTTCAGAGACCCGCGGGACAACCACGAGGAGGGCTACGGGTTCGGCCTGAGCTTCGACCAGCAGGTTACCGACACTATAACGGGCTTTGCCCGGTTCGGGTGGCAGGATGAGGATGTTTACGAGATAGAGACATCCTGGAGCATCGGCGTGCAGTTTGCGGGCGCCCTGTGGGGACGGCAGGAAGATGTGTTTGCCATGGCATTCGGCCGCTCCGACTTCGGGGACGATTACCGCGAAAGCCTCCGGGACGCGGGATTTGGAACAAATCCGGCAGAAAGCCTGTTTGAGGCCTATTACAGCATGAAGGTCAACGACCATATTACCATTGCACCCGACGTGCAGGTGGCAGACGGCATGCTGGGCATGGACAATGACGACACGGTGACCATACTCGGCGTCAGGGCCCAGCTTGATTTTTAACAAACCTCACGGCACGAACACACGCCCGGGAAATCCTGGAGACAGAGAACAAGTACCCCCTGCTGCCGGGACCTGTGCCCATGCCGCGGGGAAGCTTACCGTCCGGCAAACGGCGATAATGGGTCTATTACCGTCTTCCCCGATAGCCCCGAAACCAGTGGTTGTGGTGCTTATGGTGCCCGGGAACCCAGTACCAGTGATGATTGCCCACATATCCCCTGGGATGATGATGGTACACCACACAGCCTGAAAGCCAGACGCTGCAGGCAATCAATACAAAAAGCAGATATTTTTTCATGGCAAACTCCTGTTTGTTATGTGTCCATTCCGACATCAGAGGACGGAAAAAACCGCACATTCATTTCACCTTTTTCCCCCGCAGCAGGTCGCCGCAGAATAAATAAGCCGGTGACTTTTCCTGTTGCAAGATTGAACCGACGTGATATATGTACTGCATAGAGCAATTCACAAATTTCTATAGCCGACACAAAAGATCCGGGCACTATTATATTTATATCAGTCATTGCGAGGAGCGACGCGACGCGGCAATCTCGACGGTTCCTGACATTCAGTGAGATTGCTTCGTCCCGCCAAAGGCGGGACTCGCAATGACGCTGTTTGATTAAGACGGTCAGCCCTGTTTTGTTGTGGCTGTTTTTCTGTTCGGACGTGGCTATAATATTCTGTGAATCGCTATAGCTAACGGAGGAGCAGTATGTTTTGTGTCATTATGGCAGGCGGCAAAGGCACCCGCTTCTGGCCCAGAAGCAGAGCGTCCATGCCCAAACAGCTTCTGGACATTACCGGAGCCCGAACAATGATCCAGGAGACCGTATCCCGCATAGCGCCCCTGACCGGCCTGCACAATATTATCATTGTCACCGAAAAGCAGCACGCCGATGCGCTGCGTTCCCAGGTTCCGGGGATCCCCGAGGAAAATATTGTTGTTGAACCCTGCGGCAGGAACACGGCTCCCTGTATCTGCCTGGCCGCGCTGATTATCAGGAACAGGGATCCCGACGACGTCATGGCAGTGCTTCCCGCGGACCATCACATCGCCGATCCTGAAAGCTTTCGCCGCTGTCTCACCGCCGCCTGCGAAGCAGCACGCCAAACAGCCTGCCTTGTTACCATGGGCATCCGGCCGACCAGGCCGGAAACCGGATACGGGTATATGCAGCTCGGCCAACAGGCGGGCAGCTATGGAGAACAGGCCCTGTACCGCGTCACGGCTTTTCACGAAAAACCCTCCCGGGAAAAGGCCCTGGAGTTTCTGGACCACGGCAGCTTTTTATGGAACAGCGGGATGTTTGTGTGGACTGTTGCCGCCATCATGGAAGCAATGGAGCGCTACGTGCCCGACACCTACCGCATCCTGTGCGGGGCGGTGCCCCATCTTGGCAGCGCCGACAAAGCAACGCCCCTCAGCGATGCCTACGCGGCAATCCGCCCTGTCTCCGTTGATTGCGGCATCATGGAGCCTGCTGAAAATGTCGTGGCCATGAAAGCGGATTTCGGATGGAACGATATAGGAAGCTGGTCGGCACTGCATGATGTGCTTCCCCGGGACAACAACGGAAACGCAATCCGCGGCAACGTTATTGCGGTTGATTCGCACAATGTCCTTGCTCACTCACCGCATAAAGTCACCGCCGTTGTCGGGCTCGATGATATCGTTATTGTGGATACCGAGGACGCCCTGCTTGTGTGCGCCAAAGACAAAGCACAGGACGTGAAGAGCGTTGTAGAAGCCCTGGAAAAGAAAAGGGCCCGAGAGCTGTAGGACAGAAAGCACCGGGCACACTATCATGTCAAGCTCATCCAAACCGCTTGTTGTGTACTATTCCAGAACGGGAAATACCCGGGTCATGGCCCGTACAATCGCCGGCCTGCTGAGGGCCGACACCGGGGAAATCATCTCCCGCAAAAAGCGCAGTTCCCTCCTGGCTTTTACCTGCGTTTTTGACCAGCTGTTTGACCGTGACGACGACTATGAACCCCTGGAGGTTGACATTCCGGCCTACGATCCCCTGATTATCGCCGGACCTATCTGGATCCACAAGCTGGCTTCCCCTGTCAGGACATTTCTCAAGTCTCCGGAGCTGCGCGGCAAAACCATACACCTGTTCGTATGCCACAGCGGTAACTATTTCGCGGAGGACGCCGACCGGATCAGGGCCGAACTGACATCTCGCGGCATGTTCCTCAGGGGGCCCTGGGGCCTCCTGACCCGGCCCGACGGCGAGTGGCACCCGCGCAATCCGGTCGGAGCAATGCTCAAAGGCATTCACACCACGTTTACTGCCGACAAGCTGCCGGAGGCGATCGAACAGGATACAATCAGCCTGCTGCACAACCCGGAGCAAAACAGCCTGCTTTCGCTCATCGCCGACAACAGGTAGCCCTCAGGAACCTGTCTCTCACAATCATGAAAAACAAGATCCTTTTCAGGCACAAAAAAAGCACTCAACCGGAGGGCTAAGTGCTTGAAATTGCATTAAGCCGGCGAACGGATTTGAACCGTTGACCTGCTGATTACGAATCAGCTGCTCTACCTCTGAGCTACGCCGGCATGTAGGGATGTGTTTACAAAAACGAAAAAAAGGAGCGCTTGATAAAATCGAAATTGCGTGAAATCTCTTCAGCTCCCTCAACCAGCTCATTGTGGCCGGGAAGAAGGTAGCTCACGTTCAGCCCCGATATCTTTTCAATACTTTCCTTGAGCGTGCTGCTGCTTCCACCGGGAAAATCGGTCCGCCCGATGCTGCCGCTGAACACAACATCACCGGAAACCAGCACTTCTTTTTCCGGCCAGTAAAGACAAATGGAGCCGGGAGAATGGCCGGGAGAATGAATGACCTGCAATGTGATGTCTTTTGCCTGCAGCTCCCCCTCATTGCTGAAAAAATCAATGCGGTACTGGGGGGGCTCAAGCCCGAACATCCTGAAAAATTCCTTGCCGATGTTGTCGAGAAACTGCGCTTCTTCTTCATGCATGGTCATCTGGACATCCTGGTCCATGAAGTATGCGTCTCCGTCAAGGTGATCAGGGTGTGAGTGCGTATTAATAATCAGAAAGATATCCTCGGGGTTTAACCCGTCGTGTTTCATGGAATCAATGACATCCGGGACATAGCGCTTCAGTCCGGGATCAACAAGAATAAGGCCCTCTTTGCCCTCAAGCACATAGGTGTTGCAGTTGTTTTCCATCATATTGGTCCACAGGTATGCATAAACCCCGTCAGTAACCTTCATTACGGTACTCCTCTTCTATATATCACGTTTTCGCTCAAAGCATGGCTTACAAATACTTACCTCATCGGCATAAAAAATTCAAGAGCGAATTCAATATTTTTATAAAAGGCAATTGACAATCATATGTTTCATACTTATCTTTTAAGCTAAAAAATTTTCGCGCAAATCTGCGCATGTGCCCAAACAGGAAGATCCAAACTATATACCTTGACCCGCTGATAAAAATATAATACTACATATATAGAGACAGCCGCAACGTGATGTTCTGTCTCGAAGTACCGATAACGCGGGGCGGGTAATACATCCTCCGTTTGTTTCGGGAGGACAAAAATTTTATAGAAGGTGACCGACTATTATGGTGTATCAAATTGAGAAAGATCCTATAGAAATTCCTGACATCTTACCGCTGCTGCCGGTGCGTGACATTGTTGTTTACTCATACATGTTTCTCCCGCTTTTTGTCGGCAGGGAATCGTCGATTCAGGCTGTTGAAGAATCAATGGAAAAGGAACGCCTGATTCTCCTTGCGACACAAAAGGACCCGACAAACGACAACCCGAATCCCGATGAGATTTATTCTGTCGGAACCGTTGCAATGATAATGAAAAAATTAAAGCTTCCGGATAACAGGATAAAAATCCTTGTACAGGGTATCACCAAAGCACGAATAAAAAATTATTTGGAGACGTCCCCCCTGTATCGCGTGGAAATAGAAAAAATCCAGGAGCCCGCCTCCGGTGACGTATCGGTTGAAATCGAAGCCCTCATGCGCAATGTGAAGGAGCACTGCGAAAAGATTCTTTCCCTCAAGGGCCTGGTTTCGCCTGAGGTTATGGAAGTGCTTGAAAATGTTAACGAGCCGGGCAGGCTGGCTGATCTTGTGGCATCAAATCTGAAACTGGAGATCAGGGACTCCCAGAATATTCTTGAAACCTTTGATCCCATTGAGCGCCTCCACACGGTCAACGAGCACCTTTCCAAGGAGCTTGAGCTGTCCACGGTTCAGGCGCGCATTCAAAACCAGGCCAAGGAAGAGATGTCCAAAACGCAGCGTGAGTATTTCCTCAGGGAACAACTCCGGGCCATCAAGGCGGAGCTGGGCGATATTGACGAGAAGACACAGGAGATAAATGAATTTTCCGATAAGATAAAAAAAGCAAAGATGCCGTCCGATGCTGAAAAGGAAGCACGCAAACAGCTCACCCGGCTGGACCAGATGCACCCTGATTCCGCCGAAGCATCAATTGTACGGACATATCTTGACTGGATGGTTGAAGTGCCCTGGAGCATCTCCACCAAGGACACACTTGACATTCAGAAAGCGGAAAAGGTACTTAACGACGACCACTATGACCTTGAAAAGGTTAAAGAAAGGATCCTTGAATACCTGTCGGTGAGGAAACTGAACAAAAAAATGAAGGGGCCGATTCTTTGTTTTGCCGGCCCTCCCGGCGTGGGAAAAACATCCCTCGGCAAATCAATAGCACGGGCACTGGGAAGAAAGTTCGTGCGCATTTCCCTCGGCGGCATACGGGACGAAGCAGAAATACGGGGCCATCGCCGCACGTATATCGGCGCGCTGCCCGGACGGATCATTCAGGGGCTTAAGCAGGCCGGCACCAACAACCCGGTCTTCATGATGGATGAGATCGACAAGGTCGGGGCCGACTTCAGGGGCGACCCCTCTGCGGCACTGCTTGAGGTACTTGATCCCGAACAGAATTTTGCGTTCAGTGACCATTATCTCAATATAACCTTTGATTTGTCCAATGTTATGTTCATTACAACGGCAAACATGGTTGAGCCCATCATGTCCGCCCTGAAAGACCGCATGGAAATCATCGAGCTGACCGGCTACACCGATGAAGAAAAGCTTAAAATAGCACGCCAGTTCCTCATTCCTCGGCAGCTTAAGGAAAACGGCATTTCAGATAAATATTTAAAACTGTCCGACGAAGCAATCCTGGCCGTTGTTAATCAATATACCCAGGAAGCGGGGCTTCGGAACCTTGAGCGAGAGATCGGAACGGTCTGCAGAAAAGTTGCCCGGAATGTTGCCGAAAACAAAAAAAAGCTGGTAAAAGTTTCCAAAAACAATCTTCAGAAGTTCCTTGGAGCACCCAAACGAATTCCCGAGGAAGAGCGGGAGCACAATGAAGTGGGCATTGCCACCGGTCTTGCCTGGACACAGGTCGGTGGTGAGCTGCTGTATATAGAGGCAACCCTGATGAAGGGAAAGGGACGGCTGGTGCTTACCGGCTCGCTTGGCGACGTGATGAAGGAGTCTGCCCAGGCCGCTCTTTCGTATGTGCGTTCCCGTGCAAAAGAGCTTGGAATAAACCACACGGTATTTGAAAAGAACGACATTCATATCCATGTTCCCGCCGGTGCAATTCCCAAGGACGGGCCCTCCGCTGGCATTACCATGGCGTCTGCCCTTATTTCAGCCCTCACCCAGGTTCCCTTAAGCAAAGATATTGCCATGACCGGCGAGATTACCCTGCGGGGCAGAGTGCTGCCGGTCGGCGGGTTAAAGGAAAAATCCCTCGCGGCATTAAGGAACAATTTAACAAATATTGTCATCCCGGAACGAAACAAAAAGGATCTTGAAGAAATCCCCGAGAGCATAAAGAAAAAGCTGAACTTTACATTTGTCAGTCACATTGACGATGTGATTGATGCAGTATTAATAAAAAGGCCCAAAAGCTCTGCAAAAAAGACCCGTAAAACAACTGTTGCGAAAAAAAGTGCAGCTAAAAGAAGTCGGTGAGTTCGGGCTCATTGATATAATCAAAAAACAGGCCCCTGCTTCTCACCCGCATATCATTAAAGGCATAGGCGACGATGCAGCCGTTGTAAAAGCAGAGCGGGGGCAGGTCCTCCTCGTCACCACCGATACCCTGAACGAAGGGGTTCATTTTAGACAGGATTACATCAGCCCGTTTCTCCTGGGCAAAAAATGTTTGTCCGTCAGCCTGAGCGATATTGCTGCAATGGGAGGAACACCCTTCTGCTACGTTGTGTCCCTTGCCGTACCGCCCGCAACACCCCTCAGCTATGTAAAGAGCCTTTACCGGGGAATGGCCGCCCAGGCAAAACGTTTTGACGCGCCCCTCGCGGGGGGCGACACCACGACCTCCCTCGGCGCCATCTCTGTTTCAGTGACACTGCTGGGCACAGCCGGGGCCAAACACACCGTATTTCGACATGGAGCAAAACCGGGTGATCTGATTTTTGTTACCGGGACCCTGGGAGACGCGCACCTGGGCCTGCTGCTGCTGAAGAAAGATACCGCTGCGTCGAAAAGAAACCCTCTGGTGAAAAAACACTGCGATCCTGTTCCCAGAATTGAGGCGGGCGCCGCGCTGGCGCGCTCGGGAATTGCCGGCAGCATGATCGATATCAGCGACGGACTCCTTGCAGATCTTTCTCACATACTGGAGAAAAGCCGCGTCGGCGCGGAGGTGGTGACGGACGCGCTTCCCCTTTCACCCCGGTACAGGAAACAATGTCTTGATTTCTCACGGGACTTCTACCGCCCTGCGCTCGCCGGGGGGGAGGACTATGAGCTGCTTTTCACCGCAGCGCCGAAAAAACGAGGGGAGGTGGAACAGCTTTCCCGAAGCCTTGAGGTGCCCATTGCCTGCATCGGGAAAATTACCGCTACAGCGTCACACATTGTGCTGGTTGATCACAACGGTAAAAAAACAACCCCTTCCCGAAAGGGATTCACGCACTTTTGATCACGGCCCGCACAAACAGGCATGACCGGTAACGCCATAGTATCGTGTATATCCGAAAAAAGGGGGATAATCATGATAAGCATCAATTATAAACCGTCAATCTGCTGGGAGTATCATCATGGACGAAAATGATCTAAAAAAAATCCTGCAAAAAGTACAGGCAGGCAGCTGCTCCCCGGAAGAAGCCCTGGACAGCTTAAAAATACTGCCCTTTGAAGATATCGGTTTTGCCGTCATAGACCATCACCGGGCAATTCGCAAAGGGTTTCCTGAAGTCGTCTACGGTGAGGGGAAATCAGCCGTGCAGCTCATCGGGATCATTAAAACGATGGTCCCCAGGAAGCACCCCATCCTTGCTACACGGGTCGACGCCGCCAAAGCACGGCAGATTAAAAAACAATTTCCCACGGCCACGTATCATGCCCGGTCCCGTGCGCTGACCATTATCAGCAAAAAAGTCCGGCAACAGGGCAAGGGACACATCCTGGTCCTCTCCGCAGGCACATCAGACATACCCGTTGCCGAGGAGGCGGTTGTGACCGCTGAAATAATGGGCAACAGGGTGGAGCACATGTATGATGTGGGGGTCGCCGGCATCCACCGGGTGATCACCCGCACGGAAAAAATCCGGCAGGCAAATGTCATAATTGTTGTTGCCGGCATGGAAGGCGCCCTGCCCAGTGTTGTCGGCGGGCTTGTTGACCGGCCGGTAATTGCTGTTCCGACCAGCACCGGTTACGGCGCAAGTTTCGGCGGTATAGCGGCACTGCTGGGTATGCTCAACTCCTGCTCTGCGGGTGTTTCGGTGGTAAATATTGATAACGGATTCGGAGCAGGGTACATGGCCGCTCTGATCAACCGCGAAACATAATCAGTACCGGAAGTCTGTCACAGACGCTTTATCCTGTCCTTTCTGGAAAAGCGCTGCCGCATCCCGGTATCGCGTTTCAGCGCATCCAGGTTTTCCTGTATGAGGGCAAGCATAGACTTCCTGTCTTCCGGCAGCGTTCCATTGACCGGGACATAATTTGTTATATGATCACTGAGGTATTGGGACGTTACCCGCAGGTTTTCAACAAGCAGCGCCTGCTCCCGCAGCACTGTTTCGTGGGATGCCTTGGTAAAGCGACCGGCTTTCATATCATCATACAGCAGGGAGCCCGGCTGGGGCTGGACGGTCCGGACCCGGATAAAGTCGGGGTTGATTTGGTTAAGAACATCGGCCGTATCACCGGCATGCTCCCGCCAGCGTTCTTGCCCGCCGATCCCCAGCAGCACGTACAGGGAAAGCTCGAAACCGGCCGCTTTGGCTTTTTCCCCCGCTGCCGCAAACTCATCAGGTGTTGCACCCTTTCTAATATCTTTAAGCAAATCCCGGCTGCCGGTTTCAAGGCCCACGTGAAGACGCGTCAGGCCGGCGGCCCGCAGGCGCTTGAGCTCTTCCAGCGGCTTTTTGTAGAGGGTCTTTGCCCGTGCGTAGCTGGTAACCCGTTCAATGTTGGGAAAAAGGCGGTAGAGCAGGCAAAGCACGGCAACAACGTCATCGGTGCCCACAACCAGGCTGTTTGAATCGCCGATAAAAACCGTTCTGGCAACATCGCCGTAGAGGCTGCTGGCTGATTCTATGTCTTTTCGGATGTCTTCAAGGGGCCTTCGCTCAAATACTATATGCTTATACATGGAGCAAAATGTGCATTTGTTCCAGGTGCATCCCCGGGTAACCCGCACCAAAAGACTGCCGGCTTCACTTGGCGGCCGGTAAGGAGGAAAATCATAGCCTGATGGTTTTAAACGCAAACGCCCTATTGCCATACGTATTCTCGGAGCGGTGGTGCCACGGGGTTACCCGTGTAGCCGAAATTTTCAGGTTCTATAGCATGACAAACTATATACATAGTTACAGTGCATTGCTTTTTAACACGAAACTATATACCTGTCAAACCGCTTGTCAGGGTGAACAAACAGTGTCCGGTTGCGCGGTGCACAAATTTACCTTGACTAAGTATTCAATTTTTCTATATTATATATGCTATGCCGTATATAATCGCTGTTTTGTTCGAAGAAAAACAGGAGGAATCCTACATAGCAATAAAGCTTGATGGTGAGGAACCTGAGATAGTTTTCACAAAAGGCCCGAATTTTACGAAAACAATGGGACCGTATCCGGTGCCCTATGCCGAGGCAACGTTTAAAAAATGGTCCTACATCATGGTGGAAAATCCTCCTGAAATAAGGCTGGACGATAAAGAATCAATATCTGATGCCATAGCGCATCTGTGCAAGCAAGACGGAGCCACTGTTCGGTACTGTCCAGAAAATAAAGTATGAAATTTAAAAAATTTGCTGCAAGTCACATAACACCCTCACCAGAAATATTTCCCGTCATTTACTTCTGTCCGACCAAGCAGACCACAGCTGCGGTTTCTGATAGTGATTTTAGAAAGGTAATACAAGCATGTTATTCGGTGTTCTGACACGATCCCGGGAAAAAACCAATTTATTAAAAAAACTGATTATTAACGCAGCCCATCCTGAAGAAAGACGTGCTGCCATTATTGAAAACGGCGTTCTTCAGCAGTTGTCCATTGAGAATACAACCAGGGAGCAAACCCGCGGTAATATCTATAAAGGCGTTGTTCAAAAGATCGAATACAGCCTGCACGCCGCCTTTGTGGAGTATGGCGGTTCACGGCCGGGATTTCTCCCCCTCAATGAGGTTCACCCTAAATACTACAGCGTCACACAAAAAGATACGTGGAAAAAGCCGCCTGCTGAAAAAATACTCAGGAAGAACCAGGAGGTGGTCGTTCAGGTTGCCAAGGAAGGAAAAGGCACAAAGGGTGCGTCCCTTTCCACGTACCTTTCCATTCCGGGCAGGTATCTTGTTCTTATGCCGGGAGAGAAACGAACCGGTGTTTCAAAAAAGATCGAGGATGAGACTGAGCGCAAAAAGCTCAAGGATATAGGTAAGCAGCTGAAACTGCCTGACTCTATGGGCTTTATCATCCGTACGGCAGGGCTGAACAAAACGAAAAAAGAGCTCCAGCGGGACGCAAATTATCTGCTTCGGCTGCTCAATGCCATTGAATCCCGGTCTCGCGACCTGCCGGTGCCCAGCATGATATATCAGGAAACCAACAGCGTCATACAGGCAATCAGAGACTATTTCACCACCGACATCTCTGAAGTGCTGGTGGATGACCCTGATCTGTTCAAACGGGTACGGGACTTTTTTAAACTGGTCATCCCGAAAAATCAAAAAATTGTAAAACCGTATGAAGAGAGAATACCTATTTTTCAAAAATTCAATATTGAGGAACAGATAGAGTGCCTGTATAAGCGTACGGTTCCCCTGAAATCCGGGGGCAGTATTTCCATCGATCCCACGGAAGCCCTTGTTTCCGTTGATGTCAACACCGCCCATTTCACCAGGGGCAAAAACCCCGAGCAAAACACCCTCATAACAAATCTGGAAGCTGCTGATGAAATTGCGCGCCAGCTCCGCCTGCGTGACCTGGGGGGGCTTATTGTAATCGATTTCATCGATATGAAAAGTCACAAAGACCGGCAGCTTGTAGAAAAGCAGTTCAAAAATGCCTTCAGGGTCGACAAAGCAAATACCGAATTTGCGCGGATATCCAAGTTCGGTATCCTTGAGATGAGCAGAGAACAGCTCCGGGCTCCGCTGATCGACATGAGCCATGAAAATTGTGAATACTGTAAAGGCACCGGCAAGACCAGGTCCCGGGAATCTCTGTCGCTGGCCATTCTGCATGAAATATATGACCTGAGCGCAACGGACGATCTTGCTGAAATCAAGGTCACGCTTTCCAGGGAGGCCGGTGAATATTTACTCAATCAAAAAAGAAGTGAACTCCATACTATTGAAAAGCATTTCGGGGGGGAAATCCACATCTTCTGTGAGCAGCGAACACCCGTTGATGCGTATACTATAAAACGTACCGGTAAAAAAAAGTAGTACCCCGACATACGTCTCATATACTTCCCGGATAGTAACACAACGGCAAAGGAGGATTTCAGCATGAAAATAAGTGATATCGTCGGCAAGGTACGGCACCTCGGTGTTATTGTAGAAGACCTCGACAGCTCTGTGGAACTGTACAAGCGCCTGTATGACATTGACGATGAGCAGGTGCGCATTGTTCCGCCGCCGGGGGACCCCCGGGAGAAGGACACGCGGTTTGCCTTCATTCCGTTGGCAGGCATGGAGTTTGAGCTCATCCATCCGATTTCTGAAAATTTCAAGAAAATGGTAGGCAATCCTTCGCCGGGAATAAACCACATTGCCTTTACGGTTACAAATATCGAAGAAGCGGTTAAAAACATGCAGGCAAAAGGTGTGCGTCTCGGGCATGTAACAAAAGACGGAATCCTGGACATGAAGCGCAGCAAGGTCGCTTATTTTAATCCTGAAGATACGGGAGGCGTGCTCCTTGAATTTGTCGAGCCGGTTGAGGATTAGCAGCCGGCATGGTCCGGGACATGTTCCCGGAGCCAAGACTGCTCTGATTTCAGGACAGCCGACGGTATCGGCCCGCCCTCCGTTCAAATCATGTTTTTTTCATGTCAACGCTCAGCGGCAAAGGATTTCGCCGCGGCAAAAAGGCGTTCTTTGCGCCGCATGGATGTGCTAACCGGTGACTGTCATGAAGAAAAAAAATCCCCTGTATCAAAATGACGGGCTGTTTCATCTGATGGCCGACAATATACTGGACGGACTGGCCATTCTCGAAAACAACAGGGTCGTTTACGTAAATGACCGCTTGTGCGAAATTACCGGCTACACACGCCATGAACTCCTGCGGCTTGACAGTTTCACTATTATCGCGCCGGAGGTGCGAAAGGGACTAATACGGGACTACGGCGATCATGAGCCGCATAAGATGTTCGAAGAAAACGAGTACGAGATAGTCCGGAAAAACGGCGTGAGAAGAATTGTTCATAACAGGCATTCCCATCTTTTAAACGATGCCGGGGACAAAATTCTCTATCATTTTGAAATCATCACCGATATCACCGACCGCAAGACCGCGGAAAAGAAGCTGAAAACTTTAAACCGTACACTTGAAGACCGCGTTGAAGAGCGGACCACCGAACTGAGAAAAGCAAATGAAGAGCTTCAGGCACGGGAAAAGGAGCTGAAGGCCCAGAAGAAAAGCCTCGAGGAGCTCAACGCGGCACTGCGGGTACTGCTTAAAAAAGGGGAAGAGGACAAAAAAGAGCTGGAAGAAAAAATGCTGTTTAACGTCAGAGAACTCGCCTTGCCCTACGTTGACAAAGTGATGCAAAGCAGGCTTGATCCCAATCAACTGGAGTGCCTGAAAGTAATTAAAGCAAACCTGGATGATATCATTTCCCCCTTCGGACGCAGATTATCGGTAAACGGGCTGAAATTGACCCCGAAAGAAATCCATATTGCAAACCTCGTTAAACAAGGCCGGACAACCAAAGAGATAGCTGCGCTGCTTAGGCTGTCGGAACGAACAATAACAACCCACCGGGACAATATTCGAACAAAACTCGGCCTAAAAGTCACAAAAGCAAACCTGAGAACACACCTTCTGGCCATCACATAATTCGTAGTATCACTACGTAATAAATACGTATTTTTTCATCATTGACATACACAGACCTTTTGTTATATTTTGCTACCAAAAGAAGCTGAATTACCACTATTACTAATTTCATTACAGAAGATTGCATTATGTCTGATTCAAGCATCAATGAAAAAACGGTTCTCACCACCTGCCCACATGACTGCGGCGGCAGATGCGTGCTCAAAGCCCATGTCAAAGACGGGGTAATAACACGGCTGGAAACCGATGACGGTGAAGAGCCCCAGCTCAGGGCATGCGTCCGCGGGCGGGCATATCGTCACCGGGTCTACTCCCCCGACCGTCTCAAATATCCCATGAAGCGGACCGGCAAGCGTGGCGAAGGCTCCTTTGAGCGTATTTCCTGGGACGAAGCCTTTGAGAGCGTTGCCGATGAGCTTAAACGGATCAAAACCAGCTACGGCAACGATGCTATCCTCTATATGCCCTATTCGGGCAATACGGGGACCTTTCTCCACAGCCAGCTGTCAATGTACCGGCTCCTGACCATGTACGGCGGGTTTACCCCCATATGGGGCTCGGCATCTTTCTGGGGAGGACTCTTTTCATCCCAGATAACCTATGGTACGCTGCTCACCGGTCATAGCCGTGATGACATTCTCAATGCCCGGTATATCATCATGTGGGGATGGAACCCTGCTGATACAGTCCAGGTCACCAACACCTCATATTATCTCGCCCAGGCCCGTGAAAAGGGGATAAAAATCATTGCCGTTGATCCCCGGTTTACCGACTCGGCCGCCGCGTTTGCCGACCAGTGGGTTCCCATTCGGCCCGGGACCGACACTGCAATGCTCATTGCCATGGCATATGTGATGATAACAGAACAGCTGCATGACCGTCAGTTTCTGGACACCTACACCGTAGGCTTTGAGCGTTTCGAGCACTACGTGCTGGGGACCCAGGACGGCCGGCCGAAAACACCTGCATGGGCGGCCGCAATAACCGGCGTACCCGCCGCTACTATAGAACAAATTGCCCGGGACTATGCCACACAGAAGCCGTCAAAGTTTCTCTCCCTCGGTGCCCCCGGGCGCAGCGCCTTCGGCGAACAGTTTCACCGGGCTGCTTCTGCCATTGCCGCAATGGCCGGCAATGTCGGCATACTCGGCGGTGAATCAGCGGGATTCGGGCTGTGCCCGGTGGGGCTTGATCCCCTAGCCGGAACCGGCCTGATCTCAAGAAAGTTCCCCGGCAACATCCCCGGGGGTGTTGACCCGCAAAAGGGCGTGCACATCACCCGGTGCTGGGACGCGATCCTGAAAGGAAAAGAAGGCGGCTATCCCACAGACGCCAGGATGGTATACATTACGAACGGCAACCCGTTGAACCAGTTCATGAATACCAATAAGGCCGCCTCGGCACTGCAAAAGCCGGAAAGCGTTATCGTGCACGAACAGTTTATGACCCCAACGGCGAAATTCGCCGACATACTGCTTCCGGTGAACACGCAGTTCGAGCGAAACGACATCATACGGCCGTGGCAGGCAGGCCCGTATGCTATCTACATGAACAAAGCCATCGATTCCCTGCACGAATCAAAATCCGACCTTGACATATGCGCCGAACTGGCACACCGGCTGGGTATCGAGGGGTACGGAGATTTTACCGAAGATGAATGGCTGAAGGATTTCTGGGAGGCGGCACAGGAGATGACCTTTACCAAACCGCTGCCCGACTATGAGACCTTTAAAAAACAGGGGGTGCTGAAGTTTACCGGTGAAAAACCGGCAATTGCGTTTACCGAACAGATTGCCGATCCTGAAAACAACCCCTTTCCCACAGCCTCCGGCAAAATTGAAATCTATTCCAAGCAGCTGGAAGCACGAAATGATCCCGAGCTGCCGCCGATACCCACGTATATTGAGCCCTGGGAGGGCCGTAAAGATCCGCTGTCGACGAAATATCCCCTGCAGATGATCACCACGCACTGCAAGCGCAGAATACACTCAAACATGAACAACATTCCGCTGCTCAGGGATCTGGAGCCCCACACGGTCTGGATCAACACGAATGACGCCCGGGAACGCGGCATCGCCGGCGGCGATCCGGTCAGGGTCTCCAATGACCGGGGAATTATCACCCTCACCGCAAAGGTGACGGAGAGAATCATGCCGGGCGTGGTGAGTATCGATCAGGGATCCTGGTACAGCCCCGATGATACGGGTGTGGACCGCGGCGGCTGTGTAAACGTGCTGCTGGGCGACCGCAAGTCGCCGGCCGGTGCGTTTTGCAGCAATACCTGTCTGGTAGAGGTTTCCAAAGAATAAGGAATTTTTTAGATTGTGAGATGTGATTATGCAGTATGGATTTTATTTCGACCAGTCACGCTGTACGGGCTGCTATGCATGCACGGTGGCATGCAAAGACTGGCACGACATCCCGGACAGCGCCGTGCAGTGGCGAATGGTGCATACCCGTGAGGAGGGTACCTATCCCGATATACGCCTTTCCCATATCGCACTGTCCTGCTGTCACTGCGAAAAACCCGCCTGCCGGGAAGCATGCCCCGTGGGTGCAATATCCAAACGGCAGCAGGACGGTATTATGGTTGTAGACCGTGAGGCGTGCCTTGGAAAAGATGCATGCGCCCGGTTCTGCCTTGAGGCGTGTCCCTATGACGTTCCCCAGTTTGACCGGAACGAAGACGCGAAGATGCAGATGTGCACCTTTTGCATCGACCGGCTGGCAGAAAACAAAAACCCTGTGTGTGTTGATGCATGTCCCATGCGCGCCCTTGACTGGGGCCCGCTGGATGAACTGCAGGAAAAATACGGCACGACAAAAAGCGTTGCCGGTTTCGACTATTCCGCGGAGACAAAACCGTCACTCATTGTAAAGCCCCGCTATGGTGTCTAGCCCGCAGGTCAGGCAGTTCCTGTAAGGTTTCTATTACTGGCAAGGGCAATCGGGGGGTCTTCCTGGTCCCTTTCACTCCACCTAAAGTCGGTCAGGGGAACATCATCCACTGAGCTTACGTCATGCCTGATGCGCAGGATCTTTTCAGCATTTTCAAGGAATGCATCGGTTATATCAGGATCAAAATGTTCACCCCGTTCCTTGCGTATAATATCCAAAGCGACATCCGGTGGGTATGGATTCTTATATGGACGCACCGAGGTAAGGGCATCAAACACATCTGCGATTCCCACGATCCTGGCGGTAAGGGGGATATCATCGCCGGCAAGACCGTGGGGATATCCTTTGCCGTTCCATTTTTCGTGGTGTGAAAGGGCAATTTCACCGGCGAAGCATAAAACCTCTCCCCGGGGATTGGAAAGTATTTTTGCCCCTATAAGCGTATGGGTTTGTACTATGCGAAATTCTTCATCCGTTAGCTTTCCCGGCTTCAGAAGAATACTGTCGGGAATGCCGATTTTTCCTATATCGTGCATGGGGGCGGCATAGAACAGGGTCTGTACCTGCTGAGCAGGCAGACCGAGCACTTCTCCCAGAAGAGCGCTGTAACGGCTCATTCGGACAATGTGGTCCCCGGTATCTTCGTCTTTATATTCAGCAGCCAGGCCAAGCCGGCTGATGGTATCAATGTAGGCGTCCTTAAGCTCCCTGTGTGCCCGTTCCCGCTCGACCGACAGCATACGCTCGCGCAGCACGCGCTTTACCCTGATGTGCATCTCCTTGCGGCTGAATGGCTTGGAGATAAAATCCCTGGCCCCCATCTCGATAATTTTCTCATAGCTGTAGTCTGCTGAATAACCGGTCATAACGATAACATCAGCATCATATCGTCGCCGCATAATACCAAGCAGTTCAATGCCGTCCATATTCGGCATTTTAATATCGGTAATAACCACATCTATCACATTCTCTGCAAGTATTTCCAGGGCCTCTTCTCCGGTAGAGGCGATCAAGCACGTATAGCCGGACATACCGATGAGATTGGAAAGAACGTCCCGAACGGCTTCCTCATCATCAACAATCAGAATACAGGGTGTTTGTGTTGTTGGATCATGTGTATCGATCATGCTTTCAACCTCGTTTTCTAACGGAAGGTGTTTATACCCTCGCATTAGTTGACATCACTGTAATTCAAAAACAATGCCAATAAAAAACTTGATTACAGAGAACATATTTGCATGAAAATTCAAACATTTAGGCTTTTACAGCACTATCGGCACAGCCTTCGGCAGACACTATTTGTCTTACACGGCAAGACAGTCCTGCAAAAAAAGACTCGTTATTCAAGACAGTATGGTTTTTCATGAAGAGCGTGATGAGCATTTCGGCAACAGCACCGTAAGCAGTGAATCGTGCAAAAGACTTGCTTTAAAAAAGAAAAATAAGTAATCTTAGTGTGTTTTGCCTGCATCTCCTGACAAGCAAACAATGAGGCACAAAGGGTGCGGCGGTATTGGTGGGAAATTTTCGGGCACAACAGAAATACCACGACGTGCAGAAAAATTACAACAGCGGGAATTATACGTCCCCGGCACAAGTGGCGCGCCTGGAGGGATTCGAACCCCCGGCCTACGGATTAGAAGTCCGTTGCTCTATCCAACTGAGCTACAGGCGCGTATTGATTTTCCTTGTGTTTTTACTTCCTTAACTTCTTCCTGATTCAACTGTTGTGGATTTTGATGGGACTCCAAAACAGGCATAACATTTAGCAGGTGTTCATCTGTCGGGTTCGTATATCTCTGGGCTGTCTTCGGGTCTTTGTGTCCCACGATTTTCATAATAAAAAACGGGTTTGTTCCTCTTTGGGCTGCCCGGGTGCAGAAGGTATGTCTCAGATCGTGGAAGCGTAAATCTTTTATTCCTGCCCGATCACATGCCCCCTGCCAAGCCTTCTTGATGTCCTTTATCCTGCTGCCGTCATAATTAGTAAAAATATAATCGTCATCAGAAACCTTATATATAATCTCTCGCATGATTTTTGTCAAATCCTTATTAAGTGGCACTTTTCTATCTTCACCGTTCTTTGTGTCTTTCAATAGAATATATCCACCTAGATCACCCAGAAAAACATGCTTCTTTTTCAGTTTGAATATTTCACTCCTGCGCATTCCAGTATAAAGAGCGAACAAAACTATGTATCGCATGTGCGCTGCAGGTTTTCCATTAGTGAAAAAACGTTTTTCCTCATCCAATGTCATAACCCTTTCCCGTGACTTCTCCTGAAAATACTTGATACCTTTTACAGGATTCTTGATCTCAATCTTTTTCATTTCAGCGTACCAGTTATATAGCCTTTTTAACAGTGCCAGTTCCCTGTTGATGGTAGTAAAGGTGATCTCACTTTTTTCTTTTTCTTTGTTCTTATCCTGATTCATGATCTCTTTTTGCCGGGCGTTTTTGTAATGAATGACATCATCAGAAGTAATTGCCAAAAATTTCTTTTTCTTAAAAAACTTTTTCAAATGCCTTTCAGATACCAAATCCCTTTTCCATGACTTCTTATCAACCTTCGCCACATTTTCAATATATTCCTTCAGTACAATTGCAAATCCAACATCCCGTTTTTTCCGCTCCTGCTTCTCTGCATACTTGCCGGTCAAAACCTCAATCTTAAATTTCTGCTCCAACTCCCTCGCAACAGATTTACTGGACACTTTCAAGCTCTTGACATACCGTTGCCCGTCATGAATAAAGTCTGCATAGTAAATACCATTTCTTTTATACATCTGTTTTCTCCCCAAAATATAAAAGCACGGAGAATGCCTTCAGCCCATAAACAGGCTGCCCCATGCGTCACCGCATGGAGATTCTCCGTGCAATACGTTCTTTGATTTTGGACAAAAAAATAGCCATGTAACCTCTGGCAAAAGGGTTTGTGTTTTCAAGGCATGTATAGTATAGCATGTAATTAGTTCATTTCAAATAAAAAGGTTTAATAATGTTTAACTTTTTAAAAAAGAAAGACCCGATTGAAACAATTACAAAAAACATTTTGTGTCGCTCCCGTATGTATGTCGATATTGTTGAAGAAGCTTATAATAAATTGCTCAACGAATCCCTTTTACCGCAACTAAAATTTTATATACTTTTTGAAATGATTTGGTTTCAATTCCATCATATAGACAGGTTAGCTTTTGAGTTTGGCGTTTCAGAAGAAACAAGAATAAACATTAGAGAATTCATGATACTGAATTTAATAGATTTCGACATTCTTCCTTTAAGTAGCCAATGTAAACTAATTGAAGATGGCATAACTCCTTCTGTTGAAGCATATGGAATTACAGCGGGTGATATTGCATACAAAATTTTTACTCCAAAATTTCTTAAAGAAATTGAAACTGCAGAAGAAGACTATAAAGAATGCAATGCTTTTTTAGCCAAAAGTCCTTTTAACCAAACTGGTTTTTTGAATAAACTATTGCTAAGAACATTAAATCATTTTGAAAATATACCTGATGTAGATTTTTTTTCTGCGTTATTGAAACCAACAAGTAAAATATTATTAGAGAAAAAGCTCGTTAAAGAAGATAAAAAAGCCCTTGGTGTGTTCAAAGGCTAAATTATTTGCATTACCGTACCCGTGTTTTTACTGCAGCCCTGAGATAATCCCGCAGTGCTTCTAAGGCTCTAGGTGCAATCCGCGACGGTCTTGCGGTATCCTTAAAATCAAGTTTCAAATCTCCCCCAACCGAAATGGATTTAAAATCCGGGTCATCAATGTTGTGCTTCAACTCCCACAAGGACTGTTCGCACTGTGCCTCCTCCAGTGCGTCCAGTTTATAGCCGTCATCGTCATCATATATTTCATCATCGCTATCAAAAGTGATGGTAAGATTCAGCCCGTTAATGGTGCGGAATGCTTGCTGAAGCGCAATGGCTTTGTTGTCTGCAGTTTCACCTGTCCACTCGGTCACGTTCAACCGGGTTCCGAAGTATGTGTCAGCATCTGCAACGCTGATATAGCTGTTATAATCCGTTGTAGGATAAGCAACAAGTGCCATGATAAAACCTCATGCTGAAAGTTCATTTAAAGTTCTTATGCGTCCATCTGCAACCATTGACTTCAGTGTCAGTTTGCCAGATTGAAACAGTTCAAATCGTTTTGTGCCTAAAATACCCTTTACAAATTCCGGGTCTTTTTTAAGCTGCTTCTTTAACCACTGTTGATATGTCGTTTTCTCGGAAACATATATCCTGTCACCATCGGTATCACGGGCAATGCGTTTGCCCGGTTCATGCTTTGCCTTTGGAACCGGCACAAATACACACCGGCAACCCCAATGAAGGGGAAGTACAGGCTTGTTTTCTCCGATCTTATACAGCTTATTATCCAGTGGTGCGCACCTTAAACAGGTTCGGCTATCCAGAGTTGCGATATGCTGCCAACCCCGTAAATGCTTTTTAAACGACTCTGTAGCCTGTTCTTTGGCATAATGGCTTGCAGACATCATGGCAGTGCGTGAAAGTCCTTCTAAGCCCCTTCTGCTGCCTTCTATGCCAATTGTGCGCAGCATTCTGGCAGTGTCCTTTGTTCCCTTACCCTCAATCATTGCCTGCCGTACAGCACCTGTAATTCTATCAACTGTATTGCTTTCCATTTTTTTGAGATAGTCGTTAATCATAAGCCCGTCAACGGTTGATGATTCAAACCATCCGTCAACAAACTCTTTTGACATCAAGGGCAATTCCACAGACATGCGCAGTGTACCGTTCAAAATTTTGTTTGTTGCCCCTGCGGTTCCCCCGATAACATCAGCCCCGGCATCCTGCAGTTCAATACCGATCTCCCGGTATACACCGGCAATCACCTTTTCAACTTCTTCTCTCTGAGCATTAAGCAGCTTCTTCTTCCGGGCAAAGGATGCGTTGTTATAGTCCCGGGTTTTTAGAATTGCGTCTTCCAATGTAGCAAGTTTTCCAAGTAACTTTTCATGCACTGCTGTCAAGTGCTTCAGCATGTCCTGCTGCAATTGGTTTGCACGTTTTTCAATCTGGTGTTGGTATTTTAAAAATTCGTCAAGCATATCATCTTAATGGGGAACAGGGGGGCATCACGCCCCCCGTTCTGCAAGGAAATGGGCTGGCAAACCCACTTGTTAAGCTTTAGTTATGCTGTCACTGTGTCGTTTTTAATACCCTGTAGTCTGGCAGCAGCTTTCGGGTGAAAAATGGCAACACCCACTATCCATTCAATTAAGGTTCGGTAAGCAGTCCCGCCCGAATACAGACCCATGTCGATTACGTCAACTCCACCACACTGCAGCCCAGAAAGATATTCTTTTGCTCCGAACCTTACGGCATAAATGCTTGTGGAAGCAGCAGAACCGCCTCCGGGGTTTGCTTCGGTAAACGGCAGGATGTCATTGCCTTCGTTGTCCTGCTCAATTATCGCAATGGGGATGTCATTATATCTGGCAATCTGCCTGCCGAAAGCATCAACGTCCCACGTAATGAACCCGCTCACGGTATAGGTGCGGGCAGCTGCGGTCAACAGTCTGCGCATGGTTTTGTTCATGAAAAGCACATCTGGACTGCCTTCCACTGCGTCAATCAGTTCATCAAGTTTTGCAAGAGAAAGGGCATCACCACCGGAAGTGCTACCGGCATCAATCAGCTGATCACCCGTCAGGCGCACCTGCAGTCCGTCAAACTCTCTTGGCTCACTTGAGCTATCACCTTTTAAAAATGTTTTTGTAAATTTCAGGGCTGCTGCTTTTGCTTTCATTGCATCATGGACTGCGCGAAGATCGTTCAGGTTACCCTGTGTTTTCACTAAAGCGCGGTCATAATCGCTCACACCACCCAAGATCACAAGGGGTTCTGTTACTGGATTAATGACGCCGGTGCTTTCGGTATAAGATTCATTTATTCCACGGAAAGCAATGCCCGGTAGGGTTTCTTCCCGGTTGTATTTGTAACTGTTTGAAGACACTGGCAGAAACGGCAGGCGTTCCAATACCACTGAAGATTTTGCGAATGTTTCAATCACACCTTTCTGCAAGGGGTCTTGAGAAAGTTTTGCGGCTTCTATAATCGTCATAGTCATGATAATGTTCCTTTCATGTGTTACTGTTTATACCCTGCCGCCATTTTCTGGTGCGTGGGCAGGTCATCAATGTTTACAGTCTTTTGGTCATTTGGTCGCTTCGTGTCCAGTGCATCAACCGTCTTTGCTGCAAACAGTCCCTTTGCATTTGCATTGCGCAGCCACTTTATGAGTTGTCCAGGGGGTAAGTCGGGAACCAGTTCGCGCATATCTTCGGGCACATCCTGCTTGAGTTCGTCTGCGACCTGCTGTAACTCTGCTTTGCTTGACTTCAGTTTTTCATTCACTTCATCGAATCTATGCTTGGGTATCATGTTTACATTTTGCTTGTCATCACTGGACTTATCATTGTTTCCGCTTTTATCGTCATCGTGGACGGCTTGGTCTTGATTCTGATCTGACATTGTTGCTCCTTTTTACATCTGGGTTGATGAATTAAACTGCTATATTTAAAGCCCTGTTTTCTTCCTGCAGTTGCATCAGAAATGAAAGGGCATCTTCACGGGTTTTAAGGTCTTTGTTTCTTTCCATGATCACATCAACAGCTGTCGCAATTCCCATTTCCAAAAGCATGTTCCATGTTTCAGCCTGTTCTTTCGGTGACACCTTGGGTGAAGGGTCATAAAAATCTATTGCAAGTGTTGCCTTCTCTGAAAGTTTTTGCTTCGGGTTGTGTACATTCCATACTGTGCGCATAAGATCGAACAGCTTTTTTTCGTAAGAACGGAAAAGCGCAATGTCATCCAAGCGCAATTCACTGAGTTCTTTGTTATCAACAATTTTTGCAACACCTGATTGCTCGGTCGGGTCGGTTGACATGCTGCCTGCAGAAAGACCATTGCTTACGCAAGCCCATTTAACCAATTTATCAATGGCTGCAAGCACCTGTTCGATTTCAGCCTGCTGCGCCTTAAAACCGATCTCACCATCTGTGGGAAGTTCAATCAATGTACCCGGGTCAACCCTGACACTGCCGCCACCGGGAGAAGAACTTTTGACATAGCCAACGCCGAAAGCTTGCATTCTCATCAAAAAAAGCAGGTCTGTTAACGCCATATTTATACTTTCCTGCAGGCTGATAATGTCATCTCCACCACCTAACCAAAACTGGCTGCCGGTCGGCATATAGTCAAAAACTGGGATAAAGGGAAGCACCCGGTAAGGGTTCGGCTGCTCATCAAGGATGCTACCCCGGTAGTCCAGACGCTGAAACGTGTCAGCTGTCCAGAGCGAATACTCAATGTCTTCAATTTTGTTGCTGCTGCCGTAGTCTGTGATCAGAATCCGCTGTAAATCCTCTGGGCTGTCCCCGGTTTCAATATCCAAAATGTTTCCGCAAAGCAGGTCAAGGTCAATATGATCATTTCGCCATACGGGACGCAGCAGGATTGTTTTTAGCAGTTTTGTGTACCTGCTTGCCTGTTTCATTTTCAAATCGAGACTGCACTGCTCCGTAATGGTCTGGTAAATTTCAGCATCTCTGTCTGTTCCATCAACCGTGCGGGAAGGGGGTTCCCGGTAAACTTGAGAAAGGTTGTTGATGATCTTCTTTACAATGTTCAGTTCTACCTGAACCATGTTTGAAGGGTCACTAAAAAGAGTATCAAGCTGCTCGCTTAAACGGTCAAGCTGCTGATCGTGATAGAATGAAATGCGCTTTGTTGTTTCTTCTTTCCGTTCTTTGTTCGCAGTGGATTCAATTTCAAAATTAAGTTTGCTGAAAAGCCCGGGGATTGCCGATTGAAAAAGCATATGTTTGCTCCAATAAAATTGTTCTCACTAATTCCTTATCAAAAAATTTTGATCTCGCAAGGATAATATAGGTATAATCTATATTATATATTGTTATATTCTATCTCATGCTGCCTGATAAATTTTCGCCCCGGCAACCTTGACTTTGCTGATAAAGAACTCAGCGATGTTGATTTCGGATTCAGGACGGAATCTTTTATATTCCTTAAACATGGATTTGACTTGATGATATGCCCGGCATTCATCAGAACAGAAGGGCACGGAATCACCACCCATTAAAAAGCAAATGTTTCTTCTGATCGTTTTATTGTGACACTGAATGTTTCCCATCACGTAAAGATTAAGCACTGTTTCCCGGGTTGCATAGATTGACCAATTCAAACTGTATACCCTATCATCCTTAAATTTCTGGGAAGCATGACCGAAGGACACCCGGTCTGCTTTGGTGATCTGGTAAATGAATGTGGACATTTCCGATTGCAGGTCTTTGTAATCTTCTGGGAAGTGCAACCTGCCCTCCGCAGCAATGCGCCTGAACTCAGAAAAGCTTGTTTTCTGAAGGGTGCTTGTTGCGGTCACAAGCTCATTAGTGATTCCCTGCTCAGTCAACCAATTCCCGATCTCTGACACCTCATAGTTTTCAAGAACCACATTGTTCAGACTATACCTTTCGTTATCCCGAAGGATTGCCTTTTTGATGAGGTTAGCAGATGCGTTAAAAATCTTCTCCTGATTCAGAATATGATACTCTGGTTCACCATGTTCCGGGCTTGCAACTTTCAGGGTTACAGTCCAGATCGTTGCGTCCTGATTAATGCTCCACGGTTTTGAACGATCAAGCCCGCCACCTATGACGTATTTACGCCCATGCGTAATTGACTCTATGTCTTCAACCGGGCATCTGTAACGTGTCTTACACAGTGCGATAACCTCAGAGGGGAACAGTGCGTTCTTTGCGTCCGATCTCTGCCCTAGAATGTCGCGTTTGAAATCGGCAGGAAGGGAAGTACGCTCTAATCGCTTTGCCTTTAAACGGTCTATCCACGGGGGTGCTGATTCGCAGTAATGGGCAAGGTCACGGTAATGCACATAATTACACAAGATAGACGGGTCAAGGTCGGCTTCCCGCTGCAGTGAATGAACATGACCATCCGTTTCATCCACATTGCTATCTATGAAGCACAGACTGCCTTCTGAATCAAGCAGGGCAGCCTGCAGTGCATTCCACTGCTCTAGGGTCGGTGCTGCATGGAAATCAGACACCCAAAGCAGGTTTAGCCGATCACCAAAGGCTGTTGCTGCCGTCTGCCCGGTTATTCTCTGGATAACGTTGCCTTTCTCGGGTAACCGTATTTCATACTTTAAAAGGTTTTCTTCTTTGACAAGTTTAAGCAGCTTCTTTGTATGAGTTATGATACGAACAAGAAGATTGTACTGTGTCCTTCGGGTATGGTCTTCCCCATTGCTTGCCAGTTGAACAGTAAAGTTTTCTCTGGTACTGAATAGCCATAACACTATTAAAGCGAATACAACCGTCTTACCGTGCCTTCTCGGTTGGATATTGAGTGCTATGCTGTGTTTAAAGTTGCCCTGTTCATCTGCTTCAAGAACCCGGGCAATGAAAGCCTTCTGCTCATCCGTGGGCGTGTACACTTCATACTTCCCGCCCCGGGTCAAGATCATCGGTTCAAAGTCTTTTAACCAAGCGTAAAATGCATCCGGGTTGTTCTGCTTCCAAAACGTTTCAGGCTTCGGCTTTGTTGCTGTAAACTTCCCGGCTTTATCTCTGACGGCATGTAACCGGGCTGTGTCCCGCTTACGTTTCGGTTGTTCGTTCTTTTTCTTTTTCATGGCTTTCCTTGTTAAAGTCCCGTATTTAGTCACAACACTAAATTTTGTATTCTTTAAAACCCCTATAAAGAAAGAGTCAAATGCTTATGCGCATTGGACTGTCTGTCCATTCCTGTCCCATTTGGGGCAATGCAGGACAGGTTTGCTGCTGCCGATCTGTCCCGGACAGGTGGACATGCACACCTTTTTTTCTCATTCCTGTTGTCACCTATTTTCATTTTTACATTTCTTTTACGTTTACTTTTCCAAATCTGTTCTTATCTTTTAAAAACAAACAAAATTGCTTCATAAGGGCACATGAACAACCCCCCTCGCGTTCTGTGCCCTTTCCCTCCCCTCATTCTCCCCATTTCTGTTCTCTCGCCCACATATTACCGTAAACATCAAGACCGTTTTCCTTGCACGCCAGTATCACAAATCTTTGCAGCATTGCTTTGTCAATCCACCGTTTACTGCAAAGATGCACTATCCAATGTGTAATCTTCGGGTATGTGTCGCACCTGTTCAGGGCAATACGATAATCTTTTCCAAAAACAATATGCTTTCCCTCAATTCTGCATTTTCTCTGCAGCTGCCGTTCTTCTTCTTCAATGTCTGCAATATGCTGTGATATATCCAGAACCGCATTTGACTTTTCTGTCATGCTGTTTTCCTTTCCAGATGAATTAATAACTGTTGAAAGTTGAACGGGTGTCCTTACAGGACACACACGTTCATTCAACTTTTTTTCACTGTTTAATATTGAATGCCACCCCAAGGAATTACATGCACTTAGCACAGAAAGTTGAACGGAGTTGAATACCCCTATTGAATTAGGTGTTGAATGCAAAAGTTGAATGGTTTTCATCATAATTCACCTTCGATGAACATATGTCCGCTCTGGGTAAGCTTGCCACGGTCTGTAAGGAAACCGTCTTTTACGGCTTTACGTTTAGCATGTGATACATTGCTCGGTGTTACTCCCAGTGATTTTGCAATCTCGTTTCCCGGTACTCCATCAGAAATAAGTCGTAATATTTCTTTCTTGGTATCTTGCGCAGCATTACTGAAAGTCCATTCAAGTCGTCCGTCCTGATTAAGCTGCAATTTAAAGGACGTGTTTTTGATCTGGTTTAAATGCTGTGTGCGAACCCGGGACTTGCTGAAGTTCACCACGAAACTGCAACCATCTTCCGGGTTGTAATCTGGGGGGTGTTTCAAAATTAAAGCAGTGTCAAGATTGTCTTCCCGAGCTGATGTTCCTCGCTGCGCGCCACCTTTTCCCGTGTGGTGCAGCAGAATGGTTGAGATGCCTGCGAACCGTAACTGAAGCAACCATTCATTTATCGGTGACCAATCTTTCTTTGAATTTTCGTCTATTCCCGGACAGAGTGAAGCAAGGTTATCAATCACCCACAATTTGATATGTCGGGCAGTCAGGATTGATTGCATTTTCTTTCGCCAAGTCTCTGAAAGCAGGTTTGCCCGGGGCAGTCCAAGGTAATTTGCATAAGCGTCAGAATATACATATAATGGGCTTTTCTTTTCACCTGATAAGACAAGCTGCTTTTGCCTGTCCTGAACGTCTTCAGCTGACATCTCTCCATCGAGGTATAGCGTTGCTACAGAGTTCTCGAATTTCCAATTGCCGAAGTCCTGCCCTCTGGATACCGATTCAAGCAACGAAAGTGCAAACCACGTTTTGCCCGTTCCTCTCCAACCTACAACCATTGCAATTGATTGTTCGGTCAACCACGGTGAAAGCAGGGTTTTTCTCTTTGGAATCTCGATAGATGCAAAAGTATCTGCTTCAACAATCACGTCCTCAAGAGTCATCTTCTTCGGTGGTTCATACGGTTTTGCTTCTGCAATCAGTGCCTGCAGCCGTTCTGCTGCTTCGGAATGGTCATATTTGCTGATGTAGTCGGACACATCACCCTTACTGGGTAGATCGGGCAGTTCAAGCCACTTTAGGCTTTCTGCCTTTCCCTGCAGATTCTGAGCGATTTTCAGCATGAATTCACCTCCTTGCTTGTCATTATCAGGAATCAGAACAATATCTTTCCCGGCAAGGGTTTCCGTGTATTCGTCACGCCATTGGTTTGCTCCCCCGGGTGCAGTGGTTGCTACAATTCCCAGAGACATGAGATTGTCACAGTCCTTTTCACCCTCGACTAAACATACCTTCTGTGAGCGGAGCACATCGGGTAATCGGTAAAGAACGCGTCTGCATCCGTTCAAATTCCAGTTGTAACCACCTTTGCCATCTGGTACACGTTGCCGGAAACCTTTGGGATTCATCCGCAGCACTTCAAATAACTTGTTTCCTTCCCCGTCAACGTAACTGTAAATTTTTTCAATTTTCGGTTTGACCTTCTCAACCTCAATTCCAAAGTCAGCACAAATCCCTTTCAGGATTTTTGGAAAGTCCCGCCGAGTATCCAGTGAATGCAGCTTCGCATAGAAATGGAAGGCATGTCCCTTCTTCCCGCAGCCATGGCAAAAATACTTCCCTGTTACATTGTTGAAACTGAAGGAAGGTTTTTGATCGTTATGAAAGGGGCAAATGCAGTTATACTCATCCCCGCACGAACATTTAATATCTGGAAGGTACTTCCCAAAAAACCTCTTATAATTTCCGCTGAAGTATTGTTCTATTGCTTCCTTCATTAAGCAGTCCCACGACTGAACCAGATCGCACCTACAAGAAGGGCAGTCCATCGTATTGATCTCCAAAGGCAAGTCAGTGCTGCCCTGGGGTTGCGGTCATAGCGTAAACATGCATATGCTCCTTGAAGGTTAATTTGAATACGCTTTTTCAAATCTTTTCGAGTCATGAATTTTTCTCCTTTCTGAATTGCTCAATCGAAAGCCCGGGACTGTCCATTAACCACACCTCTACTTCCTCTTTTATAAAAATTAGTTTACGCCCGCCTGCATACCTGTAAGGAATTGCACGCCTGCTCACAAGCTTTCTGATTGCTTGCTCACTGCGCTTCAAAAAATCTGATGCTTCAGCTATCGTCAGAATTTGCATAAAACATTCTTGTTGTTATATTTACCATACAATATGGTAACTAAGGTTAAAAAAAACTACTCCTTTTCTTCTGTGACGATCTGGCTAATGTCAAGAATCAGGGTTTCCCGGGAAACTTCATCATTCCAGTTTTTTATATCCCTGAAAAATTTGTTTAGTGTTGTGTCGTTAAAAGCAAAGGAGTATTCCAAAGCTTCTTCTGGCTCGCTTGGGTACTTTTTACGAACAGTATCGGTTATTATGTTTTTCTGTACGATAAGAAGCAGCCTCTTGTTAAAGGACAAAGAAATACTTTTCATTTCCTCAATGGCTTTTTTGATCGCTATAAGGGGGACTCCCCATGTAAGCAGTTTTCTAAGCACCTTCAACTCGATCAGATTCCTGTTAGAATAGAGCCGTTCTCTGCCCTTGCCCGGCTCGTTTCTTATCTCAGGAATAATAATTCCCTCATCATCGTAACACTGAACGGTTCTTGCAGCTATTCCCACTTTTTTTGCCAGTTCTTTTCTGTTGAATACTTTCATTTTGATTTCTCCTAGTTACCAATTATAATGTTTATGTTGTCATGATGTATGTTATCTATAACTCATAGTATCACAGAAATTCAACCGCGCAAGGATATTTTTTAAGATTTTTTTATGTTTTTTTAAAGGGGATTACTGCATCAATTCTGGTAATTTAAAACTTGATTTGAATAATAAAATGAGCTAATCATTTTAATTGATTATTTATGAAGACCGAATCAGAATACCCCGTCCTGTGGACGGGGATGAATGGTTCAATCAATATTAAATGCCTTTAGAAATCGTGGTGGCGATAGCCATGAATTTGGCTTAATGCCCCGCCTTGTAGGCGGGGATAGTCAAATTCAAGCGATTTCTTTACTAAAAGAGGGGGGGGTATCATGTCTGACTTCGATATAAAAAATTTTAAAAACTTTCGTCCTGCCCGTATGTTGTGCCAACAATGCAAATCACTTATTTCAACACCATTTGAAAAAGTAGAGGGCGAAGATTATTATAAGTGTCCAGTTTGTAAAGTAAAATACTTCCCTACTGATGAATATGTAAGGGCGGAGGATTATTTGTCAGAAATGGGATATGGTATCAGTTTTGATGATCTTATGGGACATGCACAAAGATTAGCCCGAATTGCTTCTATGTTAAATACGTCTGACTTTTTAGGGAGAAGAACTCCACCCATGAAAATACTTATAGAAGCATTAAATCAAGCCCAACAATTCGTACATTTTGTTACATACGGAATAAGCGATCTTCACATAGGGCTAATAAAAATGGTGGCAAATCGCATAAATGTTCGAGGAATTATCTCAAATATTGATGATAGAAAAAGCAGAGAATTTGTTAATCATCGTGATGAAGCCCCTCTTTTAAGCATTCGAAGATACGGTGTTAATGCAGATTGTAAAATTGTTCCACACCAAAAAATTATTATTATTGATGGTTTGTTAGCTTTTAAGGGATCAGCAAATCTTACCTTAAATTCATGGCGTAAAGCAGGCAATGACAGAGACATTATTGAAACAGAAACAAATATAAAAAAGGTTATTGAACTGAACAATCGCTACTTTTCATCTATTTGGAAACAGGAAGCCTCTTATGGTACTGAAATTGAAATGGCTTCTTGTCCTTTTTGATTTTTTAGAGGTAGATTATGCCACACGAAAACCAAGAAAGACATTACATCAACTTGAAGAAGAATATAAATTTTTCAAGAAAAGGTTTTCTCCATACTTTAAACGACTATGGAAATCTAATCATTGCAATTGCCACAGTTGCACTCGTAGGTGTGACAGCGTTTCATATTTTGGAAGCTAAAAAGATGCGAAATGAAACAAAAAGGCTAGTGGACATTACAATTGAGCAGTTTAAAATTGGTTCTTACCCAACCTTTAATTTTGAAATAACGAATCCTGTTCTACATGATAAAAAAACAATGAAATATTTTTATGCTTTCGAAAACACTTCAAATGTTCCTGCATTACAAGTTACTGAATTAAATCTTTATGCTCATAAAATAAATAATGTTTGGTCATTTCAAAGTATTGTTAGAAGCTATTATCATGGTTCAGATGAATTATCATCTTTTGATTTTCATAAAGATATGCCTTCAGGTGCTGGCAAACAAGTAGAATGTTCTGGAGAATTTAATAGGTCTGTCTTTAATACTCATAATTTAAATATTTTCATAACAATAATTAAGTTCAAAGTTCCATTTGAAAAGAAATTTCAATATAAATGTTTTTCTTATAGACTTATGGGAAATATAAAAGAAAAAAACTCAAAAGCCTTATGGGCAATAGTGTCTGACGATAGAACTGAAAATTATCTGAGATATTATATGGACTATTTAAAGGATAAAGATCAAGATCAATATCCATATGATAAAATTTCAAAATTTCTTAAAGACTTCCAATTGAACTGATAACTTCTTATATAGGTAATCACATGAATATCGACAATTTACAAAATAATGGTGAGAATGAAAAAATAGAAATAAAAATCCTCTGTCCAAATTGCAAGAAAAAAAATTTTCATATATGCTTACGTTTCAGACACCCTTTCTTGCTTATTTTGCAATACGCCCATTGTTGAGATTAAACCAATTTCAGGGTTCGTTTACATCCTTTCAAATCCATACATGCCCAGACTTTTGAAGATAGGCTTCACAACGCGAAAAGTTGAAGACAGGGTTAGAGAGCGTAATTCACAAACCGGAGTGCCAGCTCCTTTCCAGATCGAAGCGTACTTCGCATCAGAAAATCCACAATTAGACGAAAAGTTGATACATGAGTTGTTTGCTGATGAAAAAGCCAATGGAAAAGAGTTTTTTGAATTATCTTTATATCTGGCTTATAAAGACATCGGAGGTGCCCTAGAAAGGGAAGCAGCATTTAAAAGTGATAGCTTGATCGAATTAATTGCTTCTGGCGGTTTAGGTGAAGAACCGACAAAAAAACCTACTGTTAAAAGTGAGTATAGTAAAACTGAATAATTAAGAAAAAAGTTTTCGTGATTGAATTTACTACCTACTACTCACAACCATATTGCTAAAGGTTCGAGTTGACAGCTTTTGAAGGCAAAAAAACTGCCCGAGATGGGTGGTTGAATGCAACAGTATTTTTAAAAAGATGCAAAATAGAGAATAAATCCTATGAGAATAATTATGATAAATATAAGGGGGGTATATAACAAAATGTCTCCACAGCCACGGTTGCGGGTTAAGACATTATCCTCGGATGTTTTAATACGTATATTGTCTGATAGTTGTTGGTCTTCTTGTCTTTCTAGTGAATTCCCATGATTAATTGCATATTTTATTTTTTCTATTTCTGATGCTAAATATCGTTGCTCATAAGAATCACTAGGAACTTTTTTAATCTTTTCTTTCAGATCATTCAACTTATCCTGTAATGATTCTTTTTTCTTTTCATCCGTTCCAGCAGGATTTGGATCACCACAATTCGGGCAGATGTTAGCCCTTGAACTTACGACATGACCACACACCTTGCATTTTAAAAGAGATGGAGTTGATTTTTCATTCATTCTTCCATTTCCTCATTTTCAGCAATCTATTTTATTTGAAGCCAGTACCGATAATCCCCAAAGCCAACATAACTATAATGACAAAGAATCCCAAAATTATTAAGGCGGGGATGGTGGCTGTATTGTTGTCAAAGGTATAACCGCAATCACATCGCATTGCACCCAGTGGGTTTTCAAGTACACAGTTTGGGCATTCCAGATTTCCCCTCCTGTTTAAAATCCCTTCTGTACTTTAATTTTTCAAAAAATATCACATTGCCAATAACTGTCAATACTTAATTTTATGTATTTCCATAAAGAAAATTACGTAAAAACAATGATCGTCTTCTTGTAAGAAGGTAATAGGAGTAAAGGATATTTGCTAGACTGAACCCGGGTGAAGTGATATAAAACAATATTCCTAAAATGACGGGACTCATGATGGGACTATCCAGTCAAAAACTGTCCCTTTGAGTCTTATACAGTCCCAATGAGAAAATAGGAAAATAAAGCAAAAAAAAGGACTTGAAGTAAAATCAGGTAGTTACCTCAAGTCCTTGGAAGCATTAGAAGTCCGTTGCTCTATCCAACTGAGCTACAGGCGCTTTATTTATACACATATGAAATGAAAAACTATAACATAAAGAAAATTATTGTCAAATAGTAGCAGGGGTGGCGGGACCGGAGCAGCACACCATCGCTCTTCTGACGCCCACGGGAGATTAACAGAACGTGACGGAAACGCAGCCATTATTTCGCACAAATAAAATTGCCGTTATCGGCAATCCCAATGTAGGTAAAAGCGCTCTTTTCAACAAGCTGACAAAATCCTATTCTCTGGTTTCAAACGCACCGTATACAACGGTGTCCGTTCTCAGATCGACAATAGTTATAAACGGAAACAAATATGAAATCATTGATACCCCGGGCATTATATCGCTTGACGTCAAGTCCGAGGACGGACTTGTTACCCGGAACATTCTCATTGAGGAGTCTCCCCAAATTGTCATTCTGTGTATGGATGCCAGCAACATCAAGCGCTCCCTTATTCTGGCGGCACAGGCAGCCGAACTGGAAATCCCTATGATTGCCTGTCTTAACTTTGTGGATGAGTCACGACAGCGGGGAATCATAATCGACAGAAAAAAGCTTGAAGAGCTGCTGGGGGTCCCCGTCGTTGAGACCAATGCGTTTGAAGGCAGAGGAATCAAGGAGCTTACCCGTGCCCTGCCGGGTGCGGCGGTTCCGTTACAGCCCCGTATCAGCTACAAGCCCTTCATCGAAAATGCAATGGATGAGCTTTCAGAGTGCTTTCCCCCTGATGCGGTTCCCGCTGACGCCCTGCTGCTGCTGCTTCTTCTGAAAGACCACGGCATAGAGCAGTTTATTACATCACAATACGGCCATAAAATATTTGACGCCGCTGCGGCCATTGTCGCCCGTGTGCACAGGGACACACCAACTGAGATTTCCCGCCTCATATTCGAAGAAAGAAACATGTGGGCGGAAACCGTTTCAAAAAAAACAACAGAGGCAGGACCGGAACCTCAGGGGCGATACGGACAGGTAATAAGCAGCCTGTGCCGTCATCACGTCTGTGGATGGATAATACTGCTGGGCATAATATACTGCACGTATATACTGGTGGGCTCCATCGGCATAAACATTCTGGTTCCTTTTTTTGAACAGAAAATATTCGCGCCTGTTTTGGCCGGGGTTGCAGAATTAATTCCGTGGCAGGTGCTCAGGGATTTTCTGGTGGGTGATTACGGGATCCTCTCCACCGGTTTTGCCAATGCCGTTGGCACCGCGCTGCCCATCTTGAGTATGTTTTTCATTATCTTAAACATTCTTGAAGATACGGGCTATATACCGAACCTGTGCGTATTGACCAATCGCTTTTTTCAACGGGTAGGCCTCAGCGGCAAAGCTATTCTGCCGGTCATTCTGGGGTTCGGCTGCAAGACCATGGCAACGCTTACCACGAAAATACTTGAATCGAAAAAAGAGCGCTTCATTGCAATCTTTCTCATTGCCTTTGCCATTCCCTGCGCACCGCTGCTGGGCATGACACTTGCCGTGCTTGCCCTTTTTCCCTTTTCAACCTTTCTTATTGTATTCGGCGTCCTTGTCATGGCTGAAATAACGGCAGGTATTGCCCTGAATAAAATACTAAAAACCGATGTGTCAGACGATTTCATTATGGAAATCCCCCCCATACGCCTGCCCAACATAAAAAACCTGATCACCAAGACATACTTCAGGCTGAAATGGTTCACCGTTGAGGCAATACCCCTGTTTATGGCCGGGGCCTGCATTCTGTTTTTTCTTGAAAAGCTGCATATTTTAACGCTTATTAAAAAGGCCTTCCTGCCGCTGCTTGTTACCGTTCTCAATCTGCCCATAAGCACGGTAGAGGTTTTTTTATTGTGCCTGCTGAGAAAAGAGGCCGGGGCCGTTATGTTCCTGGACCTTGCCCAGAACCAGCAGCTTGACTACATTCAGATTATTGTCGGTGTCATTCTCATCAACTGTTTTATTCCCTGCTTTGCCAATATCATGGCCATGATAAAACTTCTAGGAATAAAAACAGCCCTGTTGATGACCCTTGTAATTACATCATTTTCTGCTATTATAGGGGTCATTCTCAATGCGGTACTCAGGTCTTTTTAAAAGGAGCGTTCATGGAAAAAAAAGAGCTTGACGAATACATGGAGGCCATCTGGTATCTTTCGGAGGAGGAAGACCCCTGTGTGCCGGACGTGAACAACTATGTGAAAGAGGCCTTTACCCGGGAGGTCGTCGGCGAGCTTACAAAGCTCGGCCTCATTACGGTTACGGAAGACGGGAAGATCGAAGCCACGGAAGCGGGGCATAAAAAGTCCCGTCAGATTGTCCGTTGTCACCGGCTGGCAGAGCGGTTGCTCACAGATGTTCTGGGCATGAAACCAAAGGAGACCGAAAAAGGGGCCTGTGATTTCGAGCACATCGTTGTTCCTGAAATTGCCGACAGCATCTGCACCCTCCTGGGACACCCAAGGGAGTGCCCGCACGGCCTCAGGATTCCCGACGGGGAATGCTGCAAGGGCGCCCGGGAAACCTTTACCAGCGCAATTGTTCCCCTTGATCGTATCGACATCGGCACACCGGTAAAGGTGGCCTACATTTCCACCCCCTCCAACTCACGGATGCACAAGCTCACCCATTTTGGTATTATGCCCGGCTCTGAAATCAGAGTGCACCAGCGTTATCCTTCCTTTATAATCCAATGCGGCAATACCCAGGTGGCCATGGAGGAGGACGTGGCAAAAGATATTTTTGTAATTGCGCCCCTTGCCTCCGACAAGCAGCACGGACATCGGCGGCGGCTTAAAAGAATGCGCCCGAGGGGTACGGAAAAAGGCACAGCGTAATCGTCAAAAAGGAGGTAGGCAATGGAACTTAAGGCTGTTACAATAACCATCCCTGACGAGTCGAATATTATCATAGGACAGTCACACTTTATTAAAACGGTTGAGGACCTGTACGAAATAATGGTGACCACGGTACCCGGTGCAAAATTCGGAATTGCCTTTAACGAAGCGTCGGGACCGTGCCTGATCCGCTCGGAGGGCAACGATGAAGAACTGACACAGGCAGCCGTAGCAAACTGCCGCGCCATGCAGGCAGGCCATGTATTCATCATTATCATGAAAGGCGCCTATCCCATTAACGTCCTGAACACTATCAAACACTGCCAGGAAGTCTGCTCGATTTTTTGTGCAACGGCAAATCCGGTTGAGGCAATAGTTGCATCAACCGAGCAGGGGTGCGGGCTCCTGGGCGTCATTGACGGCTTTTCTCCAAAAGGCGTTGAGTCGGCACAGGACAAGCAGGACAGGAGCAACCTGCTCAGGAATATTATCGGCTACAAAAGATAGCTGGCGTACTGTACGGTCTCAGGAAATACAGCCCGTTGAATGGAGCTCCATTCCGGTAATTTAAAGGGCTGGAGTAAAAAATACAGAATTCAGAATGAACCTATTTTCTAAAAAAATATTCACGATTTGGTTGTGGGCTGGATAGCAAAGACGGTTACTGGGCTTGCTGGCTAGCATGCCGGCTTGTTTGCTTTTTATTCCGACTTCTTAATACACTGTGAAAGGTGCATCATGGATAAAGCATTTGTTGAGCAGATGAAGAGAAAGCTTGAGAAAGAGCTTGCGGACAGGGAGACGTCTGTTGTCGCCTTCTGGAAAGAGGAGGTGGACAAGATCGTGCATAAGAATTCCGAAAGCCTGTCCGCCCTGCAGCAGGACCTGAAGAACCTGCTCACGCGAATGAAAAACCGTCTCGAGACCATCAGGCGCTCGTCAGAGTTTTAACGTGTTGTTGAAAAATTCTTTTTATGACGGGCTGTTCGAAAATGCCCGAATGAACGGCGCACACAATATGAGCAACGGGGCGTACTGCGCCGTACGTCGCAGTGTCGAATTTTTTCTGCAGTCCCGCCATGGCGGGGCTGATGGTGTTTTTCAACAGCCTGGTAACGGCAAATCGACATGACCACTACCATTCCTCTCCCCTACACGGGGACGGCGCTTATAGCCGACCCGATTTATAACTACATCGCTTTTACGGTGCCCGATCCCGGCTATCCCGGGGAAGCGACGGAAAAAGACTTGATTGACAGCCCCTGGATGCAGCGCTTGCGGCGTATTCACCAGCTGCAAAGCGCCCGGTGGGTTTACCCCTCTGCGGAGCATACACGGTTCCAGCACTCACTGGGAACCATGCATATGGCTGGACAGTTTGCTCGCCGCCTGTACGAAAGCCTTCGGGCGGTAAGTCCTGACCTGCCCTCCTATAACTGTTTTGAAGAAATGTTTCGTATTGCCGGACTGCTGCACGATGTCGGACATGGCCCTTACGGACATTTTTTTGACGAAAACTTTCTCTCCATTTACGGCCTCACCCACGAAGCGCTGGGCCAGGAAATAATCGTGAAGCGGCTCGGCTCCATTATTGCAAAGATCAAACGGAGTCCCACGGGCCCGTTCTGTGCCGAAGAATCTATTAATCCCGCCGATATCGCCTTTCTTATAAAAAAACCGCCGGGTGGTTCGGCCCCCGGCAAACCCCGGTGGCTCACGCTTATGCAGCAGCTTTTTTCAGGCATCTACACGGTCGACAATCTTGACTATGTACGGCGCGATGCCTATATGACCGGGTTTTCCATTGATATTGTGGATATAAACCGGATCCTGTTCTACTCCTTTTTTACGGAAAAGGGGCTCACCCTTCATCAGGCCGGCATTTCCGCCTTCACCCGCTTTGTAAACGCACGGCTGCACCTTTACAGCAATGTTTATTTCCACCGCACAGGCCGGGCAATAGATTTTCACATGCAGGAAATTTTTCAGGAAACCCTCAAGAAAGTTTTTCCCTACAATCCCAAACGCGCTTTAAATAAATATCTCACGCTCAATGACTGGTCGCTCATCCAGGAGGTGGAACAGTGGCAGCATGCAGCCGATCCCGCCCAAAAGCGGCTGGGCAGGGAGTGGAAAAAAATTATCGACCGCAAGATAAAGTGGAAGATGGCCTATGCCACAGAGCTTACCATTGACCAGGCGGAGAAAGGACTGCCGTCGTTTCAAAATTCACAAGCCCTGGAAGAAAAAATCAGGCAGCAGCTTCCTCCCGGAAGGATCAGGAAACTGGCCTTTCGGGTTGATCTTGCAACCCAGGACCCCCGGCCCTTAAATCCCATGGCCGAAGGCAACAAGCGGATAAACATCTATAATCCCTCAACAGGAAAAACGTCCCCTGAACCACTCAAAGAGATTTTCAAATACATCCCTGCCCGGGTCGTTCATTTTCGCGTATTCGCCCAGAACCATACCTATGACAAACGGCTTGCGCATGCTGCCGAAAAAATTCTTTATCCCTCTTGTGCCGGCGATGCATGCGAGACAAATCTGTAACTTCCTGTCCCTCCCCGGTTTGTTTGAATGTAAAATACTATATATTGTGGTTTTTTTTTATTGACACACAACAAATATTTAGTTTATAGTTCTTTGTTAAAAATAATGTACTTTTTTTACCTATCCGCACTGATCCTAACACAATGAATTATCTGACAAAATACGCATTGAAAAAGGTGACCAGAAGAGGCTTTTTGAAGGCCTCGGTAACCGGCGTACTGAGCGCCGGCTTAGCCCCCAGCGCACTTGCGCAGATAGCAAAAGCATCTGCCCGAAACCGCACCGCCAACTATGACCATTTTATTAAAGACTATCTCCATAAAATGAAAAATTTTAACGTGTACCACACGGGAGATATTGTCCTTTCACGTCCCGATTTCAACCTGCTGAAGTCTTCGACAAAGCGCCTTGACCGCCTCCGCAGAACCGTTGGACACGGAAATTTTCATTTATTGAGTTTCGACGACGCTCTCAAAACAGCACGAAACTACTCCCGGGTCGGGGGGTTTTCCAAGGCGGAAATTAATTTTCTTGAAAAGATTTTTTATGAGGACGCTTCCCGGTATGGATTTTTCGGACAAAAGCCCCTCAAAACACTTACCGATGAGATTTCCAGACGCAATGTGGTTAAAATTCCCTATTCCGGAAACTATCTCTATAAGGGACAGCCTGTTGTGACATACGAGCATATCAAGCAGACAGTAGGAGACCAGGTTATTTTGACGTCCGGTGTCCGCAGCGTCATGAAGCAATTTCTGCTGTTTCTCAATAAGGCGTATAACCATAAAGGAAACCTTTCTCTGGCATCCCGCTCCCTTGCCCCGCCGGGATATTCCTATCATGGCGTAGGTGATTTTGACGTGGGCCAGGTGGGGTTCGGGGCCGCAAACTTTACCGAGCGCTTTATCACAACCGATGTTTTCTCACAACTGAAGGATCTGGGATATCTTACCCTTCGCTACCCCCAGGACAATCTGCTGGGCGTGCGCTATGAACCATGGCATATCAAGGTACATGCAAAGGTATGAAAAAAATAATAACAGCACATGTTATCTGCCTTGTTGTTCTTCTCGGATCTTCTTTACCTGCAGCCGCTGAACTCGACTTTACCCTTCACCGTCTGGAAGCAGACATGCCGGGACCGACCCTCCTCGTGGTGGGCGGCATCCAGGGAGATGAGCCGGGCGGGTTTAATGCCGCCGCGCTCCTTGTTACCAACTACCGTATCTTAAAAGGCAGCGTGTGGGTGGTTCCCAACCTTAATTTTATCAGTATCATCAACCGCAGCCGCGGCGTCCACGGCGACCTCAACCGCAAGTTTGCAGTGATCCATCAAAACGATCCCGAATACAACACCATCACCAAGATAAAGAAGATTATTTCCAACAGTGATGTCGACGTGGTGCTGAACCTGCACGACGGGAGCGGTTTCTACAGGCCCCGCCACATTGACGCCGCCCACAACCCGAATCGGTGGGGGCAATGTATTATTATCGACCAGAAGCAGGTTCGCAACACACCGTACGGCAACCTTGAAGAAATTGCCGGCAGCGTTGTGGCGGACATCAATGAGCATCTCTACGCTGATGAACACCGCTACCATGTCAAAAACACAACGACATGGAGAGGTGACAAGGAGATGGAGAAAACCCTCACCTACTTTGCCGTACGGAACGAAAAATCCTCCTTCGGCCTTGAAACAAGCAAATCTTTTCCGACCCATACGAGAGCGTATTACCATCTTCGCGCCCTTGAATCATTTATGGATCACCTCGGCATCAGCTATGAACGAAATTTTGCTATTACCACGCAGGGTGTTAAAAATGCCATTAACACAAATATCAACCTCGCCTTGTATGACAACCGGATTTTTCTTGACGTGGGAAACGCGCGAAAGCGGCTCGGATATGTGCCGTTGAAAAAGAACGCCGAGCTGGTCTTCACCCCCAGCAATCCCCTGCTCACTGTCGTCAACACCGGCAAAGGCTACCGGGTCTTCTACGGCAACCGCAGGATAACCCGGATCCACCCCGAGTATCTGGAATACGATCTGAGCATCGACGGTATTACCATGCAGGTTGACGGGTACGAGCAGGACGTTCCTTTCGGCCGGATAGTCGACGTGGGCTCCGCGTTTAAAGTGGAATCCCTTCCCGGATACCGGGTCAATGTTATCGGGTATACAAAACCGGGGGTTGTGAACGAATCCGGCATTTTCGTTCGAAAACATGATATCATGAAGCGGTTTTCCGTTGACAGGAACGGCATGCTGTATCGCGTGGAGGTGTACCGTGAAAAGAAGTTTGCCGGGATGGTGCTGGTGAATTTTGATAAGAAGTTCAGAAATCTGCGTGTCGCCGCCCCCCGGAAAAGGATTTCTCTTGTTCAGTACGTTCAGCCCGACAACCCGTTGCAATAGGCATACCCCGGGATCTTTCGACAAACAGGCAACACCCGTTTCATACCGGACAAAGGAGGACTCCTCATGCTGTATAAAACAGCTTTGCTGCTGCTGGCAGTGGCCGTCATGCTGGCGGGGTGCGGTGAAGGCGGCAAGAATCCCGTCGAAGAATACGGCGACACCATGGTCGATTCCCTTGACAGGGCTGAAACGGCGGCCCTGAAAATGAACCTCACAACCGTTAAAGCAGCTATTGACCGCTACTATGCCCGGCATGGCAGTTACCCTGAGCGCCTTGATGACCTGAGCCTTCACAACATCTCAACGGACATGTATCTGTATGATCCGGATACCGGGGAGATCACCATCGACAGGGAGAAGAAGTAGCTGAAGAGGATATGGGCCCGTCACGAGCAGCTCGGCGTGCTGAGCTCACATGCCTGCTACGGGGGCATCCTGTCCCGGGCGCTTCCGCAGGGCATGCATTGTGCTCAAAATGCCGTGAAGCTCCAGTTCATCCCTGATACCAAAGCGGGTCAGGGCAAAGTCGTACTTAACCGGATCATCCGGTGAAAACCGCTTGAATCCCCGGGTTATTTCCAGGGCTGCTTTTACATCAGCCTGCTTTCTTGCCGTAAACCCGAGTGCCGATCCGATCCGAAACATATGGGTATCCAGGGGAACGATGAGAGCGCCGGCATGAATTGCCTCCCACCCGCCGGGATCGACATCGTCACTGCGCACCATCCATCTCAAGAAAAGGTGAAGCCGCTTGCACGCGCTGCCTTTGCCGGGACAGGGCAACAGGTGACAGTCAAGACCCGGCACCGAGCCGCGCAGCATGTCCACAAAGCCCTTAAGAGCGGGAATAACGGTTGTGTCATCAGCTCCCATTGACGCCCTGAAGCACCCGTACAGAGAGCCGTATGAAGAAATGACATTTTTTATAGCGCACAGCAGCAGTCCAAGCTCACTGCCCGTGGCAAAGCGATGCCGAAAACCGGCACAGATTCTTCTCAGGCCCGTGTGTGACGTGTCCGTAAGAAACGCTGCCGGGGAGCAACCCATAAGGCACAGGACACCCGATACGCTCTTAACAATCTGCCGCACTCTGCCGTAGGCCAGCAATCCCGCCACAAGCGCGGCAATTTCCCGGTCACGCACCTGTTCATAGGCATAAAGAAATTGCAGAGGGTCGGGGGAAACATACCTGCGGCGGTTGTATTGTTTATAGGTTCTTTCAAGAAACAGGCGTGTCGTGTGGTCCATAAAAACTCTCAGTCACCCCCCAGAATCCCCCCGAGAAGGTTCCCGCCCACTCCGCCGACACCTTTCTGCTCTCCGCGCCGCTGAAAACGGGATGCGGCAAAAATGCGGTCTGCAAGGCGGGAAAAGGGAAGGCTCTGAAGGTACACGGTCCCCGGTCCGGTCAAGCGGGCAAGGAACAGTCCCTCGCCGCCGAAAAGTGCGTTTTTAAATCCGCCGACAAACTGTATGTCATAGGCAACCGACGGGGCAAAGGCTACGAGACATCCCGTATCCACCTTAAGCGTCTCGCCGGGGCCCAGATCCTTTTGTATAATGGTGCCTCCCGCATGGACAAATGCCATACCGTCCCCCTCCAGCCGCTGAAGAATAAAGCCCTCGCCGCCGAAAAGTCCGGCACCGATCTTCTTTGTAAAGGCAATTTCAATTTCAATGCCCTTCGCGGCACACAGGAAACCGTCCTTCTGACATAAAAACTTTCCGCCCAGTTTGCCCAGGTCAAGCGGTATGATTTTACCGGGATACGGCGCACCAAAGGCAACATGGCCCTTACCCCTGCCGTTAAAAAGAAATGTCGTAATGAAAAAACTTTCGCCGGTCAGCATCCGCTTAAATCCTTTGAACATCCCCCCGCCGGTAGATGTCTGCATTTCAATATGATCTTCCATGTACATCATTGCCCCTGCCTCAGCCCGCACCCCCTCCCCGGGATCGAGCTCTATCTCCACGAGCTGCATGTCATCACCATGAATTGTATAATCAACCACATCAGCCATGAGTCATCCTCCTGTTCGACAGTAAATTATTATGTAACAGCTCACCTCGCAGCGTGCTTCCCGTCATTTCCGCAAAAAAGGGAATGTATGATTGCCCGGCCCCCGATAACGGGATGTACGATCCCGCGCCCACAAGGCGGGCAATGACGGTTTATGATGCTCCGTAGCGTGCTGCGCGGTAGTTCATTCCGGTTTTTTCCCGTCATGCAGCCTTCTCTCCCACATGAACCGCGGCAATACCGTTCATAAGCCGTTCATAGGAAACATTACGAAACCCTGCCCGGGCTATAATGGCTGAAAGCTCTTCCGGCAGGGGAAACCCGCGAATAGATTCCGGAAGGTAGGTATAGGCGTCCTTTGCACCGGTAATGATCTTTCCGGCTATGGGTATAACAACAAAAGAATAGATATCGTACAGCCACCGAAACAGCGGCGAAACCGGCTGGGAAAATTCAAAACACATAAGTCTTCCCCCCGGTTTCAGCACCCGGTTTATCTCTCTGAGCCCCTGCTCCATATCGGTCAGGTTCCGCAATCCAAAACCGATTACGGCGGCATCAAATGTGCGGTCACCGGCTGCAATATGCTGGGCATCGCCACGCACACAGCTGATCAGGGGAGCAAACGGCGTGCGCGCTGCCTTTTGTTTGCCCACGCGTATCATCTCCAGTGAAAAATCATACAGCACCACCCTGCCGGCCCTGCCCACGGCCCGTGCGGCAAGAAGTGAAAGTTCGGCAGTACCTCCGCACACGTCGATTACCGCGTCCCCTTCTTTCAGTCCCGCCATACCCATGGCCGAGCGCTTCCAGAAATGATACAGGCCGAAACTCAGCAGGGCGTTCATTAAATCATATCTGAATGCTATGGCCTCAAAATAGGTATGAACTGTTGCTGCCTTATGTTCTTCCGAAGTCATCTTCAATCCGCTCTATATCATCCTCGCCGAAGTATTCACCTGTTTGAATCTCAATAAAACTGAGCTCTTCCCGGCCGCTGTTTTCTATTCTGTGAAAAGATCCCCGGGCAATATCAACAGACTGGCCCTGATGTAAAACAAGTTCCCTTGCGTCAAGGGTAACCACGGCCTGCCCGTTCAGTATGTGCCAGTGCTCGGCACGCTTTTGGTGGCGCTGCAGGCTGAGCCGTTTCCCGGGATACACGACAATCTTTTTTATTTTATATTGTGCCTCCTCTGCCAGGATGCGGTAAAAGCCCCAGGGACGGTGGTCCTCAAGCTGTGTCATAAATCCCCCTTACCGGTAATGCATACCATCAAATTACTTTGAAGAAGGTGTGTGCTATTGTTATAAAACAACTCTGCTTTTATTGCAACACAGGTCTTTATTACCGGGAGAGCAATAAGGTATTTCACAAAAACAAAAATTTGTGTATGATGGTTGTACCGGCACAAACCGTACCATGAAGGCCTGCATATAGTTGTCGCAATGGAAGATCTGAAAATAATAGCTGAAAAAATTGCAGCCGACGAACGTCTCACCAGACAGGACGGGCTTGCGCTGCTGCACTGCCGTGATATTCTTGAGCTGGGCGCGTATGCTCACCGGGAAAAACAAAAAAGAACGAGCAGTCATGTCTTCTTTAATATCAACTGTCATATAAACCTTACGAATATCTGTACTTCCCGGTGCAGTTTTTGTGCATTCAGCTGTGACCGTGATGATCCCCATGCCTATACCTTGACCCCTGACGAGGCTGTTTCGCGGGTCAGGGCTGCTCAGCCCCTGGGCGTTAGCGAAATACACATGGTAAGCGGCCTTCATCCCGACTTGCCCTTCAGTTATTATCTCGACATGGTTAAAACACTGAAAAATGAGTTTCCTGCTGTTCATATAAAGGCATTTACGCCGGTTGAGATACAATATTTTTCTGAAATTTCAAACAGTTCCATACATGATGTGCTGGCTGTGCTCAAGGATGCGGGGCTGGGCTCCCTACCGGGCGGCGGGGCAGAGGTGCTGAGCACCAGGGTCAGACAGCAGCTATGTCCCCGGAAGGCCACCAAAGAGCAGTGGCTTGCGATAATGAAAGCGGCCCACGGCATGGGTCTCAAATCCAATGCGACCCTTCTGTATGGTCACATCGAAACCCGGGAAGAAATTATCGACCATTTGCTCAGCATCAGGAATCTCCAGGATGAAACAGGGGGCTTTCAAACCTTTATTCCCCTCCCCTTCCATCCCCGAAACACCATGATCGATAGTTTTTCAAAACCAACTGCTTTTCAGCAGCTGAGGATGTATGCGGTTTCCCGTCTTTTTCTTGATAATGTACCGCATATAAAGTCGTATTGGATCATGACCGGGCTGAAAATTGCCCAGCTGTCCCTTTTTTTCGGATCTGATGATATTGACGGAACGGTTATCGAAGAAAAGATAACCCATGCCGCGGGTGCCGACACTGCCGCGGGGCTGGCCCGGGAAGATTTAATTGCCCTTATCAAACAGGCAGGTAACGTGCCTGTTCAGCGTGATACGCTCTATAACACAATTGAAATGTATGATTAACCGGTAATAAGAAAGCAGAGGAGAGTATTTACCAATGCGCCCACGAGTCGGACACATACAGTTTCTCAACTGTCTGCCCCTGTACCACATGCTGGTTAAAAGCGGAGAAGTGCTCAATATAGACCTGTGCAAAGACACTCCCGTAGAGCTCTGCAACAGGCTTTTAGCCGGAAAGCTCGATATCAGCCCTATCCCCGCAATCCAGTACGCTCGCCACCACCGCGACGTTCTGCTGCTGCCTGATCTAACGGTAAGTTCAAACGGACAGGTAATGAGCATCCTGCTGGTGAGCAAGGTACCGCTTCAGGAGCTCGATCAAAGGCCAGTTGCATTGACAAACACGTCACGAACGTCACAGGTTCTTACAAAAATAATTCTTAAGGAAAAATACGGCGTCAGCCCGGTATATTTTGAGTGCCCGCCGGATCTGCCCGAAATGTTTCGGGAATCGGATGCCGCGCTGCTTATCGGTGATCATGCGCTTCGGGTGTGTGCCGATGCAGGATCGCTGCATCTGTATGATCTTGGCAGGGATTGGAAGGCGCTCACCGGTGAGCGGATGGTATATGCCGTCTGGGCGGTTCGTAAAGAGTTTGCTGAGGAGCGTCCCGAATCCGTCAGCACGGTATTTCATGCTTTTCAGCGTTCAAAACAGATGAGCTACGAGCAGCTGGACGCCATTGTCACCGATATTGCACGATGGGAGCCCTTTTCAAAAAGTTTTCTGAGCGATTACTTCCGGACCCTCAAGTTCGAATTCGGTGCTGACTATCAGCGCGGGCTGCTCACCTATTTTAACAAGGCCCGGGACATTGGCGAAATAGGACAGGTCCCCGACTTGAAATTCGTGGAGATATCGTGAACCGTTTGATTGAGGCATATAACAGAATCGACTCGGGTGAAAGAATCTCTGACGATGAAGCAGTTATGCTGCTGCGTGACGGCGATTTGTTAGACCTGGGGCGGCGTGCCCAAAAGCGCATGGGTGCTTTTCATCCCCCGGACAGGGCAACCTTTCAAATCGACCGGAATATAAATTATACAAATGTTTGCGTCAGCAAATGCCGCTTTTGTGCATTTTATCGTGAAGAACATGATCCTGATGCATATGTGCTGCCTGTTGATGAAATTGTAACCAAAGTTGAAGAGGCGGTATCCCGGGGAGCAACCCAGGTTATGCTCCAGGGAGGCCTCAACCCGTCCCTTAAGCTTGCGTACTTCGAAACCGTCCTCAAGGAACTGAAGTCCCGCTTCAGCCTTTTTATTCACTCATTTTCCCCACCCGAAATCTACTTTTTTGCTCAGCAGGCGAATATGACCGTTGAAGAGGTCCTGCGGGTGCTGAAAAAAGCCGGGCTCGATTCCCTCCCCGGCGGCGGGGCTGAAATTCTTGCCGACAGGGTACGCCGCATGATAAGCCCCCACAAGGTTACCACCCGACAGTGGCTTTCGGTTATGGAGGCCGCACATCGCATCGGGCTCAAAACAACGGCAACCATGATGATGGGCAGCGTCGAAACCATACAGGAACGCGTTGAGCACATGCTGCACATCAGAACGCTCCAGGATAAAACAGGGGGATTCAGGGCATTTATCCCCTGGACATTTACCACGGGCAACACAGAGCTCGGCGGGAAGGAAACATCCTCCATCGACTACTTAAAAACACTTGCCCTGTCGCGCATTTTTTTCGATAATATTGAAAACGTCCAGGGTTCATGGGTTACCCAGGGCAAAGATATCGGCCAGATGAGCCTTTTTTTCGGTGCAAATGATCTGGGAAGCATTATGCTTGAAGAAAACGTCGTAAAAGCTGCGGGGGCGTCAAACCGCATCACCGAGTCCGAAATGGTTGCGCTTATACGCGGTGCAGGCAAGATACCGATGCAGCGAAACACTGAGTACAGTATTGTAAAAACGTATAGCTAGTGTCGTGTCCAGGAAATATATTGAATAATTAAAAAAAGAACAATTGTGTTTGTGATTAAACCAGTCGGCAAAAGGAGCCAAGGAATCAAGGGGCAGGGGGGTTCACGTGATTATACGTTTCTTTTTTCTTCATCGTATCTTCGCTAGTACCAGCCTCCTAACCTCTTGCAAAACAGTAACAAATTGTTTTTGCTGTAATCTTTTGCACGTGGATCCTGGAATCCTGATATACAGGCCGTCTCATTGGGCGATATTCTGTATGTATGCGCTTGACGTAACGCCCGGTGCAAACTGCTGTACGTTCCGGTCGCTATAGGTTGGGGAGGGGTATTATGACTAAAAACCTGTATGCACGTGGCGGCAGATACTTTCTCCTCGATCTGAACAATCATCATGTTTTGCATAAAACAAGAACACTGAAACCCCGGGCAGACCGGGGCTCGACGACGTGATCAGCGCGCTACGGCCATGACCGGTGCAGCTGCTGATCATGGTTGTACCGACTATCGTGTACAGGAGGCGTCATGAACGAAAAACAGAGCAGTAACCCAGGCGATGTATCAGACATAATCAGAGGAATAAATCAGTATTACCAGGAAATTACCGTCACCGATGTTACCGGGCACTGTCCGTACGGGCACAGGAAAGGTGAAATATTTCGGGTGACCGGTATGAACCATGACTGTCTGTGCGGGGCTTTCTACCAGGCAATTCACGGCCCCATCCAGATACAGGAATACCGGGGCTCACTGCCGTGGGAACAGCAGCCGGACATGTTTCACACGGTCTGCCCTGAAATGGGAAAAGTACACATAGCTTCGCGCCGCCGTGAAAATGACGACCCCACAACCTGTCTCAGGACCAGAACCGACATAAACGACATGACCGGCAAGGGGTTTCCCGTACTGGACAAATACAAGATATTCCTGGAAGTCATGAGCATTGAGCACACATGCACCTGGGGCCACAAAATCGGTGAGCGCTGTGAGGTCGATCCCTTTAATGCGGGAAAGGCGTGCGGCTCTCTGTATCGCGCCGCATACCCGTTTATTACCATGCTTCTCTATGGCTGTCTGCCGCCGTGGGTTTCCCGTGACGAGCCCGTCATCATAGGCGTTTGCCCCGATCCCTATGATCTGCTCACCTATCGTCTGGTCAGAGAGGAGCGACAGTAATGCCGCCAATTCCGACGGGGGTTTTTCGTAAATGTGCTGTGCATGACAGAAATATAACCACCTGCACGATACCGCTACATTGCTGCTTTGGAGACACAACATGGATGATCTATTAAACGATGTGCGTGGGAAAATAGAACCCATTTTCCCAAACAGAAAGTCCGGGAATGGATGCAGAAATACCACTCACCCTATACCGTCTATTCTATGCCGGAGAACAGTCTTATTGGTGATTTAAGGAGCTGTTCGATGGCCTACTTATCATTGTATCTGGAAATGCTTTCCCAGGCTGAAAAAATTCAGGACCCTGATTACCGGCAGCACGTTGCGCACATGCATAAAACGTACACCGAGGACCTTCTCACACATGACAACTCCCGTAAAATGCTGGGAAAAATCATCGGCACAAAACGTGCTGACAGAATATTTCATGAGGCAATCGTATAGCAGTGCTGGACTTTCTAAGAATCTTTTACGTAAGAACGGGGGGGGTAAACGCCCCACGCAGTATAACATAAATTTTTCATTCTTTGCCGTGAAGGAGAACCTATGAAAAAACTTACCAAAGAAGAAATGGCCGGAGTAATGAACAAGGTACGGGACGGTGTGCTTGCACTTTCAGACGGGTCAACGCCCTATTGCATACCGTTTGGATTTGTCTATATCAACGATGTTGTATATCTTTCCATGTTTCCCACCGGCAGGAAGTGGGAATACTTCCAGAAAAATCCCAAAGTATGCTTTAACGTGTTCTGCTGGACCGATGATATGACCGAGTGGTCATCGGTGGTTGTCGACGGCACAATGGAGCAGGTAAACGATATGGAGACCATAGAGGCCGTTATCAGGGCAAACATGAAAAAGCTGGGTATTGATGGGGAAGAATATATACAAAAGCGCCTGGGCATGTACAAAAAAACCATGGACAGCCCCAAAGCGCTTAAGATATTTACCATACGCGCCCATGATATGCAGGGCAGAAGCATGCCCATGCTTATCAAAGAGGCAAAACAAAGCTAGCGCAGATGGCATCCGGTAACTTTTAAAAACTGCACCACTTAAAAAAAACTGGGCGTTTTTTTAATTTCTCAGTCTCCCGTGAAGGTCTAAAATTCCAGCGTCTTGACCGCACGGGGGAAGGCTATCACGTCCCTGATATTCTGCATGCCGGTAACAAACTGTATGAGCCGCTCAAACCCCAGGCCGAATCCGGCATGGGGCACGGTGCCGAAGTTGCGCAGCTCCAGGTACCACCAGTAGTCCCTGGGATCAAGTCCGCTCTGCCTGATCCGGGCTTCCAGCTTCCCGTAATCGGCCTCGCGTTCGCTGCCGCCGATTATCTCCCCGAGACGCGGCACAAGAACGTCCATGGCGCGGACCGTCTTGTCGTCATCATTTAATTTCATGTAAAAGGCCTTTATTTCCTTGGGATAGTCGGTGACAATGACCGGCTTATTATATATTTTCTCGGTAAGAAACTTTTCGTGCTCGCTTTGAATGTCCACCCCCCACGTAACCGGAAACTCAAAGTCGACCTTTGCCTTGCCGAGCTGCTCGACTGCCTCGGTGTAGGTCACCCGCTCGAAGCTGCTTTTGATAATGCTTTCCAGGTTGTCTATTACCCCTTTGCTGATCCACGAATTAAAAAAGTCCATATCATCGGGGCAGCTTTCAAGCAGGTATGAGAATATATACTTCAAAAAAGCCTCTGAAACATCCATATCCCCGTTGAGGTCACAAAAGGCCATCTCCGGCTCAATCATCCAGAATTCTGCAAGGTGGCGGGAGGTGTTTGAGTTTTCCGCCCTGAAGGTCGGGCCGAATGTATAAATGTTTTTCAACGCACAGGCATAGGTTTCGCCCTCAAGCTGGCCGCTCACCGTCAGCGACGCTTTTTTGCCGAAAAAATCATTCGAATAGTCAACGTCGCCGGCATCGCTGCGTGGAGGGTCTTCAATGGGCAGTGTGGTCACCTGAAACATTTCTCCTGCGCCCTCACAGTCGCTTCCGGTAATAATAGGCGTATGAATATAAATGAAGTCCCGCTCCTGGAAAAACCGGTGTATCGCAAAGCTCATGGCGCTCCGCACCCTGGCAACGGCCCCGAATGTATTGGTGCGGGGCCTGAGGTGGGCAATTTCTCTCAAAAATTCAAAAGAATGCCTTTTTTTCTGAAGCACATAGTCGGGAGGGGTTTCACCGATAACGCTGATTTCGGTCGCCCGCAGCTCAACCTTCTGGCCTTTTGCGGGTGAGGCAATAAGATTTCCGGTTACCGCAACGCTGCAGCCGGTAGTAATGCGCCTGAGAAGTGACTGGTAATCGGGATGTGCTTCTTCTATAAGGACCTGGAGGTTCTTAATCGTTGAACCGTCGTTTATCTCTATAAAGGAAATTCCCTTTGAATCCCGGCGTGTACGCACCCATCCCTGGACGCTGAGTTCCTGCTCTGCAGGTTCCATAACAAGAATATATTTAATTCCGGTTGTGCTCATAAGCTTCCCTTTCTTATCTCAGGCTGTACGTCTAACATTGTGCCCTCACATTGGCTGCAATACAGGGCAGGAGCGGTCTCCGGCCGCTATATTTTTCACCTGCGGTTGTGCTCCTGCCGATCTTCTTATCTGGTTCAAAACAAATAGAGCGGATGCGAATCCGGGTTCTTGCCGAAAAAGGTGACATCGTCTATCTTATCAATCTTTTTACCCCGCAGAATTGCGTAAAGGGTCCGCTCGATACCGATGCCGCCGCCCATGGTGTCGGGAAACAGCGGTCTTCCCTGCTCATCTTTCATTGCGACAAAATAGAGAAACGGCCCATACCCGCCGAGCTCATCAAGATTGTCGATATTCCCCTTTATCATCACAGGACGTACCGGCAGCACCTTGTTGTCGAGGATCCTCTCCACAATAGGCTCAAACAGCCATTCCCTGATGGCGCCGGACAAAATCTCTTTTGCCGGCGTCTGCTTGCCGGTTGTGACGTCAATGCTTTTTGCGAGAATATCGTAGTTGAAAATATTTTCCGAGGGCATCTCGGCCAGGGGGCGCTTTGTACCGTCTGCCGAAAGGTACGGATAGACCAGGTCATAGTTCTCACGCATGAGCCCGGTCAGCCAGAAAAACTGACAGTCCGTTTCTTCACCGACGCTTTCTTCATGACTTTTGCTGCCGTATTTTTCGACACAGGCATCTTTTTGATAACAGGGGAAGGGGGTCTTGGGAACTTCCAGAACAACGCCCAGATGCTTCAGGCTGTCGCTGTTTTTTCTGTTAATCTCTTCACACGCGTTCACCACCATTCTTTCAAAAAAATCCTTTACCCTCTCCATGTCGGCATGCAGAATGTCGACAACCTCTTCTGGCTTATTAAAATACATATCAAGATCAACACCGCTGTTTCGTTTCATCTCAATGTCCATCTGGGAAAAATCAGCAAGATATCTCCCCCGCTGGATGTTCGTCGGGCTTTCCATTTCAAGCCGGATGTTGGGGGAATCGACAAAGACCCCTTTCATGGCAGGATTTGAGCAGGCCATAAATTTGCTGTAAATCATGCTGTGTGTCGTGAGATACGTGTGGCCCTTATATGCAATTGAGGGGGTGTGTTCAATATCATGAGCAAGCGGGTCGGTGATTATGCTCATCATAACCTTTTCAAGATTAAAGAGTCCCTCGCTCACAAGAAACTGGTTCATTGCATTGACAAATGTCGTACGAACCGCCATTACGTGATAGAGTTCATCCGATATCCATTTGCCGGCATAATTTTCAAGAATATATTCCCCCAGAGAGGTTCCGTCTTCATTGATTGCCGATTGAAACCGGTAGAGGCTCTCACCGATAATCTTACTGTTGTCTTCCATTGCTCTCCTTTCAGTCCTGTTCGTTTATGCTAAAGGCTACCATTCTAAAAATCTTCCTTCCTTTTTGCAAGGAACTTTTTTCACTGCCCCGGTATTGACAGCGGGCTGCTTTCCTCATATACTTGCCCACAAAAACCTCATTACAGCATTGTACGGTATGGTACGGTGCCCTGCGGGAGACTGCCTATGAAAAAACTATATTGTGCAGCAGCTCTTATCTTCTTTTTATGGCCTGCAATACTCCTTGCCGTCAGTGAAAACACCTATGAAGACACCTTTCGGACGGATGTAGCCCCCTATTTTGACATGGGTGAACGGGGATCGTTCGCCGGTGAAGACGGCATTCGTATCAACTATATTGCTTTTGAGCGCGATGACGAAGCGGGTGCCCTTGTCATACTTCACGGCATGTGCGAATCATACATCAAGTATGCGGAGCTTGTATACGATCTGCGCGATCTTGGACTGTCGGTGTATCTGATGGATCATCGGGGCTTCGGGTTTTCAGAGCGCCTCGCACCTGATGTTCCCTCCAAGGTCTACGTACATGACTTTGACAATTACGTTGCTGATCTGAAAACCTTTGTGGACACGGTTGTGAACAGGAAACCACACGACAGGCTGCTGCTCATTGCCCATTCAATGGGCGGCGGCATTGCCGCGCGCTATCTGGAGCTGTATCCATCCGATGTTACCGCCGCGGTATTGAGTGCTCCCATGCTCCAGCTTCACACACAGGAATATCCCGAAGTTGTTGCCTATCTTCTTACCGTCGTGAATAAGGCTCTGGGCAACGGTACCGGGTACGCCCCGGGCCAGGGGCCCCCTGAGGAATGCACGTTTATCGACAACACGGTTACCCACAGCTACAAGCGCTGGGCGAACTGGGAACTAAATCTTAAAGCCGACTGCCCCGACGTTATATCAGGCGGTATAACCTACAACTGGATAAAAGAGTGTATGGAGGCCGTGTGGATGGCCCGGGCGGATGCGCCTTCGCTGACCACCCCCGTTTTACTGTTTCAGGCTGACGAAGACACCTATGTAAAACCCGCAGGCCAGGACGACCTGTGTGAACAGGCCGCCGACTGCTCAAAAATCTTTTTTCACGGTGCACGGCATGAAATTTTAATGGAGGTTGACGCTATCAGAGACATTGCCCTTGATTACATAAAGAGTTTTTTTTCGCTGTACATTGACACCTGATACTTTCCGGATGAGACATCTTTTTAATCCGGGACATATCCCCGGCAGGGACCGAACGCTATGAAAGGAATTGATGCTGAGGCCGCCGCCGTTATCTTTGACATGGATGGCGTGCTTGTTGATACGGAGCCGGTTTATGGTGATGCAAACCGGGAGCTGTTTAACATAATCGGCATCACTGTTGCCCCGGAGGAATACGAAAGCTTTGTGGGTATCTCGGCTGATATCATGTGGTCAGGGCTTCGCAGCAGATACGGCCTTGGTCAATCCGTTCAAAAACTTATCAGCATGGAACAGAATCTGGTACTCTCACGCATTAAGGAGTTGCCGGACCTGTCCCCGATTGCCGGCATACCGGTGCTGCTGAACGCACTCAGGCACATGAACGTTCCATTGGCGGTTGCTTCATCGTCATCCCGTGCTCTTATCGACCTTGCTCTTGCAAAAGCCAACATCCGCAGCTGCTTTGACGTTGTTGTCAGCGGCTTTGAAATACCGCGCGGCAAGCCCGCCCCTGATATCTTTCTCACCGCTGCCGGGCTGCTCGGGGCAAATCCCGGCAATTGTGTCGTTATTGAGGATTCAGCCAACGGCGTAACCGGGGCAAAGGCGGCCGGGATGTTCTGCGTCGGATTTCACAATCCGAATTCAGGCTGCCAGGACCTGTCGCGGGCTGATATGGTTATCAAAGACTTTTCACAACCGGCTGTTAAGAAAATAACAGCGCTGATAACCGAAACCGAAAGGAAATCATATATAGAGCTGTGAGGAAACGATATGGAAAAATACGGTTTGATTTTTTCGCTCTGTACTGCCGTTCTGTGGGGGGTGGCACCCATTTTTGAAAAACTGGGGCTGGTTCGGATAAGCCCCCTGGCGGCAATCACCATACGAAACATCTCCATAACCGTTATTCTTCTGGTGGTCGTCGCCATTGCCGACGGCTACCGGGAGATTGTACGCGCTGATTTTAAAACCCTTGTGTTCGTCATAGCCGGGGGCATCATAGCCGGCATTCTGGGGATGTGGTCATACTTTAAAGCCATGAAGTACTGGGAGGCTTCACGGGTTGTCCCCATCGTAGGCGCCTATCCTCTTTTTGCGTTTATTTTTTCCATTATACTCCTGGGAGAAAAAATAACACTTCAAAAAACACTGGGGGCGGCACTTGTCGTGTTCGGGGTCTTTTTACTGGGCTGAAGAAGATGGGCGTAACATGTACCGACTGCCGGAAGGTTGATGGGGGGGTATTCATGACAACGGCAAACAGTGTTTTTAAAAAAGGCTTCTCAGGTAGTGCTGTCGGGATCATCGTGGCTTTCCTGTTCATATCACCGGCAGGGGCATTCTTTCAGCCCGACTATCAAAACAGGTGCACCACAAATTTTATGGACGCTCTTGTTCCTCCGGGATTCATTGTCCAGAATTTTTTTTATTATTACAAATCAACCGACCTGCGTGTCCGCTCACATGAAACAGACGGAGACTTCCGGCTGTCGGTAAATGTCAACCTGACGCAGTTCGTCTATATTTCTGAAAAAAAATGGGGCTGGGCCCATCCGGGGTTTGAGGTTATCGTGCCCGTCATCAGCGGCCACCTCACCGATGCCGGGGGAAACAGGAGCCACGAAAGCGGTCTGGGCGACATATTTGCGGCCTTCATGTGGCAGTCGGACCCCTGCCCCGTCACGCTTGGACGCCGGGAGATGTCGTTTTCCTGGCGTTTCATTGCCGGGGCATTTGTGCCCGTGGGAGAATATGACCACGAAGATGCCTTCAATCCGGGATGCAATTATACCACCTATCACCTGTACTGGAGCACCACCTGGCTCCTGCAGCCCCGATGGACAATAAGTGCCAGATTCATGTATAACATTCATACGAAAAACAGCCGGTACGGGCCGAACAGGGACAGCCTGCGCGTGGGCCAGCTTTTTAATGTTCATGTTGCAACAGCCTATGAATGCAGCCCCGGTGTCAGGTTCGGTCTCATGGGGCATTACTGGCGCCAGACAACCGATGACAAGCTCAATGGCCGGAGCCTGCGCGGACGTGAGCTGCTCTTTTCATGGGGGCCCGGCCTGTTCCTGAACGCGCCCGTCAACAGGGTGAACCTGTTCATGGAGGCCCACGCCCTGTTTGACACGGTCGTGCGAAACCGTCCTAGGGGAACCACGTTCCAAATCCGGGCCGGCATCATGTTTTAACGTGCAATCGGCCCCACGACGCCACCATGGGCAGATGTTGTGTGGATTGCTCAGCCCCAGGTGTTGTGCTTATACGTGCTCAATATCGGTATACCCTGAAATTTCAGAATTGGCAGTGCACAGATTCCGTGTCGCAAGCCGGTGAACATCATCGTTGCCGGTCAATCGCGCGAAGTCCTGCAGCTCGTGGGTGGTAACACGCAGAAAGTTTTCAAGGCGTTTTGCGGATGCTGCAACATCGAAGCGGGACCGCAGGGCAGGATCCTGGGTTGCAATGCCCACCGGACATTTGCCGGTATTGCAAATACGGTACTGCCGGCAGCCGATAGCGATCAGCGCGGCGGTTGAAACGGCAACGGCATCTGCGCCCATAGCAAGTGCCTTGGCAAAATCGGAAGAGACCCTGAGACCGCCGGTTATAATGAGCGAAATGTTTCTGTCCGCCCCCAGAAACTTCCGCGCGCGGTGCAGGGCAAAAATGGTGGGCATGGATGCAGAGGCTTTAACAAACTTCGGGGCCGATCCGGTTGCCCCTGCGCGGCCGTCAATGGTTATAAAATCAGGGCCGGCGTAAACCGCAACGGCCAGGTCTTCTTCAATCTGTCCGGCAGCTATTTTTATGCCGACCGGTTTGCCGCCTGAGGCCTCTCTCAGCCAGGCTACCTTTTGCTTCAGGTCATCCTTATCAGCTATCTCTTTAAAACGGGACGGGCTGACGATATCCATCCCCGGCTGAAATCCCCGAATGCTGGCAATAGCATCCGTGACCTTGTGCCCCGGCAGGTGACCGCCCATGCCCGGCTTGGCGGACTGTCCGATCTTTATCTCAACAGCATCAACGCGCTGCAGGTTCTCATCTGAAACGCTGTATTGATTGGGCACAAATTCAAAAATATATTTATACGCGCCGTCGATTTCCTCGGGCAGAATCCCCCCTTCGCCGGAACAGATTGCCGTCTTTACGGCTGCACTGCCCAGGGCAAGCGCCTGTTTAGCCTCCTGGGAGAGGGCGCCGAAGGACATATGAGAAATGTAAACCGGCGTTTCAATTACCAGGGGCTGCCGTGCCCGGGGGCCGATAATGGTCCGGGTTGCAACCGGTTCATCGCTGTTAAGCGGCAGCCGGGCCAGCTGCGCTCCTTTAAACAGTATTTCGTCCCAGGAAATTGTCGGCTGCCTGGTCCGCATCGGCTCGTATACCGGCCTGCCGGTTTCGGCCATTTCATGAATATCGCTAAAATAATCCTCGGTTTCTGCGGTGGCTTTTTTCAGGTCGATGGGAACGGCGCCGAGTGCGGCCTGGGGCTCTTTTGCCGGGTGGGGCTCCCCGACAACGGAATCTTCCGCCGGCTGTTCGGGCGCGGAGGCCTCTTCAACAACAGCAAAAAACTTTTTTGCCGACTGGCAAATCGGGCAGCACCAGTCTGCCGGCAGCGCATCCCACGGCGTGCCTTCCTGTTCTTCATTGTATAAGTATTCACACACTTCACATTTGTAGGTTGCCATATGAGTATTCCTGTATGCGTTTGTCACACATCGAGATTTGCCGGTTCATAGTACTCTTTCATGCTTTTGCAGTACGGACAGCGATTGGGGGGTTCCAGCCCCTCATAGGTATAGCCGCAGACACTGCACTTCCATTTGATCGGTTGCTCGCGCTTGTACACCATACCTGCTTCAACCATCGCAAGCAGCTTTTGGAAGCGTGCTTTATGCTCGCGTTCAATCTTTGAAATCTGTGTAAACAAGATTTCAGCTTGGGTGTGTCCCTCAACCTCAGCCTCCCGGGCAAACTGCGGATACATCTCTTCCGATTCGAACCGTTCTCCTTCGATTGCTTCTTTCAGATTCTCAACGGTGGTGCTCTTGCCCAGCAGCAGCTTCAACTCTTCCAGGGCATGATACTTTTCATTTTCTGCGGTTTCTTCCAGAATTTTGGCAACATAGTGTAAACCCTCGCTCCGTGCCACAGCAGCATAATAGGCATACCGGTTGCGGGCTTTTGATTCACCCGTAAATGCAGCCATAATATTTTCTTCAGTTTTGCCCATAATTACCACCCCTCTTTGTATAATTGTTGAGAATAATCAATCCCTGACCTGTCTTATCGTTAAAAAGGCCTGTTATATGAGCTCTGCATCCGTCATAACCTCAAGCATTGCCGGTCCGTCGTGGGCGAATATTTTTTCAAATCCCTGATCGAGTTCCTCGATGCTGCGTACCCGCACCCCCAGTGCACCGCAATTTTCGGCATACCGGGAAAAATCAGGATTGTGCAGCGCGGTCGACCAGACTTCTTTTCCTTCCTTGCGCTGTTCCTTGCTTATCTTGCCCAGCTCCTGATTGTTGAGCAGGATGTGTTTTATAGGCATGTTATATTTTACTGCCGTGGTCAGCTCCGCCATATGCTGTGCAAAGCCCCCATCACCGGTGACCGCAACCGTTGGGCGTTCAGGCGCTGCCGCCCAGGCGCCGATAGCTGCCGGGTACCCGTATCCGATTGAGCCCAGATAGCCCGACATCAGGATTGACTGGGTCTGACACTCAAAATATCTGCCGAATGAATAGGTGTTGTTGCCGACATCAACGGCGACGACTGCATCGGCAGGAACATATCGGCTCATGGCGGCAAACAGTGCGGCCGAACTGGTTCCGGCGCCCTGGATCTCAGAAGCGCGTTTTTGCTTTTCTGCCCGCCACTGCCGCCAATGCCGGGTCAGTTCAGCCCGGCGGTCGGCTTTCGGGTTGTCGTTAATCATGGCCTGCAGCAGCAGGGTTAGCGTGGTGCCGATTTCCCCCCAGACGGGATTGGTAACCGCGTGAAATTTTCCCAGCATCATGGGATCAAAATCAACCTGGATGGTCGGCTTGGCCTTCATAATGCCGGTGTGCTTGGAAAATGATGCGCCAAGTACGATCAACAGGTCTGAATCGCTCATAAAGTGACCGGCGATGGGAGTGCCGCTCAGTCCCAGCACACCGCAGGCAAGGGGGTGTGCGTCGGGGATCAGGCCTTTTCCTTTAAAGGTGGTGATAACCGGCAGGCCGAGGTGTTCGGCAAATTGCACAATCTGAGGCATACAGAAGCGGGCGCCGTGTCCCACAATCACAACCGGCTTTTCGGCCCGCCGGATCATGGTGATTGCCTGGTCAACAGATTCCGCAGGCGGGCTGATTGTGTGAAGAGGGACTCTGCCCGACGGGCCGGAGGGTTCAGCGTCCCGTGGCGCAGGAAAATCCTGAAGCTGGTTGGGAAAAATCAAATGCGATACGTCTCTCTTCATCAAGGCATGCTTCAGGGCAAGAGTCATCAGTTCGCTGTGGTTGCTGCTTTCAAGCACCGTCTGGCTCCAGCCGGCAACTGTCTGAAAGGCTGCGGCCAGATCAACCTCCTGAAAGGAGCCCGGGCCGAGAAACTGAAGATCAACCTGACCGGTCAGGGCCAGTAACGGCACGCGGTCCAGCTTGGCATCCCACAAGCCGGTCAGCAGATTGGTAGCTCCGGGCCCTGCTATTGTGAGGCAGGCTGCGGGCCGGCCGGTCAGCTTGCCGTACGCCGACGCCGCAAAGGCGGCAGCCCCTTCATGACGAATACCGACAAACAACAGTTTGTCTGCCTCGTGCTGCTTGCGTATTGCATCGGCAAGCCCGAGGTTTGAGTGCCCGACCATTCCGAACACATGCTGTACCCCCCAGTTGACCATGGTTGCAACCATGAGGTCAGAGACAGTCGTTGTCGGTGCCGTTGTCGTTGCCGCTGTCGCGTCATCCGCCACGGGCACGGGAGGAGCTGCTGCCGGTTGTTCATCCATTTGCTTGAAAACCGACTTGGGGGAACCGCACACCGGGCATAGCCAGCCGTCATGCAGGTCTTCCCACCGCATGCCCTGGGCTTCTTCGTTGTACTCGAAATAACAGACCTCACATCTGTAGAGAGCCATATCCGTTCTCCTCTTTGTATGGCCGGGGTTTGGTTATGACCTGCGTGCGGAAGCTAAAATATAAATCCAACGCCCCTGTAAGTCAACAGCTATTCCATTGCACTGTGTGCCCGCTAAACACGTATGCAGGGAACCAACCTGAGGTCAACAAACGCTGAATGTTTCCTTTTGACTGCCCGTGCGGAGCACGGGGTTCCGGCAAACAACAGAGGTGAAAACGAGCGGGGTGTACCGTGCAGGGCGGCCCCACAAACCGGCAGGCCGGTACATATTATTATGACAAATAACCACGTATTATTACGTATATAAATTACGTAAAAATGCCCTTTCCTCTGTACCGTGCCCTGGGTAATAATAACGGGAAGTAATTTCAATAATATAGCCTGCAAAATGTGTCTTGATACTATTTGCGTTGATGAAATAAGCAGCCCCCGGGAACGTGTAGAACATTTGGGGATATAGATCTTTTTAGTAATCCTTCTTCACCTGTTGCGGACCCCGTTGCCCGAGGCCCTCCCCCGCGGGAAGGTGAGGATGTCCTGCCGTTTTTTTGAAAATCTCAATTTTGAATGGATCTTGCTCCCCTGGGCAGGTATTGACCGGCATCCGGCTCCACAGCCATACAATCTGGAGGACTCCGGAGACAACTCATTAATTACGCAATGTTCAATAGTTAATCGCTCTTGGTAAAGAGCCCCCTGATCCGTTGAAACAGTGTTTTGTGGGGGGGGGATTCGGGCGAAACGGGGGGCAGGTCCGGTGCCTTCCCGTGGTCGGCGGGGGTAAAGTTCTCGCCGTATTTTTCCCTGTAGTAATCAAGACGGCCCTTGCCGGTTAACGGCTTTTGGGCCCTGGGTTTGCCCGGTAATTTCTTCGGCGGTGTCCTTTTCTGCCGTGGTTTTCCGGTTTCGGCCCTGCCCTCTCCGGCGGTCTTTCTGCGCGCCTTTCTTTCACCGTTGGAACCTTTGCGTGAGGAAGCCTCCCGGGCACCAGGGCGTTGTCGTGTACCAGAGTCGCTGCGTTTTCGTCTCCCGTTGTTGTTCTCCCGGGGGAATGATTTTCCGGCGCTTTCATCCTTTACAAAAAGGTCTTCGGTTGCCCAGGTTACCGGAATCTTCATATTAATAAATTCCTCGACGCTTTCCAGCCCAAGCACATACCGGTCACAGGCCAGCGTGATGGCCTTGCCCGACTTTCCGGCCCGGGCGGTTCTGCCGATACGATGCACATAATTTTCACACTCCAGGGGCACATCGTAGTTCACCACCAGCTCCAGGTCGTCTATGTGCAGCCCCCGGGCAGCCACATCGGTGGCCACCAGGTACCGAACCGTGCCGGACTTTATCCCCTCGATAATCTTTGATCGCTGAGACTGGGGCAGATCACCCATGATAAATTCGCAGGGAAAACCGTTATGACTCAGGCGCTTGGCTACATTCACCGCCTCGTGCTTGGTGTTGGTGAAAATGAGGGCGTTGCCGGGCTGCTCCTGCTCAAGGATACCCAGCAGCAGACTCATCTTTTCCTCTCTGCCGACGTGGTACAGCTTCTGGATGGTGTTCTCAACCGTTACCTTCTCGGCCTTTATTTCTATCTCAACGGGGTCGTTCATGTACTCCCAGGCGAGTTCCCGCACCCGATTGTCCAGGGTCGCGCTGAACAGCATGGTAAGCCGCTGGTCGGCAGGCACCATTTTCTTTACCATAAAGCGTACGTCGGGCAAAAAGCCCATGTCGAACATGCGGTCTGCTTCATCGATAACAAGAATGCCGATGTCCTGAAAATGCAGGATACCCTGGTGATGAAAATCCATCAGTCGTCCGGGAGTCCCGATAATAATCTGGACATCTCTGGCCAGCAGTTTTTTCTGTTTCACATATCCCACTCCCCCGTACAGGCAGCCGATTCTAAAATCAAGATGGGCCCCGAGCAGCTTTGCTTCGCTTTCTATCTGAAGGGCAAGCTCACGGGTTGGTGCAACAATCAGAACCTTTTTTTCTGAAAGCTCTTTGCTGTGCAGCAGCAGCTGAAAAATCGAAATAAGAAACGCGGCGGTTTTACCGGTGCCGGTTTGGGATTTAACGGCAACGTCTCTGCCCTTGAATGTATGGACAAAGGTTTCCTCCTGCACCGGCATGCAGTGAGAAAATCCTGCGTCGATGATTCCGTTGAGAAGATTTTCATTGAGTTTAAGCGTGGTGAAATGTGCGGTAGTCATTTTTCTTTACAGTACCTCGTCGTGAACAGTTTCCGGCAGCAATGATGGCGTATCAAAGCAGGTCCGTTCGATGTAGGGATGTATTAAACAGTTCCCGGTTCCTTCTTTCGTGTCCCCGGAATTTCATAAAGTATCATCATATTACTGTTATTATAGTATAAAGAACAAAAAATAGAAACACTTACCTACTGTTAATATTTTTCAAGAACCCACTTTCGTACCATCTCGAAGACCGCTTCCCGCTTTATGGGTTTTGAAATGTAATCATTCATCCCCGCCTCAATGCAACGTTCCCGGTCACCTTTCATAGCGTGTGCGGTCATGGCAACAATGGGGATTGTATCAAATCCCTGCTGCCGAATCGATTTTGTGGCCTCGATTCCCGAAAGCTCCGGCATCTGAAGATCCATAAAAACCAGGCTGAAAAGCTCAGGGCTGGCGGTATATACAGCAACGGCTTCTTTGCCGTTTTTAGCCACGTGAACGCTGTATCCCGCCTTGACCAGAAGGGTTTTCGCCAGTTTCTGGTTGACCGGATTATCTTCCGCAAGCAAAATACATACGGTGTGCTTCACGTTTTCCTGAACAGAGTACTGGGTTACTATCTCACGGTGTTTTATTTCAGGCTCGGCGCCGGGCTCCTCGCTCAGTAAAAACTCTATCATTTTTATAAGTTTGTTCCGGCTGACCGGCTTGGGCATAAATCCGTTGAACCCGTGCTGTTCACATTCCTTGGCGTTCCGGTCGGAAAGCGATGAAGCAGCGATAAGGGGAATGCTGATGTTGAGCTCTCTGAGTCTTCTTGCCGCATCATAGCCGCTGACCACCGGCATCTGAATATCAAGAACACAGATGTCAAAGGGGCTGCCCTCTCTCATTGCGTGCTGGACAGCGGGAACAACTTCTTCTCCGCTGCTGAGCACCGTTACCTGCATTTTCGCGAGTTCCAGTACATGCTTCATTATCTCGCGGTTGTTGGCATTATCATCAGCAATGAGAATCCGTCTGCCGGCAAGGGACCGGGGAGTCGGTCTGCGGGCCGACTGCTTGCCGGGCTGCGTCTTCATCCATCCGGTAAAATGAAAGGTGCTGCCGGTCCCCGAACTGCTTTCCGCCCAGACATCCCCTCCCATAATATCGGCAATTTTCCTGCAAATAGAAAGGCCGAGCCCCGTGCCGCCGTATTTTCTGGTTATAGAGCCGTCAGCCTGAATGAACGGCTCAAATACAGAGGCCAGCCTATCCTCAGGTATGCCGATCCCGGTGTCCCGCACCATGGCATGGAACTTCACTCGTGACGGTTCTTCTGCATCGATTGTGATTGAGAGCTCGATTTCACCTTCTTCGGTAAATTTCGCTGCGTTCCCCATCAGGTTAACCAGGACCTGCCTGAACCTGAATGGGTCCCCCGTAAACTCTGAAGGCACGTCATCAGCCACCCGCAGAATGATCTCAATGGGTTTATCCCCTGTTTTAGGGCGTATAAGCTCACAGACATCATAGGCAAGCAGTTCCGGATCAAAGCCGATTGATTCAAATTCAAATTGGCCTGATTCAATTTTGGAAAAATCGAGAATATCGTTGATAATTGAAAGGAGCGCTTCTGCGCTGCGCTTTATCGTGTTTGCAAAATCCTCCTGCTCCGGAGTAAGCCCGGTATCAATGATCATCTCGGTAAATCCGATGATACCGTTCATGGGTGTCCTTATTTCATGGCTGATATTTGCAAGAAACTGGCTCTTTGCCCGGTCTGCCGCCTGGGCTGCGGAAGCCAGGCCCTGTGCCTGTTCAATGGCGCTTCTCAGCTCCTGGTTTGCCGTTTCAATCTTGTCTTTTGCGGTAAGGAGTTCCCTTTCACCTGTCTTCCTCTTGGTGATGTCCCTGCAAATGGCTATTGACCCCCGTCGCTCCCCGTTTTTATTTCTTAAAAGGCTGAGTGTAGTCTCCACGGGAACGACTTTCCCGTCCCTGCGCAAAAAATAGAGCTCATAGTTGGTGACTCTGCCGGTTTCAAAGAGTTCATTTGACCGTTCAACCTGAGTCTCCAGGAGCTGCTCGTCAAACGTAATGCGTTCTCCTGTTGTAGAGGTATAGGTCCCCTCAAGGGGAGTAAGCTCCATTAAGTGCCTGCCCAGCAGTTCATTCTCGGCAAATCCGGTCATCTGAACCAACGCGTTGTTTATGGTGGTAATAAGCCCGTTAAAGTCAGCCAGAAAAACAGCATCGCCGGAGTTGTTGAGAATGTTCTGATAGTTCTGTTCAATCTCCCATATCTTTTCCTGAACACTCTTGACCTCAAGACCCCTGTCATGACCTTTCTCAGGCCTTTTCTCAAGCATGCCCATTGCTCCCTGCACCCCGCCATCGCTGTCGTGTATAATTGCAGAGCGCAGGCTGACGGGAATGCTCCTGCCCCGGGTGTCTAAAAGAACCATTTCAATGGGCTCTTTTTCAGAACGGATGAAGTGGTGCAGCCTTATAACAGAAGAAAGTTTTTTCACTGCTGCAGCCTTGTGGACTATATCGCTAAACGGCTTTCCTTCAAGGTCGTCCTGTGCATACCCCAGCAACGCGGTAACGGCAGGGTTTATTCTTGTGAAACACCCTTCAGGATCAACAAAAAATATGCCCTCATGCGAGGACGTAAAGATGCGTTCAAAATATTGCACGCAATTGCGCTCTTCCTGCTGTGCCATTATTGCTCCTTTTCCCCTGATGCTGAAAACCCGCTTGCGCACTTGGCATCCATATACGTCCTGTGCCACAATTCAAGGCATAACAGGTTCCAGATGCGGTAACAGTGATTATACTGCCCTCTGACATGCTCCTCAAGAAGATTCTTAACCTGTCCCATGGCAAAATAGCCGCGCTGCTGTGATGTGCCGTCAAGCAGCACGTCATGTACCATATCCTTCAGGTCGCGGTGAAGCCACCGGTCAATGGGAACACCGAATCCCATCTTTTTTCTATGGCGGATTTCGTTGGGCAAATATTTTCCGAGGCACGCTTTGAGCAGATATTTTTTTGTAAAGCCGTGCAGCTTGAGCCGCGGGGGCAATGCCGCTGCAAACTCCATTACCTTGTGGTCGACAAACGGGGACCGGGCCTCAAGGGAATGCGCCATGCTTGCAATATCAACCTTTACCAGCAGATCTTCCGGCAAATAGGACATGCTGTCCACATAAAGGGTTTTATCAATGTGGGCCGGTGCGTCGGCACGCCGGTAAAGCTGTTCTATAAGTTCAGCCGAGTCCTCGCCGCCGACTGTTTCTTTAAAAGCAGCATCATAAAGGTCGTTCTTCATTTCATTGTCGAAATAACAGAGCCATCGAAGATATCGCCTCTCCGGTTTTTCATACAGGGCCCGTGTATAGCGCTGCACCCGCCGTGTAAAGCTGTGCCGGTGTTTTCCCCGGGGCAAGCGGCCAACAGCTTTCAGGACCGCGGCCTTGCCGGCCAGTGCCGTTAGCTTCTGGACATAGCAGGACATATGAGAAGACAGGTGGCGGGAATATCCCGCAAAACATTCATCGCCTCCGTCACCGTTGAGGGCAACCGTAACATATTCACGGGTTTTCTGTGAAAGGTAGAACGTGGGTATCGCAGAGGAATCTGCATAGGGCTCATTATAATGCCATATGATCTTCGGCAGAATATCGATCACATCCGGCCGCACAATAAACTCACGGTGGTCGGTTTTGTACTGCTTTGCAATAATGCGGCCATAGGGCAGCTCATCGTATTCCTGCTCGTCAAATCCGATTGAAAAGGTTTTAACGGGCCGGTCCAGCATGCCGCTCATGAGGGCGACGATAATGCTGGAATCGATCCCCCCGCTCAGGAATGCGCCGAAGGGAACATCGCTTTTGAGCCTGCATTGCACCGCATCTTTTAGAATCGAAACAAAGCGTTCGCCGTACTCTTCAAGGCTCGGGCAATGCAGCTTTTGTCTGAATGACAAGTCCCAGTAGCGCTCGATCCTGGTTGTACCGTTCTCACAGATCAGGTAGTGTGCCGGGGGAAGCTTTTGTATGCTTTTAAAGATCGTGCGGGGCGAAGGCACGTAGCCGTAGGTGAGATAGTGATGAACAGCCACCGGATCAACCTCTTGTGTAATGTCGGGATCACACAGCAGGGCTTTTATTTCCGATGCAAAAACCAGCCCTTTATTATTGCAGCTGTATACCAGCGGTTTCTTGCCCAGCCTGTCCCGCGCAAGGAAAAGGCGTTTATGCCCGGCATCCCACAGTGCAAAGGCAAACATGCCCCGAAGATCATCCAGGCACGCCACTCCTTTTTCTTCGTAAAGATGTATGATGACCTCGGTGTCGGTTTTTGATGTAAATATGTGGCCCTTTGTTTCAAGGTCACGGCGCAGCTCCGGGAAATTGTAGATCTCACCGTTAAAAACAAGCCGGACAGATCCGTCCTCATTGCTCATGGGCTGACGGCCTGTGGGGCCGAGGTCAATGATGCTCAGTCTGCGGTGGCCGAGCCCGATAGAATTTGCTGCATAGACACCTTCATCATCCGGCCCCCGAAAATCAAGCGTCGAACACATCTTTTTAATGAGCAATTGATCAACCGGCTGCTCACCGTCATAGAATATTTTACCGCATATGCCGCACACAGCTTTCTCCTGCTGTTAAAAAAAAAGAGACCCTTGCCGCCACCGGGAAACTTCTATTATAGACCAAAAACACAACAAATGTACCAAGCTTTTTTAAATCTGCTTTGAGGGGGCTACCAGCATCCAACCATGTGCAATTACACTACGTGCATCCCGTGTAACAGGCTAAGCATTCCCTTAATCCCACATCTCATTGCCGACATAGCAATATTTTTCCATTCTTCTGTCATTCCACTATTCCAGCATACCGGCCCTGTTGAATTACCCAAAGAGCACCCCATTCAACCGGGCCGGCATCCATTTTCCCTACCCTGTTTTTACCAGCTCAATATCAACAAAACTGCACAATTTTGGTGACAGTGCACCAAGCACTGTGTCAACAAAGGCAGCCGCCGGATAGGCCCAGCCCGGCAGCAGGGTCCACTTTTTCAACCCGCCGGCAAGCCAGTATTTCAGTGGTGAGTGAGGAGTAAACTGTTGCAGAGCAAGATTCGGAAACAGATTTCGGAATTTCGTTAAATCTCTGACAAAAATTATAGTGGGCAATGCCCCGTTTGCCCCGGAAAGAGGGCCCGTTGAGCTGAAATTCCAGCTTTCTGCATCAGGATCAAAATCTTCATGATGCACATATTTATAAATAAAATAGCTCAACCAGCCCACGAACTGGTCTATCATGAAAATTCTGCCGCCCACGGCCAGACAGCGCTCAACCTCTTTAAAAAACAGTTCCGCATCCGAAATATGATGCAGCACATCAATCATGCATAACATCCTGACGCTGTTGCTTTGAAAAGGCAGCTGTGCGGCATCAAAAACCACATCAAGCCCCGGATAGGTGAGCAGGTCTGAAGTAATGGTTTCAGGCATACTGTTCTTAAGGAAGCCGGCCCCTGAACCCAGCTCTATCACCGGCCCGCTATCAGGACATCTTTTTACGCATTCTGAAAACCTGGCATAAAATTCGGCATAGAGGCGTTTCAGGGATGTTTTTTTCAGGATGACACTGCGTATTCTTTGATATTCTCCGGGGGAATCAAGCAGAGCGGGAACTATGTTTCTGTTTTTCATGAACAGGCCTTAAATTGTTTTTAATTTTCCAAATGCAAAGAAGGTCATTCTCAGAAGCAGCCACCCGTGCCTGAATCTGCTGATATTTGTTTCCCCATAGGCCCGGGCACGGTATTTTATGGGAATTTCAATGATTTTTAAATTTTGTTTTGAAGCCCCGAATATGAGGTCAAAATCACCGAACGGATCAAATTCACCGAAAAAATCTCTTCCCTCGTGGATTTTTTCATAGTCTTTTCTTAAAAGGACCTTTGTGCCGCACAGCGTATCTTTTATATTCTGGTTAAGAAGCCACGAAAACGCATAGGCAAAAAATTTGTTTCCCAGCATATTAAGAAATCTCATGGCCTGTTTTTCCATGGGATAGACAAGCCGGCAGCCGTTAATGAACTCTCCCTTCCCCGCCGCAAGGGCATTGTAAAACTTTATGAGATCTTCGGGGGGCACGGTCAGGTCGGCATCAAGAATCATGAGCATATCATTAGATGCTTTTGAAAATGCAAGCCGCACCGCGTCCCCCTTGCCCGTTCCTTCCTGCACAAAGAGCTTTATATCCTTTTCAGGGTACGCATTGATTGCTTCCTGTATTTCTTCAACAGTACCGTCGGTTGAATGACCGTCGACAAAAATAATTTCCTGCTTCGTGCCGAATGCGGAAATTCTTTCCAGTGCGGGCCGTATGTTGCCTTTCTCATTCCGGCAGGGGATGACAATTGATACGGAACAGCCCCGGGTTTCTCTTGGCTCCTTTTTTCGGACAACCAGAAAGTTCACGAAGCACAGCCTGTTGATAACCGGCAGATGTGCAATGTATTTATTAATAAAACCTGAAACCAGGGGGATGCGTAGGGGAAACAGCACCCGTTTTTCAAACCTGACTTTTTCAAAATCACACAAGCTGAGGAAATTATTCAAATCCGATTCTGAAATCCAGTTGGCATGGTTCTGGGGCAGCTTGAGCCCGAGCTTTTCCGCCATTTTGAGCAGCGGTTCCCAGACAATATTATGATAATTGATAATAATGCGGGTGTCGGCATTGCATGCCGTGCGCACATTTTCCAGAGCCGTCTGGATATCAATAAGGTCACTGAGCAGATCTGATAAAACAATAAAATCATATGTTTCATCAAAGGTAACGCATTCCGCATCAGCTTCGAAGAAGGTGATCCTTGCATTGTCGTTCCGGGCTTCGGCACGCTTTATCATCTCAGTGCTGAAGTCGATCCCCACCCCCTCAGAGGGCTTGAGCTGTGCCAGCACATACCCGTCCCCGCATCCGACCTCCAGGACCTTTTTACCTTCCGGGATTATAAACGTGAAATACTTCAGCAGTTCCCGGTAATAATAGTGGTTCTTCTGACGAAACGCGGCCCTTTTGCCTGCAAGGCTGTCGTACTTTGCAATTAAATTCTTTTTCAGCTCTACGTCAATTGCCCTTGCCGCTGCAGAACGTATATTCATTACATCTCCCTTATGTTTTTTTTACCCTTCTGTTTTGAAAACACAATAAGTGCGTGTGCCTGATTTTTAAATATTTTTAATACGCCATATCCATGCATAGCAGTTGTATCATTAATCTCCTCAAAGGCGTCTCTTCTCACATGAAAAACAACCACAGCGCAGCCTTTTTTTTCGGCTTCACGCAGACTTCTCCGCAATGCCGCGGCATCGTCCTCTTTGCTTCCTGATTTCAAAACGGTAAAGCTCGGATACCAGTCAAGCTTATTACAATAAAAATCAAAATAGTACGGAAAACTCATTCCTGCAAACATAATTGTCCGGGAGCCGTAATGCTCTTTGAGCCACACCAGTGCTTCTTCATAGGGGTAGTAATGCTCGGAGGTATCACACAGATAATTTCCCCAGTAGGGCTTCTTGGTACCGTCGCTGTTAACCGGCGACAGTAAAATATTTGCCCCTATCGTCATCAGCACCACCATGAAAGAGAGTATCCTTTTTTTTCTGCCTGCAAAATCAACAAAAACAAATGAGCCCGCAAGAAGCGGGGGAACGGTAAAGAGGTTGAACCTGCTGTAGCCTGCAAAGCCCATATTGTCTAATGCAAAAAAAAGCGGCACCGCCGTGCAGGTGATAAGTAAGAACAGCAGGGTTCCGCGTTCCTTTTTTTTCCACAACACTATACAGCCGGAGACAAACAGGATGCAGAACAGCCCGAACTGATCAATACATGCCTGGAGCAGCGCGCGATATACATCACTGCTCAGCAGCCCGGATATTTCCGGTGTAAAACGCCGGGGTGCTGCTGCATACTGCCTCAGGAAAATATAATACACGACAGGAAACAGGGTGCAGAATATGACCTTCACTTCGTCCACGGCCTTCTTGAACACGGCCGCCCCGGCTGCCAGGCCTCTGCACCTGACAACAGCCCTGCAGAAAAGAAAAGAAAGCAAAAAAATAATGGCTGTTTCCTTGATAAAACCCGTTATTATGAGCCCGTACCAGCAGGGATCCCGCACGAGAGCGTCAAAATCATCCCGGAGGAGATCCTTTATGCCCAGGCAGACAAAAAGCATCAGCGCAACAGCGGGAAGCTCAAGATATAGAATAGATGAATAGTAAAACATGATGGGCATTGTCGCAGCAGCACTACCCCATGCATAGCTCAACAACCTGCCCCCGGACACTACACGCTGCCGGCATGCCCATGCCACGATAACGGCAGCTATAAAAGGAACTACTCTGTAGAAAGCTTCGTTATATGATACATGTATACTCTTTGCCAGAAGCGGACCCACAGCATGAAACCACCGCGTAAAAAATGGATACCGAAGCAAATCTTCCTGGGGGATAGGATTATAGGCGATAAAAAACAGGGACGCTCCAGCAATAGTGACAGTTCCCAAAAACAGCCCCCACCGAAAAAACTTCCATGATAAACAAAGCACCAACAGTACAATTAAAGCGAACGGGGGCACCCACACGTGGGCGATGCTCTGGGTCACATAGATGTGGTATGATTCATCCCCCTGCCAGGGTATGCCGGCGGTAAGTGCGCCGGCATTGAACACGGCAAGGACCAGGAAAAGTGCAGACGGAGCAAGAAAATCTTTTCTGGAAAAAGTGATACTGAAGGAGCCGCTTGATTGATATGACCACACAAGCCCTGCTGCAACCGTAACCACCAGTAAAAGAAACTTTCCCTGATATGAACGGGGGAGCGTCCAGTATGGAGACACAACAAATGCCAGGGCAAAAAATGAAAAAAGTGCCGCACCCACAAAACGCTTATTAAGAATCACTCCTTGGTTATACACATGTATCCTTGTTGTTACATTCTATGTAAACAAGCCGGCAGGCGAACAAGCTGGACAGCGAGCAGGCTCGCAAGCATTGGTTTGCATGTTGGTTTGCAAGCTTGTTAGCTTGCCGGCTTGTTCGCTTCGGGCGTTAATGCTTGCCGGCCTGCCGGCCCAGTGAAATAGCCGAAGGCTAGAATTCAAAGAATTCTATTTCACGGGGCAGGCTTGTCTGCTGCAGCATACACGATACTGCATAGCCGCAGCATAACGCCATGAGGGGGTAGGAATGGATGCTCAGCCGGGGATCCAGTCCGATGTAGGCGACAAAAGAGGTCTGTATCTGAAACGCAAGTAAAAGAACAAAAAGCATCCAGCACCCTCTACAGGCAGCAAACACCAGCCCGGCACAAAAAAATGTCACAAGCATAAAGGCCGCCAGATAGTCCCGGAAATCATTAATTGCCATGAGCATTAGAAGCCGGGACAACGTCAGCAGGTTCTTTATCGTGAAATCGCTTTTCAGTCCCGCCATACCGCTTTGAATTTCTCTGAGATTGCCTTTCCCAAAGGCGGGGTACAACAGCATGGTAAGATGGATTTTTGCAAAACCTTTTGCAGAATACTCCAGCACCTGCCATGGTGTATGCAGCTTGAAATAGTACTCTATGGGAGTAACCTCAGGCCCGGTATACATCCCCTTTTCCATTATCTCCTTTTGTGTGGGGAACCCGGGCTTTCCCATAAACTCAAGGTTTCGGTAAAACCGCATATGCATATGTGCAGCATAGAACGGATCGCCGTGCCGCTGATAGGTGCTGAACAGGTGGGGTGCCAGGAGGGCCAGGCCGATTATAAGAACAAGAACGGCCCTGGCAAACCTCCATCTCCCGGGCGCAAAAAAAGGCAGGGCAAGTACGATCACCGCAATCATGAACAGGGACTCCGAGCGCACCAGCAAAACAAATCCTGCAAGTATTCCGGCGAAAACGGTCCTTGTGGAAACGGGCATGTTTTTCTTCACATATCCGACGTAAATAAAAAGAAGCACCAGGGTTGTAAAGCACTCCCCCCGCAGCCCCTGGGGGCTCAGCTCAACCAGGTACGGGTGCACGGCCGCTATAAAAGCGGCCACAAGCCCGGTAACGGAATTAAACCACCGGTTGCCGATCTTAAAGGTGAGATAGACAACAGCAAGAGAAAAGACACAGGAGGTAAACCGAAGGTGGGTATCAGCAGTCCCGAAAACAGAAAAGAAGACCTTAACGACAAAGATATAGAGGGGCTCCCGGGTGGCAAACTGTGCTGAATAAAAACCATGATCGCTAAAAAGCGCCATCTTCTGAGCATACTGTGCATATCCCCGGGCATCAGGGCCCAGCATGGCTCCCGATACCCGTACCAGTTCATTCCAGCGCACATCTGCTGCAAAGAAGAGGATGCCGGCAAATAGTATCATTGCAGCGGTAGTCCGGGAAAAAAGTTCCTTTGCATACAGACAGTGGCACACTACAAACAGCAGGGTAAACAGAAGGAAAATCATTGTCATATCGGGAAGTGCCGGTTTTGCCGCCGGCCCTTCGGGAATAATGAGCTGGACTTTATCAAAAACAGGCGTTGTGTAAGCGCCCTCGTTCCGGGAAACAAACTGAAGTTTAAAATCGGTGCTTCCCCTGACACGGGAGCTCAGATCAAAGACCGCTCCGACATAGTTCCCGGAGCCTGCAATTTCAGTAAAAGTTCTTCCGCCGTCAACCGAGAGCCCTGTCCCGTTGGGCCGTTTCTTCCCATCATCCCCGTAAAACCAGATTCTAAGCAGGCAGCCCGTATGCGCTTTTTTGTTGAAAGAAAGAACAGCTCTGCCCGCTGATCCCGGTGCCAATTGAAGGCCCTGTCTGTGTGTGATAAAACCTTCAAGCAGGCTGATATGTGTATCTTTTTTTACGCTTCCGGGCGTAAACGACGTCTCATAAACAAACCCCCGTACAGGATCAGGGCCGAAAAGAGACCGCAGCTCTTCCCGAAAAACTATGCCGATAACCAGAGCGCCGAAAAAAAACAATACGTATTTGCCTGCTGCGGGCAATCTGTTTTTGATTGTTTCAGGCATTTTCCACCAGAGGCAATGATTGAATAGGTTCCCTGCCGGTTTGGTTGGTACAGAATTAGCTATTTTTTAAAATAATAGTGATAATTATACACATTTATTTTTTTTTTTAAACATGATAGTTATATATTCTAATAAAGAGATAGTGTCATGCAACGGCATGACGCATTTAATACTAGTTCATTCATTTCTTCTCGAGGCCATGGAACTGAATTTCATACTATGCCCCCGTTTCCACGGGGCAACGGCCCTTGCGCTTCTTTTAAACAACCACGCGCAAATATCGTGTCTTGGAGATACCATTCCAACACGAACATTTGACCAGACATGCTCCTGCAAAAAACCGGTGAGCCGGTGTCCTTTCTGGCGGAAAGTAACAGCCGCCCTGAACACGGACCGCTTTGCCGAGTGTGAAAATATGCTCCCGATAATTCCGCGGATATGCAGCAACGGAAAAATAAACAGAATGGTCAACATTGTCATGGCAGGCGGAGGGCTCGCGTTCGGACCGGGGGTATGGAAAGTCGCATCGCGGGCCGGTAAAGAATTCTCCCGGATGTATCTCAGTTTCCGTGAAACCGTCTGCGGTCTCCAGGGCACATCAGTCCTGGTTGACGGGCAAAAGGAAATGTTGAAAGTAAAGGTGCTCAAAAGTATGCTGGGCAAAAAAGCAACGGTCCGGCTCATACATCTTGTCAGGGACCCCAGAGCCTATTATTATTCCTGCAAGAAAAATGATCCGGCCGCCGATATTCAATCGATCGCCCGGGAGTGGCTGAAAATCCACGGTGCCGTTGCAGCATTGGGCCGCTCTCCCAAACACTTCCGGTATCTTCTGCTCCGGCACGAAGACCTCTGCCTGCAGCCACAAAGCGTTATGGCGCAGGTATTTTCTTTTCTCGGCGTGGAAAACCAGGATGTGTGCAGGCCCCCTGTCAACCCGGACAAACACCACATGATGGGAAACAGGATGCTGTTTTCCTTTGACGGGACAGTCCGGCTCGACACTGCCTGGCAGCAGCAGATCTCTACTGAAGACCAGGACCTGCTTGTAAAGCTGACATATCCGCTGTTTACGGCATCCGGATATTCTCATGGGCCTGCTGCCGCCGGCTGAGCGGGAGGCTGCAGCAGGGAATCCGCTGCCGAGAGCTGCGGTTTTCTTGTAGACAAGAGATGGGTGACTGTCTATGATTACTGGTTAGTACTATGTAAGAAAGAGGACGCTGATCGATGAAACAGGAAAAAAGCGATGACATAACCATCTACAAGCCCAATCAACGACATGAGCTGGGACTCTTTTTTACCTGGATAGTTATGATAAAAAACATTCTCCATGCCAGGGAGCTGATATGGCAGCTGTTTAAAAGAGACTTCTTTGCCAGTTACAAAAAATCCTTTGTCGGCATCACCTGGATATTTATCTCACCGATCGTAGGCATTATTTCCTGGGTTTTCCTCCAGAAAACAGGCATGCTCAACCCGGGAGAGATGGGTATACCCTATCCGGCATATGTGCTGATCGGCACATCCATGTGGGGCCTGTTTATGGGCTTTTTTAATTCCGCCAGCGCAACACTCTCTTCGGGCCAGGCCCTGGTGATGCAGGTCAACTACCCCCACGAAGCACTGCTGTTCAAGCAGACAGCCCAGCATGTGGCAAACTTTCTCATTGCCTTTGTTATGAATATTGTTGTGCTGTTGCTGTTTTCCGTCTTTCCCAGCTGGAAGATAATATTTTTTCCCCTGGTAATTCTCCCCCTGTTTTTTCTGGGTGCTGCCATCGGGCTCGTAGCATCCATGATTTCAATAGTTGCGGTGGATGTTACTAAAGTCCTCAACATGGTGATGGGACTGCTAATGTGGCTTACCCCGGTGATATATTCAAAACATGTCGAAAGCGATTTTGTGCAGGCCGTCATCAAATGGAATCCCCTCACCTACCTGGTGTGCTCTGCACGGGACATCATCATCTACGGCACGCTGTACGATCCCGCGGGCTATTTCATATGTGCCGCTTTCTCTCTGGTGCTCTTCATGATTTCCTGGCGGCTTTTTTACGTTTCTGAAAACAATATAATCGAAAGGATGCTCTAATCATGAACCAGGCATCTTTGCATACAGCCCCCCCGGATACTGAAGGAAATAAGACAGTAATTTCCGTTAAAAACGTCTCAAAAAAATTCTGCAAAAATCTGAAACGCAGCATGGCCTACGGCATCACAGATCTTTGCAAGAATATTGTCGGTATGCAGCTTGACTCAACCCTCCTCAAAAAAGGTGAATTCTGGGCCCTGGACAACATTAGCTTTTCACTGTGCAGAGGAGAAACTCTTGGATTAATCGGCGTGAACGGTTCGGGGAAAACCACGCTGCTGCGGCTGCTGGCAGGGATTTTTCCGCCGGACGGCGGTGAGATAATGATTAAGGGCAGGGTGGGCGCGCTCATTGCCCTGGGTGCGGGATTCCATCCACATATGACAGGCAGAGAAAACGTCTACCTGAACGGCTCGATTCTGGGGCTCCGGCGCAGCCAGATCGAAAAACAGTTTGATGAGATCGTTGCGTTTGCTGAAATTGAAAATTTTATCGACGCCCCGGTTGCCACCTACTCGTCCGGCATGCGCGTGAGACTGGGATTTTCTATTGCCATGGCTATTAAGCCCGATGTCCTGCTCATAGATGAAGTGCTTGCGGTGGGCGACCTGGGCTTCAAGGCAAAGTGTCTCAACGCCATCAACGAGCTTATGAAGGACACCGCAGTTATCTTTGTGTCCCACTCAATGCAGTTCATATCCCGTATCTGCACCCAGATTATCGTGCTCGACAAGGGCTGTATAGCTCATTACGGCAACGACATCAATGAGGGAATCGACCACTATTACTCCCTGTTCAGCATTTCAGAAAAAAAGGTTTCCGGAAGCGGCAAAGCAGCGGTTACCGGTGTGCAGCTGAGCAACGGCGGCGAAAGCGCCGGGGGCAATGGAATGCTTGTCATGGATTACGGCAATGATCTTTTTTGTGAGATGCGGGTAAGCATCGATCCATCGGTAAAAAAACCTGCCATACGGGTGATGATATTTGACCAGAAGATGCACCCTGTTGCGGATTGTTACACCGAGCACAGCGGATTCGAAATAAATAGAGCAGCCGCTCCGGCCAAAATCAAGCTCGCTTGCAAAAAAATACAGTTTAATGCCGGCATATATTCAGTAAGCATCATGGTCGTTGATCTGTTGTCAAATGCTGAAATCTTATTCCGCAATGACAATATAGCATCTTTTCAGGTAAGACACCGTTTTAGAAGCTGGTCATCAATACTGCTCCCCGGAGAATGGGAGCAGGAAAAAGAGTAAATGTATGATACTGAAATCGTCCTCTCCGGGGAGACGCGGGAAAAATACCGCCTTCAGCAGGTGACGCAAATGAACAATCGTCCTGTTTTTATTATAAGCTCTGAACGTTCCGGCAGTAATCTGCTTCGCGTTTTGCTGGGAAACCATTCCCGCATTTCAGCACCGCGCGCGCTTCATCTCCTGATAACGTTTTACCGAATAAGCTTTTATTATGATCCGCTGTCTGTTAAAGAAAATGCAAAAAAGCTGTTTGATGATTTTGCCGCAATTGCACATCACCCGTATCATTTTTGGAATCTTTCCCTTGACTTTGATGCTGCATACGAAAAATACAGACCAAAGAATTTGCTCGACGTGTTCAACCTTTTCTATAGTGAGTACGCTGCAGCAGAAAGCAAAGAGCGTTTCGTCTGCAAAGAAAATAATCTCTTTGATTTCAGCGGCCCGCTTGTCGATTACTATAAAGACCCGGTGTTTATTTACCTGTACCGAGACCCGAGAGACTACGTGGCATCATGGATGAACCTACCCGTGCCCATAGGGCCCAAAACAGCCTATTCTGCCGCAACGAGGTGGCTTCGAGAGCAGGATATATGTGCTGATGTCATCAGCTCGGTCAGTGCTCCTGTATACACTCTGCGATATGAGGATCTGATCACCGATACAAAAAAGCACATGACCGGCATCCTGGAGTTTTTGGATGAACCCGTTGAAGAAGCATGTTTTGAAATACGGGAAGGCACCAATAGCGATCTGTCATGGAACGTTTTCTGGAAAAATCTGAACAAACCCGTGATTAAACAAAATTTTAAAAAATACACGACCTCGCTTTCTCATCCCACGCTTACTATGATAGAAACCCTTACAAAAGAAAAAATGGTAACCCTGGGATATACATGCGAGACAAGAACCGACTGGAGGAAACCGTCTCTTTTTAAGTACCGGGAAGTTATTTCCTCACAACTGCTGGAGTATAAGAGGAATAGGCTTAACACTGAAACACAGCAGCTTCTGGCAAACCGAAAAACACTGGTTCAGACAATTGTCAGGAAACGGAAAGCCCTCTCTAGTACTTCAAGCAGCTGAGCAGTAAAAGCTGATTCATTTTTCTAACGGAGATATGCCTCGTTGACCCAAACAAGCGGATATCAACACCCTGGGTATTGCCGGTCCCTGGAAGAGTTTGGGAATCCCTGTGAGCTTTCCCGTGTTAACGGTTCTATTTTAAAGCGAACCATAAGGGGATTTCCGGATCATGACGCAATGGGGGGGTATCCCATATTCTCCTGCGGGGACTGGACACAGCTGCCTGCAGAACTTGAGCACCTGGAAGGAACGATAGTGAGCCTGTCACTGGTCACGGACCCCTTCGGCGATTATGATGAACGTCTCCTGAGAGAGTGCTTTCCTGATGTGATGGTTCCTTTTAAGGAGCATTTCGTGATTGACCTGACCGGTACTCTGGAAACGTCAGTCTGTTCGCATCACCGCCGGTATGCAAAAAATGCGCTCAAACATGTTCAGGTGGAACAATGCCGGGCCCCGGAAACATGTATCGATGACTGGATGAGGCTGTACACAATGCTCATAAAAAAACGCGGCATAACGGGGATTGCGACCTTTTCCCGGCATTGCTTTGAAAAACAGCTTCGGGTTCCGGGAATCGTTGCTTTCAGGGCATACAGCCAGGACAGGACCATCGGCATGCTGCTGTGGTACGTGCAGGGCGATAAGGCCTATTATCACCTGGGGGCATACGACGAAATGGGCTACAGGGTGCATGCTTCCTTCGGCCTGTTCTGGTCTGCCATCCGTTTTTTTGCAGAAGCCGGCTTGCAGCGCATCAACCTCGGTGCCGGCGCGGGGACAAAAAGCGACGGCGCAGACGGCCTGAGCCGCTTTAAACGGGGCTGGGCAACCGGTACGCAAACAGCCTACTTTTGCGGCCGCATTTTAGATCGGGGGAAATATGCCGAAATCAGCAAGGCAACAGGTGTCGGTAAAACCGATTATTTCCCTGCCTATCGCACGGGAGAATTTGCATAGCGACAATAATCATCGACAACACCTGATAACACGTTAGGATATGCCATGATGCATGGTGAGCGACAGGACGAGTTTAAAAGAAACCAGAAGCTCGAGGACCTGCTTCGGGAAATAAACAGCATGCTTCAGCCGACCGAAGATAGGGTTTTGGCTGATTTTGCCATGCCCCGGTTTCCGGTAATTTTTATCGTGGGGTGCGCGCGAGCAGGCTCAACCCTGATGCTCCAGTGGCTTGCCGGGACGGGAATATTTGCCTATCCCACAAATCTGCTGTCACGGTTTTACCGCGCCCCGTATATCGGTGCAAAAATACAGCAGCTCCTGACCGACCCGGAATTCAACTTCAGAAACGAATTTGCCGGCATCGCCGATGCAATCAACTATGCCTCTGATCTGGGAAAAACCACGGGTTTGCTGGGGCCCAATGAATTCTGGTATTTCTGGAGGCGGTTTTTTACCTATGGCGACATTCAGCACCTCGGCGATAAAGAGCTTGAAAAGGCAGACATAAAAAAATTCATTGCCGAACTGGCTGCGATAGAGGCGGTGTTCAACAAACCGTTCGCGTTAAAGGGACTTATAATCAACTGGAATATACCGTTCGTGTCCAATGCCCTTGACAAGGCGCTGTTTATACATGTTGTTCGGCATCCCCTGTACAATGCCCAATCCTTACTTGAGTCCCGAAAAAAATATTTCGGCACGCTCAAGCACTGGTATTCGTTCAAGCCGCGAGAGTACGCGAGCCTTAAGGACCTCAGCCCCTATGAACAGGTGGCCGGCCAGGTATATTGTACCAACAGTGCCATTGCCCGGGGGCTTGAACAGATTGACGAAAGCCGTAAACTTATACTAGCATATGAAGAGTTTTGCAGTAACCCCCGGAGTGTGTTTGATAGCATACGAGAGAAATTCGTGCAGCAGGGGATGCAGGCTGACTGGAGCTACACAGGCCCTGACGGCTTTGAAGCTACAAACCGGCGAAGGCTGGCGCCGGAAGAGACCGAAAAAGTTTTAAAAGCGTATAAACAATTTTCAGGTACCGAGATTACCAATGATGAAGAAAACCATTGAAGACCTTGCAATATTCGGCGGTGTGCCCGCTTTTACCGAAACACTCCACGTGGGCAGGCCCTATATCCCCAACCGGCAGCACCTGATGGACCGGATGAACGACATCCTGGACCGCCAGTGGCTCACCAATGCAGGCCGGTTCGTCCGTGAATTTGAAAATCGGATCGCTGATTTTCTCGGTGTCAAACACTGCATTGCCATGTGTAACGGCACGGTTGCCCTTGAAATCGCCGCCCGCGCCCTTGAGCTTAAAGGTGAAGTTATCATTCCTTCCTTTACGTTTATTGCGACGGCCCATAGCCTGCAATGGCAGGAGATCACTCCTGTTTTTTGCGACATAGATCCAAAAACACATACTATAGATCCCGCCGGGATTGAACAATTAATAACACCCAGAACAAGCGGCATTATCGGTGTGCACCTGTGGGGCCGCCCGTGCAACGTGAAAAGTATTCAGGACATTGCCCGCAGGCACAATCTGACATGCATGTTTGACGCGTCCCACAGCTTTGGCTGCTCACACGGCGGCAGGATGGTTGGCGGATTTGGTGACGCAGAGACATTCAGCTTTCATGCCACGAAGCTCATAAACACCTTTGAAGGGGGTGCCGTGGTCACTAACAATGATTCACTGGCCCAGAAGATGCGCCTGATGAAAAATTTCGGTTTTTCAGGACTTGACAATGTGATTTATATCGGCTCTAACGGCAAGATGAGTGAAGTCTCTGCCGCCATGGGGCTCACATCCCTTGAAAACATACATGAGCTTATTGCCGTTAACAAGCGAAACTATGGGACATATCAGACATGTTTCCAGGACCAGACCGGCTATAGATTAATAACCTTTGATGAAAGCGAAAAAAACAACTATCACTATATTGTCCTTGAAGTGGACAAAAACGGGGCCGGAATCGATCGCGACCGGTTGATGAGGATACTTCATGCCGAAAACATCCGCGCGCGCCGATATTTTTACCCGGGCTGTCACCGAATGGAACCATACCGTTCATATTTCCCGAATGCCGGCCTGCTGCTGCCGAAAACCGAACAGTTAACAGAACGTGTTCTATGCCTGCCGACAGGTGCGGGCGTTGGGGAAGCGGACATCAGGTCCATTTGCGACATCATCCATTTTGTTACGGAGCACGCCGGGGACATAACAAACAGACTTCAATAGCACAAGAACAAATCCATGAAAACACTGTGGGAAACATTGAGACCTACCCGTGCAGGCCGCATAGTGCGCGCCTGTGTACACGCTGCCTACCGGGTGCGCAACGGGGTCGTAAAAGCACGCAATACCAAAAACATACAGTCCAGGGTCAAAAAAAAATATCAGTCATGGCGCCAGACCCGCTATCTGGCACCCATGATACAACGGGAACACAACCTGCTGCTCGAAGCCCGGGAAACCTTTGAGCCTGATTTTAGAAACGCGGGCGGGAGTCCTCTGGTAAGTGTGATAATTCCGACATGGAACAGGGGGGACATTCTTGCACACAGGACGATTCCCTCTATCCTTAACCAGACGCACCAAAACTTTGAAGTTGTTATTGTCGGTGACTGCTGCACGGACAATACCGGTGAAATGATAAAATCGGTTAACGATCCGCGGATACGGTTTATGAACCTGCCGGAGCGGGGAAAGTACCCTGTGAACAAACAGGCCAGATGGCGTGTGGCAGGGTGTGTCCCCCGCAACAAAGCACTGGAACTGTGTAAGGGCACATGGATTGCACCCCTGGATGACGATGATATGTTTACACGGGATCACATCGAAATACTGCTCCGCCATGCACAGAATCATAATCTTGAGTTCGTGTACGGTAAGCTGAAGATGGAAATCGCACCGGGTGTATGGCAGGAAAAAAGCACGGCACGGCACGAAGAAAACATCAACCCCCAGAATTCAACAACACTGTTCCGCTCGTATATAAAACTGTTCCGTGCCGATATTAATGCCTGGCGAATCGGCATGTCGGGAGACAGGCAGCGGGCAAGACGATACCGGGAAGCGGGCGTGCGCATGGGCTTTATTGATGAGGTTGTTGCCGTCATGCAGTTTAGGCCCGGGCAGACACAGCCTGGCCACAATGCGGAAGACCGGCCCGACAATACAATGTAAAAACAAGGACGTTCATTATGCGTGTTGCTTACATCGCAAATCTTGATCTACCGAACCGTTATGCTCACGCTCTTCAGGTCATGAAGAACGCACAGGCGTGGTCTCGGGTGAGCAGCGATTTCGAGTTTATTACGAAAGTAAGCTTGAAAAATATCCGCTCCCTTGATTTCAGCTCACTTGCCGAGTTCTATGGCTTAACACATCGGTTCCCCATAAAAGCATATCCGCTGCGCTACCTTGACCGCTCCAGGTGGCACAGCCTGCAAACGCTCTTTTTTCGCCTGGCGGCACGGCGCTGCAAACGAAAAAAGGTTGATTTGGTATTCACCCGCTGCCGCATGCTGCCCCGGTTCACGCTGGCCCTGGGCATCCCCACCGTCGCCGAAGCACACGGCCCCCCGACAAACAGCCGTGACAAGCTGAGCCTCTATTCCCAGATGAGCCACCCCGATTTTCTTGCCATGGTTACCATATCCGAAGAGCTTGCCGGCCGCTATCGTGATTTCGGCCTGCCTCCTGAAAAAATCATCGTGCAGCCTGACGGCGTGGACATGGAACGCTTTTCCAGGCCCCTTTCCAAAGACGCAGCCAGAACCATGCTCAATCTGCCTGGTGACAAGCCGGTGGTTGTGTATGCGGGGCACCTATATGACGGAAGGGGTATTGAAGATATTCTTGCTGCAGCCGCCGAGCTGCCCGGCATGCAGTTTTTACTGGTCGGCGGTCATGATGCTGATGTTGATCGCCGGAAAGTCCAAACGCAAACAGCAGGCCTGTCGAATGTTGCCCTTACCGGCTTCATAAACAACGGTAATCTTCCGCCATATCTCTGGGCCGCTGACGTTTTACTTATGCCGTACAGCATAAAATGCCCCACTGCCCAGTGGATGTCCCCGCTGAAGCTGTTTGAATATATGGCGGCCGGGCGGCCGGTCATTGCCTCTGAGCTTCCGGCAGTCAAAACCGTAATAACCCACGGCCGCAATGCATGGCTGACCCCCCCGGATGACGGAAAAGCCCTGGCAAAGGCCATATCATCTCTTGTGCATTCCCAGGACCTGGGCGCACGGCTTGCACGCCAGGCCTACAAGGACGTTCACCAGTACAGCTGGGAAAATCGTGTAAAAAAAATAATGCACTATATTAATTATGAAGCTGCTCGTAACAACCTATAATTTTGCCGCCGTGTATGACCTTGAATCCGGGTCCCTTTCAAAAATACACGAGGGGGCAGGCAAATATTTCGGTGTCTCCTGGGACAGCGACACAGTATATATGGGCCTGGGACGCAGAGCATTCCTGGGGGAAAAATACGGTGATAACGAAAAAATTCTCTGTTTTAACAGGCAGCTGCAGTTTACGGGAGAGCTTTTTAATACAAATATCGGATTAACAAATGTCCACCAGCTGCTGGTAAAGGACGCTATCCTGTGGATGGTCAACACAGGAAAAAACAGAATAGATACATATCACCTGCATGACAGGAAGATAAAATACTGGTATCCCCATTTCTTCAAGCGAAACAAAAACTACAATCATTTCAACTCTATCTACATTCAGGACAACCGCCTCTATTTGCTTGCACACAATGACACCAATCCGAGCCGGGTATACATTTACCGGTATCCGCAACTGTCGCTGCTGCAAAAAATCACGCTTGGGACCCAGGCACATAATCTTCTGGTGGACGGTGACGAGATATACATATGTGATTCTGCAGGCAGTAAAAATGTCATTTCCAGCAGGAACAGCGCGTTCCACATAGAAGAAGGTTACACACGGGGCATTGCTGCATCTGAATCACACCTGTTTGTTGGTGTGTCGAACAAGGCCGAGCGGGGCAGACGCCAGGACGGCGACTGCAGGATAGTTATATTCAACAGGAAAAATAAAATACCGGAAAAACATATAACGTTAAAAGATGCCGGTAATATTTACGAAATACGCATACTGGATGCGTGGGACTATGCACACGGCATACAGCCTTTTATGTAATCAGACAATTCCTTTACAAGCACATACATGAATCTAACACTCTTTTTTACACGCAATGTTTCCCTTAACACCTGGGACCGTATCGGCAGCATCGACCGGGAGGTGGAACTCTACAGAAAGTTTTACGACCGGGGAATTACGGTGAGTTTTGTAACCTATGGTACAAGAAAGGACCGGGGATATGCACCACACATTCCCGGTATTAAAATTTGCTGCAACTGGCTGAACCTCCCTTTAAAACTCTACGAATTGCTCCTTCCCCTCATACATGCCGGGGCGCTGCAAAAAACCGACATAGTAAAATCAAATCAGACCAACGGTGCAGACACGGCCCTGCGTGCCGCAGCTGTCTGGAAGAAACCCTTTATCGCCAGGTGCGGCTTCGTGTGGTCGTCAAACATGATAAGAAAATACGGCGAAGGATCTGAGCAGGCCGCCCATGCCCTGGCCGTTGAACAGAAAGTTTTTCCTCGGGCTGCCCGCATAGTGGTAACAACACCCCTGATGAAAGCCGATATAGAAAAAAGGGTCCCCGCTGCTGCAGACAAAACAGTTATTATTCCCAACCATGTCTCCACGGATCGTTTTGCGCCGATAACCGGAGAGAAGATTTTTGATATTATCTTCGTAGGCCGTCTGTCACCGGAAAAAAACATTCCTGCCTTTATTTCGGCTGCCGGAGCATTGGGGATAAAAGTACTGATAGTCGGCCAGGGGCCGCTGAAACAAAGCCTGCATGAACAATACGGCACCCTTGACGGCAAACTCCAGTGGAAGGACAGGGTAGCAAATCATGAGCTGCCCGAACTGATCAACCAGGCAAAGGCGTTTATTCTCCCTTCTCTTTTTGAAGGACACCCTAAAACATTAATCGAAGCTATGGCCTGCGGGATGCCCGTAATAGGGGCCGATTCGCCCGGGATACGGGAGATAATCGGAAATGAAGAAAACGGCCTTCTGTGCGGAACCGATACCGAAAGCATCCGGCATGCCGTTGCCAAACTCCTTAAAAGTCCTGAACTGCAACAGAATCTGGGGTCAAACGCCAGGGATTTTGTAAAAGAGAACTACTCTCTTGAGCGTATTGTCGCAAAAGAAGTGTCGCTTTTAACCCATTGTTTAAAGCAGGGGACTGCTGCGGGCACATGACACCCGGGAAAGCGCCGGACAGAAAAGAGCATACACACAATGAAGCGTCCTGTTTTTATTAATCCTTTTTACCAGGAACGTGATACGCTCCTGGTTGCCGGTTCAGGCCGGAGCGGAACCACCTGGCTGGGCAATATCATCGCACAGTGCCCAGGATTCATGACACTTTTCGAACCGTTTGACTATCGTCATGTACCGGAGCTTTCTGTGTCATCACTGCGGCAGTATATCCGCCCCGATGAAAAAACACACGTTCTGGACAAAACAATCAGTGCTGTTTTGCGTGGAAAGCTTCGCAATGAATGGATGTTGTCTCAAAACACCAGAAACCTCGCATGGCGAATACTCGTTAAGGAAATCCGTGCAAATCTCTTCCTGGGTTATATTCAGAACAGATTCAACAGTAAAATAATCTTTGTTGTTCGTCACCCCTGCGCCGTCGTGTTATCAAGAATGGAGCTGAAGTGGGAGACCCACCTGGATGATTTTCTTAACCAGCAGGAGCTGGTAGAGGACTATCTGACACCATATGTCGATTTGATACACAATGCAAACAGTGAACCGGTAAAGCATGCCGTTATGTGGAGCATAGAAAACATGGTTCCTCTTGTGCAAATGAGGCAACACCATTTTATCTTCTGCATATATGAAGATTTGATTGCAAAAACAGACGAGGAACTCAACAGGATCTTTGCCCTGGCCGGTCTGAAAGTCCCTGAAAAAACACACAGCCTGGCATTGCAGCCGGCAAGCACCTCCAGCAGCAAAAAAACGGTTTCAGGCCGTAAGGATTATGCGGGCTATTGGAAAACAAAGTTGTGCAAGGATGACATAACGTCCATTCTTGACACGGTTCACACATTCGGGATTGATCTGTACGGTGATACCACCGTACCCAATCATGATAGTTCATGGTTACGGCAGGATCGTGAAAATCACGCACCGTAATATTTACAAACTAAAAAAATATGAAAACAGGTCACCCTGAAATAAGTGTCCTAATGAGCGTTTATAACGGAGAGACGTTTCTCCGCGAAGCGGTGGAGTCTGTTCTTAACCAGACCTTCACCGATTTCGAGTTTATTATCATCAATGACGGCTCAACAGATGCAACTTCTGAAATACTTGCATCATATGCAGATGAACGAATTGTACTTATCAGCCAGGAAAATATCGGCTTAACAAAGTCTCTCAACAAGGGGCTTTCCCTTGCACGGGGAACCCGTATTGCCAGGATGGATGCCGATGATATTTCGAAGCCCCACAGGCTGGAAAAACAGGTTGCATACGTACATGACAACCCCCATGTTGTTTTACTGGGGTCAAATTATATTAAAATAGACGAAGCAGGAAACATAACCGGACGGACCAACCTGCCTGGAGAAGAAGTTCTCATCAAATGGAAGCTGCTGTTTCACAACTGCCTGTGCCACAGCTCGATTCTGTTCCACAAGGAAAAGGTCCTGGACCTTGGCGGATACGACAGCACCATCTACTGTGCGCAGGATTATGATCTGTGGACCAGGATAGCAAAAAAGTATCCTGTTGCGGTGTCGGCAGAACCCCTCGTGTGCTTCAGGGAGCCCCGGGCCGGCGCTATTACCATAGACAAAGCCGATGAACAGACACGCCAGGCACAAAACATATCTGTTGCCGTGCTGCAGGACCTCAACCCCGAGTACGGCACCCGGCAGGAAAAACTCCGGTCATTCAGCTGTTTCATGTGCGATAAAAGTGCGGAAGGCTCCCTTGAGGACGCTGAGAAGGTTTTTCTCAGCACCCTGTCGGCCTTCCCCGGGCTGCCGTTTGCAGACACGCCCCGCGACATGCATCTGAAAACTATCAGGGCCCGGACATATATCAAATTTGCCTGGGCACATTACGCGCAGGGCTCTTTGGAGAATTTTAATCGGTGTATTCATGAGGCAATGGCATGCGGCCTTCGTTCATCCATTGACATACCCGTGGATGACCTCGGTGCTGCCGAGCCGTATTTGTTCAATGCTTTATATGCATTCTTTTCTAAAAACAGGCAGAGCATGGAAGAGAAAGAACGTCGTGATGATTTTCTCAGCAACCAGTACATCCATCTTGCCTGGAAATATCACGCACGTGATGACATGAAAAATTTTCGGCGATGTATTGTGCAATCACTGAAAAAGCGGCTCTGCATACGGGTTGCGTTCTTATTTATTAAATCATTACTGGGGAAGAAACTTTGGGAGAAATTAGCGTAACAGGCGTAGTGCTCAAATGCGCCTTTCCCCGCAGGACGGATTAAAGCGTGAAAATTTTACAGGTTGTGCACTATTTTGTTCTTGATGGTTTGGGTGGAAGCGAGCTGTACACCCATAATCTTTCCAGCCGGCTGAAGAAAAGGCACAATGTGCGTCTTTTTTTCACCATTCCCGCAGATGGTAACGAGGGAGAGGTTGTGCGCGGCGACCATAATGGGATTGCCTATTGGGCACTGAAAAAGCAGCGCCTGTCATATGCCCACCCCTGTGCAGACCGAAGCAAACTGGTTGAAAAGGCCTTTGCCGGCGTGCTGGAAGAGTTCAAGCCTGATGTTGTTCATTTTCAGCACCTTATCAACCTGTCCTTCGCGCTGCCGTCGCTGGTAAAAAAACACGGGATTGCGTGTTGTTTTACACTGCATGACTACTGGTTTATCTGCCCGCGGACAAAGCTGTTAACCGATGATCTGAAAATCTGCAGCACCCGTTCTCCGAGCAGCTGCCGTGACTGTCTGCGCAATCAAATCGGATACTACGATACCCGGAACAGCACCGGAGGCTTACTGCCGCTGCTGAAGCAGCCGATAAAAAAACTGCTTAACGCAATAAAAAGTATCACCCTTCTGCTTAACCTCTCTTTCTGGCGCACATACTGGGTCAGGAATGTTTTCAGAAATGTGGACATGTTCATCGCCCCCTCCCGATTTCTCCTTGAACAGTATGTCGGCATCGGTCTTCCACGGGAAAAGATCACGTTTTGCAGGCACGGATTTATTACATTCGATTGTAACGGCTATCGAAAAAAAACGTCTCCCCACATGCGCTTTGCCTTTTTAGGGACCTTAAACGTGCACAAGGGGATTTACCTTCTAATCGACGCCTTTAACAGCATACCCGGCCCTGCGGAGCTGAAGATATATGGAAGGCTTTCTCCCGCGATGAAGCAATCTCTTGAAAAACGCATAACAAACCCGCTGATCTCACTTATGGGTGAGCTTGCGGAACAGGATAAGGCAACGGCCTTTTCAGACATTGATGTCCTGATACTGCCTTCCATATGTTATGAAAACTGTCCATTGACCATCAACGAAGCGTTTATGGCAAAAGTTCCGGTTATTACCGGAAACATTGGTGGTATGGCTGAACTGGTGGAGGACGGAAAAACCGGACTGCTCTTTCCCGTCGGCAGCGCTGATAAGCTTGCGGAAAAAATTAATGTATGCATAAACGATCCTGATCTGGTACACCGGCTTTCATCAAACATTGCACCGGTAAAAGACATGGGAACCCATGTCGATGAAATCGAGCGGCTCTACGAAAAGATACGGGGAAGATGACGCCCATCAAGGTCTCAAACAATTATGATCTTACAATAACCGAACCTGCAGGAGCATGTGCATGAACAATAAAGTAGTCTACGCGGTTATCGTTTCCTGGAACGGCGGCAAATGGATTCGCCGGGCGCTGGAAAGCCTGCAGAAAAGCAGCGTTGCCCTGCGGACCGTAATTGTCGACAATGCTTCCACCGATGACACCGTGGACATTGTTCAAGCCGGCTTTAATGATGTCGAGGTTCTCACAATGCCTGCAAACCTCGGGTTCGGCAATGCCGCCAACCAGGGAATACGGCATGCTTTATCACAGGGGGCCGACTATGTCCTTCTGGTAAACCAGGACGCACGCATTGCACCCGGGACAGTTGAAGGGCTTACAGCCCTGCTGGAAAAGCATCAGGATTTTGGCATTGTCAGCCCGTTATCATTAACATATGAGGGGGATGAAATAGATCACAAGTTTCTTCAGAATGTGCAGGGCAGCAAAGATCTTATATCTGATATTTTTCTGGACAAAATGAAAACCCTGTATGACGTGGCATTTGTGCCCGCTGCCGTGTGGCTGCTGAGCCGCCGGATTCTTGAACAGGTTGGAGGATTCGATCCCGTCTTTTTCATGTACGGCGAAGATAATGATTACTGCAACCGCGCGCGCTACCATGGATTCAAGATCGGCCTGGCACCCCGGGCGATGGCATATCACGACCATGGAAAAACCGCTGAAAAATCTTACAGCTTTGACAGATACGCCAACAAATTCTATTCCGAATGTGTCCTTCGTCTCAAACGTCCCGACCACAGGTTTTTCTTAAGCTTTACGGGCCTTGTGGCAACCATGCTCCAGAGATCCGTTGTTTTTCTTGGGAGCCTTGATGTAAAAAAACTGGCTGCGACGGTGTGTGCATTTTCCAGGGCATCAGGAAACATCTTTCACATTCGCAGGCACCGGATACGCTGCAGGCAGAAAGGCCGTGGGTGGTTTTGAACACCGCCGTAGCCGTCACTATTTTTTAACGGGGGGTAAAAAGTGTCAGTTCATCCAACAGGCAACGGCTATTCTCCCGCAAAAAAAACAATGCTGTTTGCGGGAGTGCTTTGTCTATCAATTATAATCTTCTTCCCGATTGCAGAAGTATACATCTATTACACCGCCCCCCACGTTGATCTTATGGGGCTTACCGGTCGCAGGGTGGGTAAAAACCCCATGTCATCATGGGCCCTTCTGGATGCCTTTTGCGCATACCGCGGCCGGCCCGGAACATATCTGGGCAATTTAAAAAAGACCGTGAACAGTTTCGGCTTTATTTCCACACCGGAGCTGACCGTTGAAAAACCCGACAACACCCTGCGCATTGTTTTTTTGGGAGGTTCATCCACTGCAGGAACCGGCGGCCGTGTGCTCCATGATGAAATCTCCTGGCCGTGGCAGGCAATTGAAATGCTGCGTGCCGGGCTCCCGGACCGCACTATAGAGTTTATTAACGCTTCGCTGGGAGGCTACAGTTCATTTGAATCATATGGAAGGCTGTGGAGCAGGATCAGGTTTTTTTCACCTGATATTATCATTGTGTATCATGGCTGGAATGAAATGTATTACTTCAGCCGGACCGCCACCATGGTTTCATGGAGAACCCTGAAGAACGGGGAGTGGACGTTTGAGCGAACCACAAATCCTGTAGTGCAGTACAAACCCCTGGCTATCGATCATATTATCCATACATCACAGCTGCTGTCCCGTATACGCCTGCTTTTCTCACAACCCCTTTCAGGTGAGGTTGGGCTGAAAAAAACTGCAAAAGAGCCGGCATCAACATTTGACCGCCGCGGTCTTGAAATCTGGAGGACAAACCTCCGGCTGCTGCGGCAGACAGCAGAACTGCTGGGTGCAAAACTGTTCGTGGCAAAACAGGCAACGCTTATTGTCCCTGGACTTTCCGAGCAGGAACAAAAGCGCTGCAATTACCACCTGCACGGCTTTGGCCATGAGGCACATGTGGATGCGTTTCAGGCCATATACCGTGTGATTGATGAGGAGATTTCCCCGGAGTTCATACTTGACACGTCCGTTCTCTCCGGACAGCCGGAAAATTTCTATGATGCGGTGCATCCCACGCAATCCGGGGCACACCGTATCGCATCAGTTGTATCACAGGCATTAACAGCCTATCTTAAGCATCAGGAGGACAAGTAATGAAGTGTCGTGTCCCGAGCTTGTCACGGGGAGCTCTTTTTTATTGCGGGGCAAGGATAAGCTTTTGCGGATCACTTCGGTAAAAACAAAAAATTTATTTTATGCGCTTGTAAGCATGTTAGCTGGCCAGCTTGTTCGCCTGCAAGCCTTCTCGCTTTTTCGCTTGTCAGCTATTACAACACGGTACACTCACTACAGGTATACATAGGACGCGACACCGGAATTTAATGGTTCGATTCAGCTTTACACAGATGACATCTGATACTATTATACTGTAATGCAATAAAGAGCGAGGAATTGATTGTGAACATAGGCTTCTTTTACATTCCCTACTATCCCCTTGTACCCGGTGCCTCAGCCCACGGTTTTCAGTTGGCGAGCTGCCTGAGGGCCAGGGGCCATAGCATTCTTTCCTGCCTTGGTGATCAAAACCCCGACTGCATACATTTCGACCGAACCAGAAAGGGTGCAATCAGATTGGCAATGCAGGCCGATGTTCTGTACATCAGAATTGCCACTGCTTCTTTTCTTGAACGGGCGACCCTGCTCAAACTCATCCGCCCATTCTCCCTGCCGGTTGTGTGGGAGGTTAATGCTCCCGTGGAAGAGGTTCGCGCGAGTTTTCCCGGCGGCGAGCGTGACGGATTCATTCACCGTGAAAGCAGAAGGCGGAGGCGTTTTGCCAGGCTTGTAGACGCGGGCATCGGCGTTTCAGATGTACTGCAGGATTACATAAAAAACGACCTTGGCATACAAAAAGCCTACGCCATTGCCAATGGCTCTGATCCCCGGCTGTTTGATCAGAAAAACGCACGACAAACTGCACTTGATCACCTGCAGGACAAATTCAAAGTCTGCTGGATGGGTTCTACCAGAACCCCCTGGCAGGGAGTAGAGATGATTCTGGAACTGGCAAAAAGAATGGAACACGTTGATCCTGACATTGTTTTTATACTGATGACCCGGGAAAGCCTGTGGGAATTTCCGGTGCTCAAGAACCTCCTGGTCCTCAGGCAGGTGCCCTATTTTGATTTTCCCCACTATCTGGCTGCCGCTGATGTATGCCTGTGCCTTTACAAAGAATACGAATGGACACAGTATGGGTTCTACGGTTCATCCCTGAAACTTTTCGACTATATGGCGGCGGCAAAGCCCATCATCGCCTCGGATATGGGCCAGATTTCAGACGTTATTAAAGACGGCATCAACGGCCTGCTGGTGAACAATGATATCGACACCATAATTGATAAAATACGTGAGCTCAAAGATAAGCCGGACATGCGAATGCTGCTCGGCAACAACGCCAGGCAGGACACCATCACCTTCTACAACTGGGACCGCGTGGCAGAGCAGACGGAAGCCGTGCTGCACGAAGTGTGCACCTCCCGGGCAGGATAACAATGCGCGATGAAAGCTACAGGCTGCTCATGATAATCGGTCGGTATCATCCTGATATCGGGGGAACCGAGAAGGCCTGCCGGATAATATCAAAAAAGCTCCAGGAGACTGGTTTTGCTGTAACCGTACTCACAAGCCACAGGGAAGGCCTGCCCGCATATGAACTCATAGACGGTGTACCGGTTTATCGCTATATGAAAGGCTGGCACCTGTATGAAATCACCTATATGCTGTCGGTCCTGTCTTTCCTCATTCGCAACCGCCTTCGTTTTGACGGTATCTTCTGTTTCGGGCTTTATCTTTTTACCGCACCGGCTGTGCTGTTTGCGCGTCTCACCGGAAAACGGGTCTTTTTTCGTCTGTGCGGGGCCCGGGAAACAGGGGATTTTTATCGCTTATCGCTGCTTACATGCAAACAAATAATTCTCTGGTTTGCACGAAAAGCACACGGCGCAATTGCACTGTCAACGGAACTTGAGCAGGAACTGCAAGACAACGACTTTCCCGAAAGAAAGATTTTTCGTCTTCCCAATGCAGTGGACACCTGCACATTTAATCCTGCCCGGAAAAAGGCCGGCGACCCGTTCACGATCTGCTATATCGGGCGCCTCGCCAAGGGCAAAGGGCTGGAAACGCTCATACGCGCACTAGCTGTGGTAAAAAAACAGACCACTGCCTTCAACGTACTCATTGTGGGTGAGGGAACGCTCAGAAATCAGCTTGAAGCACAGGTTGAAAAGCTCGGGTTGTCGGAGCACGTTTGCTTTACAGGGCAGGTTGATAATGTTCAGGACTATTATCATCAATCTCATTTGTTTGTTCTTCCGTCTTCCTCCGAGGGTATGCCCCACGCAATGCTTGAAGCAATGGCATGCGGCCTGGCCGTGGTTGCCACACCGGTGGGAGGCATTCGAGACATCATGCAGCTGCCCCGTGATATCCTGATAAAGGAAAGCAGCGGCTACAGGATATGCTCAAGCGCCGTACTGGTTCAGCCCGGCAATGAGACTGCCCTTGCCGAATCAATCATGCTTCTTTTCAGGGACCGTGAGCTGTGCAGCAACCTGGGCAAAAATGCCCGCAGCAGCATTAACAGCTCCTATGCACTGGAAAAGGTCATAGCTGATTACGCCAGGCTGTTTTCCCGTTAGGAGCCTGTTTCTGTCTGAGTATTAACTGAAATACAACAGGGAATGATCAGTATGAACGGCCTATAACGGCAGTTGCCTAAAGTCCCCCTTTCGAAAAGGGGGATTTAGGGGGATTCTTCAAGGATTACAATCCCCCCGGCCCCCTTTAATAAAGGGGGAGTTATAGATCCCTGTTTTATTATGACACTGTCTGTCAGACAGGAAGGATCACGTTTTCCTTTAAATCCGGTCAAGCATATGGCAATGAAACCTCGTATTCTCATGGTGATCTCACACTTCTATCCTCATTTCGGGGGCGCGGAACAGCAGGCCCTCAATGTAGCTAAAGCACTTATGGCAAGGGGGGTCTCTGTTACGGTTCTTACCCGCAAAACTGAAGGTCTTAAACCGTATGAAATCATACAGGGGATTCCCGTGCACAGGAAAATCAACGTGCTCCCCCTGGGTAAGCTGTTCGGCCTTACCTATATGCTGACGGCTTTTCTGTTTCTTGTTAAAATGCGCCGTTCATATGATATTATCCACTGCCACCTTGCCCAGGGTTTTCACTGCCCCGCAGCCCTGCTGTGCAAAGCGCTGTTTAACAAGCACGTAATAATCAAGGTTGGTGCAACCGGCCCCCTCAGTGACTTTGAAACCCTGAAAAAGGTGCTGTTTGGGAAATATTTCTTAAAACTGCTCAGGCATGCCGACCGTCTCGTTGCCGTGTGCAGCCAGGCACAGCAGGATGCGCAGAAAAACGGTATACCTGCTTCCCGGCTTCTTGGCATTCCCAATGGTGTTGATATCGATTATTTCAAGCCGGCACATCATCTTCGAATAAACAACCTGATTAGCTTTGTAGGACGGCTGGACAACATGAAGGGTGTAGACGTTCTGCTCAACGCTTTTTCGCTGTTGAAAAAGAAACAAAAAGATGCACTGCTGTATATCGTCGGCAACGGGCCTGACAGAGAAAAACTGGAAGCAATGGCTCGTGACCTCAGCATCAAAGAACGTGTGGTGTTCACCGGAGAAATCCACGCTGTTCTCGAACAGCTGCAAAAATCCGCTGTATTTGTTCTTCCTTCTTTTTCAGAAGGTCTCTCCAATGTTGTTCTCGAAGCCATGGCGTGCGGCCTGCCTGTTGTTGCCACAAACGCAGGGGGAACCATTGATATAATCAACCATGGCGAGAACGGGATCTTAATCGACCCCCGTGATGCAAACCAGTTAAGCGATGCATTGCTGAAAATTCTGTCTGACCAGGAACTCGGCCCAAGGCTCGGCAGCCGGGCACGCATGACAGTTGCTGAAAATTTCTCACTTAACCGCGTTGTCGACAAATACATTGAACTTTATAGTGCAGTTACTAAAACATAATCTTACCATGCTTGACCTACAGAGATTTTTGCTCAAACGCTCATACAGGAAAGAACGAAAGAAAATACTCGATCTGTTTGAGCAGCTTAAAAAAGACCAGTACCTGTCGGCAGAGCACATCAAACGAAAGCAGCTTGCCGGGCTCAACACCCTTCTGCAGCACGCCTGCAGCAACATTGCCTATTACAAAAACCTCTTCGAACAAGTAAAGCTTGCACACAAAGGGCAAATCACCCTAGCCTCATATGTTGATTTCCAGAAAATCCCCTTTTTAACAAAAGATATCATACAAAAAGAGAAAGAGAGTATATACGTACCTGATCATACATCCCGGGGCTCATACTGCAATACTTCCGGCGGCTCTACCGGAGAACCGGTCAGGCTGCTCCAGGATTATGACTATTCGGTGCATGATGCTGCAAACTTCCTGCTGGTCAAATCATGGCGCGGGGCCGATCCCTTTGACAGCGAGATTATTTTGTGGGGGGCGGAGAAGGATATTTTTAAAGGTAAAAAAAGCCTGGGCAGCCATATCAGGGATTTTGTCAGCAACAGGATTATATTGAACACCTTTTCCATGACCCCGGAAGAAATGCCCCCATATATAAAAAAGATCAACAGGCACAAGCCGAAGCTCATCAGGGCCTACGTCTCCTCACTGTATGAGCTTGCACGGTTTGCAAAGGAAAACAATATCCGTGTCGAGCAGCAGCATGCCGTTCACGCTGCTGCCGGGACGGTGTATCCCTTCATGCGGGACCTTATTGAAGAGGTCTTTCAGTGCAGGCTGTTCAATCACTACGGCAGCAGAGAAGTGGGCGCGGTTGCCTCCGAGTGCTCAGCCCATGACGGTATGCACATTATGATGGAACACTGTTTTCTTGAAGTTGTCGACCACAACGGCTGTCCTTGTCGCCCCGGCGATGAAGGGGACATTGTTATAACCACACTCAGCAACTATTCTATGCCTTTGATCCGTTATAAAATCGGGGACCGGGGAATCCTCCAGCCGTTCGGGCAGTGTGCCTGCGGGTGCAATTACCCCAAGCTGCAGCATGTTACGGGACGAAGCACGGATGTTTTCAAAACAAAATATGGCGGCACGGTGGACGGCGAATATTTCACCCACCTGTTTTACTTTATTGACGGGATACGGCAGTTCCAGGTCATTCAAAAAGCTACAGACCACCTGTTGGTCAGGATAGTAAAACAGGGAGATATTGCTGATACCGCACTTGCGGAGATAACCGGAAAGATACACCTGGTTATGGGTAAACAGTGCAGGGTTGAGTTTACCTATGTCAAGGAGATCGAAAAAACGAAAACAGGTAAAGTTATATATACCCTGTCGGAAGTGTGAAATCCTAGTAATTATCCTCGCCCAGTGGACGAGGCTTTGGGATGGCCCCCATAGGGGGCCTTATGTTTTAGTCCCATTTTGATCGCGACGAGTCTGAGTTTCTTGCTGCGGAGTAAAGGGCCAAACTGTCTGAGCGAAGCGAGTTTTTGGCCCGCCGCAGCGAGGTGCTCTAGCGAGGGTAGTCGCAGGCCCGATCAAACGGGTGCCCTTTCTTTTGAATACTTTGATCCGCTTTTGCGGAAGCTGCGCGCTTTGGAGCAAGTGACGCTCCCCGCCTACAAGGCGGGGCATCCCGGTGCTTAAATTTTATAATTAGATACGTGCCGCTTGATCCCGCTTACAAAGCGGGGCTTTCGCGGCACACTCCGGTAAAGCGCCAAAGGCTTTCAGGCCCGAAGGGATTGAATCAAAGTATTAGTATATTTCTTTTCATTCCTCCGGAAACCAACTTATTCTCCCCACATTGCTCTTTTCGGATCACACGGCTACAGCAATTCACAGAATATTATAGCCACGTCCGAACAGAAAAACAGCCACAACAAAACAGGGCTGACCGTCTTAATCAAACAGCGTCATTGCGAGTCCCGCCTTTGGCGGGACGAAGCAATCTCACTGAATGT